>Ga0209916_1000011_pt1 | contig 637544 bp, 592 predicted proteins | sample ThiBio_1000_plan_FD_183956 | JGI IMG/M metagenome (GOLD analysis project Ga0209916, IMG submission 183956) | Wastewater bioreactor microbial communities from Cape Town, South Africa - Thiocy_solids_2 (SPAdes) | ecosystem: Engineered > Bioreactor > Thiocyanate-remediating > Anaerobic-Aerobic ... | reverse complement strand
GCCGACGCTCCGGCTGGGTCAGTAATTCCATCACTTCCTGCTTACTGTTGGTCATAAACACAGTCGTATGTCTACCTGCTATTTTAAGCGGGTGACTGTGTCCGGGGGTTCAGGGGGCTAATCCACTACGATACCTTCAGTAGGGAAACCTAGCCCATCACGATAGAAGCGGAGCGACACGTCAAGATCCTCAACGCCGATGGTGATGACCGTGATTCGTGGTTTCATATGGTTGACTCCGTTAGACGCTTCATTGATCTTAGCCTAAGAAATCTGTCACGATTGTCATCATGCGACCCATTGCAGTCGTTCGAGCCGGCGTAGTCAACGCCTGCTATGCAGCTAAACCCGTCCTTGAAACCCGTTAAACAGGTTCACCGTAAGCCTGCCCAGTCAGCAATAACAAGGAAATCTCGGGCGTTGACTTCCGCAGCGACTCCACTGATGCAAAGTAACGCCGCGGCTCGGCATGGGGAATGGTCACACCATATCGGGCATTCCAGTCTGATGGACGCATCTCAAAGCAGGCCAAGCCTGCTCCAAGGGTGATCAGCTTGCTGCCGAGTGGGGTCATAACCAGCCGGCAACCACCCATGATCGACATGCTGTTCTCATACCTCTGCATCGCACCAAGCAGCTGACGGTAAGCTTCGAACGGGTGGGACTCGTGGGCATAGAGAATGTTCGAGGTAGGCGTCTTTCGACTGTCGAACAAAGGCCCTCGGTATTCGACGAGCAGGTTGTCTGCTCGCCGCGGATCCTTGGATGGATGCGGCACCACAGGACAGACCTCGGCCTCCATCGGAATCAAGGCAGAGTCGATAATCTTCTGTAACTGGTTGACGCGGTTTTCTCCGAGCACAGGAAACCAAACCAATGGCCGGTCCTGCAGGCTCTCCGCCTGCCACGCGGTGACGAAACCAGGAATCATCACTAGGTCGTTGCTGGGATCCTCTGCCCGAATCTGACCGTCCAAGTGAGCATCCTCAGCTACCAACACGTGAAAGTTCACCCCATTGGCATACAGCGGGTGTGGCTTGTCTGACGCCACGTCCTTGGTAGGCACAAGTTTGTACAGGATGTTGGTCAGCAGCGCCAAATAGGTTGCACGAGGTAAGGAACTAACATCCAAGATGATGTCCGTCTTACCGTCCACCTCATCAAGAACGGCCTTAACACGTTGGCGCAATGCATCGCTGGGACTGGCCTCGTCCTCCCCGTCCGGCACGGCAATGGTGATGGTCTCAGCTGAACCCAAGGGCGAAAACAGCGCTTCCAGTGCCACAGCATTCTCCTCGGTGAGCTTCACGATGTTGTCGTCGAGCTCGTAGCCCTCAAAACCCAGCATCAACAGTTTGGCGCTGGCGGTTTTACGCCCAGAACCTCGCTGTCCGGTGACGAACTCCCGCATAACCGTCTGCGCCCGTACGTCAAACCCACGCCCGGCGATGTACAGCAGGTCAACGAGGCGATCCTTCATCAGGTCGTCCCAGAGGTCATGAACCGCGTTACCCCGCCGAAAAACGTAATAGTCCCAGAGCATCAAACCACCTCCAGGTTCTTGCGGTTTGGCGTCAGCCGACGCTCCATCCACTTCATGAGCTCGCCAACAGAAACATCGCGCCAGCCCCCCATTTGCAAGGGAAGGCCATAGTGCACACACAACGAGCGATTAAGGTAGAAGACCGTGCCGCTGTCACGGGAGCCTGTGGCTTGACTCTCGCGCTGAACCAGCAAATTCTCCGCAGCGCATTCGGCTAGTACCCGCGCCAACGTTTGCCCAGCAAGTCCCAGTAGCTTGGAAGGGATAGTCAACTTGGCCAGTTCCGTGCGCGACAGGCGCACACCAGTGACACCGGGCGCATATGGCGCATTGGGAGCGAAGGTCTGGTCATGGCAGAACGCACCGATCGAATCCAAGAGCCGCTGGGCCCGCGTGCCTTCAGTGTGCGACTTCGGAATGAATTCGCGCTTACGACCTGCGGCATCTCGCAGAAGCTTCTCCTGCTCCTGCGCTGACAAAATCAGTTCAGCCTTGCGCAGCACCTGCTTGGCCTGGAGACCCACGTAGAGCGCAGCTGACAGCGCGAGCAATTCCTCGACGTTGTTCGTTGCCATGACGCACAGGCGATCAAAACCAAAGTAATACGGGATCCCTAGTTCTTCATGCATGAACAACTCAGCTGCCGCCCGGACCTGGGAGCTGTCCCTGTCTTCGAGCTCCTCCTCAGTCAAGATCAGATCCAAAGACATCTGACGTTTGGACTCGTCTCGCACCAGCAAGATGCGTGTCACGTATAACTCCACCAAGGACTCCACATTCGGCTCATTGGTGTACTGCTCGGCACGCGCTAACCACTGCAAGTACCGCTGGCTGGACTGATAACGTTCCACTTCGTTGCGAAAGCGTTGAATCCCTTCGGCAAGCTGGGCCCGAACCTCGCTGGAGACCAGTTCGTCGCGCAGGCATTGTGTGAACGAACCAACCGGCACAACATTCTGGTTCTTCATCCGGCGGTCCACGATGTTCTGAGCATAAGAAACGAACTGACTCAGCCCTTTGGCATCGCTCCACATCTTGTCCAGGTTGTACTCACGCAGATCGCGCCCTTCGCGCGCGCCCTGAGACAGCAATTCCGCGCCAAGCGCAACCGTGCGTTCGGCCAACCAGATGGGAATGGATGGACGCATCACGGTCAGATCATCAATCAGCATCGCCCGCTGCTTACGCCGCAGCTTGTGCATGTCGTCCACCATCAGCAGACGCTGGGGCGCGACTGCCCTACCCTCATACTGAAATTGGATGGACTGCAACCACAACACACCTTCGAAGTGCAAGTGCGCCGGCAATCCTCCACTGGGCGGCCCCAGGAATGCATCGAGTTGCGCGTACACACGCCGCTCGTGTTCCTCCGCCCACGTGGCGAGCTCTAACGCAGTATCCAGCACAGGTATGCCTTGCAGAGACGGCACTGTGGCGTAATTCAACTTGATCGCAGCCAACTGGTCCGGCGCACCGAGCCCCAACAAAGCTCCCAAGCTTCGCAGCGTGCGCAGTACAATGCGGCAATCGAGCAAGGCTCGAAACAGCCCCTCCTGCTCCAAACCTTCGCTGGATGGCAGATCTGCATAACCCGACGCGCAACTCAGGAAGACGCCCAGTAGTTGAGGGCTATTACCCTCGGTGAGAACCCCCCGGTTCACCAACCTCTGGAATGACTCGGCCAACTCAGGGCGAGCGCGGGAGTTCCAAAATGCACGCAATGCTGACGGCGTAAAGGCACGTAATAGTGTTGTCTTGCCCGCGCCCGGAGCACTACGAAACACGTGGACGGCACCCTCAAACGCATCGTCGGCCAGTTTCTCCAGGATTTTTGGAGAGAAAAGCCGCACAAACTCCATATCCGATGTCGTGCGTTCGGACATACGTTCAAGGAAGGGGTTGGAGTTATAGGCCATTCAGAACTCCCGGTGGCGGCTGACACGAGGGAACAGGCCGTGTGGCTTGAACTGCTCGGGGCCCCACAGCAGGAACAAGGAGTTGTTGGGGGTGTTGTGCCCAAGCACGACCGGCAAGGCGCAGCCAGCAAAACCCATGCTGGCGTCATCCGTACCACCGACACGAAAGTGCTTATCGACCACACGGTTGTCACAATAGGCGGGGTTCTGCAGCAGCGCAAGCAACTCAGGATTGGGCGTGCGTGACAGAGCTACTTCTGGCTCGATAGGGCACAGCACACGGACCTGCAAAGGCTTGAAACCAAAATTCGTTGTAAAGCGCTCTGACCAGTATTCGATGTGGTCAATGGCTTGACGCGTGGCGGTGTAAAGCATCAGGAACACTTCATAGTGAGAGGGATCCACCATACCCCCCTGGTGCAAGCGCTGGTAGACTTTGGGCACCTTGCCCTTGAACTTGCTTGAGCCACCGTCATACCGAATGTAGGTGTTGCCGCTGCCTGAAAAGTCATCAAGCAACCAGATCAGGTTGAAGTGGGGGTTTTCGACGGTGAAGCCTGCCTTCTCCAACGAGTCGCCCAGATCCTTGAGCATGTCACCGGCCTTATCCTCACCCAATTCGTACGCTTGCCATATCTGCTCGTTGCTGATCTCTCCATCGCTGGCACGGCGCAACTCATTGGTGCGAGCACCATCGCTCAACCCCAAGTAAAGGGAAGTGAGGCGTAGCTGCTCGAAACGCCGATGACGGGCGATCTGCTGGACACGAAACGATGGGATCTCGAACTCTTCGGAAACCAAGCGCATGCGCTCCTGAACGATCCAGTCTTGGTACGCAGTGCGCACGAGGTGAGAAAGCTCCGCGTCAGAGATGAACACCAGATGATCCAGCACTAAACGCAGTGCCGTCTGACGGTCTTTAGCCTCGAACTGACGAAGCCAAAGCGCCAGGCTTTCAATGAAGCGCCGGCCCGGGCCGAAACGCTGGTAATGGTCGTATTTGAAATCGGCCATCAGTTGTAGCGTCGGCAGTACCGGTGGCACCGCCTCCAGGTCCTCCCACCCCATCACCTTAGCCAGCAATGTGGCAGCATTCTGATCATGCATGGCGGTCAACCCCCAATGTTGGTAGCAGGCGGCAGTGCCAAGCTGAACATACCCTCTTCCGCCATCTGCATGTGCGCGAGGTACCAAAGCGTGGCGTCGACATCTCGCTTCTCTGGTGGCGCCAGCTTCCATCCGCGGTCAAGCCGACGCGAGGGCATGTCCACACTCAATGAGAACCGGTGCTCCAACAAAGCTGCGTCGTTGCCAGGCCAGGCCCCCTGATCACCCATGGTTAGAATCTCGTACGGATCGATCTTGTCGTCCTGGATGATACTGGCGATCAACCTGGACTTGCTCACACCGTTGGCAAGGATGTCCACTGAATGCTTGCTGCGAACCATGGTCGAAAGGTCCAAACCCGCCTGGCGCAAGGCATCAGCAATGACGAACCACATGGCATCGGTCGCCAGGCCCTCACGGAATCGCACACTCACCTGATAAGGCGGTGTTGTCTTATGAGCCAATATGGGGACGCCCAGTGACTTCAGGCGCACGACGATGCGCGTCACATGGCTCAGAAATTCGCTCGTCTGGTTTGGCAGAATGGGCGCGACATCCGCAGCGTCGATCCATCCGCCGTTGTACAGGCAAAGGCGAATCTTCTTCAGGACGTCATCGGGCAGCGCCTCCCGCAAGCGATCCTGAAGGGAGTCTCCGCGCCCAGAGGCGATACCGACCAACACGCCTGCACGCACAAGCCGCACCAGCTGCGCCACGACATCTGTTGAAGGCGGCCCATCCTTACTCTGCGAACTGCACAAGGTGCCGTCATAATCGAACACGATCGCCCGAAACCGCTGCGCCTGAATCACGTCCCGAAATATCTGTGCTGCACGGCGCATCGCACCGTGATCGCGCTGAGAGGGCCAATGGGCCCCCAAAACTTCGTATTTGGACTGGACCTCGGCCGGGCCTGCGGTCTCGGGCAGCGGGATCACATCGCGCAGGTTCGTATAGTGAATCTCCCTGCCATAGCTGGGGACGTCCGGTCGCCCAGGATCCTTCCCCAGTTGGCGGCCAACCGCCGCCACGATGTGCATCTGAGCCACCAGTCCAGCGATCAAGTGCGCCGGATCAGAGCCGGCCAAGGGCATTGTGAGGGTGGGGATCCCGACCGGGAATTTGCCGCGCATGCCTTCCCAGAGCGGGTTCAAGGATGGCTCAACCAACGCTAGAATTGCGCACTCTTCGGGGCGCTGGGCAAGCCAGAGATGCCGCCCGTGGGCATAAGAACGCAGGTCGGCAAGCTGCGTGTGCAGCAAAGCACCCTCGGAGAGTTTGGACTCGAGGTCCGTCGCGATGGACCTAAGCAGAGGCGAATAGACCACGGTTAGCGCACCCCGCCGTACCGCTTCTTCGATGAAGGGCTGAGCGTCCGCCAACCAGTCATCCACCGTCTGATCGCCTACGCGCAGCGCCGACATGTCTGGAGGCATAGGTTCTGGGCGACCGTTGAGTTCGCCATACGCCCTCGCAACCAGCACGGCATCAAGCAAGAGGCTGTTGGTGGCCAAGTAGCCGTCCTTTTTCGCCAACTCGAACACGTAGGGCTTCACCCCAGGCAGAGCTTGCACGTGCTGCATCAAAGGACTGTCTTGCCGATTGGTTAACACGTGCACAGTACGTGAGCTGAATCGGCGAGCCCGCTCAAGCGCTTCCATAACGTCCGGATTCTTGCCTTCCGCCGAAATGAGGAACACCGGACTGGAAGAGGCCAGCGCGGGGCTGCATATGATTTCCAGTGGTGTCGATGGTCGAGAGACGCGCCCCGTGTAGGCTTCGTGAAAGCTGCATAGCAGCGATGCCACCGTGAAAGAGCCGCCGGATCCCACGCCGATCATGCTGGCCTCTGCTGTGCTCGCGATTGCGAGCTTCAAGGACGCGATGTCGGAGGCACACGCTGCGGCATAGCTATGCCGCAGTTCCGCCAGTTCTTCCTCATAATGGCTCAAGGCCGGCGACGTACCATCGCCATTCATGCTGCGGTGAGCTCCTGCTTCGCTGCAAGCTTCTTGCTTTTTGCCGCTTTGGTCGTCACGGCAGGCTTGGCCTTGCTCGCCCGCGTTGGCTTCAGTGCATAGGCTGAGCGAAGCTCCATGAGCATCACGCCCAGCATGTTCTCACCATTGCCGTTCACCTCGCCCCACAAACGATTCACAGCATTGTTCACGGTTCCCGCCTCAACGAGCCTGGCGTTGCCAGTCGACATCAACAGCTCCTTCAGGTCAGCATGCTGGTCGAACTTTGCTCGCAGCACAGCACGCATGCGATCAAACTTGATCTTGGCCCAATCCGGCACTACGTCCCAGACATAAAGACCGTGGGCAGCCATGGCAGCCAGCGCAGGCGTTGGCGCACCGAGAATCCACTCCCTCACCGCCGGCTTCCGAGCCTTTCCCGCCTGGTAAGCGTGCTCGGAAGTGGGGAAGGTTCTGCCCTCGAACTCAATAGGACGAGGATAGAGGTTGCTGAATGCACCATACGGCTTTTCGTTGGAACGATAGAAGCGGATTTCGGATGGTTCGGCAGACTGTTTTGCTACCGGACGCTTTCGCGCCGTCTGCGGCGTCTTAGTCATTTTCGGGATTCCTTGGTGTACGAATCGGGGCTGATGCCCAGTGTTCGGCAATGGTTGAGGATCAATACTTCTAGCAAGCCAGTCACGCTGCGGCGTTCAAGTACTGCTGCTGCCTCTGCCGCGGCCTTGATCACGGGATCAAGGCGAACCGAGAGCGTGGCTGTTTTAACCTTGGGACGTCGAGCTGGTGCCATGGCACTGTATTTGAGTTGAAGTTGCGTGAGCTGAGAGAAGTGTACTGCACTCCGCAGTACGCCCACTGCCCAAAAGTCGAACTGACCGAGCCTTGCCGTCTGGCCGCTTGTGCGCGCCCTGGTAGCCCGCGTCGACAAAGATATCCATCTCCTACCCGTGAGCAAGCTGTTGGCTTCGATCACATCGTGGACGGGTCCAGCCGTGCCGCGCACAGTACGCATCAGACCGAATCGGTGTTCACGCCGAAGAGTGCCTTCATGCCGAAGAAGATATGGGCTGCGATAAGTCGATAGCCGCCTGTCATCCGATTTACCGCGAACGGCAGCAATCCGCCTGAAAGTCACCCAAGGGCATGCCTTCAAGGGCTGCTTCTGGCCGATTACTGCCACACATATAGGACGGTCTGGACAATTCAGAACTCAACGACTATATTGTCCGAGATTCGATGGCATCCTTCCATAACATATTGATTTCAAAAAACTATGACTCAATGCCCAGGAGTGATCGACATCGACAGAAGGTCACGGGATCTTTGATATGCAACACAAAAATTGATACGCAGTGTGCACCTGTGAGGGCTGACCGATGCCAGCAGGCGCAACAGGTATCTTGCATTTTTTAGCATGCTAAAAAATTCGACGTTGAGGCGCCAAGTTAGGATCAGCGTGGGCAAACACATTCAAGTCGATAGCGCCTCACAAAATGGTTCAAGCGCAAAGTGACCGGACAATTTACATAGTGAAATACGTACCACAAATTGTGCGGCTCAAAGCGACCACCGGCCCCCAGCGGGGTCATGAGATACAGGGAACTTGCACAAAAGAGGATACGTATTTCTAACGGTTGCTTGCACTACGCACGGCAGCGATGACCAGTTACAGCCAGGCGCAGGTAAACAAGATTTGGGCGAACACATCTGCAAGCAGTCACTGGGGTTAACCCTCGTGGAATACAAGATCACCAGAATCTCTAGGAGAGAATCTTGGCGATCTTGGGTATCTTGATCAGCTTGCTCTAGATCCTGAGGGTTTACAGCCGCCAGTACCAGCCTCCGTCCCCCTCCTTCTCGATGTTGATCTGCAGCTCAGCTTTTGCACGATTAACAGTGGAACTCGAGTATCCTGCCGCTGCAGCTAGCTCGAATATTTTTACGGATGGTAAACGGCCTTGTTCCGTCAATATCTTGACTAGGAACTCTTTGGTTTCCTCCATTCTGCTGAGGGGTCGATTCGCCTGCTCCGCCCGGGTCAAAATCTCCTGGGCATCACCGTCTACTGCACCTCCCCATACCACCCTAGACGTCTCTATAGACGGAGAAATGTTCACCGGCTCAACAAAATATTCGAACCCGTCGCCATTCGGCCCCAGATTGTTTTTCGCACGCGCCAGTACCCTCTCATCAGCACCTAAACGCCGAGCAGTCACCAAAACGACCCGAGCAAGCGCAGCGAATGCTTGTGACCCGATGACACGATCCAGTGGGTTTTGAGTGATTTTCCCACTTCCCTTTGAAAAATGTGAGATCCCAATGACAGCGACACCAGAACGCGCCAACACCACTAGGTCATGCAAATCCCGGCGAACTTCGTTAGCCCGATGAGCATCCCCAGCAACCGCACTTATAATCGGATCAATGACCACGAGTCCGGCACCACCAATCTCAGCAATTTTCATCATTAGCTGACGGACATCAGTGCTGGGATCAAACTCTCTGAAACGGCCGCGGTCATGGATCTGCATCACAAAATGGATTCGGCTACGATCAGCTCCCATAGCGATCAGGCGCGGCAGGAGCGTTGCCTCGATCTCATCTTCTGCCGACCAAATCACGACGTTACTAGGCTCCGTACACTCAGTGCCATCTGGCCAAGGCCCTGTACCTGAGACGATCGAAGCTAGCGATAGGGCCAACGTAGTTTTCCCGGTTCCCGGCATACCAGCCAAAATTGTGATGGCGGCACTGGGTAACCAGTGTTTCCACAACCACTGAACTGCCTGGGGCTCACATTCGGCAGCACGCACCAATCGCACCCCCTCGGGATACTCCGATGTTTTCCAAGAGTTCATCAGCGACTCCCGTCAGAAATCTGAGTACCCCCGCCAAAGGGGCTGGTGTCCTCCATACGCCTACGCCACGCGGCGGCCGCCTCTACAGTGATCAGACGGCGCCGCCCGACTCGCATTGCCACAGGACCCTCACCGCGAGCCCATAGGGTATATAGGTGGTTTCTGCTAATTCCATGCTCGTCGCAGAAATCCTGTACAGAAAAAACTGTATTTCCTTTTCTCATAATCGACCTATAAATGAAACGCTATGGCCATTCCATAGACAGGTCAATTATTCAGAAATGCGCTGGCAAATCCGCCGGTGATAGCGCCCTCTGAGGGCACTATCAGTGAATTGCATGGGCATCCACGGACATTTTTTAGCATGCTAAAAATCCAGATGCCTCCCAGACACAACGAGCCACGCTGTTTTACAGCACCCACCGTCAGAGGGGACTAGCGGCGGCCAGTTCTACAGCCATAGGATAGTATCGCCTGAGCCGGCAGTGACGGAAATTGCCACCGGTGTGCGCTTGAGCATCTATTTGTCGCAGAATCAGCATGCAACTCCAGTCGCAGAGTCTGTCCCGACGAACGACCCTCTGGACCGTGACCGGGCTTCGCGGCTAGAGTCACGGCTAGAGTTACGGCTAGAGTCGAAATTAGCAGCTAAAGTAATACTGATACTAAAGAGTCACGAGTCGGGAAAGGCCGGCTCTACATCATTAACGGGGGACAGCGGCATTCATTAGACTTGTTTTTGCGAAGAAACACGTTTAATGGAGTCAATGCCGATGTCCCCAATCGATTCTATCCTAGGGATCCATGGTCTGGTGGTGCAGGCGGTCAAACGCGCTCAAGACATTCACGTCTGGGCCAAGCCACGCAGCCGGCCCGCCTGCCCGCGTTGCGCGGGCGAGCAGCTACGGATCAAGGCCACGCATCACCGAACGCTCAAGCACACCCGCCAGGGCAATCAGCTTATGGTGCTGCACCTCTCGGTGCCGAAGTGCCACTGCACCGCCTGCAACCGCTACTTTCGCCATCCGTTCCCCGGCATCCGCCCGCGCCTGCGAGCCACCGAGGCGTACCGCCTGGAGGTCTTCGAGGCGCACGACGGGGGCGTGAGCCAACGCAAACTGACCCGGACACACCGGATCGGCAGCGCCACCGTCGAGCGCTGGTACCAATCCTTCGTGCGCCAACGGGTCTCGGAGCTCTCGGGCAGGACCTGCCCCCAAGTACTGGGGATCGACGAGCACTTCTTCACCCGCAAGCGGGGCTACGCCACCACGCTCGTGGACCTGAAGAATCACAAGGTGTTCGATGTCGTGCTGGGGCGTGCCGAGGCTAGCCTGCGCAGCTACCTCAAGCGCCTGCCTGGCCGAGAGAAGGTCCGTGTCATCGTCATGGATCTGTCCGAGACCTACCGCGCCATCGCCCGCCAGTACTTCCCCAATGCCATGATCGTCGCAGACCGCTTCCACGTCGTGCGGCTCGTGAACCAGCACTTCCTGAAGCTATGGCAGCAATATGATCCCGAAGGCCGCAGGAACCGGGGATTGTTGAGCCTCATGCGTCGTCACCACTGGAAGCTCTCGTCCGTGCAAAAAGATCGGCTGCATCAGTATCTGGCTCAGTCGCCCGTGCTGCAGACCCTGTACTTCGCCAAACAGCAACTCAACGGCTTTCTGGTGCTCAAGGCCATGAAGGCCAAGCGGGCCAGGAAGCTGCTGCCCAAGTTCCTGGCGCTGATCCGTCAGTTCGAGCAAAGTCCTGCCAAGGCGCTGGCGGCCACGTTAACATCGTGGCTGGAGCCCATCGTACGCATGTGGCGCTTCTCCAGATCCAACGGCATCACCGAGGGCTTCCATACCAAGATGGAGATGCTCTCGCGCCGGGCGTACGGCTTCAGAAACTTTGAGAATTACCGTTTGAGAGTCTTGGCTCAATGCGGCTGGAACGGTGTCATCAACCGTGTCTGATGAATGCCCATCCCCCGATAGTGGGGTAGAGCCGAAAGGCCACTGATGACCACGGAAGTCCAAGAATGTTTTGCGTACTTGTTGCGTACAGCAACCCTGCCGCAATTTTCAAAAATCACGTAACTGATTGATTTTATGGGGATTTATATGGTGGGCGGTACTGGGTTCGAACCAGTGACCCCTGCCGTGTGAAGGCAGTGCTCTACCACTGAGCTAACCGCCCAATCGGGATGCTGCCTGGATCAGCGCGGGAAGCGCCGGGACAGCCGACTGGAAAGACCGCAATTGTACACGAAACGAAAATCCGGTGCCAAAAGGCCCGGCGTGTCGGCGCAACCGGCCGCATCACGCATCCCGCCGTCCTCGTCCGTTGCGGCCTTGCCCTGGACTGGCCTCAGCCCAACAGCGCGTACAGCGGATCGTCGCGACCCCGGGTGGACAGCTGCATCGTCGGCGCGAACGGCGCGCTGCCGGGCGATTCCTCCAGAAGCAGGGAATCATAGGCGACCACCCTTCGGGCGATCTTCCAGGTCCCGTCCCGCCGCTCGAACCGGTCCAGATAGCGGCACCGCACCTGCGTCTGCTGCTCGCTGCCGCCCACCGTCAGGCCCACGTCCGACGCCGATGATGCGCCGCCCGCCTTGAGCCGCTGGTAGGTCACGCAGTACGTCTCGACCAGGGCCAGCATCGGGCTGCGCCATTCGATCACGCAATTGCCCAGGAAGTGCATCGACTGCGCGACCCCTTCGTGGCGGCGCGACATCCACCGGATCAAGCCGTCCACGTCGCCGTTGTAGGGGCCGTGATCGTCCACCGCGTCGGTGTGATAGGCGGCGCGCACCAGATCGAAGTCGCGCCGATCCACGCCACGGCAATAGCCTTGCAGCGCGTCCCGGATGGCGTGCTCGTCGGCCAGACGGTTCAGGAAGCTTTCATGCTCATTCATCATCTCGGATTCCTATGACACCCAATTCAAGAGGCAGCCGTGTCCAGGGCCGCCGACAGGCCTGCGATCCGCCCCATGGTCAGCGCGTTGGCAATCGAATTGCCGCCTCCCACGTAACGGTTGCCCAGCACTCCGCCCCCGGCCTCGCCGGCCGCATACAGTCCCCGGATGACGGCGCCGCGCACGTCCCGGACACGCGCCTCGGCATCGATGGCAAGCCCGGTATGCGTGCAGACCAGTTCGGCCGGGCAAGTACGCGCGGCATAAAAAGGCGCCTGCTCGATGGCATCCAGCGGCCTGTCGTCGCCCTTGTTGCGCAAGGAGGTCTGGCGCAGAAAGTCGGGGTCCTCTCCATTGGGCAGTTGTTCATTCCAGCGCGCGACGGCGGCCGCCAACCGATCCGGCGGCACATGCATTTTGGCGGCCAGTTCCTCCAGGGATTGCGCCATCAGCATCCGGCCCGCGGCGGCGTCTTCCGCAACCCGCTCTTTATTCCAGTGAGCATAGCCTTCGGGCAGAGCCAGGCGCGCCTTTTCGTCAAAGACGTTCCAGACATTCCCGCCATTATCCCGCACGATTCCGGGAGACACGGCATAGGGGATGTCCTCATTCATGAAGCGATCGCCGGACTGGTTGACATAGATCCTGGATCGCGGCGGAAAGCCGGACTGCCAATGGTGCAGGCGCTGTATGTAGGAGGTGACCATCAGCAGGCCTTGCCCATGGCCGGCCAGGGCCGCATTGGCGGATTCGCCGAACCGGATGTGGTCGCCACGGCTGCCCGCCGCCGCCACGATGAACAGATCTTCACCGGCCTCGAGGGTTTCCGGGTAGTACAGCCTGCGCAGATGGCTGTCGTGCGCAAAGCCTCCGCTGGCGACGATGACCGACGATGCTTCGATCGACTCGCCGCCCATCCGGATGCCCCGGACACGGCCGTCCTGGACGATCAGGTCCTCGACCCGGTTGTCCAGGAACAGGTCCACCCCCTTTTGCAGGCGCTGCTGATTCAGCACGCTGACCAGACCATAGCCCTGATCCTTGGGAACGTGGCCGCGCCAGACCGCCTCCACGCCGGCCTGCATCAGGCCGGGATCATGGGCGTTGGTGGAGAACTTCGCCGGAAACTCCACACCCAGGCCGATCAGCCATTCCAGCGTGGGGCCCGAGGCCTCGCAGAAACGCTTGATCAGGCCCGGACGCAAGCGCCACTGGTTCAGATCCATATAGTGCTGGAAGAACTGCTCCGGCGAGTCTTCCACCCCCAGCGCCTGCTGCACGCTGGTGGCCGCCGCGGTGAACATGCCCGCGGACAGCTGCGTGGAGCCGCCGATTTCCTTCTCGGATTCCAGGATCGCGACACGCGATCCTTGCTCCGCCGCCGACACGGCGGCGGCCAGGCCGGCGCCGCCCGCGCCGATCACAATGACATCCCAATCGCTCATAAATCGCCTCCGACGGATCGCGCCGCCGCCTCATGGTTGATGCGCCAATAGGTCCCGGCGGCGACCAGCCCCCCGTCGACCGTGAGTTCGCTGCCGCTCAGATAGGAAGAGTCCGGCGAAATCAGGAAGACGACCGCCGCGCTGACTTCGGACGGCTTGCCCGCCCGGGACAGGGGAATGGACTGCAGCGACGAAGCCACGAAAGCCGTCGCCCCGCTGACCATCGGCGTCTCGATCAGGCCGGGATGGATCGAGTTCGCCCGGATGCCCCAGGCGGCGTATTCCGCGGCCGCGCTCTTGGTCAGGCCGCGCAGACCCCATTTGCTCGCCCCATACGCCGCCCCGTGATATCCCAGCTGCCCGGCGATCGAGGAGATGTTGACGATGGATCCGCCCCCGCCTTCCTTCATCAGCGGCGCCATGGCCCGCATGCCGTAAAAGGCGCCCGTCAGATTGATGTCCAGGACCCTGCGCCAGTTCGCGTCGTCCGTGCCATGGATGCCCTGGCGATAGGAGACGCCCGCATTGTTGACCAGCCCCGCGAGCGGCGACGGACCCCGGGCGATCTGATCGGCCAGGCGCGCCCATGCATCCGAATCCGTCACGTCCAGCACGTGGCCGCTGGCGGACCTGCCTTCCGCCCGGATGGCGTCGACCACCGACGCCACGTCCCTGACGTCCGCCAGGCACACGTGCCAGCCGCTCCGGGCCAGGGCCAGGGCATGCGACGCCCCCATCCCCTGGGCCGCCCCCGTCACCAGGACGCAAGCCCGTCGATCAGCCATGGCGCGACCCGCCATCCACGCCCAGGGTCTGTCCCGACACATACGATGCCGAATCGGACACCAGAAACAGCAAAGCGCCCAGCACCTGCTCGGGCGTTCCGATGCGCCCCAGGGGAATGGACGCCAGGGCCTTTTCCATCGCGCCGGGCACCTCGCGGACCCAGTTGGTCATCTCGGTGTCGATGAAGCCGGGCGCCAGGGCGTTCACGCGGATGCTGCGCTCGCCCAGCTCCACCGCCATGGACCGGGTCAGATTGTGGACGGCGGCCTTGGTGGCGGAATACACGGCCCGCCCGCGCCGGACGCGGAATGCCGCGACCGACGCCATGTTGACGATGCAGCCGCCTGCGCTCATGACGCTGGCCGCCGCCTGCGCGCCGTAGATCACGCCCTCGACGTTGACGCCGAAGGTGTGCTGGACCTGCGTCTCGGTGACAGAATCCATGTCGGTCTGCGGAAAGACGCCGGCGTTGCTGACCCAGATATCCAGACGGCCGAAGCGCTGGCGGGCCTGCTCGGCCACCTCGAAGTGCGATTCGCGCCTGGTGACGTCGCAGCGCATGCCCGTCAGGGTGCCCGCCGCATCGCCCAGTTCCTCCCTGGATCGGGCCAGGGATTGTTCCAGGACGGCTTCATCGATATCCACCGCCAGGACATGCGCGCCCTGGGCCGCCAGCCCCGCCGCGAAACAGGCTCCCATGCCCCTGGCCGCGCCCGTGACGACGGCCACCCGGCCCGCGAGTTCCGGAAACCGGGCCAGACGCGCGCCCATACCGTCATGACTTGATTGTTCTGCCACTTCAACACCTCTCGAAAAAATTGGATGACCCGCCCTCGCCGCCGGCGCTTGCGTCCCGGACGGCGCGGAGTGAATTCAGTACGTGACCTTCCTGCAACGGATGCGCCACCCCTCGTCCGTCCTGTCCAGTTGGTCCGCCAGCGTCACGATGCGCAGCAGGCGCGCGTCCGGCGACCGGGCGCCCGTGGCGACGATCAGCAGATAGGCCTGCACCTCGGCGCCCGCTTCGTCGATCCGGCGCACCCACAGATCCTGGACCAGATGCCGATGCCGCTCGCCATCCTGCGCGGCGCGCTGGCTGAAGGCCTCCGATATCGCCTTGAGCCGCTCGCGCCCGACCGCCGGCTTTCCATAGGTGGGCGAATGGAATTCGCCGGACGGCGTGAAGGTGTCGGCCCACCTCTCGTGCTGCCCGGTATCGATCAGATGCGCCTGCCGGGCATAGAAATCGTGCAGGACGGCGACGGCCCCGCCATCAAGTTCAGTCATGTTCGGATCCTGAATGAAATGTCCGCGCCGGACCCGTACGGGTCCGGCGCTTCCCGTTCTACTGAGCCACGAGGGTATTCAGATCGACCTTGCCGTAGAGTTCCTTCTCCAGCAGGGCGGCGACCGCCTGGGCGTCGTTGCGATCCGTCTTTTCCAGCAAGTCGTGCCACTTGGCCTCCAGTTCCGAGTACCGGGCGATGAGGCTGGAGGGATCCTTGATGCGGCGCTCCTTCATGGAATCCTGGGGCAGCGCCTTGATGTAGCTGGCGCGGAATTTCTGCAGGGCGTCCTTCAGATCCTGATCGGGCTGGATGATCTCGATCTTGCCTTCGGCCTCCTGCAGGGCCTGCTTGGCCCGGGCCGCGTAAGCGATCTGCTGGTCGGCCAGCCCCTTGGCCATCTGCGTCACCATGAGCTTTTTATCCCCGGCGCTCAGGTCCTTCCAGAAGGCGGGATTCAGCACGTAGGTGGCGCCCGGCACGGTGCCCATGTCCAGCCGGGTGATGGACTTGGCCACCTCGATGAACTTCGAGTTGATCAGGTTCGGCACTTCCGCCATGGTGCAGTCGATGGAACCGCGCGCCAGGCCCGTATAGACGTCCCCGATGGGAACGGACACGGGCACCCCGCCCGCGCTGGAGACCCAGTCGGTCTGGGTGCCGCCGGCGGTGCGGATTTTCTTGCCCTTCATGTCCGCCAGATTGCGGATGGGCTTCACGCACATGAAGTTGTAGCTGGGCGTGGAGTATCCCCCGGCGAACAGCACCCCCTGCTTCTGCCATTCCTGGATCAGGTCCTTGTCGCGGAGATTGATCTCGGTATAGGCGAAGGCGGCCGCCATCGGATCCTTGACCAGAAAGCCCAGGTCCACCAAGACATTGTTCAGCGGCAGTTCCGCCGGCGTATATCCGGGATACACGATGCCGAGCTGCGCCGTGCCGTCTCGCAGGGCCTGCAAGGTCGCCTTGGCCGGTACCAGCGTCCCGCCGGAATACACGGTGAATGCGATCCTGCCCTGAGTCGCCTTGTCCAGTTCTTTGGAAAACTTCTGATAGGGCTCGGAATTGAGCGTGTGAATCGGCTGCAACCAATTGGTCGCGCGATAGGTGTCGGCCAGCACCGGCGAGGACAGCGCCAGCCCGGCCATGGCGAGCATCAAAATCGGTTTCTTCATCATTTCGCACCTTTACAAAAAATCGGATCAGTACCGAAGACCAGGACTCCGGAAGACGGGATGTGTTACCGCATCAATGAAGGCAGCCAGAGCATCAGGGCTGGAAAGACGATCATGCAGGCCACGGTGAAAACGTCCGCGGCGATGAACCAGGAAACCCCTCTGAAGAGGGTTCCCAGCTTGACGGATTTGCCCAGGCTGGAACGGATGACGTAGACGTTCAGCCCCAGAGGCGGAGTGATCAGGCCGATTTCCAGCAGCTTGGTCACCAGCACGCCGAACCAGATCATGTTGACGCCGAACCCTTCCAGCAGCGGCGTCAGCACGGGCAGCGTCAGCAGCATGATCGAGATGCTTTCCATGAAGCAGCCGAGGATCAGATACAGGATGCAGATCAGGATGATGACCGAGACGAAGTCGAAGCCGCTCAGGGAACCGGTCACCCAGACGGGAATCGTGGACAAGGCGATGAAGCGCGAAAAGACGGCGGCGCCCACGACGATGATGAAGATCGCCGACGTGCTGACCGCAGTGTCGAACAGGGCTTTTTGCGCCACCTTGAATGAAAACTGGCCCCGGGCCACGGCGATGATCACGGCCAGGAAGGCGCCCACCGCCCCGGCTTCCGTCGCGGTGAAGATCCCCGTGAAGATGCCGCCCAGCACGCCCACGATCAGGAGCGGCAAGGGCCAGATGTCGCGGACCGCCTCTTTCTTGTCTTCGGCCGTGTACTGTTCGTCCACATGGGGCGCCAGTTCGGGCTTGAGCTTGCAGCGGACCGTGATCATGCCGATGTAAACGATTGCGGACAGGATGCCCGGGAGCACCGCGGCGACAAACAGGGTCCCGATGGACAGATCCGTGATCAGGCCATAGATGATCAGCAGGACGCTGGGCGGGATCAACGACCCCAGGGTGCCCGCCGAAGCCACGCAGGCCGTTGCCAGCGAGGGGGCGTAGCGGGCCTTGAGCATCTCGGGCACCGCGATCCGGGAAAATGCGGCGGCGGTCGCCACGCTGGAACCGCTGGCGGAAGCGAACAGCGCGCTGGCGATCACCGTGGCGGAGGCCAGGCCGCCCGGAATCTTGCCCAGGAAGATCCGGGCCGCCCGGAACAGCCCCCGGGTCAGGCCCGCCGCAGAGGCGAAATACCCCATCAGCAGGAACATCGGGACGGCGGAAAGGTTCCAGTCGCCGACCAGTTCATAGGGCACGGCCTTCGCGACGCCGATCGCGGGCTGCGCGCCGATGATGGCGAGCACGCCCAGAAATCCCACCAGGCCCATCGCGATTCCGATGGGAAAACGGATGGCGATCAGCGCCAGCAGCAAGACGATGCCACACAAGCCGACAAGCAAGGGATCCATGCTGATTTCCTTAGATGGGGTCCGAGAGCTCGGATACGTCGTCTTCGGCCGCGTCCCGACTCAGCGGCCCCTTTCCCGTCAGGATGCACGCCAGCTGCAGCAAGGCCACCAGGGCGCCGAAAGCCAGCCCGGCCGGCAGCAGGAACCGGCTGGGCCAGGTCACCACGTCCCAGGTCCCCGCATCGAATTCGCCGATCGAGTAGGCATGCATGGCCGGCGCCCACAGGAACCAGGCCAGGAACCCGTAGCACACCGCCGTGACCGCGGCGCCCAGGGCGGCCATCAGTTGCCGCAACGGCCGGGAGGCGATGCCATACAGAAGCTCCACGACGATCGCCTCTCCCCGGACCTCGACCCAGGCCAGCGGCAGGAACACGATGGCGACCATGTAGTAACTGGCGACGATCGTCTCGTTGCCGGGGATGGGCTCATGCAGCAGATACTTGCCGGCGACGTCCAGCGTCACCTGCAGCATCATCAGCACCAGCGCCGCGGAGCAGATCAGCACCAGTACCTTGCTCGCTCCGACCGTCAACTTTTCCATCATCTCCGTTTCCTTTTCCTCGGAGTCCAGTCCTCGGGGTCCCGTCCGCCTGCGCCGCGAGTGTCTCCGCGAACGCTTTCATGTATACATGAAATGAAAAACTCGATAAAAAAACCCAGTTTCTGGGCTGTTTTCCTTGATTTAAGTCAATTATGCATACATGAGGCCGCGATGTTCATAGGTATTTCCACTAGTTTTCAGGCTAAAGTGGATGTCTGACCATGAGATATTCTTTTTAATGTATACATAGGAATGATGAATACACTTGCGGACCACGTGACCCAGACGCTGCGCACATGGGTATTCCAGGGCGTGCTGCGGCCCGGCGAACGTCTGGAAGAAATCCCCCTGGCGCAAAAACTGGGGGTATCGCGCACGCCCATCAGGGCCGCCCTGGCCAACCTCGGCAACGAAGGCCTGCTGGAACACCAGCCCAAACGCGGCTATTCGGTCCGTGTGTATCAATACGAGGACGTGATCGGGGCCTATGAAGTGCGGGCCGTCCTGGAAGGCCTGGCCTGTCGGCGCGCGGCGCAGAAAGGGCTATCCAGCCTTGCCATCAGCCAGCTCAAGGCCTGCCTGGCGCACGGCGACGCCATCCTCGACAAGGGCGTCCTGCTGCCGGAGGACCACGCCCCCTACCAGCAAATGAACGTGACCCTGCACGAGACCTTGCTGGAAGCGGCGGGAAACTCCTGGCTCTCGCGATTCACGAACCAGGCGCAGGCGGCGCCATTCGCCTCGGACAGGATCATGCTGTGGGAAGACCACGGGGTGATCAGCCGCTCGCATCAGGACCACCACCGCATCGTCACCGCCGTCATCGAGAAGGATGGCGCGCGCGCCGAGCAGCTGATGCGCGAACACATCTATTTCGCCGGCCTGCTGCTGCGGGACAACTACGAGCGGCTGAGCCGAAAGGGCGCCGAAGACGCGGTCGAGCCGGATGCCTGAACGGCGGATCCGGGCGCCGCACGCCGCCGACCCATGCATGCCGGCCGCATCGCCGATCAGGACGCGTCGGGCTGCGCCGGCGATTCCAGTTCGCGCCACAGGCTGCGGCCGCCGGCCGCCTTGTCCAGGCCGTCCAGGTAGGCTTCGTGGGCCTGCTGGTCCCGGGCGCTGACCTGGATCACGGGCAGGCCGGACGCATCGAAGCGGTCCAGCGTTCCCGCCGCGCCGCCGCCGGCCTTGCGGTTCGTCTCGTCGCCATCGCCTCCCAGCAGGGAATTCTGGCCGCGCGTCATGGCCAGCCAGACCTCGCCCAGCAGCTCGGAGTCCAGCAGGGCGCCGTGCAGGGTGCGGTGCGCATTGGAGATCCCGAAGCGGTCGCACAGCGCATCCAGATTGTTGCGCTTGCCGGGGAACATCTCGCGGGCCACCAGCAGGGAATCGGTGACCTTGCCGCACAGATCGGTGAACAGCGGCAGGCCGGCCCGCTTCAGCTCCGAATTCAGGAACTTCACGTCGAACGCGGCGTTGTGGATGATGACTTCGGCATCGCGCACGAAATCGACCAGTTGCTGGGCGATTTCCGGGAAGCGCGGATGGCCGGACAGGAATTCCGTGGTCAGGCCGTGGATGCGCAGAGCGTCGGGGTCGCTGTCCCGATCCGGATTCAGGTACAGGTGCAGGTGCCTGTCCGTCACTTGGCGGTTGACGATCTCCACGCAGGCCAGTTCAACCACCCGGTGGCCCTGTTCGGGCTCCAGGCCGGTGGTTTCGGTATCCAGGACGATTTGGCGCATAGCAAGGGAATGATTCGAGAGATTCAGAAAAATCGGGCGCGGGACGCGATCCCGCGCCGCGGGCGATCACGCGCGGATCATTCGGCGACCCGGGCCAGTTCTTCCACGCCCCGATTGGCCAGGGCGTCGGCGCGCTCATTGCCGGGATCGCCCGCATGGCCCTTGACCCAGCGCCAGTGTAGTTCATGCTGCCCGGCCAGGGCGTCCAGGTCCTGCCAGAGATCGGCGTTCTTCACCGGCTTCTTGTCGGCGGTGCGCCAGTCCCGCCGCTTCCAGTTCGGCAGCCACTGCGTCATGCCCTTTTGCACATAGACGGAATCCGTGTGCACCGTGACCACGCAGCGGCGCTTGAGCGCCCGCAGCGCCTGGATGACGGCCATCAGTTCCATGCGATTGTTGGTCGTCAGGGCCTCGCCGCCATGCAGGGTCTTTTCATGCGGCCCCTGGCGCAGCAACGCGCCCCAGCCCCCCGGGCCCGGATTGCCCTTGCAGGCTCCGTCCGTCCAGATATCCACGTGTGGTTCCGCCATCGACTTCCTGTTTGAATGATTTCCGATCCGATCAGCCGGCCGGATCGTCGATCCGGTTGGCCACGGGGGCGACGGCGCCGCGCCGCACGCGACGACGGCGGCTCTTTCGCCAGGCCGGCCCCACCAGCCGCATGCTGGACACCCGCTTGACGGCGGCGATCGCATAGACCGCCCCGCCCGCGGGCCACCAGCGGTCGCCGGCGTGTTCCATGAAACGCCAGCGCTGCAGCCAGGCCGAGGTCGCGCACAAGGGCACGTAACACCCGAAACGGCCCCGATCGAGCTCGAAGGATAACAGCTTGAACCAGTCTTTCAAGCGCGCCGGCGACACCTGCGACGGCACCGGAACCGGCAGTTGGAGGGCCAGCCCCGGCAAAGATTCGCGCAGGCCCCACAGGCTGTAGGGGTTGAAGCCCGTCAGCACGACCCGCCCTTCGGGCATCAGGACGCGTTCGACCTCGCGCAGCGCCTGGTGCGGATCGGCGCACCATTCCAGGGTGTGCGGCATGACCATCAGATCGACGCTCTGGGTATCGAAGGGCAGTTGTTCGGGTTCGCAGATCAGGCGGCCGGCCCGGGTGCCGAACGGCGCGCTGGGACTGTGCGCCCAGAGCTTGTGCGGGATGCGGTTGGATTGCAGCAGATCCCAGTGCGGCAGGCCGATTTGTATGGCATGATAGCCAAACGCATTGCTGACCATGGCATCGACCTGATGCTGTTCCCAGGCGCGCACGTACTGCCCGACCGGGGTGTCCAGCCATTCCGCCAATTCGATCGGCATTGCGCGTTGCGGTGCCACCCTGAATCCCCCATCATGAATTTCATCGCCCCGACCCCTGATGCGCCGGCCTTGCTGACGCCCATCCCCGCCCTGTCGGACAATTACATCTGGATGGTACAAAAAAACGGCCACGCCATCGTCGTGGACCCCGGCGAAGCCGGCCCGGTGCTGGACCGGCTGACGCCCGGCCTGACGCTGGAAGCCATCCTGATCACCCACCACCATCACGATCACGTCGGCGGCGTGCAGGCATTACACCAGCGAACCGGGGCCCGCGTCTACGGGCCGCGCCACGAAAACATCCCGGTGTGCGACGTGCCTCTGGGCGAAGGCGATCTGGTCGACCTGCCCGGCATCGGCCTTCGGTTCCAGATCCTGGACATCCCCGGCCACACGGCCGGACACATCGCCTACGTCGGGCGTCTGGACGCCGGCCAGACCGCCCTGTTCTGCGGCGATACGCTGTTCGCGGCGGGGTGCGGAAGGCTGTTCGAAGGCACCCCTGCACAAATGCACGAATCCTTGGGTAAAATCGGGTGTTTGCCTCCGGATACCCTGGTGTGCTGCGCACACGAATATACGGCGGCCAATATTCGCTGGGCCCTGCAGGTCGAACCGACCAACGCTGCATTGCAGGCGCGTGCCCAGGATACGGCGCAGCTGCGCGCCCAGGGTCTGCCAACCGTGCCGTCACGGCTGGGCCTGGAACTGCAGACGAACCCGTTCCTGCGCACCGGCCTCCCGGATATCCGGGCTGCGGCCAGCCAACACGCCGCCACACCACTGAACACGCCCCTGGCGGTTTTTGCGGGTCTGCGCGAATGGAAGAACAACTTCAAATGATCCGCTCATGAAAATCCTGCGACTGATACTGCCGCTGATCCTGGTCCTCCTGGCTGGCTGCGCCACCCACCGAACCCCCACCGATCAGCGGCAGGCCTATGTGGCAGAAGACACATCCCGCACCGTCGACCTGACCCATCCCCCCCGCGACATGTGGGATCGCGTGCGACGCGGTTTCTCCATCCCCAACCTGCACAGCGAACGAGTCGATTACTGGACCGACTACTACGCGGCGCACCCCCAGTCGGTCCTGCTCATGAGCCAGCGGGCCGGAAAATACCTGTACTACATCGTCGACGAACTGAACCGCCGCGGCCTGCCCACGGAACTGGCCCTGCTGCCCTTCGTCGAATCGGCCTACGACCCCACCGCCCTGTCGCGCTCCCAGGCGTCGGGCCTGTGGCAGTTCATCCCCAGCACCGGCCTGCACTACAAGCTGCAGCAGGACTGGTGGCGCGACCAGCGCCGCGACCCGGTCGCGTCCACCCAGGCGGCTCTGGACTACCTCAGCTACCTGTACGATTTCCAGGGCGACTGGTACCTGGCCCTGGCGTCCTACAACTGGGGCGAAGGCGCCGTCAAACGCGCCATGGACAAGGCCGTCAGCAACGACAAGCTGCCGATCTACACCCAGCTGGACATGCCCGACGAAACGCGCAACTACGTCCCCAAGCTGCAGGCCATCAAGAACATCATCGCCCGCCCGGAAAAATACGGCATCACCCTGCCCAAGGTCAGCAACAGCCCCTACTTCACGACGGTGCACAAATCGCGCGACATGGACATCGCCGTGGCGGCGGCCCTGGCCGAAATGCCCATCGAGGACTTCCGCGCCCTGAACCCCGCCTACAATCGGCCCGTGATGCTGGCGGAACACAACCCCGCACTGCACCTGCCGCTGGACAAGGTCGCCGTCTTCAACAGCAATCTCGAAACCTATACCGGCCGGCTGTCCTCCTGGCAGGTCATGCACCCCAAGCGCGGCCAGTCCCTGGCCGCCATCGCCAAATCCTACGGCATCACCCTGGACCAACTGCGCCAGGCCAACAACCTGGGTTCGCGGCAGACACAGGCGAAGGTCGCCACCCTGCTGATCCCGGCGGCGCCCGCCGCCGAAGACAGCGGCATCCGGCTGGCGTCCTACGACCCCGAAACGGACAAGCCCGCCCTGCGCCAGGTCCGGACGGCGCCGCCCGCCGTGCGCACGACGGCCCGCCTGAGATCCACCCCCAGCGTTCGCACGCACACCATCCGCAAGGGCGACACCCTGTATTCCCTGGCCCGCCGCTACAACACCTCGGTGGACGCCCTGCGCAAGCTGAACAATCTGAAGAGTTCATCCCTGTCCACCGGCCAGCGCCTGCGCGTGCCCGGCACGGACATGCAAGGCTAAAAATTCATCCATAGGACCAATACATCATGGGTTTTCTGAACGGCAAACGCATCCTGATCACCGGAGTGCTCTCGAATCGCTCCATCGCCTACGGCATCGCGCATGCCTGCCGCGCCCAAGGCGCCGAACTCGCCCTGACCTACGTGGGCGAGCGCTTCGAAGAGCGCGTGCGCGGCTTTGCCAAGGACCTGGGCAGCGACATCGTCATCCCCTGCGACGTGGGTGACGACGCCCAGATCGACGCCGCCTTCGCCTCTCTGCGCGAACGCTGGGACGGTCTGGACGGCCTGGTGCACTCGATCGGCTTCGCCCCGCGCGACGCCCTGGAAGGCGACTTCCTGGACGGCATGACGCGCGAAAATTTCCGCGTGGCCCACGACATTTCCGCCTACAGCTTCCCCGCGCTGGCCAAGGCCGCCCTGCCCCTGCTGGAAGGCCGCAACGGCTCCGTGCTGACCCTGACCTATCTGGGCGCCGAAAAGGCCATCCCCAACTACAACATGATGGGCCTGGCCAAGGCATCCCTGGAAGCCAGCGTACGCTACCTGGCCAAATCCCTGGGCAAGAAAGGCCTGCGCGCCAACGGCATTTCCGCCGGCCCGATCAAGACCCTGGCCGCCAGCGGCATCCGCGACTTTTCCAACATGCTGAAATACGTGGAATCGCAATCGCCGCTGGGCCGCAACGTCACCATCGAGGACGTCGGCAACGCCGCCTCCTTCCTGCTGTCGGACCTGGCCGCCGGCATCACGGGCGAAATCCTGCACGTGGACTGCGGCTTCTCCAACACCGTGCCGGGCATGGACTGATAATCCCGCCTGTCAGCAACCAGGATCAGGCAGACCGCCGTGGCGCAATCGGAACAGGACAGAAACCGCAGCAAGCTGCACGGTTTTCTGGAAGACAAGCTGAAGTGGCACGACTACACCCACCTGGTCGTGGCCGATGACGATATGGATCCGGCCGCCTGGTTCCTGCACACCATCGGCCTGGCCCGTTCGGGGCAGCCCGAACTGATCGTCACCGGCACGCTGGACCACGCCCTGGCCATGGACGTGATCTCCGACCTCGTGGCCTACGGCCGCCAGTCGGGCGGCCTGGCCGACGGCCAGCGGCCGGGTCCGGCCGTCCGCATTCCGGTGCTGCTGCGCGACGTCTCGACCCCTTTCGTCCTGGCGCAGCGGGTCGCCCAGGCCAGCAGCCGCTTCGGCGCCTCGATCCGCGTGCTGCAGGTCCTCTGGTCCGACGCCGCCGGACGCTTCCCGAACGACCCGGCCTACGATCAGGCGACATCTCCGCAGCAGGCGCTGTGGGACATGGGCGCCTGACACGGCGCCCGAAATGCCTGCCACGCGGCCTGATCGGCAAAGAGGCCGTCGTCTCGCACGACGCCAGGATCGAACCGAGCGATCCGCCGTAGGCGAAAAAAAGGGCCTCTGACAAGCAGAGGCCCCGATATTCCTGGCGGACAAGGGGGGATTCGAACCCCCGATACGCTATTCACGTATACACGCTTTCCAGGCGTGCGCCTTCAACCACTCGGCCACCTGTCCTGCACACCTGCCGGCAGACCCGACAAGCGAAGTCCGTCATTCTAGCATGAATGTCAATCCGGCAACACAAGATCGGGGGATCTTCCTCCCGCCCGCGGCGTCAGGCCAGGCTGGGCGCCGGCACCGGCGCGGCGCCCATTTCCCCGACCATGCGCTCGACGTACCGGGCGATCAGATCGATCTCCAGGTTGACTGAAGAGCCGACCCGCAGATTGCGCAAGGTCGTCATCTGCACCGTATGCGGGATCAGGTTGATGGAGATTTCGGTGCCCTCTTCCTGATCGTCCACGCGATTGACGGTCAGGCTGACGCCATTGACCGTGATCGAGCCTTTGTACGCCAGGTACTTGGACAGGTGCGCGGGCACGATGACGCGCAATTCGGTGGATTCGCCCACGGCGTCGAAGCACGTCACCCGCCCCACGCCGTCGACGTGGCCGGACACCAGATGCCCGTCCAGGCTGTCGCCCAGCCGCAGCGCGTGTTCCAGGTTGACCTCGCCCTCGCGATCCAGGCCGCAGGTGCGCACCAGGCTTTCGCGCGAGACGTCGACCTCGAACGCGGCATCCTGCAAGGCGACCACCGTCATGCAGGCGCCCTGGATGGCGATCGAGTCCCCCAGGCGGGTCGCCTGCAGGGGCAGGCCGCCGGCATCGATCACCAGCCGCACGCCGGCGTCTTCCCGATCCCCCAGGGAGCGAACTTCGGTGATGCGGCCGACCGCCGCCACGATTCCTGTAAACATGACGATTCCATCCATCAAAGTGTTCCGCGCCGACCGGGGCGCGGATCCGTTCTTTCGGGGCGGCGATTCAGCCCAGTGTCCGGGCCGGCAGGCCGCAGGCCGCCCGCAGAGCCTGCCAGCGGCCCGCATGCCGCATTCTCAAGCGCATGTCCGCGCCCAACTGTACCGCATCCAGGAACTCATAGCGGTAGGCCTGGTCCAGCGATGGAATGGGGGCCGGCAACGCGGCCAGGCCCTGACCGTCCCCGACGATGCTGGGGGCGACATACGCCACCCATTCATCGACATGCCCGCCCGCCACCAGGGCCCCCTGCAGGCGGGCGCCGGCTTCGACGTGGACTTCGTTGATCTCGTGGTCGCCCAGCCAGCACAGCAGGGCGTTCAGGTCCAGCGCGCCATTCTCGCCCAGGGGCAGGACGATGACGCGCACGTTGCGTCCCGCCAGCCGGGCTGCCTTGCCGGCATCGGCCCGGGCGGTGAAGATCCAGACAGGGTCGCCGTTGAACAGCCGGGCCTGTTCCGAAATGATGAATTGCGTATCGAGCACGGCCCGGATGGGCTGCCGGGGCGTCTGCACGGCCCGGACGTCCAGCAGCGGATTGTCCGTCAGGACCGTGCCGATGCCGGTCAGCACCACGCAGGCCCGGGCGCGCCAGCCATGCCCGTCGGCGCGGGCGGCATCGCCCGTGATCCACTGGGAACGGCCGTCCGGCAGCGCGGTATGGCCATCGAAGGACGCGGCGGACTTCAGCCACAGCCAGGGCGTGCCGCGCGTCATGCGGGCGCAGAACCCGGGGTTCTGCGCCAGGGAGTCATCGGCCATCAGGCCGGCGTCGACATCCAGGCCGGCGGCCCGCAAGCGTTCGATTCCCTGCCCCGCCACCCGAGGGTTGGGATCCTGCAAGGCGACCACCACGCGGCGGATGCCCGCGGCGATCAGCGCATCCGCGCAGGGCGGCGTGCGCCCCTGATGGCTGCAGGGTTCCAGGGTGACGTAGGCCGTCGATCCCCGGACGTCCAGCTGCTGCTGTTGCGCCAGCCACAGAGCCTGGGCTTCGGCATGCCGGCCGCCGGCTTCCTGGGTATTGCCTTCCGCCAGCCAGCGGCCGTCGCGCACCAGCACGCAGCCGACCCGCGGATTCGGATTGCTGAGATACAGGGATTTTTCCGCAACCGCCAGCGCCCGCCGCATCCAGCGGTGATCTTCGACCAACTGCGATGCCGCTTCAGGACCGCTCATCGTCGGGCGCCCGGAATTCATCGATGGTATGCACGAATTCGCGGATGTCCTCGAAGCTACGGTAGACGGACGCGAAGCGGACATACGCCACCTGGTCCAGCTGGCGCAATTCGGCCATGACCAGTTCGCCCACATGCCCCGAGGAGACCTCGCGCTTGCCGCTGGTCAGCAGGCGTTCCTGGATGCGGACCACCGCCGCATCCAGCGCCGAGGCGCTGACGGGGCGCTTGCGCAGGGCCAGCGCCATACTGGAGCGCAGCTTGGCGGGATTGAAATCGGCCCGGGTGCCGTTGCGTTTGACGACGGCGGGCATCATCAGATCGACCCGTTCATAGGTCGTGAAGCGCCGGTCGCAGGCCGCGCACCGGCGCCGCCGGCGGATCGTGTCGCCTTCTTCGGAAACCCGTGAATCCACGACCTGCGTATCGGCACAGTTGCAGAACGGACACTTCATCGGCCTATCGGGCGCCCGCGGGCGCCCGCCTCCGGATTAGCGATAGACGGGCAGGCGCGCCGTCAGGGCGTTGACCTGATCCCGCACGCGGGCGATATTGGCCGCATCGTCGGGGTTGTCCAGCACGTCGGCGATCAGGTTGCCCGTCAGTTCGGCCTCGGCTTCCTTGAAGCCGCGCGTGGTCATGGCCGGCGTCCCCAGGCGGATGCCGCTGGTGACGAAGGGCTTTTCCGGATCGTTGGGAATGGCGTTCTTGTTGACCGTGATGTGCGCCTGGCCCAGGACGGCTTCGGCCGCCTTGCCAGTGATGCCCTTGGCCCGCAGGTCGACCAGCATGACGTGGCTTTCGGTGCGGCCGGACACGATGCGCAGGCCGCGCTTGACCAGGGTGTCGGCCAGCACGCGGGCATTGGTCGCCACCTGGGCGGCATAGGCCTTGAATTCGGGCTGCAGGGCTTCGCCGAAGGCGACGGCCTTGGCGGCGATGACGTGCATCAGCGGACCGCCCTGGATGCCCGGGAAGATGGCCGAGTTGATGATCTTTTCGAACTCGGCCTTCATCATGATGACGCCGCCGCGCGGCCCGCGCAGGGACTTGTGCGTGGTCGTGGTGACGAAGTCGGCATGCGGCACGGGATTGGGGTATTCGCCCCCGGCGACCAGGCCGGCGTAGTGGGCGATGTCCACCATGAACAGGGCGCCGTTGTCATGCGCGATGCGGGCCATGCGTTCGAAATCGATGCGCAGGGAATAGGCCGAGGCGCCGCCCACGATCAGCTTCGGCTTCAGCGTGCGGGTCAGTTCCTCGAGCTTGTCGTAGTCCAGGACTTCATTGGCGTCCAGGCCATAGGAATGGAAGTCGTACAGTTTGCCCGATGCGTTCACGGGGGACCCGTGGGTCAGGTGGCCGCCTTCGGCCAGGCTCATGCCCAGCACCGTGTCGCCGGGTTTCAGGACCGCCATGTAGACGCCCTGGTTGGCCTGGGAGCCCGAATTGGGCTGCACGTTGGCGGCTTCCGCGCCGAAGATTTCCTTGACCCGGTCGATCGCCAGCTGCTCGACGACGTCCACGTATTCGCAGCCGCCGTAATAGCGCTTGCCGGGATAGCCTTCCGCGTATTTGTTCGTCAGCTGCGTGCCCTGGGCCTGCATGACGGCCGGGCTGGCATAGTTTTCGGACGCGATGAGTTCGATGTGCTGTTCCTGGCGAACGTTTTCCTGCTGAATGGCGGCCCAGATGGCGGGATCTGCCTTGTCAAGGGTACGGGTGCGGTCAAACATGAATGATCCTGAAGACTAGGGAAAGGGAATCAAGGCGCCACAGGGGCGATCGAGCAAATCATTCTAGCGCGAAGCATCCGGTCACAAGGCATGCAGGCGCGGGTTCAGCGTGTAGGTGCCCGTGATCGAGGCCTTGGCCAGCACGTGCCCCTGCATGGCCGCCAGCACCTGCCCTCCGGTGAAGCGCCCGGCGACGTCCAGTTCGGCGACGTCCAGCGCGTACACGGTCAGGACATAGCGGTGGACGAGCGCATCGTTCCATGGCGGGCATGGGCCATCGTAGCCGAAGTAATCCCCGTTCATGTCGCGGTCGGCGGCAAACCAGTTGGTGTAGTCGTTCAGCCCCTGGCGCGTGCCGTCCAGGGCCAGCGGGCCGGCCTTGCCGCGCGGCGTGATGCCGCTGGCGTAGCTGCCCTCGGCCAGGCTGCGGACATCGGCCCCGACATCCACCAGCACCCAGTGATAGAAATCGCAGCGCGGCAGGTCGGCGGGCACTTCACGCCCCACCTGGTTGACGTCATCGGGCTTGCTGGGCACGTCGGGATCGACGCACAGCACCGCGAAGGACCGGACGCCGTCGGGGACGTCCGACCAGGCCAGATGGGGATTGTTGTTGCCCGCCAGGGCCACATGATTTTGCGGATCGATGCGCGCGAAGGCGTTGCGTTCCGGAATGACTCCCTGGTCGGGGAAAGATTCGCTGTGCAGTTTCATGGGCCCTCCGGGAAACAGGCCTAGGTCAGTGTGACCCGGGCGAATTTACGTTTGCCGACCTGCATGACGTAGGTGCCGGCCGGCAGTTGCAAGGATTTGTCTTCGATACGGTCGCCGTCGATGCGCACGCCGCCCTGCTCGACATTGCGTTGGGCTTCGGATGCCGAAGCGGCCAGGCCCGATTCCCGCAGGACTTTCAGGATGCCCATGGGGGCAGACCCGGCCGTGATTTCCGGCAGGTTTTCGGGGATGGCGCCGTCGCGGAACTGCGCATTGAAGTGTTCCAGCGCCAGGGCGCCCTGGCCCGCGCCGTGGAAGCGGTCGACGATTTCCCGGGCCAGCAGGACTTTGGCGTCGCGCGGGTTGCGCCCGCCGGTGACATCCGCCTGCAGGGCGGCGATCTCGTCCAGCGAACGGAACGACAGCAATTCGAAATAGCGCCACATCAGCGTGTCGGAAATCGACATCAGCTTGCCGAACATGGAATCGGGGGCTTCCGTGATGCCGATGTAGTTGCCCTTCGATTTGGACATCTTTTCGACACCGTCGGTGCCTTCCAGCAGCGGCATGGTCAGCACGCACTGGGGTTCCTGGCCGTATTCCTTCTGCAGTTCGCGGCCCACCAGCAAGTTGAACTTCTGGTCCGTGCCACCCAGTTCGAGATCGGCCTTCAGCGCCACGGAATCGTAGCCCTGCAGCAGGGGATACAGGAATTCGTGCACCGAGATCGGCACCCCGCCCCGGAACCGGCGCGTGAAATCGTCGCGTTCCATCATGCGGGCCACGGTATAGCGCGACGCCAGCTGGATCAGCCCGCGCGAGCCCAGCGGGTCGCACCATTCGGAGTTGTAGCGGATTTCCGTGCGGTCCGGGTCCAGCACCAGGCTGGCCTGGGCGTAGTAGGTCTTGGCGTTGTCGCGGATCTGTTCGGGCGTGAGCGGCGGGCGGGTGGCGTTGCGCCCGCTGGGGTCGCCGATCTGCGCCGTGAAGTCGCCGATCAGGAAGATCACCGTATGGCCGAGGTCCTGCAGCTGGCGCATCTTGTTCAGGACGACCGTATGCCCCAGATGGATGTCCGGCGCCGTCGGATCCAGGCCCAATTTGATGCGCAAGGGCGTGCCGGTCGCGCGGCTGCGGGCCAGCTTGGTGGCGAATTCAGAGGCGACGAGCAATTCATCGCAGCCCCGCTGGGCCACGCGCAGATCATGGGCAATCTGGGGGTCGTCGGAGGCGTTGGGGGACGGCATGGTAACTGATCTATCAGAAAAATTGAAAAAATGCTCGAAAAAACGAGACTAATGCGCTAGCATAACGTGCCATCGCAGCTTCTGTACAACACATTCGACGCCCGAGCAGACGGCGGAACCTCATATTAGCAGAGCCCTTCCGTTGCAGGTGACACGTCAGGCAGGCCCGCTGTCGCGCATTCCGATGCGTCGCGCCTTCCGGACCCGGCACCCAGGCCCGGCTGCATTCGATCCGATCACGCCCATCTCCGCCCATGATGCCTGACGCCCACCAGACACAACGCCACCGCCATATCACTCGCAGTCTGCTTTTCGCCGCCGGGGGCCTGTTTCTGACCGCCGCCGCATTGGCCGTCGTCAAGCCCACCACACCGCCCGAACCGATCTTCCAGGCCCGCCAGACGCTCGATCTGCCCCCCATGGGCGCCGACCCGCACAGCTCCAAGCCCTACATCGCGTCCACCCGCATCCGCCGGGGCGACACGGTCTCCGATCTGCTGAACCGGCTGGGCATCAGCGAAGACGGCCTGCTGACCTTCCTGACCCACGAGGAAAGCGCCCGGTCCATCTACAAGCTCTACCCCGGCCGCACCGTGCAGGCCGCCCTGGACGACCAGGGCAACATGGTCTGGCTGCGCTACGCCCACACGCCCGGCAGCAGCGTCAAATCCGGCATCGAATCCGCCTGGCTGGAAATCCGCCCCGACGGACACGGCAACTTCACCGCGAATGAACGCACCACGGCCGCCGTTCCGGAAACCCGGGTCGCCGAAGGCGAAATCAGCAGTTCCCTGTTCGGCGCCGCCGACGAGGCCCAGCTGCCCGACGCCATCACCCTGGAAATGGTGGACATCCTGGGCAGCCGCATCGACTTCCTGAAAGATCTGCGCAAAGGCGACCGCTTCCGCATCGTCTACGACGCCTACATGCACGACGGCGAGGAAGTCGGCGCCGGCCGCATCCGCGCCCTGGAGTTCATCAACAAGGGCAAGACCTACAGCGCCGTCTGGTTCCAGGGCGCCGAGGGCAAGGGCGGCTACTACGACTTCTCCGGAGCCAGCCTGAAGGGCGCCTTCCTGCGCACGGCCATCAAGTTCACCCGGATCAGTTCGCGGTTCGGCATGCGCATGCACCCGATCCACAAGAAATGGACCGGGCACAAGGGCGTCGATTACGCCGCGCCTTCGGGCACCCCGATCCACGCCACCGCCGACGGCACCGTCGAATTCATCGGCCAGCAGAACGGCTACGGCAACGTCATCATCCTGAAGAACTTCGGCAAATACTCCACGCTGTACGGCCACCAGAGCCGCTTCGCCAAGGGCCTGAAAAAAGGCGACCACGTCCAGCAGGGCGACCTGATCGGCTACGTCGGCCAGACCGGCTGGGCCACCGGGCCTCACCTGCACTACGAATTCCGCATCAACAACCAGCCGGTGGACCCTCTGGCCGCCGACCTGCCGGTGGCCCGCCCGCTGGACGGCGCGGACCGGAAAGCCTTCCAGTCCCTGGTCGCCCGCTACCAGCCGCAGATGAACATGCTGGCGCGGCTGCAGGACAGCCGCATCCAGATCGCCGCGCGCTGATGCCCCGGAGCGCCCCCTGCCTGCGGGGGGGGCCCGCCTCTCCCCGTTTCCAAGTCCAGGCGCCATGCGCAGCAGCTATTTCATCGGCCTGATGTCGGGCACCAGCACGGACGGCGTCGACGGCGTGCTGGCGCAACTGCCCGACGACGCATCGCCGGCCCCGGCGCCGCATCAGGCGCCCGCCGACGCTTCAGCGGCGCCCATCCCCGCATCGGCCATCACCGTGCTGGCGGACGCCAGCCTGCCCCTGCCCGCCTCCCTGCGCCGGGAACTGCTGGCGCTGAACACGCCCGGCCCCGACGAGCTGGCCCGCGCCGCTCTGGCGGCCAATGCGCTGGCCGACTGCTACGCCGACACGGTGGCGGCGCTGCTGGCGCAAGCCGGCCTGCGGGCGGCCGACATCCGCGCCATCGGCGCCCACGGCCAGACGGTGCGCCACGCGCCCGAATCGGGCTATACCCTGCAGATCAATGCGCCCGCGCGGCTGGCCGAACGCACCGGCATCGCCGTGGTGGCGGATTTTCGCAGCCGCGACGTCGCCGCCGGCGGCCAGGGAGCCCCGCTGGTTCCCGCCTTCCATGCGGCCCGGTTCGGTTGCGGCACGGGCCGCGTGGTGCTCAATCTGGGCGGCATCGCCAACATCACCGTGCTGGAAGACCCGGTCCGGGGCTTCGACACGGGCCCGGCCAACATGCTGATGGACGCCTGGATCCAGCGGCATCAGGGGCGCGCATACGACCATGACGGCGCGTGGGCGGCGCGGGGCCGCTGCCACCCCGGGCTGCTGGACGCCCTGCTGTCGGAACCCTGGCTGGCGCTGCCGCCGCCCAAATCCACGGGCCGCGACCTGTTCAACCTGGACTGGCTGCAGGCGCGGCTGGACGCTCTTCCCGCCCGTCCCGATCCGGCGGACGTCCAGGCGACGCTGCTGCGATTTTCCGTGGAAACGATCGCCCAGGCGGTGGTCCGGCATGCTCCCGGCGCCCGCGCGGTCCTGGCCTGCGGCGGCGGGGCCCTGAACCCGGTGTTCATGCAGGCGCTATCCCGGGCGCTGCCGTGTCCGCTGGGCACGACCGCCGATCACGGGGTCCCGGTGCAATCAATGGAGGCGCTGGCCTTCGCCTGGCTGGCTCAGGCCCACGTCCTGGGCCGACCGGCCTGCCTGCCCGCAGTCACGGGCGCGCGGCACGCGACGATCGCGGGCTGCCTGTACCCGGTGTGAAAGGCCTTCAGGGCGCGAACGAGGAACCGCAGCCGCAGGTGGTGTTGGCGTTGGGGTTGCGGATCACGAACTGGGCGCCTTCCAGATCGTCCTTGTAGTCGATTTCCGAACCGACCAGATACTGGAAGCTCATGGCGTCGACCAGCAATTGCACGCCGTCGCGTTCGATGGTGGTGTCGTCGTCGGCCACGTCCTCATCGAAGGTGAAGCCGTACTGGAAGCCGGAACATCCGCCCCCCTGGACAAACACCCGCAGCTTGAGATCGGCGTTGCCTTCCTCGGTCAGCAGTTCCCGGACCTTGGCGGCGGCCGCATCGGTAAACACCAGCGGGCTGGGCGGAATGTCGAGGTCCACGTGTTCGATAGTGGTCATGATTGAGGCTCCTGCGCAGGGGTGGCCGCGCGGTTCAAAGCAGCATCCTGGGTGGCGCGAATGGTGTCGCCTTCCAGGATTTCCAGGCGCACCGACTGGATTTCCATGCCGGCGGGGATCTGCAGGACGCCGGTGCTGCGCTGGAATTGATCAAATACCAGCGCCAGCGGATCAACCGCGCCCGGCGCTGCGTCGGCCCCGCCGGCCTGATCCGGGGCCAGCGGCGGATTCAGATCCATTTTAACGGCTTTGCCCTGCAAGCGGCCCTGCGCCACAAAGCGCATGCGGCCTTTGAAGGGGTCGGCATTGGGCGCCGCATTGCGGGTCAGCAGCACCCGGTAGCGCAGGAAATCGGCATCCGCCTGGATTTCGAACGCCCGGACCGTCAAGGCGCCCGCGGGCCCCGGGGGAATGAGCTGTTCGTAAAAGGCCAACTGGCCGCGCACCTGCCCCAGCTGCTGCTGCAGATCGGCGAGCTTCTCCTGCAGCACCCGCTGCGTGCCGTCCTGCACGTCGGCGCGGCTGCGGGCCGCCGCCAGGTCGGTCTGCGCCTGGGCCAGTTCCGCCTGCCGGGCGGCGGCCTGCGCCTGCAGGTCCTGGATGCGTTGCTGATCGCCCGCGTGCATGCCCAGGTGCATGGCGGCCGCGCCGGCCAGGAACGCCAGCGCCAGAAGCAGCGCCAGCGTCAGGGTGCGGACCAGCCAGCGCCGGAAACCGCCGGTATGCGTATCGTCGCGTGCCATGCCAGCCCCCGTCAGGGCAATACCGCCACCTGTTGCAGGCCGGTGGTTTCAGGAAAACCGAACATCAGGTTCATGTTCTGCACGGCCTGCCCGGCCGCGCCCTTGACCAGATTGTCCTGCACGACCAGCACGACCAGCGTGTCGCCGTCCGCCGGACGATGGACGGCGATGCGCAGCATGTTGGACGCCCGCACCGACCGCGTCTGCGGCAGGCTGCCGGCCGGCATCACATCGACGAAAGGTTCGTCGGCGTAGCGCCGTTCGTACAGGGCCTGGAAATCGGTATCCAGGGCGTCGGGCAGGATGCGCAGATACAGCGTGGAGAACATGCCCCGGATCATCGGCACCAGATGCGGGACGAAGGTCAGGCCCACGGGGTGTCCCGCGACCCGGGCCAGGCATTCGGCGATCTCGGGATGGTGACGGTGGCCCGCCACCCCATAGGCGGCGAAATTGTCGGCCGCTTCGGAAAACAGGGATCCGACCTGGGTCTTGCGCCCCGCTCCGGACACGCCGGACTTGGAATCGGCGATGATGTGCGCGGTATCCACCAGGGGACGGTCAGCCTGCAGGAGAGGAGCGAGCCCCAGCAGCACGGTGGTCGGATAGCAGCCGGGGTTGCCCACCACCCGCGCCTGGCGGATGCGCTCGCGGTCCAGTTCGGGCAGGCCGTACACGGCATCCTTCAGCACCGTGGGGCAACTGTGCGGCATTTTGTACCAACGCTGGAAGGCATCGATGTCCTGCAGGCGGAAATCGGCCGCCAGATCGATCACGCGCACGTCATGTTCCAGCAGGCCGGGGGCCTGTTCCATGGCGACGCCGTGCGGCGTGGCGAAGAACACGACGTCGCACTGATCCAGGGAGGCTTCTTCAGGCGTCTGGAAGCGCAGATCGACGTGGCCCCGCAGGTTCGGGAACATGTCGGCCACCGGCATGCCGGATTCCTTGCGCGAGGTGATGGCGTGCAGCTGCACGTTCGGGTGCAGCGACAACAAGCGCAACAGTTCGACGCCCGTGTATCCGGTGCCGCCGACGATGCCGGCCTTGATGCGTGATGCGGTGATCATGGTGATGGATCCTGTCTGAGAAGCATGGCCCGCCGCGGCGGAACCGGAACATTCCAAGATTATGGCACGGGCCGCGCCCGAGCCAGGCTGCAAAAAGTCACAGGCCGCGCAGGCGCCGCCCGCCCTGCGCGCCGGGCCGGAAGCGGACTTCAGGGCGGGCGCAGAAGCGAAAAACCCCGGCGCAGGCCGGGGTTTTTGCATCGCGCCGGGCGGCGAACCGCCCGGAACAGAATCAGCGCTTGCTGAACTGCTTGCGACGACGGGCCTTGTGGAAGCCGACTTTCTTGCGTTCGACTTCGCGGGCGTCGCGCGTGACGAGGCCGGCTTGCTTCAGCGGCGACTTCAGCGTTTCGTCGTATTCGATCAGGGCGCGCGTGATGCCGTGACGCACCGCGCCGGCCTGGCCGGATTCACCGCCGCCGTGGACGTTGACGTGGAAGTCGAACGATTCCAGGTGGTTGGTCAGTTCCAGCGGCTGACGCACGACCATGCGGCCGGTTTCACGTGCGAAGTATTCGTCGACGGGGCGGCCGTTGACGATGATCTTGCCCGTGCCTTTTTTCAGAAACACCCGAGCCACCGAAGTTTTGCGGCGGCCAGTGCCGTAATTCCAATTACCGATCATGATGGCCTATCCTCAAATATCCAGGGTTTGCGGCTGCTGCGCGGTATGCGGGTGCTCGGCGCCCGCATAGACCTTCAGCTTTTTCGCCATGGCGTAACCCAACGGCCCCTTGGGCAGCATGCCTTTGACGGCTTTCTGCAGGGCGCGGCCCGGAAAACGCTGCTGCATTTTCTGGAAGTTGGTTTCCGTGATCCCGCCCGGATAGGTGGAGTGACGGTAGTAGCGTTTGTCCTGCGCCTTGGCGCCGGTCACGACGATATCGGCGGCATTGACGACGACGATGTAATCGCCCGTGTCAACGTGCGGCGTGAATTCGGGTTTGTGCTTGCCACGCAGACGGCGTGCGACTTCGCTGGCCACACGGCCGAGGACCTTGCCCTTGGCGTCGATCACAAACCAGTCACGCTTGACTTCATGCGGCTTGGCCACAAAGGTCTTCATGATGGTGTTCCTGATGAAATGAATGAAAATTTCCGTTCCGTGTCAGGGCTTTATCTGCTGGCCGATGATGCCTGGCCAGAACCCGTACACATTCAAATCCAAACGGAAATCCGACCATTGTAATTGACATCGGGCCGTCAGGCAAACAAAACCGCGTAACGCTCCCGCGCAGGCGGTGCGGTCCGAGCCATGGTCCGGGCCGCACCACCTGCGCGCCCACAAAAAACGCTCCGGCGAAGGAGCGTCTTTTGATCCGGGCAGCGGATTACTTCTTCTGACGAGCCAGGGCGGCGCCCAGGTAGTTGTCGAAGGAACCTTCGGCCACGCGGAACCAGGGCACCACGTTGTCGCGGAAAGCCATGTAGTTGTCGTGGATCTTCTTGAAGCCCGCGTTCTTGTCGCAGAATTCCTTGTAGACCTTGTTCGAGGCCTCGAAAGAAGCATCCATGACTTCGCGCGGGAAGCTCTTGAGGACGGCGCCCCCGGCGATCAGGCGGCGCAGGGCGTCCGGATTGTTGTTGTCGTAGTATTCGACCAGATGGTTCCCCGCCGCGCGGGAGGCCACCGCGATCGCCGTCTGGTAGGACTTGGGCAGTTCGGCATAGGCCTTGTCGTTGACGTACAGCGACACCTGGGCGGAGCCTTCCCACCAGCCCGGGTAGTAATAGTATTTGGCGACCTTCTGGAAGCCCAGCTTTTCATCGTCCACCGGACCGACGAATTCCACCGCGTCCAGGGCGCCCTTTTCCAGCGAGGGATAGATGTCCCCGGGCGGCACTTGCTGCGGGATCACGCCCATGCGGGACAGGACCTCGCCCGCGAAGCCGGCCGTGCGCATCTTCAGGCCCTTCAGGTCTTCGGGGGTCTTGATTTCCTTGCGGTACCAGCCGCCCATCTGGGTGCCGGTGTTGCCCAGGGGGAAGTTCACGATGCCGCGCGGCGCGAACAGCTCGCGCAGCAGCTTCAGGCCGTCGCCCTCGTACATCCAGGCGTTCATCTGGCGCACGTTCAGGCCGAAGGGCACCGCCGTGTCGAAGCAGAAGGAAGGATCCTTGCCATAATAGTAGTAGGACGCGGTCTGGCCGCATTCCACCGTGCGGTTGCCGACGGCGTCCATCACGCCGAAGCCGGGCACCAGTTCGCCGACCGGATACAGGCGGATGTTGAAATTGCCATCGGTCAGGTCCTTGACCATGCTGCAGAACAATTCAGCCGTGGAATACAGCGCCGGAGTCGACGGCGCATAGGTGGACGTCATCTTCCAGTTGAGCTGGGGGGTGGTTTGCGCGATGGAGGGCGCGGCCACGGCCGCCGTGCCGGCGACAGCCCCCAGCCCGGCCTTTTTCAGAAATGCACGACGCTGCATGATGAGTGATCTCCTTGGTGCGTTCGAATTAGAAGAAGTGTTCCCGATATTACACTGTGCAACCAATTGAGCGTAGCCCCCGCGCCGGCGCGGAGGCCGCCGATCACTGGCCGGCCACCGCCATGCGTTCGATCAGGATGGAACCGGTGGATTTCGCGCCCCGGGCATGCACGTCCGCCCCGACGGCGACCATCTGGCGGAACATGTCCGACAGATTGCCCGCAATCGTGATTTCATGCACGGGATGGCGGATCACGCCGCCTTGCACCCAATAGCCGAAGGCCCCTCGGGAATAGTCGCCGGTCACGTAATTGACGCCCTGGCCGATGAGTTCCGTCACCAGCAGGCCGGTGTCCATCTTGCGCAGCATGGCATCCAGGTCGTCCGACGGGCGCGTCAGGCGCGAGCGCAGGCTGAGGTTATGCGAGCCGCCGGCGTTGCCGGTCGTGGCCAGGCCCAGTTTCCGGGCGGTGTAGGTGGACAGGAAGTAGCCGTTCAGGATCCCCGCTTCGACCACGCTGCGGGCCTGCGTGCGCACGCCTTCGGCGTCGAAGGGGGAACTGCCTTGAGCGCCGGGGATATAGGGATTTTCGATCACGTCCAGGTGATCGGCCAGCACCGGCTTGCCCAGGCTGTCGAGCAGGAAGCTGGCCTTGCGGTACAGGGCGCCGCCGCTGGTGGCCTGCACCAGGGCGCCCAGCAGGCCCACCGCCAGGGGCGCCTCGAAGAGCACCGGATACTGGCCGGTCTTCACCGAACGGGCGTTGAGCCGCGACAGGGCGCGTTCGGCGGCATAGCGGCCCACGCGGACGGGGTCGGCCAGATCCCGGGCGCGGCGCGCGGACGTGTACCAGAAATCGCGCTGCATGCCGTCGCCCCGCCCCGCGATGGGCGCCACCGACAGGCTGTGGCGGGAATAGGGATAGCCCCCCAGGAAGCCGCGCGAATTGCCCAGAACGAAATGGCCTTCCATGGTATCCAGGGAAGCGCCTTCGGTATTGGTGATCCGGTCGCTGACGGCCATCGCCGCGCGTTCCGCCCGGATGGCCAGGCGGGCGGCGTCGGCCACATCGATTCCCCAGGGATGATGCAGGTCCAGATCCGGATAGTGCCGCGCCAGCTGATCGGCATCCGGCAGGCCGGCGGCGGGATCTTCCGCGGTATGCCGCGCGATGTGCCAGGCGGCCTCGACGGTCTTGCGCAGGGCGTCCGCCGAAAAGTCGGACGTCGAGGCCGAGCCCCGGCGCTGGCCGGCGAAGACGGTGACGGCCAGCGAGCGGTCACGGGTCTGTTCGATGGTTTCCAGCGTGCGGTTGCGCACGGCGACGGACAGCCCGCGGCTTTCGGACACTTCCGCGGCGGCATCCGAAGCGCCGGCATCGCGGGCGTACCGCAGGGCGTCGGTGATCAGCTCGCGGAACTGGGCCTGCTGGGCGGGGATGTCCAGGAAATCGTCGGTGTGTTCTGTCATGCGTAATCTGCCGGAGTCAAGACGGTTATCATAGCCAATTACGAACCATTTTATGCCCGAAGCCATGGACGAACGCCTGCCGGACGGGGACGCCGACCAAGACCAGCGGCCCAGCAAATCCCAGGTCAAGCGCGATCTGCATGCCCTGCTCGACCTGGGCCGCGAACTGATTGCCCTGCCTCCCGCCCGGCTGGCGCAGCTGCCGCTGGACGAATCCCTGCGCGAAGCCATCGCGCTGGCCCAGCGCATCCACGCCAACGAAGGCCGTCGCCGGCAGACCCACTACGTGGGCAAGCTGCTGCGCCGCGCCGACGCCGACGCCCTGCGCCGCCAGCTGGCGGAATGGGCCAGCGGGTCGCGCGAACAGACGCGCTCCATGCACCGCCTGGAAGCCCTGCGCGACCGCCTGATCGACGACGACGAGGCCCTGACCCGGCTGCTGGAATCCTTCCCGCAACTGGACATCCAGGCCCTGCGCGCCCAGATCCGCGCCGCTCGCAAGGAAGCCAAGGACAATCTGGCGCGCACCCCCGACCGGGAGCCTGCCCGTAAACATTACCGGGCCCTGTTCCAGACCCTGAAACAGATCGACTTCGAGGAGGCCTCCGATGGATACGACGCTGGAAACGATTGAACGCGCCACCGGCCCCCAGCCCACCCACAGCGTCATCTGGCTGCACGGCCTGGGCGCCGACGGCCACGACTTCGAGCCCATCGTCCCGGAACTGGCGGATCCCCGGCTGCCGGACATCCGCTTCGTCTTCCCGCACGCGCCGATCCGCCCCGTCACGCTGAACCAGGGCATGCCGATGCGGGCCTGGTACGACCTGTACGGCCTGGCGCGCGATGCCCACGAGGACGTGGACGGCATCCGGGCCACCCGGCACGCCGTCATGGATCTGGTCACGCGCGAAGCCGAGCGCGGCATTCCGCACGAACGGATCGTGCTGGCCGGCTTTTCCCAGGGCTGCGCCATGGCGCTGTACACCGGCTTGCGGCTGGAACACCGCCTGGCTGGGCTGATCGGCCTGTCGGGCTATCTGCCGCTGCGCAACACCACGGCGGCCGAGCGCCACCCGGCCAATGCGGCCACCCCGGTGTTCATGGCGCACGGCACCCAGGACATGGTGGTGCCCCTGACGTACTCCGAAGCCAGCCGCGACGTGATGCTGGGGCTGGGACAGCCGGTGCGGTGGCACACATACCCGATGCCCCACGGGCTGCACCCCCAGGAACTGGACGATATCCGGGAGTTTCTGGTGGAGGTGTTCGCGGGCTCCGATGAATCAGGCACGAAATAGTCCTCAGGGGATCTTGGATCGGAGCATCCACGTCGCGGCCTGCAGGCTCTTGGATTGCGGCATCCCTCCACGTCGCGCCTTGCAAGGCGCTCCGATGAATCAGGCACGAAATAGTCCTCAGGACTATTTCGTGTCCAGATTCATCCACACCCTTCTCATTCCCGGGTCTTCTTCGTCGGGGTCGTTCTGCAGGCCCAGGGACGTCATCAGGCCGATCATGGCGCGGTTGGTGGCCAGCACCAGGCCTTCGATGTAGCGCAGGCCCTGCTGGCGGGCCACCTGGAACAGACTGCGCATCAGTTCCCCGCCCAGGCCGCGGCGCTGCCAGTCGTCGGCGATGACCAGCGCGTATTCCGCGCCCTGGCCGTCGGCATTGCGCAGGTAATGGGCGAACCCGACGATGCGCTCGCGCAGCAGGCCGCGGTTTTCCGGATTGGGGACCTGCACCGTGGCCACCAGGGCGACTTCCCGGTCGTAATCGATGCGCGTGTAGCGGGCCAGCATGCGGGGGGTCAATTCGCGCAGCATGGACACGAAGCGCATGTAGCGCGACTCGTCGGACAGATCGCGCACGAATTCCTGCAGCAGCGTGGCGTCTTCCGGACGGATGGGGCGCAGCAGCCATTCCTGGCCGTCCTCCATCACCATGGGCCGCACCAGGCGGCGCGGATACGGATGGATGGCCATGTGGCGATACGCCTGGTTTTCCGGGCGCTCGCCGTCGTAATCCGGGTCCAGGCCGATCTGGATGTCTTCGGCGAAGAGGCTGGTGTCGTCCCACCACAGCGGGTCGATGCGCAGGGTCCGCACCCCGGGCAGGGCGCTGACGATCTCGGAAACGCGTTCCAGGGTCTCGCGCAGCTGCTCGAACACCGCGGGGCTGAGTTCCTTCTCCAGCACCCGGGACCAGAATTTGCCGCGCTGGATCAACTGGCGGGCCAGGTAATTGTTCAGCGGCGGCAGCTCGATTTCGCGGTGCGGCGACGCCAGCCGCGCGGGCCGCCCTCCCGGGCCGAACTGCAGGTAGGGACCGAAATGGGCGTCCTGGCGCACCTGGATCGCCATGGGCACATTGCGCCGGGCGGGCTCCGGGGCGGGATGGTCTTCCACCCGGACGGGGACGTGAAAACAATCCAGCAGCCAGCGGCAGCTGGCGCGATCCAGTTCCGTCCGCCCCGACATGATGGCGTCGTTCAGCAGCGCGCGGGCCTCGTCCAGGCGCGGCGGACGGTTCAGCATCTCGGGCGGCAGCGCCTGCTGGGCCAGGGTCTGGTTGTAGTGGTACGAAGCCAGGATGCCGAAGGCGTTGGCGGCCGACTCGGGCGTGCGGAAGGCCGGCATCCCCACGGCATCCAGCCGGTGGCGCTGCGAACGCATCGAAGCGTCTCCCAGGAAGCAGGAAATGATCGGCTTGGCGGCGGCCTCGGAAAACTGCGCCAGCGCCTCGGCCGCCGCGTCCATGTCCGACAGGGCATCGGGCGCGATCAGGACCAGCACCCCGTCGACGTTGCCGTCGGCGGCCAGCAGGGACAACGCCTGCCGCAGGCGGCCCGGATCCAGGGGAGCATGACTGACCACGGGGTTGTCCACGACCGCGCCGGGCTCCAGCAGCGCGGCCAGATCGCGGCGGGTCTGCGCGCCCAGGTCCGCGCACACCGCCCCGCCCGGGCCGATGGCGTCCAGCGCCAGGTGGGCGGCGCCGTGGCCATTGGAAAACAGCGCGATGCGCCGGCCCCGCTGGCGCTTGGTGTGCACCAGCACTTTCAACGCCGAAAACAGCTGCACGAAAAAGCGGATGCGCACGGCGCCGGTGCGGCGCAGCAGGGCGTCGAACACGGCATCGGCGGCCGAATCGCGGCCCGGCCCCTGGCGGCCGGCCTTCAGCACGATGACCGGTTTGACGCTGGCGGCCGCCATCAGGGCGCTGGTGAAGCGGCGCGAGGAATCGGCCTCTTCCAGGTAGAGCACGATGCTGTCGGAACGCGAATCCATGGACAGGTATTCCAGGACTTCGGCCGTGGTCACGCCCGACGCATCGCCCGTGGACACCACGGCGGAAAACCCCAGCTGGATGTCGCCGGCCCAATCGAGCACGGCGGCGGCCACCATGCGCGACTGCGCCACCAGCGCCACCCGGCCCACCGGAGCGCCGTGCGGATCCAGGCCCAGATTCAGGCCCAGGTGCGGACGCTGGACGCCCAGCGCTCCCGGCCCCAGGACCAGGCAATCGTTCATCTGCCCCCAGGCCTGGCAATAGGTCTGCGTTTCGACCGGATTGGCCGAGGGCGTCTCGTGCGGCAGCAGCACCAGGGCGCGCGGGCGATGGGCGCGCAATTCGCCCAGGGCGGCCGGCAGGCGGGCGGGATCCAGGCAGAGCAGGGCCATGTCCAGCCGCTGGCCTTCCTGCAGGAAATCCAGGCGCGCGGGCAACTGCCAGCGCCCCGCGGCATCGGTCCGCACGGCGGCGATGCGGCCGCGCAGCATGGGCGGCGGCGCCTGCACGACGGGCAGGTCGCGGGAACTGAGGACCAGCAAGGAGCGCGGCTCGAACAGAGCCGCCAGACGATGACGCAACATGAACGCAACCCCGAAGCCCCCAAAGGTGGGGCGTCCTTTAAAATACACGATTTCCATCTTGATTCTACAGGGCCTGCGTGACGCAACATGACACCGGCCCTGTCCGCAGACCATCGCCATGACCGTTTCCACCCAGCGCCCCGTGCGCACGCGCTTCGCCCCCTCTCCCACCGGCTACCTGCACCTGGGCGGCGCCCGGACCGCGCTGTTCTCCTGGGCCTTCGCGCGCCACTACGGCGGCACCTTCGTGCTGCGCATCGAGGACACGGACCTGGAACGATCCACGCCGGAAGCCGTCCAGGCGATTCTGGACGGCATGCAATGGCTGGATCTGCAGCCCGATGAAGGCCCCTTCTATCAGATGCAGCGCATGGACCGCTATCGCCAGGTCATCGCCGACATGCTGGCCCAGGGCACGGCCTACCACTGCTACAGCACCCCGGCCGAAGTCGAGGCCATGCGCGAGCGCGCCCGCGCCATCGGCGCCAAGCCCCGCTACGACGGCACCTGGCGCCCGGAACCGGGCAAGACGCTGCCGCCCGTGCCCGCCGGCGTGCAGCCGGTGGTGCGCTTCCGCAGCCCCCGGGAAGGCGTCACCGCCTGGGACGACCTGGTCAAGGGCCCCATCAGCTTCGACAACGGCGAACTGGACGATCTGGTGATCGCCCGTCCCGACGGCACCCCCACTTACAATTTCTGCGTGGTGGTGGACGACTGGGACATGCAGATCAGCCACGTGATCCGGGGCGACGACCACGTCAACAACACGCCTCGCCAGATCACGATCCTGCAGGCGCTGGGGGCGGAACCTCCCCGCTACGGCCACGTGCCGATGATCCTGGGCCCGGACGGCGAAAAGCTGTCGAAGCGCCACGGCGCCGTCAGCGTCATGGAATACGACCGGCTGGGATACCTGCCCGACGCCATGGTCAATTACCTGGCCCGCCTGGGCTGGAGCCACGGCAACGACGAGCTGTTCACCCGGGACCAGTTCGTGGAATGGTTCGATCCGCGCCACCTCAGCCGCTCGGCGGCGCAGTGGGACCCCAAGAAACTGAACTGGGTCAACGCCCACGCATTGCGCCAGCTGGATCCGGCCGACCTGGCCGAGCGCGTCGCCCCGCGCATCGCGCGGCGCGGCGGCAATCCGCAAGCCGCCGACCTGCCCGCCATCATGGCCCTGCTGCGCGAGCGTAGCGAAACCCTGGAAGACCTGGCCGAAGGCGCCCTGCTGTTCTGCGGCCCCTACGTGCCGGCCGACGCGGCGCTGCGGGCGGAAGTGCTGGACGAGGCCGCGCTGGGCCTGCTGCGGGCATTCCAGGCGCAGGCCCGGGACCTGAGCGACTGGACCGAGGCCGGGCTGGACGCCCTGATCAAATCCGTCCTGAAGGCCGAGGGCGTGAAAATGCCGAAACTGGCCATTCCCCTGCGGGTGGCCGTGACGGGCCAGAAACACACCCCGTCGATCGGCGCCGTGCTGACCCTGCTGGGGCGCGCCGCCGTGCTGGAGCGCCTGGAAGCCAGCCTGGCGGCCGCCTGATCTTTCCGGTCAGAAAGGCAGCCGGTAGCCCGGCGACATGCGCCGGGCGCGCACGCTGCCCTGCGGCCCCTGCAGACGCAGCTCTCTGGCATCGGACTGGACGATGCGATAGCGATTCGAATAGATGGGATCGTCCAGATTCACGGGCACGCCGTTGGATTCCAGGGTGCGCAGCACCAGCGTGTCGCGATCGCGCGACCAGCAGCCCGATTCCTCCAGCCCCTGGGACGGCGCGCGCGGACGCTTGATCTGTTCCACATAGGTCATGGTGCCGTCCGGGTTCAGGGTATAGAGGGTGCGCAAGGCGCCCGCCACCCCTTTCTGAGCCGCCACCGACAGCCAGTTGCCCACCAGCGAATCGCCGGCAGCCGCGGGCGTGCAGGACGGCGCGGCGGGCGGGGTCGAAGGCGCGGTCGCCGGTTTCGTGGGCGCGCAGCCTGCCAGCACCCCCAGGACGGCCGCGCCGGCAGCCGCCATCGAAAGATGAATGAATCGCATTGCTTGATTCCTGTTCATGACAATTGTCATCCAATACCCTCGCCGGAGGCGGGGGCGATCCCGACAGGGCCCATCACCCGGCCTACAATTTTTGCATCCCTGCGCGGTCTGCGGGAAAACAATCATTCTACTGACATGAGCCATTCCGTACTTGTGACTTTGCATCTGTTTGCCGCCATCATGTTCGTGGGCACGGTGTTCTTCGAAGTCCTGATCCTGGAAGGAATCCGCAAGCCCCTGGGACGGGAGGCCATGCGCAACGTGGAACTGGCCATCGGGCGCCGCGCGCGGCGCATCATGCCCTTCGTCATGATCGTCCTGTTCGGCGCCGGCCTGAGCATGGCCTGGCAATTCCGGGACGCGCTGGCGCAGCCCTTCGCCAGCCATTTCGCCACCCTGCTGTGGATCAAGATCGTCCTGGCCTTCAGCGTGCTGGGGCATTTCATTTTCGCCATGGCCATGAGCGGCACGGGCCGGCTGAAATCGCGCCATTTCCAGATCATTCACCTGAGCGTGTTCTGCCACGTCGTCCTGATCGTCTTCCTCGCCAAGGCCATGTTTTATCTTTGAACCTTGCCGATCAGGACAGAAACGCGACTTTTTCGAGACAAAGCGCAATCCCGTGGCGGAATAAAGGCCGCCGAGGCGCCAATAGTGCTTGGAAGCCCACAGTCCTTACGTTAGACTTGAATGCGTGTGATATTCATGATATTGCACGCCTGCGCCATTTGAGATGGGCCGCACCTGACGTGGGGGTCATATCAAATGGGTGGACGTTTCCTTTTGCCTTAAGGAGCCCGACAATGGCAACCGCCAAGAAAGCCGCAGCCACACCCGCAAAATCCGCCCCCGCAAAGAAACCCGCTGCCAGCAAGAAGGCAGCTCCCAAAGCCGCCGTGAAACCGGCCGCCGCCAAGCCCGCAGCCAGCACGAAGGCGGCCCCCAAGAAGGCAGCGCCCGCCGCCAAAAGCGCAAAAACCGCCGCTGTGAAGCCCGCAGCGAAAAAAGCCGCTCCCAAGGCCGCACCGGCCGCCAAGAAACCCGCGGCAGCCAAGGCGCCCGCCGCCAAGACCACCGCCGCCGTGAAGAAGGCCGCCGCCAAACCGGCGGCCAAGGCGACGGCCAGCAAGGCGGCCAAGCCGGCTGCGGCGAAGACCGCGGCCAAGCCGGCCGCCAAGAAAGCTGCGGCGAAACCGGCCACGGCCAAAGCCACTGCGGCCAAGAAAGCCGCTGCAAAGCCGGCCACGGCCAAAGCCACTGCGGCCAAGAAGCCCGCGGCCGCCAAGGCCCCGGCTGCGAAAAAGGCCGCTGCCGCCAAGGCTCCTGCCGCCAAAAAGGCCGCAGCCGTGAAGAAACCGGCGGCTGCCAAAGCCCCCGCCAAGAAAGCACCGGCAAAAGCCGCTGCCAAGGCCCCGGCCGCCAAGGCGGCGGCAGCGAAGAAACCGGCTGCCAGCAAAACCGCCGCCGTGAAAAAGGCCGCCAGCAAGCCCGCCGCCGCGGCTCCGGCTGCCCGCACCGACGCCAACCCGGGGGGCAACTGGCCGTTCCCCCTGAACAACCGCCCGTAAGCAACCCGGCCCGGCAGTAAAAAAGAAAGGTGCGGCAAGGCAACTTGCCGCACCTTTTGCGCTAATGCGACAATGGCCTACTTCACGCCATCTGTGAGCACCGCATGGTCCGCGACATCCTGCTTTTCCTGATCGATATCGTCTTTTCGCTCTTCGGCATCGCCCTGATTCTGCGGGCCTGGATTTTCGCGATCCGCCTGCACCCGTTCAATCCCTATTCCCAGGCGATCCTGCGCGTCACCGACTGGCTGGTGCAGCCGATCCGGCGCGTCGTGCCCGTCAGCGGACGTTTCGACTGGCCCAGCATTCTGGCCTGCTGGGTCACGGCCATGATCTATCTGCTGCTGACCTGGCTGATCGCCATGGGCGGCCTGCTGCCTCCGGCATCCGCGATCGGCTCGGTCCTGCTGACCGGGCTGCTGGTGGGCCTGAAATGGCTGTTCAATGTGATCGTGTGGGTGACGCTGATCCAGGCCGTGCTGTCCTGGATCAACCCGCTGTCGCCGGTCATGCCCGTGCTCTACACCCTGACGGCTCCGCTGCTGGACCCGATCCGCCGCATCCTGCCCCGCATGGGGGGGCTGGACCTGTCACCGCTGGTCTTGCTGGTGGTGGCCCAGATCGTGATGATGATTCTGAACCACCTGGCGTTTTCCATGTTCGGCGTATGACGCCGACGATCACATAGGCACGACGCGGGTCGGGCCGCCGCCGCTGATGACCTGCACCCGCTGGCCGGAGCTGAGCGCGACGTCGTTGGCCTGCGCGATGACGCGGGTTTCGCCGTTGTCCAGGCGCACGGTGATTTCCAGGCCCTGGGTCTTGCCGACCTGATTTTCGACGGCATTGCCCGCCAGGCCGCCCAACAGCGCGCCGCCGATGGACGTCAGGATCTGGCCCCGGCCGCCGCCGATGGTGCTGCCCGCCACGCCGCCCAGCGCGCCGCCGGCCAATGCCCCGACCCCCGAAGACTTGTCGGACTGGATGACGACCGGACGCACGGACACGACCGTGCCGTAACGCACGATCTGTTCCTGCTGGGCCTGGCCATAGGTGTAGACGGAGCTGGAAGCCGACTGATTGGCGCAACCGGCCAGGACCAGGGCGGACAGGGAAATCCCCGCCACGGCCGTCAGGCGCAAGGCGCGGGATGAAAGAGAAGAACTGCGGATCGCCATGAGAGGACTCCCGTAATAGCAGACAAAAGGATCAGGCGAAGCCCGCATCGACCCCATAATGGCGATGCAGCATCGCCGCAATTTGATCACGAGACGGGCAGTGATTCTGCGGACCCTGGCTGGCAATTTTAAAGCCGCCCATCACGTTCGCCAAACAGCAGGCGTCCCGCAGCGACCAGTCATTGACCAGGCCGTACAGCAGGCCGGCGCGATGGGCATCGCCGCAGCCGGTCGGGTCCACGACCCGGGCGACCGGCACGGGCGCGATGTCGGTCCGCGAGCCCTGGGCGTACAGCGTCGCGCCTTCGGCTCCCCGCGTGACGACGGCCGCCCGCAGCCCCGACGCGATCTCGGCAATGGACTGCCCCATGCGATCCTCGATCACGCTGGCCTCGTAGTCGTTGGCCGTCAGCACGCTGGCCATCGTCAGCATGCGGCGCAGGTCATCGCCGTCGAACAGCGGCATGGCCTGGCCCAGGTCGAAGATGAAGGGGATGCCGGCCGCATGCAGGCGCCCGGCGTGGACGAACATGCCGTCCTTGGAATCCGGAGACACGATGGCCCAGCGGGCGGCGCGCCCCGTCAGGTCGTTCTCGGCCGACCGCAGCATGGCGCCGGGATGGAAAGAAGCGATCTGGCTATTTTCCTGATCGGTGGTGATGTAGCACTGCGCGGTGTAGGTATCCGGCAGCACCCGCACCAGGCTGGCGTCGATCTGCAGGTCGCGCAGGCGCTGAAGATAGTCTTCGGCATCCTGGCCCACCGTGCCCACGGGCACCGGATGTCCGCCCAGGAGCTTCAGGTTGTATGCGATGTTGCCCGCGCATCCGCCGAATTCCTTGCGCAGCGTCGGCACGAAGAAGGACACGCTCAGGGACTTGAGGCTGTCGGGCAGAATGTGGTCGCGAAAGCGGCCCTCGAACACCGCGATGGTGTCGAAAGCCATCGAGCCGCAGATGAGCACATCCTGGGTGGGATTCATGAATGCATATTCCTTAGGGATAGAACAGGTCCAACTGGTAGCCGTTGATCCGCAGGCCGCTGAGCGTCAGGGGCACCTGGACCAGGACCTCGGCGCCCGCGGCGAAAGGATGCCGGGCGGCATCGGCCCCCAGATACTCGGCCGGCGACAGATTGCGCCGCACCAGCAACGTGCCGGCCGCGTCCTTCAGATCCAGCACCAGCGTCGGCCATTCCTGCGCATGCTCGGCCCGGTTGCGCAGCGTCGCCTGCAACACGAACCGCTGCACAGGCGCGGCCTCCGCCGCGGCGGAGGGCGGCGCCGCCGATGCCTGCGGCACCGTATCCTGGACCTTCAGGGCCGAGCCGGTGATGGCCAGCCGCGCCAGATCTCGGGCGTAAGGCACCTGGCAGCGCAGGGACACGCAAGCCTGCTCCAGCCAGGGCCGCAGGGCCGGAACGGCCTGCGCCAGCTGGGAACGGTACACATAGGCCAGCTGCGCGCCCATCAGCGCCACCAGCGCGATCAGCAGCAGGCGGGCCAGCAGCCGGGCGATTCCGGACCACCACGGCTGCGCATCCGCGGGCCGCAACAGCGGCGCGGCCGTGCCGCCCTGGCTGCGATGCCCGGGCCGGGCCTCGACGACGAAGGACTCGGCCGGATCCGCCGTCTCCGCCGGAGGCTCCATCCAGAAATCGTCGGCCCTGTCGCCGGGACCTGCGTCCGGGGCGAACTGGCCGCGCCCGGAGCGAAACACCTGAGGGGAAAATTCGTCGCCCGCGTCATCGGGCTCGTAGGGTTCGGGCGCCGGCGCCGGCACGACGGGATCGCGGGGCGGGAAAGCGGCCGGCTCGACGGACGGCATGCCGGCGCCCGAGGCGCCGGAAACGACTTCGGCATAGCCGTCGAAGATATGCGAACACTGCACGCAGCGGATATAACCCTTGCGCAGTTGCAAATCTGACAGACTGGCTTCAAACACAGTGCCGCATTGCGGGCAACGTGTGGTCAGGTCCATGCCCCGGCCTCCCGTTGATCAGTCTTTGTGCCCGGCCAGACAGACCCAGCCGTCACGCGCCGCCCACACCTGCAGAGTCATCCAGGGCGCATAGGCCTGGGCAACCTCGTCAGCCTGGCGTTCCAGCACGCCCGACAGGACCAGCCAGCCCCCGGACGACACCCGGGACGACAGCATCGGCGCCAGGACCTTCAGGGGATTGGACAGGATGTTGGCCACCACGATCTGGCTGGCGCCGGCGGGCAGATCGTCCGGCAGACAGGCCTGGACCTGCACCCGGTTGACCGCCGCGTTCTGCGTGGTCGACAGGACCGCCTGTTCGTCGATGTCCACCCCGCGCACGGCGCCCGCGCCCAGAAGCCGGGCGGCAATGGCCAGGATACCCGAACCGCAGCCATAGTCCAACACGGTCTCGCCGCCCTGGAGATGCGCGGCCAGCCATTCCAGGCACAGGTGGGTGGTGGGATGGCTGCCCGTGCCGAAGGCCAGGCCCGGATCGAGTTCGATGCGGATGATGCCGTCCCCCGAGCCGCCGGCCGGCAGATCGGCGTCCTCTCGGTGCCAGCTGGGCACGATCCAGATGCGGTCGCCCACGGCGATCGGCCCGAACTGGGACTGGGTCAGACGCACCCAGTCCGCATCCGGCACGTCGCGCAGCAGCCAGTCGCCCGCGGCCGGCGCCGGGCCGGCCAGGCCGTCCAGGGCCGCCAGCAGCTGGGCGGGGTCGTCGCCGTCGGCCAGCAGGGCCACCAGGCGGTTGCGCTGCCAGGCCAGGGTTTCGGGTTCCGTGCCCGGTTCGCCGAAGAGCGCCTGTTCCTGATCGGTATCGCCGTCGGCGTCTTCGACGGACACCGACAGGGCGCCGGCTTCCAGCAGCGCGTCCGACCAGACTTCCGCCTGGTCGCGCCTGCAGCTGAGCACCAATTCACGCATGCCTCGACCCTATGACCGCTGGGCCAGTTTGTGTTCGAGGTAATGGATGCTGGTGCCGCCCTTGATGAAGTTCTCGTCCTGCAGCAGTTCGCGATGCAGCGGGATGTTGGTGCGCACCCCTTCGACGATCATTTCCGACAGGGCGATGTCCATGCGCATCAGCGCCTGGTGGCGATCGTCGCCGTAGGCGATGAGCTTGGCCACCATGGAATCGTAGTACGGCGGGACCGTGTAGCCGGTGAAGACGTGCGAATCCATGCGCACCCCGGGGCCGCCCGGCACGTGCCAGTTGGTGACCTTGCCCGGGCTGGGCGTGAACTTGTGCGGGTCTTCCGCGTTGATCCGGCATTCGATGGCATGCCCGCGCAGATGGATGTCGCGCTGGCGCAGCGTGAATTTTTCACCGGCCGCGATGCGGATCTGCCACTGGACGAGATCCAGCCCCGTGATCATTTCGGTCACGGTGTGCTCGACCTGGATGCGGGTGTTCATCTCGATGAAGAAGAATTCCCCGTTTTCGTACAGGAATTCGAACGTGCCGGCGCCGCGATACCGCATCTGGCGGCAGGCTTCCGCGCAGCGTTCGCCGATGCGCTCGATCAGGGCGCGGTCGATGCCCGGCGCCGGGGCTTCCTCGATGACCTTCTGGTGGCGGCGCTGCATGGAGCAATCGCGCTCGCCCAGCCAGACCGCCTTGCCCTCGCCGTCGGCCAATATCTGGATTTCGATGTGGCGCGGGTTCTCCAGGAATTTTTCCAGGTAGACCTCGGGATTGTTGAAGGCGACCCCGGCTTCCGTGCGCGTCATGGCCACGGAATTGATCAGCGCCCCGGCCTCGTAGACGACGCGCATGCCGCGCCCGCCGCCGCCACCGGCGGCCTTGATGATCACGGGATAGCCGACCCTTTCGGCGATCCGCTGGATTTCGGCGGGATCGTCGGGCAGGGCGCCGTCCGAACCCGGCACCACCGGCACGCCGGCGGCGATCATGGCCTGCTTGGCGCTGACCTTGTCGCCCATGGTGCGGATGCTTTCAGGACGCGGGCCGATGAAGACGAAGCCGCTCTTCTCGACGCGTTCGGCGAAATCGGCGTTTTCCGACAGAAAGCCGTATCCGGGATGGATGGCCTCGGCGTCGGTGACCTCGGCCGCCGAAATCAGGGCCGGCATGTTCAGGTAGCTGTCGCGCGGCGAGGCGGGCCCGATGCAGACGGATTCGTCGGCCAGGCGGACGTACTTGGCCTCGCGGTCGGCTTCGGAGTGAACCACCACGGTCTTGATGCCCATCTCGCGGCAGGCGCGTTGAACCCGCAGGGCGATTTCTCCGCGATTGGCAATCAGTATCTTTTCAAACATGGCTTAGGCAATGATGAACAGAGGTTGGCCGTATTCGACGGGTTCGCCGTTGTCGACCAGGATTTCCTTGATCACGCCGGACTTGTCGGCCTCGATCTCGTTGAGGAGCTTCATCGCCTCGATGATGCACAGCGGGTCGCCTTCCTTGACGGTCTGGCCGACTTCCACGAACGCCGGGGAGTTCGGATTGGGCGCGCGGTAGAAGGTGCCGACCATGGGAGCCTTCACCTGATGACCCTGGGGCGCGGCGGCCGGAGCCGGCGCAGCGGCGGGCGCGGCCGCCGGCGCGGCCACCACCTGGGCGGCCACGGGCGCCGGCGCCACCACAGGAGTCTGCGAGAACTTGACGATGCGGACCTTGCCCTCGCCCTCGGTGATTTCGAGTTCGGCAATCCCCGAATCGGCCACCAGGTCGATCAGTGTCTTCAGCTTTCTGAGATCCATGAGAAATGATTCCTGTGAGCAGGCCCGCATCGGCAGGCCATTCATGATGAAATGCGGGCGGCAGAAACAAATACGCCGTCGGTCCGCCCTGTTCGAACAGGGAAAATCCACGACGGCCACATCTGACATGACGCCCGGGGGTCTGCTGAAAAAGAGGCAGCCACAACCTGAGCGCATCAGCCCTTAAAGCGCCTTTTTACGCTAAAACCGTCGATTTGTCCATTAAATCGGGGGCGGAAAGGCTGTCCGCCATTTAAATTGAAACTTAAAGTATCCTGGCGACCCGGGACTGCAGGTCGTCCGGTTTGAGTTCACCCACGACCGTGGAGCTTTCGCGCCCATTGCGATCGAACAGGACCGTGAAGGGCAGGCCGCCGCCCTTGTTGCCCAGGTCGCGCATCAGGGGAATGCCCTGGGTGCCCGTGAGCAGCAGGGGATAGGAGACGGAGACCTTGTCCAGGAACCGCAGGACGTTCGCGCGGGTATCGATGGCCAGCCCCAGCACCGTCAGATCGGAATGCTGCTGGTGCAGGGATTCGAGCAGCGGCATTTCGCGCACGCAGGGCGCGCACCAGCTGGCCCAGAAATTCATCACCACCGGGCGGCCGACATAGGCGGACAGCGGCTGGGCGGCGCCCTGCAAGTCGTCGAACGAGCGGCCGAACACCGGGTCGGCCGGCAGCATGGCCGCGCGAGCCATCCCGCCACCGGCGGCCAAGCCCAGCAAAGCCCCCGAAGCCGTGCGCAAGAACAAGCGCCTGTCCATCCATTCACCCACCGTGAAACCTGTTGCCAGGTCATCATAGCATTGGGCCCTACAATACAGCCCGGAGGATACGATGCACGTACACATACTGGGAATCTGCGGCACCTTCATGGGCGGCCTGGCCCTGATCGCCCGCTCGGCCGGACACCGGGTCACGGGCTGCGACGCCGGCGTCTACCCCCCCATGAGCACGCAACTGCGCGAACAGGGCATCGACCTGGTCGAAGGCTTCGACGCCAGCCAGACCGGGCTGGGCGCCGACCTGTACATCATCGGCAACGTCGTCAGCCGGGGCAACCCGCTGATGGAGGCCATCCTGGATCGCGGGCTGCCCTACATATCAGGCCCGCAGTGGCTGGCGGAACACATCCTGCCGGGCCAGCACGTGCTGGCGGTGGCGGGCACGCATGGCAAGACCACCACCAGCGCCCTGCTGGCCTGGATCTTCGAACACGCGGGACAGCCCGCCAACTTCCTGATCGGCGGGGTCGCGCCGGATCTTCAGGTGTCGGCGCGCTATCAGGCCCGATCCCGCCACTTCGTCATCGAGGCCGACGAATACGACACGGCCTTCTTCGACAAGCGATCCAAGTTCGTGCACTACCGCCCGCGCACGGCGATCCTGAACAATCTGGAATTCGACCACGCCGACATCTTCCCGGATCTGGCCGCCATCGAGACCCAGTTCCACCACCTGGTGCGCACCATCCCCGCCAGCGGGCGCATCATCCGCCCCGCCGCCGGCGACGCCCTGGACCGGGTGCTGGCCAGGGGCTGCTGGACGCCCGTCGACACCTTCGGCCCGGACGGGCTGTGGCAGGCCCACGCGGATCCGGACGACGATCGCCGCTGCCGGATCCTGCGCGACGGGCAGGATCAAGGCTGGCTGGACTGGTCGATGGCGGGACTGCACAACCGGTCCAATGCGCTGGCCGCCGTGGCCGCCGCGCATCACGCGGGCATCCCAGTGCCGGCGGCGCTCGACGCCCTGCATGCCTTCCAGGGGGTCCGCCGGCGGCTGGAACTGCGCGGCACGGCGCAGGGGGTGGCGGTCTACGACGACTTCGCCCACCATCCCAGCGCCATCGCCACCACCATCGACGGCCTGCGGCGGCGCATCGGCGCCGGCCCGCGCATCCTGGCGGTCCTGGAGCCCCGGTCGAACACCATGAAGCTGGGCACCATGGCCGCCCGCCTGCCCGAGTCCCTGGCGCAGGCCGACCGGGTGTACTGCTACGGGGAAACCGCCGGCAAGCAGGCGCTGGGCTGGGACGCCGCGCAGGTCCTGGCGCCGCTGGGCGACCGCCTCGCCTGGACGGGTCACGACCTGCCCGCCCTGATCGACGTCCTGTGCCGCGACGCGCGGGCCGGCGACCAGGTGCTCATCATGAGCAACGGCGGCTTCGGCGGCATCCACCTGAAACTGCTGGACGCGTTGGACCGGCGCCCGCCGGGCGCCGCTTCGGACCAGCCCCCCCACTGACCCTACCTACCGTTTATGCACGTTCTCTACGAAGACGCCGGCAAGCTCAAGGCCGAAACCATCTTTTCCGAAGCCGACACCTCGCTGCAAGTGGAGTCGGCCTCCGGCAAGCGCAGCAAGATCAAGCGCAACAACGTCCTGTTCACGTTCGAGCAGCCCGCCCCCGACACGCTGCTGCCCAGCGCCGAAGCGCTGGCGGCGACCCTGGAGCCGGACTTCCTCTGGGAGTTCGCGCCGCAGGAGGAATTCGAAGCCGCCGCCCTGGCGGAAGATTATTTCGGCCACGCTCCGGACGCCGTGGAAAAGACGGCCCTGATCCTGGCCCTGTCGGCCGCGCCGGCCTATTTCCACCGGCGCGGCCGCGGCCTCTACCGCCCCGCCCCGCCCGACATCCTGCAGGCCGCCCTGGCGGCCATCGAAAAGAAACGCCTGCAGGCCGAACAACAGCAGCAGTGGACCGAGGCCCTGGTCGCCGGACAGCTGCCCGAGGCCCTGCGCGGCGTCGCCCGCACGTTCCTGGACCAGCCCGACAAGAACTCGCTGGAATGGAAGGCCTTCGACGCCGCCATCCAGCAACTGGGCGCCAGCCCCGAGAAGCTGCTGCTCTCGCTGGGCGTCTGGCCCGATCCGCTGAGCATGATGCGCGAGCGCTTTCTGGCCGCGCATTTTCCCAAGGGCACCGAATGGCCGCCCGTGGCGGTCGAGCCCTGGGGCGAGGATCTGCCCCAGGCGGACGTCGAGGCCTACTCGGTGGACGATTCCAGCACCACGGAAATCGACGATGCCCTGTCGGTCACGCTGCCCGACGACGACACCCTGTGCGTCGGCATTCACATCGCGGCGCCCGCCCTGGCCATTCCGCGCGGCAGCGCGTTCGACGACATGGCGCGCAGCCGCATGTCCACCGTCTACATGCCGGGCGACAAGATCCCCATGCTGCCGCGCGAACTGATCGCCGCCTTTTCCCTGGACGAGGGCCAGTGGCGCCCCGCCCTGTCGCTCTACATCACGGCCCGTCGACACGACGGCGAGATCCTGGCCACCGACACGCGGCTGGAACGCATCCGGGTCACGGCCAACCTGCGCCACGACCGCCTCGGCGGCGCCATCACGGCCGAAGCGCTGGCCGACCCGGACGCCGAAGTCCCCTACGCCCACTGGCTGCGGCCGCTGTGGCAGTTCGCGCAGCACCTGAGCGCCGCCCGCGATCAGGTGCGGGGCAAGCCGGAAAACAACGACCGCGTGGAATACAGCTTCGAGCTGGACGGCCCGGCCGACGACCCGGATTCGATCATCCGGCTGATCCCCCGCCAGCGCAATGCCCCGCTGGAGCGGCTGGTGGCGGAATACATGATCCTGACCAACACCCAATGGGGCGCCTTGCTGGCCCGCCACGGGGTTCCGGGCATCTACCGCTCGCAGCAGATGGGGCGCACGCGCATGTCCACCCAGGCGCTGCCGCACGAATCCATCGCCGTGCCGCAATACATCTGGTCCACCTCGCCGCTGCGCCGCTACGTGGATCTGATCAACCAGGGCCAGATCCTGGCGGCCGCCGAACACGGGGTGTCGGCCCGCCTGGTCGCCCCCTTCAAGCCCAAGGACGCCGACCTCTACGCGCTGATCGGGGCCTTCGACTCGCAATACACGCTGTGGGGCGAATTCCAGTCCTCCATGGAACGCTACTGGTGCATCCGCTGGCTGCAGCAGCAGGGTCTGCAGGAAGTCCGCGCCCACGTGCTGCGGGAAAACCTCGTGCGGCTGGCGTGCGCCCCCCTGGTGACCCGCATCAACGGCCTGCCCGCTTTCGAACGCGGCCAGGAGATCATGCTGGACATTCTGGGCTACGATGATCTGGGACTGGACATCGAGTGCCGCCTGCGCGAAGCGCTCTGAACGACATGACACAGCCGCAGCCTTCCTCCCTGCCGCTGCAGTTGCTGGAACCCCGCCATGAAGGCCGCAGCCGCATGGCGCTGGCCCTGCTGTTGTCCGTCTGCGCCCACGCGCTGCTGCTGCTCTGGCAGGCGGTCGCCCCGCCCGCCGTCACCCAGGAATCCCCGCTGGAAATCACCCTGGTCAACAGCCGCAGCGACCAGGCGCCGCTGCGGCCCCAGGCCCTGGCCCAGCAGAACCTGGATGGCGGCGGCGAACGGGACCGGGGCATGGCCGCGTCGCCGCTGCCGCGCACCAGCGAGGGCGATGCCGACGACATCGTGCTGGCCGCCATGCGCCGCCGCCAGGCCGAACTGGAGGCCGAACAGCGCCGCCTGCTGACGCAGCTGGAATCCGCGGACAAGGCGCCGCAGACCCGGCCGGCGCCCGAGCTGCTGGGCCAGAGCGCCGAACCCGGCGAAGACGAACGCCAGCAGGACAGCCTGGTGCTCAGCGCCCGCATCGCCGCGCTGAAAGACAGGATCGAACGCTACAACGCCCTGCCCCGGCAGACTTTCGTCGCCCCGTCCACGCAGGCGGCCGATTATGCCAGGTACGTCGAAGAGTGGCGCCAGCGCATCGAACTGATCGGCACGCAGCACTATCCGCCCGAGGCGCGCGGGCGCATCTACGGCGACCTGCGGCTGACCGTCTACATCCGCCGCGACGGGCAGCTGGATCACCTGGTCTTCGACCAGCCGTCCGATCACGCCATCCTGAACAGCGCGGCCCGGCGCATCGTCGAACTGGCGGCGCCCTTCCCGCCCCTGCCTGCGGAACTGGCCGCGCGCACGGACATCCTGGCCATCACCCGCACCTGGCATTTCACGCGCGCAGGCGTGGATACGGCATCCCCATGAACCTGCGCCGCCTGATCACCGCCGTCGTGCTGGCAGCCCTGTGCGCCGGTTTCCTGTATCAGGTCGGCCTGCTGGGGATGGTGGTCTGGTTCAATTTCCGCAATCCGTCCAACACGCCGATCATGCAGGACACCCTGTACGCGCTGCGGGCCCGCGACCCCGACGCCCGCCTGTCTTATGACTGGGTGCCTTATGACCGCATCAGCGTCCAGCTGAAACGCGCCGTGATCGCATCCGAAGATTCGGGCTTCGTGGAACACGACGGCGTGGAATGGAGCGCCATCCGCAAAGCCTGGAGCTACAACCAGCGCCAGGAATCCCTGGGCCACAGCCGCCGGCGCGGCGGCTCCACCATCACCCAGCAGCTGGCGAAGAACCTGTTCCTGTCGAATTCGCGCAACTATCTGCGCAAGGGCCAGGAACTGATCCTGACCTACATGATCGAAGCGGTGATGAGCAAGCGCCGCATCCTGGAACTCTACCTGAACGTCGCGCAGTGGGGCGCGGCCACCTTCGGCGCCCAGGCCGCCGCCCGCCACTACTTCAAGACCGATGCGGCCCGGCTGTCCGGCGCCCAGGCGGCGCAGCTGGCGGCCATGCTGCCCAACCCGGCCTACTACGACCGGCGCGGCGCCACGGGGTACCTGCGATCCCATGCCGCCACCGTGCGCGCCCGCATGTCGCAGGTCGCCGTGCCCTGATCCGGCCCCGCATGGGGATCAGAGTACTATTGAGGTTTTCCCCGCAGTCAGACCCATGCGCACGGCCCGACAGTATCTCGCCCGCGAAATCTACCGCTCGACGACCGTCGTGCTGGTGGCGCTCGTGGGTCTGTTCATGTTCTTTGCCCTGATCGAAGGCCTGGACAAGGTCGGCGAGCACCTGTCGCTGCTGAATCTGTTCTACCTGCAGGCGCTGGATCTGCCCAACCATCTGTACGAACTGCTGCCCATCGGCCTGCTGATCGGCGCGGTGCTGGCCCTGGCCGGCCTGGCCCAGCGCAATGAACTGACCATCCTGCGCGCATCGGGAGTCAGCGGCCTGAAACTGCTGGGGACGCTCTGGCTGATCACCATCCCCCTGGTTCTGGGGGCCTACATCCTGTCGGAATACATCACGCCTGCCGCCGAACTGCGCGGCAGCGAATCGCGCCTGGCGCTGATGGGCCGCACCGACGGCGGGCGCCTGTCCAGCGGCTACTGGTTCAAGGAAGGCGACGCCAGCGGCGGCACGCGCATCATCAACATCCACCGGCTGGACGGGCAGGGCCGGGTGCAGGGGGTCATCCTGTACGAATTCCGCCCCGACGATACCTTGCAGGCCTACGTCCAGGCCAAGACCGGGCAATTCGAACAGGGCCGGCTGAGCCTGCAGGACCTGACCGAAACCCGGATCCAGCCGCAATCGGCCGGCGCCCTGGCGGACGCCCGCGCGCCCGCATCGCCCATCGCCGAAGTCCTGAAACTGGATCAACGCAGCATCCCGACGTCTCTCAGCCCGGAACGGCTGATCGCCCGCATCCTGACGCCGGAACGCATGGCCATCACCGACCTGCTGGACTACATCCAGTATCTGCGCAAGAACCACCTGCAGACCGACCGCCAGGAAGTCGCCCTGTGGCGCAAGATCGCCTATCCCTTCACGCTGCTGGTCATGATGACCATCGCCGCGCCGATCGGCTTCATGCAGACCCGGCGCGGCGGGGTCGGCCCCAAGGTCTTCCTGGGCATCATCCTGGGCGTGGGCTTTTTCATGCTCAACCAGCTGGCGCTGAACGCCGGCATGCTGGGCGACTGGCCGCCCTGGGCCACGGCGCTGGTGCCCAGCCTGCTGGGCCTGTGTCTGGCGCTTCTCGCGCTGCTGGCCATGGAACACCGCCATCCCCTGGCGCTCTGGTGGCGCCAGCGGCGCCTGGAACGCAAACCCGCATGAGCGCTGCCAAGGACATCTGGGTCGTCGGCGACGTGCAGGGCTGCGCGGGCGCCCTGCGGGCGCTGCTGGCCCGGCCGGAACTGTCCGGGCCGGACACGGAAATCTGGTTCGCGGGCGACCTGGTCAACCGGGGACCGGATTCCCTGGGGGCGCTGCGGCTGATCCGCGGCCTGGGCGACCGGGCCCGGGCGATTCTGGGCAATCACGACCTGCACCTGCTGGCGCTCGTGGCCGGGGTCCGCAAGCAGGGCAAATCCGACACGGTGCAGGACATCCTGGACGCCCCCGACCGGGACGAGCTCATCACCTGGCTGCGCCATCGCCCGCTGATGGTGCGCGACCACGGCCACGTGATGGTCCATGCCGGCATCCTCCCCGCCTGGACGCTGGACCAGGCCCAATCCCTGGCGCGGGAAATCGAGACCGCCCTGCGGCAGGACGACTGGCCCCAGGCGGTGCACGACCTGTACGGCGAGGAGCCGCTGCAATGGGACGACGCCCTGAGCGGGCCGGCGCGCATGCGGGTGATCGTCAACGCCCTGACGCGCATGCGGGTCTGCCGCGCCGACGGCAGCATGGACTTCCATCACAAGGGCGGCCCGGACGCGGGCCCCGACCTGCATCCCTGGTTCGAACTGCCCGGGCGCCGGGATCTCGGCGAACCCGTGGTCTTCGGCCATTGGTCCGCCCTGGGCCTGAACATCCGGCCCGACAGCATCTGCCTGGACACGGGCTGCGTGTGGGGGCGGTCCCTGACCGCCCTGCGCCTGAGCGACCACAGTCTGATCCAGCAGGACTGCGCGGATTGCCGCTAGGCGTCCGCCCCGGTCACGGCCCGGCGCACGGCCGCGTGCGCCTGGCGCGACACCCGGCCGCGGTCCAGGTGCGGCGCCGGGCCGATCACCGACAGGAATTCGCATTCCACCACCACGCCCCAAGCGCCCAGCAGGAACCACAGGTTCGCCGCCAGCGTCTGGTCCCCGACGAAGGCCAGCTCCGGCGCGCGACGCCCCCTGCGCAGGAACCTCAAGGCCACGGGCTGCACCGGGACGGCGGACTGCACGGCCGCCTCGAAGAGCCCGGCGTGAAACGGCAGGATGTCCGCGCCGTCCGTCGTGGTGCCTTCCGGAAACAGGCCCACCACGTCGCCGTGCCGGAAACAGGCCGCCATCTGGCGCCCGGCCTCGCGCACCGCCTGGCGGTGGCGCCGATCGATGAACAGGGTGCCCGCCCAGGCCACCAGCAGGCCGATCACCGGCCAGCGCCGGATATCGCTCTTGGCGACGAAAGAGGTGGTGCGTACGCTGTTCAGGACGAAGATGTCCACCCACGACACATGATTGACCGCCCACAGCACGGCGCCCCGGCGCATCGGCCGCCCCAGGACGCGCACCCGCACGCCGCACAGGACCAGCAGCGCCCGGGACCAGCCGCCGACCACCGCCCGCCGCCGCGCCCGTGACAGGCAGGGAAACACCAGCAATTCCGTCAGCAGGCCCAGCAGAATCCAGGCCAGCACCAGCATCAACCGCACAAGGAACAGCAATAGCGCCACGGGCACTCCCACGCCCGGCCAGCCCGGGCAACGCCGCTCATCATACCTGCTGCCGTCCGCGCTAACGGCGCACGGGAACCCGGGACAGGTCGCCGGCCTGGTCGGGGCGGCCCGACTGCCGATCCAGGTAGCGCTGCAGGATGACTGCCGCCGCCATGGCATCGTCGGGGTCGTTGGAACCCAGGATGCGCTGGGCTTCCAGGCTGGAGCCGCGTTCATCGACCAGTTCGACCGGCACGCGGAAGCGGCCTTCCAGCTGGTGGGCGAAGCGGCGGCTATGCTGCGAGGCGGGCTGCTCGCCGCCCTCCTGCGTCAAGGGAAGCCCCACCACCACCCGATCCGGCTGCCACTCGTCCAGCAGCGCGCGGATCCGGGCGAAGCGCTGGTCGCGCGTGGCGGGCGTCAGGATGCACAGGGGCCGGGCCTGCGCCGTCAGCGTGTTGCCGACGGCGACCCCGATCTTCTTCAGCCCGAAATCGAAGGCCAGCAGGACTTCCTCAGGCATGGCCCGCGTCGCCGGTCAGCATGGACGAGCGAATGCCCAGCTGCGCCAGCGCGGCGTCATACCGCTGTTCGGCGGGCACGTCGAACAGGATTTCATGGGACGCCAGGACATTGAGCCAGGCATTGCGGGCCAGTTCGTCCTCGAGTTGCCCCGCGCCCCACCCGGCGTATCCCAGTGTCACCAGCAGGTGGGCGGGGCCATGGCCGGCCGCGACGTCCTGCAGCACGTCGCGCGACGTGGTCAGGGCGACGTCTTCGCCCAGCGGGATGCTGGAGTTGTATTCCCCCCGGGGCACGTGCAGGACGAAGCCCCGGTCCGTCTGCACCGGACCGCCGAAAAACACGGGCGATTCGCGCACCGGACCGATTTCCAGCGAGAGCGGCAGATCGATGCGCTGCAGCAGGTCGCCAATGGTGAGATCCGTGGGTCGGTTGACCACCAGGCCCAGCGCCCCGTGTTCGGTGTGTTCGCAGACGTAGATCACCGTATTGGCCAGTTCCCCCGACACCATGCCCGGCATGGCCAGCAGAAACTGTCGGGACAGGTCGATACGCGAACGGCTGTCGGAGTCATGCGTTTCCGTCGTCATGGCAGTCCCCTGAGTCCGGCCTTTCGGCCCATATGACTAGAGTATCAGATCTCGATCAGTTCGAAGTCTTCCTTGCGGGCGCCGCATTCGGGACACACCCAGTTGGGGGGAACGTCCTCCCACCGTGTGCCGGGCGCAATGCCGTCTTCCGGAAAACCGGCCGCTTCATCGTAGATCCAGCCGCAAATCAGACACATCCAGGTCCGCATGACAATCCCAACCTTGCAACAGGCCCGTCCGGTCACCGGCGGGCCGCATCCATTAGAATGGATGCCATAGTACCTAATCCGCCGGCCACGCTGCCGGCCAGTTGTCCGCACCCATGGCCTCGCCTCTCGTCTCCACCCTGTCCCTGCCTCTGATTTTCGGCTCTTTCGACCCCAGCGGCGCCAGTAACCTGCCGATCGACGCGGTCATCTGCGCCCGGATGGGCATGCACGCGGGATCGGTGGCGACGGCCATCCACGTGCAGGATACGACCGGCGTCGAATCCATCCAGCGGCTGTCGCCAGAACTGATCGACGACCAGGCCCGCTGCCTGCTGGAAGACATGGCGATCGGCTCCCTGAAGATCGGCCCGCAATACGACCCCGAAACCATCGCCGTGCTGGCGCAGATCGCCGCCGACTACAACACCCTGCCCCTGGTGCTGCAGCTGGGCACGCCGCCGTCGGTTCCCGACCTGGACGACCTGGACCCCGAAGACACGCTCAGCGCCCTGCTGGATCTGCTGGCGCCCCAGGCGCGGCTGGTGATCGTGGACGCCACGCTGCCCGAACAATGGGCCGGCCAGGGCCTGCTGTCCGCCGCGGGGGCCGACGACCCCGTCCAGGCCCTGCTGGAACTGGGGGCGGATCACGTGCTGTGCAGCAATGCGTCGCTGAGTTCCGGCCTGAACGGCCTGACCCTGCATTCCCGGGATCAGGCCAGCCGCCGCTGGCCGTGGTCGACGGCGCCGGTGCGGGCCAGCGACGGCGACAGCCTGCTGGCGACCGTGCTGACCTGCCTGCTGGCTCGGGGCCTGGACCCCGCCGAAGCCGCCCAGCAGGCCGTCGCCACGGCGACCAACCTGATGGCGCACCCCTTTCACCCAGGCATGGGCCAGCATCTCCTGCAACACACTCTATCATGACGAACCCACGCTTTCCCCGAGGCCTGTACGGGGTCACGCCCGACTGGGCCGACACCGACCGCCTGCTGGCCGCCATCGAACAGGCCCATGCCGGCGGCATGCGGGCGCTGCAATGGCGGCGCAAGCACGGCACGGACGGCGAACGCCGCGCCCAGGCCGCCGCCGTGCGCGCGCTGTGCCTGCGCCTGCAGTTGCCCCTGATCATCAACGACGACTGGCGGCTGGCCGCCGACCTGGGCGCCGACGGCGTGCATCTGGGCAAGGACGACGAGGCCATCGCCCCCGTCCGCCAGGCCCTGGGGCCGGACACGCTGATCGGCTGTTCCTGCTACGACCAGCCCGAGCTGGCGCGCCGACATCTGCGGGAAGGCGTGGACTACATCGCCTTCGGCGCGATGTATCCCTCGTCCGTCAAACCCGATGCCGTCCGCGCCACGCTGGACCACGTCCGCAGCGGGCGGCGGCTGACGGAAGATTTCGCGCCCCGCCCCGCCGTCGTGGCCATCGGCGGCATCGGTCCCGACAATGCCGCTCCGGTCATCCAGGCCGGAGCCGACAGCATCGCCGTGATCAGCGCCCTGTTCGAAGCCGCTGACGTGCGCGACGCCGCTCGCCGCTGCAGCGCGCTGTTTTCCTGACCCTTTTCCACCGGAACCGATCCATGTCCCGCAATACCGAACTGTTCGAACGCGCCAGCCGCGCCATCCCCGGCGGCGTCAATTCCCCCGTGCGCGCCTTCCGGTCGGTGGGCGGCACGCCGCCGTTCATCCAGCGAGCCCGGGGCCCCTATCTGTGGGACGCCGAAGACACCCGCTACATCGACTACGTCGGCTCCTGGGGGCCGGCCATCCTGGGCCACGCCGACCCCGAAGTCGTCCGCGCCGTGCAGGCGGCCGCGGAAGGCGGCCTGTCCTTCGGCGCCCCGACCGAGGCCGAGGTCCGGATCGCCGAGGCGATCATCGATCGGATTCCGTCCATCGAACAGGTGCGGCTGGTCAGCTCGGGCACCGAGGCCACCATGTCCGCCATCCGGCTGGCGCGGGGCCACACCGGCCGCCACAAGATCATCAAGTTCGAAGGCTGCTACCACGGCCATTCCGACAGCCTGCTGGTCAAGGCGGGATCGGGCATGCTGACTTTCGGCAATCCGTCGTCGGCCGGCGTCCCGCCCGAGTTCGTGCAGCACACGCTGGTGCTGGACTACAACGACCTGGCCGCCGTCGAGGCCGCCTTCGCGCAATACCCGGACGAGATCGCCTGCATCATCGTCGAACCCATCGCGGGCAACATGAACCTGGTGCGCCCCGCGCCGGGCTTCCTGGAAGGCCTGCGCGCGCTGTGCTCCCGGCACGGCGCCCTGCTGATCTTCGACGAGGTGATGACCGGGCTGCGCGTCGGGCCGCAAGGCATGCAGGGACTGTGCGGCGTCGCGCCCGACCTGACGACGCTGGCGAAGATCATCGGCGGCGGCATGCCGGTGGGCGCCTTCGGCGGCCGCGCCGACGTCATGGCCGACATCGCGCCGCTAGGCGCCGTGTACCAGGCGGGCACGCTGTCGGGCAACCCGGTCGCCGTGGCGGCCGGCCTGGTCACGCTGCGCCGCCTGTCCGAACCCGGTTTCTACGACCGGCTGCACGCGCAGACCGGAAAACTGATCCAGGGCCTGGTGGAACGCGCCCGCCGGCACGGCGTGGCCTTCAGCGGCGACTGGCAGGGCGGGCTGTTCGGGATCTATTTCCGCGACACCGCGCCGACCAGCCTGGCGGAAGTTTCCGCCTGCGACCAGGAGGCCTTCAAGCGCTTCTTCCATGGCATGCTGGATGCGGGCGTGCATTTCGCGCCGTCGGCGTTCGAGGCCGGCTTCGTATCCATCACCCACGACGACGACGTCATCCAGGCGACGCTGGATGCCGCGGACCAGGTGTTCGCCGCGCTGTGAGCGCGCCATCGGGGACGCCCGCCCGCGTCCCCGATGCGGATATTGATAAGAACTTCAAGTTTCTTGACCCAGGACAAGGACGCGCCATTCCTGGACCCCTAAACTAAGTCCGTCATTCACATTACCGTGGCCGCCCGCGCGGCCAAGAGGCGCGCCATGACCGACTACTCCCACTACGCCGCCACGCAGCACCCCGCCGTCGCACTGAGCATTCCGGACCTGGAAACCCGGACCACCGGCCGGGAGCCCGCCGACATCCGCCTGTGGCTGCGCATGCTCAGCTGCTGCACCCTGATCGAAAACGAAGTCCGCAGCCGCCTGCGCAGCGAATTCCAGACGACCCTGCCGCGCTTCGACCTGATGTCCCAACTGACGCATGCCCCCAAGGGCCTGAAAATGAGCGAACTGTCGCGCCTGATGATGGTGACCAACGGCAACGTCACCGGCATCACCGACCAGCTCGAAAAGGACGGCCTGGTGGAACGCATGAAAGACGACGGCGACCGCCGCAGCTCCCTGATCCGCCTGACGATGAAGGGCCGCCGCTACCATCGCCGCATGCAGCGCGCCCACGAAACCTGGATCCAGTCGCTGCTGGGCGGCCTCGCCCCGGCGGCTCGCAACACGCTGTTCGACCTGCTGGGCGACCTGAAGCAGGCGACCTATTCGCGGCTGCCGGCGGCCTGAACCCGGACCGCTGCCGCGCGGCGCTGGGCGCGCTTTGCCGTCATCCGGCGCGACCGCGCCTGAACCCCTCTCCGGGCCGGCGGACCGCGCCGATCCCAAGCACCCCCATTCGTCATAGAATGGGGGTTTGTTTTTTTGTCCTCTGCGCCTTGCGCAGGCAACCCAGACGCACGATCACCATGGCCATCAATCTGCACATCCCGGCGCGAGACGCCATTTTCCCGGTCCCCGGCATCCGCATCGGCACCGCCGAGGCCGGCATCCGCAAGGCCGGCCGCCGCGACCTGACCGTGCTGCTGCTGGACGAGGGATCGTCGGTGGCGGGCGTATTCACGCGCAACCGCTTCCGCGCCGCGCCCGTCCAGGTCTGCGAAGCGCACCTGGCGGCCGGCCATGGCATCCGCGCCCTGGTGATCAATACGGGCAACGCCAACGCCGGCACCGGCGCCCCCGGCATGCAGGCGGCCCGGAACACCTGCAACGCCCTGGCGGGCGAACTGCGGGTCCAGGCCGACCAGATCCTGCCCTTTTCCACCGGCGTCATCCTGGAACCCCTGCCCGTCGACCGCCTGATCGCCGCATTGCCGGCCGCCATCGCCGACGCGCATCCCGATCACTGGTTCGAGGCCGCGCACAGCATCATGACGACCGACACCCAGCCCAAGATCCATTCCCGCCGGATGGACCTGGGCGGCGCGACCGTCACCATCACGGGCATCAGCAAGGGCGCCGGCATGATCCGCCCCAACATGGCCACCATGCTGGGCTTCCTGGGCACCGACGCCGGCCTGTCGCCCGTGCTGCTGCAGGCGCTGGCCCGCCGGATCGCCGACCAGTCCTTCAACCGCATCACGGTGGACGGCGACACCTCCACCAACGATTCCTTCATCATCATCGCCACCGGCGCCAGCGGCGCGCGCATCGAATCCGAACAGGATCCGCGCTACGCCCCGCTGGCCCAGGCCCTGACCGACGCCGCCCGCGAACTGGCGCAGAAGATCGTGCGCGACGCCGAAGGCGCGACGAAGTTCATGACCATCCGGGTGGAACAGGCCGCCACCACCGACGAGGCCCTGAAGGTCGCCTACGCGATCGCGCACTCGCCGCTGGTCAAGACCGCCTTCTACGCCTCCGACCCCAACCTGGGCCGCATCCTGGCGGCCATCGGCTACGCCGGCATCGACGACCTGGACGTGTCGAAACTGACCCTGTGGCTGGGCGACGTGCAGGTCGCCACCCAGGGCGGGCGCGACCCGCTCTACCGCGAGGAAGACGGCCAGCGCGTGATGGCCGAATCCGAGATCCTGGTGCGCGTGGCCCTGGGACGCGGCAGCGTGGCCGACACTGTGTACACCTGCGATTTTTCGCACGAATACGTCAGCATCAACGCGGATTACCGGTCCTGAACCCACACCCCCTTGATTTGCAAGCGGAATTCTGCAAAAATGACGGGCTTGGTCTGGCTTTTAACGAAGCTTGGCCGTTTTTGGCATCCCCGGCATGTTGAATCGGGCTGACCCCATCCAGGGGCAATCAGCCCCAGGTGCCGGGCATTCTCACAGGAAAACCCCATGTACGCGGTCATAAAAACCGGCGGCAAACAGTATCGTGTTTGCGCTGGCCAGAAACTGAAAATCGAACAGATACCGGCTGACATTGGGCAAGAAATCTCGCTGGACCAGGTGTTGTCGGTCGGCGAAGGCGAATCGCTGAAGATCGGCACGCCCTTCGTCGCCGGCGCCGCGGTCAAAGCCACCGTTCTTGCGCAAGGTCGTCACGACAAGGTCAAGATCTTCAAGATGCGTCGGCGCAAGCACTACCAGAAGCGCCAAGGCCATCGCCAGAACTACACCGAAATCCGCATCGACGCCGTTGCGGCCTGATCCTCAAGGAGCACAATCATGGCACACAAAAAGGGCGGCGGCTCGACTCGCAACGGCCGCGACTCCGAATCGAAACGACTGGGCGTGAAGGTCTACGGCGGCCAGGCGATCCTGGCCGGCGGCATTATCGTCCGTCAGCGCGGCACGCAATTCCACCCCGGCGTGAACGTCGGCATCGGCAAGGACCACACGCTGTTCTCCCTGGTGGACGGCACCGTGCAGTTCTCGATCAAAGGGGCGCTGAACAAGCGCACCGTCTCGGTCGAAGCGGTGAACTGACCCACGTCCAGGCCCATCCCCCAAAGTGGCGCTTTTTGCCTTGGGGGCGGCCTGACGGCAAAAAGGCCCTGCCACCCGGCGGGGTCTTTTTTTTCATTAGAATGTATTCACCATGAAATTCGTAGACGAAGCCACCATCGAGGTCATCGCCGGCAAAGGCGGCAATGGCGTGGCCAGCTTTCGCCGGGAAAAATTCATCCCGATGGGCGGCCCGGACGGCGGCGACGGCGGGCGCGGCGGCTCGATCATCGCGATCGCCGACCGCAACATCAATACCCTGATCGATTACCGCTACGCGCGCCTGCATCGGGCCAAGAACGGCGAGAACGGCCGGGGCTCGGACCAGTACGGCGCGGGCGCTCCCGACATCGTTCTGCGCATGCCGGTGGGCACCGTGATCCACGACGCCGACACGGACGAACAGCTGTTCGACCTGGACCGCCACGGCGCGCAGGTCACGCTGGCGGCCGGCGGCAACGGCGGCCTGGGCAATCTGCACTTCAAGTCCAGCACCAACCGCGCGCCGCGCCAGTTCACCCCCGGACGCGAAGGCGAACAGCGCCGCCTGCGGCTGGAACTGAAAGTCCTGGCCGACGTGGGCCTGCTGGGCATGCCCAACGCGGGGAAGTCCACGCTGATCACGCGCGTGTCCAACGCCAAGCCCAAGATCGCCGACTACCCCTTCACCACGCTGCATCCCAATCTGGGCGTGGTGCGCACGTCCGCGTCGCACAGCTTCGTCATCGCCGACATCCCGGGCCTGATCGAGGGCGCGTCCGAAGGCGCCGGCCTGGGACACCAGTTCCTGCGGCACCTCAGCCGCACGCGGGTGCTGCTGCACCTGCTGGACGTGCACTCGCCCGACCCCGACGTCGACGCCTGCGCCCAGGCCATCCAGGACGCCCGGGCCATCGTGCGCGAACTGGAACGCTACAGTCCCGAGCTGGCCGCCAAGCCGCGCTGGCTGGTGCTGAACAAGCTCGACATGGTCGAAGACCCGGCCGCCATCCAGGACCGCATCTGCCGCGAACTGCGCTGGACGGGCCCGGTGTTCGGAATCTCCGCCCTGACCGGCGCCGGTACCCAGCCCCTGATGGGCGCCATCCAGTCCTGGCTGGACGAGCAGCAGCGCGCCGAGCACGCGCACGACGACGACCCTCGTTTTCCGGACGGTTCGGGCGCTGCGGGAACGCCGGATGCGCCAGCCGGACAGACGCCATCCTGAACGACGCTGCGCTAAACTCCAAAGCACCTCCCCCGACGGCCCGATCACCGGGCCGTCGGATGACCCAGCCCCGGCACTCGCCGTCCCCATCTTTCGCACGACCGCATGTCCACGCCCGCCCTTTCCCCCTCCGTCGCCCGGGACGCCCACCGGCTGGTCCTGAAAGTCGGCTCTTCCCTGGTCACCAACGACGGGCGGGGCATCGACCTGCAGGCGGTCGCGCAATGGGCCGAGCAGATCGCTGCCCTGCACGCGGCGGGCCGCCAGGTGGTCCTGGTCTCCAGCGGGGCGATCGCCGAAGGCATGGCCCGCCTGGGCTGGCCGCGCCGCCCCAAGGCCATGTCGGAACTGCAAGCGGCGGCGGCCGTCGGCCAGATGGGTCTGGTCCAGGCCTACGAGGCCGCGTTCGCCCGCCACGGCATCCGCACGGCCCAGATCCTGCTGACCCATGAAGACCTGGCGGACCGGCGCCGCTACCTGAACGCCCGCAGCACCCTGGTGACGCTGCTGAACCTGGGCGTGGTGCCCATCGTCAACGAAAACGACACGGTCGTCACCGACGAGATCCGCGTGGGCGACAACGACACGCTGGGCGCCCTGGTGACCAATCTGGTGGAAGCCAGCGTGCTGATCATCCTGACGGACCAGGCCGGCCTGTACAGCGCCGACCCGCGCAAGCATCCCGATGCGCAGTTCATCCACCAGGGCCAGGCGGGCGATCCCGCCCTGGAAGCCATGGCGGGCGGCTCGGGCAGCGCCATCGGCACGGGCGGGATGCTGACGAAGGTCCTGGCCGCCCGGCGCGCCGCCAACAGCGGCGGGCACACCATCATCGCGTCCGGTCGCGAGCCCGCCGTGCTGCAGCGCCTGACGTCCGGCGAGGCCATCGGCACCGAATTGCAGGCCGTGCTGCCGGTCAGGTCCGCCCGCCAGCGCTGGATGGTGAATCACCTGCGACTGCGCGGCCGCATCACCCTGGACGCCGGCGCCGTGCGGGCCCTGACCCAGGGCCATCGCAGCCTGCTGCCCATCGGCGTCACGGACGTGGAAGGCGATTTCGAACGCGGCGACGTGGTGGCCTGCGTCGACGAGCACGGCGTGGAATGCGGCCGGGGCCTGATCAATTACTCGTCGGACGACACGGCGCGCATCCTGCGCCAGCCCAGCGCCCGCATCGCGGACATCCTGGGACACCTGTCCGACCCGGAACTGATCCACCGCGACAACCTGGTGGTAGTGCGCGCCCGCGCCCCGCAGACGGACGAATAAAGACGGGCGCGCCGCCAGCGGGACAGGCGGCCTGCGGCCGGCTATTTCTGCGCCGGAACGAACAGGGTTTCCTTGACCTCTTCCATGACCACGCAGCTTTTGGTCTGGGTCACGCCCGGCAGGCGCAGCAGGATGTTGCCCAGCAGATTGCGGTACTGGCCGATCTCCTTGATGCGGGCCTTGATCAGGTAGTCGAATTCCCCCGACACCAGATGGCATTCCAGCACCTGGGGCACGCACAGCACTTCGCGGCGGAATTCCTCGAAGGTGCGCTCGGACTTGCTGGACATGCTGATTTCCACGAACACCAGCAGGCCGGCATCCAGGGCGGCCGGGGACACCCGGGCATGGTAGCCTGTGATGACGCCGTCCCGTTCCAGGCGCCGCACCCGCTCGATGCAGGGAGTGACGGTCAGGCCGACCGCATCCGCCAGCTCCGTCATGGACAGGCGGCCGTTTTGCTGCAGCAGATCCAGGATGCGACGATCGATCTTGTCCAGCGTGTGGACGGATTCTTTCTGAATGCGCATAGAACTTCCTGAAGAAACGCGCCGCGGCCGCCGGCGGCGCGGCATCCGACGCGAACGGCGAGTCCCCTCCCGAAACCGGTGAAAGCCGCCCGCCGACCGCGGAAAACCCGCGCCGGAAAGGTTGTGCCCGCCCTGTCAGCATTTTGTCCTGCTGCCTGGAGTTTGGCTAGACCGCGCACGTCGAAAATCATGAAAACCCTATTTTTTCATGAAAAATCACCTGAGGTTATTGCCTATCATCATCAAAAATTAATCCAATCGAGGTTCGATCATGAAGGTTCTCGTTTTAGGGGCCGGCGTCGTGGGGGTCACGAGCGCCTATTACCTGGCGTGCCAGGGACACGAAGTGACCGTCATCGACCGGGAATCCGGCACCGCCGAGGAAACCAGCTTCGGCAATGCCGGGCAGTTGTCCTTCGGCTATTCGTCCCCCTGGGCGGCGCCCGGCATCCCCTTGAAGGCCCTGAAGTGGCTGTTCACGCAGCATGCGCCGCTGACCATCCGGCCCGACGGCAGTCTGTTCCAGCTGCGCTGGATGTTCGACATGTGGCGCAACTGCACGCCGGCCCGCTATGCCACCAACAAGGACCGCATGCTGCGTCTGTCGGCTTACAGCCGCCAGTGCCTGCACGAACTGCAGTCGGATACCGGCATCCAGTTCGAAGGCCGCCGCCAGGGCACACTGCAGGTATTCCGCACCCAGAAGCAGATGGACGATGCCCAGCGCGACGTCCAGGCCCTGAGCGACGCCGGAGTGGCCTACGAGCTGATCGACGGCGACCATCTGGCGGACTACGAACCCGCCCTGCACCAGGTGCGCCACAAGCTGGTCGGCGGCCTGCGCACCCCCGACGACGAGACGGGCGACTGCCGGCTGTTCACCCATGCCCTGACCCGGCTGGCCGAAGCCCGGGGCGTGCAGTTCCGGTATGGCGAAACCATCCAGGCCCTGCATCAGGCGGGCGGACGCATCACCGGCGTGCAGTGCGTGTCGGGCCTGCAGCAGGCCGACGCCTACGTGGTGGCGCTGGGCTCGTATTCGCCCCTGCTGCTGCGCGGCATCGTGGACATTCCGGTCTACCCCATGAAAGGCTATTCCATCACCGTGGACATCGCCGACCCCGCCCGGGCGCCCGTTTCCACGCTGCTGGACGAAACCTACAAGATCGCCCTGACCCGCTTCGAGCAGCGCATCCGCGTAGGCGGCATGGCCGAGGTCGTCGGCTACGACACCCATCTGGATCCGCGCCGTCGGCGCACCCTGGAAATGGTCCTGAACGATCTGTTCCCGGGCAGCTACACGCCCGGCGACGTGAATTTCTGGACCGGCCTGCGTCCCAAGACCCCGGACAGCACCCCCATCGTCGGGCGCACCCGGCTGGACAATCTGTTCCTGAACACCGGCCACGGCACGCTGGGCTGGACCATGTCCTGCGGCAGCGGCCGCCTGATCGCCGACATCGTGTCCGGCCAGTCCACCGCCATCCGCAGCGACGACCTGGGGGTGCAGCGCTACCGCTGAGCCCCGGCGGACGGGGGCCGTCCGCCGCGCCTTTCACAAGGCCCAGGCGTAGCCGAAATCGCGCAGGGATTCGATCGGCGGCGCGGGCATGCCGACCGCGCCGGCGCGCCGCCGCAGGCGGCTGATGGTGCTGCGGCACCGGGGATCGCGGATACGGACCTGCTGGGGCCGCCAGACATGCAGCACCGCGGCGACCAGATCGGCATGACTGGCCACGTGGCCCGGCGCGTCGAACAGGCACAGCAGGATCGCGCGTTCCGACACGGTCAGGCGCAGCGACGCGTCCTCGTGTTTCAGGACCCACGCCAGATCCGCCAGACGCCACGGTCCGATCCGCAGGTCCGCATCTTCTTGGCCCGGCGCAGGGAAATGGCGGGGCAGCCCGGCCGCGCCGAAGCGGTCGCGGCGGCAGGCCAGCGCCGCCAGCACCGACGCCAGCAAGGGCGGCGGGTCGTCTGGCCGCAGCACATAATCCACCCCGCAGGACAGCAGGGCCGCCTGTTCGGGCCCCACCGGCTGGCCGTGCCAGGCGACGAGGCTCAGCCCGGGCCAGGTCAGCCGGGCAGCCTGCGCCGCCCGGCAATTGGACGCGACGTCGTCCAGCAGCACCAGCGCGGCCGGTTCCCGGACATCCGGCCGCGCCATCGCTCGCCGCAGGGCCGACGCATCGGTGAAGCGCGTCACCCGGCACCCCGCGGATGCCAAACGATGAAGCCACACATTGTCTGTCTGCGCCAGCGCCCAGACCCCCTGGCCGCCCGTGCCGGTTTCCCCGAACATTCATCCCCCGCCGCCGCGCCTGCGGCCATCCATGCATGGCCCGTGCGCGGCAAGTGTCATCATCCAGTCTCTCATTATTACATTAGTGATATCCAATGAACACCAACGTGGTATAGGTTTTTAGTCCAATGGGGGCGTGGAAACATTTGGCGAACGATTGCGGCAAACCCGGATCCGGCTGGGCCTGTCACAGGCGCAACTGGCGCATGCTTGCGGGCTGTCTCAAAGCGCCATTTCCAGCTACGAGAACGGCAGCCGGCGATCCCCCAAGAAACTGCTGAACCTGGCGCAGACGCTGGGCGTGGACATCTACTGGCTGAGCCGCGGCGACGGCGCCGCCCATCCGGCCAGCAACACCCCGGCCTCCATGCACGATCCGGCATCCCCCTGGCCGTTTCCCTCCATCGAACCCCGCGTGTTCTGGTCGCTGAGGCAGAAAGACCGGCAGGCGGTGGAAGCAACGGTCTCCGCCTTGATCGACAGCCTGCTGTCTCCCGAAAAATACTGACTATTTTCAGGGCGGGCACTGGCGGACGGCGCACGATCCCCCTATACTTGACTCCTCGCAGGGGTACTCGACGGCAAAGCCGGCGGGTTGAGAAACACCCTTCGTACCAGTACGGATAATGCCGATGCTGGGAGCGTGCGCGGTGTCCAGCTCTTCCCCGGAACGCGCTTTCCCTCCTCCCCGACTCGGCTCCATTTCCGAAAACTTTCGAACCTGGAGCTTCCTCTTGAACGCCAATCCTCAGTTTTTCGCCACTCAGGCCACGGTCGACAGCGCCGCCGTCCAGCCGCTGCCCGCTTCCCGCAAAGTCTATGAAACGGGCTCCCGCCCCGACATCCGCGTCCCCTTCCGGGAAATCCGGCAGGACGACACGCCCTCGCTGTTCGGCGGCGAAAGCAATCCGCCCCTGACAGTCTACGACACCAGCGGCCCCTATACCGACCCGGATGCGGCCATCGACATCCGGCAAGGTCTGGGCACCCCCCGCCTGCCCTGGATCCTGGAACGCCGGGACACCGAAGCCCTGGAGGGCCTGAGCAGCCAGTACGGCCGCGCCCGCCAGGCCGACCCGGAACTGGACGCTCTGCGCTTCGCCCGCACCCGGGCCCCGCGCCGCGCCAGCGCCGGCGCCAACGTCACGCAGATGCACTACGCGCGGCGCGGCATCGTGACGCCGGAAATGGAATACGTCGCCATCCGGGAAAACCTGCGCCGCGAACACTATGTGGAAAGCCTGCGCAACTGCGGCCCCGAAGGCGCCCGCCTGGCGGAACGCCTCACGCGCCAGCATCCCGGCCAATCGTTCGGCGCCGCCATCCCGCCGGCCATGACGCCGGAATTCGTGCGCGACGAAGTCGCCCGGGGCCGCGCCATCATTCCGGCCAACATCAACCACCCGGAAGTCGAACCCATGGCCATCGGCCGCAACTTCCTGGTCAAGGTCAACGCCAACATCGGCAACTCGGCGATCCGTTCCGACATCAGCGAGGAAGTCGAAAAGATGACCTGGGCGATCCGCTGGGGCGGCGACACCGTGATGGACCTGTCCACCGGCAAGCACATCCACGAGACCCGGGAATGGATCATCCGCAATTCGCCGGTGCCCATCGGCACGGTGCCGATCTACCAGGCCCTGGAGAAGGTCGGCGGCGTGGCCGAGGAGCTGAACTGGGAGATCTTCCGCGACACGCTGATCGAACAGGCCGAACAGGGCGTGGACTATTTCACCATCCACGCCGGCGTGCGCCTGCCCTTCGTGCCCATGACCGCCAGCCGCATGACCGGCATCGTGTCGCGCGGCGGCTCGATCATGGCCAAATGGTGCCTGGCGCACCACAAGGAAAGCTTCCTGTACGAGCATTTCGAAGACATCTGCGAGATCATGAAGGCCTATGACGTCAGCTTTTCCCTGGGCGACGGGCTGCGCCCCGGCTCGGGCTACGACGCCAACGACGAAGCCCAGTTCGCGGAACTGCGCACGCTGGGCGAACTGACCCAGGTGGCCTGGAAGCACGACGTGCAGGTGATGATCGAAGGCCCCGGCCACGTGCCGATGCAGATGATCCGCGAGAACATGGACCTGCAGTTGAAGCACTGCCACGAGGCGCCGTTCTACACCCTGGGACCGCTGACGACGGACATCGCTCCGGGCTACGACCACATCACTTCCGGAATCGGCGCCGCGCTGATCGGCTGGTACGGCACGGCGATGCTGTGCTATGTGACGCCCAAGGAACACCTGGGCCTGCCCAACAAGAAGGACGTGAAGGACGGGATCATCACGTACAAGATCGCCGCCCACGCGGCCGATCTGGCCAAGGGCCATCCGGGCGCGGCGATCCGGGACAATGCCTTGTCCAAGGCGCGTTTCGAGTTCCGCTGGGACGATCAGTTCAATCTGGGCCTGGATCCGGACACGGCCCGGGCCTTCCACGACGAGACGCTGCCCAAGGATTCGATGAAGGTGGCGCACTTCTGTTCGATGTGCGGGCCGAAGTTCTGCAGCATGAAGATTTCGCAGGACGTGCGGGATTACGCGAAGGACAACGGTCTGGACGAGGCGACCGCCCTGGCGCAGGGCATGGCGGCGAAATCCGCGGAGTTCATTGCGCAGGGGGCGGAGATCTATCAGAAGGCGTGATGCCGCTCACGCGTCAAACGGCATGTCCCGCCAGAAGGCTGGCCAATTCGCGGGACACGCCGTGATACGCGATCCCGGGGACCGGCGGCGCGCGCGGCGCCTCGCTCGCCAGCCCCGCCTGGACCGCCTGCGCCATGGCGGCCGCGAGCGGGTCGATCAGCCGGACGGAGGCCCGCAGGCGCCCCCCGAAGCCGGACAGGGCCGAACCGCCCAGAATGATCGTACGGGCTCCGGCCCGGGTGGCATCATCCACGGCGCTTTGCATCATGTCTGTGAAGGCGGCAGGATTCCTGGTGATGTCCAGACCCGTGGTATCAACGGCAAATATGCCGCGCGCCAAATCGGCATGCGGCATCGACAGCATTCGCTCGCCGAGCATCGGCACCCATGCCGCGCCCGCCGTGATGATCGCGAAAGGCTCTTGATGGAAAGCAGCGGACGCTACCGACGATTCCAGCAAGCCGACCACAGGCACCGAGGCGAGCTCGCGCAGCGCCTCAAGGCCCGGATCACCGAAGCAGGCAACGACGACGACATCCACCCGGCCGTGATACTGCACGTAGGCATCCAGGCCCGCATGAGCGGCAATGGCATAAGAGACCCGCGACGCAATGACCGCTCCTCCGAATCGAGCCGTCGCCGGCACGATTGTCACGTCCCCAGGAACGTGCTGCCGCGCTTCTCGAACAATATGCCGCGTCATCTCCAGCGACGTATTGGGGTTCAACAGCAGGATATCCATGCTATCGATCTCCCGCCGGGGACGCCGCCTTCCGCGCGGCATAAGAGTCAATCGCCCGACGCAGCGCAGGCAGTACATCCGCCTTTCCCGCCGGAACCGCCCGCGGCAGCAACCGGGTTTCAATCAGCGCCAGATGCACCATCATGGCGTGCGCAGCGGCGGGCGAGTCCCGCTCCTCCAGCGCGCGCAGTATGGCTTCATGCTCATCCACCGCGCAAGCCGTCGCATTGCTGTCTTCGAAGAGAGCAACCAGCATGGAAGTTTTCGCGACCAATTCCTGCATGGTACGGATGAGGAAGTCGTTGCCCGTCATATGCGCCAGGATGATGTGGAACTCTCCTGACAGACGGACCGATTCGGCGCGGCTACGCTGGTGATGCGCATGCTGCTCGCTTGCGAAATGAATCCGGAGCGACGCCCTCTGTTCATCGTTCAGGCACTCGGCAAGCCGCCAGGCGATGCCGCCTTCCACAATCCGGCGCGCCTCATAAATTTCATGGGCATCCTGGATGCTGGGGTTGACGACATAGGCGCCGCGATTGGGAATGATTTCAATCAGGCGCTCATGCCCCAGACGGTGCAGGACCTTGCGGATGCGCTCCCGAGTGACGCCAAACGTGGTGGCCAGCCGCTGTTCTCCCAGTTTGGCCCCGGCAGCCAGCTGTCCCGAAAGCAGGGCCTCCGACAGAACGTCATAAATGACTTGGTCATCGAACTTCAGCGCCATCGATGCTTCACCTGTCCTATGCTGCCGACGGCACGCTGGCTATCCAATGCCGAGCGATCTGCTCTCGGGTGGCAACCCAGCCGCCCTGCGCAGCGACGTGCGCAAAAATTCGCTCCAGCGCGCTCATCCGTGCGGGTCGACCGATCATACGCAGGTGCAGCCCGACCGACAGCATTCGCGGAAACCGCTGCCCTTCGCGATACAGCCAGTCGAACCCATCGCACACATAGCGGGCAAACGACTCCCCCGTGTCGAAGCGATTGGTATTCTGGAATTGCATGTCGTTCGTATCGAATGCATAGGGCAGGACAAGATGACGTTCACCGCACACGTCGACAAAATAGGGCGTGTCGTCATTATAAGCATCGCTGTCGTACAGAAAGCCCTGTTCGCGCAGCAGGACGCGAGTGTTGGCCGTCCGGACCGAGCGCGTATGCCAACCCACCGGGGAGCGCCCCGTGGCCTGCCGGATCGCTTCCACGGTCATGGCAATGACCCGGCGTTCGGTCTCGATCGGCATGCCGGCATGGGTCTGCCAGCGAAATCCATGCGCGGCGATTTCGTGTCCCCGGCGAGCCGCGTCCTGAACCAGCCAAGGCGATCGCCGGACCGCCTGGCCACAGGCGCTGACGGTCAGCGGAATCCCGTACTGTTCCGCAAGATCGACGATGCGCCAGTAGGCGACCCTGGTCCCGTATTCAAAATGGCTGTCGATGCAAGGGTCCAGGACGTCCTGTTGATCAATGACTTCATAAATCGACTCGTTGCAGGCGTCGCCATCTGCGATACTGAACTCCGCGCCTTCCTCGAAATTCAATACGAACGACACCGCCACCCTGGCCCCGCCCGGCCACGCCACAGCGGGCGGCTGGTCGCCATACCCCCTCAGATCACGCATCATGTTTTCCTTAACGACCTATCATTGTTCTGGGCAGATACAGCACAATTTCCGGGAATATCGCGAACATCACGATTGCCGACACCAACAAAAAGAAGAACGGCACCGACGCCTTGGCCACAGCCAGCAGATCGCGTCCCGTCAGGGCTTGCAGAATAAAAAGGTTGAAGCCGACCGGCGGCGTGATTTGCGCCAACTCGACAATGACCACCAGGTAGATGCCAAACCAGACCGGGTCGATGCCAACCGCCTGGGTCATGGGCAACACGATGGCCGCAGTCAGCACGATCATCGACACGCCTTCCAGGAAGCATCCCAGCACCAAATACAGCAGCGTCAGAGCCGCCAGTAATTGATACTGATTCAAGTTCATGGCGACCACGGCTTCGGCTGCGACCTTCGGGATGCCCGAGAAGTCCAGCGCCGTGGTGAGCACGGACGCACCCGCAATGATCAATAGAATCAAGGTGGACGTCTTGACCGTGCCCGTGAGCGCCCTGTGCAGCATGGGCCAGGACATGGAGCCGCCGGCCGTAGCAAGCACCATGGCGCCAGCCACGCCGATGACAGCCGACTCCGTGGGCGTGGCCCAGCCGCCGTAGATGCTGCCGATCACCACGAACACCAGCATGATCGGGGGCACGATTCGTCCCACGTCGCGCCAGCGGACCTGATCATCGGCCCGATCTTCGGGCACGCCGTCACGATGCAACAACGACCAGAGGACGATATACCCCATGAACAGGCCCATCAGCACCAAGCCCGGCAACACCCCTGCGAGAAACAGTCGAGCGATCGAGGTCTGGCTGACAATACCGTAGACGATCATCATGATCGACGGAGGAATCAGCAAACCCAGCGTTCCAGACCCGGTCAGGGTGCCAATGATCATGCTTTCCCGATAGCCGCGGCGGGTCAGTTCAGGCACCGACATTCGCCCGATCGTCGCGCAACACACGCCGCTGGAGCCGACGATTGCGGCCAGCACCCCGCAGCCCAGGACATTGACGTGCAGCAGCCTGCCCGGCAGCCAGCGCACGAGCGGAGCAAACCCGCGAAACATGTTTTCCGACAACTTGGACTGGAACAGCAGTTCGCCCATCAGCAGGAACAGCGGCAATGCGGTCAAGGGCCAGCTGTCGATGGATGCGAAAACCGCGCTGGCCACCAGCCCGCCGGCATTGCTGGCATCGAGCATCACCAGCCCCGCGATGCCGACGACCAGCAATGACAAGCCGACCCAGAACCCCAAGGACAACAGAACGGCGAGCAACACGACCAACGTGATGAAAATACCAGTCATGGCGTCTCCTTCGAACCGGCCGCTGCCAAAGCAGCCGCATCGTCTTTTTCACTGACGGCGAAACAGACCGGCTGTCCCCGCAGGACCCGCACGCCATCCCGCAACAGCGCCAGAGCGAACAAGCCGAAACCCAACGCCACCGGCGACATGGGCAGCCACATCGGAATGGCAATCAAGCCATCGCTCAAATCGTGATAAACAAAAGCCATCCAGGCGAGGCTGCCGGAATGCCAGGCGATGGCGCCACACAACGCGGCAGCCCCGACATGGCTGAGTACGTCCACGCCACGGCGCAACCCCGCGGGCAGATGCCGGTACAGCGCATCCACACGGACGTGCGCCCCCCCCGCGTAGGCGTAGACCAGCCCGAAGAACGCCATGCCCACCATCAGATAAGTCGTGATGATTTCGGATGACGGCACCAGGATTCCAAAGGGACGCAACACCAAGGTCGCGATGAGAACCAACACCATCCCCGACAGGCACATCACGGAAACGGCGCCCGCGCATCGAACGAGGCGATCCATGACCGAGCCCTAGCGCTTGACCGAATCAAGATAGAGATCCAGCACCTTGCGTTGCTCAGCGGATGCCTTCGATTTCCAATCTTCTTCCATCTGCACACCGACCTGCTGCAATTGCTTGATGAACGACGGGGACGCCTGGACGACATTCACCCCCTTGTTCCGCATGACGAGCAATTGCTCATCCGTCAGTGCCTTCATCCGATCAAAGCCGGCCTTTTCAGCAGCCTTGCCTGCGTCGATCAACGCCGCCTGCTCCTGCTTCGACAATTTCCGGAACACATCGGTATTGATGACCACCAGCTGCTTCGTGAACAGCGCGCCGACCATCGTCAGATTCTTCACGAAATCCCACGCCTGCGTGTCAATGCCCGTCTGGGGAGACGTGAACATCGCATTGATCAGTCCGGTCGAAAACGCCTGCGGAATTTCTCCGAACTGGACAATCAAGGGCTCAGCCTTCAGCAAATCGCCCATGCGACGGGTTTCCGTGCTGTAGACCCGCAGTTTCAGGCCCTCCAGATCCTGCACTTGCGCGACAGGCTTGACCGTGTAGAAACCCTGCGGCGGATTCCACATCGCGAACAGCACCGTCATGCCGCGCTTTTCAAACGAAGCGGTCAGATAGGGCCGGGAGGCCTGCCAGAGCTTCTCGGCGGCATCATAGTCACCGGCCAGAAAAGGGATGGCATCCAGAATATAGACGGGGTCCTGATTCCCATAGTTGCCAAGCCGGACATCCGCCAATGCCACCTGGTTGGTCTGCACCGCCCTCATCATTTCCGGCAACTTCACCAGCGATTGATTGTTGTGCAAGTCGATTCCCAAGGAGCCGCCGCTGCGGCTGTGAACGTCCGCAATAAAGTCGCGGACGGTCTGGGTCAGATAGTTGGCATCCGGATATCCGGATGCCATTTTGAGATTGGCGGCGGCAGCGGAAACAGCTGCCGCCCACAGCAGGGCGCCCACGAAAGCCACAACGTACAGCGGGGTCCTGAAAGCAAGCTTTGTCTTGGAAGTCTGCATGATCGGTCTCGCAAGTAACGGTTTAGGGGGAAGATTGTGCCTAACTCCATACACATTGTGCACAAATTACATTCGATAGGGCACAACAGGCAAGCACCAAGTGCAGCCATGGCGCTCAAACTAGGGAAAACGTGGAGATTCCTGCCGCTACGGACGGGCTCGGATGATTCTGAAAGGTGGGCGGAAAAGAGGCCGGGCGTAGAACAGTCTCGAGGACTGCCCTACGCCCGACGAATGCAAGTCGCGCGGGCGACTTGAGAACTCAAGCGAACAATCGGATCACTTCACCGCGTACAGGAACAATTCCACCCGCCGGTTCAGCGCCCGCCCTTCCGGCGTATTGTTGTCGCCCACCGGGCTCGCCGACCCGCGGCCTTCCGCCGTCAGCCGGCCCGGCGCCACCCCCTGGCCCGCCAGATACTGCGTCACCGCGCCCGCGCGGCGCTGCGACAGCGGCATGTTGATCGCATCCGACCCCGTCGTATCCGTATAGCCGATCGCCTTCGCCCGCAATTCGGGATGCTGATTCAGGGCCCGCGCCACGCTGTCCAGCACAGGCAGCAGCGCCGGCTTGAGCACCGACTTGTTCGTGTCGAACGACACATTGCTGGGAATGTTGACCTTCAAGGTCCCATCCGGCATTTCAATCACGGCAACCCCCAGATCGGATGCCCCCGACTTCTCGACATCCTGTTTGATGCCCTTCCAGTTGTAGCCCACCACCCCGCCGACCACCGACCCGATGCCCGCGCCGATCAGCGCTGCCTGACTGCTGTCCCCGATCAGCGCCCCGAGGCCCGCGCCCAGGGCCGCCCCGGCCCCCGCCCCGACAGCCGTGTGCTGGCCCTGGGGAGACATGTTGGCGCACGCCGTGAGCAAGGCCAGACTGCCGACCGCAGCCATCCGGGTGACATAGTAAGTTGCCGCTGCCATGGAACTCTCCTGTGCGTGATGAGATGCGCCTAGCGTAGCAGGATGTGTCCGCGCAAATGTAAATCCTTGTTGCGATCATGGCTTTTCGTCGCAGGGCTCCGCGGGCCGCCATCCGGCCGGGCGACACGGAATACAATCAGGTCGGACAGGCGGCAGAGCCTGGCACAGGGACCTCATGATCGAATTCCAGCACGTCTTCAAATCCTACGGGCGCGGCCGCAACATCCTGGCTGACGTCAACTTCCGCATCGAGCCGGGGGAATTCATCTTCGTGTCCGGCCCCTCGGGCGCGGGGAAATCCACCTTGCTGAAACTGATGGGGGGACTGGAACCCGCCAGCCGGGGATCCGTCACCGTCAACGGCCACCGCATCGACCGCCTGTCGTCGCGCACCCTGCCCTATCTGCGCCGCACCGTCGGCCTGATCCTGCAGGACGCCCACCTGCTGTTCGACCGCCACGCATTCGACAACGTGCTGCTGCCCCTGGCCGTGCAGGGCCTGGAACCCGCCATGGCCGCCACCCGGGCGCGCGCCGCGCTGGAAAAAGTCGGCCTGCGCGGCAAGGAAGCCATGCTGCCCATCGAATTGTCCGGCGGCGAACAGCAACGGCTGGCGATCGCCCGGGCCATCGTCGGGCGGCCGGCCATTCTCATCGCCGACGAACCCACCGCCAACCTCGATCACGACAGCGCCACGCACATCATGGACGTTTTCCGGGATTTCAATCAGGTCGGGGTCACGACCCTGATCGCTTCGCACGATACGGCCCTGATGGCCCGCTACGCCCAGCGCACCCTGCACATCGATGCCGGCCGCTTCACCGACCTGGCCGGAGTTCCCGCATGAAACGCTGGCTGCGCCACCACCGCTATGCCTTCAGGGTCGCCCTGCGCCGGCTGCGCCTGCACCCCTTTTCGTCCCTGGCCAACATCGTCGTCATCGCTCTGATGCTGGCGGTCCCCATCCTGGGCGCCGCCGTGCTGCAGTCCAGCCAGCCGCTGGCCAGGCAACTGGCCGTGGCCCCGGAACTCACCCTGTTCCTGGCCCCCGGCACGCCGACCGGCCAGCAGCAGGCCCTGCTCAAGCGCCTGCAGGACCAGGCGGGCGACAAGATATCCGACGCCCGGCTGCTGCCGCGCGACCAGGCCATGGCGCAATTGCGCGCAGACCCGGCCTGGGCGCAGGCCCTGGACGCCCTGGCCGACAACCCGCTGCCCGACGCCCTGATCGTGACGTTGAAGGATTCCGACGCTCCGGCCCAGCAGGCGCGCGAACTGGCTGACACCTGGCGGCAGTGGCCGGGGGTGGACCACGTGCAGCTCGACAGCGAATGGGTGCGGCGCCTGGAATCCCTGCTGTCGTTCGTCCGGGTGGGCCTGGGTCTGCTGGCCATCGCCGTCGTCGTCGTCGTCCTGGCCACCGTCTTCAACACCGTGCGGCTACAGGCCCTGACTCTGCGGGAGGAAATCGCCGTCGCGCGGCTGGTCGGCGCCACCGAATCCTTCGTCCGGCGGCCCTTCCTGTATCTGGGCGCGCTGACCGGGCTGGCCGCCAGCCTGCTGGCCCTGCTGCTGGCCTGGCTGGCCATGGCGCCGCTGAACACCCTGCTGGGGCATTTCGCCCAAAGCTACGGCATAGACTGGTCGCTGCGCCTGCCGGCCACGCCGGACCTGCTCCTGTCGGGCGCGCTGATCATCCTGCTGGGGGCCGTCGCCGCGCGCCTGTCCGTCACCCGCCACACGCAGTTCTGATGTCGGCCGCAGACCCCGCATCCCGCATCGCGGCCTGGCAGCTGCAGGCCGGCCGCCACGGCCTGCCCTGGCAGCGCACCCGCGATCCCTACCGGATCTGGCTGTCGGAAATCATGCTGCAGCAGACCCAGGCCGCCACCGTCATTCCCTACTACCAGCGCTTCCTGGAGCGATTCCCCACCGTCGCCGCCCTGGCCGATGCGCCCGCCGACGCGGTGCTGCAAGCCTGGGCGGGCCTGGGATACTACGCCCGCGCCCGCAACCTGCACCGCTGCGCCCAGGCGATCCGCGACCGGCACGCGGGGCAATTTCCCCGCAGCGCGGCCGAACTGGAATCCCTGCCCGGCATCGGCCGTTCCACGGCGGCGGCCATTGCGGCCTTCGCCTACGGCGAACGCGCCCCGATCCTGGACGGCAACGTCCGCCGCGTGCTGGCGCGATATCTGGCCCTGGAAGGAGATCCCGGCACGACCGCCATGATGCGCGCGCTCTGGACGCACGCGCAGGCCTGGCTGGACCGTGCGCCCGCCGACCTGGACATGCAGGCCTACACCCAGGGCCAGATGGATCTGGGCGCCACCATCTGCACCCGCTCCCGCCCGGACTGCCCGCGCTGCCCGCTGTCGGCGGACTGCGCCGCGCGGCGACTGGGCCTGCAGGACGCGCTGCCCAGTCCCCGCGCACGGCGCGCCCAGGCCCGGCACCACTGCTGGATGCTGATCCTGGAATGCGAGGGTCATCTCTGGCTGCAGCGCCGGCCCGACGCCGGCATCTGGGGCGGCCTGTGGGCGCTGCCGACCTTCGACGACCGGCCCGCGCTGGACGCCGCCTGCGCCCGGTTGCCAACCGCCGCGGAAAGTTTGCAGGCCCTGGCCGGCGTCGAGCACGTGTTCACGCACTTTCGCCTGCTGATGCAGCCTGCGCGGCTGCAGCTGCCCGGGCCCTGCGCCGGAATCCGCCTGGCGCAGGACAGCGAGCCCGCGTCCCTCGCAACGCAGCGGCCGCGCAATCCGGCCGTGATCCCGGCGCAGGCGGGCGAATCCGCCTGGATCCCCATCGCCCGGCTGCGGGAAATCGGCCTGCCGGCGCCGTTGTCGCGCCTGCTGCTGGGCCTGTATCCGCCCGCCTGCGATCTCTTCTCAGGCGCGTAAGGCCGTCATCCCGACGAGCGGGGCTGGTGCGCCCCGATGCTCATCAGCAGGCCGCAGGCCACGCCCAGCGTCATCAGGGCGGTGCCGCCGTAGCTCATGAAGGGCAGCGGCACCCCGACCACCGGCAGCACGCCCGTCACCATGCCGATATTCACGAAGACGTAGACGAACATCATCATGGACATGGCGCCGCCCAGCAGGCGTCCGAACTGGGTCGGCGCCCTGACCGTGATCGTCAGGCCGCGCAACACCATCAGGGCATACAGGAGCAGCAGGGTCACGCCGCCATAAAGCCCGAATTCCTCGGCGAACACGGCGAAAATGAAGTCCGTGGTGCGCTCGGGGATGAAATCCAGGTGCGTCTGCGTACCCTGCATGTAACCCTTGCCGTAGACGCCGCCCGACCCCACGGCGATCATGGACTGGATCGTGTGGAAGCCTTTGCCCAGCGGATCGGAGCCTGGATTCAGCAGGACGCAGACCCGGTATTTCTGATAATCGTGCAGGACTACCCAGTCCACGTCCGGCTGGCAGATCTGGTCTTCGTAGGCCACCAGCGTGCCCAGGCCTAGCGCCGCTACCAGCGCCACGGGCACCAGCAGCTTGAAGGACAGGCCCGCGAAATAGATCACGCAAAAGCCGGAGGCCAGCACCAGCAGCGCCGTGCCCAGGTCGGGCTGCTCGATGATCAGCGCGGCGGGCACCAGCAGCAGCACCCCGGCCACCAGGAAGTCCAGCACCCTGAAACGCCCTGCGGACTGCCGCTGGAAATACCAGGCCAGCATCAGCGGCACGGCGATCTTCATCATCTCCGAAGGCTGGACGCGGCCGAAGCCCAGTTCCAGCCAGCGCGTCGCCCCTTTGCTGGTCACGCCGAACAGCATCACCGCCACCAGCAGCGCCACGCCCGCGACATACAGGAAGGGCGCCGTGCGCATGATGAAGGTCGGGCGCATCAGCGCCACCACCCACATGGCGGCGAAGGCGATCAGGAAATTGCGCAGCTGATCCGCGAAGCGCCAGTCGGTGTTGCCCACGGCCGAGTGCATGGTCGCCATGCCGACCAGCGCCATGAGCACCAGAAGGATCAGCAAGGGCCAGTCCAGGACCGACAGCATGCGGCGCGCGGCCTGCACGATGAGCTTCATGGCGTGTCCTCCTGCGCCCCGTCTTCGGGGGGAGTGGCGGCATCCGGCAAGGGAGCGGGTTCGGGCGCTTCATCGTCTTCGGGAGCGGGCGACGCGTCCGGCGCGCCCTGGCCCGGACGCGCGACCGCATCGTTCGCCTGGCGAGCGGCCTGCTCCGCCTGCAGCTGCTGCCGGCGCGCGGCCACCCGGGCCGGATCCAGCCAGTAGTCGAAGACGGAACGGGCGATCGGCGCCGCGACCGAGGCGCCCCAGCCGCCGTTCTCGACGATCAGGGCCACGGCGATCTGCGGGTCGTCCACCGGCGCATAGGCCATGAACAGGGCGTGGTCGCGCAGGCGCTCATCCACCGCATGGGCCTTGTATTTCGCGCCCCGCAGGCTGTAGACCTGGGCGGTGCCGGTCTTGCCCGCGGCCTGGTAGGCGGCCCCCTGGAAGGCCCGCCGCGCGGTGCCCTTGTTGATGACGTCGACCATGGCGTCGCGGACGGCCTTCAGATTGGCAGGCTTGAGCGGAATCGTGTATTGCGGCGCCAGCACCGGATACGTGAACCGGCCGGTCTGGGGATCGATGATGCGGCGCACCAGGTGAGGCTTCATGTAGACCCCGTCATTGGCCAGGACCGACGTGGCCTGCGCCAGCTGCAGCAGGGTGAAGGCGTTGTAGCCCTGGCCCACCGTCACGGAAACCGTTTCACCTTGATACCAATGCTGCTGCGCCGGTTTCTTGTAAGTCTTGCGCTTCCATTCCCGCGAAGGCAGCACGCCGCGCCGTTCGCCGTCCAGATCGATGCCGGTGATCTGGCCGAAACCGAACTGCTTGCTGAAATCGTGCAGGGCATCGACGTCCATCATGGCGCCCAGCGAAAAGAAGTAGGTGTCCGAGGACACGACGATCGCCTTGTGCAGATTGGTCGGCCCGTACACGGCTCCGCCCGCATTGCGGAATTTCTGGCCGGCCAGCTCGAAGTACCCCGGGTCCGGCACCAGGTCCTGGGCGCCGCGCAAGCCCATTTCCAGCGCCGCCAGGGCGACGAAGGGCTTGTACGTCGAACCGATCGGATAGGTGCCGTACAAGGGCCGGTTGATCAGGGGATGATCCGGCGATTCATTGAGCTTGCGCCAGTTCTCGACGTCGATGCCGTCGACGAACAGGTTCGGATCGAACGACGGCGAGGACACGAAGGCCAGGACCTCGCCGGTATGCGGCGCAATGGCCACCAGCGCCCCGCGCCGGCCGTCGAACTGGGCTTCGGCAAGTTTCTGCAGGCCGACATCCAGGGACAATTCCAGGTTCGAGCCCGGGATCGGGTCGGTGCGGCTCAGTTCGCGCACGGGCCGGCCGGTCGCCGTGACTTCCAGTTCCTCGACCCCGGTGCGGCCATGCAGCACTTTCTCCCAGGTCTTTTCGATGCCTTTCTTGCCCATCACCAGGGTGCCCCGGTAATTGCCTTCCTGGCCGGTGTCTTCCAGATGCTGCTCGTCCGCTTCCGATATCCGGCCCACGAAACCCAGCACATGGGCCGCGGATTCCTGCAGGGGGTAGGATCGCACCCAGCGGGCCTGCAGGCTGACGCCCGGGAATTCGAAGGCATGCACGGCGAACCAGGACGCCTCGATGTCGTTCAGGTTGTTGCGCAGCAGCACCGGCGCGTAGCGGCCGCTCTGCTGGTAGAGCCGCAGGAATTTGCGCTGATCGCTCTCGCTGATGTAGATGAGTTCCCGCAGCCGGTCCAGCAGGTCTTCGACCTTTCCCTGGACCTGCGCCCGCGTCACCAGCAGCGTGTAATCCCGCTGGTTGGTCGCCATGGTTTCGCCATTGCGATCCGTGATCTGGCCGCGCCGGGGCGGCACCGGCACGATGGTGATGCGGTTCTGATCGGCGCGCGCCGCCAGATTGTCGTAACGCACGACCTGCAGGTACCACAAGCGGCCGACCAGCAGCAGCAGGCACACCGTGGCGAACACGCCCGCCACCCAGGCGCGCAGCAGCACCGTCTGACGCTGGTGCAGGCCGGTCTTGCGAAACTCAAACATACCGCGCCGTCATACCGCGCCGACGTCGTCGCCATCCAGCCGGCGCTGAGGCAGCAACAGCAGCACGTCCGCCAGGGGCAGCAGCGCGCCGGTGATCAGCGCCGCCCATAGCCAGTCCCAACCCACCCATTCGCCGTTGAGCCAGGCCCCCAGCAGCCGCGGCACCAGGGCCGCCAGCACGAAAACAGGCAGCACGTGCAGCGTCTGGACCCAGACATTGAAATGCTGCAGGCGCCGGTGCAGGCGCAGCACCCCGTAGGCGCACAGCACGTAATTCAAGGCATGCAGGCCCAGCAGGCCGGAATCATGCACGTCCATCAGCAGGCCCAGGACAAAGGCCGTCAGCAAGCCGACGCGCCCCGGTTCGTGCAGGCACCAGAATGCCAGCACCAGCACCAGCAGGTCGGGCACCGGCTGCCACAGGCGCCAGGGCAGCAGGGACGCCAGCCAGACCAGCAGCAAGGTTCCCCACACCAGCACGGCCGATGAGGGCCGGTGGAAGGGCGCGGCATCCACCGGCTGCAGGGACATCAGCGAGGAGCCCCCCGCCGGCCGTTTACTGGTCACCAAGGGCACGTTCGATCTCCTCGGATTTGGGCTCTTTCGACACATCGACGCGCAGCACCAGGAAATGGCGATAGCGTTCGGGATGCGACAGGGGTTCGGCAACCGCCACGGCGAAGCCGGTTCCCGGGTCGCGGTCCACCTTGTCCACCCGGCCCACGGACAGTCCCGCCGGGAACAGGCCGCCGATGCCGCTGGTCACCAGCGTATCGCCCGCCTGCACGTCCATGTTGGCGGTCAGGTAGCGGACTTCCAGCTTGCCGACTTCGTCGCTGCCGAAGGCGATCAGGCGCAGGCCGTTGCGCAGCACCTGGACCGGGATGGACACCTGGTCATCGATCAGCAGGGCGGCTTCGGACGTGAACGGCGTGACGTGGATGATCTGACCCACGACCCCGCCCTCGTCGATGACCGGCATGCCGGGCGCGATGCCCGCGTCGGAGCCCTTGTTGAAGATCAGCCGATGGCTGAAGGCGTTGGGCGGCACGTAGAAGACTTCGACGGCCACCGACTGCTGGGAAATGGACTCGGACACGTTCAGCAGGCGGCGCAATTGCTCGTTTTCGGTCGTCAGCTGGGCCGCATGCGTGACCAATTGCGCCATCTCGATCTGCTGCCGGCGCAAGGCGTCCTGCTCCTCGCGAGCCAGCGCGGCCGCGTGCGACCAGCTGTTCACGTATTCCATGGCCTCGCGCGGCGCCAGCACCACCCGTTGGAACGGATAGATGGCCGTCGACAGGGCCTGGCGCACCGGATTCAGGACCGGCCAGTGCGCATCGGTCACGATCAGCGCCAGGCAGGCGGCCAGCAGCAGGACCAGGCGGACTTCGATGCTGGGCCCTCGTTTGAAGAGCCTGAGCGTCCCGGGTTCACGCATGACGAAACAGAGCGCGGAGCGCCCGGTCAATCGTAAATGAAGACCCCGCCCAGACGCTCGAGATGTTCGAGTGCTTCGCCGCAGCCCCGCACGACGCACGTCAGCGGGTCCTCGGCGACGACCACGGGCAGGCCGGTTTCTTCCTGGAGCAGGCGGTCCAGATCATGCAGCAGCGCCCCGCCCCCGGTCAGGGCGATGCCCTTGTCGGTGATGTCCGCGCCCAGTTCGGGTGGCGTCTGTTCCAGGGCGGTCTTCACGGCCGAGACGATCTGATTCAGCGGATCCGTCAGGGATTCGAGGATTTCGTTCGAGGACACCGTGAAGCTGCGCGGCACGCCTTCGGACAGATTGCGACCCTTGACTTCGATCTCGCGGATCTCGGACCCGGGGAACGCCGAGCCGATTTCCTTCTTGATCAGTTCGGCGGTGGGCTCGCCGATCAGCATGCCGTAGTTGCGGCGGATGTAATTGATGATGGCTTCGTCGAACTTGTCGCCGCCGACGCGCACGGAGCCTTTATAGACCATGCCGCCCAGGGAGATCACGGCGACTTCGGTGGTGCCGCCGCCGATGTCCACGACCATGGAGCCGCTGGCGTCGGACACGGCCAGCCCGGCGCCGATGGCGGCGGCCATGGGTTCCTCGATCAGGTAGACCTGGCTGGCGCCCGCGCCCAATGCGGATTCGCGGATGGCGCGGCGTTCGACCTGGGTGGAGCCGCAGGGCACGCAGACGATGATGCGCGGGCTGGGGGCCAGCATGCTGCGCGGATGCACCATGCGGATGAATTGCTTGAGCATCTGCTCGGTCACGGTGAAGTCGGCGATCACGCCGTCTTTCATCGGGCGGATGGCTTCGATGTTGCCGGGCACCCGGCCCAGCATCTGCTTGGCTTCGTGGCCGACGGCCTGGATGATCTTCTTGCCGTTGGGGCCGCCGTCGTGGCGGATGGCGACGACCGAGGGTTCGTCGAGCACGATGCCCTTGCTGCGGACATAGATCAGCGTATTGGCCGTGCCGAGGTCAATCGCCATATCGCTGGAAAAATAGCTGCGTAGGAATCCGAACATGGGCGCACTAATATAAAGAAGATGGAATGGGATTTGCGCACGTAGGGCCCGATGTCGCCGACGATCTAACGCCAACGCAGCAGGCACAGGCCAGGCAAGCCGCATGGAATCGGTAATGATAACTTATAATCCCCCGTGGACATGCCTGAAATAACGGGGAAAGTTTTGCAAAACTTCCGCTTTTGGCATTCCCGGACACATCCGCACACACTCATTCGGCCGTCCCCTGGCGGCGGCCTCTCCGGCAAGACGACATGGCACTGACCGAACAGGACATATCCCGGCTCGCACGGCTTTCGGGCCTGCGTCTGGATTCCAATGACCAATCCCGCGCCCACCAGGAATTGAACCGCATCCTGGGCCTGATCGAAGAACTGCAGGCGGTGGACACGACAGGTATCGAACCCATGGCCCACCCCCTGGCGGCCCACCAGCCCATCGCGCTGCGGCTGCGCGACGACGCGGCCGATCCGGCCCAGTCGGCCGAGCAGCGCGACGCCTGCCTGCAGAACGCCCCGGCGGCCCATCAGGGCCTGTTCCTCGTGCCCACCGTCATCGAATAAGGCCATGACCCAGCTTTCCGAATTCCACAGCATCCCGGCGCTGGGCGAAGCCCTGCGCGCCCGGCGCGTCAGCGCCGCCGAACTGGCCGCGGACGCCCTGCGCGCCGCCCGCGCGCACTCCGACGCCAACGTCTTCCTGCACATCGACGACGAGCTGACCCTGGCCCAGGCCCGCGAAGCCGACCAGGCGCTGGCCGACGGCCGGGCGGGCCCGCTGACCGGCATCCCCATCGCCCACAAGGACCTGTTCGTGACGCGCGGCTGGCGCACCACCGCCGCCAGTCGCATGCTGGCCGATTACGTCAGCCCCTTCGACGCCACGGTCGTGGACCGCCTGCGCCAGGCCGGCGCCGTGTCCCTGGGCAAGCTCAGCTGCGATGAATTCGCCATGGGCTCGGCCAACGAGAATTCCGCCTTCGGCCCCGTGCGCAACCCCTGGGACGCCGAGCGCATCCCGGGCGGCTCCTCGGGCGGCTCCGCCGCCGCCGTGGCCTCCGGCCTGGTGCTGGGCGCCACCGGCACCGACACGGGCGGCTCGGTGCGCCAGCCCGCCGCCTACTGCGGCGTCAGCGGCATCAAACCCACCTACGGCACCGTCTCGCGCTACGGCATCATCGCCTATGCCTCCAGCCTGGACCAGGCCGGCCCCCTGGCCCGCAGCGCCCGCGACCTGGTGCCGCTGCTGGACGCCATGAGCGGCTTCGATCCCCAGGACTCCACCAGCCTGGAATCCTGCGACGGCCGGTCCAACGCCGCCGGCCGCATCCAGGCCGACTTCGACGCCGCCCAGGCCGCTTTCCAGGCGGCGGGCGATCTGCCCCTGAAGGGCCTGCGCATCGGGGTGCCGCGCGAATTCTTCAACGAAGGCCTGGCCGCCGACGTGGGCGCCGCCATCGAATCGGCGCTGAAGGTCTTTGAATCGCTGGGCGCCTCCCGCGTGGACGTCTCCCTGCCCCGCACCCGCCTGTCGATCCCGGCGTACTACGTCATCGCCCCCGCCGAAGCGTCCAGCAACTTGTCGCGCTACGACGGGGTGCGCTACGGCCACCGGGCGGCCCAGTACACCGACCTGGCCGACATGACCAGCCGCTCGCGCTCGGAAGGCTTCGGCGAAGAAGTGCGCCGCCGCATCCTGGTGGGCACCTACGTGCTGTCGCACGGCTACTACGACGCCTACTATCTGCAGGCCCAGCGCGTGCGGCGCATGATCGTCGACGACTTCCAGCAGGCCCTGTCGCGGGACTGCGACGTCATCATGGGCCCGGTCACGCCCAGCACGGCCCGGCGCATCGGCGACAACCGCCAGGACCCCATCGCCGACTGGCTGGGCGACATCTACACCCTGGGCGTCAGCCTGGCCGGCCTGCCCGGCATGTCCATCCCCTGCGGTTTCGGCGGGGATTCGGGCAAGCTGCCCATCGGCCTGCAGATCGTCGGCCGCTATTTCGACGAAGGCCGCCTGCTGGCCCTGGCCGACCGCTACCAGCAGGCCACCGACTGGCACCAACGCACACCGGAACACGCATAATGGATTGGGAAATCGTCATCGGGCTGGAAACCCACGCCCAGCTGTCCACGCAGTCGAAGATCTTTTCGCGCAGCAGCACGCGTTTCGGCGCCGAGCCCAACACGCAGGCCAACGCCGTGGACATGGCCCTGCCGGGTTCGCTGCCGGCCATGAACCGGGGCGCGGTGGAACGCGCCATCCAGTTCGGCCTGGCGATCGGCGCCCAGGTGGCGCACCGGTCCGTGTTCGCGCGTAAGAACTATTTCTACCCCGACCTGCCGAAGAACTACCAGATCAGCCAGTTCGAACTGCCCATCGTGGTCGGCGGCCGGCTGTCGTTCTTCGTGGGCGAACAGGAACACACGATCAACCTGACGCGCGCCCACCTGGAAGAAGACGCGGGCAAGTCCCTGCACGAACACTTCACCGGGCCGCACGGCGAATCGTCCAGCGGCATCGACCTGAACCGCGCCGGCACGCCGCTGCTGGAAATCGTGACCGAACCGGAAATGCGCTCGGCCGCCGAGGCCGTGGCCTACGCCCGCACCCTGCACGGCCTGGTGGTCTGGCTGGGCATCTGCGACGGCAACATGCAGGAAGGCTCTTTCCGCTGCGACGCCAACGTGTCGGTGCGCCCGCGCGGCCAGACTGCCTTCGGCACGCGCTGCGAAATCAAGAACCTGAATTCCTTCCGCTTCCTGGAACGCGCCATCCAGTACGAAGTCCGCCGCCAGATCGAGCTGATCGAGGACGGCGGCAAGGTGGTGCAGGAAACCCGCCTGTACGACGCGGACCGCGATGAAACCCGCAGCATGCGCACGAAGGAAGATTCCGACGACTACCGCTATTTCCCCGATCCCGATCTGCCGCCGCTGATCGTGTCGCCGGAATGGATCGAGCAGGTGCGCGCCACGCTGCCGGAACTGCCGGCGGCCAAGCGCGCCCGCTTCGAATCGGACATGGGCCTGACGGCCTACGATGCCGCGCAGCTGACGCTGCACCGCGCCGTGGCGGACTATTTCGAATCGACCGCCGCGGCCCTGCCCGCCGGGCAGGCGAAGCAGGCGGCCAACTGGATCCTGGGCGAACTGTCGGCGTCGCTGAATCGCGACGGCCTGGAAATCGCGCAGTCTCCGGTTTCTCCCGCGCAACTGGCGGCGCTGATCACCCGCATCCAGGACGGGACGATTTCGACGAAGATCGCCCGCGACGTGTTCGCGGCGATGTGGACGGGCGAATCGGGCGGCGACGCGGACGCGATCATCGAATCGAAGGGCCTGCGCCAGATCAGCGACACGGGGGCGATCGAAGCGATGATCGACCAGGTGCTGGCGGCCAATCCCGCGATCGTGGAGGAATACCACGCGGGCAAGCAGAAGGCGTTCAATTCGCTGGTGGGCCAGGTGATGAAGGCGGCCAAGGGGAAGGCGAATCCGCAGCAGGTGAACACGGTTCTGAAGCAGCGGCTGGACGCGTAGTTTTCTGATCTACGCCCGGCTCATCACCACTGCTGGGGGTTGTGTAAACCTCGGCCGGTGCGCATGCAGATCTGTGAGGCTGGGCGGCGCCTTGTCTTCCGGGCGCTGTTGGAGGCCGTCGGTCATTTCATGGGAATCGGGGAGGCAAGCGAGCCACCGTTCAAGCGGGACGCTTGTGATTCGTCCAGTGGACGAATCACCCCGCGCGTTTGGCGAGCGCCCCGATTTCCGTGAAATGACCGAGCAGTCCCGGCGCAGCCGGGACCGGCCGACCGGCGCCCGGAAGACAAGGCGCCGCCCGGTCGGCTCAAGAACTCAAATCAGGCGACAGCAAGCCTTCAAGCAGAAATCCCGTACCGATCCCGATAAGCCGCAACAGCGTCCCGATGCTCGGCCAACGCGGCATCCCCCTCCAGCAGCGCCATCACATCCACCAGAGACGCAATGCTGACCACCGGAATCCCGTAGGTCTGCTCCACATCCTGCACCGCTGAATGCGCCGACAAAGCGCCCTCCGCGCCCGCGCGCTCCATCCGGTCCAGCGCGATCAGCACCGCCGCGGGCTGGGCGCCCGCCGCGCGGATCAGCGTCACCGATTCGCGCACCGACGTGCCCGCCGTGATCACGTCGTCGATGATCACCACCCGGCCCTGCAAAGGCGCGCCCACCAGCACACCGCCCTCGCCGTGGTCCTTGGCTTCCTTGCGATTGAAGGCGAAGGGCACCGGCCGGCCGGCCAGGGCGGACTGGCCCGACAGCGCCACCGCCGTGGTCGTCGCCAGCGGGATGCCCTTGTAGGCCGGGCCGAACAGCATGTCGAAATCCAGCCCGGCATCGACCAGCGCCTGCGCGTAGAACTGCCCCAGGCGGCCGACGCTGGCGCCATCGTTGAACAGGCCCGCGTTGAAAAAATACGGACTCAGGCGCCCGGACTTGGTCTTGAACTCGCCAAAACGCAGAACGCCCTGTTCCAGGGCAAAACGGACGAAGGCTTGGGCGTGCGAACCGGGCATGGCGGCAATCTCGGAATCTGGGAAGGCCACATTATCGGATATTTCCAGGCAGGCTATGCTTTCTGATTCGGCACGCCTATCATTTAGCCCTCGAAGTCCCACATGCAGCACGAAGGAACGCTCTCATGCGCCAGCCTGTCTATTTCATCTCCCACGGCGGCGGCCCCTGGCCCTGGATGCCGGACGCCACGCACAACTATGCGGCGCTCACGGCGGCCCTGCAGAGCATCCCCGCCGCGCTGCCGCAGGCGCCCCGGGCCATCCTGATGGTGTCCGCCCACTGGATCACCCGCGGCCAGCTCAAGGTCAGCGGCCACCCGCAGCCCGGCATGGTGTACGACTACCACGGCTTCCCGGCGAACACCTACGAAATCCAGTACACGGCGCCCGGCTCGCCCCGCCTGTCGGCGCGGGTCCAGTCCCTGCTGTCCGCCCAAGGCATTCCCGTGGTCGAGGACACGCGGCGCGGTTTCGACCACGGCGCCTTCGTGCCGGCCTACGTCATGTATCCCAAGGCGCAGATTCCCATGGTGCAGCTGTCGATCGAAGCCGGCTTCGACCCGGCCTGGCACCAGGCGCTGGGGGCCGCCCTGCAGCCCTTGCGCGACGAGAACATCCTGATCATCGGCAGCGGCCTCAGCTACCACAACCTGCGCGGCTTCGGTCCGGCGGGCCGGGAACCATCCGCCCTGTTCGACGCCTGGCTGCAGGACGCCCTCGTCGGCACGCCGCCGGATCAGCGCCAGGCCCGGCTGCAGCGCTGGGAAGAAGCCCCCGCCGCCCGCATCTGCCACCCCATGGAAGACCATCTGGTCCCCCTGTTCGTCGCCGAGGGGGCGGCCGGCGACGACGCCGCCACCTGTTTCCACCACGAAACCAACGCATCCGGCGGGCTGACCGTGTCCAGCTTCCGGTTCGGATAAAAGGAAAAGGAATACCGTGCTGCGCATCACCTCGCTGAACGTCAACGGCATCCGTTCCGCCTACCGCAAGGGCCTGGCGAACTGGCTGCAAATCCAGAAACCCGACATCGTCTGCCTGCAGGAAATCAAGATCCAGGACTCGGATCTGACCGACGAGCTGCGCCACCCGGACGGCTACGTCGGGCATTTCCACCATGCGGAAAAGAAAGGCTACAGCGGCGTGGGCCTGTATCTGCGCCAGGCCGCGGACGCCGTGACCATCGGCATGGACTGCCCGGAATTCGACGCCGAAGGCCGCATCCTGCGGGCCGACTGGCCCGGCCTGAGCGTCATCAGCGCCTACCTGCCATCCGGGTCCAGCGGCGACGAACGCCAGGCAGCGAAATACCGATTCCTGGACCACTACCAGAACTGGCTGGACGCGCTGATGCGCGAACACCGCGACACCGGCCGCGAATTCGTCATCTGCGGCGACTGGAACATCGCCCACCGCGAAATCGACCTGAAGAACTGGAAGGGCAACCTGAAGAACAGCGGCTTCCTGCCCGAGGAACGCGCCTGGATGACGCAGCTGTTCGAGCAGCGCGGCTGGGTGGACGTCTACCGCCAGCTGCATCCGGATACCGAGGGCGAGGCCTACACCTGGTGGAGCAATCGCGGCCAGGCCTGGGCCAAGAACGTGGGGTGGCGCATCGACTACCACGTCGCCACGCCCGGCATCGCCGCCCGGGCGCAGGCCGCCAGCGTCTACAAGGACGAACGCTTCAGCGACCACGCGCCGCTGACGATCGACTACGCGCTGCCCTGACGGGATGCATGTCCAAACCGCATCATTCTCCCCGCGATCCGCTGAAATTGTTATACTGGCCCCAGATCTCCTTGGAGCGTTCCATGTCCGAATCCGTTGAAAGCGCTGTCGCTGCCGCATCCGGCCTGCAAAACTGGTCCATGATGCAGGAAAAGCAGAATCTTTTGCTACGCAAGGTCCTGGACGGTCAGTCCAACACCATCCTCAGCCTGGTGAACTCCGTTCCCAGCGTGCCGCAACTGGCCAACGGCGGCGCCGTGGGCACTCTGCTGCACACCACGGCCTGACCCACGCCGCACAGGCCGCCGACCCAGGCGGCTTCCGATAAAAAACCCCGCGATGCGGGGTTTTTTCATGTCCAGGCGCGCTCGTGCCACGGGTTCCTGCCCGACCGCCGGAATCATCGACACGAGGCTGCAAGCGCCGCGCCGACGCGGCGCCCGATCAGGCGGGCGCCCGCCGCCGGTGATGAGCCTGCTCATCCTGGCGCTGATAGTTCTGCGCCAGGACCGCGCACACCATCAGCTGGATCTGGTGGAAGATCATCAGCGGCAACAGCACCGGCCCGATGGCGCTGGCGCTGAACAGCACGCCGGCCATCGGCACGCCGGTCGCCATGCTCTTCTTCGAACCGCAGAAGACGATGGTGATCTCGTCGGGACGCTTGAAACCCAGCTTGCGGGTGGACCAGGTATTGAGCACCAGCACGATGGCCAGCAAGGCGGCGCAGCAGATCACCAGCAGCACCAGCGACTGGGGCGCCACTTGATGCCAGAGCCCGGCCACCACCGACTCGCTGAAAGCCGTATACACCACCAGCAGGATGGAACTCTGGTCGACGCTGGTGACCAGCTTGCGATGGCGGTCCATCCAGCGGCCGATCACCGGCCGCATCAGATGCCCGGCGACGAACGGCAGGAAGATCTGCTGACCGATGCGCAGGATCGAGGACAGCAGGGAATTGCTGTCGAGCGCCGACGTATCGGTCTGCAGCAGCAACTGCAGCAGCAGCGGCGTGATGACGATGCCGACGATGCTGGACGCGGAGGCGGCGCACACCGCGGCCGGCACATTGCCCCGGGCGATGGATGTGAAGGCGATCGCCGACTGCACCGTGCCCGGCAGCACGCACAGGTACAGCACGCCCACGTACAGCGGCTCTCCCAGCAGGGGGATCAGGACGGGCCGCAGCACCCAGCCCAGGATCGGGAAGATGACGAAGGTCCAGATGAAGATCACGCCGTGCAGGCGCCAGTGCGTGGCCCCGGCGATGATGGCTTCGCGCGACAGCTTCGCGCCATGCAGGAAGAACAGCAGCGCGATGGCGGCCGCCGTCAGCCATTCGAAAAAGACGGCTCCCTGCCCGTGCGCGGGCAGCAGGGTCGCCGCGGCGACGACGGCGATCAGGATCAGGGTGAAGCGGTCAAACAGCAGGCGTAATTTCGATACCATGGCAAAGGATGCTCCAACGGTCCGGTTCTTTCTTTTGGAGGGCCGAGAATACAGGAACCGCCAAATCACGTTTGGCGACAAGCAATAGCAAAATAGTCTTGAACGGACATTCGAATGGCGGCGTTCACCTCATTGCCCGGCCGGATCCGCATCCAGCCGGCCGATCAGCCCCCGCATCCACCACAACAGCAACAGGCCCGGCAGGGCGATGACCACCGTCATCACGAAGAACGACGGCCAGCCCAGGTGCTCGACGAAAACCGGCGTCAAGGGACCGGCCAGATAGGTGCGTCCCACGGCCGACAGGGCGGACAGCAGGGCGAATTGCGTGGCGGAAAACTGCTGGCGGCACAAGGCCATCAGCAGGGCGACGAAGGCCGCCGTGCCCAGGCCGCCGCACAGGTTCTCCACCGCCACGACCGCGGCCATGGAATACAGGTGCGGCGGGGTCACGGCCAGCATCCAGTAGCCCAGGTTGGACACCGCCTGCAGCAGGCCGAAGGCCATCAGGGCGCGGTACAGCCCCAGGCGCGTCATCAGGCCGCCGCCAGCCAGGGCGCCGATGATGGTGGCCACCAGGCCGAAGACCTTGTTCACCATGCCGACCTCGGTGACGTCGAAGCCCGCCCCCCGGATCAGGAAGGTCGTGGACAAGGCGCCCGCGAAGGCGTCCCCCAGCTTGTAGAGCACGATCAGCAGCAGCACCGTCCAGGCGCCGGACCGCCCGAAGAATTCCTGCAGGGGCGCGATGACCGCCTGCTGGAGATCCCGGGGCGGCTGCGCGGCGCTCTCCGGTTCGGGCGCCCACAGCGTGGCCAGGGACGATGCCGCCATCAGCGCGCCCATCAGCATGTAGGTGCGCCCCCAGCCCAGCCATTGATCGGCCAGGATCAGGGCCAGCCCGCCCGACACCACCATGGCCAGGCGATAGCCCATCACCTTCAGCGCCGCCCCGGCCGCGCGTTCTTCGTGGCGCAGCACGTCCGTGCTGTACGCATCGAAAGCGATGTCCTGGGTCGCCGACAGAAAGGCCACCCAGACCGCCAGCAAGGCCAGCATCCGCAATTCCGAGCCCGGGGAAAAGAAACCCATGGAGGCGATCGAAGCCGCCAGCAGCCACTGCGTCAGGAACACCCAGCCGCGCCGCCGGCCCAGCCACGGCGGGGCATAGCGGTCCACCAGTGGCGCCCACAGGAACTTCAGCGTGTAGGCCGTGCCGGCCAGCGTCAGGAAACCGATGCTCTGCAGGGAGACCTGTTCCACCGTGGCCCAGGCCTGCAGCGTGCCGGAGGTCAGCGCCAGCGGCAGGCCGCTGGCGAAGCCCAGCACCAGCAAAGGAGCGACGCGCCGGCGTCCGTAGACACGCCAGCCGTCCGTCATCCCTGCCTGCCCATGGGCGATTCGAAGCGATAGACCGCCAGCGTGCTGCGCCAGCCGCGCAGCCAGTGGATTTCGGTTTCCCCCCGGAAGGTGGCCAGATGCGTGATGCGCAAGCCCAGTTGAGCGGCCAGCAGCTGAAAGTCCCGCAGCGTGCACAAATGGATGTTGGGCGTGTCGTACCACTGGTACGGCATCTGGTCGTTCACCGGCATGCGCCCGCGCAGGATCGACCAGCCATGCGGCCAGTAGCCGAAATTGGGAAAGGACACGATACCGTACCGGGCCACCCGCGCCATTTCGCGCAGGATGTGTTCGGTATGGTGCATGGATTGCAGCGTCTGCGACAGCACCACGGTATCGAACTGCTGGTCGTCGAACAGGGCCAGGCCTTCTTCCAGGTTCTGCTGGATCACCCGGACCCCGCGCCGCACGGCGGCGATCACCCGTTCATCGTCCAGCTCCACCCCCGCCCCCTGCACCTGGCGGGTGCGCTGCAGGTACGACAGCAGATAGCCGTCGGCGCACCCCAGGTCCAGCACCCGGCTGCCGGGAGCGATCCACTCGGCGATACGCCGCAGGTCGATGCGCGGCGAACCCTCGGGCGCGGTGCTGGAGGGTGGAGTCGGCCGAGTCGCCCGATCGGGAGCGGTGACGGACGGATTCATGCCAGCACCCCCGTCGTCTGGCGCCGTTCGCCCAGGCCCAGGCGCTGAGCGATCTGGTCGTAGTAGCCCTGCACGATGGCGTGATAGCGCACGTCGCCCAGCAGGAAGGCGTCATGGCCGTGCGGGGCGTCGATCTCGGCATAGGTGACTTCCCGCCGGTTCTTCAGCAGGGCCTGCACGATCTCGCGGGAATGTTCCGGCGCGAAGCGCCAGTCCGTGGAAAAGGACACCAGCAGGAAGCGCGCCTGGGCCGGAGCCAGCGCGCGGGCCAGGTCCCCGCCCGTCGCTCGGGCCGGATCGAAATAATCCAGCGCCCGGGTCAGCAGCAGATAGGTATTGGCGTCGAAACGGCGGGAAAACTTTTCCCCCTGGTGCCGCAGATAGGATTCGACCTCGAATTCGACGTCGTAGTTGTAGCGGTAATCGCCGTTGGCGTTGGGCGCGCGCTGGGCCCGCCCGAACTTGGCGGCCATGACCTCGTCGGACTGATAGGTGATGTGCCCCACCATGCGGGCCACCGACAGACCGTGCGTGGGCACCGCGCCATGCGTATAGTAGTCGCCGTCGTGGAAGTCGGGATCGGTCAGGATCGCGCGGCGGGCGACCTCGTTGAAGGCGATGTTCTGGGCCGTCAGGCGGGCCGTGCTGGCCACCACGATGCAGTCGCCCACTCGTTCCGGGCAGGTGATCGCCCAGCTGAGCGCCTGCATGCCGCCCAGCGAGCCTCCCATCACGGCGGCGAAGCGGTCGATGCCGAAATGATCGGCCACCCGCGCCTGCGCCCGCACCCAGTCTTCCACCGTCAGCAAGGGGAACGTGGCGCCCCAGGGCTTGCCGGTCTCGGGGTTGAGGGAGGTGGGGCCGGTCGAACCGAAACAGGAGCCCAGGTTGTTGACGCCGATGACGAAGAAACGGTCGGTATCGACGGCCTTTCCAGGGCCGACCATATTGTCCCACCAGCCGATCTGGTCCGGCTGATCGGCATCCATGCCCGCCACATGATGCGAGGCGTTCAGGGCATGGCAGACCAGCACGGCATTGCTGCGCTGGGCATTCAATTCGCCATAGGTTTCCACCGCCAGGGTATAGGACGACAGCACCTGGCCGCTGGACAAGGTGAGCGGTTCGTCGAAGGATAGGAACTGCGGGGACACATAGCCGACGCTGCCCGTCGGCACGGGAGGACGAACGGACGCGGCGGACGCCGCAGCGGGATCGGAAGAAACGGCAAGGGTGGTCATAGGACCTCTTTAGCTGGATTTATGGGGCGCCCGCAAGCGGATCAGGCAAATCGGCGCAAATTCGTGAATCATTCTAGCACCGCGCCCCCGACCCGGCCTCCTTTCGCGCTGCATAAGCCTTATCACGCGGGGCCCGTACCCCACCGCTTCCGACCCTGTCAGAAAGGACACACCTCCCTGTTTTCTGTGACAATTCCATACACATTTCGTGATACATTCGCTCACGTATGCGCGCAGTAGCCAATAACAATATCTCTACGGGGGGACTACCATGACACAACTGACCGCTCGCGAACACGACTGCCTGTACTGGGCTTCCCAAGGCAAGACCAGCTGGGAAATGGGCCGCATCCTGGGCATCACGGAACGGACGGCCAACTTCCACATCGCCAACTCATGCGACAAGCTGGGAGTCAGGTCGCGCCAGGCCGCCATCACCCAGGCGCTGCAGCGCAAGCTGCTGGATCTGGACAAATTCACCCGGACGGGATCGCCGGAATACCGCCAGGACAAGTCCGGCCCCGCACCGCCCCGCCTGCGACATCTTGCCGGGACCGTGCCCTGCGTCAGCTAAAATCGGTTTATTCAGACCAACCCGGTACCGTATATCATGACCCAGGCCTTCGACCGGCGCAGCCTGCTCGCTGCCCATCCCGAGCTGTTGCGCACGATCCGGCGCGGCATCGAGAAAGAAGGCCTGCGGGTGGATGCCGGGGGGACGCTGGCACGCACGCCGCACCCCGTTTCGCTGGGCGCGGCGCTGACCAACCCCCGCATCACCACGGACTATTCCGAAGCGCTCCTGGAACTCGTCACCAGCCCGGATGCGTCGCCCGACGCCCTGATCCGCGAACTGACCGACATCCACACCTTCGTCGCGCTGCGCAATCCCGACGAGGCCATCTGGAACCAGTCCATGCCGGCCCACCTGCCGGCGCAGGCCGACATCCCGGTCGCCTGGTACGGCACGTCCAACACCGGCATGCTCAAGCACGTCTACCGCCAGGGCCTGGCCTGGAGATACGGAAAGATCATGCAATGCATCGCGGGGGTGCATTACAACTTTTCCCTGCCGGAATCCGCCTGGGATCTGCTGATCCCGGGCGGCACGCCGAAGGAACGGCGCAACGCGGGCTACATGGGGCTGATCCGCAACTTCATGCGCCATTCCTGGCTGCTGATGTACCTGTTCGGCGCCTCGCCCGCCATGTCGCGCAGCTTCCTGCAGAACGCCGGCCTGGAAGCCCAGCTGACCCACCTGAGCCCCGACACCTACTGCCTGCCCTGGGCCACCAGCCTGCGCATGAGCGACCTGGGCTACAAGAACCCCACGCAATCCGAACTGCACCTCTGCTACAACGACCTGGACACCTTCACGGCCCGCATCCACGCAGCCGTCACCACGCCCTGGCCCGCCTACGAAGCCATCGGCACCCACCGCGACGGCCAGCGCATCCAGCTGAACACCAACATCCTGCAGATCGAGAACGAGTACTACGCCACGATCCGGCCCAAACAGACGGCCGGGCGCTGCGAGCGGCCCAACACCATCCTGCACCAGCGCGGCATCCAGTACGTGGAAGCGCGCTGCATGGACATCGACCCCTGGGAACCGGCTGGCATATCCGCGGACACCAGCCGCTTCCTGGACGCCTTCCTGCTGTACTGCGCCCTGGAAGACAGCCCCCTGTTTCCCGCGCCCGGCACCTGCCAGGAAAGCCAGGCCAATTTCGCGCTCGTCGCCCGCGAAGGCCGCCGGCCCGGTCTGCGGCTCATGCACGAAGGCCAGGCCGTCGGACTGCAGGACTGGGCCGACCGCATCCTGTCGGGCATCGCGCCCTACGCCGAACTGCTGGATCAGCACACGGGCGACCGCGGGCACATGGCCACGCTGGACCAGCAGCGCCACAAGGTGCAGGACGCGTCCGCCACGCCCTCCGCCCGCCTGCTGGCGGCGCTGCGCGACAGCGGCCAGGAATTCCACGACTGGACGCTGGCGCAAAGCCAGGCCCACTGGGCCGTCCTGCAGGCCCGCGGCCTGCCCGCCGACACCTTGGCCGCCTACGACCAGGCCGCCCGGGATTCCCTGGCCGAACAGGCCGCCCTGGAAGCATCGGACACGGAAAGCTTCGAAGATTACGTCGCCCGATTCCACGCGGCCCTGGTGAAAGCGGCCTGAATTCCATGGCCGCGCACACGGGCGCCGTGCGGGGCATCCTCGCCGGGGAAGGCGCGAGGCCATGAGGCGGACGCCCCCCGCCGTCCGCCTGCGCGATTTTCAGCCGGGCGACGCCGACGCCCTCGCGCGGCTGCTCCATGAATCGGTCCGTGAAATCGGCGCCCGGGATTACAGCCAGGCGCAGGTCGAGGCATGGAGTCCCGCCCCCGCCGGCGCGGCTGCGTTTCTGCGGCGCGTCTCCGACGGCAGGCGGGTCCTGGTCGCGATCGATCAGGCGGACCGGCCGGCCGGTTTCATCGAACTCTGCGCCGACGGCTATATAGACTGCTTCTACTGCCACCCCCGCGCTGCGGGAACCGGCGTTGGCGCGATACTGTATGCGCGCCTTGAATCGATCGCGCGGGACATGGGCATGCGATCGCTGCGAGTCGATGCCAGCGAAGCGGCCAGACGCTTCTTCCTGTCACGCGGCTTTCGCGTCATCCAGCGCCGGGAACTCGAACGCAACGGCGTCCCGATCCACAACTTCAGGATGGAAAAAGCAAGAATCGCTCAACCGCAAGGAGTTCCCATGACACAGTCCAGCAACGACAAAGCGCCGGTCATCCTGCTCATCGGCGCCTCGCGCGGCCTCGGGTACGCCATGGCGGCGGAATGTCTGGAAAGAGGATGGAACATCGTCGGCACCGTGCGCCCCGGCGCCCGGACCCCGCTGCACGATCTGGCGGACACGCATCCGGGCCGAGTCACGGTCGAACGACTCGACGTCACCGAGCCTGATCAGATCGCCGCACTGCACGACCGGCTCTCGGGCAGCCGCTTCGACATCCTGTTCGTCAACGCCGGCACCGCAAACGACCGCCAGGACGAAACCATCGCCCAGGTCTCCACGGAGGAATTCGTGAACGTCATGATCACGAACGCACTCAGCCCGATGCGCGTCGTCGAAGCGCTGCAGGACCTGGTGCCCGCCGACGGCCTGATCGGCATCATGTCCTCGGGGCAAGGCAGCATCGCCGGCAATGAAAAAGGCGGACACGAGGTGTATCGCGGCAGCAAGTCGGCCCTGAACCAGTACATGCGCAGCTACGCCGCCCGCCATGCCGGAGAACCGCGCGCCCTCTTGCTGCTGGCGCCCGGCTGGATCCGGACCGCCCTGGGCGGGCCGGACGCGCCGTTCGGCATCGAGGAAGCCATCCCGGACATCGTGAACACGCTGCTCTCGAAGCGCGGCAAGCCCGGGCTGGAATATCTGGATCGCCTGGGCCGCGCCATTCCGTGGTGATGCAACTCAGAACCGTATGTTCAGATCAGCCTCCGCGCCATTGTCATAGGAGCCGGAACCGAACTGCCCCGTGTAGGAGATGCGGAACGTGGCATCGCGGCCGACCGCGAAGTCCAGGCCGGTCCGCAGGACGGCGGCATCCTCGGCGATCGGCACGCCCGCTACGGTGAAGGCATCTCCGCCGGAGAAGGCCAGCGTCGTCCGCGGCGTGGTGTTGCCGTAGGCATGACGCCACCCGATCATGCCGCGCGCCGTTGCCGACGCGCGGCCCAGGTCGACCTGCGTCGTGGCCCAAAGGCCGAGTGTGGTGAACGTGGTATCGGTGTTCCGGGACGAGCTGCTCAGCGCGGCGGCGCCGCCCTGCTCGGTGAAGCCGTCCGTGTGCAACCTGGCATACGCCAGATTGGCGAAGGGCTCGAACGAGGCTGCTGCCGTGTCGATGCGGTAGCCGAGTTCGCCGAACGCCTGGAAAGTGCCGGCATCGTAGTCGGCGGTCAGCCTGTCGGCGAAGCCGGAAAACGCCACCGCGCGACGAGTCGAGACATCGTGCCAGGAGTAGGCCGCGCCGACCCGCAGACCGAGCGCGCCACGCTGCGTGCCGCCGTAGACGCCCAGGTGGTAATTGTCGCTCGACCCGGACGCATCCAGGCCATCGGCGCTGAAGCGGTCGTGACTGTAGCCCGCCAGGATGCCCAGCCGCAGGCGCGGCGCCACCAGCCCGTCCACTCCGGCGAGGAAGCCCCCGGTGGACCGGTGCTGCCCTGCGGCATTGCCATCGCCATCCGTGTCGCCCCATGAACCGAACGTCGATCCCCAGGCGGAAAAGCGCCCGTCATGGGCCGGCGCGGACGCAGTGCCCAGACCGGGCAGAGATCCGCTGTCGGAGACCGTGGAGCCGCCATAACCATAGGCCAGCAGATGCGGCGCCGGTGCGCCGGCATCCTCGAAAGCGACACGGAGACGGCCGTCGATCGCATCGCGGACGAAATGGCTGCTTTCGAGCAGCATGCCTCTGGCGGACGCATGCGCGTCGCCGGCAAGCTGGTCCATGGCTGCACGCGCCTGAGCGGCGGAAAGATTGACCAATGCGCCATAGACAGGGCTGTCCATGCCCAGGCTTTCCGCGCCGGCGCCCACGGCGCGCTGGTTGGGCGTGAAGCCGACGGCCGCGAAGTCGGTGGTGTTGCGCGCCATGGACAGATAGAGATGATTCGCGTCGTAGCTGAGCGACGGCGTCAGGAAGGCCAGGTTCGAGGCCACGCTGAAATCACTGTTCCTGGTAATGCCGCCATCGGCGGTCAGGAGGGTGTAGTCGGTCCGCGTCGCATAGGTGCCGGAGCCGGCCAGCACTTTCACGGTCCCTCCGTTGATCGTGGCCGCGCCGCTGGCGACGATCCGATCCGATTGCCCCGCCGCATTGATCTCGGCCGCGTAGGTCGAGCCAGGGGCGAAGGTGATGTCGGCTACCTTGATCGTCCCGATGGAGTTGCCGGGGGCCAGCGTACCGCCCGAAGCGACGGTCACATGCTCCAGGGTGCCGATGCCGCCCAGCGTGCCGGCCGTATTCACATTCACGTTACCCGAAAGGCTAGCGCCCGGGTGGCTGTCGTCGCCCACCGTCAGCGTGCCGCCTTCGACTGAAGTCGTCCCCGCATAGGCGGTGCTTGCGCCGTTCAGCGCCAGCACGCCCGCGCCTTTCTTCGTCAGCGTGCCGGAACCGGAAATGACCGAATCGAGGGTGGCAGCGTCCGTGAAATCGGCGACGATCCGACCGTCGTTGACGATGGAGGCACCGGTGAACCTGCCCGCGAGGCCGCCCGTGCCTAGATTGAAGGTGCCGGGAGCATAGAGCTTCAGCACGGAAGTGGACACGGCGCCGCCGTTGACGAGATTCAGCGTACCGGAGCTGCCATAGCCGAGATGGATGTTCTTTATATTGTCCCAAGCCGACCCGCTGCCGTCCACGGTGATCGTGGTGCCGGCCGTCCCGACATCGCCAATCAGCGCCTGACCGGTCGTCAGGTGACCGCCCGCCGTCACGTCGACCGTCGTGCCGGCGGCGCCGCTATACGTCCAGAACCAGGAAGCCGACCCGTCGCCCACGACCGCATTCCAGTCCGAGCCGGCTCCGGTGATCGAAACCCGTGTCTGCGCGCCGGCCGTGCTTTGTCCGATGAAAGCGCCATTGGTTTTCAGGGTGCCTCCGCTCTGGATGGTCAGCACGCCAGACCCGGCTCCCTGCCCCAGATAGAACTGCCCAGCGGTAGCATCCACTGCACCATGGTCCGCGATACCCAGGGTCCCGTCATAGCCGGTACCAACCCTCAATCCGCCCGCACCCAGATTCCAGGCCGAACCCCTTCCGGTCACGGTCGCGGAGCTGCCACTGTTGCCGAAGACGGTCCCCCCACGACTTGCGACGGTCCCGCCATTCTTGACGATCAACGTGCCACGCCCCGCCTTGCCGACATCCAGACTGCCCGGCGTCACATCAACGGACCCGCCATCCACAATCAAGGTGCCATCACCGGTCGCTCCGACGCCCAGCGTCATCCCCTGAAAGCCAGTCACGAGGCCACCCGCAGTCACATTCAACGTGCCTGTACCGTCATACCCGACATAGAAATTGCCCGGATATCCTACTGGGCCCACGCTTTCCAGAGTCGCGGCTCCTGACCCGCCTCCGACACTCACCGTGCCATTGCTGCCCGCCTGATTGCCGATCAGCACCGACCCCGCCAGGCTGCCAGTGGTCTTCACCGTCCCGCCATTCGAGATATCCAGCGTCCCGGCGCCAGTGTCGCCTACGACGATGGCGCCGCCGCGCTGACCGAATCCCGGGGAATTGCCGTCGTTGTCCCACACCGCGCCGCTGCCCGAGACCTCGACCTTGCCGCCGGTGTCGATGACTGCGTTACGGGAATTAGCGGTCCCGCTCTGAACCCGCGCGGTGCCGCTCTTGACGTTGACGTCCGTTGAAGAATCGGGCGTCGACGCGGGCGACCACTGACCGGAGTCGGACCAGTCCCCATCGCCGCCACCCCAGTCCGCACCGAACGCAGGCGTCGGAAGAGTCGTCATCGCGAAGACGCCCGAGAGCGCCACGACCAGGGTCAGGTTCCTCTGCCCACGCCATCCGCCGCCATGCCCGAAGCCGGCGCCGCGCGTTCGCCGCCGGGATGTGGATGACGGCTCCGGCGCTTTGGCGGATCGCTGCGGGGATCCGAGAAGAAGGGTCGCTTCGCTCATAGTGTGCTGTCCAGGATGATCCCGGCACAATCGCCCTGAACGGAAACCCGACTTTTCCAGCGGCCCGCATTCCGCAGAAGGTCATGAAGTGAACGCCATTCCGCCCGCTGGCTCCGCCCGGGATGTCCATGTCGCCATAGGGGTTTGGGTACAGTATCACCGCAATCACAATTGGAAACAATGGTGTGACATCAGTAGTTTCCCCGATCACGGCACATCATGCCGTGATCTCCTCCATACAGCTTCCGGCACTTTGAGAATTACCGCTGGAGGGCCTTGACCCAATGCGGCGGGGACGGCGTCACCAACCGCATCTGACCCCAGTTCCCTATGCTTCCTGCGATCCAGGCAGCGGCAGGCCGCGCAGTTGGACGGGTGTGCTTTGAACGATACTGGTTGTGGTCTGGCCATAGACGAGGAACTGGTCGAGCACCTGATCGAGCTGGTCGATCGACGGCAGATAGACTTTAAGCACGAAGCAATCCTCTCCCGTGACGCGATGGCATTCGACCACCTGCGGCAGCGCGCGTGCCAGTTCCGCGATCTTTGGAAGCTGGCCCGGCACTGGCCGCACACGCACATAGGCCGACACGGGGTACCCGAGCGCAACAGGGTCGACCTCCAAACGATAGCCGCGAATCACGCCCGCCTCTTCCAATCGCAGGACGCGCTCGCGCACCGCCGGCGCCGACATGCCGACACGACGCGCAAGCTCTGAGATGCTGAGGCGCGGATCATCGAGCAGCAGGCTCAGCAGCTCGACATTGCGCCGGTCGCGCAGCAATTCCGATGTTTGTAGGTGAAAAGACATTTTTTATGATAAATAAAAATGTTGAATGGCTATATTACCTTCATATCTACATTTATTGACTGCATTTATCTTCCTATGATGGAGTCATGGCTTCCAATGGCTCCGTTCCCGCAATTATCTCCGCATCGACACTCGCTGATCGGCTGCCGCCGCATGTCTTCTTTTTTGTCAGTGCGGTATTCCACTATCTCGGCCCCTCCTTCGCCGTGCTGCTGTTCGCAAGCCTCGCACCACCGGGCGTCGCATGGCTGCGGATTGCCAGCGCCGGTTTGATCTTTGCGCTGTGGCGCAGACCATGGCGCACTTTCACGACGCTGCCTGCACGGGACAAGAGGATCATCATGGGACTGGGCGTCATCCTGGGCCTGATGAACACGCTGTTCTACGAAGCTATCGCCCGACTGCCGCTGGCGACGGTGGGCGCGATCGAATTCCTTGGCCCGATCGCACTCGCGGCTTGGGGCATGCGGACGCGGCGCAACCTCGCTGCGATCACACTGGCAGCAGGCGGCGTCTATGTTCTGACGGATGTCCGCATCGGGGGCGAGCTGCTCGGCTACCTCTTCGCCTTTGCCAACTGCGTATTGTTCATGGGCTATATCATCCTAGGACACCGCATCTCGGCTGGCGGCGCAGGGGTATCCGGCATTGACCGGCTGGGCTGCGCCATGCTCGCCGCGACAGTCGCGGCATTGCCCTTCGGCATCAATGATGCTCTGCCAGCCTTCGCCAACCCCATGCTGCTGGCGGCTGCCATTGGTGTCGGCGTGTCGTCGTCCGTCATTCCCTACGTCTGTGACCAGCTCGCAATGGCGCGACTTCCCCGCGCCAGTTTTGCCCTGTTGCTGTCGCTGCTGCCGGCAAGCGCCACAGTGATCGGCTTTATCGTGCTGCGCCAGACCCCCACACCTGCAGAACTGTTCGGGATCACACTCGTCATCGCTGGCGTGGCGCTGCACCGTTCGTCAGACGCCTAACAGCTTGACGTTGAACGATAAACGATATACGATAAACGCATGATAAAAAGCTTCCGGTGCGGAGAGACACAGGCTCTTTACGAAGGCAAAAATGTCAGGCGCTTTGCCAATTTTCGATCGGTTGCCGAGCGCAAACTACAAATGCTCGACAGCGCCAGCACCTTGGATTTTCTGCGCTCACCACCCGGCAATCGCCTGGAGGCCCTGAAAGGAAACCGTGCAGGACAACACAGCATCCGGGTCAATAGCCAATGGCGTATTTGCTTTGTCTGGACCACCGAAGGTCCTGAATACGTCGAGATCGTCGACTACCACTAAGGAAATACATCATGGCCAGAAACGGTATGCGCCCTATCCATCCCGGTGAAATCCTACGCGAGGAATATCTAGCCCCCATCGGCATGAGTGTCAACGCCCTGGCTACTCATTTGCGCGTTCCCGCGACGCGCATCAATGAAATCGTCCGTGAGCGGCGCGGCATCACACCCGACACCGCTCTGCGGCTCGCTGCGTTCTTTGGGGGCGACGCAAGCTCATGGCTGAACCTGCAGCAGGCCTTCGATCTGAAGTCGGTCGACGAGAAAACCGTCGAACAGATCATCAAGGAAATCCAACCGCTGGAACACGCCTAAGGCCGCCGGTACCATCAAACTGAACCATGACTCCCACATGCCCGATCGGCATCAAACCGGTATGAAGGCAAGCAACCCTATGGAAAACATACCCGACTACTGGCGTGACCACTTTCGGGAGATGGAAAAGCTGACAAAGAAAGGCGCTGACGAACACCTGGCATTGCGCCATGTCCTGTTGTCTCTACGAGACATGCCATATGCACGCCCAGTTCAAGGGAACACGGTCCGGGGCTGCATCACGGAATGGACCGGCACCTGCTCAGCCAAACACATGGCCGCGCACGAGTGGCTCACTTTGCTGGGTTACCACCCGATATTCTGGATGGCATGCTATGCCATCGACTTCAAGCAACCCTATTTTTCCGACCAGTTGCGCGCCGTCGCCAAGGGCATTGAAGTCTACGATGTTCACAATTTCTTGACGTGCGACCTTGGCCACGGCGAAATCATCATCGATATTACGTTTCCAGCCTATTTAGGCCGCTACGGCTTTCCCGTCACCATTGACTGGAACGGAACCGATGACTTCACGCTCTGTTGCAATCCGCAGAACCGGATCGCCCTGGACAGCATTGATACTGCGGACCAACGCAAACGATGTTGGCTGCGGTCACTGAACACAGACGAGACGTATCAAATCAGGGAAGCCGCAATCCAGGAAATGTCACGCTATGCCGGCCACGAAAGGCCATGACCCATTGATTCTTATATATGGCGCGCCCGACAGGAATCGAACCTGTATCAGAAGCTTCGGAAACTCCTATTCTATCCATTGAACTACAGGCGCACGGGTCATCGGCCTGGCGGCCGGGACATCCGCACATCGTTGCGATGCGCGGGCTCGACATTGTAGCGGGTTTATCCTATCCCTGCAGTGTGCCGGGGCTGTCGCTATAATCGAAGGTTGAGGCCTGTAACAGAAACAGTCGGGCGACACGACACCGGCGGCAGGCCAGCGGCCGCATCCCACTATCCCAGGACCAGGAACCCATCATGAGTCTCCCAGAACACGCCGAACACGCGCACGGGCACGAAAGTGCCATCAAGACCCCGAAACAGCTGCTGGTCACGGTCGTGCTGGCGTTCGTGATTCCCATCTCGGTCATCATTCTGCTGGTCAATCTGGTGGGCTCCTCGATCCGCACGGGCTATGGTTCCAACAGCCAGACCGAAGAAGCCATCGCCAAGCGCATCCAGCCGGTGGCCGGATTCAAGCTGGTCGACGCGAACGCGCCGAAGGTCTTCAAGACCGGCGAGCAGGTCTTCCAGTCCACCTGTGTGGCCTGTCACGGCGCGGGTGTGGCCGGGGCGCCGAAGTTCGGCGACAAGGACGCCTGGGCTCCGTTCATCAAACAGGGCTTCGAAGACCTGGCCAAGAACGCCATCCACGGGATCGGCGCCATGCCTCCCAAGGGCGGCAACTCCTCGCTGGACGACTTCGAAGTCGCGCGCGCCGTCGCCTACATGACCAACCAGTCCGGCGCCAACTTCCCGGAACCCAAGGAACCCGCCGGCGACAAGGCCGCCGCGCCCGCAGCGCCCGCCGCCGCGGCCAAACCCGCCGAACAGAAGCCGGCCGCCCAGGCCGCCGCCCCCAAGGCCGCCGAAAAGCCCGCCGAACAGCAGGCCGCCCCGAAGGCCGAGGCCGCCCAGGCGTCCGCCGGCAACACCGTGGGCGAAAAGCTCTACAAGTCCGTCTGCATCACCTGCCACTCGGTGGGCGTGGCCGGCGCGCCGAAGTTCGGCGACAAGGCTTCCTGGGAACCCTTCATCAAGACCGGCCTGGACTCCATGCTGAAGAAGGCCATTTCGGGCGTGGGCGCCATGCCGCCGCGCGGGGGCTCGCAGGCCACCGACGAGGAACTGAAGGCCGCCATCCAGTACATGGTGGATGCCGCCAAATAAGCCGCAGCGCAGAACCGCCGGCTCCGCCCCCCGCCGCCAGATCTGGCCCGGGGGGTTTTTCTTGCGCGACCGAACGCCGACGGCGCATCCGGGATACCCCGCATGATTCAAACGATCGTTTGAATTAGAATAAGCGCATCATTTCGCGGGAGACAATCCTCATGCCCCACCCCCTGGCAGCCTCGCTGCATCGGACCATGACCTTGCCGGTCATGGCCGCCCCCATGTTCATCGTATCCAATCCGGAACTGGTGATCGCGCAATGCGTCAGCGGCATCATCGGCTCCATGCCGGCCCTGAACGCCCGGCCTCAGGCAACGCTGGACGCCTGGCTGACGCGGATCGAGGACGGCCTGGCGGCGGCGCGCGCCGCCGATCCCGACCGACCGATCCCACCCTACGCCATCAATCACATCATCCACCAGTCCAACGACCGGCTGCAGGCGGACCTGGAAACCTGCGCCCGGCACCGCGTGCCGCTGATCATCACCAGCCTGCGGGCGCCCGGCCAGGTCGTGGACGCCGTGCACGGCTGGGGCGGCAAGGTCTTTCACGACGTCACGACCCTGAGACACGCGCGAAAGGCCATCGATGCGGGCGTGGACGGCTTGATCCTGGTCTGCGCCGGCGCCGGCGGGCACGCCGGAACCCTCTCGCCCTTCGCCCTGCTGGGCGAAGTCCGGCGGATATTCGACGGGCCGGTCTGCCTGTCGGGCGCCATCAGCCGGGGACAGGACGTGCTGGCGGCGCGCGCCATGGGCGCGGACTTCGCCTACGTCGGCACGCGCTTCATCGCCAGCGCCGAGGCCAATGCCCAGGCCGAATACAAGCAGATGATCGTCGACACGGCCGCCGCCGACATCGTCTATACCCCCTATTTCACCGGCATCCCCGGCAATTACCTGAAGCCCTGCGTGCGCAACATCGGCCTGGACCCGGACCGGCTGCCCGCGTCCCAGGGCACGAACTTCGGCAGCGACAGCAAAAAAGCCTGGCGCGACATCTGGGGGGCGGGACAGGGAGTGGGCAACATCGACGCCGTGCTGCCCACCGCCGACATCGTCGCCCGCCTGCGCGATGAATACCGACAGGCCGCCCAATCGCTGCGGGACGGCTTCATCACGGAGACTTGCTCATGATCCGCCAGACCCGCAACGGCGCCATCCTGGAAATCCTGATCGACCGGCCGGATCGGCGCAACGCCCTGACCGACGCAATGTATCGCGAGATCGACCGGGCGCTGCAAGCCGCCGACGCCGATTCCGCCTGCGCCGCCGTCATCCTGCACGGCGCGGGCGGCCACTTCACGGCCGGCAACGACCTGGCGGAATTCCAGATGCCGCACAGCAGCCGCGACGTGGGCTCGATCGCTTTCCTGCATACCCTGGCCAGCGTCAACGTGCCCGTCATCGCCGCCGTCCAGGGACAGGCGGTGGGGGTGGGCGTGACCCTGCTGGCCCACTGCGACTTCGTCTATGCCGACCGCAGCGCGGTATTCCGCCTGCCTTTCGTCTCGCTGGGCCTGTGCCCGGAGGGGGCATCCAGCTTCCTGCTGCCCCGGCTGGCGGGCCCGCGCCGCGCCGCGCAATGGCTGCTGCAGGCCCAGCCCTTCGACGCCGACGAGGCGCTGGCCGGCCGGCTGATCAGCGGCATCCAGGAAGACCCGCTGGCCGCCGCCCGCGCATGCGCCCAGGCCCTCGCCGCGCAACCCGCCCAGGCCGTTCGCGCCAGCAAGCAGCTGCTGCGGGCCCCCGAACGCGACACCGTGCACCAGGTGCTGGACGCCGAGGCGGCGGTCTTCTTCGAGCGCCTGAAAAGCGCGGAAGCCCAGGCGGCGTTCCAGCGCTTCTTCGCCCGCAAGGGATAAGCCGGGCGGAGGCCGGGCCGGCGCGACGCCCCGCGCCGGCCTCTTCTTTCGGAGCCGCGCAGCGCGGCCAGCCGGCTTTGTGGTTTTCACCACACTTCGGGGCCGATTTTTCACCCCTAAAAGAACATTAGGGTTTACCCCTAGCTTTATCCTAGGGTTTACCCTATACTGACTCTATCGAAAATCTGAATCTTCTGAAACAGGAGTCAGTCATGAACTACGCTTTCACCTCGAACCTGATGTCTGATGCGCTGGAACGCGCCTACTCTCACGCGTTTCTGACCGAAACGCAGCCCCTGTCCCTGAAGAAGGGCCTGCGCGCCGTGGGCCGTGCGCTGAGCCGGGGCGCCAAGGCTGTGGGCCGCGGCATCGTGGTCGTCATCAATTCCCAGGCCGAAGCGCGCGCCCGCAACATGCTGTACAACCGCGCCCCCTGGTAATCGAGGTCGGGGCCCCGCCCGCGCGGCGGCCCCGGCACACCGGAACGGAACAGCCGCATCGTCTTTGACGGTGCGGCTGTTTTTCATGGGCGCCTGAGGAGGTTCTTCAGGCTGCTCAGGGCGCGGTCGGGGTCCATCTCGGAGGCCCCCGGCACGGAACCATCCGCCTGCGCCTGCAAGCCCATTTCCGCGATGAACCGCGAAGGTTCGCACATGGTGTCCTCGCGCCCGCGCCGGCGCTTGCGGCACCAGCTGATCTGCAGAGTGCGCTGGGCCCGGGTGATGCCGACGTACATCAGGCGGCGCTCCTCCTGGATGCGGCGCACCCGGGCCGCCATCGCCGCCTCGCTGACGTCGCCCTCGTCGTCCCCGCCGCGATGCGGCAGCAGGCCCTCTTCCACCCCGATCAGATAGACGTGCGGAAACTCCAGGCCCTTGGACGCATGCAGGGTGGACAGCTTGACCGCATCCGGCTCCTCGTCATCCGAGCGCTCCAGCATCGTGACCAGCGCCACGTGCTGCACCAGTTCCAGCAGGGTCATGTCGTCCTCGTCGGCCTTGCGCTTGAGCCATTCCAGCAGTTCCAGCACATTGGTCCAACGCGCCTGGGCCTGGCGCTCGTCCAGCGTATCGTAGAGATGGCGTTCGTAGCCCATGGCCGCCAGCAGGTCGTCGAGCACCCGGGCGGCATTGTCTTCGCGCAGGCCGTCGATGCCCACCGCCGCGCCAGCCAGGCCCTCGGGCGCGGCCTGAAGCCCGTTCGCCGCCGGGCGCGCGGCGTCGGACGAAATCTCGCTTCCTTCCACGCCGACAGGCGCCGGATCCGGATCGAATGCCAGCAGATCGCCCTGCGTCGCCGCTCCCGGCAGAGGCGGCACCGCCCCGCCGCGCCGGGCGGCCCGCCCCTGGAAATGCTGGATCAGGTGGACGAAGCCCTGGACGGCATCCCGCTGGCGGGCCGCCGGCAGGATGGCTTCCGTCACGCCGGCGGCGACGGCGAACAGGGACACCCCCAGCCGGGCCGCCTCGCCGCCCAGGGCCTGCAAGGTGTTCTGCCCGATCCCCCGCCGGGGCGTCGTGGCCGCCCGGATGAAGGCGGGGTCCTCGTCCTCGTTGGCGATCAGGCGCAGCCAGGCCAGCACGTCGCGGATTTCCGCCTTGTCGAAAAAACTCTGGCCGCCGGACACGGTATAGGGAATGCGCAGGGTGCGCAGCGCCTGCTCCATGGTCCGGGCCTGGTGGTTGCCGCGATACAGGACGGCGAAGTCCTTCCACTGCGCCTGGCGCTCGAAACGGGATGCCGACAGCCGCATGGCGATGGATTCCGCTTCGATCAGGTCCGAATCCATCGGCGTGACGCCGATGGGGTCGCCCACGCCCAGGTCGGACCACAGCGTCTTGTCGAAGGTCTTGGGATTGTGGCTGATCACCTGATTGGCGGCCTGCAGGATGCGCTGCACCGAGCGGTAGTTCTGTTCCAGCTTGATCAGCCGCAGCTGCGGGTAATCGCGTTCCAGCTGCGCCAGGTTTTCGACCGTGGCGCCGCGCCAGGCGTAGATGGCCTGGTCGTCGTCGCCCACGGCCGTGAACATGGCCCGGTCGCCGCACAGCAGCCGCACCAGCTGGTACTGGCAGGCATTGGTGTCCTGGTATTCGTCCACCAGCAGATACTGCACTCGCGCCTGCCAGCGCTGCCGCACGGACTCGTCATCCTGCAGCAGCTGCGCCGGCAGGCGGATCAGGTCGTCGAAATCGACCGACTGATAGGCCCGCAGCGTGGCCTCGTAGCTGCGATAGACGCGGACGGCCTCCGCCTCGTCGGGCCCCTGGGCCGCCCGGGACGCGCCGTCCGGGTCCAGCTGGGCGTTCTTCCAGAGGGAAATCATCTGCTGGACGGCCCGCAGGCGGGCGCGGTCGGTGGTGGCCAGCAATTCCTGGATGATGCCCTGCGCATCGGTGGCGTCCAGAATGGAAAACCCGCGCTTGAGCCCCAGGGCCGCGTATTCCTCGCGCAGGAAGCGCAGGCCCAGGGAATGGAAGGTGCCCACCGTCAGGCCGCGCAAGAGCCGGGCTTCGACCAGGGTGCGCACGCGCTCGTTCATTTCCCGCGCCGCCTTGTTGGTGAAGGTCAGCGCCACCACGTGGCGGGCCTGGTAGCCGCATTCCTGCAGCAGATAGGCCATCTTCCGCGTGATCACGCGCGTCTTCCCGCTGCCGGCGCCGGCCAGCACCAGACAGGGGCCATTCAGATAGCGCACGGCTTCGTTCTGGCTGGGATTCAGATCCATCTCAGATTTCCTGGGGATCGATTTCGAGCCCCCAGCGCACCGGCCGCCCGGCGGCCAGGGCATCGGCCTGCGGCAGCAGGGCCCGCAGCAAGCCGTGCAGCGCGCCGCGGCGCGAGGATTCGATCAGCAATTGGGCTCGTTCGACCCTGGCCACCCGCACGATCCGCAAGGGGACGGCATCGTACAGACAGACCTCCGCCGATTCCGGCATGGCGTCCGCCTGCGCCCGGACGGCTCGCAGGAAATCCAGGGCATCCGCCAGGCGCGCGGCCTGGGCCGTCAGCAGGGCCTGGCTGGAAAACGGCGGCAGGCCCAGGTCCTCGCGTTCGGCCAGGGCGGATTCGGCGAAACGCACGTAATCGTGCCGACACAACGCCTGATAGACCTGCTGGTCGGGATAATCGGTCTGCACCAGGACCTGCGCGCCGCCTGCGCGCCGCCCGGCGCGGCCCGCGACCTGCATCAGCTGGGCGAACAGGCGTTCCGGCGCCCGGAAGTCCTGGGCGAACAGCATGGTGTCGGCATTCAGCACGCCCACCAGCCCCAGACGCGCGAAGTCGTGGCCTTTGGACACCATCTGCGTGCCGACCAGGATGTCGGCCTGGCCGGCATGCACCTGGGCGAACAAGGCCTCGGCGCTGCCCTTGCGCCGCGTCGCATCGGCATCGATGCGCACGATCCGCGCCTGGGGAAAGCGTTCGGCCAGGAATTCCTCGACCCGCTGCGTACCCCGGCCCATGGGCTGCAAGTCCTGGTCGCCGCAATCCGGGCAGGCGCGGGGCACGGGCCGGGCGTCGCCGCAATGGTGGCACTGCAGCACCGCCCGGCGGCCTTCCCGATGCAGCACCGTGTGCGCCGTGCACCGGCGGCACTGGCTGACCCAGCCGCAGGAAGGGCAGCGCAGCACCGGGGCATAGCCGCGCCGGTTCAGGAACACCAGGCTTTGTTCGCCCTGTTCCAGCCGCGTGGCCAGCGCCTGCAGCAGCTGCGGCGTGAATCCCTGTTCCAGTTGCGCCCGGCGCGTATCGACCAGGCGGATGTCCGGCAGAGGCTGGGCCTGGGCGCGTTCCGGCAGAGACACCAGGCGGTAGTCCCCGCGCTGGGCGCGGCGCCAGCTTTCCAGGGACGGGGTCGCCGACCCCAGGACCACGGGAATCCCCAGGTCATGCCCCCGCCAGACGGCCAGGTCGCGGGCCGAATAGCGCAACCCGTCCTGCTGCTTGTACGAAGCGTCGTGTTCCTCGTCCACCACGATCAGTCCCAGGCGCGGCAGGGGCGTCATCAGCGCCAGCCGGGTGCCCAGCAGCAAAGCCGCCTGCCCCCGGGAGGCCCGCAGCCAGGCTCTCAGCCGCTCGCCATCGGACAGGCGGCTGTGCAGCACCGCCAGATCGCCCGTCGACGCGCAAAGCCGCGTCCTGACGACCTGTTCCAGCTGCGGGGTCAGATTGATTTCCGGCACCAGGATCAGGACCTGCCGTCCCTGGTCCAGCACCTGGCGGGCCAGCCGCAGATACAGTTCGGTCTTGCCGCTGCCCGTCACGCCATGCAGAAGCGCCACGCCATGCCCCGCCGCCCGCAAGGCCTGCAACTGATCCAGGGCGGTGCGCTGGCCGGCCGTCAGGGTCATCGCCGGAGCCGGGACGGCTTCCCCGGCCGCCGATCGCGCGGCGCCCGGCCTGCGGTCCGCCCGGCGGACAGGGCCGCCCGCCGCCCGCGATCCGGTGTAGGCAGCCGGCCTGCGCAGCGGCGGCGGCAGCGCCGGCAGCAGCACCTCGCCCAAAGGGCGGTGGTAGTACTGCGCGGCAAAACCCGCCAGCCGCAGCCAGTCGGCCGGCATGGGCGGCAGATCGTCCAGGACCGCCTCGATAGGGCGCACGCGGTCGGCGGCGACTTCCGGGCGTTCCCGCACGGCCCAGACCATGCCCACCATGGCCCGGCGGCCGAACACCACCCGCACCCGCACGCCCGGCGCAAGCGGCGCATCGTGGGAATAGTCGAACAGCCCCGGCAGGGGGACGTCCAGCGCGACCGCCAGAAAGACCGGCGCGGCGGATCCGCTGGTGCCTTCCGGGCGCGAGGAGTCAGGCGGCTCAAGCATGAGGACGTATTTTTCCGGCCTGTGGATAACTTTGTGGAGAAAGAGGGAACAAATGGATCAACACCAGTTCCCCGATTGAGTCAAGACTTGTCAAAACACCAGTATTTTTTGATTTTCTGTTTTAATTCAACGAATTACAAAAGAAACCCAGATTCATTCCAGGAATGTCGGTATTAACCCCGACCCGACAAAAATTGTGCATAAGCACAAAAGTCAAGCGCCCCGGGAACTGCGGGCCCGGAGCGGCCCCGCCATCAGGCATGATAAGCGCGGCTGGCGGTATGGACTTCGTCGATCAGGGACAGGACGGCATCGGGCGGGGTGAACTGCGAGATGCCATGGCCCAGGTTGAACACATGCCCCCCCGCCCCGACCATGCCGAAATCCGCCAGCACGCGGCGGACTTCCGTGCGGATGGCGGCATCGCTGCCGAACAGCGCCATGGGATCGAGATTGCCCTGCAGCGCCACGCGATCTTCCACGGCGCGCCGCGCCGTGGACAGCCGCGCGGTCCAGTCCAGCCCCACGGCATCGCAGCCGCTGGCGGCGATGTCCTGGATCCACTGGCCGCCGCCCTTGGTGAAGACGATGACGGGGACGCGCTGACCATCGTGTTCGCGCTGCAGGCCATCGAGCACCTGGCGCGTGTAATACAGGGAAAACTGCTGGAACAGCCCATCGGCCAGCACGCCCCCCCAGCTGTCGAACACCATGATGGCCTGGGCGCCGGCGCGGATCTGCGCATTCAGATACGCCTGCACCGCGCGCGCATTGACGTCCAGGATGCGGTGCAGCAGGTCGGGACGCTGATACAGCAGTGTCTTGATCTGCCGGTAATCGCTGCTGCCCTGGCCTTCGACCATATAACAGGCCAGGGTCCAGGGGCTGCCGGAGAACCCGATCAGCGGCACGGCGCCATCCAGCTCGCGGCGGATCAGGGACACGGCGTCGAAGACGTAACGCAGGCTGTCCAGATCGGGCTCCCGCAGGGCGGCGATCGCGGATTCGTCCCGCAGGGGGCGTTCGAAACGCGGCCCTTCCCCGGCCACGAACTGCAGGCCCAGGCCCATGGCGTCGGGCACGGTCAGGATGTCGGAAAACAGAATGGCCGCGTCCAGCGCGAAACGGCGCAAGGGCTGCAGCGTGACCTCACAGGCGTATTCCGGATTCTGGGCCAGGCCGAGAAAGGAGCCCGCCTGGGCGCGGGTCTGGTTGTATTCCGGCAGATAGCGCCCGGCCTGGCGCATCATCCAGACCGGGGTATAGGGCACGGGCTGGCGCTGCAATGCGCGCAGGAACACATCATTTTTCAACTGGGTCACGTCAGGTTTCCTGTGGACAGTCGCGTGATTCACACGCTGGCGGCTTGATCGGAGGAAGACTCTGGATTTTACCCGGCCCGTGCGCGGGAAGGTCGTCGTCCGGATCCGCCCGGTACGGGGCGGGATCGATGTCATGCTTGCGCATCAGGGCCCAGAAGGCGCGGCGGTGCTTCTGGGCCATGCGGGCCGCCAGGGTGACGTTGCCGCCATGGCGGCCCAGCGCCGCGCGGATGTAGGCGCGCTCGAAGCGGGCCACCACCTGGCTTTTGGCATCGCGGAACGAATCCCGCGAGGTCGCCCGCTGCATGGCCAGGGCCACGGCATAGGCTTCCAGTTCGGCCCCCGACCGGTCCAGGATGGTGTTGCAGAGATCGGCTTCGGTGGGCCCCTGGTTCGCCGGCGCCATCTTCCCGGGCATCGCCCGGCTGCCATAGACGGGATCGGGTTCGGCTACGCAGACCGGCGCGAGCCGTCTCAAGGCGCCTTCCAGCCGGGCCCGGAGTTCTTCGGGACAGAAGGGCGGCCGCAGGAAATCGGACGCCCCCAGGGCGATCAGGTCGTGCACCGCCTGGGCCCGCAGCCCGACGGCATAGACCAGCAGCACCGCGGGAAGCCGGCCGGCGCGCACCGCCAGCGCCGTGCGCCACGACGGCAGCGAGGATTCATCGGCATACAGCAAGCCGGCATCGTACCGGCCATGCGTCAGGGCGGGGTCGTCAAACAGCGTGTCGACCACCATGTGGCGCTGCTGCAGGGTGTGCAGATGCAGGCGCCCGCCCAGATGAACCCCTTTCAGGGCCTGGACCCAGCAGGGCTGTTCCAGGGTCAACAACGCGCAATCCAGTCGTTCTCGCATGCCAGGTCTCCCTTGGTGACTGCGGGGTCCGGTCCGACTGCCGTCGCCCCGCCGAAACACCAGAATAGGCACGCCCCGACAACCCGCCTAGTCGCAAAACTACGCTAGGGTTAACCCTTGTTCATGCTCTAATAAGCATCTTTTTGGAACTTATCACTGAATTCAGGGGATTTTCAGAAATATTCACTGAAACCCCAGTGATAGCATGGCGCCAATTTTATCCGGGAAGCAGGAGACAAACCTTGGAAGCATTGAACACTTTCGTCAACGACATCAACGGCCTGGTCTGGGGCCCGCCCATGCTGGTGCTGATCCTCGGCACGGGCTTTTTCCTGATGATCCTGCTGAAGTTCATGCCGCTGCGGCGCATCGGCACGGGCTTCGCCATGATCTGGCGCGGCCGCCATCGCGGCGATGCCGCCACGGGCGAGATCAGCCCCTTCGAAGCCCTGATGACCTGCCTGGCAGCCACCGTCGGGACCGGCAACATCGCCGGCGTGGCGACCGCCATCGCCGTGGGCGGCCCCGGCGCGCTGTTCTGGATGTGGTGTACGGCTCTGGTCGGGATGGCCACCAAATACGCCGAAGTCGTGGTCGCCGTCCATTTCCGTGAAAAGGACGAACGCGGCGAACACGCCGGCGGCCCCATGTACGCCATCAAGAACGGCCTGGGCCGCAAGTGGCTCTGGCTGGGCTTCGCCTTCGCGATCTTCGGCGGCTTCGCCGGCTTCGGCATCGGCAACATGGTCCAGGTCAACAGCATGGCCCAGGCGCTGGAATCCACGTTCTCGGTGCCCACCTGGATCACCGGCGTCGTCACCATGATCCTGATCGGCCTGGTCATCCTGGGCGGCATCAAGCGCATCGGCGCGGTCGCGGCATCCCTGGTGCCGTTCATGTGCGTGGCCTACGTGCTGGCCGGCCTGGTCGTCCTGGCCGTCAACGCGGAACGCATCCCGGAAGCCCTGGACCTGATCTTCACCCACGCCTTCTCGCCCATCGCCGCCACGGGCGGTTTCGCCGGCGCCGCCGTCATGGCCGCCATCCGGTTCGGTGTCGCGCGCGGCATCTTCTCGAACGAGGCCGGCCTGGGCTCGGCCGGCATCGCACAGGCGGCGGGCACCACCAGCAATGCGGTGGAATCCGGCCTGATCGGCATGATGGGCACCTTCATCGATACCATCATCATCTGCAGCATCACCGGCCTGGCCATCGTGTGCTCGGGCGTGTGGAGCAGCGGGGAAAGCGGGGCCGCCCTGTCGGCCAGCGCCTTCGAAGTGTCCATGCCCGGCATCGGCGGCATCATCCTGACCATCGCTCTGGTGATCTTCGCCTTCACCACCATCCTGGGCTGGAGCTACTACGGCGAAAAATGCTGGGAATTCCTGCTGGGCTCCAGATCCACGCTGCCGTACCGCATCGTGTGGGTGGTCGCCATCCCCTTCGGCGCCGTCACGCAGCTGGACTTCGCCTGGCTGCTGGCCGACACCTTGAACGGCCTGATGGCCCTGCCCAACCTGGCTTCGCTGATTTTGCTGAGCCCGGTCATCGTGAAACTGACGCGGGACTATTTCCAGAACCGCGCCTCGACCGGTGAACTGAGCGCGCAGACGAAATAAGCGGCTCGCCGCGCATCGCCGTCGCCCCGGCAGCCCAGGCTGCCGGGGCTTTTTATTTTTGCGCCACGTGGCAGCGGAACAGATGCTGCGGAGCGTCCGCGTCGCACAGCAGCGGCTGCGGTCGTTCGCACCCCTGCCTAGCCCACGGGCAGCGTTCCCGGAAGAAGCAGCCGGCGGGCAGGACGCGGTTGCCCGGCAGCTCCACCGGCTCGGCGGGCGCACCGTCCGTCCAGGGCCGATCCAGGCGCGGCACGGCATCCAGCAATTCCCGGGTATAGGGATGGCGAGGCGTTTCCAGCACGGCGGCTGCGGTCCCCTGTTCGACGATCTGGCCCAGGTACATGACGGCGACCCGGTCGCACAGATGCCGTACGACGGACACATTGTGCGAGATCAGCACATACGTCAGCCCGTGGCGGCCGCGCAGGTCCTGCAGCAGGTTCAGGATCTGCGCCTGCACGGAAATGTCCAGCGCCGAGGTCGGCTCGTCCAGCACGATCACGTCGGGATCGGAGGACAAGGCGCGGGCGATGGCGATGCGCTGGCGCTGGCCGCCGGAAAACTCATGCACGTAACGATCCAGGGTCTCGGGACGCAAGCCGACCTGGACGGCCAGTTCGGCCGCGCAGGCGCGCAAGGCCGCCCTGCCCGACCGCGAATCCCGTCCCGGCGCGGCGCGGCGCCCCCGGACGACGACCGGCTCGACGATGACCTTCCAGGCCGGCAGCCGCGGATCCAGCGAAGACTGGGGATCCTGGAAAACGATCTGGACGTTGGCCGGACGCCCGTCGCCGCGCGGCTGGCGCCGCACCTCGCCTTCCGTGGGCGGCAACAGCCCCATCAGCACCTGGGCCAGCGTGCTTTTTCCGCAGCCGGATTCCCCGACGATGCCGAAGGCCTCGCCGCGCCGGATGCGCAGATCGATGCCGTTGAGCGCATGAGCGGACTGCGCGACGCGGCCCCGCCAGTCGCGGACCATGGGAAATCGGACGCGAACGTCCCGGACCTCCAGGACCAGATCCTGTTCCTGCTGTCCGGCGCCTGCGCCCGGCGCCATGGGGAGATCCATAATCGTCATGTCCGCTCTCCGGGCATGTCCGCCGCCGGCTGCGCCAGGGGATGCCAGCAGGCCAGCAGGCGCTCTTCCGCCGCCCCTTCGCCGGCCGCCGCCGGTTCCGGCGTGTCCGTATCCAGAGGCAGCAAGGCGGGCCGCTGGCGGCAGGCCTCGTCCGCGAAAGCGCAGCGATCGAAGAACGGGCAGCCCGACGGCGGATGGCGCATGTCGGGCACCTGCCCCGGAATCGCCGCCAGCGCCGTCCCCGGCGACGCGCCTTCCGGCAGGCCATCGAGCAGGCCGCGCGTGTAGGGATGGCGCGGATCCCGCAGCACCCGCCGCGTCGGCCCCTGCTCGACCACCGTGCCCGCGTACATCACGTACACCCGGTCGCACAACTGGGACACGACCGCCATGTCGTGCGTGATGAACAGGATGGCGGTGCCCCGCTCGCGCGCGTGGTGGCGCAGCAGCTGCAGGACCTGGCGCTGCACGGTGACGTCCAGCGCCGTCGTGGGCTCGTCCGCGATCAGCAGGTCCGGGTCGCAGGAAAAGGCCATGGCCACCATGACGCGCTGGCGCATGCCGCCCGACAATTCAAAAGGATAGGCCCTCAGCACCTGGGCCGGATCCGGGATCATCATGTCGCGCAGCAGGGATTCCGCCTGGGCCAGGGCGTCGCGCGAACGGACGCGGCGATGCGCGCGCAGGACGCCGCACATCTGTTCGCCGATCCGCTGCGTGGGATTCAGGGCCGTCATCGGTTCCTGAAAGATCATGGCGGCCCGGCGGCCGCGCCACTGGCGCACGATGGATTCCGGGGCGGCCAGCACGTCGTCTCCTCCCAGATGCAGGCTGCCTTCGGCGACCCGGTAGCCGTCCGGCGGCAACAGCCGCAGGGCGGCCATGGCCGTCACGGACTTGCCGGAGCCGGACTCGCCCACGATGCCGACGATCTCCCCCGGCATGACGCGCAGGCTGACGCCATTGAGCGCCCGGACGGCCCCGCCGAAGACGGGGAATTCCAGCGACAGGCCGCGCACGTCCAGGATGGGGGTGGCGTCCGCGTTCATTTCACCCTCGACTTCGGATCCAGCAGATCCCGCACGCCGTCGCCGACCAGATTGCAGGCCAGCGCCGTCACCAGAATGGCGCACCCCGGCGTCACCGTGTACCACCATTGATCCAGCAGGAAATTGCGGCCGGTGGCCACCATGGCCCCCCATTCCGCCGTGGGCTGCTGAGCCCCCAGGCCGATGAAGCCCAGCGCCGCCGCCATCAGGATCGCGCCGCCCACGTCCAGTGTGGCCTGGACCACGATGGGCGAGGCGGCGTTGCGCACCACGTGCCAGCGCACCACGTGGCGCCGGCCGGCGCCGAAGGTCCAGGCGGCCTGCACATAGGCCATCTCGCGGATGCTGAGGGTCTGGCCGCGCGCCAGCCGCACGTAGAAGGGAATCCGGACCAGGGTGATGGCCAGCATGGCGTTGAACAGACTGGGCCCGAGCGCCGCGGCCAGCGCCATGATCAGCACCAGCGACGGGACGGACAGCACGACGTCCATGGTCCGCATGATCAGGCCGTCGATGCGGCCGCCCAGGATGCCGGAAAAACAGCCGACGATCGCGCCGACCACGCTGGCGCACCCGGCCACGAACAAGCCCACCCCGATGGACTGCTGCCCGCCATACAGGACCCGGCTGAAAATGTCGCGCCCGACCTCGTCCGTCCCGAACCAGTGCTGCGCGGACGGCGCCGCCAGGCGCTGGACCAGATTGATCTGCTCCGGATCATACGGCGCCACCCAGCCCGCCAGGCCCACCGCCAGGCCGACGGCCAGCAGGATCAGCAAGCCCAGAAGCATCAGGGGGCTGCGGCGCAGCTGATACCAGAAATAGCTCACCCGATCCCCCGGATGCGCGGATCCAGCCGCCGATACAGCAGGTCAACCAGCAGGTTCAGCACCACGTAGGCGAAAGACACCACGACGGCAAAGCCCATCACCGCCGGGAAATCCAGCGCCTGGATCGAATCCACCACATAGGCCCCCATGCCGGGCCAGCCGAAGACCGTTTCCGTCAGGACCGCGCCATAGAGCAGGTCCCCCAGGGCCAGCCCCAGGACGGTGACGGACGGAATCAGGGCATTGGGCAGGGCGTGGCGCAGCACCACGACCCAGGGCGACAGGCCATAGGCCCGCGCCGTGCGCACGTAGTCCTCGTTCAGCTGTTCGAGCATGGAGGAGCGCACCTGGCGGGCCACCACCCCCAGGTGGACGAAACCCAGGGTGATGGCGGGCAGCAGCATGTGCTGCAGCGCGCTGCGCCACACCGGCCAGTCGCCCGCCAGGGCGGCATCGATCAGGTACAGGCCCGTGACGCCGGGCGGAGGCGCCATGCCCTGGTCGATGCGCCCGCCCCCCGGCAGCCAGCCCAGATTCCCATAGAAAATGACGATCAGGCCCAGGCCCAGCCAGAACGCCGGCGTGGAAATGCCGGCCACGGCCAGCGTCCGGGCCAAGTGATCCGTCAGGCGGTTGCGGTAGACCGCGGACAGCACCCCCAGCGGAATGCCCAGCACGGTCGCCAGGATCAGGGCCACCAGCGCCAATTCCAGCGTCGCAGGGAAAAAGGCGGCGATGTCCTGCAGCACGGGGCGGTGCGTGCGGATGGAGGTGCCCAGATCGCCGTGCAGCAGTTGCCCCATGTAGTGCAGATATTGCTGCGGCAAGGGCAGATCCAGCCCCAGCTGGCTGCGGATGTGGGCGACGATTTCGGGCGTGGCCCGATCGCCCGCCACCAGCCGGGCCGGATCGCCGGGCACCAGATGGGAGATGATGAAGGTGATGAGGGACACCCCCACCACCACCCACACCAGGCTGATCAGACGCCGGCCCACGACCGGCAGCCACGACCCATTCATGCCCGGAACCCTTCGGCGCCCGGCCCGTCAGCGGCCGGGACGAATGGACGATGCGTCATTTCTTCATGTCGGCGACGTTGAAAACGCGCTCCAGCATGGGATTGAAGACGAAGCCCTGCACATTGGCGCCCAGCCCGGCCTGGTAGTTCTTCTGGTACAGATAGGCATAGGCCGCGTCCTTGACGACCTGTTCCTGGACCTGCTTGTACAGGGCGATCCGCTTGGACTGGTCGCTGAGCGTGGCGGCCTCGCGCAGCCAGCCGTCCACCTGGGGATTGGAATAGAAGGACCGGTTGCCCGCCAGGCCCTTCTTGTCCGAATCGAACCAGTAGCTGGTGAACATGTAGGGGTCGGCGAAATCCGGGCTCCAGTTGCCGATGGAAATGTCGAAATTGCCCTGGCCCAGGTTTTCGCGCAAGGTGGCGTTGGCCAGTTTTTCGAGCTTGACCGGGATGCCGGCCGCCGTCAGGTTGGCCTGCACGGTCAGGGCGATGGGTTCCCAGGCGGGATCCTGGGTCGAATAACGAAGCAGCAGCGGGGATTTGACGCCGCCGGCCTTGCTCACCAGGGCCTTGGCGGCCGCCACGTCCTGCTTGGGCTGCGGCAGATCGGCATCGTAGCCCCACATGCCTTCCGGGATCGGACCGCGCATCTGCTTGGCCTGCCCCATCATGATGCCATCGACGATGCCCTTGTAATCCAGCGAATCCACGACCGCGTGGCGCAGATCGGCGCTTCGCAGCGGGCCCTTGGCATTGTTCAGATACAGGTAGGTGACGCGCAGCGACGGAAATTCCGCCACGTGCACGGCCTTGTCCTTCTTCAGGGCTTGCAACTGGTCGACCGGCAGTTCCTCGGCCACGTCCAGATCGCCTTTTTGCAGCTGCAGGCGGCGGGCGGAGGATTCCGGCACGATCTTGACCACGAACTTGTCCAGCACGGGCTTCTTGGACCCGGCGTAATGCGGATTGCGTTCCAGCGTCAGCGCCTGGCCCTTCTGCCAGGAAACCAGCTGATAGGGGCCGGAGCCGGCCGTGTGGCCCGACAGCCAGGCATCGGCGTCCGGGCGCTGCATGGCCTTGGGATTGACGATGGAGGCGCCGTTGTTGGCCAGGGTGTACAGGAAGGGGGCGAACGGCTTTTTCAGGGTGAAGCGCACGGTCTTGGCGTCCACCGCATCGATCTTCATGTCGGCGGGGAAGGCTTCGGACGGGCCCTGCTTTTTGGCCAGCAGCCGTTCGAAGGATTGTTTCACGGCCTGCGCATCCACGGCCGTGCCGTCCGCGAACTGCTGGCCGGCGTTCAGGGTGAACGTCCACACCAGATTGTCGGGCGAAGTGGTCCAGCTGGCGGCCAGATCGCCTTCGACTTCGGTCGAGCCCTTGCCGTCGACCTGCTTGTAGCGCATCAGGCGCTGGTAGGCGGGATAGGTGACGGTCCAGTCGTTGTTGTCGATCGTGATCGCGGGATCCAGCGTCTGGGGGTCGGCGGGCTTGCCGATGACCAGGGTATCGGCCGGCGTCGCCGCGGCCGCTCCGCCGGCCAGGGCCAGCGCCCCGAGCCCCATCACGGCAGCCATCACGGCCCGGCGCGCGCCGGTCTGAATCATGAATTGCATGGTGTGTCTCCATCCATCGAACAAGGGTCTTCCGGTCTCAGTGTGTGTGGTACACCTGGACCATGTCGCTTTCCGGCAGTAACGCATATTCCCGCGCGTTCGGCAATTCGTAGTGCCACCATTCCGTGGGAATCGAACGGAAGCCGGCCTGCAGCATGATGCCCAGCAGCAGATGGCGGTTGCGCTGGGCTTCGGGCGGCACGTCGTCGCGGTCGTGGTGGGACTGGTCGCGCATGTCGTCAAAGCCCGTGCCCATGTCCAGCGGCTGCCCGCTGCTTTCCAGCAGGCCCACGTCCACGGCCACCCCGCGCGTATGGTTGGACCCCTGGGCCGCATCGGCCACATAGCGCGGATCCGGCAAGGCTTTCCAGAAGACGGCCTGCGCCCCCGCAGGCCGATAGGCGTCGTAGACGACCAGCGCCAGGTCCGCCCGGCGGGCCGCCTGCGCGGCGCGGCGCAGGCACTCCGCCGCCGCAGGACGCAGCGCGCAGCGGGCCCCGGGCGCATAAATGGGACGCCCGATCAGGTTGTCCGCCGTTGCATAAGCCAGCGCGATCCGCACGCCGTCGGCGTGCGTCAGTTCGATCAGTTCCGTCATGGGCCTCCCGTTTCCGTGTGTACGTCCGTCACCGCACTGTACCGGAAACCGCCGGCCGGCATCAGCCTCGCAGCTGACGTATCCAGTGGCAGGTCGAGGCGTCGTGCCCATCGTCGCCCGTCGCAGGGTCGGCGGCCGGCGTCAGCGCCTGCACGATGCCGCGCGCCAGGACCTTGCCGTATTCCACCCCCCACTGGTCGAAGGGGTCGATGCCCCAGATGACGCCCTGGGTGAAGACGCGATGCTCATAGAGCGCCAGCAGGGCGCCCAGGGAATACGGCGACAGGCGCGGCAGCGCGATCAGGTGGTTGGGGCGGCCGCCGGGGTGCACGCGATGCGGCGCCAGCCGATCCGCCTGTTCGGGGGACAGGCCTTCGGCCAGGCATTCGGCCCGTGCCTGCGTCAAGGTCTTGCCGCGCATCAGCGCTTCGCGCTGGGCCAGGCAGTTCGCCAGCAGCTGGCGGTGATGCGCTGCCCAATGGTGGTCGGCCTGGCAGCACAGGATGAAATCCACCGGGGCGCCGTCGCTGCCCTGATGCATCCACTGGAAAAACGTATGCTGGGCATCCGTGCCGGGCATCCCCCAGACGGCGGGCCCGGTGGGCACCCCCACCGGCCGGCCCGCCAGGTCCACGGACTTGCCCAGCGATTCCATGTCCAGCTGCTGCACGTAGGGCACCAGGTTCGCCAGGCGCGAATCATAGGGGGCGATGTTCAGGGACCCCTGCCCCAGGACGCTGCGGTTGACGATGCCCGCCAGCGCCATGCGCACCGGGGCGTTGACCTGCAAGGGCGCCTGGGCGAAATGCGCATCCATGGCGGCGGCGCCCATGCGCAGGCCCGCCAGCACGTCCGAGCCCACCGCCAGGGCGGTCGTCAGGCTGACGGCCGACCAGACGGAAAACCGGCCGCCGACCCAATCCCACAGGCGGAAGATCTGCGTGTCCGGGATGCCCCAGGCGCGGGCGCGGTCGGGCTGGGCCGTGACCGCCGCCATGTGATCCGCCGGATCCAGCCCGGCCGACAGCAGCCATTCCCGCGCCCGCGCCCCATTTTCCAGGGTTTCGGACGTGGTGAACGATTTGGAGACCAGAACGACCAGGGTATCGCGCGGATCCAGCCCGGCCAGGCCGCCTTCGATGGCGTGGCCGTCGATATTGGCGACGAAGCGCACGTCGCGCCAGGTGCCGGCGTACCCGAAGGCGGACACGGCCAGGCGCACCCCCCAATCCGATCCGCCGATGCCGACATGCACGATATGGCGCCAGCGGCGTTCGGCGTCCGCCCGGCGCACCCAGGCGTCCATGCGTTCGCGTTCGGCCTGCACGTCGGCCGGCGCCGTCGGCGCCCGCAGCACGGTGTGCCAGGCGGCCCGGTTCTCTGTGGCGTTGACGATCTCGCCCGCCAGCAGGCGGCGGCGCTGTTCCTCGAACCCCCGCGCCCGCAGCAGGGCCTCGCCGGCCGCCAGCAGGTCGGACGAATGGCGCTGGCCGCTGGCGTCCAGCGTCAGGCCGGGGGCCTCAAGCAGATCCAGGCCGTCGGCGCGCGGGGGACAGGTCTGCGCCGCCACGACGAATCGCTTCCATTCGGGAAGATCGGTCAGGGGGGCGAGACTGCCGACGGACACGGGCAAGGGGGCTTGGGACATGACGAAAGTATAGAGGCAAGCCCGGCGTCCGAGACGACGGAATGCGTTGCGATCATTACAAGACGCAAGCAGGCCCCCGGAGAGGCCGCGCGGCGCGCCCTGCAATCAGTCGATCAGCCGATCAGCAGCGCTCGTAGATGCCCGCCGCGCCCATGCCCGTGCCCACGCACATGGTGACCATGCCGTATTGCAGATTGCGGCGGCGCATGGCATGGATGGTCGTGGCCGAGCGGATCGCGCCGGTGGCGCCCAGGGGGTGGCCCAGGGCGATGGCGCCGCCCATGGGATTGACCACGTCCTCGTTCAGCCCCAGGTCGCGGATGACGGCCAGGGACTGGGCGGCAAAGGCTTCGTTCAGTTCGATCCAGCCCATCTGGTCCAGCGTCAGGCCGGCTTTCTTCAGCGCGGCCGGGATGGCTTCCTTGGGACCGATGCCCATGATGTCGGGCGGCACGCCGCGCACGGCGAAGGACACGAAGCGCGCCAGCGGCGTCAGATTGTGTTCCTTCAGGGCGCGCTCGGACACCACCAGCAGGGCGCCGGCGCCGTCGGACGTCTGCGAACTGTTGCCCGCCGTGACGCTGCCCCTGGCGGCGAATACCGGGCGCAAGCGCGCCAGGGCCTCCAGGCTGGTGTCGGCCCGCGGGCCCTCGTCCAGGGTCACGGTATGCCGGGTCTCGCGCACCTCGCCCGAGGCCAGGTCCGGCACGCGGCGGACGATCTCCACCGGCAGCATTTCATCGGCGAACTCGCCCGCCTGCTGCGCCGCGAGGGCGCGCTGGTGCGAACGCAGCGCGAAGGCGTCCTGATCGGCGCGGGAAATGTCCCAGCGCTCGGCGACCTGTTCCGCCGTCGCGCCCATGCCGTAGGCGATGCCGATGTTGTCGTCGTTCAGGTAGACGTCCGGGCTGAACGAGGTGTTGATGCCCATGGTGGGCACCAGGCTCATGGATTCCGTGCCGCAGGCCAGCATCACGTCGGCCTCGCCCACGCGGATGCGGTCGGCCGCCATGGCCACCGCCGTCAGGCCCGACGCGCAGAAGCGGTTGACCGTGACGCCGGCCACCGACTGGGGCAGGCCCGCCAGCAGGACGCCGACACGCGCCACGTTCAGGCCTTGGGGACCTTCGGGAATGGCGCAGCCGACGATGGCGTCCTCGATGGCGGCCGGGTCCAGGTTGGGCGCCTGGGCCAGCACGCCCCGGATCGCCTTGGCCAGCAGATCGTCGGGCCGGGTGTGGGAATACATGCCGCGCGGGGCCTTGCCGATGGGCGTGCGCGTCGCAGCGACGATATAAGCTTGTTGCAGGGCAGTCATCGAAGGTCTCCTTAATTGCGGACGGGCTTGCCGGTCTGCAGCAGCCCGGCAATGCGCTCTTGTGTCTTGGGGTTGGCCAGCAGGCCCAGGAAGGCCTGGCGCTCCAGCTTCAGCATCCAGGCCTCGTCCACCAGGCTGCCGGGATCGACGTCCCCGCCGCAGATGGCCGTGGCCACCTCCAGGCCGATGTGGAAGTCGTAGTCGCTGATGTAGCCGCCCACGTGCATGTTCACCAGCTGCGCCCTCAAGGTGGCGATCGCGTCGCGCCCGGCCACCGGGAAGCGGGCGGCCAGCGGCGCGCGGTAGCCCTGCTCGGCCAGGTTGGCGGCTTCCCGCACGGCCACGTACAGCAGTTCGTGGCGATTCATGACGATGGGATCGGAATCACGCAGGTAGCCGATCTCGCGGGCCTCCAGGGCGGATTTCGACACGCGGGCCGTGGCCACGGACAGCACGAAGTTCTTCACGTAGGCCAGCAGCGGGGCGTCCGGAGCCGACTGGGCCTGGATTTCCGCCGCGCGGCGGGCGCTGTAGGTGATGCCGCCCGCCCCCGGCACCAGGCCGATGCCGACCTCCACCAGGCCGATGTAGGTTTCCAGGTGCGCCACGCGACGGGCGCAATGCACGGACAGCTCGCAGCCGCCGCCCAGCGCCAGGCCCGCCACGGCGGCCACCACCGGCACCTGGGCGTAGCGCACGCGCAGCACCATGTCCTGCATTTCCTTCTGAATCGGCTCGACGGCCTTGACGCCACCCGTCATGAAGGCCGGCAGCATGGCCTTCAGGTCGGCGCCGGCCGAAAACGGGTCTTCCAGCTGGCCGATGACCAGGGCCTTGTAGCCCTGTTCGGCCAGGTCCACGGCGTGGACCACGCCGCGCACCACGTCGGGGCTGAGGGTGTGCATCTTGGTCTTGAAGGACGCGATCAGCACGTCCTGCGGATGCGGCGCGGGCAGCGTCCAGCACAGGATCGCATCGTTCTCATAGACGACGGCGGGCGTGACCGCCGGTCCTTCTCCCACCAGGCGCGGCGCGCCGATCTGGCGCTGGTAGACCGGCAGCGCGCTGCGCGGCACATAGGCGTTCCTGGCCGGGCTGAAAGAGCCTTCCGGCGTGTGCACGGCCTGCTTGTCCCAGACCGGGCCGCCAACGGCCCAGGCGGGCAGCGGGGCCGACGACAGGGTCTTGCCTGCGGCGATGTCCTCGTTGATCCAGCCGGCGACCCGCTGCCAGCCTGCGGCCTGCCAGATTTCAAAGGGGCCGAAGCTGTGGCCGAAGCCCCATTTCATGGCCTGGTCCAGTTCGCGCGCGCTGTCGGCGATCTCGCCCAGATGCACGGCGCTGTAGTGGAAGGTGTCTCGCAGCACGGCCCAGACGAACTGCGCCTGCGGGTGCTCGGAATCGTGCAGGGCCTGCAGGCGCTTGGCCGGGTCGCGTTCCTTCAGGATCTCCTTGACCTCGTCATCGGCCTTTTCGCCGGACGGCACGTAGGCGCCCGCCTTGGGGTCCAGGCGCAGGATCTGCTTGCCTTCCTTCTTGAAGAAACCCGCCTGGGTCTTCTGCCCCAGCGCGCCCTTCTCGATCAGGCCGGCCACCACGGGCGGAATGCTGAAATGCGCGTGGAAGGGATCATCCGGCAGTTGATCCTTCATGGTGTTGATGACGTGCGCCAGCGTATCCAGGCCGACCACGTCGGCCGTGCGATAGGTGCCGGACTTGGCGCGGCCCAGACGGGTGCCGGTCAGGTCATCCACCAATTCATAAGGCAGGTCGAAGGCCCGGGTATGGTGGAAGACGGACAGGATGCCGAACACGCCGATACGGTTGCCGATGAAATTCGGGGTGTCCTTGGCGCGGACCACGCCTTTGCCCAGCTGCGACACCAGGAAGGTTTCCAGGTGGTCCAGCAGGGCCGGTTCGGTGGCGGCGGTGGGGATCAGCTCCACCAGCGGCATATAGCGCGGCGGGTTGAAGAAGTGCACGCCGCAGAAGCGATGGCGCAGGGCTTCCGGCAGGGCCTCGGACAAAGACGTGATCGACAGGCCGGAGGTGTTGCTGGCGACGATGGCGTGCGGGTTCAGCGCCGGAGCCAGCTTGTGATACAGGTCGCGCTTCCAGTCCAGGCGTTCGGCTATGGCTTCGATGACCACGTCGCAGTCGGCCAGCAGGCCCAGGTCTTCCTCGTAATTGGCCGGGGTGATCAGGTCCGCCAGCCTGTCCACGCCCAGGGGCGCGGGGTTCAGTTTCTTCAACTGGGCGATGGCGCGGCCCACGATGGCGTTCTTGCCGCCCTGGCCGTCGTCCTTGGCCAGGTCGAACAGCACCACCGGCACGCCGGCGTTGACGCAATGGGCGGCGATCTGCGCGCCCATGACCCCGGCGCCGCACACCGCCACGCGGCGGATGAACAGGGGGGCGGACTGACTGGTTTGCATGATATGGTGTCCTCTCACGATGATGGAAGATCCCGGATGGGCGGCTCCCTGGCATGTCGGCCCCGTCAGCCGGGTGCTCCGGGCATCCTCTGGTCCCGGGGATCCTCCGATCCCTCGCCGAAAGCCGATTTTCTGATTGTCGCTGATTTGCTTCCAAAATTCAAACGATCGTTTGAATTAATGGGTGCCATCATCTTCATGGTGCGCGACGGCGAGCGTCCGCGCAAGGCTCCTATAATCTAAGGCCTTGACGGATACGTTGGCCGAACCCGGCTCCAACACACATCATGGCCCGCCTCCCCCGCCTGTATGCCCCCCGCGTTCCGCAACTGGCGCAGGCCCGGTTCGCCCGGGCGCTGGCGCCTGCCGACGCGCCGGCGCCGGGTGCCGCCCTGGACCGGATCGCCGGCTGGCTGGCCGAAGAAGCCCGCCTGGCGGCCACCCCGAAGAATGACGCCCCCAGGCCGCCCCGCCCGGATGCCGGCCCATCGGCTGGCGCCGGCGCGCCGGCCGTCTCCATCCATGCCTGGGCCATCCTGCCCGACAGCATCACGCTGCTGGCCACGCCGGGCGACGACCAGTCCCTGCCCCGCCTGATGCAGGCCCTGGGGCGGCGCATGGGGTCGGGGCTGCTGCGCACCCGCGTGTATGCGGGCCGCTATCACAACGCGCTACTGGAACCCGGCCGCTGGGTGCTGCCCGCCATGGTCTGGGTGGAATCGCTGGCGGCCGCGGCGGGCCATGTGGCCGCCGCCACTCAGTGGCCCTGGTCTTCCGCGGCGGAACACGCGGGGCAGGCCGCCGGCACGACCGACACCATCGGCTGGCTGCTGGACCACCCGGACTACTGGCGCGAAGGCGACACGCCCTTCGCCCGCCAGGCCGCCTGGCGCAAGCGCCTGGCGGCCGGCCTGGCCGAATCGCAGGGTCGGCAGATCGAAGCCGCCCTGCACGGGCAGTGGGCCCTGGGGGAAAAGATCTTCCTGACGCACCTGGGGCGCCTGGCGTCCCGGCGCGTCAGCCCCGCGCCCCGGGGGCGGCCCAGGAAAACCAGCTAGGCGGCGATGCCGCCATGCCTGGACAACATCCGGCAGGGGCCCGCACATCAAACAATGTCAAAAGGCGGCGCATTTCCCGCAAACGATGGTCCAATGCCCCTACATTCCTCGAACCTTCAAGGAGACAGCCATGGGACTGTTCAGCACCATTCTCGAGAAACTGGGTTTCGGCGATGCGCAGGCCGCCCCGGCGCCTGATGCGGCCGCCGCCAGCGCCGCCCCGGCCAGCCAGGCGATTTCCGCCGTGGACGTGGTGGGCCAGCTGGAACAGAAAGCCGCCGCCAATGCCCAGCAACTGAACTGGAAGACGTCCATCGTCGACCTGATGAAGCTGCTCGACATGGACAGCAGCCTGGGAGCGCGCAAGGAACTGGCCGCCGAGCTGGGCTGCCCGGCCGACAAGATGGGCGACTCGGCGCAGATGAACATGTGGCTGCACAAAGCCGTGTTGGCCCGCCTGGCGGAAAACGGCGGCAACGTGCCGGCCGACCTCCTGCACTGAACTCCTTCCCGCCCAAGGAAACCATCATGCAAATCACCGACATCCTCGCCCAGGCCGGCGGGCTGGAATCCATTGCCCGCCAGCTCGGCATCACGGAAACACAGGCCGCCAGCGGCGCCCAGGCGCTGCTGCCGGCCGTGATGGGCGGCTTCCAGAAACAGGCGCAGGGCGCGGGCGGGCTTGGCGGCCTGCTGAACGGCCTGGGCCTTTCGGGCGATGCCGGCAACCTGGAGCCCGCCGACACGTCCCGAGGCAACGACGTGCTGGGGCAGATCTTCGGCTCCAAGGACGTCAGCCGCACCGTCGCCCAGCACGCCGCTTCAGGCAGCGGGCTGGACCCCGCCCTGCTCAAGCAGATGCTGCCCCTGTTGGCCACGCTGGTCGCGGGATTCATGTCCCGGCAAGGCGGCGCGGATCAAGCGGCCCCGGCCCAGCAGCCCATGAGCGGCCTGTTGGGCGGCCTCCTGGGCGGCTCCGGCGGCCAGGGCGGCGGCCTGCTCGGCAGCCTGAACTCGCTGCTCGACGCAAACGGCGACGGCAATGCCCTGGACGACATCCTGCGCATGGCGGGCAAGGCGGGTTCCCGCCAGGCGTAACGCCCGGGTAGCGGCCAAGGGCAGCGGCCCAGGCCTAGGCGCGGTGAGTTTTCAACCAGTGTTTCAACACAGCGTCCACCCGAGCCTGCCAGCCCGGGCCTGTCGCCCGAAAGCCATCAACGACTTCGGGCGACAAGCGGATCGTTATCATTTTCTTGACCGGCATCTTTTGCGGCCCCCGCCGACGGATGCCCATTGCCTCATGCAAAGCGGCAGGCAGCACATCGGCCGCAGGCCTCGCCCGCGCGAAGTCCGATTCATCCCATTCCGGGTTGTCGGAATCAATCAGTTCCGGATTTGGCTTTTTCATATCCTGCGACCTCACGCGCATTGGCTTTGCGCAAGCTGATGACGCGCAACGCGGCGCCGCGTATCGTGAAAATCAGCACGTACAAGCGGCCCTGGATCGGCCCCAGGGCCTGGAAACGCGGTTCCGCGTAATCCCGGCGAACATCTGCGACCACCAGAGTTTCGTTCCACTCCAGGTGCCGTGCAAGCTCGAATGACAGACCACGATCAATAACGTTCCGGTCGTTTTTGATGGGGTCATATTCGATCTCCATAATGGGCCGATTTCTTATAAATTGTAAATACGATTAGATACTTGCGCAAGATCATGGAATCTTGCCGCCAAGGCTGACGCGCCCCATCGTAAAAGTCCCATGCCCCCAGGGAAAGAGGGCATGGGACCTATTGGCCACAGCGAAGAATCGATCAGAACGAGCTGCTCACCTCCAGGAAGAACGTGCGGCCGGGCTGGTTGTAGGTGTAGGCGCCGGCGCCGTAGATGTAGTTGGCATTGTCCATGTTGACGCCGATCGCGTTCCCCCGGCGGAACAGGCGCTTGTCGAACACATTGTCCACGCCCGCCGTCACCCGCAGGTTCTTGTTGACCTTGTACCGTGTGCTCAGGCCGAACAGGGCATAGGGCGGGATCTTGTCCGTGGCGCTGCCGGTCAGGGGCTGGCCGTAGTAGTCATACTTCGGCCCTTCCTGCTCGCCATACACGGTCGCCTTGGCGCGCAGGGACCAGGCCGGCGTCACGGCCCAGTCCAGTGTGCTGTTGATCGTGTATTCGGGAATGGTGGACAGGTGCTCGCCGGTCTCCTTGTTCTTCGACTCGATCATGTAGGTGAAATTCGTGGACCACAGCCAGTCCTGCGCAAAAGGCCAGGTCAGATTGCCCTCGATGCCCTGCACGACGGCTCGGGGAATGTTCTCCCATTGAAAGACATTCTGCTTGAAGCCCGTGCTCCCGACGAACGAATCGATGGCGGTGCGCCCCGCCTCGATCTTGTCGCGGTAATCGTTGTGGAAATAGGTCAGGCTGGCGCCCAAGCCGTCCGGACTGCGGAACTCGATTCCCAGCTCCTTGTTGATGCTGGTCTCCGCCTTCAGATCCGAATTCCCCAGCAGGAAGCAGCCCTCCGTGCCGCCCGGCGCGTTACCCCAGCAGCCATTGCCCGCGCTGTACAGCAGGTACCCGGAGTTGCTCTGGTACAGATTGGGCGCCTTGTAGGCCCGGGCAATGCCGGCCTTCACCGTCCACTGGTCGTTGACCATGTAGGACAGATTCAACGACGGACTCCAGTTGTTGCCCTGGATGCTGTGATGGTCGAAGCGCAGGCCGGGCGTCACGGTCCAACGGTCGCCGACATACAGATTGTCTTCGGCGAATACGGAATAGATGTTGGCATGCGCCTTGGGGTTGTAGGCGAAGGGCACCTCGGGCATCTTCTTGCTCGGACTGTTGCGCGCAGCCAGATCGGAGGCAGTGTCCTCCAGATCCTGGCGCACCCATTCCAGGCCGAAGGTACCCATCTGGTCGATGCCGCCCCAGTTCAGGCGCCGATTCAGTTCGGTATGGGCCGTCAGGGTGCGCAGATCGATGTCGCCATAACCGCCGTCATTCACCCGGGGATTGGTCGGGTCGTTGAACGCGCCTTCGGTGCCCCCGGCCAGACCTTCCAGCAGGCGGGTGTTGCGGGTCCGCTCGTACTGCAGATAGCTCAGGGTATGGGTGTCGGCATTCCAGTCGCCATTATGGGTGATGGAATAGGCCTGGCGATAGGCGCGGTTCGTCTCGCCCCCCAGCTCACGCTTCACCATGTCATTGGTGTTGGTGTTCTGCGTGTCGCCGACGTAGATGTTGCCCTGGCGCCCGTAGCCGGCCTCGAAGTCGATCTTGTGCCCGGCTGCGGGCTTCCAGCTCAGTACGCCATTGACGTCGCGGTTCTTGAAGCCTTCGCGGCCGGCGGGAAAAGTGTCCTTGTTGCCGCCTCCGCGCAATGACGCATGATCCTCGTTGATGTCGTACGCATCCCCCTGGAAGTTCGCCGTGCTGCCAGTCAGGCGGAAGTCCAGGCTGTCCGAAATCGGGCCGGACAGGCTGAAGGTGGTGCGGGCGGTCGAACCCTCGTCGCTGTGTTCCGGGGCATTGGCGTACACCGACACGGAACCCGTGAGCTTGTCCGAGGCCGGCTTGGTGATGATGTTCACCACGCCGCCGGCCGCGCCATTGCCGTAGCGGGCGGCGGCGGGGCCGCGCAGGACTTCGATGCGTTCGATCTGTTCGGGCGGCACCCAGTTGGTGTCGCCGCGCGTGTCGCGTTCGCCGCGCCAGCCGAAACGCACCGATCCGCGCGACGATACGGGCTTGCCGTCGATCAGGATCAGGGTGTTTTCCGGCCCCATGCCGCGGATGTCGATCTGGCGGTTGTTGCCGCGCTGGCCGCTGGACGAATTGCCGGTCAGGTTCACGCCCGGCATGGTGCGGATGATCTCGGACACGTCGTTGGCCGGGGGCGATTTCTGGATGTCGGCCGCCGTGATGGTGGATGCGCCCGGGGTCTGCTTCAGTTCCTGTTCGGCCTTGACGACGACGCGATCGAGCTGGGCGACATCGCCGGCCGACGGATCGGCAAGAGCGGGCGCCTGGACGGCGACCCCCGACAAGCCCAGAGAAAGGCAAAGCCCCAGGGACGGCAGGGCCTGAGCGGGCCGGCTTGAGAGCGACATGAAGGGTTTCCTTTAATTGAGAATGAGAACTATGAACGTTTTATAAAATATAAACGACAATAGTTCTCATTTACAACAAGGAGTGTCACATCTCTGATTCAGATCAAGCGTTCCCCTGCGCCAGCAGCCACCGCCACCCGCTCATCAGCGCATCCTGCGGCGCGGTCCGGTGGATGTGCCCCGGCAACACCACATGGCGCAGCCGCAGGCCCGGGCAGGCGCCCAGGTCCTCCGCCAGCGCCCGCACGCCATCCACCATGGCGCGGCGCCGGCGCTTGAGCAACTGCTGTTCGCGCTCCTCGGCATCCAGGCTCATTTCCCCGGGGCTAAGGCTCTGCTCGTATTCCCCCACCGTCAGGAACAGGCCCAGGCCCGGCAGTCCCTGCGCCGCCAGCCAGGCCAGACGCCGCCGCGCCAGGCGCCGGGCGTAGCCCCCGCCCCACCACACCGACGGGCTGGACAGGACGTAGCCGTCGAAGGCGCGCGGCCGATGCAGCAGGACATAGAACGCGAACAAGGCTCCCAGGGAATGCCCCGCCAGCACCTGGCGACTGGGGTCCGGGCGGAATTCGGCGGTCACCCGGGAGCGCACGCCGTCCAGCGCATGCAGCCACCGGGCGGCACCGGTCAGCACATCCGCCGGCAACGGGCCGGGGCCCTGGAACCCCGCCGGGCCGGCTTGCGGCCGCGCGGCCGGATCGCCAGCGGCGAATCCTGTCGCCCAGCCGCGCGGCGGATAATCCCAGACCCGCTGCGCCGGCACCTGGGGCGCCAGCCCGACCAGGATTCCCGGCAATCCATCCGCGCCGGCCGTCCGGCGCAGGGTCTCGAACTGGCTGACATCCAGCACGTAGGCGATCGGCCAGCCGTCCGACGGCATCAGCCCTTGCGGCACGGCCAGCCGCACGACGCAGCGGCGGCCATCCGGCAAGGGCTGGGTGAACTCCGAAGAATATGTCGTCATGACGCCGCCGTCCCTGATCCTCTATACTGGCGCAATTGTAAACGTTTCTCATTCATGGATATCCGCGAAGCCGCCCCCTCCGCCACCTTGCAGCACTACCAGCACCTGCTGCGCCGCCGCTGGCTGCTGGTCGCCGTGCTGGGACTCGTCATCCTGACCTCGATCCTGGCGGATTTCATGCTGGGACCTTCCGGCCTGGGATGGGCCGAACTCAGCCACGCGCTGTTCCAGCCCGCGCAGGCCGACCCGACCACCCGCGTGATCGTCTGGGACATCCGCCTGCCCTACGCCCTGATGGCGGTGGCTGTGGGCCTGGCGCTGGGTCTGGCGGGCGGCGAAATGCAGACCATCCTGAACAACCCGCTGGCCAGCCCCTTCACCCTGGGCATTTCCTCGGCCGCCGCCTTCGGCGCCTCGCTGGCCATCGTGCTGGGCCTGTCGCTCCCGGGCGTGCCCCAATCGTGGATGGTGGCGGCCAACGCCTTCGTCTTCGCGCTCGCGTCCGCCCTGCTGCTGGACCTGGTCGCCCGCTGGGGCGCCATGAGCACGTCCGGCCTGATCCTGTTCGGCATCGCGCTGGTGTTTTCCTTCAACGCCGCGGTGTCCCTGGTGCAATTCGTGGCCAGCGCCGAGGCCCTGCAGGGCCTGGTGTTCTGGACCATGGGCAGCCTGGCGCGCTCGTCCTGGCCGAAGCTGGGCATCCTGCTGCTGGCGATCGCGTTGCTGCTGCCGCTGTCGCTGCGCGACACCTGGAAGCTGACCGCGCTGCGGCTGGGCGAGGACCGCGCCGCCAGTTTCGGCATCGACGTGCCGCGCCTGCGACTGACGGCGCTGGTGCGCATCAGCATCCTGGCGGCGCTGGCAGTGTCCTTCGTCGGCACCATCGGCTTCGTCGGCCTGATCGCCCCCCACATCGCCCGGCGCCTGTTCGGCGAGGATCACCGCTTCTACCTGCCGGGCAGCGCCCTGGTGGGCGGCACGATCCTGTCGCTGGCCTCGATCGCCTCGAAGAACATCGTGCCGGGCATCATCGTGCCGGTCGGGATCGTGACCTCGCTGGTCGGCGTCCCGTTCTTCCTGTCCGTCGTCCTGCGCCGGCAAGTGAAATGAACCCCAAAGCCCCCTGACCATGCTGCAGATTCAGGATCTTTCCGTCGCCTATGGCCGCCAGACCATCATCCACAGCCTGACGGCCGGCCCCCTGGCCCCCGGCCGGGTGGTCTCCCTGCTGGGCCCTAATGGCAGCGGCAAATCCACCCTGCTCAAGGCCATCGCCGGGCTGCTCAAATCCCATGGCCAGGTGCTGCTGGACGGCCAGGACCTGACGCGCCTGTCCTTCGAACAGCGCGCCCAGCAGGTCGTCTACCTGCCTCAATCCCTGCCCGCGTCCGTGCACCTGCGGGTCTTCGAATCCGTGCTGGTGGCCGCCCGGGCGTCGGATCTGTCGCCTCAGGCGCAGGACGCCAGCCCGCAGCGCATCCTGGACGTGCTGTCGCGGCTGGGCATCGAACACCTGTCCATGCACTACCTGGACGAACTGTCCGGCGGACAGAAGCAGCTGGTCGGTCTGGCCCAGGCCCTGATCCGCACCCCGCGCCTGCTGCTGCTGGACGAGCCGCTGTCGGCCCTGGACCTGAACTATCAGTGCCACGTCATGGACCTGCTGCGCCAGGAAACGCGGGAACACGGCCTGACGACGCTGATCGTGCTGCACGACCTGAACATCGCCCTGCAGCGCAGCGACGACGCCCTGCTGATCCGTGCGGGCGAACTGGCCGGCCACGGCAGCCCCGATGCGGTCATCACGCCCGACTCGCTGGCCCAGGTCTATCAGGTCGAGGCCCGCGTGGAAACCTGCTCGCGCGGCTTGCGCCACGTCCTGATCGACGGACTGTGCCGGCCTGCGGGCTGATCCCCAGAACTCCTCATTCCCGAGACGCCCACCGCCATGTCTTTCCCGGATTTCCGCCATACGGCCGCTTTGGCCCGCGATCACGCCCGCCCCTGCCGGTCCGCCATCTTGCCGCCGACCGGCCCCCGCGCCCTGCTGGCGGCGCTGCTGCTGATGTTGTCCGCCCTGTTCGCGACCCCGGCCGCCGCGACCATCACCGTCACCGACGTGCTGGGCCGCACCGTCACCCTGCCGGGCCCGGCGCAGCGCGTGGTCCTGGCCCAGGCCCGGCATTTCCAGGTTCTGTCCCTGCTGACGCCGGACCCGGCCGCCATCCTGGCCGGCTGGTCCGACGAATTCCGGACGTCCTTCGCCCCGGACTACCGGGCCGCCCTGAAACGGTTTCCCAGCCTGGCGAACGTACCGATCGTCGGGCGCCACACGGCGGAATCGTTCTCGGTCGAACGCACGCTGGGCCTGCGCCCGGACCTGGTCGTGATGACCGCATCCTTCGCCGGCCTGATGCAGGGCCAGGCGGCGGACGAATCGCCGATCATCAGCCGCCTGGAAGCGGCCGGCGTGCCCGTCATCGTCATCGATTTCTTCATGCGTCCCATGGAAAACACAGTGCCCAGCCTGCGGGCCCTGGGCGCGGCCATCGGCCACGACGCGCAGGCCGAGGCTTTCATCCGGTTCTACGAACAGCATATGCGGACCGTCGCGCAGCGCCTGACGGGCCTGCCCGACGACCAGCGCCCGCCGGTCTTCGTCCATGCCCACGCGGGCGTCACGGATTGCTGCAACTCGCCGGGCACGGGAACCTTCAACGAGATGATCCGCTACGCGGGCGGACACAACATCGGCGCCGACGTGCTGAAGACCGCCACCGGCAAGCTGAATTTCGAATTCATCAACGCGAAAGCACCGCAGGTCTACGTGGCGACCGGCACGGGATCCAACGCAGGCGCGGGGCTGGCCATCGGCGCCGGAGTCTCCCCCACCGACGCGCGCGCCAGCCTGCAGCGCCTGATCCGGGCCAATCATCTGGACGCCCTGCCGGCCGTGCGTTCCGGCAACAGCCACGGCATCTGGCACGCCTTCAACGACTCACCGCTGCACGTGGTCTTCATCGAGGCCCTGGCCCGCTGGATCCACCCGGACCGCTTCGCCGACGTCGACCCCGCCGAGACCCTGAGCGAGATCAACCGCCAGTTCCTGGCCGTTCCCCTGGAAGGCACCTACCTGGTGAACCTGAAGCCCTGACGACACGCCATGACCACTCCCCGGATCATCGCCCTGCGCGGCCTGCCCGACGAGGAGCAGGCGCGGCGTCTGCGGCGCGATCTGCCGGAAGCGGAATGGCAATGGATCGCCCGCCTGCGCCAGCCGCAGGACCGCCTGCGCAGCCTGCTGGGCCGGGCGCTGGCGCGCCGCCTGCTGGCCCCGCGCCTGGACCTGGCGCCCGCGCGGATTCCCCTGACGACGGGCCCGCACGGCAAACCCCTGCTGGCGGCCCTCTCCGGCTGGCATTTCAGCATCGCCCACAGCGGCGACCAGGTGCTGGCGGCCGTCGGCCCGCAGGCGCTGGGGGTGGATGTGGAGCGCTGTCCGGAACGAGTGGACGAGGCGCTGTTCCGCTTCGCGACCGGCCGGGAGCCAGGCCGAACCGATCCTTCCCGGGATGGCCCTCGAGACGAAACCGCAGGGACTACCGTCTCTGACGCACAGGCCTTCTGCGCCGAATGGGTTCGCCGCGAGGCCGTGCTGAAAGCCTGCGGCCTGGGGCTGACAATCGAGCCCGGAACACTGCGCCTGCGCGCCTGCGGCCAGGGATGGCACAGAGTGGACGGGCCGCCCGAGGTGCGCGGCCTGCACGTCCGGCTGCTCGGGTCCTCGCCCGGATATCGCGCCGCGCTCTGCCTCCCTGCCCCACGGGACGACTGGCAATTGACGCGGCTGGGCCTGGACGCCTGGCTGAGCGATCCGGAAGCCGTGGCTTGAAGACACGGCCGTCTCTGAACGGTCCTCCAGGCGCCGGATCGATGTCCCGCTTTTGAAGCGCAGGCCGATCCGGGCCCGGGCTTCGAACAGGCGCTGGACCTGGATCCCCGATTTTCTCTATACTCACAAAATATAATCATTCTCATTATCATGAGCATCACGAATCCATCTTCCACGGTTCCAACCCAGATCTGGCCCGCCGCATTCGCCGAGCGCTACCGGGCTGCGGGCCATTGGCGCGGCGAGACCTTCGGCGCCTGGCTGCGGGAACGCGCCGACGCGCACCCGGATGCCATCGCGGTGATCGGCGGCGAACAGCGCTGGACCTACGCCGAACTGGACCGCCGGGCATCCGCCCTGGCGGCCGGCTTCCTGCAATCCGGCCTGCAACGCGGCGACCGGGTGCTGGTGCACCTGCCCAACATCCCCGATTTCATCGGCGTGGTCATGGGCCTGTTTCGCGCCGGCCTGATCCCCGTGTACGCGCTGCCCGCCCACCGCATCACGGAAATCGAACACTTCGCCCGGGGTTCCGCCGCGCGCGCCTATGTGGCCGCGGCCGCCCACGCCGGTTTCGACTACCGCGCCCTGGCAGCCGAGCTGCGCGGCCGCTGCCCGACCGTCGAGCAGGTCTGGATCAGCGGCGACGCGGGGGAATTCGCCGCGCTGGAAGCCCTGTACGCGACAGATGGCGGCGCCGTCCCCGCCACCGCATCGCAGGGGTCCGACGTGGCCTTCCTGCAGATCTCGGGCGGCAGCACGGGCCTGTCGAAACTGATCCCCCGCACACACGACGACTACATCTACACGCTGCGCGAATCCGCCCGCATCTGCGGCCTGGGGCCGGCATCCGTATTCCTGGGCGCACTGCCCATCGCGCACAATTTCCCCATGAGCTCGCCCGGCTTTCTGGGCACGCTGTATGCGGGCGGACGGGTGGTGCTCAGCCCCTCGCCCGATCCCGAGTCCGCCTTCGCGCTGATCGAACGCGAAGGCGTCACCGTCACCAGCCTGGTGCCGCCGCTGCTGCTGCAGTGGCTGGACCTGGCCCCGGCGACCTCGCGCGACCTCGGCAGCCTGCGGACCATCCAGGTCGGCGGCGCGAAGCTGTCGACGGAAATCGCCCGCCGCGTCCGCCCGGTCCTGGGCGCGACGCTGCAGCAGGTCTTCGGCATGGCCGAAGGCCTGGTGAACTACACACGCCTGGACGATCCGGACGAACTGATCATCCGCACCCAGGGCCGCCCGATCAGTCCCGACGACGAAATCCTGATCCTGGACGACGACGGCAAGCCGGTGGCGCCCGGCCAGGCCGGCCACCTGCTGACGCGCGGGCCCTACACCATCCGCGCCTATCACGACAATCCTTCCGCCAATGCGCGATCCTTCACCGAGGACGGCTATTACCGCACCGGCGACGTGGTGCGCATGACGCCGGAAGGCTATCTGGAGGTCCAGGGCCGGGCGGGCGACCACATCAATCGCGCGGGGGAAAAGATCTCCGCCGAGGAAATCGAGGACCACCTGCTGTCGCACCCGCAGGTCTTCGACGCCGCCGTCGTGTCCGTGCCGGACGAATATCTGGGCGAACGCAGCTGCGCCTTCATCATCCCCAAAGGCGACAGGCCGCGCCCGGCCGACCTGAAGAAATGGATACGCGGGCGCGGCATCGCCGACTTCAAGGTGCCCGACCAGATCGTGTTCGTCACCCGGTTCGCGTCCACCGCCGCCCTGAAGATCAGCCGCAAGGCCTTGCGCGCCGACCTGCGCGCCCAGCTGCTGGCGCGGCAGGCCGCCGAACAGCCGCCCGCGCCGCAAGTTTCCCGGTAATCACTTTTCCCCGCCCTTATGAACAGCCTGACCCTGGAACGCATGCGCGCCGACATTGCCCGCATGCTGCATGAATCCCCCGAAGACATCCTGGACGACGACAACCTGATGGACCTGGGCCTGGATTCGATGCGACTGATGAAACTGGCGTCCCAATGGCGCGAGGCCGGCGCCCGCGTGGAATTCGCCGACCTGGCCGTCGAGGCCACGCTGGGCCACTGGTGGGCGCTGGTGTCCGACACCGCCCGGAACGGCGCCGGCCGCGCATGACGGCGGACACCGTACCGGCGCCGATGCCGCCGGCGCCATCCGCCGCCGACCCGGCCGGCCTGGACTGGGCGCCGCTGACCGAGGCTCAGGAGGGTCTGTGGTACGCCCAGCGCCTGGACCCGGCCAACCCCATCTTCAACCCGGCGCATTGCACGACGCTGCGCAGTCCGCTGGACGTCCCGCGCTTCGTCCGGGCCGTGGACCAGGCGCTGGCCGAGGCCCAATCCCTGTCGCTGCGCTTCGCGGAAGGGCCGGAAGGCCCGCTGCAGGCCCTGGACCCGGCGCGAACACCGCGCCTGGAAATCCGCGATCTGCGCGATCGGCCGCAGGACCGCGCGCGGCAGGAAGCCTGGGCCTGGATCCGGGCGGATCAGGCGCGGCCGGTCGATCCCCTGCGCGACCCCCTGTCGCGCCAGACGCTGTTCCTGTGCGGCCCCGCCCAGGCCCTGTGGTACCAGCGCGTCCACCACCTGGCCGCCGACGGCTACGGCATGGCGCTGGTCGAAGGCCGCGCCATCCGCCTGTATGCCGCGCCGGATCAGGACGCCCCCCTGGCGCCGCTGGCGCCGGTCTGGGCCGAGGACCAGGCCTGGCGAGGCAGCGAAGCCCGCGTCCGTGCCCGAGAGTTCTGGCGGGCGCACTGCGAAGGCCACATGCCGGCGGCCAGCCTGACGGCCCGCGCCGCGCTCAGCGCCGCGACCTGCCTGCGCCGGGAACAGGACGCGCCCCCGGCCCTGGTCCGGACCCTGCAGGCCCTGGAAGCCGCCACCGAAGTCAGCTGGCCCGACATCCTGACCATCCTGGGGGCGGCCTATGTGGCGCGCCATCTGGGACCCGCCGACTGCGTGGTGGGTGTGCCCGCCATGGGCCGCCTGGGCAGCCGCAGCGCCCGCGCCGTGGCGACCGCCATGAACGTGGTGCCCTGGGTCTGCGCGCTGGATGAAACCGCCCCGCTGGCCGATCTGTTGACCCGGGCCGCCCGTGCGCTGCGCGGCCTGCGCCGCCATAGCCGCTATCGCGCGGAACATCTGCGCCGCGACCTGGCCCTGCCCGGCGGGCAGCCGCGCCTGCACGGCCCCATCCTGAACGTCCTGCCTTTCGATGCCCCCTACGCGGCGGCCGGCCTGGACGCCTCTCAGGCCGTGCTGTGCACCGGGCCGGTCGAAGACCTGACGATCAGCTTCCGCGCCGCCCCCGACGGCGGCGGCCTGCGCATCGAAATCGAGGCCAATCCCGATCTCTATACCGAGGGTCAGGCGCAGGCCCATCTGGACAGGCTGACCGCCTTCCTGGCCATGGCCCTGAGCGCCCCCCGCCTGGCGGACGCGCCCACCCTGACGCCCGCCGAACACGAACGCTGGGCGCTGGCCCCCAACCGCACGGACCACCCGGCGCCCGAGGGCACGCTCTGGTCGCGCATCCACGCCCAATTGCGCGCGCACCCGGAACGCATCGGCCTGCAGGACGCGGCGGAAGACGCGCGGGCCTGGCGCTACGCCGACATCGACGCCTGGACCAGTGCCGCCGCGCGGCGCCTGCGTGCAGCCGGCGCCCGGCCGGGCGCCCGCGTGGCCGTGGCGCTGCCGCGATCCGCTGAACGGGTGCTGTGCCTGCTGGCCATCCTGCGCAGCGGCGCCGCCTACCTGCCGCTCGATCCGCAACAGCCGGCGGCGCGCCTGCGCCAGATTCTGGGCGACGCGCAGGCCTGCGCCCTGATCGGGCCGGCGGCGCTATGCCAGGGACTGGCGACCCGGCCGCTGTCCGTGGCGGACCTGGCCGCCGCCGATGCGTCGGATTCGCGTCCGGCATCGGCCGCGCCGCAGATCGAGGCCGCGCCCGAGGATCCCGCCTACGTCATCTACACCTCCGGATCGACCGGCATGCCCAAGGGCGTGATCGTGTCGCATGCCGCCATCGTCAACCGCCTGGAATGGATGCGGGAACACTACGCCGTGGGGCCTGACGACCGCATCTTGCAAAAGACGCCGGCCACCTTCGACGTGTCGGTCTGGGAACTGTTCCTGCCCTTTCTCAGCGGCGCCCGCCTGATGGTGGCCCCGCCCGGGTCGCACCGCGACCCCGCCTGGCTGTGCCGCCTGATCCGTACGCACGCCATCACCGTGCTGCACTTCGTGCCGTCCATGCTGGCGGCGATCCTGGAAGAGCCCGCCGCCCAAGGCCTGCGGGCGCGGCTGGTCTTCTGCAGCGGCGAAGCCCTGCCGGCGGCGCTGCGCGACCGCTTCCACCGCATCCTGCACGCCGAACTGCACAATCTGTACGGCCCCACGGAAGCCGCCGTGGACGTTTCGTACTGGGATGCCTGCGCCGACGACGGCAGCCAGCCCATCCCCATCGGCTGGCCGGTCTGGAACACCCGGCTGCACGTGCTGGACCCCCTGCTGCGGCCGGTGCCGCCCGGCACGCCGGGCCAGCTCTACCTGGGCGGGCGCCAGCTCGCCATCGGCTACCTGGGCCGGCCCGACCTGACGGCCGAACGCTTCATCCCGGCGCCGGCGGGCCTGCCGGATGACCGGCTGTACGCCACCGGCGATCTGGCCGCGCGCCGTGAAGACGGCGCCGTCATCTACCTGGGCCGCCTGGACCACCAGGTCAAGCTGCGCGGCCAGCGCATCGAACTGGGCGAAATCGAGGCTGTCCTGGCCGCCCGACCGGACATCGCGCAGGCCGCCGTGCTCGCCCGCGAGGACCAGCCCGGCCACGCGCTGCTGGCGGCCTATCTGGTGGCCGAGACCGGCCATGCGCCGGACGCGGACGATCTGGCGGCCCACGCCGCTGCGCTGCTGCCGGACTACATGGTGCCATCGGCCTGGATCTTCCTGCCCGCGCTGCCCGTGACGGCCAACGGCAAGCTCGACCGCAAGGCGCTGCCCATCCCGGAACAGGCGCGCCGGAAGGCCGGGCAGCCGCTGCGCACCGCGACGGAACGGTTCGTCGCCCGCGAGATCCAGATGGTCCTGGAGTTGCCGGACTCGCCCTGCGCGGATGATGATTTCTTTGCGCTGGGCGGGCATTCCCTGCTGGCGGCCCGGCTGGCCCTGCGGCTGCGCGACGCGCACGAAGACGTGTCCCTGGGCACGGTATTCCAGTATCCGACCATCGCGCGCCTGGCGGCCCATCTGGACGCACTGGCGGACAACCCCGCCCCGGCGGTGCAGGCCGGGTTCGGCCCCGTGGTCACGCTGCGCGAGGCCCCGGGCCGTCCGGCGCTGTTCTGCATCCATCCCGCGGGCGGCCTGTCCTGGTGCTACGGCGCCCTGGCCCGCGCCCTGGCGACGCCGCGCACGGTCCATGGCATCCAGGCGCCGGCGCTGGCGCTGGACGGCAGCGCCCCTTTCGCCAGCCTGGCGGACATGGCCGGCCGCTACGCCGACCTGCTGCAGTCCTTGCAGGCCGAAGGCCCCTACCATCTGGCGGGATGGTCCGTGGGCGGCATCCTGGCGCATGCCGTGGCGGCCGAGCTGCAGCGCCGGGGCCAGGCCGTGGGCGCGGTCGCGCTGCTGGACGCCTACCCCTGCGAATCCTGGCGCGGCCGCCCCGATCCCGTCCCCGAGGACCTGTACAAGGCGCTGCTGCACATCGCGGGCGCCGACCCCCGGGCGCTGTCCCCTGAACAGATGAACCGCGCGGGCGTCATCGCCTTCCTGCGGGCCGGAAACCACCCGCTGGGCGAACTGTCCGACGCCCGGATGGACGCCGTCTTCGACACCGTCGGCCAGACCAACCGCCTGGTGCGCGGCCACCGGCACGCGCCCTATGCCGGCGAAGTGCTGCACTTCCAGGCCGTCCTGGAACAGGACAGCGCGGGCCTGGACCCGCAGGCCTGGCTGCCCCATGTCGGCGCGCTGAGGCCATACGCCATCCCCGCCACCCACGCAGCCCTGCCCGGCGCCGACGCGGCGGCTCGCATCGCCCCCATCCTGGAAGACAGCCTCGCCGCGGCCGACGCCTCGACAGCCAGGCCATCGCCCGATCTTTCCCACTCTGCCCAGACCTTGAACAAGGAAACCGCATGACCCCGAATCCGACCCTGAGCCGCCTCGCAAAACTGATCTTCGCCAGCGCCGCGCTGAGCCTGGCGGCAGGCTGCGCCGCCACCAAGTCCGACGCGCCCGCGGCCACGATCGCCCCCGCGCCCGTCTGGACGTTCCAGGCCCAGGAAATCGATCTGGTGCCGGGCCTCTATCAAAGCGCCTACAGCGCCCGGTCACAGCGCCTGTACATCGCCAGCGCCGTGGGCCGCCCGCCTGTGCGCGAATCGCGCCTGGTGAAGTTCGACCCGTCGAACCTGCGCATCGACGCGGCGATCACGCCCGCCCCGCAAAGCAGCCGTTCCGACGGGCAAGTCCAGGCGATCTACGGCATCGCGGTGGACGACCCGCACGGACAGCTCTGGGCGACCAATACCCGCAGCGGCTCGATCGCCGTCTACCGGCAGGCGGACCTGGCCCTGGTCAAGCAGTTCCCCGACAACGCCGCGCCCCATGCCCGCGACGCCCTGATCGACACCGCGCGCAGCCGCGCCTACGTGTCCTCGCCCGCCGGCGATATGGTCCGGGTCTTCGACACGGCCACGCTGCAGGCGCTGCCGGGCATCGCCCTGAGCGGCGCGGGCGAGGCGCCGAAGATCATGAGCCTGGCCCTGGACGCCGAACACCAGCGCCTGTACGCCGTCAGCCTGAACACCGCCGAGGCCTTCGCCATCGACACCGCCACCGGCCGCCAGGCCGCCCGCTACGCCGTCCCCGGCGCGCAAGGCGCTTCGGGCATCGCCGTGGACAGCCGGACCCAGCGCCTGTATGTCGCCGCGCAGAAATCGGGGGACGTCACCGTGCTGGATGCGCGCGACGGCCGCGTGCTGCGGCGCGTGCCGACCGGCGCGGGCGCCCTGAACGTGGCATTCGACCCGCTGCACCGCCTGGCCTACGTCGCAAACCGGGGCGCCGGCACGGTCACGGTGCTGGACGACGCGGGGACCATCCAGGCCCGGATCGCCACCGGTTCCGCCCCCAACCACATCGCCATCGATCCCCAGGGCATCGCCTGGGCGCTGGTCAAGAAAAGCAAGAACGACCCGCGCGGCGACCGACTGGTCCGCATCGAGGCCCGCCGCTGATCATGGACATGCCGACCCGAGCCATCCCCGGACGGAACGGGGCATCGACCGCGGCGCCCGGCTTCCTGCCCGGCGACAGCCTGTTCGCCTCGCAAGGCGGGATCTTCCACGGACGCGGCTGCCTGCTGCATGCTCAACCCCGGGGGGATGTCGGCCGCCACGCGGCCGGACTGCTGGCCGAGGCCGCCGCCACGCAGGCCGCCCCGGTGCTGCTGGGGCTGCTGCCCTACGATCCCGCCCAGCCGGCGCAATTGCGCGTACCGGAGAAATGGATCCGGACGCAGGCGCCCCAGGATCTGCCGATCGCCAGCATGCCGGCCATCCTGCGCACCCGCGAACATCCCACGGGCGCCCGCTACGAAGAGGGCGTGCGCGAAGCCCTGGCGCGTCTGGACGCAGAACCGGCGCTGCGCAAACTGGTCCTGGCCCGCACGCTGCAGCTGGACCTGAGCCGGGCCGTCGACCTGCCCCGCCTGATCGACCGCCTGTGGCAGCGCAACCCGCACGGCTACACCTATGCCATGCCCCTGGATGCGGACGGCGCCTATTTCGTGGGCGCCAGCCCCGAGCTGCTGGTGCGGCGCCGGGGCCGCCAGGTCTACGTGCATCCCCTGGCCGGCACCGCCGCCCGCCACCCGGACGCCGAGGCGGATGCGCGCAACGGCCAGGCCCTGCTGGAGTCGCCCAAGGATCTGCGCGAGCATGCCGTGGTGGTCGAGGCCATCGACGCCGCGCTGCGCCCCCTGTGCCGCGCCCTGGACGTTCCCGCACGCCCCGGCCTGACCTCGACGGCCCGGCTCTGGCACCTGGGCACCCCGATCACCGGCGAACTGGCCGATCCGGACATCTCCGCCCTGGATCTGGCCATCGCCCTGCATCCCACGCCCGCGGTCTGCGGCCTGCCCGCCGCCGACGCCCGCCGGGCCATCGCCGACATCGAACCCTTCGAGCGCGGCTACTTCGCCGGCGCCGTGGGCTGGTGCGACGCGCGCGGCGACGGCGTCTGGTCCGTCGCCATCCGCTGCGCCCGGATGGCCGGCAGCGCCATGACCCTGTACGCGGGCGCCGGCATCGTCCCCGGCTCGGTGCCCGAGCAGGAACGGGTCGAGACCGGCAACAAACTGCGCACTATCCTGGACGCGCTGGGCCTGGAGACCGCCCCATGAGCATTCCCCCCCTGACTCCCTACGACATGCCGGACCACCCGGTGTCCAACCGCGTGGACTGGCGGCCCGAAGCCGGCCGCGCCGCGCTGCTGATCCACGACATGCAGGATTATTTCCTGGGCAAATACGACGTCGCCCGGGCGCCGATCCCCGCGCTGATCGCCGCCATCGCCCGCCTGCGCGCCCGTTGCGACGCCCTGGACATCCCGGTGTTCTATACCGCGCAGCCCCCCGTGCAGCCGGCCGCCGACCGGGCGCTGCTGAACGACTTCTGGGGGCCGGGGCTGACCGCGCCCGACCAGCAGGTCGGCGCCGGCATCGTCGCCGCCCTGCGTCCCCGTCCGCAGGACACCGTCCTGACGAAATGGCGCTACAGCGCCTTCCAGCGATCGGATTTTCGCCGTCGCCTGGCGGACCTGGGCCGCGACCAGCTGATCATCACGGGCGTCTACGCGCACATCGGCTGCCTGAGCACCGCCCTGGAAGCCTTCATGCAGGACGTGCAGCCCTTCCTGGCGCTGGACGCCTGCGCCGACTTCAGTCTGGAAGATCACCGGATGGCCATCCGCCACGTCTCGCGCAATTGCGGCGCAAGCCTGACCACCGGCCAGATCCTCGACGCCCTGGACACCGCCACGACGCCCGCAGCCCGGGAGGAAACCGCATGATTCAGATCCCGAGCGCCGACCGGCCTGTCTCCGTCCCGGCTCCCGGCACCGGCCACGCGCCCCGGAGCGGTTTCGAGGACCGCCACATCCTGGTCACCGGCGCCGCCGGCGGCATCGGGGCGGCAGTCGCCCTGCAGCTGCTGGCCCGGGGCGCCCGGGTGTCGGCCGTCGACCTGCGGGCGGACGGCCTGGAAACCCTGCAGGCAGCCGCCGCCGCGCAGGCCCCGGCCGACGAGCAGCCCCGGCTGTGGACGGCGCGCCTGGACGTGCGCAATGCCGCGCAGGTCGAAGACATCGTCGCGCAGGCCCAGGCGGCCCTGGGACCGCACGACGGCCTGGCCAGCGTCGCGGGCGTGCTGGAGATGGGCGACGTCGTCGACCTGGATGACGCCCAATGGCAGCGCTGCTTCGACATCAACGCCACCGGCGTCTTTCACGTCTGCCGCGCCGTCGCCCGCCGCCTGCGCGAACGCCGCGCCGGCGCCATCGTCACCGTCAGCTCGAACGCCGCCGCCACCCCGCGGGCCGGCATGGCCGCATACGCCGCTTCCAAGGCGGCCGTCACGCAGTTCAGCCGCTGCCTGGGCCTGGAACTGGCGCCGTACGGCATCCGCGTGAACATCGTCTCGCCCGGATCGACAGACACCGCCATGCAGCAGGCCATGTGGGCGCTCGGCAGCTCCCGCGAAACCGTCATCCGGGGGGACGCCGCCCGCTGGCGCCTGGGCATCCCGCTGGACAAGATCGCCACCCCCGACGAAATCGCCGCCTGCGTGCTGTTCCTGCTGTCGGACCAGGCCAGCCACATTACCCTGCACGACCTGCGCGTGGACGGCGGCGCCACCCTGGACCAAGGCTGATTCCGCCTGCCATTTCCGCCGTCCGGAGCGACGGCGGAACGATGCTCCCCGACATCGTCCGGCTCAAGAATATTTTACGGGCTCGATCAGGGTTTTCCCTGCCACAGAACCTTGATTCATGGAGTTAACTCATTTATTTTCATCAATATTGATATGACCCCATTTATTAGAAAGAATACACAGCGGTTTCATAAATGGGGACACATCAAATAAAAACCTGTTGTCGACAGGGGCTTGACGGCGTAATTTCCTGATTCCACCGGTAGACGGTGGCATCTGCGATTCAGTCTTGCGAGCCCTGCCATGACCCACCCCGTTTCCTGTCCCCCCGGCCTGCCGGCCGCCCAGGGTCTATACCACCCCGAATACGAACACGACGCCTGCGGCGTGGGTTTCGTGGCCCACATCGAAGGCCACAAGAGCCATTCCGTCATCCAGCAGGCCTTGAAGATCCTGGAGAACCTGGATCACCGGGGCGCGGTGGGCGCCGACGAACTGATGGGCGACGGCGCGGGCATCCTGATCCAGATCCCCGATCAACTGTATCGCGAAGACATGGCCAGCCAGGGCGTCACCCTGCCCCCGCCCGACGACTATGGCGTGGCCATGGTCTTCCTGCCCAAGGAAACCGCATCCCGCCTGGCCTGCGAACGCGAACTGGAACGCGCCGTGCGCGACGAAGGCCAGGTCGTGCTGGGCTGGCGCGACGTGCCCATCGATCACGAGATGGACATGTCGCCCACGGTGCGCGCCTGCGAACCCGTGATCCGCCAGCTGTTCATCGGCCGGGGCCCGGACATCATGGTGCCCGACGCGCTGGAACGCAAACTCTACGTCATCCGCAAGACGGCCAGCCACGCCATCCAGCGCATGCAGCTGGCGCACGGCCAGGAATACTTCGTGCCGTCGATCTCGGTGCGCACCGTGGTCTACAAGGGCCTGCTGCTGGCCAACCAGGTCGGCGTGTACTACCGCGACCTGACCGACACCCGCGTGGTGTCGGCCCTGGCGATGGTCCACCAGCGCTTTTCCACCAACACATTCCCGGCCTGGCCCCTGGCCCACCCCTACCGCATGATCGCCCACAACGGCGAAATCAACACGGTCAAGGGCAACTTCAACTGGCTGCGGGCGCGCGAAGGCGTGATGTCGTCCGCCGTGCTGGGCGAAGACCTGGGCAAGCTCTACCCCATCGTCTACGAAGGCCAGTCGGACACCGCAACGTTCGACAACTGCCTGGAACTGCTGGTCATGTCGGGCTATTCCCTGGCCCACGCCATGATGATCATGATTCCGGAAGCCTGGGAACAGCATGCGGACATGGACGAGTCCCGGCGCGCGTTCTACGAATACCACGCGGCCATGATGGAACCCTGGGATGGCCCGGCCGCCGTGACCTTCACGGACGGCCGCCAGATCGGCGCCACGCTGGACCGCAACGGCCTGCGTCCTGCCCGCTACCTGATCACCGACGACAAGATGGTGATTCTGGCCTCCGAGGCCGGCACCCTGCCGATTCCCGAGCACCGCATCGTCAAGAAATGGCGCCTGCAGCCGGGCAAGATGCTGCTGATCGACCTGCAGCAGGGCCGCATCATCGAAGACGAAGAGATCAAGGCGCAGCTGGCCAACGCCCATCCCTATCCGCAATGGATCCAGCGTCTGCGCATGCGGCTCGACGACCTGCCGGCGCTGAAGGCCGACGATCTGCCCGAGCCCGCAGCCAGCCTGCTGGACCGCCAGCAGGCCTTCGGCTGGACGCAGGAGGACATCAAGTTCATCCTGGAGCCCATGGCCAGCACCGGCCAGGAGGCCATCGGCTCCATGGGCAACGACGCGCCCCTGACCGTGCTGTCGGACCGTCCCAAGCCGTTCTACCATTACTTCCGCCAGATGTTCGCCCAGGTGACGAACCCGCCGATCGACTCGATCCGCGAACAGCTGGTGATGTCGCTGGTGTCCTTCATCGGCCCCAAGCCCAACCTGCTGGACATCAACAACGTCAACCCGCCGCTGCGGCTGGAAATCAGCCAGCCCGTGCTGGACCAGGCCGCCATGGCGCAGCTGCGCCACATCAGCCGCCAGACCAACGACAAATTCCGCTGCTGCGAGCTGGACATCACCTACCCGGTCGCCTGGGGCCGCGAGGGCATCGAAGCCTGCCTGGCCTCCCTGTGCGCCACGGCCGCCGACGCCGTGCGCAGCGGCAACAACATCCTGCTGCTGAGCGACCGCAAGGTCGACGCCGAGCGCGTGGCGATCCCCGCCCTGCTGGCCACGTCCGCCATCCACCAGCACCTGATCCGCGCCGGACTGCGCACCAATACCGGCCTGGTGGTGGAAACCGGGTCCGCCCGCGAAACGCACCACTTCGCGTTGCTGGCGGGCTACGGGGCCGAGGCCATCCACCCCTGGCTGGCCCTGGAAACCCTGGCCGGGATGGAAAAGAACATTCCCGACGCCACGGAACACTACATCAAGGCCGTCGGCAAGGGCCTGAAGAAGGTCATGTCCAAGATGGGCATCTCGACCTACATGTCCTACACCGGAGCGCAGATCTTCGAAGCCGTCGGCCTGCACAGCAGCCTGGTGAAGAAGTACTTCACCGGCACGCCCAGCAACATCGAAGGCATCGACATCTTCCAGGTGGCGGAGGAAGCTCTGCGTACGCACCAGGCGGCCTTTGGCAACAGCCCCGTCCTGGCCGATCGCCTGGACGAGGGCGGCGACTACGCCTTCCGCATCCGGGGCGAAGAACACCTGTGGACGCCCGATTCCATCGCCAAGCTGCAGCACGCCACGCGCGCCAACAACTATTCCACCTTCAAGGAATACGCCCAGCTGATCAACGACCAGTCGCGCCGTCACATGACGCTGCGCGGCCTGTTCGAGTTCCGCGTCGATCCGGCCCAGGCCATCCCCCTGTCCGAGGTGGAGCCCGCCAAGGAGATCGTCAAGCGCTTCGCCACCGGCGCGATGTCGCTGGGGTCCATTTCCACCGAGGCGCACACCACGCTGGCCGTGGCCATGAACCGCATCGGCGGCAAGTCCAACACCGGCGAGGGCGGCGAAGACGCCCTGCGCTACCGCGCCGAAATGCGGGCCGGCAAACCCACGGTGCGCAAGGGCGACACGATCGCCTCGGTCCTGGGCAAGGACCGCATCGTGGCCGACATCCCGCTGGCGGCGGGCGATTCGCTGCGTTCGCGCATCAAGCAGGTGGCTTCCGGGCGCTTCGGCGTCACGGCCGAATACCTGTGCAGCGCCGACCAGATCCAGATCAAGATGGCCCAGGGCGCCAAGCCCGGCGAAGGCGGTCAGCTGCCGGGCCACAAGGTCACGGACTACATCGCCCAGCTGCGCTATTCGGTGCCGGGCGTGGGGCTGATCTCGCCCCCGCCGCACCACGACATCTACTCTATCGAAGACCTGGCCCAGCTGATCCACGACCTGAAGAACGTCAATGAGCGCGCTTCGATTTCCGTGAAACTGGTCGCCGAAGTCGGCGTGGGCACGGTCGCCACCGGCGTGGCCAAGGCCAAGGCCGACCACGTGGTGATCGCCGGCCACGACGGCGGCACGGGCGCGTCCCCGGTCTCGTCCATCAAGCACGCCGGCATCCCCTGGGAACTGGGCCTGGCGGAAACCCAGCAGACGCTGGTGCTGAACCGCCTGCGCAGCCGCATCCGCGTGCAGGCCGACGGCCAGATGAAGACCGGGCGCGACGTGGCGATCGCCGCCATGCTGGGCGCCGACGAATTCGGCTTCGCCACGGCGCCGCTGATCGTCGAAGGCTGCGTGATGATGCGCAAGTGCCACCTGAACACCTGCCCGACCGGCGTGGCGACCCAGGATCCGGTGCTGCGCAAGAAATTCAACGGCAAGCCCGAATACGTCGTGAACTACTTCTTCTTCGTCGCCGAGGAAGTCCGCGAGATCATGGCGCAGCTGGGCATCCGCACGTTCGACGAACTGATCGGCCGCGTGGACCTGCTGGACACGCGCAAGGGCATCAGCCACTGGAAGGCCCATGGCCTGGACTTCAGCCGCATCTTCCATCAGGTGCAGACGGACGATTCCGTGCACCACACCGACCTCCAGGATCATGGCCTGGTCCACGCCCTGGACCACCAGCTGATCGACCGCAGCAAGGCGGCGCTGGAGCGCGGCGAAAAAGTGTCCTTCATCACGCCGGTGCGCAACCGCAACCGCACCATCGGCGCCATGCTGTCGGGCGAAGTGGCCCGGCGCTACGGCCACGAAGGCCTGCCCGACGACACCATCCACATCCAGTGCAACGGGGCGGCGGGCCAGAGCTTCGGCGCCTTCCTGGCGCACGGCGTCACCCTGGACCTGGTCGGCGAAGCCAATGACTACGTCGGCAAGGGCCTGTCGGGCGGCCGCCTGATCGTGCGCTCGCCCAACGACTTCCGGGGCTTCGGTCCGGACCACATCATCGCCGGCAACACCGTGCTGTACGGCGCCACCGGCGGGGAAGCCTACTTCAACGGCGTGGCGGGCGAACGCTTCGCCGTGCGCAATTCCGGCGCCGTCGCGGTCGTCGAAGGCACCGGCGACCACGGCTGCGAATACATGACGGGCGGCACCGTCGTCGTCCTGGGGGAAACCGGACGCAATTTCGCCGCCGGCATGTCGGGCGGCATCGCCTACGTCTGGGACCCGGAACAGGTCTTCGCGCGGCGCTGCAACCCGGACATGGTGCAGCTCGACCCCATGAGCACCCACGAAGCCCAGCGGCAGGCCGGCGACGTCCAGTTCTGGCACCACCAGAGCCGCGACAGCGAACGCGAAACCGACGAGACCATCGTGCGCCGCCTGGTGGAAAACCACTTCCGCCACACCGGCAGCTTCCGCGCCCGGGAAATCCTGGACGACTGGAATCAGGCCCGCCGCGCCTTTGTCAAAGTCACTCCGACCGAATACCGCCGCGCACTGGGCGAACTGTGGCAAGCCGCCCAGGCCCGCGACCTGGCCGCCTGAAGGAATACCGCATCATGGGAAAAATCACTGGTTTCATGGAATTCGACCGGGTCAAGCCGGCCTACGAGGCGCCTGAAAGCCGCCTGCGCCACTGGAAGGAATTCGTCTCGCCGCTGACGAACGAGGAAGCCCGCGTCCAGGGCGCCCGTTGCATGGACTGCGGCGTGCCCTTCTGCACCCACGCCTGTCCGGTCAACAACATCATCCCCGACTGGAACGACCTGGTCTACAAGCAGGACTGGAAGCGCGCGCTGGACACGCTGCTGTCCACCAACAACTTCCCGGAATTCACGGGCCGCATCTGCCCAGCCCCCTGCGAGGCCGCCTGCACCCTGAACCTGAACGACACGGCGGTGGGCATCAAGTCCATCGAGCACACCATCATCGAGCGCGGCTGGCAGGAAGGCTGGGTCGTCCCCCAGCCGCCGGCCCGCAAGACCGGCAAGAAAGTCGCCGTCGTGGGATCGGGGCCCTCGGGCCTGGCCTGCGCCCAGCAACTGGCCCGCGTCGGCCACAGCGTGTCGGTCTATGAGAAGAGCAACCGCATCGGCGGGCTGCTGCGCTACGGCATCCCCGACTTCAAGCTGGAAAAGACCCACATCGACCGGCGTCTGGCGCAGATGGAGTCCGAAGGCGTGGAGTTCCTCCCGTCCACCTACGTCGGCCGGGCCGAGGACGCCGATGACGGCCTGACCGTCGTCACGCCCGAGGAACTGCTGGCCCAATACGACGCCGTGGTGCTGGCGGGCGGCAGCGAACAGCCGCGCGACCTGCCCGTGCCCGGGCGCGAGCTGCGCGGCGTGCATTTCGCCATGGACTTCCTGCGCCAGCAGAACAAGATCAACCACGGCGACCGCATCGCCAAGCCCATCAACGCCAAAGGCAAGCATGTGGTGGTCATCGGCGGCGGCGACACCGGGTCGGACTGCGTGGGCACCAGCAACCGCCAGGGCGCGGCATCGGTCACGCAGTTCGAACTGATGTTCCGCCCGCCGGAAGAAGAAAACAAGCTGCTCACCTGGCCGTACTGGCCCATCAAGCTGCGCACGTCCTCGTCCCACGACGAAGGCTGCCAGCGCGACTGGGCGGTCGGCACCCAGTCCTTCGAGGGCAAGGGCGGCAAGGTCGAAAAGCTGGTGGCCACCCGCCTGGAATGGCTGAAGGACAAGGCCACCGGCCAGATGAAGATGCGCGAGGTCAAGGACTCGCGCTTCGAGATCCAGGCCGACCTGGTCCTGCTGGCCATGGGCTTCGTCTCGCCGGTGCGCTCGGTGCTCGACGCCTTCGGCGTCGAGGTCAACGGCCGCGGCAACGTGCAGGCCAACACCGACGACTACTGCAGCTCGCGGGCCAAGGTCTTCGCCGCCGGCGACATGCGGCGCGGCCAGTCCCTGGTGGTCTGGGCCATCCGCGAAGGCCGCCAATGCGCCCGGTCCGTGGACGAATACCTGATGGGCTCGTCCCAGCTGCCGCGCTGAGGGCTTCAGGCGGCGCCGAAGACTTCCGCCAGGAAATCGAGGAACACGCGGATCTTGGGCGTCAGGTGGCGGCGGGACGGATAGACGGCATACAGCGTGGTGGTCACCGTCTGCCAGTCCCGCAGCACGGCCTGCAGCCGGCCCTCCCGCAGGTCCCGCTCGACGTAGGGGCGAGGCACCAGGCTCAGCCCGAACCCCGCCCGCAAGGCATCGCAGACCGCCAGGCTGGACGAGACCGAATACCGGGACTCGACCGACACCTGCTCGATGCGCGCGCCTTTGCGGAACGTCCAGACGTCGGCGTGGCCAGACAGGCTGAAACGCACGCATTCATGCCCCTTCAGCGCGGCCGGCGAGGCCGGAGCGCCCCGCGCCCGGAGATAGGCGGGCGCGGCGCACAGCACATGCGCCATGTCGGTCAGGCGGCGGGCGACCAGGCTGGAATCTTCCAGCCGGTCGCTGCCCCGGATGGCCAGGTCGAACCCCTCTCCGACGATATCGACCCGCCGGTCGTCCAGTCTCAGGTCCAGGCGCAGATCCGGGTAGCGCTGCAGGAATTCGGGAATGCGGGCGGACAGCCAGGTCATGGCCACGGTCATCGGCGCGCTCACCCTCAGGACGCCCGACGGAACCGCCTGAGCCAGGCCCAGGGCCTCGTCCGCGGCCGCCAGGGCGTCCAGCCCCCGCGCGACGTGCTCCAGGTAGATCCTGCCTTCTTCCGTCAGCGCCTTGCTGCGCGTCGTACGGTGAAAGAGCCGCGTGCCGAGGTGCGCTTCCAGTTCCGCGATGTTCTTGCTGACGGCCGCGGGCGACAGACCCAGCCGACGACCCGCCTCGGCGAAGCTGTCCCGCTCGGCCGCTTCCCGGAACACGAGCCAGGCCATGTGACGATCCATCAACCTATTCGCTATCAGTGAATTATTAATCTTGAATCAAGGGCATTATCCTCCGGCGGCAAACTGAATACACTATCGGCAGGCGATGGGCCGCCCATCGCCTGCAGCAGGGCCCACTTTTTCCCCTTTCCACGAAAGGCGAACACCATGACCAACATCCCGCCCGCCTTTGCCGCCTGGGCTGCCGCTCACTTCCCGGGCGGCGCGCCATGATCACCTTCAAGGCCACGCTGCTTCAGCCAGCCGACCACGATGGCGACTCCTGGACCTTTCTCGTGCTGCCCAAGTCCGCCAGCGACGCACTGCCCAGGCGCGGCAGGACCTCGATCGAAGGAACACTCAACGGGCACCCATTTCAGGCCCGTCTCGAACCGGACGGCCAGCTCAGCCACTGGCTGCGCGTGGATCGGCGCCTGCGCGAGGCGGCCCGCGCGCGCGTCGGCGATCTGACGACCGTCCAGTTCTCGCCGGTCGAGACGGAACCGGAACCGCAGCTGCCCGACGACCTGCAAGAGGCGCTCGCAGCGTCCCCCGCAGCCAGGGCCGTCTGGGACGCCACGACGACCATCGCGCGCGTCGACTGGATACACTGGATCGAATCCGCCAGGCAGACAAAGACCCGCGCACGGCGGGTCCATGACGCCTGTGACATGCTTGCCGCGGGCAAGAAACGGGTCTGCTGCTTTGATCCATCGGGCTACTACAGCAAGAGCCTCCAGGCGCCCCGGGCACGGTCCGTTCAATGCGGCAACTGAACATCCTGCCAACCAGGATGGTTGAAATATTCGCCATAGCGATTCAGCGCCTGGGCCAAGCGCACGACGCCGCCTGAACGAGGTTGGTCCGCCTGCTTGCCGCCGATCGCTTCGGCGCCGTTGACCATATCCCCCAGGATGACGTGCAGGACGGCATCGGCCTGCGGCGTCAGCTTGCAGTTTTCGACGATGTAGGCGAATTCCCGATTGGCTTGCGCGCCCAGCGCGTCATATTGCGCGTCGGTCAGAGTGCCGGCGTGTGCCGCGGGCAGATTCTGGTTGACCGCCCGCGCCAGGTTGCCCATGGCCTGGCGCAAGGGGGCGTCGGTGTCCCATTTCCGGCCATGGTCCAGGGTCAGCGCCGCCGATGCGGCATGACCGTGATCGTGCGTTTGCGCCAGCGATGGAACGGAGGACAGCGCGAGGGGCAAGGCGATGCCCAGGGAGAGCAGGATGCGAGGGGCTTGGATAGACATGATGGATTCAACTCCGGAAAATGGATGAATGTCGCTCTGACCCCCGTTCAAACGAACAGCCCGGGAAAAAGTTTCATCCCCGCAGAAAAAACCCGGCCTTCCGGCGGCAGCGCCCTCTCCCGCCCGCTGTGTGATTAATGGGAAGCCTGATGCAGATATTCCTCCCGAGTGGCCTGCTCGGCATACTCCCGCGCCAGCAGGCCCCTGAGGACGCCTTGCTGATGGGCGTCAAGCACCTTCCGCTCGGCCAGCAACTGGCGAATCACGCGTTTCTGCTGGGCATCCTGCAGGGCGGCAATCCGCTCCTGGATGCTCGCCAGCCGCGAGCCATCGGGGCGCGCCGCGAAGATCTCATCCAGCAAAGCCTGGCGCTGCGCGCGAATGGCCGCCCAGTTCCCGGCCAGATCGTTCAGGAACGGCCTTTCAAGCGCGACCCACGCCTCCCGCTGCGCGACCGACAGGGTCAAGCGCTGCGCCAGTGGCGTCGCCGCTTCACGCAGCGCCGAGGCGGCTCCAGTCCAGTGGCGCTGGACGGCCGTGGCGATAAAACCGACGTTCAGAGCCAGGGATACGGCCAGCAAGGTATTCCGGAATCGGGGAGTCATGTGCGCTCCTGGGGGGTTCCACACAAACCGCCGGCGGCACACAATCCGCCTGGCGGCACCGCATCAAAAACATCCAGCCGCGCAGCGGCGGCCACGGACCGCGCGGATCCCGCTGCGGGTAAAGACCAGTTCGCCAGGCCGACCCCGGCCGCCAGCGACGCGGCAACCGCCAAACCGGCCGGCAAGCGCATCCACCAGAACGCCCCTTGCCGCCAGGATCGGCGCCGCGAGGGGTCACGCCGCCCGGCGTCCGGGCGCATCCGCCAGGCGCGGAACGCCTCCGGCGCCCCTTCCGGATCCGGCAAGGCCCGCAGATCGTCCGACAGGCATCGCAACGCATCCAGTTCGGCGGCGCAGATCGGGCAGCTGCGGACATGCGCCAGAATCAAGGAACGCCGCGGGCCGGCGCATTCCGGATCCAGGCAGGCGGAAAGCAACAGCGTGCGGGGACAAGGCATGGACATTTTCCTCGGTCAAGTTCTCAGGACAGCGAGCAATGCCGCCCTGGCGCGGGCAATGCGCGAGCGCACGGTGCCCAGGTTCAGATCCAGGGCGCGGGCGATGTCCTCGTAGGACATCTCTTCGATCTCGCGCAGCAGCAGGACCTCGCGATGCGCCGGCGCCAGAGCGGCCAGCGCCTGTTCCAGCCGGCGCATCCGCTGCGCGGTTTCGAGCCGCCTTTCGGGCCCGGGCGCCGGATCCGGCACGTCGGCGCCCGCTTCCAGCGGCTCCAGGCGCACATGTTTCGCGCGCCGCAGATGATCCAGTGCCAGATTGTGCGCAATGCGAAACAGCCAGGTCCGGAACCGCGCCTCCGGCCGCCAGGTCGGGATCGCCTGAAAAGCCCGCAGGAAAGTGTCCTGCGTCAGTTCGCGCGCAGTTTCCGGGACCCGGACCAAGCGCACGAGATAGCGGTAAACAGGCCCCTGGTGACACATCACCAGCCAGGAATAGGCGCGCGCATCCCCGGCGCTGGCGCGCACCGCATGGCGCACATCCTCGAGGTCGGCATCCGCATTCACCCCTGCTCCAACGGATAGCAGCGCAAAAAGTTCCATGTCCGGTCGGGCGCCGTGGCAAGAGAGTTCCGGCCGCGGCATGCCGCACAGGTACAATGTTAGTCCGATGCGGCCAATTGACCCCCGATGAGCTCAGCCAATCCTCCCGATCCTCTCGTGACCTTCGCCGGCGTTTCGCTGGGCTACGGCGACTTCACGGTGCTGCGCGACATCGACCTGCAGGTCATGCCGGGGCAGGTCGTGGCCATGATGGGCGGCTCGGGGTCGGGCAAGACCACGCTGCTGCGGGCCGTCACCGGCCAGCTGCCGGCCCAGGCGGGCGACATCACCGTATTCGGGCGCCGCATGGCCGACCTGCGCGGCGAATCCCTGCGTGAAACCCGCCAGCGCATGGGGGTGCTGTTCCAGGGCGGCGCCCTGTTCACGGATCTGGACGTCTTCGAGAACGTGGCTTTCCCCCTGCGGGAACACACCTGCATTTCCGAACAGCAGATTCTTGAAAAGGTGCTCGACAAGCTACAGGCCGTCGGCCTGCGCCATGCGGCGCACCTGCGCATTTCCGAAATCTCCGGCGGCATGGCGCGGCGCGTGGCGCTGGCCCGCGCCGTGGTCCTGGAACCCGAACTGATCCTGTACGACGAGCCCTTCGCCGGCCTGGATCCGATCTCCCTGGGCATCACCGCGCAACTGATCCGCGACATGACCGACAAGCTGGGCTGCGCCTCCATCCTGATCACCCACGACGTGGCGGAATCCTTCGCCATCGTGGACCAGGTCTACTTGATCGGCCAGGGCCGGCTGATGGCCCGGGGCACGCCGGCCGAACTGTCCGCCTCCCAGGACGACTACCTGCAGCAGTTCCTGCAGGGCCGGCCGGACGGCCCGATCGGCTTCCACTATCCGCTGACGCCCGCCTTCGAGCGCTGGCTGGCCGCGCGCAGGGGGACGGCATGAACGCACTGTCGCGCCGCATCGCCGCCCTGGGTCACGGCTTCGTCGCCATGCTGACCGGCCTGGGGGCCTTCGCCCGCCTGTTCACGGCCATCCTGGCCCGCAGCGGCATCCTGTGGCGCCGCCCCAGGCTGACGGCCCAGCAGGTGCATTTCATCGGCAACCATTCCCTGCTGATCATCGGGGTGTCGGGCCTGTTCGTGGGCTTCGTCCTGGGGCTGCAGGGCTACTACACCCTGAACCGCTACGGCTCGGAAGAAGCCCTGGGCCTGCTGGTGGCGCTGTCGCTCACCCGCGAACTGGGGCCGGTCGTGACCGCCCTGCTGTTCGCCGGCCGCGCGGGCACCTCGCTGACCGCCGAGATCGGCCTGATGAAGGCCGGCGAACAGCTGTCCGCCATGGAAGTGATGGCCGTCGACCCCATCCGCCGGGTGCTCACGCCCCGCTTCTGGGGCGGCGTCATCGCCATGCCGGTGCTGGCGGCCGTCTTTTCCATGGTCGGCATCCTGGGCGGCTGGTTCGTCGGGGTGGTGCTGATCGGCATCGACCCGGGCGCTTTCTGGTCGCAGATGCAAGGCGGGGTGGACGTCGTCAGCGACGTGCTCAACGGGGTCATCAAGAGCCTGGTGTTCGGCGTCGTGGTCACGCTCATCGCCTTGTACCAGGGCTGGACCGCCCTGCCCACCCCCGAAGGGGTGTCCCGCGCCACGACGCGCACGGTCGTCAGCGGCGCGCTGGCCGTGCTGGGGCTGGACTTCCTGCTGACGGCGCTGATGTTTGCGCACTGAGGATCATTTCATGACACGCGAAAAAACCGATTTCTGGGTAGGACTGTTCATCCTGCTGGGCCTGATCGCCCTGGTGTTCCTGGCCCTGAGGGCCGGCAACATGAGCTCCTTCTCCTTCGCCCCCACCTATCGGGTGCAGGCCCATTTCGACAACGTCGGCGGCCTGAAGGTCCGCGCCCCCGTGAAAAGCAGCGGGGTCGTCGTCGGCCGGGTGGCCTCCATCGGCTTCGACAACCAGCGCTTCCAGGCCACCGTGGCCGTGGACCTGGAAAAACAGTATCAATTTCCGACCGACACCTCCGCGTCCATCCTGACGTCCGGCCTGCTGGGCGAACAATACGTCGGCCTGACCCCGGGCGGCGAAGACAAGAACCTGGCCGATGGCGGCACCATCGAATTCACGCAATCGGCTGTCGTGCTGGAAGACCTGATCAGCAAGTTCCTGTACAACTCCGCCGAGAAAGAAGGCTCCGCCACCGCGCAACCCGCCGCGCCCGCGGCCGGCGCCGCCCATTGATCCACCAGACCCTGCCGGGCCGCCCGAAGACGGCGCCCTTGCCAGCCGTTGCGGCCGGTAAGGTTACAATACGCAGCAAAACGGCCCGGCCGTCCGCCCCCACCGCACTGATCCCCATGACCACGACCGCCCATCCGCATCCTTCCCATTCCCGTCGCAGCCGCATGACGCGCACCGTCCTGGCTCTGGCGGCCGTGGCGCTGATGGCGGGCTGCGCCCAGGTGCCGCACCCTTCGCCCAACGACCCCTGGGAATCGTATAACCGGGGCATGTACGCCTTCAACGACACGGTGGACCGCGCGGTGCTCAAGCCCATCGCCACCGGCTACGAAACCGTCACGCCCCGCCCCGTGCGCACCTGCATCCACAACATCTTCAGCAATCTGGGCGATGTGTGGTCCGGCATCAACAGCCTGCTGCAAGGGCGCGGCCGTGACTTCGTCGATACGTTCGGGCGCGTGCTGTTCAACACCACGGCCGGCCTGGGCGGCTGCATCGACGTCGCCTCGATGCACGGCGCCCGCAAGATCCCCAACGATTTCGGCATGACGCTGGGCGTCTGGGGCTTCGGCCAGGGCCCGTACTTCGTCCTGCCCTTCCTGGGCCCCAGCACGGTGCGCGACGGGGTCGGCACGGCCGTCACCCTGACGGTGCCTTCGAGCCCGGCCGCCGCCGTCCTCGCCATCGACGACGTGCCGGTCCGCAATTCCCTCCTGGGCCTGTACATCGTCGACACACGCGCCAACCTGCTGGAAGCCGACCGCCTGGTGGACCAGATCGCCCTGGACAAATACAGTTTCATCCGCGACGCCTACCTGCAGCGCCGCAAGGCTATGCTGGATAGCCGGGCGCAAGGCGAACGCGCCAGCACGGAAGACGCGCTGGACCAGGCTTCGCCCGAGAAGGCGACCGACACGCTGCCCGTGTACGAAGACCCGGACGCGCAAGCCACCCACTGACCCACGCCGGACCGTCCGGGGCGGGCCGTGTGGCGGCCCGCCCCATGACGAACCGGCGCCGGGGATTTTCCCCGGCGCTCTCTGGAGCTCCCGAATGATGAAGTCCTTCCTTCCGTCGAACCTGCATCGCCTGACACGGACGTTCCTGCTGGGCGCCGTCCTGGCGATGGCCCTGCTGCCGGCCGCCCGGGCCGAACACCCCGTCGACCCCAAGGCGACGCCCGACGTGTTCCTGGGCGCGGTGGCCAACAACATGCTGGAGGCGGTCAAGGCGGACCCGATGGCTCTGAAGGGCGACGTCGGCCACATCACGGCTCTGGTGCGCCAGTACGCGCTTCCCTATGTGGACATGAACAAGACCACGCGCCTGGCCGCCGGGCGCTATTGGCGCCAGGCTTCGGCCCAGCAGCAGGCCGATCTGGTCAAGGCGTTCACAGGCACGCTGATCCGCACGTACAGCGGCGCGTTCACGCGCGTGACGCCGGACACGACGATCACGCTGCTGCCGTTCCGGGGCGACACGCAGGCCGGCGACGCGGTGGTGCGCACGTCGGTGTCTCAGCCCAACAGTGCGCCGATCGGGGTGGATTACCGGCTGGAACAGACGGACGCGGGCTGGAAGGTCTACGATCTGAACGTGGAAGGCATCTGGCTGATCCAGAACTACCGCAATCAGTTCGCCCAGGAAATCGGCCGCAACGGCATCGACGGGCTGATCAAGGCGCTGAACGCGAAAAGCGGGCAATAGCCGCGTACTCGACACGCTCGCTGGCGGGTCCGGGCACGAGAATATTCCCTGATCACCGCTTATAATGCCCAGTGGCGCTCATTTCGGGGCGCCATTGTCTGCTCATGCCCGCCCTCGACCTGCAACACGTCTCCAAAATCTATGCCCCCGCCCGTCCGTCCCTGCGCGACCGGCTGACGGGCCGCCCCGCGCCCGCCGGATTCCAGGCGCTGCACGACGTCAACCTGACCATCGAGCACGGCGAGTTCTTCGGCCTGCTGGGGCCCAACGGGGCGGGCAAGACCACGATGATCTCGATCCTGGCCGGCCTGGCGCACGCCACGTCCGGCAGCGCCCGGGTCTGCGGCTACGACGTCGTCGACGATTTCCGCCGCGCCCGCCAGTCGCTGGGCGTCGTGCCGCAGGAAATCGTCTACGACCCGTTCTTCACTGTGCGCGAGACCCTGCGCCTGCAGTCGGGCTACTTCGGCCTGCGGAACAACGACGACTGGATCGATGAGATCCTGGACAATCTGGGCCTGCTGGACAAGGCCGACACCAACATGCGATCCCTGTCGGGCGGCATGAAGCGCCGCGTGCTGGTGGCCCAGGCGCTGGTTCACCGCCCGCCCGTCATCATCCTGGACGAGCCCACGGCGGGCGTCGACGTGGACCTGCGCCGCACGCTGTGGGATTTCATCACGCGGCTGAACCAGGCGGGCCACACCATCCTGCTGACCACGCACTACCTGGAAGAAGCCGAATCCCTGTGCGGACGCGTGGCCATGCTGAAATCCGGCCACGTCGTGGCGCTGGACACCACGCAGGCCCTGATGGCCCGGTTCGGCGGCGCCGACCTGGAGGACGCCTTCGTCCACATCATGCACGACGATTCCCTGCTGGAGGCCGAACTGTGATCCGCCCGGTTTCCCAGACGCGGCCGGCCATGGGCTCGGGCTTTCCGACACTGCTGCACAAAGAACTGATGCGCTTCTGGAAGGTCGGCCTGCAGACCATCGCGGCGCCGGTGGTGACGGCGCTGCTGTACCTGCTGATCTTTTCCCACGTGCTGGAAGACCGCGTGCAGGTCTACGGCAGCCTGCCCTACACGGCCTTCCTGATCCCCGGCCTGATGATGATGAGCATGCTGCAGAACAGCTTCGCCAATCCCTCGTCGTCGCTGATCCAGAGCCGCATCACCGGCAACCTGATCTTCGTGCTGCTGCCGCCCTTCTCGCACCGACAGATCTTCACGGCCTACCTGCTGGCCGCCGTCATGCGCGGCCTGGCTGTCGGGATCTGCATCTGGGCCGTGGCGCTGTTCTTCGTCCGCCTGCCGGTCACGGAACCCGTCTGGCTGCTGGTCTTCGCCGTCCTGTCCTGCTGGATCCTGGGCACGCTGGGGCTGATCGCCGGGCTGTGGTCGGAAAAATTCGACCAGCTGGCCGCCTTCCAGAACTTCCTGATCGTGCCCGCCACCTTCCTGTCGGGCGTGTTCTACTCCATCCACAGCCTGCCGCCCTTCTGGCAGACCGTGTCGGGCTGGAATCCGGTGTTCTACATGATCGACGGGTTCCGCTACGGCTTTTTCGCCGTCTCCGACGTTTCCCCCTGGCACGGACTGGCCGTGGTGCTGGCCGTCGCCGTCGTCCTCAGCCTTTTCGCCCTGCGCCTGCTGGCGCGGGGCTACAAATTACGGAGCTAAGCCCATGCAGCCGACCCCCGATCTCGTCCGCCAGTACATCGCGGACCACCTGGATTGCGAACACATCGAAGTCTACGGCGACGGCGCCCACTTCGAGGCCCTGATCGTCAGCAAGGCCTTCGAAGGCCAGAACACACTGGCGCGCCACCGCACGGTCTACCAGGCGCTGGGCGACCGCATGCGCGCGGAAATCCACGCGCTGTCGATGCGCAATCTGACCCCGGCCGAATACGCCGCCACCCAGGACGACAATGGATAAGCTCCTGATCCAGGGCGGACGCCCGCTGCACGGCGAAGTCACCATTTCGGGGGCGAAGAACGCCGCGCTGCCCATCCTGTGCGCCGCCCTGCTGACCGATGAACCGCTGGCGCTCGGCAACGTCCCCGCGCTGCGCGACATCGGCACCACCCTGACCCTGCTGGAACGCATGGGGGTGCGCACCCACCGCCCGGGCGACGAGCAGGTCACGCTGCAGGCCGGCCAGGTCCACAGCCAGGAAGCTCCTTACGAACTGGTCAAGACCATGCGGGCCTCCATCCTGGTGCTGGGGCCGCTGCTGGCGCGCTTCGGCCGCGCCCGCGTCAGCCTGCCGGGCGGCTGCGCCATCGGCCAGCGCCCCGTGGACCAGCACATCAAGGGCCTGGCCGCCATGGGCGCCAGCATCCGCATCGACCACGGCTTCGTCGTCGCCGAGGCCGGCCGCCTGAAAGGCGCCAGCATCCTGACCGACATGGTCACGGTCACAGGCACGGAAAACCTGCTGATGGCCGCCGCCCTGGCCGAAGGCCGCACCGTGCTGGAGAACGCCGCCTGCGAACCCGAAGTCGTGGACCTGGCCCGCGTGCTGATCGCCATGGGCGCCCACATCGAAGGCCACGGCACCGACCGCATCGTCATCGAAGGCGTCGAACGCCTGCACGGCGCCAGCCACCAGGTGGTGCCCGACCGCATCGAGGCCGGCACCTTCCTGTGCGCCGTGGCGGCCACGGGCGGCGACATCACCCTGCGCCGCGCCGCGCCCGACACCCTGGGCGCCGTGCTGGACAAACTGCGCGACGCCGGCCTGGAAATCACCACCGGCCCGGACTGGATCCGCGCCCGCATGGCTGGCCGGCCTCGCGCCACCGGCTTTCGCACCAGCGAATACCCCGGCTTCCCGACCGACATGCAGGCGCAGCTGATGGCCTTGAACACGCTGGCCGACGGCACCGCCGTCATCACGGAAAACATATTCGAGAACCGCTACATGCACGTGCAGGAACTCTGCCGCATGGGAGCGGACATCGAGATCGACGGCCACACCGCCGTCGTCCAGGGACACCCGGAACTGCTGGGCGCCACGGTCATGGCCACCGACCTGCGGGCGTCCGCCAGCCTGGTCATCGCCGGCCTGGCGGCCCAGGGCCAGACCACGGTCGAACGCATCTATCACCTGGACCGGGGCTACGAACGCATGGAACACAAGCTCCAGGCGCTGGGCGCAGACATCCAACGCATTCAATAGGCACACCGCAATGGCACAAGCCCCGCTGACCCTGGCCCTGTCCAAAGGCCGCATCTTCGAAGAAACCCTGCCGCTGCTGGCGGCGGCCGGCGTGGGCGTGCCGGAAAACCCGGAAACCTCGCGCAAGCTCATCCTGCCGACCGACTCCGACGAGCTGCGCATCATCATCGTGCGGGCATCCGACGTGCCCACCTACGTGCAATACGGGGCGGCGGATTTCGGCATCGCCGGCAAGGACGTGCTGCACGAACACATGGCCCAGCACCCCGGCGGCCTGTACCAGCCCATCGACCTGAACATCGCCCGCTGCCGCCTGTGCGTCGCCGCCCCCGAGGGCTTCGACTACCAGACGGCCGTGCGCCAGGGCTCGCGGCTGCGCATCGCCACCAAATACGTGCGCGCCGCCCGCGAGCACTTCGCCGCCAAGGGCGTGCACGTGGACATCATCAAGCTGTACGGCTCCATGGAACTGGCGCCGCTGGTCGGGCTGGCCGACGCCATCGTCGACCTGGTGTCCTCAGGCGGCACGCTGCGCGCCAACCGGCTGGTCGAAGTCGAGGAAATCCGCCAGATCTCCTCGCGCCTGATCGTCAACCAGGCGGCCCTGAAAATGCACGGTCCGCGCCTGCAGCCCTTCCTGGACGCCTTTGCCCAGGCTTCGGCGCAGATGGCCTGATAAGATAGCCTTTTACCCCTTTGTCGCCGTCATGTCCCTGATCAACCGCCTGGATGCCCGCGCCGCCGATTTCGACGCGGCCCTGACCCGCCTGCTGGCCTACGATGCCTCGCAGGACGAAACCATCGAATCCACGGTGCGCGACATCCTGCACGACGTGCAGACACGCGGCGACGCGGCGGTGCTCGATTACACGGCCCGCTTCGACCGGGTCCAGGCCGACAGCCTTTCGGCGCTCGAAATCCCCCGCGCGGACTGGCAGGCGGCGCTCGACGCCCTGCCGACCGACCAGTGCGCCGCCCTGGAAGCCGCCGCCGAACGGGTGCGCCGCTACCACGAGCACCAGCGCGCGGAAACCTGGACCTACACCGAGGCCGACGGCACGATGCTGGGCCAGCAGATCACGCCGCTCGACCGCGTGGGCCTGTACGTCCCGGGCGGCAAGGCCGCCTACCCCTCGTCGGTGCTGATGAACGCCATCCCGGCCAAGGTCGCCGGCGTGCCGGAACTGATCATGGTCACGCCCACGCCGGGCGGCGCGCGCAACCCGATGGTGCTGGCCGCGGCCGCCCTGGGCGGCGTCGACCGGGTCTTCGCCATCGGCGGGGCCCAGGCGGTCGGGGCGCTGGCCTACGGCACGCGGACCCTTCCCGCCGTGGACAAGATCGTCGGCCCGGGCAACGCCTACGTGGCCGCCGCCAAGCGGCGCGTCTTCGGCACCGTCGGCATCGACATGATCGCCGGCCCGTCCGAGATCCTGATCGTGGCCGACGGCAGCACCCCGGCCGACTGGCTGGCCATCGACCTGTTTTCCCAGGCCGAGCACGACGAACTGGCCCAGGCCATCCTGCTGTGCCCGGACGCCGCCTATCTGGACGCGGTCCAGGCCGCCATCGAACGCCTGCTGCCCAGCCAGCCCCGCGCCGATATCCTGCGCGTCAGCCTGGCCAATCGCGGCGCCCTGATCCGGACGGCGGACCTGGCCCAGGCCTGCGCGGTCGTCAACCGCATCGCGCCGGAACACCTGGAACTCTCCACCCGCGACCCGCAGGCCCTGCTGCCGCAGATCCGCCACGCCGGCGCGATCTTCCTGGGCGCCTACAGCTCCGAATCGCTGGGCGATTATTGCGCCGGCCCCAACCACGTCCTGCCCACGGCCCGCACGGCCCGATTCTCCTCGCCCCTGGGCGTGTATGATTTCCAGAAGCGCAGCAGCCTGATCCAGGTTTCGGCCGCCGGCGCCCAGACCCTGGGCCGCATCGCCGCCACGCTGGCCACCGGCGAAGGCCTGCACGCCCATGCGGCCAGCGCCACGCTGCGCCTGAACACGCCGGCCTGAGGCCGCCCGACCCAACAGAACCCCGCCCCCGCCATGCGCACCGCAACCATCGAACGCAATACCCAGGAAACCCGCATCCGAGTCGCCCTGAATCTGGACGGCACCGGCGCCCGCACCCTGAACACCGGCGTGCCGTTCCTGGACCACATGCTGGACCAGATCGCCCGCCACGGCCTGTTCGATCTGGACGTCCACTGCGACGGCGACACCCACATCGACGACCACCACAGCGTGGAAGACGTGGGCATCGCCCTGGGCCAGGCCTTCGCCGCCGCCGCGGGCAACAAGGCCGGCCTGCGCCGCTACGGCCACGCCTACGTGCCGCTGGACGAATCGCTGTCGCGCGTGGTGGTGGACCTGTCCGGGCGCCCCGGCCTGTTCTACCACGTCGACTACGCCCGCGCCCGCATCGGCAGCTTCGACGTCGACCTGGCCCGGGAATTCTTCCAGGGCTTCGTCAACCACGCCCAGGCCACCGTGCACATCGACAATCTGCGCGGCGAAAACGCCCACCACCAGTGCGAGACCATCTTCAAGGCCTTCGGCCGGGCGCTGCGCGCAGCCACGGAAATCGATCCCCGCGCCGGCGGCGCGATCCCCTCGACCAAAGGCGCGCTCTGATCCCGCCGGCCTCCTCCCGCCGGCCGGATCGCAACCCTCTCAGGATTCCCTCATCGTGACACGCATCGCCATCGTCGATTACGGCATGGGCAATTTCCACTCGGTGGCCCGCGCCCTGCAGGCGGCCGCCCCCGACCAGGACATCCGCATCGCCCGCCGGGCCGACGACATCCTGGCGGCCGACCGCATCGTCTTCCCCGGCCAGGGCGCCATGCCGGACTGCATGCGCACGCTGGACACCTCGGGCCTGCGCGACGCGGTCCTGCGGGCCGCCCGCGAAAAGCCGCTGCTGGGAGTCTGCGTGGGCGAACAGATGCTGTTCGACGGCAGCGACGAGGGCGACACCCCCGGCCTGGGCCTGTTCGCCGGCCGCGTGCGGCGCTTCCAGGGACAGGCCTTCGACCCGCCGTCCCAAGCCGATGCCGGCCGACTGAAGGTCCCGCACATGGGCTGGAACGCCGTGACGCAGACCCGGCCCCATCCGCTCTGGGAAGGCGTCGCCCAGGACACCCCGTTCTACTTCGTGCACAGCTACTACGCCCAGCCGGACGATCCTGGCCTGACCGCCGCCACCAGCCTCTACGGGCAGCCGTTCTGCTGCGCCGTTGCGGCCGACAATATTTTTGCCGTACAGTTTCACCCAGAAAAGAGCGCAACGCCCGGCCTGCGGATCTACCGCAACTTCAGCCGCTGGCAGCCCTGATCCTCACCCTCGGTGTTCCCTATCCTTTTCGCACTGACACGACGACCATGCTCCTGATCCCCGCCATCGACCTCAAAGACGGGCGCTGCGTGCGCCTGCGCCAAGGCGACCTGGCCGACGCCACCGTCTTTTCCGAAGATCCCGCCGCCATGGCGACCCAATGGGCCGACCAGGGCGCCCGTCGCCTGCATCTGGTGGACCTGAACGGCGCCGTCGCCGGCAAGCCGCGCAACCGCGCCGCCATCCAGGCCATCGTGGACGCCACCGACGAAGACCTTCCCATCCAGATCGGCGGCGGCATCCGCGACCTGGACACGGTCGAATACTACCTGGACAACGGCATCTCCTACGTCATCATCGGCACTGCGGCGGTGAAGGACCCCGGCTTCCTCAGCGACGCCTGCTCGGCCTTCCCCGGCCACATCATCGTCGGCCTGGACGCCCGCGACGGCAAGGTCGCAACCGACGGCTGGTCCAAGCTGACCCGCCACGACGTCGTGGACCTGGCCCGGAAGTTCGAGGACTACGGCTGCGAATCCATCATCTACACCGACATCGGCCGCGACGGCATGCTCAGCGGCGTCAACGTCGAAGCCACCGTGCGCCTGGCGCAGCAGGTCCGCATCCCGGTCATCGCCTCGGGCGGCGTGGCGTCCCTGGACGACATCCGCGCCCTGTGCGCCGTGGCCGACCAGGGCGTCGATGGCGCCATCCTGGGCCGCAGCATCTACGAAGGCGCCCTGGACTTCGCCGAAGCGCAAACCCTGGCCGACACACTCTGCGGCGCCGAAGACGATCCGGCACAGGAACCCGGGCAATCCGCATGACGAGCAGCCTCGACCCGCGCGGCACTGGCACGTCCGGCATGCCCCGCCCCGCCGCGCAGCCCTCGGACGGATCCGGTCTGTGCTGCCGCATCATCCCCTGCCTGGACGTCAACGCCGGCCGGGTGGTCAAGGGCGTCAACTTCGTCAACCTGACCGACGCAGGCGACCCGGTGGAGATCGCCCGCCGCTATGACGAGCAGGGCGCCGACGAACTCACGTTCCTGGACATCACCGCGACGTCCGATGACCGCGACCTGATCCTGCCCATCATCGAATCGGTGGCCCGGCAGGTCTTCATCCCTCTGACCGTCGGCGGCGGCGTGCGCCAGGTATCCGACATCCAGCGCCTGCTGGACGCCGGCGCCGACAAGGTCTCGATCAACAGCGCGGCCGTCGCGCGACCGGAACTGGTGGCCGAGGCCGCCGCCCATCACGGGTCCCAGTGCATCGTGGTGGCCCTGGACGCCCGCCGCGTCTCCGCCCCCGACGAATCCCCGCGCTGGGAGATCTTCACCCATGGCGGCCGCAAGGGCACGGGCCTGGACGCCGTGCAATGGGCCCGCCGCATGGCCGACCTGGGGGCGGGCGAACTGCTGCTGACCAGCATGGACCGCGACGGCACCAAATCCGGCTTCGACCTGGAACTGACCCGCGCCGTCTCGGACGCGGTGCCCGTTCCCGTCATCGCATCCGGCGGCGTGGGCAATCTGCAGCACCTGGCCGACGGCGTCACGCAAGGCCACGCCAGCGCCGTGCTGGCCGCCAGCATCTTCCACTTCGGTCAGCACACCCTGGCCGAGGCCAAGGACTTCCTGGCCGCCCAGGGCATCCGGGTGCGGCGATGACACGAACCTCCACGCCCGACTGGCTGTCGGAACTGCGCTTCGATGCGCAGGGGCTGATTCCGGCCATCGCCCAGGACGCCGACACGGGCACCGTCCTGATGATGGCCTGGATGAACGCCGAATCCGTCCAGGAAACCGTCCGCACCGGCCGCGCCGTGTATTTTTCGCGTTCCCGCCAGCGTCTGTGGCGCAAGGGCGAGGAATCCGGCCACATCCAGCAGGTCCACGACATCCGCCTGGACTGCGACGGCGACGTGCTGCTGCTGAAGGTCACCCAGGTCGGCGGCATCGCCTGCCACACGGGGCGCGAACGCTGCTTCTTCCGCGGCCTGGACACCCAGGGCGCCGAGCCCGTCTGGGTGACGCAGGACCCGGTCCTGAAAGACCCAGACACCATTTACCACACCCCGCACGCCTAGCGTCCCGACCGGCCCGCTTCCCCTTCCTTGCCGCCATGAGCTCCTCCGACACGACTTCCGCCTCCAACACCGACACCCTGGCCCGGCTGGCCGACACGCTGGCCACCCGCCGGCCGGACCGGGGCGGCAACCCGGACACGTCCTACACCGCCAAGCTGCTGTCCCGCGGCCCGGACGCCTTCCTGAAGAAGATCGGCGAAGAAGCCACCGAACTGGTGATGGCGGCCAAGGACGGCCGCCCCGATCGCATCGTCGCCGAAACCGCCGACCTCTGGTTCCATTGCCTGGTGGCCCTGACGCACTTCAACCTGCGCCCCGAAGACGTGCTGGCCGAACTCGCCCGCCGCGAAGGGCTCTCCGGCCTGGAAGAAAAGGCCTCGCGGCCCAAGGACTAGGCGGCGGACGGCCGCGGCCGCCCCCTCCGCCTAAGGGCATACCCTCAAGCGCCGGCATTCCCCTGCCCGATCAGCACAATGCCAGGGAAATTGTGGCAACATACGAGGTTGAGTGGACCGATGTCCGGCCCTATCCTGTAGAACCCCATGAGCCACGATTGCCTGTTTTGTAAAATCGCCCGGCACGAGATCCCCGCCCGCATCGTGCACGAAGACGACGAATTCCTCGCCTTCCATGACATCAATCCGGCCGCCCCGGTGCACTTGCTGTTGATTCCCAAACATCACGTCGCCTCGCTGGCCGACACCGGTCCTCAGGACGGCGCCTGGCTGGCCCGCATGCTGCAGCTGGCGCCCCGGCTGGCCGCCGAAAACGGCTGCAACCCGATGCCCGAAGGCGGCTTCCGGCTGGTCGCGAACACCGGCGCCGAAGGCGGCCAGGAAATCGATCATCTGCATTTTCACATTCTGGGTGGCGCACGCCCCTGGTCAAAACGCGCGGCGCCCGCCGCCTAAGGAGCTCTCATGGGTAGTTTCAGCATCTGGCACTGGCTGATCGTTCTGGTCATCGTCGCCCTGATTTTCGGTACCAAGAAATTGCGCAATATCGGCGAAGACCTCGGCGGCGCCGTCAAGGGCTTCAAGAAGGGCATGAAAGACGCCCAGGCCGAAGGCGAACCCGAGGCCAAGCCCTCCGTCACCCAGCAGGTTCAGGATTCCAACACCGTGGACGTCCAGGCCCGCGAGAAAAACGACGCCTGAGCCCGCGCACTGAACCGGAACCACCATGTTTGATGTCAGCTTCAGCGAACTGATGCTGATCGGCGTGATTGCGCTGATCGTCATCGGTCCCGAACGCCTGCCCAAGGTCGCCCGCACGGTCGGGCACCTGCTGGGGCGCGCCCAGCGCTACGTGAACGAAGTCAAATCCGATATCCAGAAGGAAATGGACCTCAAGGAAATCGGCGACATCAAGAACCAGATGGAAGACGCCGCCCGCTCGGTCCAGACCTCGATGAGCTCGTCCGTGGATGAACTGAAATCCGCCGTCACCCAGCCGACCCAGGCCGTCCAGGATTCCCTGGACGAAGCGCGGAAGGCCCTCGAAGTAAAGAAAGATGACTGACGCCTCCGACGCCTCGTCCCAGGACACCTTCATTTCCCACCTGATGGAGCTGCGCAGCCGTCTGCTGCGCGCGGTCGTCGCCGTGCTGGCCATTTTCGTGGTGCTGTTCCTGTACCCCGGACCCTCGGCCATCTACGACATCCTGGCCCAGCCCATGCTGGCGTCCCTGCCCGAAGGCACGCGGATGATCGCCACCGGCGTCATCACGCCCTTCATGGTGCCCATCAAGGTCACCCTGCTGGCGGCTTTCGTGCTGGCCCTGCCCTTCGTGCTGTATCAGGCCTGGGCCTTCGTCGCGCCCGGGCTGTACCGCCACGAACAGCGCCTGGCGCTGCCGCTGATCATCTCCAGCACCTTCCTGTTCCTGCTGGGCATGGCCTTCTGCTATTTCGTGGTGTTCCACACCGTCTTTCGCTTCATCGCCCACTTCGCGCCGCACTCGATCACGCCCGCGCCGGACATCGAGGCCTACGTCAATTTCGTGCTGACCATGTTCATCGCCTTCGGCGTGACCTTCGAGGTCCCCGTGGCGGTCGTCCTGCTGGTGAAGACCGGCCTCGTCACGGTCAAGAAACTGCGCGAAATCCGCGGCTACGTCGTCGTCTGCGCCTTCGTGCTGGCCGCCGTCGTCACCCCGCCGGACGTCCTCAGCCAGATCCTGCTGGCCACGCCGCTGTGCCTGTTGTACGAAATTGGCATCCTGGCCGGCGCCGCCCTGGAAAAACGCAAGCCCCCGGAAGAAGATCCGGCGGACCAGGCGAACGCGGTAATGCCGCAGGACGACGCTGCCTCGGGCGGGGACTGATCCCGCTACGGCCCGGTCCATGGCGTCGGGGCGTCCGCTGCCATGGACCCGCCGGCGCTGACGGTCACTGCGTCGCCAGCACCCGGTCCTGCACCTGGCGGAACGCCTCCGCCTTCTTGAATCCCACGACCCGGGCCTGGGGGATGAGCTTCCCCTTGGCATCGAAAAACAGGATGCCCGGCGGGCCGAACAGATCGAAGCGCGCCAGCAGGGCGCGGTCTTCGTCCGTCATCCGGGTCACGTCCGCCTGCAGCAGCAGCATCCGGCCCATACGTTCGGAAACCGCAGGATCGCTGAACGTGAATTTCTCCATCTCCAGGCAGGAAACGCACCAGTCCGCGTAGAAATCCAGCATCACAGGCCGGTCGGCGGCCGCCAGGCGCGCGTCCAGGTCCGCCAGGGACTGCACACGCGTGAACCGGGCCCGGATGGCGGCGGGGTCCGCAGGCGCGCCCGACGCGCCGCCCTGAACGGCGGCCGCGCCGGCGGCGAACGGCGCTAGCGGGCGCAGCATGTCCCGCCCCCCCGCCAGCAGCCCTGCGCCCTGCGCCAGCCCCCACAGGGCCAGCAACATGGCGAGCGCGCGCGCCAGCAGCCGCAGCGGTCCGGCCTCGCCATCCCCCCGGGCTGCGGTCGATCCCAGCAGCAGGGCGGCCCACAGCGCCAGCAGCGCCCAGCCGGCGACGTACAGGCCGCCGGCCAGCAAGGGACGCGCCATCCACCAGGCCGTCGCCAGCAGCAACAGGCCGAAGCCGGCCTTCAGAGGCATCATCCAGGCGCCGGCGCGCGGCATCAGGGCCCCCGCCCCGGCGCCCACGGCCAGCAGCAGCAGGCCTTCGCCCCAGGCCATGGCGAACAGGGCCGCGCCGCCGATCACCACGTCGCCCGTCTGGGAAATGAACAGCAGCACCCCGGCCAGCGGAGCGGCCACGCAGGGCCCCACGATCAGGGCCGACAGCATGCCCATCAGGAACACGCCGCCCGCCCGGCCGCCGGGCAGGCGTTGCATCCAGCCTTGCAGGCGCGACTGGAAACCCACCGGAGCCTGCAGGGTGAAGACGTCCAGCATGGCCAGTGCGAAGAGCGCCAGCAGCACGGCGAAAGAGCCCAGGACCCAGGGCGATTGCAGCCAGGCGGCCAGTCCGGCGCCCGCCAGGCCGGCCGCCACGCCCAGGGCCGTGTAGACGATGGACATGCCCAGCACATAGATGGCGGCCATGCCCAGGCCCCGCCGTCGGCTGACGGCCTGCCCGTCCTTGCCGGCGATGATGGCCAGCAGGATCGGCACCATGGGCAGCACGCAGGGGGTCAGCGACAGCAGAATCCCGAACAGCAGGCTCAGGCCCAGGATCTGCCACAAGGGCGCCTGGTGCAGCCACGCCGCCATGCCCACGTCGCCCATGTCCAGCCAGGAGGAGGCGTCCGATTCCGCCGAGGGCTCGGGCCGATCCGCCCCGGCTGCGGGGGCGCCCAGCAGCGACAGCGCGGAGCCCGCGCCGGCTTTGCGAGCGCCAGGCGTCGGACCGGATGCGGCGGTCTCATCCTGCGGCGCGGGGACCTGGGCGCGCGCCAGCGGCCCCTGCGCCTGATAACCCTCGCCCTGGGCCGCCAACGTGAACTGCCGGGTCATGGGCGGATAGCACAGGCCTTCGTCCGCGCAGCCCTGCCCCGTCACCGTCACCTGCAGGGGGGCCGCCGCGCCGCCCTCCAGCGGCGCGCGCAACGTCACTCCCCGGTGGAAGACTTCCATGTCCTGGTCGAAGGTCGGGTCGTATTTCACCTGGCCCTTGGGCAGGCGCAGGGGCTGCGTCCAGGCCGGCTGGCGGGTTTCCGTCCCCGGCGGCGTCAGCGTCGACTGCCGGTACAGCAGCAAGCGGCCCTGGGCATCTTCGATCCGCACCTCGAAGCGTTCCTGGTACATGTAATAGCCCGGCGCGATCGCGTAATGCACGTCCAGCGCCAGGGGATCGGGCATGGCGACCGTGGTGACGAACGCCTTGTCGGGATCCAGGAAATCATCCGCCGCCCAGGCCTTGCCGATCACACCGACCGCCATCAGGCCCATCAGCAACAGGGACAGGAACTTCTTCATAAAACGATCTCTTTCAGGGCAGACGCCACGGATCGGGGCCGGCGGAACATCAGGAGCGCGACGAGCCGGCAGGCGCGGCGACATTCCCGGCGACCCAGTCCAGATACGCCGCGCTGCCGGCGGGAACGCCCAGGACCAGGAATTCGGGGATCTCGTAGGGATGCAGTTCGCACAGGCGCCGATGAAGAGCGGGCAAGGCGGCCGCCGTGGTCTTGAAACTGAGCGGAATTTCTTCCGAGCCTTCCAGATGCCCCTGCCACAGATACATCGAAGTCATCACGCCGCCGACCTGGGCGCAGGCCGCCAGGGATTCCTCGACCAGCACATGGGCGATCCGCTTGGCCAGCAGCACGTCAGGAGCCGTCGACAGCACGACGACGGCATCCGCGGGCGCCCCGTCCTGGCGCCGCAGCCCCCCGGAGGATCCGGCCTCGGCGGACGCGCCTGCCGCCGCCGGCGAGTGTTCGGGCACTGACATGGTAAATCCCAACAGACAAAACTCTTTGATTTTACATGCAGAAAGGCCCGAAGCAGCAGCTTCGGGCCTTGGGAGTGCGGGCGATGCGGGCGGATCGGGGATCCGCCCCGACGCGCGGCTTATTCGGCGGCGGCTTCGGCCTCGGGACGATCCACCAGTTCCATGTAGGCCATGGGGGCGTTGTCACCCTGGCGGAAGCCCATCTTCAGCACACGGGTGTAGCCGCCGTTGCGGGCGGCGAAGCGCGGGCCGATCTCGTTGAAGAGCTTGGTGACGGCATCGCGGTCACGCAGACGGGCGAAGGCCAGGCGGCGGTTGGCCAGCGTGGGGTTCTTGCCCAGGGTAATCAGGGGTTCCACCACACGGCGCAATTCCTTGGCCTTGGGCAGCGTGGTCTTGATCGCTTCGTGGGTCAGCAGGGACACAGCCATGTTGCGGAACATGGCCAGGCGATGGCTGCTGGTACGGTTCAGTTTGCGGAGGCCGCTACGATGACGCATGATGATTTCCTTGTTTGAATCTAAGACCCGGATCTTCTATCGCACTGGGCGCGGCCCGGGTGGGTTGAAAGCGTTCGCCCGGAACCCGGGCAAGCGCGGGATTTTAGCATGGGGCGAAGGCATTTCTTCGCCCCATGCCGGTCTGCTTAGGGGCGCTCCAGCCCGACGGGGGGCCAGTTTTCCAGCTTCATGCCCAGGGTCAGGCCGCGTGCGGCCAGGACTTCCTTGATCTCGTTGAGCGACTTGCGGCCCAGATTCGGAGTCTTCAGCAGCTCATTTTCGGTGCGCTGGATCAGATCGCCGATGTAGTAGATGTTTTCGGCCTTCAGGCAATTGGCCGAACGCACCGTCAATTCCAGATCGTCCACCGGACGCAGCAGCACCGGATCGATCGGGGCCGACTGGCCGCCCACCGGCAGGCTGGTGGTCAGCTGGCCGGCGTCCTTGTCCGCCAGGGACACGAACACGGACACCTGATCCATCAGGATGCGGGCCGACTGGCGCACGGCTTCTTCGGGGCTGATGACGCCGTTGGTCAGCACGTCCAGCACCAGCTTGTCCAGGTCGGTACGCTGTTCCACACGAGCGCTTTCGACCGCGTAGCTGACGCGGCGCACCGGGCTGAAGGAGGCGTCCAGCACGATCTGGCCGATGGTGGCCGAACGGTCATCGACCAGCGCCCGCACATTGCCCGGCACGTAGCCGCGGCCCTGTTCGACCTTGAGCTGCATTTCGATGCGGCCGTTGTCGGTCAGGGTGGCGATCAGGTGATCGGGGTTGAGGATCTCCACGTCGTGCGGCAGTTCGATGTCGCGCGCGCGGACCTCGCCCGGGCCCTGCTTGTTCAGCTGCAGCGTGACTTCTTCGCGATTGTGCAGCTTGAACACCACGCCCTTCAGATTCAGCAGGATGTCCACGACGTCTTCGCGCACGCCGGCGATCGTGGAATATTCATGCACGACGCCGCTGATCTGCACTTCCGTCGGCGCGTAGCCGGTCATGGAAGACAGCAGGATGCGGCGCAGGGCGTTGCCCAGCGTGTGGCCATAACCACGCTCGAAGGGCTCCATGACGACCTTGGCGTGATTGGCGCCCAGCGATTCCACGGTAATGGTGCGGGGCTTGAGAAAACCTTGTGCGGACATATGTGTTCCTTTTCAATACCCTCGGCTCGTTACACCGATAAGGCTGACGGACATGAAGGACCGGCCGCGAGACCGGAACAAGACCACAGCCCACCTCGGGCGGATGCCTGAGCGTGGGCTGGATGACAGCTTCCGGGCAAGGCCCGGAGGCTGCGCGGTGGCGCGAAGCCACCCGGATGGATCAGCGGGAATACAATTCCACGACCATGGATTCGTTGACGTCGTGAGCGACGTCAGCGCGATCCGGGGCCTGCTTGAACACGCCCGAGAGCTTGCCGGCATCGACTTCGACCCACTGGGGCAGGCCGTTGCCGGTCGCCAGGTCCAGGGATTCCTTGATGCGGATCTGGGCCTTGGCCTTTTCACGGATCGAGACCACGTCGCCGGCCTTCACCAGCATCGAGGCGATGTCGGCGGTGTGGCCGTTCAGTTCGATGGCGCGGTGATTCACCAGCTGGCGCGCTTCGGCGCGCGTCGAGCCAAAGCCCATGCGGTAGACGACGTTGTCCAGGCGCGATTCCAGCAGCTGGATCAAAGTTTCGCCGGTGTTGCCGCGACGGCGCTCGGCTTCTTCGAAGTAGCGGCGGAACTGCTTTTCCAGCACGCCGTACATGCGCTTGAGCTTCTGCTTTTCACGCAGCTGCAGACCGAAGTCGGAGGTGCGGGAACCCGAAGTGCGGCCATGCTGGCCGGGCTTGGATTCGAGCTTGCACTTGGAGTCCAGCGAGCGGCGGGCGCTCTTCAGGAACAGGTCGGTGCCTTCGCGACGCGAAAGCTTGCATTTGGGTCCGGTATAACGAGCCAAGATGTTCCCCTTAGATACGACGACGCTTGGGCGGGCGGCAGCCGTTGTGCGGCACCGGCGTGATGTCGGAAATGCTGGAGATCTTGATCCCCAGGGCATTCAACGCACGCACCGAAGATTCGCGGCCGGGGCCGGGGCCCTTGATGCGAACTTCCAGGGTCTTGATGCCGTATTCCTGGGCCACGCGGCCGGCGGACTCGGCAGCGACCTGGGCGGCAAACGGGGTCGATTTACGCGAACCCTTGAACCCTGCGCCACCGGACGTCGCCCACGACAGGGCATTGCCCTGGCGGTCGGTGATGGTGATGATGGTGTTGTTGAAAGACGCGTGGACGTGAGCAATCCCGTCCGACACGTTCTTCTTGACTTTCTTGCGGACGCGCGACGCGCCGGCTTGTGCTTTGGCCATGTTGATTCCTATTTATTTCTTCAGGGACGCTGCTGCGCGACGCGGGCCCTTGCGGGTACGCGCGTTCGTGCGGGTACGCTGACCGCGCACCGGCAGGCCACGCTTGTGGCGCATGCCACGATACGTGCCCAGGTCGATCAGACGCTTGATCGACAGTTGCACTTCACGACGCAGGTCGCCTTCAACCGTGAAGGAATGCACCTGTTCGCGGATCTTTTCCAGCTCAGCGTCGCTCAGATCCTTGATCTTCTTGGAATATTCGATGCCGGTCGCTTCGCAGATCTTGCGGGCGCGCGAACGGCCGATGCCGAAAATCGCGGTCAAGCCGATCTCGGCGTGTTGATGCGGCGGAATATTGATGCCAGCAATACGGGCCATGACTGTTCCTCGTGAAATCCGTGATGCCCGGCCTTAGCCTTGGCGTTGCTTGTGACGCGGGTCGGTGCAGATGACACGCACCACGCCGTGACGTTTGATGATTTTGCAGTTGCGGCAGATCCGCTTTACCGATGCCATTACCTTCATGGGATTCTCCTGGTTTTTGACCGGCCGCCTATTTGGAGCGGAAAACTATCCTGGCGCGCGACAGGTCATAGGGCGTGAGCTCCACTGTGACCTTGTCACCCGGAAGGATCCGGATATAGTGCATACGCATCTTGCCCGAAATGTGGCCCAACACCATGTGGCCATTTTCCAGCTTGACACGAAACGTTGCGTTGGGAAGGTTTTCCACGACCTCCCCTTGCATCTGAATGACGTCGTCCTTGGACATGATTTTTAGCGCATGGGAAGACCCGCGCCCTTGAAGTTCGCCTTCCGGAGCAACGAATCATACTGTTGGGACATCATGTAGGCTTGCGCCTGGGCCATGAAATCCATGGCGACGACGACAATGATCAGCAGCGAAGTACCGCCAAAATAGAACGGCACGTTCCAGCGCATCTGCATCAGTTCGGGCAGCAGACAGACCAGCGTGACATAGATGGCCCCCGACAGCGTCAGACGCATCAGGATCTTGTCGATGTAGCGCGCCGTCTGGTCGCCCGGGCGGATCCCGGGAACGAAGGCGCCGCTCTTTTTCAGGTTGTCCGCCGTTTCACGGCTGTTGAACACCAGCGCCGTGTAAAAGAAGCAGAAGAAAATGATCAGGCCGGAATACAGCGTCACGTACAGCGGCTGGCGCGGCGACAGGGCAGCCGCCAGATCGCCCAGCCAGCGCATGTTCGGATTGCTGGAGAACCAGCTGGTCACGGTGGCCGGCAGCAGGATGATGGACGACGCGAAGATCGGCGGAATCACCCCGGACATGTTCAGCTTCAGCGGCAGATGCGAGGACTGTCCGCCATAGAGCTTGTTGCCGACCTGACGCTTGGCGTAGTTCACGGTGATGCGGCGCTGGCCGCGTTCCACGTAGACCACGAAATACGTCACGGCGACCACCAGGGCGAGGATGAACAGCACCGACAGCACCGACATCGAATCCGTGCGGACCAGGTCCAGCATGCCGCCCAGCGCGCCGGGCAGGCCGGCCACGATCCCGGCGAAAATCAGCAGCGAAATGCCGTTGCCCAGACCCCGTTCAGTGATCTGTTCGCCCAGCCACATCAGGAACATGGAACCCGTCACCAGCGTCACGATGGTCGTGAAGCGGAACAGCAGGCCCGGATCGATGACCAGGCCCGGCTGCGATTCCAGCGCGACGGAAATCCCCACCGCCTGGAAAAGGGCCAGGAACACAGTGCCGTAGCGCGTGTACTGGGTGATCTTGCGCTGCCCGGACTGGCCTTCTTTCTTGATGGCTTCCAGGGTGGGCACGACCACGGCCAGCAGCTGCATGATGATGGCTGCCGAAATGTACGGCATGATCCCCAGGGCCAGCACGGAGAACCGTTCCAGGGCCCCGCCGGAGAACATGTTGAACAGGCCCAGGATACCGCCCTGGTTCTGCTGGAACAGGTCCGCCAGCGCATCGGGATTGATGCCCGGCACGGGAACGTGCGTCCCCATGCGATAGACGATCAGGGCCAGCACGAGGAACAGGATGCGGCGCTTGAGGTCGCCGTATCCTGCGCTGGGCTTATGTGCCTGAGCTTTCGCCACTGCTGCCCCTTAAGCCAGCGAACCGCCGGCGGCCTCGATCGCGGCGCGGGCGCCGGCCGTTGCATTGATGCCCTTCAGGGCAACCTTGCGGGAGATCTCGCCGGTCTTGATGACCTTGACGTAGCGCACCAGGTCGCCGACCAGGCCGGCGGCCTTGAGCACCTGCACGTCGATTTCGTCGACGGGCAGCGCCTGCAGGTCGGACAGACGGATCTCGGCCGCCAGGTGGCGACCCAGCGGGGTGAAGCCGCGCTTGGGCAGGCGACGCTGCAGCGGCATCTGACCGCCTTCGAAGCCGACCTTGTGGAAACCACCGGCACGGGACTTCTGGCCCTTGTGGCCGCGGCCGGCCGTCTTGCCCAGGCCGGAACCGATGCCACGGCCCACGCGGCGGCGCGGACGCTTGGCGCCTTCGGCGGGCGCGATCGTATTCAGTTGAGTAACGGACATCTGAATTCCTTTGTTCAGGCTTCCGAGACCGTGACCAGATAATCCACCTTGCGGATCATCCCACGCACCTCGGGAGTATCGATCAGGACGCGGCTGCTGTTGACCTTGCCCAGCCCCAGACCGCGCACCGTGGCGCGGTGGGACTTGTGAGTGCCGATCACGGAGCGCACGAGCGTGACTTTGATTTGCTTCTGTGCCATGTCTTACCCCAGGATTTCTTCGACGGTCTTGCCGCGCTTGGCAGCAATTTCCGACGGGGTGGAGCAGGCGCGCAGACCATTCAGCGTGGCGCGCACCATGTTGTAGGGGTTGCTGGAGCCGAGGCTCTTGGCCACGACGTTACGCACACCCATGACTTCGAAGATCGCGCGCATCGGGCCGCCGGCGATCACGCCGGTACCTTCAGCGGCCGGCGAGATAAGGACGGTGGAAGCGCCGTGCTTGCCGACCACGGTGTGGTGCAGCGTGCCGTTCTTCAGAGCGACCTTGAGCAGACCGCGACGGGCCTGTTCCATCGCCTTCTGAACCGCCACCGGCACTTCGCGGGCCTTGCCCTTGCCCATGCCGATGCGGCCATCGCCGTCACCGACCACGGTCAGTGCTGCGAAGCTCATGGTGCGACCACCTTTGACGACCTTGCTGACGCGGTTGACCGCGATCATCTTTTCGCGCATGCCGTCGTCGCGTTCCTGCTCGGCGGCGTGCTTGCCTTGTGCTTTAGCCATGTGATTCCCTTAGAACTTCAAGCCGGCTTCACGCGCGGCTTCGGCCAGCGCCTTGACGCGGCCATGGTAACGGAAGCCCGAACGGTCGAAAGCGACGAGTTCGATGCCGGCAGCCTTGGCCTTCTCGGCCACGCGCTTGCCGACCAGGCTGGCGGCGGCGGCATTGCCGCCGTTGGCCTTCTGGCTGGCGAGTTCCTTGCGGACTTCGGGCTCGAGCGTGGAAGCGCTGACGAGCACACGATCGCCTTCCGGCGAAATGATGTTGGCGTAGATGTGCAGATTCGTGCGATGCACCGACAGACGGTGCACGCGCAGTTCGTGAATCTTGCGGCGGGTGGCCGCGGCACGACGCAAACGGGAGAGTTTCTTGTCCATGATTCGTCCTTGCCTGCGTGCTTATTTCTTCTTGGTTTCTTTCAGGATCACGCGTTCGTCCGCATACCGCACGCCCTTGCCCTTGTAGGGTTCGGGTTCGCGATAAGCGCGGATGTCGGCGGCCACCTGACCGACGGACTGCTTGTCGGCGCCCTTGACCACGATTTCAGTCTGGGACGGGCACTCGATCTTGATCCCGTTGGGGATGTCGTGCAGCACGTCGTGCGAGAAACCCAGCTGCAGCTTCAGCGTGGCGCCCTGGATCTGAGCGCGGAAACCCACGCCCACCAGAGTCAGACGACGCTCGAAGCCCTTGCTGACCCCGGTGACCATGTTGTTGACCAGCGCACGCACGGTGCCGGACATCGCATTGGCCTGACGGGAATCGTTGGCAACGGCAAACGTCAGATGGCCGTCTTCCTGGGCGATGCGGACGTTGCCGTCCAGCGCCTGGGTCAGGGTGCCCAGCGGGCCCTTGACGACGATCTGACCGGCGCTGATCGTGGCTTCGACGCCCTTCGGCAGCGCAACGGGATATTTAGCGATACGTGACATAGTGTGATACCCCCTTATGCCACGTAGCAGAGCACTTCGCCGCCCACGCCGGTCGCGCGGGCCTTGCGGTCCGTCATGACGCCACGCGGGGTGGAGACGATCGCCACGCCCAGGCCGTTCATGACCTGAGGGATGGTGGCGCTGCTCTTGTAGATACGCAGGCCGGGACGCGAGACGCGGTCGATGCGCTCGATCACCGGGCGGCCGGCATAATATTTCAGCGTGATTTCCAGCTGCGGCTTGGCCTGTTCGCCCGCCACGCGGAAATCTTCGATGTAGCCTTCGTCCTTCAGCACGGCTGCGATGGCAGCCTTCAGCTTCGAGGAGGGCATGGAAACCGACGTCTTGTTGACCATTTGCGCATTACGCACGCGGGTCAGCATATCGGCGATGGGATCGCTCATGCTCATGTGTGGTTCTCCTACCAGCTGGCCTTGGTCATGCCCGGCACTTCGCCGCGCATGGCCATTTCACGCAGTTTGTGACGCGTCAGCCCGAACTTGCTGAACACGCCGCGGGGACGACCCGTCACCACGCAGCGATTGCGCTGGCGGGTGGGGTTGGCGTTGCGGGGCAGCTGTTGCAGGGCCAGGCGAGCCTGATAGCGTTCTTCGTCGGATTTGGACTGATCGGCGATGATCGCCTTCAGTGCGGTGCGCTTCGCCGCGAACTTTTCAGCCAGCTTGGCGCGCTTGATGTCGCGATTGATGAGGGAAAGTTTTGCCACGTCAGCCCCTTAGTTGCGGAAGGGGAAGCTGAATGCGCTCAAGAGCGCCTTGGCTTCCTCGTCGGTCTTTGCGGTGGTGGTGATGCTGATGTTCATCCCGCGCACGGCATCGATCTTGTCGTATTCGATTTCCGGGAAGATGATCTGTTCCTTCACCCCGATGTTGTAGTTGCCGCGGCCATCGAAGGCACGGCCCGACACGCCGCGGAAGTCGCGCACGCGCGGCAGGGCGACGGAGATCAGACGATCCAGGAATTCGTACATGCGCTGGCCACGCAGGGTGACCATGCAGCCGATCGGGTAGTCTTCACGAATCTTGAAGCCGGCGATGGCCTTGCGGGTCTTCGTGACGACGGGCTTCTGACCGGAGATCTTGGTCATGTCGCCCACGGCGTTTTCGATGATCTTCTTGTCGGAGACCGCTTCGGACACACCCATGTTCAAGGTGATCTTGGTGATGCGCGGCACCTGCATGATCGACTGATAGCCGAACTTCTCCTTCAGATCGCCAGCGACCTTGGAGCGGTAGAAATCTTGTAAACGAGCCATTTGATGCGCCCCTTATGCCTTCGCGCCAACGACAGCGCCGTTGGAACGGAAAATGCGGACCTTGGCCCCGTCCACGACCTTGACGCCGACGCGGTCGCCCTTGCCGGTTTCGGGGTTGTAGATCGCCACATTGGAGATATGGATGGGCAGGGTCTTGTCGACGATGCCGCCGGGGGTGCCCGCCATGGGGTTGCCCTTGGCGTGCTTCTTGACGACGTTGATGCCTTCGACCAGCACGTGGTCGTCGTCGACGCGAGCCACCACGGTGCCGCGGCGGCTGCGATCGCGGCCGGTCAGCACAATGACTTCGTCGCCTTTACGAATGTTTTGCATGATCTGCTCCTTACAGCACTTCGGGCGCCAGGGACACGATCTTCATGAACTTCTCGGTGCGCAGTTCACGTGTGACCGGTCCGAAGATGCGCGTGCCGATGGGTTCGAGTTTCGCATTGAGCAACACGGCCGCATTGCCGCCGAAGCGGATCAGGGAACCGTCTTTGCGGCGCACGCCCTTGGCGGTACGCACCACCACGGCGTTGTAGATTTCGCCTTTTTTCACGCGCCCGCGAGGCGCCGCTTCTTTGACGGACACCTTGATGACGTCGCCGATGGCGGCATAGCGGCGCTTCGAGCCGCCCAACACCTTGATGCACATGACGGAACGCGCACCTGTGTTGTCGGCCACGTCCAGCGTGGTCTGCATTTGGATCATGATTTTTCCTGTTCCAACTTAACAACGATGCCCAGAGCATTCACCCCAAGACAACGCAGCCAGTTTTGGTCCCGTCAAGCCGACGCACCTTGCTGCGCGCGGGCTCTGGGTTGAAATTCCTGTTTGCGCAAAATGATTTTGCACATAAACGAGATTACCAACTCGGCCTGGCCTGGCGGCACACTGAAAACCCCGAACGATTGCCCGATGATTCCCATATGACGCGCCTGGCAGATAGGCCAAGACCGCAATTATAGCCACAAGCACTCTGAAAAGACAAGCGCTTTTTGGCGACTGATGGCTGGACGCATCACCGCGCCCGGGGCAAGGCCCCGTATTCGACCAGCATGCGGCGGATCGCCTCGTCATCGGCGTCGTCCACATAGACCCGCATGCCCATGCCGATGGCCGTTTCCGTGACCGCCACCATCATCTGGACGCCGCCGGGGCTGGAGAGCAGCTCGCGGACGAAGGACCCGCCCAGCTTGACGTAGCCGAAATCGACTTCGTGGATCTTGCGCAAGGCGTCGGGCTGCTGATCCAGCCCCCGCAGGCCGACCGAAATACCCGTCTCGATCAGCCCCCCGGCAAAGGCCTTGAAGGCCTCCAGGTGGCGGCTCAGGCCATAGGCGTCGAGTTCCACCACCACCCGCCGCAGCAGTTCGGGGTCCGCATAGGCGCAGATGCGGCGGACCTCGTCCAGATACTGGGCGTCCAGGATGGAGGACATGGACATGCGCACGACCAGGATGCCGGGGTGTTCGCCCAGCCAGCTCAGTGCGAGGGCCAGGGCCCGCATGTCGCAATCGGAAGACAGGCCCAGCCGCGCGGCGGCCGGCATGAACAGATAGCCCGACATCGGCGGCTGGTCGCCGTCATCTTCCCGCAGGCTGAGGGACGCCTCGTAGCGGTCCGTGATGTCGTCGCCCTCGTACTGCACCAGGCGCACGTCCAGGGAAAGGCGGTCGTGGTCCAGGGCCTGGGAAATCAGCGTGCGCCAGGACGCCTCGCCCATGCGCAGCTCGCCGGTTTCGCGATCGGCGTGCGACAGGAATTCGACTTCCGCGTGGCCGGCGCTTTCCGCGCACATCAGCGCCAGGTCCAGGCGCGTCAGGACGTCCTTGGGCGTGCACTGGACGGTGTAGTCCGTCAGGGCGAAGGCCCACCGCGACAGGTTCTGGCTGTCGAGCTTCACCCGCAGCGTCTCGAACAGTTCACGCAGCCGCTGGATGGGGCGCATGACTTCGGGGCCGCCCCCCACCGGGAACAGGATCACGAAATCCGCGCCGTTCAGGCGGGCCGGCAGGGCATGCGCCTGCGGATAATCCGCCAGAACCTCGATCAACCGTCCGCCCAGAAGACGCAGCCAATCGTCGATCTCCTGGCGGTCGCACTGATTCTGCAGCCGGGCCATGTCGCGCTGGCGCGCCAGCAGGACATAGCCGCTGACCGCGCCCTGGCGCGAATCGTCGCGCAGCATGCGCTTGAGTTCATTCAGGAAGTAGGCGCGATTGGCCAGCCCCGTGACCGGATCCCGGTTCAGTTCGATTTCAAGCTGCTCGATGCGAGCCATCTGCTCGTCCATGCTGGGCGACACCCGTTCGCGGACTTCGTCCAGCAACTCGGCGTTTTCGACGGGCCCCGTCTGCTTGACCTTGATCTCGGGCGCTTCCGGCGCGGGAGTTTCCTGCAGGGCGCGGCGTAGCCGCGACAGCAGGGCCGCCAGGAACAGCGCCCAGAACGCGGCGATCCCCAGGGCCAGCCACAGCCACTGGATGACGTGCGCCCACAGGGCGTCGCGGGCCGGCGCGGGATCCAGGACCAGGCTCAGGCGCCCGGCCCCGCCGATCTGCCGCTGCGCCTGGTGGGGCGCGATATCGCCCCAGGCGCCAAACCAGCCGGGCGCGTTCGCGGCGGCGGACGTCATCCGGCGAGCCTGGAACGCCATGGTCCCGTCGGCGGCCTGCAGGGACAGTTCCGCAAACCGCCCCTGCTGGAAGGCGGCTTCGAGAACGCGCACCCGCGCCGCCTGATCGGGCTGGGCGCTGACCAGCAACGCCAGGGTGGCGGCGGCATTCTCGCTATCGCTTTGCAGCTGGCCGTCCAGCTGTCGGTCCATCAGCCGGGTGCCCACCGCCAGCATGCCGATCAAGATGCAGGCGATCACCAGCGTGGAAATCACCAGCAGCTGTCGCACGGATGCCATCACGCGTCCTCTTTATCACTATGTCACGAATCCTGAAAGTGTATCCTTTGCGCTGCGAAACCCCAAGAAGCGCACAGCTCGCCCCGATGCATCGACGGTCATCTAAGGGGTAACACGGATACCGTTCTCGGGCGGCTTGTGTATAGTTTTAAAACAAACGTTTGAACTACACATGACCATCTCCCGTTCGACCCTCACCCGCGATGCCATTCTCGATGCCGCCGAACATCTGTTCGCCGAGCAGGGGCACGACAAGACTTCCATGCGCCAGATCACCAAGGCGGCGGACGTCAACCTGTCGGCCGTCAACTATCACTTCGGCTCGAAGGATGCTCTGATCGAAGCCGTCTTCCAGCGCCGGCTGGATGCCCTGAACGACGAGCGCCTGCGCATCCTGGATACCCTGGAAGCCCAGGCCAACGGCCAGCCGCTGAAGCCCTCGGCCATCGTCGAGGCCTATTTCGGCCCCCTGGTGCGCCACGCCTGCAGCGCCGGAGCGGAACGCCGCGCCTTCATGCCGCTGCAAAGCAGCAACCTGTCGGACCCCAACGGCGCGATCAACGCTCTGTTCGAGGCCGAGCGCTCGGTCGTGGCCCATCGCTTCACGCGGGCCCTGCTGACCTCGCTGCCGGGCGTGCCCGAGGCCGAGATCGTCTGGCGCTTCCACTTCATGCTGGGCGCCACGGCCTACGCCATCATGGGGGCGGACAGTTCCAGCCGGGTCATGAACCTGCAGGGCGATACGAGCCTGAATGCCGACGTGCTGCTCGACCGCCTGATGGCCTTTTTGCTGGGCGGCCTGCGGGCCCCGCTGCCCGCCCAGCCTTCGCCCCAGTCCGTCCTGCAGGTCGGACTGGATCGTCCGCAGACCGGCCACGCCACGGGAATGATGGCCGGACGCGATTCCTCGTCACCGATTTAGGGGGCTTCCATGAAACCAGATGATGGCTGATCCCTATTTGATGCCGGACTGACACCGGCTGTTCCCTGAAGCACCCATCACGCTGCGCGATGCGCGGCGCGGGTGTCTGCACGTCAAAAAAACGTCCTGCATGCAGTGCCTACCGGCACGGCACGGGGTTCTGCACGCCCGCATTTCGCAGGGCACGCTCAACCATCCATCTGTGGAGTAGACATCATGAAGTTGCATCATTCGATCAAGACCCTGTCGGCCCTGATCATCGGCCTGGGCGGTATCGGCGCCGCTCACGCGGCCGGTTTTCAGCTGCTGGAGCAAAACGGCAGCGGCCTGGGCAACGCCTACGCGGGCTCGGCCGCCATCGGCGAAAACGCCAGCGCCAACTATTTCAACCCCGCCAGCATCACCCTGTTGCCAGGCATGAACGTCAGCGCGGGCGTGGTCGGGATCAAGCCGAGCTTCAAATTCTCGAACGGCGGCAGCACCAGCCCGCTGGGCACTCCGGCCACCGGCGGCAATGGCGGGGACGCCGGCTCCTGGGCGGCCGTGCCCAACGCGCACTTCACCTGGGAAGTGAATCCGCGCTGGTGGCTGGGCCTGAGCGTGGGCGCGCCCTTCGGCCTGATGACCGACTACGAGAAAGGCTGGGCCGGCCGCTATCACTCCGAGAAATTCTCCATCGAGAGCATCAACATCAATCCGTCCATCGCCTTCAAGGCCACCGACACGCTCTCCATCGGCGTGGGCGTGAACTGGATGCAGCTGGACGCGGACTACCGCAAGGCGCAGTTCGTGCCCGGTATCCCGACTGGCGCGATGGGCAACCCCATCCCTCTGCCCGGCGGCGACCTGAGCGCCAAGGTGAAGGCCAAGGGCGACGCCTGGGGCTGGAACGCCGGCATCCTGTGGCAGGCCACGCCGGACACCCGTTTCGGCCTGTCCTACCGTTCCAAGGTCAAGATCAACGCGGACGGCACGACCACAGTCGACAATCGCAGCGTCCCCTCCTCGATCCCCGTCGCGCCCGGCATGTCCATTCCCAACCCGGTGATGGCGCGGCTGCCACTGGGCGGGCATGATGCCGAAACCACTGTCGAGCTGCCCGACTCCGCCATCTTCAGCGTGGTCCACCAGCTGAACGATCGCTGGACCCTGCTGGGCGACGTGGCCTGGACGGGCTGGAGCAGCATTCCGGAACTGAAGATCCAGAACGCCGGCATTCCGGACTCCAGGCTGGATCTGCGCTTCAAGGATGCCTGGCGCGTGTCCCTGGGCGCGAGCTACCGTCACAGCGACAGCTGGACCTTCAAGGGCGGCGTGGCCTGGGACCAGTCTCCGGTGCGCGACGACGCCTACCGCCCCTCGTCCCTGCCGGACAATGACCGCTACTGGGTGTCCCTGGGCGCGCAGTACAGCTTCAGCAAGAACACCGCCATCGACGTCGGCTATGCGCACCTGTTCGTGAAGAGCACTTCGGTCAACAACGCCTCCTCCAAGGAAGCCGGCGTGCTCAAGGGCGACTACAAGAGCAGCGCGGACGTCGTCGGCGTGCAGTTCTCGCATCGCTTCTGATCGAGGGCGCCGTGAATCCAGTGCCCCGCCTGTCTCATCCCCGTCTGTCCGAGAACCCGGCGGGGCGCTGACATGAAGCTGTCCCACTTGTCCCACCTGCCGCCCCGGTGGCGGGCGCGCGCGATGCGCACGGGCTTCAACCTGCATCCCGCCTTCCGGGCCACCGGCGGGCGGGTGATCCACGTATCCCCGGATCTGCTGCACATCCGCGTGCGCCTGGCGCTGACCCGGCGCACCCGCAATCTGGTCGGCTCGATCTACGGCGGTTCGCTGTTCGCCGTCACGGACGGCGTCCACGCCGGCATGCTGATGGCCCGGCTGGGCCCGGACGTGATCGTCTGGGACAAGGCGGCCACCATCCGCTACCGCAAGCCCGCCTTCTGCGCGCTGACGGCGGACTTCCGGCTGTCGGAAGCGGAACTGCAAGACATCCGCGATGCGCTGGGCCGCGATCACGAAATCGAACGCACGTACCCGGTCGAGCTGAAAGGCCCGGACGGCGCCGTGCACACCGAGGTGCGACGCACCCTCTATCTGGCCGACAAGGCCTGGTACAAACATCACAAGCTGCGCGACAGCGCGGCAGGAGACACAGCATGACGATGCATTCCGTTTCACGGCGCGGCCCGCGCTTGCGCCGGCCTCTCGGGGAAACCGGCTGCGGCGGCGCGGCGCGGGGCCTGGTCAGAAGCGCTCTGGCCGCCATGGCGGCCGCCGCCGCGCTGTGGCTGGCTTCGCCTGCTCAGGCCCTCACCGTCGCCACCGTGGATGTCCCGGAACAGCAGACCGTGGCCGGCCAGACCCTGGCGCTCAACGGTGCGGGACTGCGCCAGCGCTTCGTCTTCCACGTCTACGTGGCGGCGCTCTACCGCCCCACGGCCACCCATGACGCGCAAACCATCCTGAACAGTCCCGAACCGCAGATGCTGCGGCTGACGCTCTTGCGCGACATCAACGGCAAGGCCCTGACCGACGCGCTGAACGAAGGCTTGAAGGCCAATAATACCGAGACGGAACTGGCCGCCATGAAGGACGCGACCGACCGCTTCGAGGCCTTCATGAGGACCGGCGGCGAAGGCGCTTCCGGCGACGTCGTCGAGATCCGTTTCCAGCAGGGGAAGGTCTCGGTATCATTCAAAGGCAAGGCCTTGGGCGAGGTCTCCGACCCGCGTTTCGCCGCCGCGCTCCTGAAAGTCTGGCTGGGGCCGGCCCCGGCGCAGGAATCCCTGAAACAGGCCCTGCTGGGCCGGAAGACCGCCGCCAACTGATTTTTCGCACTTGCAAGAAGGAAACACGACATGGAACGCATCTGGCTGGAACACTACCCCAAAGGGGTGCCGGCGGACATCACCGACCAGGCGGCCGCCTATGCTTCGCTGGCCGATCTGTTCGAAGAGAGCTGCCGGCGGTACGCCCACAACACGGCGTACATCAGCATGGGTGCGACCATGTCCTACGCCCGGATCCACGAAAAGGCGCAGGCCTTCGCCGCCTGGCTGCAATCCCAGGGCGTGGACAAGGGCGAACGGGTGGCCCTGATGATGCCCAACCTGCTGCAGTACCCCATCTGCCTGTTCGGCACGCTGATGGCGGGCGCCGTGGTGGTCAACACCAACCCTCTGTACACCCCGCATGAACTGCACCACCAGCTCAGCGACTCCGGGGCGACCACCGTGGTGGTGGCCGAGAACTTCGCCGGCACCCTGCAGCAGGCCATGCCGGGCACGGACGTCAAGCGGGTCGTGGTCACGTCGCTGGGTGAAATGCTGGGCTTTCCCAAGAGCCTGATCACGGACCTGGTCGTGCGCCACGTGAAGAACATGGTGCCGGCCTGGCATATCCCGGGCGCCTTGCGCCTGCGCCAGGCGCTGGAGCAAGGCGCCCGCGCCCCCTACCGGCGCCCCGCCCTGTCGCACGAGGACCTGGCGGCGCTGCAATACACCGGCGGCACCACGGGGGTGGCCAAGGGCGCCATGCTCAGCCACGGCAACCTGCTGGCCAATGTCTGCCAGGCCTACGCCTGGGTGCGGCCCTACTGCACGGGCGACCGCGAATGCATCGTGACGGCGCTCCCGCTCTATCACATCTTCGCCCTGACGGCGAACTGCCTGACCTTCATGCGGATGGGCGCGAGCAACCTGCTGATCGTCAACCCACGCGACATCCCCGGCTTCGTCAAGGAACTCGGCAAGGTCAAGTTCACGGCCCTGACCGGAGTCAACACCCTGTTCAACGCGCTGCTGAACAACCCCGATTTCAGCAAGCTGGACTTCAGCGGGCTGAACCTGACCCTGGGCGGCGGCATGGCCGTCCAGGAAGCCATCGCGCAGCGCTGGCTGAAGATCACCGGCAAGCCCATCGCCCAGGCCTACGGCCTGACGGAAACCTCGCCCGCCGTGACCATCAACCCGTTCGACAAGGTCGACTTCAACGGCTCGATCGGCCTGCCCGTGCCCTCGACAGACGTCGCCGTGCGCACCGACAACCGCGCCATGGCCATCGGCGAGTCCGGCGAAATCTGCGTCAAGGGTCCGCAAGTCATGACAGGCTACTGGAACCGCCCGGAGGAAACCGCCAAGGCCTTCGACGCCGACGGCTGGCTGATGACCGGCGACATCGGCTACATGAACGACAAGGGCTACGTCTTCCTGCTGGACCGCAAGAAGGACATGATCCTGGTGTCGGGCTTCAACGTCTACCCGAACGAAGTCGAGGCCGCCGCCATCGAGCACCCCGGCATCCTGGAAGCCGCCGCCGTCGGCGTGCCCAACGGCGCGTCCGGCGAAGCCGTCAAGCTCTACGTGATCCGCAAGGACCCGACCCTGACCGAAGCCGAGGTCATCGCCCACTGCCGCACGCTGCTGACCGGCTACAAGGTGCCGAAATTCGTGGAATTCCGCGACGAGCTGCCGCGCAGCAACGTGGGCAAGATCCTGCGCAAGGAACTGCGCAACCAGGATGCGGCCGCCGGCGGCCAGGACGTCAGCCGTCCCGCCTGATCTTCGCGTCGCGCCGGGCGGAATTCCCGGCGCGCGCTTGCCGCGCCCCGGCCGGCGTCACGCCGCCCCGAACACCAGCGGATCGCCGCCGCGGTCGAACGCCATCAGCGAGCCGACTGCGCCGTACTTGATCATCTGCGTCATGCGCTGAAACGCCAGGTCCACGTCCTTGTTGTCCGGCAGATAGGCGGACTGGTCCGCCATGGCGGCGACGAACACCACCTGCCAATCATCCTGCCCCGTCTGGCGGGATTCCCGCGCCAGCGCCGCAAAGTCCGTCAATTCCGCGGGAGTCTTGTCCACGCACAACAGCGGGGTCAACTCACCGCCCTCGCCCCGGGCATGGCTGGCCTTCTGCGCCGGCGTGGCGTCGTCGGGCACGCCGCTGGCGGCGAACACGAACAGCAGGCGCTGCGGTTCAGGCTGCTGGCGGGCCGCCTGCAGCAAGTCGTCGAAACAGGTGATGTCCATGGGAAGCGGTCTCGCGGGAAAGCACAGGCTTCATGCTACCCGATCCCCGCCCGCGCGGCGCCCCGGCGAACCGGGACGCCGCCTCGCTTCTTGATGCAGATCAGCGGCTCACCAGCCGACGGCGGCGCCATCGGGGTTGCGCGGATCCGCCGCGCCGTACATCTCCCCGCCGCGGATCTGGATGGTCTGCGTCCTGCCCATCGTGGGCATGACGGCGACGTGCTGTCCATAGCTGCGCAACAGCGCCAGGGTGTCGGGGCTGAGGCCCTTTTCCACCCGCAGCTGATCGGGCCACCACTGGTGGTGGAAGCGCGGCGTGGCGGCGGCCTCGGCCGGGTTCATCCGGAAGTCGATGGCGTCGACCACGGTTTCCAGGACCGTGGTGATGATGCGCGCGCCGCCCGGGCTGCCGGTCACCAGCCACGGCCGGCCGTCCTTCATGACCAGCGTCGGCGTCATCGACGACAGCGGCCGCTTGCCCGGCGCGATGGCGTTGGCTTCGCCGCCGATCAGGCCGTACACGTTGGCCACGCCGGGCTTGGCCGAAAAGTCGTCCATTTCGTTATTGAGCAGGATGCCGGTGCCGTCGGCCACGATGCCGCTGCCGAAATTGGTGTTCAGCGTGTACGTCACCGCCACGGCATTGCCGGCCGAGTCGGCGACCGAAAAGTGCGTGGTCTGGTCGCTTTCATAGGGTTGCGGCTTGCCCGGCTTGATGTCCGACGAAGGCCGCGCGCGCTTGGCATCGATGGTGGCGGCCAGCGAGCGGGCATAAGCCTTGGAAATCAGCCCCGACACGGGCACCTTGATGAAATCGGTGTCCCCCAGGTATTCCGACCGGTCGGCATAGGCCAGCTTCATGGCCTCGGCCATGTGCTGGATGGTCTGGGCGCTGCCGGCCCCCCACTCGCCGATCGGCCAGCCTTCCATCATGTTCAGGATCTGCACCAGGTGGATGCCGCCGGAGCTGGGCGGGGGCATCGTCACCACCCGATAGCCCCGGTAATCGCCCACGATGGGCGCGCGCTCGACCACATGGTACCGGGCCAGATCCTGCATCGTGATCAGGCCGCCGTGCCGCGCCATTTCGGCCGCGATCTTCTGGCCGATCACCCCGCGGTAGAAGACGTCGGCCCCCTGGTCGGCGATCAGGCGCAGGGACTGCGCCAAGTCTTTCTGCACCAGCCAGTCGCCGGCCTTCAGGGGCTGGCCGTCGCGCCAGAAGATGGCCTGGGTGGCAGGCCATTGGCCCATGGTCTTGGCGGTCTTTTCCAGGGTCTCCGCCAAGGTCTGGCTGACCGGATAACCGCGTTCAGCGAGGCGGATGGCGGGCGCCATCACCTGCGCCAGGGTCAGTTTGCCCCAGCGCTGCTGGGCATGGGTCAGGCCCGCCACGCTGCCCGGCACACCCACGGCCAGGTGCGTGAACAGGGAACGGCCATCGACCACCTTGCCCTGAGCATCCAGGTACATGTCGCGCGATGCGCGGCCAGGGGCCATCTCGCGGAAATCCAGGGCGATGTCCTTGCCGTCCTGCGCGGTGTGCACCATCATGAAGCCCCCGCCGCCGAGATTGCCGGCATTGGGCAGGACCACGGCCAGGGCGAAGCCCACCGCCACGGCGGCATCGACGGCGTTCCCGCCGGCCTTCAGCATGGCCAGACCGGCCTGGCTGGCCAGTTCCTGTTCGGACACCACCATGCCGCGACGGGCGACGACAGGATGGAAGACGTCCATGTCGAAGTCATAGGCGGCGGCAGCGGCCGTCGCGGCGGCCGTGGTGGCCGGCGCGGCAGGCTGCGCCGCCGCGGCGGCATCGGGCTTGGGCGGCGCCGCGCATGCGGCCAGCAGCGCCGCCAGCAGCACGGACGGAATCAATCGACGATAGGACAGCGTCATGGTGGTCTCCTCCGGTTATGTTCTGGCATCACGCTACCACGGCGGACACCGGCCCAGGACCACTCTATGACGTTTGATAACGGTCGGTAGCAGATGGCAAAGAGAGGGATCGCCGGATCACTCCTCGACGAAAGCCTCGTCGCGCTTGCGGCGGATCACCGGCACGGCGATCAGCGCCAGCAGCCCGGCCGCCACCAGCAGCAGGGACAGGGACACGGGCCGGGTCAGGAAGGTAGTGAAGTCGCCCCGGGACAGCAGCAGCGCGCGGCGGAAGTTTTCTTCCATCATCTGGCCCAGCACCAGGCCCAGCAGCAAGGGCGCGGACTCGCAGCCCAGGCGCGTCCACAGATAGCCGGCCGCGCCGAAGAACGCCAGGGTCCAGACGTCGAACAGGCTGTTGTCCAGCGAATAGACGCCGATCGAGCAGAACACCAGGATCGCCGGAAAGAGCACGCGATACGGCAGTTTCAGCAGCTTGACCCAGACGCCGATCAGGGGCAGGTTCAGGACGACCAGCATCAGGTTGCCCACCCACATCGACACCACCAGGCCCCAGAATACGTCGGGGTGCGCAGTCATCACGCGCGGGCCGGGCTGCACGTCGTGGATGATCATGGCGCCCAGCATCAGCGCGGTGACGGCATTGCCCGGAATGCCCAGGGTCAACAGGGGGATGAAGGAGGTCTGCGCCGCCGCATTGTTGGCGGACTCGGGGCCCGCCAGCCCGGCCGGATGGCCACGGCCGAAGCGCTCCGGCTCCCGGGCCATCTTCTTTTCCAGGGTATAGGACGCGAAGGACGACAGCACCGCGCCGCCGCCCGGCAGAATCCCCAGGATCGAGCCCAGAAAGGTGCCGCGCACGCTGGCCGGCCAGGACTCGCGGAATTCCTTGCGATTGGGATAGAGCGGCCCGACCTTGTCCGTGATCCGGACGCGGCGTTCGCGCTGTTCCAGATTGGCCATGATCTCCGCCAGGCCGAAGATGCCCATGGCGACCACGGCGAAATCCAGGCCGTCCTGCAGCTTCAGAAAGCCCAGGTCGAAGCGCGGCATGCCGGAATTGACGTCGGTGCCGATCATGCCCAGCGCCAGCCCCAGGATCGTCATGGCGACCGCCTTGAGCAGGGACCCTGACGCCATCACCACGGCCGCCAGCAGGCCCAGCACCATCAGGGAAAAGTATTCGGCCGGCCCGAACTTGAACGCCACCTGGGCCAGCAGCGGCGCGAACGCGGCCAGCAGCACCGTCGCCACGCAGCCGGCGAAGAAAGAGCCCAGGGCCGCGATGGCCAGGGCGGCGCCGGCGCGCCCCGCCCGGGCCATCTGATAGCCGTCCAGCACCGAGACCACCGAAGAGGTCTCGCCGGGCAGCGCCACCAGGATGGCGGTGGTCGAGCCCCCGTACTGCGCCCCGTAGTAGATGCCGGCCAGCATGATCAGTCCCGATTCGGGCGGCAGCACGTAGGTGATGGGCAGCAGCATGGCGATGGTGGGCACCGGGCCGATGCCCGGCAGCACGCCGATCAGGGTGCCCAGCAGGCAGCCCAGCAGGCAATAACTGAGGTTCTGCAGGCTGAGCGCGACGGACAGGCCCAGCGCCAGGTGATCCAGCCATTCCATCCCGATCCTCCTCAGCCCAGCACGCCGGCCGGAAACACCAGGCCCAGGCCCTGGATGAAGACCAGCCAGACGAACGCCATCATGCCCAGCCCCACCAGGGCCGCCACCCGCCAGTCGAAATCATGGCCCGCCATGCTGCCGACGAAGACCAGGATGAACACCGACGGCAGCACGCCCAGGACCGGCAGCAGCGCGGCGAACAGGCACACCGCGCCCAGCACGATGCCGGCGACCCGCCAGTCCGGGCGCCTGACGGACGCGCGCGGCGCCGCCGGCCGGCATGCCTGCACGGCCAGGGCCAGGCCCAGCAGCGCCAGGCACAGCCCCAGCAGCGCCGGGAAGTACCCGGCTCCCATGCGGCTGGCCTGCCCCATGGGGTAGTGCCGCGCGCCCAGCCCGAAGGCCAGGCCGACGCCGATGAACAGGGCCCCCGCCCAGAAGTCCGGCTGGTTGCGTACGGTCAGGCGCATCGCGTTTCCTTACTTGCGATCAGCGAGCGGCAGCGCGCCGCGCATCAATTGTCGAAGCGGATGTTGTTGGCCTTGATGACCGGCGTCCAGCGATCCAGGTCGCCCTGCACCACGGCCTGCATTTCGGCGGACGTGCTGGCCACGGGCTCTTCATGCAGCTTGGCCAGCTGCTTGACGACGGCGGGATCCTTCAGCATCTGGATGACTTCCTGGGTGAAGCGGTCTTCGGCGGCCTTGGGCGTGCCGTGCGGCGCGACGAAGCCCATCCAGGCATCCGCCTCGATCCCGGCCACGCCGGATTCCGTCAGCGTGGGCAGCTTGGGCAGGATGGCGGACCGCTTGGCGGTGGCGACCGCCAGGGCGCGCAGCTTGCCGGCGGCGATCTGTTCCATCACCGCGGCGGCCGGCAGGATCCCCATCTGGGTCTCGCCGGACAGGATCGAGGTCACGACCTTGGCGGACGTGGAGTACGGCACGTGGACGATGTCCGTCCCGCTGGCGGCCGCCAGGGCCGCCATGGCCAGGTGGGAAATGCTGCCGACGCCCATCGAGCCGTAGTTGTAGTCGCCGGGCCGTTCACGCAAGGCCTTCAGCAGTCCGTCGACGTCCTGCGCGTCCATGGACGGCGCCACCACCAGCACGCTGGGCTGCGTGGCGGCGATCGTCAGGAAATCCAGGTCCTTGGCGGGCTGGTAGGGCAGATTGGGAAACAGCACGGTGTTGGCCGCCAGCGGCCCGGAAATGGTGATGCCGAAGGTGTAGCCATCCGGCGCCGCCTTGGCCATGGCGGCGGTGCCGATGTTGCCCCCCGCCCCGGCCTTGTTTTCCACCACCACCGGCACGCCCAGCTTGGGGCCGATGTAGTCGGCGGTCATGCGCGCCATCGTGTCGGGCGTCGAACCGGGGCCGAACGGCACCAGGATCCGGACCGTCTTGGACGGCCAGGCTTCTTCGGCCTGGGCGGACAGGGCGCCCAGGCCCAGCAGGCAGATGGCGGCCGCGCTCAGCAACTTCAACAGTTTCATGCGTGTCTCCTCGGGATGCGGTATATGAAAAAACCCCGCGCGAGGCGGGGTCTGGTCCACAGCGTGGGAACTGTGGTGTCGGCAATGGCGCCCGTCGCCGGGCGCCACCCGCATCATCAGATGATGCGCACGGCCTCGATCAGGCGCACCACCGTCCAGGACTTGGACTTGGAGATGGGACGACCTTCGGCGATTTCCACGGTATCGCCCTCGTTGTACTGGTTGGATTCGTCATGCGCCTTGTATTTGGCGGTGCGGTTGACGAACTTGCCCAGCACGGGGTGCTTCACGCGGGTCTGGACGCTGACGACGACCGTCTTGTCCATCTTGTTGCTGACGACCTTGCCGACCAGCGTGCGTTGACGCTTGGCGGTGTCTTTTTGGATTTCGGCTGTCATGTTACTTTCCTGCGTTCTCAGTCATGATGGTGCGGATGCGCGCGATGTCGCGACGCACCTTGCCCAACTGGCTGGTGTTGGAAAGCTGCTGGGTGGCACGCTGCATGCGCAGGTTGAATTGTGCCTTCAGCAGGCTCTCGAGCTCGGTCTGGAGCCCGGCGGCGTCTTTTTCGCGCAGTTCACTGGCTTTCATCTATGTACCCCTTAGGCGCCCACGCGACGCGACACGAAGGTCGTGCGCAGGGGCAGCTTGGCGGCGGCCAGGCGGAATGCTTCGCGTGCGACTTCTTCGGACACGCCTTCCATTTCGTACAGCACCTTGCCGGGTTGAATTTCGGCGACCCAGAATTCCGGGTTGCCCTTCCCGTTACCCATCCGGACTTCGGCGGGCTTCTGGGAAATGGGCTTGTCCGGGAAAATCCGGATCCAGATGCGGCCGCCGCGCTTGATGTGACGGTTGATGGCGCGACGAGCGGCCTCGATCTGGCGAGCCGTCAGACGGCCGCGATCGGTGGCCTTCAGGCCGAACTCACCAAAAGAAACGTTGGTGCCGCGCGTCGCCAGGCCGGTGTTGCGGCCTTTCTGCTCTTTGCGGTATTTCCTGCGAGAGGGTGACAACATTGTTATTCTCCTTCAGGCGCGGGCGCTGCCGAGGCAGCGTCGCGGCGCGGGCCACGGCCACGACCACGGTTGTCACCGGGACGGCCGGGACGATCGCCACGCGGGGCGCGACGCGGACGGCGTTCCTCGTCGCGCGGGGCGGCGGTTTCCACGGGCAGTTCGCCGTTCGGCTGCATATCGCCCTTGTAGACCCAGACCTTGACACCGATGATGCCGTAGGTGGTCTGGGCTTCGGACGTGCCGTAGTCGATGTGCGCGCGCAGGGTGTGCAGGGGCACACGGCCTTCGCGGTACCATTCGGTGCGGGCGATTTCGATGCCGTTCAGACGGCCCGAGGACATGATCTTGATGCCCTGGGCGCCCAGGCGCATGGCGTTCTGCATGGCGCGCTTCATGGCGCGGCGGAACATGATGCGCTTTTCGAGCTGCTGCGTGATGGAATCCGCGATCAGCTGGGCATCGGTTTCCGGCTTGCGGATTTCCTCGATGTTGACGTGCACGGGCACGCCCATCAGGCGCTGCAGGTCGGCCTTCAGCGTTTCGATGTCCTCGCCGCGACGGCCGATCACCACGCCCGGACGGGCCGAGTACACGGTGATGCGGGCGTTCTTGGCCGGACGCTCGATGATGACTCGGCCCACGGAAGCGGATTTCAGTTTCTTCTTCAGGTATTCACGCACACGAATGTCTTCGGCCAGCATGCTGCCGTAGACCTTGTCGTTGGCGTACCAGCGAGAAGTCCAGTTGTGGTTGACCGCGAGGCGGAACCCGATCGGGTGAATTTTCTGTCCCATTGCGACTCCTTAGGCCCCGACCTTGACCACGATGTGGCAGGTCTGCTTTTCGATGCGGTTGCCACGGCCCTTCGCACGGGCCGAGAAACGCTTCATCGACTGAGCTTTGTCGACATAGATCGTGGTGACTTTCAGTTCGTCGATGTCGGCACCGTCGTTGTGCTCGGCATTGGCGATGGCCGATTCCAGCGCCTTTTTCAGGATGCCGGCGGCCTTCTTCGGGCTGAAGGTCAGGATGTTGAGGGCGTTCGCCACGGATTTGCCGCGGATCAGATCCGCCACCAGGCGGGTCTTCTGAGCGGAAATATGAACGCCGCGAATGACTGCGGTAGTTTCCATGGCTTACCTCTTGGCCTTTTTGTCCGCCGCGTGACCCTTGAAGGTGCGCGTCAGGGCAAATTCACCGAGCTTGTGACCGACCATGTTCTCGTTGATGTACACGGGAACGTGCTGGCGGCCGTTGTGCACGGCAATGGTCAGCCCGATGAATTCGGGCAGGATGGTGGACCGGCGCGACCAGGTCTTGATCGGCTTCTTTTCTTTGCCCCCGACGGCGGCATCGACCTTTTTGATCAGATGCGCATCGACGAACGGGCCTTTCTTGACAGAACGTGACATAGTCTTCGCCCCTTATTTGCGCTTGCGGCGCGAGACAATCATATTGTCCGTGCGCTTGTTTCGACGAGTCCGATAGCCCTTGGTGGGAGTGCCCCACGGACTGACGGGTACGCGACCTTCGCCGGTGCGGCCTTCACCGCCACCGTGCGGGTGATCCACCGGGTTCATGGCCACGCCACGAACGGTCGGGCGGATGCCACGCCAGCGCACGGCGCCGGCCTTGCCGATCTGGCGCAGGCTGTGGTCGCCGTTGCCGACTTCACCGATGGTGGCGCGGCAATCGATGTGCACGCGGCGGACTTCGCCGGAGCGCAGGCGGACCTGGGCGTAGATGCCTTCGCGGGCCAGCAGCACGGCGGAAGCGCCGGCCGAACGGGCCAGCTGAGCGCCCTTGCCCGGCTGCATTTCGATGCAGTGGATCGTGGCGCCCACGGGGATGGCGCGGATCGGCAGGGTGTTGCCGGAGCGGATGGGGGCTTCCAGGCCGGAGACGACCGTGGCGCCGACTTCCAGACCGCGCGGAGCGATGATGTAGCGGCGTTCGCCATCGGCGTAGCACAGCAGGGCCAGGTGGGCCGTGCGGTTCGGGTCGTATTCCAGGCGCTCGACGCGGGCGACGATGCCGTCCTTGTTGCGGCGGAAATCGACGACGCGATAGTGCTGCTTGTGACCACCGCCGCGATGACGCACGGTGATGTGGCCGTTGTTGTTGCGACCGGAATTGCGCGATTGGCTTTCCAGCAGGGGCGCGTAGCCCGGACCCTTGTGCAGTTCAGGGTGCACGACCTTGATCATGCCCCGACGGCCGGCGGACGTGGGTTTGACTTTTACCAGCGGCATTTAGTTCACCTCCGAAAAGTCGATTTCCTGGCCGGCCTTGAGAGACACATAGGCCTTGCGTTCGTTGCGGCGACGGCCCATGAAGCGGCCGAAGCGCTTTTCCTTGCCCTTGCGGTTGGCGACCTGCACGGATTCGACTTCGACCTTGAACAGCAGTTCAACGGCGGCCTTGATCTCGGGCTTGGTGGCGTCGGCCACGACGCGGAAAGCGACCTGGTTGTTCTTTTCGGCGATCATCGTGGCCTTTTCAGTGACCACGGGCGCCAGAATGACTTGCATCAGACGTTCGGCATTCATCCCAGCAACTCCTCGAGTTGGGCGATCGCCGGCTTGGTGATCAGCACTTTCTTGTAGTGGACCAGGGACAGCGGATCGGCGTAGCGCGTTTCAATCACTGCCACGTGGGGCAGGTTGCGCGTCGCGAGATAGACGTTTTCGTCCAGCGCATCGGTGATGATCAGGACGGATTCGGAAATGCCCAGATCCTTGAGCTTGGCGGCGGCCAGCTTGGTCTTGGGGGCTTCGAGGGAGAAGCTTTCCACCACGGCCAGGCGGTCTTCGCGCACCAGCTGCGAGAAAATGGCGCGCAGACCGGCGCGGTACATTTTCTTGTTGACCTTGTGGCTGAAGTTTTCGTCGGGCGAATTCGGGAACGCACGGCCACCCCCACGCCAGATCGGCGAGGAAGTCATCCCGGAACGGGCGCGGCCGGTGCCTTTCTGGCGCCACGGCTTCTTGGTGGAGTGCTTGACCGTTTCGCGATTCTTCTGGGCGCGGTTGCCCATGCGCGCGTTGGCCTGATAGGCCACGACGATCTGGTGCACCAGCGCTTCGTTGAATTCGCGGCCGAAGATGTCATCGGCGCCGGCCACGGTGGCCGAAGATTGACCCTGATCGTTCAGGAGCTTGAGTTCCATGATTAGGCTCCTTTCTTGGGCGTGGCCTTGACGGCCGGACGCACGACGATGTCGGCGTTCTTGTGGCCCGGGACGGCGCCCTTGACCAGCAGCAGACCGCGCTCGACATCCACGCGCACCACGTCCAGGTTCTGGACGGTGCGGGTGTCGTCACCCAGGTGACCGGACATTTTCTTGCCCGGGAAGATGCGGCCGGGGTCTTGAGCCTGGCCGATGGAGCCCGGCACGCGGTGCGACCGCGAGTTGCCGTGCGAGGCGCGCTGGGAACCGAAATGGTGGCGCTTGATCGTGCCGGCGAAGCCTTTACCGATCGTGGTGCCGGTCACGTCGACCTGTTCGCCGACCTGGAAGACGGATTCCACGGACACGACGGAGCCGGCCGTGAATTCGGCGGCGCGGGCGGGATCCAGACGGAATTCCTTCAGGATGGAGCCGGCTTCGATGCTGGCTTTGGCGTAGTGGCCGGCTTCGGCCTTGGTCACGCGAGAGGCGCGGCGGCTGCCGTAGGCCAGCTGAACGGCGGCGTAGCCGTCGACTTCAGGCGTCTTGACCTGGGCGACGCGGTTGTTGGACACGTCCAGCACCGTGACCGGGATGGAATCACCTTCCTCGGTAAAGATGCGGGTCATGCCGACCTTGCGCCCCACAAGCCCGAGGCGCCAGGCCGCGGGCGTAGGTGTCGAATTCGACATTGTTTTCTCCGGGGTATTGTTACCCTTAAGCTTAAATCCCGACTGCGATTGGCCGGGGCTCGGATACCGTCTTGCGACGGTATGGCCGTATCAAAAATCGATACGACAACTCGCCATCTGAATAAACAGATGGCGAAGCTAAGCATTCTAACATGAAAAAACCGCCCTGCCTAGATGGACAGGGCGGTTCGCAGATCGACGCCCGTGAAAGGCGTCAAGCTGGATTACTGCAGCGCGATTTCGACATCGACGCCGGCCGGCAGATCCAGACGCATCAGGGCGTCCACGGTCTTGTCGGTCGGATCCACGATGTCCATCAGGCGCTGGTGCGTGCGCATTTCGAACTGATCGCGCGAGGTCTTGTTGACGTGCGGCGAACGCAGCACGTCGTAGCGACGGATGCGCGTGGGCAGCGGCACGGGACCACGAACCACAGCACCGGTGCGCTTGGCCGTTTCGACGATCTCGGCGGCCGACTGATCGATCAGCTTGTAGTCAAACGCCTTCAGGCGGATGCGGATTTTCTGGCTTTTCATGGGTATCCCTAAAGAACGAGTCTGGGCGGGGGCTCAGCCCCCGCCAGCGCATCAATTACTTGATGATTTTGGCGACGACGCCGGCGCCCACGGTACGGCCGCCTTCGCGGATGGCGAAGCGCAGGCCTTCTTCCATGGCGATCGGCGCAATCAGGTTCACCGTCATCGAGACGTTGTCACCCGGCAGCACCATTTCCTTGTCGGCCGGCAGCTCGATGGTCCCCGTCACGTCGGTCGTGCGGAAGTAGAACTGCGGACGATAGCCCTTGAAGAACGGCGTGTGGCGACCACCCTCGTCCTTGGACAGAATGTACACCTCGGCCGTGAAGTTCGTGTGCGGGTGGATCGAACCGGGCTTGGCCAGCACCTGGCCGCGCTCGACTTCCTCGCGCTTGGTGCCGCGCAGCAGAATCCCCACGTTGTCGCCCGCCTGACCCTGGTCCAGCAGCTTGCGGAACATTTCCACGCCCGTGCAGGTCGTCTTGATCGTGTCGTGGATACCCACGATTTCGATTTCCTCGCCCACCTTGATGATGCCGCGTTCCACGCGACCCGTCACCACCGTGCCGCGACCCGAGATCGAGAACACGTCTTCCACCGGCATCAGGAACGTGCCGTCCACGGCGCGCTCCGGCGTCGGGATGTAGCTGTCCAGCGCTTCGGCCAGTTGCATGATCGCTTGCGCGCCCAGGGGGCCTTCATCGCCGTCCAGCGCCATCTTGGCCGAACCCTTGATGATCGGCGTGTCGTCGCCCGGGAAGTCGTACTTCGACAGAAGTTCGCGCACTTCCATCTCGACCAGCTCCAGCAGCTCCTCGTCGTCGACCATGTCGCACTTGTTCAGGAACACGATGATGTAGGGCACGCCCACCTGGCGGGCCAGCAGGATGTGTTCGCGCGTCTGCGGCATCGGGCCGTCAGCGGCCGACACCACCAGAATCGCGCCGTCCATCTGCGCGGCGCCCGTGATCATGTTCTTGACGTAGTCGGCGTGGCCCGGGCAGTCAACGTGCGCGTAGTGACGGTTGGCCGTCTCGTATTCCACGTGCGAGGTGTTGATCGTGATGCCGCGCGCCTTTTCCTCGGGCGCGTTGTCAATCTGGTCGTAGCCCTTGGCTTCGCCGCCCAGCGCCTTGGCCAGCACCGTCGTGATCGCCGCCGTCAGGGTCGTCTTGCCGTGGTCAACGTGCCCGATCGTACCCACGTTCACGTGCGGTTTGGTCCGTTCAAACTTGCCTTTTGCCATGATGATTCCTGTAATTTCCTAGGAAATGAAAGAGGGAAATGCCCGGCCTTGCGGCCGGACCGTATGTTATTTGCCGCGAGCGGCGATGACTTCGTCGGCCACGTTGCGCGGAGCTTCAGAGTAGTGCTTGAATTCCATCGTGTAGGTGGCGCGACCCTGAGTCTGCGAACGCAGGCTGGTCGAATACCCGAACATCTCGGCCAGGGGAACCTCGGCCTTGATGATCTTGCCGCCGCCGGGGATGTCATCCATGCCCTGCACCATGCCGCGACGGGACGACAGGTCGCCCATCACTGTACCGGCGTAGTCTTCGGGCGTCTCGACTTCCACGTGCATCATGGGTTCGAGCAGCACCGGGCTGGCCTTGCGCATACCGTCCTTGAAGGCCATGGAGCCGGCCATCTTGAACGCGTTTTCGTTCGAGTCCACGTCGTGGTACGAACCGAAGAACAGCGTGACCTTGACGTCCACGACCGGATAGCCGGCCACCACGCCCGCCGGCAGCGTTTCCTGGATGCCCTTGTCCACCGCGGGGATGAACTCGCGCGGCACCACGCCGCCCTTGATGGCGTCCACGAACTCGTAGCCCTTGCCGGGTTCCAGAGGTTCGAGCTTCAGGACGACGTGGCCGTACTGGCCGCGACCGCCGGACTGCTTGACGAACTTGCCCTCGATTTCCTCGCAGGTCTTGCGGATCGTTTCGCGATAGGCGACCTGGGGCTTGCCGACATTGGCTTCGACGCCGAATTCACGGCGCATGCGGTCCACCAGCACTTCCAGGTGCAGTTCGCCCATGCCGGAAATGATGGTCTGGCCGGATTCCTCGTCGCTGCGCACGCGGAAGGACGGGTCTTCGGCGGCCAGGCGCTGCAGGGCGATGCCCATCTTTTCCTGGTCGGCCTTGGACTTGGGTTCCACGGCCTGCGAAATCACGGGTTCCGGGAATTCCATGCGCTCCAGCAGGACGTGATCGCCCACGTCGCACAGGGTTTCGCCCGTGGTGACTTCCTTCAGGCCCACGACGGCGGCGATGTCGCCGGCAACCACTTCCTTGATTTCGGCGCGGTTGTTGGCGTGCATCTGCAGGATGCGGCCGATGCGTTCCTTCTTGCCCTTGATCGGGTTGTACACGGTGTCGCCGGACTTCAGCACGCCCGAATAGACGCGGATGAAGGTCAGCTGGCCCACGAACGGGTCGGTCATCAGCTTGAACGCCAGAGCGGACAGCTTTTCGCCGTCATCGGCCTTGCGGCTGATTTCATTGCCTTCGTCGTCCGTGCCCTGCACCGGGGGGATGTCCACCGGAGACGGCAGGTAGTCGATGACCGCGTCCAGCATGCGCTGCACGCCCTTGTTCTTGAAGGCGGTGCCGCACAGCATCGGCTGGATTTCGCCGGCGATGGTGCGGATGCGGATGCCCTTGTCGATTTCCTGTTCGGTCAGCGAGCCGGTCTCGAGGTACTTGTTCATCAGTTCCTCGTTGGCCTCGGCGGCGGCTTCCATCAGGTTTTCATGCCACTTGTCGGCCTCGTCGGCCATCTCGGCAGGAATGTCGATGTAGTCGAACTTCGTGCCCTGGGAGGCTTCGTCCCAGATGATGCCGCGCATCTTGGTCAGGTCGATGACGCCCTTGAAGTTCTCTTCGGCACCGATGGGGATGACGATGGGCACGGGGTTGGCCTTCAGGCGCAGACGCATCTGCTCGTAGACCTTGAAGAAGTTGGCGCCGGTGCGGTCCATCTTGTTCACGAAGGCCAGACGAGGCACGCCGTACTTGTTGGCTTGGCGCCAGACGGTTTCCGACTGGGGCTGGACGCCGCCCACGGCGCAATACACCATGCAGGCGCCGTCGAGCACGCGCATGGAACGTTCGACTTCGATGGTGAAGTCCACGTGTCCCGGGGTGTCGATGATGTTGATGCGGTGTTCGTCGTACTGGTGTTCCATCCCGCGCCAGAATGCCGTGGTGGCAGCCGACGTGATGGTGATGCCGCGTTCCTGTTCCTGTTCCATCCAGTCCATGGTGGCCGAGCCTTCATGGGTTTCGCCAATCTTGTGGTTGACGCCGGTGTAGAACAGGATGCGCTCGGTCGTGGTGGTCTTGCCGGCGTCGATGTGCGCGGAAATACCGATATTGCGATAGCGCTGGATGGGGGTTTTGCGGGCCATGTTGAAAGTCCTAATGAGTGACCGGCTGGATTACCAGCGGAAGTGGCTGAAGGCCTTGTTGGCTTCGGCCATCTTGTGGGTGTCCTCGCGCTTCTTCATGGCGCCGCCGCGGCCTTCGGCGGCATCCATGAGTTCGCCTGCCAAACGCAGGTCCATCGACTTTTCACCGCGCTTCTTCGCGGCTTCGCGCAGCCAGCGCATGGCCAGGGCCAGGCGGCGCACGGGGCGGACTTCGACCGGCACCTGGTAGTTGGCGCCGCCGACACGGCGGGATTTGACTTCGACCACCGGCTTGATGTTGTTGATGGCGGTGTTGAAGACTTCGATGGGTTCCTTGCCCGTTTTGGCCTGGATCTGGTCAAACGCGCCGTACACGATGCGTTCCGCCACGGCTTTCTTGCCGGACAGCATGACGACGTTCATGAATTTGGCCAGCTCGACACTGCCGAACTTGGGATCAGGGAGGATTTCACGTTTGGGTACTTCGCGACGACGAGGCATTTCTATTTCCTTGTGACGATTCAGTTGAGCCGCTTTTCGACGGCCACGGCTTCCATCGGGAGAGCCACTTACCTGCCGCAGCCGGATGGCTGGGGCTGCACGTTTTTGATCGACGAGCGATCAATGGGGGACGGCGGGACGGCGGAGAATTACTTCTTCGGCCGCTTGGCGCCGTACTTGGAACGGGCTTGCTTGCGATCCTTGACGCCTTGCAGGTCGAGGGAACCGCGCACGATGTGGTAGCGCACACCCGGCAAGTCCTTGACACGGCCGCCGCGCACCAGAACCACCGAGTGTTCCTGGAGATTGTGGCCTTCGCCGCCGATGTACGAGATGACCTCGAAACCATTGGTCAGGCGCACCTTGGCGACCTTACGCAAGGCGGAGTTCGGCTTTTTCGGGGTGGTGGTGTAGACACGGGTGCAGACGCCGCGACGCTGGGGGCAATTTTCCAGCGCCGGGCTCTTGCTGCTCTCGCGACTGACTTGGCGCGGTTTGCGCAGCAGTTGAGCAATAGTAGGCATGACCTTTACGCATCCTTTGTACTTGCGTACGTTTACGTCGATATTCAGGTGATTTGCACAAAATCCGCCTGAAACGAATGACGTAAAAGAGCGGGTCTTGCACGAACCCATCAGACGGTGTGCCTGATGAACTTACCTATGGCGACAGACTGACAGCGCATACTGCGACCTGCCGCCTTTATCCGGTAAGCTCGCCAGTGTAGCACGCTAATCCGTTCAGGAACAAGCTGTTTCGGGCGCCAAGTCCTGTACGCCCGCGGCTGTTGCAATATTGTCAGTTCCAGGCCGGCTAGTGTACTGTCTGGTTAATCCCCGTTTCCGGATTCCGATCCGAATGCGGAAGCCCGCCACCGCCGGCGGGCCCAACCACGGAGCACCAGTGATGGACCACGACGCTGTGACCGAACAAGACCCGCTAGGCATGCGCGGGATCGAGTTCATCGAATATCTTTCGCCGCACCCCGGGGAACTGGGCGCGGCGCTGGAGCGGCTGGGCTTCCGGCGCATCGCGCGGCACCGTTCGCGCGCGGTCGCGCTGTACCGCCAGGGCGACATGAACGTCATCGTCAACGCGGACGACATCGCCCTGTCCAGCCGGACGGTGCAGGACGAAGGCGACCGGATCAGCGCCATCGCCTTCCGGGTCGCCAACGCCAACCAGGCCTACCACCACTGCATCCAGCAGGGCGCCTGGGCGGTCCCCACCCGGGCCGACGTGATGGAACTGAAGATCCCCGGCATCCGGGGCCCCGGGGATTCCACCCTGTACCTGGTCGACCACCGGTACAAGGTCTCCATCTACGACGTCGATTTCGAATACCTGTCGGACGACAACAGTCCGCCCCCGCTGGTCGAAGGCATGCGCTTCTTCGGCGTCGTCCAGTACGTCAATCCGGACAGCACCGCCGAATGGACCCGCTTCTACGCCCGGATGATGGGCTTTGGCGCGCTGCCGCCCCGGACCCGCTTCGGCATCCTGCCCCAGGGCGCGATTCTCCAGAGCCCGCACGCGCACTTCCATCTGCAGCTGATCGAACCCGTCGGCGACGCCCTGTTCGACGCCGAATGGTACGAACAGCTGGCGCGCCTGGCGTTCAGCATGCCCGACGTGCCGGCCGCCGTCCGCCTTCTGAAAGAACGCGGAGTCGCCTTCGAAGACAATGAATTCGCGCACCCCGACACGCAGGGCGCCGTGACGGCGGGGCTGTCCTTCGGCGTCAATTTCGAGATCGTCCGCAGCCCCGCCCCCTCGGACGACCGCTGACGGCCGACCGCCCTCCGCCCCTCCAGCCCGGCCCCGCGCCGGGCTTTTTGACGCGCCCCTCTCGGGAAAATCCCTAGAAAAATCCGTTTGACGGTGATTCAGGCCTCAACTACATTCGTTGCATGTACCAGTTAGTACATTTATGGACACCATGCGACTCACCACTGAAAAACCCGCCCTGCTGCTTGGCCTGATCGGAGAAGGGATCCGCGAATCCCTCAGTCCGACCCTGTACGAAGACGAGGCCGCCCATCACGGCATCCTGTGCCTCTACCAGCGCATCGACCTGGACGCCCTGCGCCTGACCCCCGCCGCCCTGCCGGAACTCCTCACCTCGGCGGAACGGCTGGGATTCACCGGGCTCAACATCACGCACCCCTGCAAGCAGGCGGTCATCGGGCACCTGGACGAACTCTCGGACGAGGCGCGCGCCATCGGCGCCGTCAACACCGTCGTGCTGCGCGACGGCCGGCGCATCGGCCACAACACCGACCACTACGGCTTCACGCGGAACATGCAGCGGCACATGGCCGGCCGCGCGCTCGGGCATGTCGTCCAGCTGGGCGCGGGCGGCGCCGGGGCGGCGGTGGCCGACGCGGTCCTGCGCCTGGGAGCCAGCCGCCTGACGCTCTTCGACCTGTCGACGGAACGGGCGCGGGATCTGGTCCGGACGCTGCGGGCGCGCTTTCCGGACGCCGCCGTCGAAACCGGCGGCGACCCGGCCGAGGCCATGCGGCAAGCGGACGGCCTGGTCAACGCCACGCCGATCGGCATGGCCAGCCACCCGGGCACGCCGCTGCCGCCGGAACTGCTGGAGCCCCGGCACTGGTTCGCGGAGATCATCTATTTCCCGCTGGAAACCGAACTGCTGCGGATCGCCCGCGCCAAAGGCTGCCACACCATCGACGGCATCGGCATGGTCGTGCACCAGGCCGCGCGCGCCTTCGAGCTCTACACCGGCGGCATTCCCGCCGACAGCGCGCGCATGACCGACCATGTCACCCAGGTCCTGAAACGCCGGGCGGCCGCCCGCCAGGGCTGCTGAGCCGCCCTCACCCCTTCCGGGAGACCATCTTGAACGGGATTATCGAACGCTTCACCAGGTTTCTGCAGTGCCTGATCGCCATCATGCTGATGATCATGGTGGTCCTCGTGTTCGGGAACGTCGTGCTGCGATACGGCTTCAACTCGGGGATCATCGTCTCCGAGGAAGTCTCCCGCATGCTGTTCATCTGGGTGACCTTCCTGGGCAGCGTGGTCGCCATGCGCGAAAACGCCCACCTGGGGTCGAACTTCATCGTCAACGCGATGGGGCCCGCCGGGCGGCGCATCAGCTTGCTCGTCGGCCGGCTGATCATGCTCTATCTGTGCTGGATGATCTTCCGCGGCGCCCTGACCCAGACCGAAATCAACCTGTCCGTGCCCGCCCCCATCACCGGCATGTCGATGGGCGTGTTCTATTCCAGCGGCATCGTGTTCAGCGCGCTGGGCGCGCTGATCCTGCTGTGCGACCTGGTCAGGCTCGCCACGGCGCCCGCCGGGGACGTGGACCGGTTCCTGGACAACTCCGGAGAACAGGCATGATCCTCACGACCTTCCTCGTCGCGCTGCTGGGTTCGATGGCCATCGGCATCCCCATCGCCTTCGCGCTGATGGTCTCGGCCGCCGCCCTGATGTGGCAGCTGGACATGTTCGACGCCCAGATCCTGGCGCAAAACCTGATCAACGGGGCCAACAGCTTTCCGCTGCTGGCGGTGCCCTTCTTCATGCTGGCGGGCGAGATCATGACCGTGGGCGGGCTGTCGCGGCGCATCGTGAACTTCGCCCTGGTCCTGGTCGGCCACGTCAGGGGCGGGCTGGGCTACGTCACCATCATCACCGCGTGCCTGATGGCCGCCCTGTCCGGCTCGGCCGTGGCCGACGCCGCCGCCATGACGGCGCTGCTGCTGCCCATGATGGTCGCGGCCGGCCACGACAAGAAGCAGGCCGCGGGGCTCATCGCCTCGGCCGGCATCATCGCGCCGGTGATCCCGCCCAGCATCGGGCTGATCATCTTCGGCGTGTCGGCCAACGTCTCGATCTCCAAGCTCTTCCTGGCCGGGATCTTCCCCGGGCTGCTGATGGGCGCCGCGCTGTGGTTCACGTGGGCCTGGCTGATGCGCCGGGAAAAGAACCTGACGCCCGCTCCCCGCAAGACCCTGCGCGAGGTCCTGCGGGCCGCGCGCGAAGGCATCTGGGCGCTGGGCATGCCGGTCATCATCGTCGTCGGTCTGCGCTTCGGCATCTTCACCCCCACCGAGGCGGCCGTGGTGGCGGCCGTGTACGCCCTGTTCGTCTCCACGGTGATCTACCGGGAAATGTCCTGGAAGGACCTCTATCGGGTCTTCTACAACTCGGCCAAGGTCAGCGCCATCATCATGCTGCTGGTGGCCGCCGCCATGGTCAGCGCGTGGCTCATCACGGTGGCCGGGCTGCCCGACCGCATGGTGGACCTGCTCGAACCGCTGATCGACAACCCGATGCTGCTCATGATCGTCGCCATGGTCCTGGTCGTGCTGATCGGCACGGCCATGGACATGACGCCCACCATCCTGATCCTGACGCCTGTCCTGATGCCCGCCGTGAAGGCCGCCGGCATCGATCCGGTGTACTTCGGCGTGCTCTTCATCATCAACAACGCCATCGGCCTCATCACGCCGCCCGTCGGCACGGTGCTCAACACCGTGGCCGGCGTCGGCCGCCTCAGCATGGACGACACGGTCAGGGGCGCCCTGCCGTTCCTGATCGCGCAACTCGTCATCCTGGCGCTGCTGGTGCTGTTCCCCGAGCTGGTTCTCGTTCCCGCCCACTGGCTTTACTAGTCTGATAATCAAAGGAGACAAGCATGAAACGACGTTTATTCCTCGGCACCGCCGTCGCCATGGCGCTGGGCCTCTCGTCCCTGGCGCCGGCCCACGCCGCCGACATCCGCGAACACTCGATCAAGTTCGCCTCGCAGAACAACAAGGGCCATCCCCAGGTCATGGGCATGCAGAAGTTCGCCGACCTGGTCGCGCAGAAATCCGGCAACAAGATCCGGGTGCGCCTGTTCCCCGGGGGCGTGCTGGGGGGCGACCTGGAAACCGTGTCGGCGCTGCAGGGGGGCACCATCGAGATGACGGTCCTCAACTCGGGCATCCTGCAGGCCCAGGTCAAGGACTTCGCCGCCTACGACTTCCCCTTCCTGTTCAACAACGACAAGGAAGTGGACGCCCTGGTGGACGGGCCTTTCGGCCAGGCGCTGCACCAGAAGCTGCAGGCCAAGGGCCTGGTGGGCCTGGCGTATTTCGACCTGGGCTTTCGCAACATCACCAACGGCAAGCATCCCATCAACAAGCCCGCGGACATCGCGGGCCTGAAGCTGCGCGTGATCCAGTCGCCCATCTACGTGGACGTCTTCAAGGCCCTGGGCGCCAATCCGACCCCGCTGGCCTGGCCCGAGGTCTACAACGCCCTGGAACAAGGCGCCGTGGACGGCCAGGAAAACCCCTTCACGGTGATCCTGAACGCCAAGCTCGACGAAGTGCAGAAGTACCTGGCCATCACGCGCCACATCTACAACCCCCAGTCCGTTATCATCAGCAAGAAGTTCTGGGACACGCTCAATCCTGACGAGCAGAAGCTGATCCAGGATGCCGCCGCCGAAGCGGCCGTCTATCAGCGCAAGGTCTCCCGCGACGCCGCCGCCACCGCGCTGGAAACCCTGAAGAAGCACGGCATGCAGGTCACGGAGATGTCACCGGATGATTTGAACAAGATGCGCGAAATGGTCAAACCTGTCGTAGACAAATACTCGAAAGAGGTCGGCGAAGAAACCACGAAGGCCTTGTATTCCCAGCTGGACAAGATTCGCCAGCCATAGCGGCGCCCATCGGGTGCGGGCCGGCCTGCCGCCCGCCCGCATCCGGATTTCCCCACTCACTGGACATGCATTCATGAAATTCCTCGTTCTGCACGGCATCAACCTCAACATGTTCGGCAAGCGCGATCCCGGGCAATACGGCACGATCACGCTGGAACAGATCGACGCCCGCCTGGCCCGGCGCGCCGAGGAACTCGGCGTCGAGGTCGAAACCTACCAGAGCAACTGCGAAGGCGCCTTCTGCGAACGCATCCACCGGGCGCGCGACGAAGGCATCGCCGGCGTCGTGATCAACGCGGGCGCCTGGACCCATTACAGCTACGGCATCCGGGACGCGCTGGCCATCCTGTCCGTACCCGTCGTCGAAACCCACATGTCCAACATCCACGCCCGCGAAGCGTTCCGCCACCAGTCCGTCCTGGCCGAAGTCTGTCTGGGCCAGATCGCCGGCTTCGGCGTGGACAGCTATCTGCTGGCGCTGCAGGCCGCCGTGTCGGCCGCAAAGGCTCAAGATGCATGACACCGCCATCACGTCCGGGGCGGGGAGCGGCCGCGCCAATGACCCGGTCGCGACCCGCCGCAACATCCTGGAAGTCGCCATCCGGGAATTCGCCAAGAAAGGGCTGGCGGGGGCCCGGATCGACGAAATCGCCGAACAGACGTCCGCCAGCAAGCGGATGATCTACTACTACTTCAAGAGCAAGCAGGGCCTGTACCTGGCGGCTCTGGAAGAGTCCTACCGCAACATCCGGGACATCGAAAGCACGCTGCACCTGGAAAGCCTGCCCCCCGACCAGGCCATGCGCACGCTGGTGGGATTCACCTTCGACTACCAGTCCCAGAACACCGATTTCGTGCGACTGGTCATGAACGAAAACATGCACAACGGCCACTACCTGGCGCAATCGGCCACGATCAAGGACCTGAACATCCCCGCCATCGCCGGGATCCGGGGCATCTACGCGCGCGGCTGCGAACAGGGCCTGTTCCGCAAGAACCTGGACCCCATCGACATCCACGCCTCCATCAGCGCGCTGTGCTTCTTCAACGTGGCCAACCAGCACACCTTTTCCCTGATCTTCCGGCGCAACGTGATGGACCCGGAGATCTACGCGCAGCGACGCGCCAACGTCATCGACATGGTGTTGCGCTACATGCTGGCATAACCCTGCCCACACCGCCTTTCCGCTATCGGATGGATCGACATGTCTCGCCGCTTTTCTCTTGCCCACCTGACCGCACTGAACCTGACACCGCCCGCCCTGGTGGACACCGCCGCCCAGGCCGGCTACCAGGCCTGCGGGCTGCGGCTGCTGCCCTTCACCTTCGGGGGCGTCGCCTATCGCCTGATGGACGATCCGCTGCTGCTGGAGGAAACCCTTGCGCGCATGCGGGATACCGGCATCCAGATCCAGGACATCGAAATCCTGCGCCTGAACGAAACCTTCAAGGCCAGCCCCTACCAGTCCTTCTTCGAAGTCGGGCAGCGGCTGGGCGCGAAACACATTCTGGTGGCCGGTGAGGACACGGACAGAAACCGCCTGGTCGACTCATTCGCCCGCCTCTGCGAAGCATGCAAGCCGTATGGACTCACGGCCAACGTCGAATTCATGCCCTGGCTGGCCATCAACGACCTGAGCACCGCCCGCGCGCTCGTCGAAGCCGCCGGACAGGACAACGGCGGCGTGCTGGTCGACCCCCTGCATTTCGCCCGATCCGGCAGCACGCTGGACCAACTGGCGGACCTTCCCGCCACAATGGCGCACTACGCGCAGATCTGCGACGCGCCCGCGGAGCTGCCGACCGACACGGCGGAACTGATCCACCTGTCCAGATCCGCGCGCCTGGCGCCCGGCGAAGGCGGCATCCCGCTCAAGGCGATCTTCCAGCGGCTGCCTCAGGGCGTCCCCATCGGCGTGGAAATCCCCAACGAGCACCAGTCCCGGCTGCTGGGCCACACCGCCTGGGCCCGGTACTGCCTGGAGGCATCGCAGCGGTTTTTCGAGCAATAGGGCGCTAAAAAGGCAAGCCGCCCGGCTCTGCGCGCTGCACTATCTGAAAACAAGCATATTCCTGCAGCGATCCCGGATCAGGAAAGCGCGTCCAGGAATCGATACCACATGACACCGGCCACCATATAGAGCTGCTGCAACTGATGCAAAGGAATCGTCCGCACAGGAGTGACGGGGAAGAGGACGCGGAAACCTTCTCCGGAGGCCAGGCTGGCCGCCATCAGCTTGCCCATGGTGGTGGCCATCGCAATACCCCGGCCGTTGTAGCCCAAGGCAATGGTCAACCCCTTCTCTGGCTCATGTACATGCGGCATGAAGTCCGCAGTAATGGCAATCCGACCATGCCAGCGATAGTCATAACCGATGCCTTTGAGTACCGGGAACATGAGTTCCAGGGCGCGTTCCACATGAGACCATTCCGCGGTACTGACTGGATGGCGTACGGGCCCCCGCCCACCCAGCACCAATCGCCCCTCGTGATCCCGCCGAAAGTAAACGAGCAGCCGACGAGAGTCGGAAGTGACCTCCCCGCCAGCAAGGATCCTGTCAGCCTCTCCCTGCAGAGGCGACGTGGCGACCACAAAACTTTGTGCGCTTAATATTGTCTTGCGCAAACCAGGCCACAGATCGTCTGTATACCCATTCGTCGCAATCAATACCTTCGACCCCTTGACGGTACATCCGCCGTCGGTGTGCGCGCACCATTGCTCGCCGACCTTCTCAAGGCGAGTCACGCGAGTTCGGCTGAAAATCCGCGCGCCATTGGAATGAGCGGCACGCGCCAGCCCCAAAGCATAGGCCAGGGGCTGGACGCTTCCCGCCCGGTAGTCCACCCATCCTCCGACGAATTTTCCATAGCCGATGCGTTGCTCAACTTCCGTAGCATCCAGCAGCGCCACTTTCGCTCCTCTTCGGGCCCACTCTTCGCAGCGTCGCTGGACAATCCGAAAGACCTGCTCCGAATGCGCGGTCTGTATCCACCCCTTGCGCACCGGATCACACAGGATCCGATACTTCCGTATAAGGTCAAACACGACGTCTGCTGCGCCACCAGCCAGTTCGACGACTGATTCGCCCAAATCACCCAAGCGCCGAGACAACTCGTCGGGATCGTATTTCAATCCTGGTATGACTTGGCCGCCATTCCTGCCCGATGCCCCCCAACCAGGCTGCTCCGCCTCCAAGACGACGACGTCGACCCCCATCTCGGCCAAGTGCAAGGCAGTGGACAGTCCGGTATACCCCGCACCAACGACGATCACACGCGTTTCGCACGATTCTGAAAGAGCGGGGCAGACAAAAGCCTCTTTGGATGTAGCCTTCCATAAGGACGGAGGCCAGGGCTTGTCAGAATAAGCGCGAGTCAGTTCAACGCCCATGCATAGGCCTCACTGAAAGGGTCCGCCGCAGCGTACGCTCGCCCGTCTCTGAACAAGGACAGGTTGGGCCGGGCGAGTTCATACCCGTACCCCTGATGCTGCTCCCCCACGATGCCGACAGGCCCAAACAGCGTCTCCAGTTCCGGGGCCATGCTTTGCAGTCTCTCGGACATCAGCAAACCATTGCCACTGGTGTCGATCCGAGGGGCCAACAGCGCCTCGGCGGGAGACATGCCATGCTCGACAAGGTTCAGGATGACCTGAACTACGGCATCAATGATGCGCCTGCCGCCCGGCGCCCCCAAGGCTGCATACGGCTTGCCCGCTCGGCTCAGCAGCACAGGCCCCATGTTGGCGAGCGGTCGTTTACCGCCCGCAATGCTATTGGCCGCCCCTGGCAAGGCGTTGAACCAGCCCATAGTGGCATCCAGCAGAAACCCCGTCCTGGGGCACACCACTTTCGCCCCGCAATGATTAGCCGCCGTGTGCGTGAGCGAAACGCTCATTCCGTTCCGGTCGGTGACCGAGATATGGGTAGTACCGCTGGGCGGCTCCGTGGCCCCCGCTGGCCGCCACGGGGCGCCCCTGGCTGCCCCACTCGCCTCGTACGTCCAGGGATCGTGAGCCGCCTCGCGGGAAAAGTAATTCCAGGGGGCCTGACCGGTTCCCAAGCTGCGAGGCGGTGCTTCGCCCGAGCGAATCAGACCGGCAACCTTCCGCGCATATCCATCCGAGAGCAGCCCGGAAGTCGGCACACTGACGAAATCAGGATCACCCAGCCAGTGATAGCGGTCAGCGAACGCGTGCCAACTGGCCTGAGCCAGCATGGACACATGCTCCATCTCGTTTCGATCAGGCGCCTTGTCAGGGAAGAGGGCCAACCAGAGCTGCAGTATCTGCAGCTCCGTAACCCCCCCGCACGGCGCCCGGGGTGCATGAACCTGATAGTCTCGAAAATCCAGGCTATGAGGCGGCACAACCACGGCCTTGGCCCCTACAAGATCCTCATGACTCAAGAGGCCGCCCAGATCCCGGTGGGTTTCCAGCAACAGGCGGCCTACCCCACCACCATAGAAAGCCCCGACACCCTCAGCCGCAATCCGCTCCAGCGAACGTGCCAGTGCCCCCTGTCTCACAAGGCAGGAGGTGCCCAAGCTGGCCTGGCCCAGATGCGCGATCGACGGGGGCGAGCCACCGGGCAGGAACAGCCGCCTGGCGCCTTCGTCCAGACGGATGGCTTCAATGTTGGCCAACACTTCCAATGCCAGGTATGGACTGGCCGAGAAGCCGTCCGCCGCTGCCTGAATGGCCGGCCGGCACAGCGCCGACCAGGGCAGCATGCCGAATCGCTCATGCGCCGCAGCCAGTCCCGCCAAAGTCATGGGCACCCCCGCCGCGCGGATGCCCTGCACGTTTTCATCACCGACCACGACGGAAATTCCCAGGCCACGATCAATGTCACGCGTGCGATCGATCGTGAACATGTCTGGAGCGGCAGCCCGGGGCGCACGAGGACCGAACTCGACACTGCTGACTTCCCCCGTCGGCAGTCCCACTAGAAGGAAGCCGGAGCCGGCCAGCGTGGTTTCCATGGGCTCGATGACGCCGGCGACCAATGCCGCCGACACCGCCGCATCGACTGCGTTACCACCCTGCTCCAGGGCATGCACAGCGGCCCGTACCGTCGCCTCCCGGGCGGCGGCGACCACGCCGCCGGCACCAACGACCTCCGTCCTGGTAATGATCTGTGCTGACTTGCTGCAAGCGACGGATGCCATGTTTGCCTCAATAGAGCGCTGGAGTGGTTGCCCAGATGACCTCACAATCCGTATCCCCGATTGCCCAGAACCGGTACTGCGAACTGGCCCTGAAGGCGAACGAGTCGTCCTTTTTCACGATATGCTCCTGGCCGTCGATTTCAAGGCCAAGGCATCCGGACAGAACCGTCCCGCATTTGGCACCCGTGGGGTGCTGGGCGGGGCTATTGCCAGACTTGCCTCCAGGGTGGAGAACGAACCGCATCAGCTGAATTTCATTGATCTCATCTGGCGAAAGAATGTCCTTGGTCATGCCACCTGCGCCCAGGTCCATTCTTCGACGCTGCGAACGCCGCACGATATAAGGCTCGTGAGGCTCATCGCCATTTCCCTGGCCATGGCTGAACAGCCAGGATATGGGCATCTCCAGGGCCTCGCTGACCTGTAGCAGAGACTTGAGGGACGGCGAGGATATGCCACGCTCAATCTGGCTAAGCAGCCCAATGGAAACACCAGCCTTGGCCGATACTTCCCTGAGCGACAGACGCTTGACCTTGCGTCTCTGCCTAAGCCGCTTGCCAATCCCGGTCGCCAGCGCCTGCTCGCCCAAAGGCGCAAGCGGATCCGCTACGCTCACTGCACCATTCGACAATTCTGCCAGCTGTTTCATATGTCACCACAAGATATGCCAACCATCATTTCATCATCATTGGTATAACCAGGGAAATCGACGGGAAAGCAACCAGCAGGGCCAGGGTCAGCAAGTCCGTTACCACGAACCATCCGACGCCGCGAAAGATCGTCGTCAAACTCACCAGATTTCCAAGCGCACTCTTGGTGACATAGACGTTCAGGCCCACTGGCGGCGTGACCAGGCCAAGCTCCAGCAGCTTGATCAGTATGATCCCGAACCAGATCAGATCCATGCCGGCGTCATTCGCCAGAGGCAGGATGATTGGCATCGTCAACAGCAGCAAGCCGATGGAATCCAGGAAACACCCGAGTATCAGATACAGGATCACAATGGCGAAGATCACGGACAACTGACCTCCGCCAAAGCCCATGAACCATTGCGTGATGAACGTGGGGACCCCGCTGAGCGCCATGAATTTGCCAAGCAGAACCGTACCAATCACCACCATGAAAATGCTCGCAGTGCCAGACAGCGTGAGCACAACTGAATCCAGCAATATTTTCCACGACATGGATCTACGGATGATGGCCAGAATGAACGTCAACGCTGCGCCAACCGCTCCCGCTTGCGTTGGCGTGAATACACCAACGAAAATTCCCAACAAAACCGCAATAATGAGCACTGGCAAAGGCCAGACCTGCTTCAGGGAGTCAAGCTTTTCCTTTCTAGAGAAGGATTCGTTCAAGCTCGGCGCCAGGCTGGGTTTGAGCTTCACCCTGACAATGATCATGGCGGCGAACATGAGTGCGGACAGAATCCCCGGCAGAAACCCCGCCATGAAGACCTTTGCGACAGATATTTCGGCCACATACCCGTAAAGAATCATCAGGATGCTGGGCGGGATCAGCGACCCCAGGGTTCCAGCGGACGCCACCACCCCACTTGCCAGGCCGGGGTCGTACTTGTAGCGCAACATCTCGGGGGTGGCGATCCGCGCAAAGGCAGCCGATACCGCGACGCTGGACCCAGAAGCTGCCGATAACAGCCCGCACGCACCAACGCTGGCTACAGCAAGCCCTCCTGGCAACCAGGAGAGGAAAATGCGAGCCGCGCTAAACAATCCCATGGACAGTTTTGAGGAACCAGCAACATATCCCATTAATAAAAACATGGGGATGGCCGTAAGATTCCAATCACCCACGAAATTGAACGGCACAGCGGTAACCATCCCCCAAGCCGCATTTACATTCAATATGTGCGCGATGCCAATAAAAGACACCGTGCCAAGCGCGACGCCAATAGGGACGCGCAGGCCAACTAGCGCCAAGCCTGCAACGAGCCCGATGAAACCTATCGTGACGTTGTCCATGAGAATCTATCCGCCTGCTGTCAGTGCTTTTCTAAACAATGTCTACGTCAGGAGATTCGGGAGCAGGATCGAAGTCGGCCTCCGTCACTGCCCTCCACATGTTGTGCAAAACGGCCAACAAGATCGCCGTGAAGCCAATCGGCAATGACATTTTTGCGGGCCATATCGTCACATAAACAGAACCCATGATCACTTCATCGATCTGGTACGAGTCAATGGCATCGAGCGCGGTTTGCCAAGCCAGGACCCCAAAGAAAAAGCAGGAGACCAGCCCCCCAAACACGTAGATGCCGCGTTGCAAAGTTCTCGGCAGGATGCGCACCAGCAGGTCCGCGCTGATATGCTCATGGCGGAGCTCGACATAGGCTAGCGGCAGGAATACCACTAATACCATGTGGTAGGCGGAGATGATTTCCAGGTTTCCTTCTATGGGCGCCCCAAACAGGTTGTCCAGCACCACATCGACCGTCGTTTGGATCATCATCAGCGTCAGACTGACCGCAGCCAACAGCATCAGAATAAAAGCAAGCTTATGGATCGCTTTGGCAATCATATGTGGCAACTCCTTCGATCTACCGTGCACTCAGTGATAAAGGGTTCTCGCCGCCTCTGCACTGATATAGCCATCGCGCACGTCCTTCTCTATCGCAGCCTTATCTCTTTCCGCAACGGGCCCGTATCCGCCCCCGCCGGCGGTGTAGATCGTGACGATATCCCCCTTTTGCAGGGTGCGGCCATCCTTGCTCTTGAGCGGAATCTTCTTGCCCGCACGGAGAATTTCGCCCGACCCCGAACGGCCATCAGCCCCACCGAACAGGCCATAAGGCGGGATGCGAAACCGGTCCGCGTACATGGCGAAATTGACGTTGTCTTTCAGGATCTCGAAGCTGCGGTAGAAACCGAGGCCGCCGCGATGCCGGCCTTCGCCCGCCGAATCCTGGATGAGGCCATACCCGACGATGCGGAAATGATCGAAGTCCATGTCCGTTGCCTCTACAGGCGTATTGGTACAGTTCGAGAGGGGCGAGTCCACGGCATCGCACCCGTCTTTGCGCGGTGAAGCACCAAAACCTCCACCATAAACCTCCAGGTAGACCTTGTACTTGCCATCCGCCTGATGGGAAAGAGACGTCACGAGAGTGGAATCATTTCCACCAGCGATCACCTTCGACGGCGCAGCCTGCGCCAGCGCCTTCATGACAGCGTTGAAGCAGCGGTAGCTAGCTTCCATGCGCGCTCGCACAGGGGCCGGATACCGCGGATTAACGAGCGAGCCCTCGGGAGCGCTGATCTTGATGGGGCGCTTCAACCCCTCGTTGAAAGGGATGTCCGGACTGGTCAGCGCAGACTTGATGGCCGTCAGCGCTGCGGAAATCGTGGCCGAGAAAGGAGAGTTCAGGTTTCTGGACACCTGGGGACAGGTTCCAGCGAAATCCACATCGATACCATCCTCATGTATCCGGACTGCTGCCTTGATGACTAGCGGCTCGTCCGTGACACCATCGTCGTCAACCGCATCTTCGCCATGGTATGTACCGTGTTTCAGCTCTGAAAGTGCTGTTCTGAACCGCGATTCGGAATAGGCGATCAACTCGGCCATGGCGCGATCGACCTTTTGCACTCCATACTTGCGACACAACTGCTTGACGCGCTCGGCACCGACGGCATTGGCAGCGAACTGCGCATCAAAGTCGCCAATGGTCTGGCCCGGAACTCTGATGTTGGCCGCCACCAGGCGCTTCAGCGCGCCTCGGCCCTCCCAGTCCCGGGCGTGGTTATATTTTCCAGGAGGGAAGATAAACCCTTCCGCGTGAACATCGACAGCCTCGGTCGTCAGCCCCGGATTTCCACCACCAAGGTCCAGATGGTGCGCAACGGTTCCTGCAAATGCGACGAGTTCGCCCTCGAAAAAAACAGGTGAATAGATGAAAACATCCTGCAGATGCTGGCCGCCGGAGTAGGGATCGTTGGTTATGTAGAAATCGCCTTCCTCCAGACTGTCGACCGGGTCGACTGCGGCGCAGGCTCTGAATATTTCAGACATCGGGCCCAGCTGGATCGGAATCAGCTCCGCTTGCGCAACAACATCGCCATTCCGGTCGAACAGGGCCGCAGACGCATCGGATGCTTCGCGGATGATCGTGGAATACGCTGAACGAATGAGCTTGACACCCATCTCCCGCGCGCCAGCAACCAAGCCTTGCGTGATGACCGCATAATCGACCGGGTTGAGCTTCTCGAAATCTGGCTCCAAGACTACTGTCTGGTTGGACGTTTTCATCTTTCACCTCCGCGGGTAGTCAGGATCATATTGTCGTTTTCATCACGACGCGCTTCCCAGCCGGCGGGCACAAATAGTGTGGATGTCGCATCTTCCATGAGCAACGGCCCATCAAGCACCTCTTCACGCTTGATGCTTCCTCGATCCAGCAGGATGGCTTCGCGCCACCCGGAGTCGTCATAAATAGACGTTTTCTTCCTAGGCTGCACGGGCCCATCCGGCTCGCGCAAAAGGGGGACGGACGCCAGCGGCGCCGTCAGGCCGAACCGAAAGGAGACGAACTCCACCGGTTTGTCGTCATCAGCCCCGAAAAAGAAGAGCTTCTGGTGCATGACCCCGAACAAGCGCCGCAACTGTGCATAATTCAGATTGTCCAATTCGCCGACCGGCACCTCGACCGGCACCTCAAACGCTTGGCCGACGAAACGCATGTCAATCACCAAGCTCGGCAGCAGTTCGCCCTCCAGCCCCATCTCCTTGGCCTTCGCGTGGGCTCGCTCTTCCATTTCCGTAAAAGTCCGGCGCACCACGTCGGCCGCATCGTCATCCAGCACCCCCCTACGAGTAAGGCTCTCGAATTGGATGAAGTCGCTGGCCAGCAACCCGTAGGCGGACACGACGCCCGAATTCGGCGGGACCAGAATCTTGGTAACCCCAAGATCCTCCGCCACCTGGGCGGCATGCAGAGGCCCCGCCCCGCCGAACGGAACGAGAATGTTGTCTCTGGGGTCAAGGCCTCTCTCGGTTGAGATCACCTGGATGGCGCGGACGATGTTCGCGTTGGAGATCTGGATCGCGCTGTCGGCAGCCTGCTCCAAGGACATCCCGAAGTGCTCCGCGATGGGCCGTAAGGCCTCGCGCGAACGTTCGGCGTGGATCTCCATGCGTCCGCCCAGGAAGGATTCCGGCAGGATCGTACCCCTGACGATATGAGCATCCGTGATGGTGGGCAGCGTGCCGCCCAGACCATAGCAGGCAGGTCCGGGATCGGCGCCGGCGGACTTGGGGCCCACCCGAAGCATCCCGCCATCATCGATCCAGATGATGCTCCCGCCCCCCGCGCCTACGGTATTGATGTCAAGGATGGGAATGCGCACGGGCAAGCCGTCGATCGTGAACTCATTCGTCAGTTGCGGCCTGCCCTCGGTAATCATGCAGACATCCGTAGATGTTCCACCCATATCCAAAGTGATCAGATTCATGAATCCCGAACGGGCTGCCTGCCTGGCAGCTCCCATCACACCGGCAGCCGGGCCCGACAGCAGTGCGGTGACTGCGTTTGCCCGCATCGCACTCGCAGGCAGCTTGCCTCCGTTCGACTGCATGACACTAAATCGCCCCCGAAACCCGGAAGCATCGAGTTTGTCCAAGAACCGGGAAATGTAGTCATCCATCACCGGCTGGACATAGGCTGACAAAGATGTGGTCGATGCTCGTTCGTATTCTCGGAATTCCCGCGTGATCTCGGAAGACAACGTCACGTGCATGCCTGGCAAAGCTTCCACAATGACGCTGCGCAGCAATTGCTCATGCTGAGGGTTGATATAGGCATTGAGGAGACATATGGCGACCGCCTGATACTCCCGTTGCCTCAGGTGAGGAATGAGCGTCCGACGAACAGCCTCCGGATCCAGCGCCTTCAATACGGAACCGTCAGAAAGCAACCGTTCATCGACTTCAAAGGTGTCGGAGCGCAAGACGACCGGTTCCGGCTTTGCGTATTCGAGATCGTAGATGCGCGTCCTGCCATGGCGCTGCAGCAAGAGAATATCTTTGAATCCTGCGGTTGTGATGAACGCGGTCAAAAACCCTTTGCGCTCCAGCACCGCATTGGTGGCCACGGTAGAGCCATGGGCCAGATCCGTGACCTCCGCGAGATTGATCCCGCTCGAAGCCAGGCCATTGAGGGCGCCTTCGTCCGGCCTGGCCGGGGTACTGAGCACTTTATGTACCTTGACGTTGCCGGCATCATCTATCGCCACAAGATCGGTAAAAGTACCGCCAACTTCGACACCTATGCGCATTGCATTCACCTTATGTTCCAGTCCCTACTGGCCGTAACTGTTCTCATCGACCTTGCTGTACAAGTTCTCTTTCAGCAGGGTCTTCAGGGCTTCCGGATTGTTGCGATCCACACCCTTCAACAGGCCTCCCCACTTCTCCAGTGTCTGCTCAAATCTGGTGACCAAGCCCTCAGGGTCCTTGAGGTGGAAGCGTTCCTTCCCTTCAGCGATCGCCATTGCCCGCGCATGCTCAACGAACCCTTGGGTGGATTTCTCCATCGCAGCGGTCGGTTGATAGACGGTGACTCCATGCTCAGCAGACTCGTCGATCGCCTGCTTGCCGGAAGCGATGTAGGCAAGCTCGGTCTCGACCGTCGACTCTGCGATCGTATCCAGCAGGATCCGCCGCTGCCCGGGCGTAAGGCTTCTCCACTTCTTGCCGTTCATCGCCCACTCCCAGCCAGAGAAATAGGGCCCGAGATTGACCATGTTCACGTACTTGGCCACGTCCCAGAGGGAGCGTGTCTTCAGTTCGTTCGAGCCCATGGCCGCACAATCGATCTGACCTTTATCCAGCCCAGTGAACATCTCGCTGGACGGCACATTGACCGACGATGCTCCGACGGATTTGGCCCAAGCGGCGTATACAGGGCCGGGAGTGCGCAACTTCAAGCCCTTCAGATCTCCAACATCCGCAACTTTTTTTCTACAGATCAGGTTGTAAGGAACGCTGGCATAAGCCCCCAGGAAGACGATCTTCTGTTTCTTCCACCTGGCCAGCATCTCTGGATCGTTCATGTAGAAGTCGGCGACGGCGAACGTGGTCAGCAGAGGGTCGCCAAGCCCGATGGCGAGAATGGCCAGAACGTTGTCCTCGGGAAGATCCGCCGGAGTATACGTACCTGCGTGGTAAGTGATATCCGCTATGCCATCGCGCAAGCCGCTTAAGTGGGCAACGACTGGCAGCAGCGTCGTGTCGGTGAAGACATTGATCTTCAGATCCCCCCCAGAGGCGGCATCAACTTTCTTGGCCCAAGCGATATAGCCATACTTGGTCAGTGGTTGGCTCTCGGGAAACCAGATGCTGGCATTCAATTCCGTGGTCGCCATTGCCGACTGACTCAGCCCGAGCGCCGCAGTCAGGGCCAGGGCGCCCCAAAGTTTGTAGGTGGCCATTCTCCGCTCCTCCACAGATGGATAAGATCGATGCACGTACCTTGTTAAACTGAACAAAAACCAAAAAATTTCAATTCCATTCTAATTAGCTTGGTTTTTTTCAAAATTAGTGAAATCCCTGGTATGCAGTCCGCCCGAGTTCACGCAAAGTACCGTCTGGAGGCTTGGCGCGGGGCCTCCCTCTCAGGGCGCCCCTCCTCGCCACGAGCAGCTTGGTCAAAAAGTCCGTACCCATCATGCCCAACAAATTCTTGCGCAACGGAACCGGTCCGGCGGCGCTGCTGACCGTCTATTTCCTGATCGTCGTCGTATCCTGGGGGATCAACTATCCACTGACAAAGCTGGCCCTTCGAGACATCGCGCCGCTTAGCTTCTCGGCACTACGCCTGCTCGGAGGAGCGTTGTTCGTGGCGATCATCCTCTGGGCGTCACGTGCCGGCAAAATGCTCCCCCCACGGCACGAAAGAGCCCGGCTGGCGGCTATCAGCGTCATGCAATTCGTCAGCGTCGTCGGTTTTTCGGGAATCGCCCTGTTGTTTCTACCTGCGGGTCGGACCGTCGCTGCCATCTACAGCATGCCCCTATGGGCCGCCGTGCTGGACGCCCTGATCATGAAAGTGCGACTCAGCCGCATCCAGTACGCCGGCATTTCGGTCAGCCTCTGCGGCATCGTCCTGTTTCTGCAGCCATCGGTCATCGATTGGAACGCGCCCGGCACCACCACAGGGACACTGCTTGTCCTGACAGCAGCAATGCTGTGGGGCCTGGGTGCCGTGCTCTACAGGGGGCGCCCGCTGTCAGCCTCGCTGCTCAGCCAGACGCTCTGGCAATTACTTGCTTCGGGAATCGTTCTGGCCCTGGGGGCAGTGATCTTCGAGCGCCCTCTGGCTATCGACCTCACCCTTCAGCTCGCGCTGATACTGCTGTGGAACTGGATAGTTCCCACAGCAGCGGCCGTCTGGGCATGGAGCCAAATCCTGTACAAGATCCCCGCATCCATCGCCGGCCAGTTCCTGATGGCGACTCCGTTCGTTGGGATAGCCGCCAGCGCGATCATTTTCGACGAGCAACTGTCATCGGCCTTCACCAGCAGCGCGATCCTGATTGTCGCAGGCGGAACGCTGACGCTCATGACCGCACGAAGCACCAAGCCGTAGCCAGCGGCGATCCGTCATCTGCCAGCACTGCTGGCCGCGAAGCTTAACCGGGAAATGCCGATTTCAGCTGAGCCATCGTCCGAGCGACATCCGGCATGACGCCGCGCCAGATCCGGAAGGATTCCGCCGCCTGCCCCACCAGCATGCCCAGGCCGTCGGCCACCGCCGCCCCCTGCGCTCGGGCGTCCGCCATGAACGGCGTCTCGCGCCCATACACCATCTCGTAGGCCAGCGCCCCCGGCGCGTACAGGCCCTGGCCCAGATCCAGGGCGCAGTCGGACAGGCCCGTCGACGTCGCATTGATGACGACGTCGAACCGCCCGCCGCGCGCCGCCGGCAGGCCGCCCGCCGCGACCGGATGGGCATCCTGCCAGGGTTCGGCCAGGGCGCGGGCTTTTTCTTCGCTGCGATTGACGATCAGCAGGCTGGCCGGGCCGGCCTGCAGCACCGGCAGCAGGACGCCGCGCGCCGCGCCGCCCGCCCCGACGATCAGGACGCGCCGGCCCGCCAGCGGCATGCCCAGACGGTTCTGGATATCGAAGACCAGCCCGAAGCCGTCCGTGTTGTCGCCCACGATGCCGTCCGGCATGAAGCTCAGGGTGTTCACCGCCTGGGCGGCCCGCGCCCGGTCGCTGAGGCGATCGGACAGGGCCAGGGCGTCCAGCTTGAATGGCGCGGTGACGTTCATGCCCCGGCCGCCGGCGGTCGCGAAATCCCGCACCGTCCGTTCGAAGTCGCCGGGTTCGGCCAGCAGGGCCTCGTAGCGGATGTCATGGCCGAACTGCCGGGCGAAGGCCGCATGGATGATGGGCGATTTGGACTGGGCAATCGGATTGCCGATGACGGCGTAACGGTCGGTCATGGAGTGTCGGCGCGGCGGCGGAAAAGGTCTTAGCGTAACAAATAAAGCACGGGACGCGAGCGGACGGCCCCGCTCAGTCCGCGCGATCGGCCTGGCGGGACAGCGCGAGCCCCGATTCCCAGAGCGCTTCGGCCGCCCTCCCCGCCAGATCCCGTTCCCGGTACAGCCGGATCGCGACGGGAATGCTCCAGTCCCGGGCCGCCGCGGCCACCAGCAGGCCGCCGGCAAGGTCCTCTTCCACCAGGGTTCGCGGCAGCCAGGCGACGCCCCGCCCATCGAGCGCCATGGTGCGCAGCACCGAGGCGAGATGCGCGGTGAAGACCACACGCGCGGCGCCCCTGCGCAGGCGCGCGCCCAGCCGCGCCTGAAGAATCCGCCCCAGGCCCGATTCCTCGCTGTACCGAAGGATGGGCACGGCCGCCCCCGCGTCCAGCGAATGCAGCGGGCCGCCGCGCGGATCGGGCGCGGACACCGGGATCAGCACGTCGTCGCCCACGTGCGCCGACAGGTATGCATCCGAATCGAGCGCGCCCCGGACCTTGGGATGCGCATGGCTCAGGACGAACTGCGCCTTCCCCTGCTGCATCAGGACCTCGCAGCGCTGCAGAACGTCGGACATCAGCTGGATCGGCCCGATGGGAGCGCCCGATTCGAGGCCGCGCAGCCAGCGGGGCAGGAAGGTCAGCGACAGCGCATGGGTGGACGCCAGGCGCAGGGTCGCGGCGCTGGTCTCGGCCACCCGTCTCGCATCGCCGGGCACCCGGGCCACGCGCGCCAGCAGCTCCTGCGCCTCGCCCCGGAACCACTCGCCGGCTTCGGTCAGGCGGGCCGGCTGCGTGCCGCGATCGACCAGGTCGGCTCCCACCCAGGCTTCCAGCGCCCGGATACGGCGGCTGAACGCCGGCTGGGAACTGTGCCTGGTCTCCGCCGCCCGCGAAAAACTGCCCGTCGCGGCCAGCGCCAGGAAATCCTCGAGCCAGATGAAGTTCATGGGCGGTTCGTCCCGTGCATAGCGTCAGTCGAATTGAACATTGGCCGGCCAGGCCGGAACATCCGATTATGTCATTGTTCAACACCCATCCCCGGACCCCCACCGCCATGAAGATCATCGACATCCGCGAAAAGACCGTTCCCATCAGCTCCTCCATCCGCAACGCCTACATCGACTTCAGCAAGATGACGCTGAGCGTGGTGGCCGTCGTCACCGACGTCATCCGCGACGGCAAGCCGGTCGTGGGCTACGGCTTCAATTCCAACGGCCGCTACGGCCAGGGCGCCGTGATGCGCGAGCGCTTCATCCCGCGCGTGCTCGCCGCCGCGCCCGAATCCCTGATCGACGACGCCGGCACGAACCTCGATCCGCACAAGATCTGGAAAACGATGTTCACGAACGAAAAGCCTGGCGGCCACGGCGAGCGCTCGGTGGCGATCGGCACCATCGACATGGCGGTCTGGGACGCGGTGGCGAAAATCGAAGGCAAGCCGCTGTACCAACTGCTGGCGGACCGCTACGGCGACGGCGCGCCCAACCGCAAGATCTTCGTCTACGCGGCCGGCGGCTACTACTACCCCGGCCAGGACTACGGGAAGCTGCAGGACGAGATGCGCAGCTACATCGACCGCGGCTACACCGTGGTCAAGAAGAAGATCGGCGGCGCTTCGCTGGACGAGGACCTGCGCCGCATCGACGCCATCATGGAAGTCCTGCAGGACGGCCAGAAGCTGTGCGTGGACGCCAACGGCCGCTTCGATCTGGAAACCGCCATCGCCTACGCCAAGGCCCTGTCGCAGTACGACCTGTTCTGGTACGAAGAGCCGGGGGATCCGCTGGACTTCGAGCTCCAGGCGGCGCTGCGCAGTTTCTACAAGAATCCCATGGCCACCGGCGAGGACCTGTTCTCGATGCAGGACGCGCGCAACCTGATCCGCTACGGCGGCATGCGCCCCGACCGCGACTGGCTGCAGTTCGACTGCGCGCTCAGCTACGGCCTGGTCGAATACCTGCGCACGCTGGACATGCTGAAGGAACATGGCTGGTCGGCCAGCCGCTGCATCCCGCACGGCGGCCACCAGATGTCGCTGAACATCGCCGCCGGCCTGGGCCTGGGCGGCAACGAGTCCTACCCCGACCTGTTCCAGCCCTATGGCGGCTTCCCCGACGGAGTGAAGGTCGAGAACGGCTTCGTGACGCTGCCCGAACTGCCCGGCATCGGCTTCGAGGGCAAGGCCGATCTGTACCGCGAACTGCGGACCCTGCTGGACTGATCTCTGGCCGGGCGCTCCGCGCCCGACGGCAATGAAAAAAGCCGCCCCGGACGAATCCGGGGCGGCTTTTCAGCACACTGCGAACAACGGCTTATTCTTCGGACGGCGAATCCGAATCCGCAGCCGGGTCGGCATCGCTGCCGGCCTCGTCGGTACCCACATGGGCCATTTCCGAAGGATCGGCGAACGGATTGGCCAGCTCGCGCGCGGCGGCCCGTTCGGCGGCCTCGAAGATCTCCTTTTCGTGGCGGGCGATATGGTAGGACATACCGGTACCCGCCGGGATCAGGCGACCCACGATGACGTTTTCCTTCAGGCCGCGCAGTTCGTCGCGCTTGCCCATGATGGCGGCTTCGGTCAGCACCCGGGTCGTTTCCTGGAAGGAAGCGGCGGAGATGAACGAATCCGTGGACAGCGAGGCCTTGGTGATCCCCAGCAGCACGTTGTCGTACGTGGCCGGGATCTTGCCCTCGGCTTCCATGCGGTCGTTGGCATTCAGCAGCTCGGCGCGTTCAACCTGTTCGCCGGTGATGAATTCCGTATCGCCCGCATTGGTGATGTTCACGCGACGCAGCATCTGACGCACGATGACTTCGATGTGCTTGTCGTTGATCTTCACGCCCTGCAGACGATAGACGTCCTGGACTTCGTTGACCACGTAGGAGGCCAGCGGCTCGATGCCCTGCAGACGCAGGATGTCGTGCGGGTCGGCCGGACCGTCGACGATCAGTTCGCCCTTGTTGACCACCTGGCCGTCGTGCACCAGCACCTGCTTTTCCTTGGAAATCAGGAACTCGTGGCTGACGCCGTCCATGTCGGTGATGACCAGGCGCTGCTTGCCCTTGGTGTCCTTGCCGAACGACACCGTGCCGGTGATTTCGGCCAGCACGCCGGCGTCCTTCGGGGAACGGGCTTCGAACAGTTCGGCCACGCGCGGCAGACCGCCCGTGATGTCGCGGGTCTTCTGCGATTCCTGTGGAATCCGCGCCAGGAAGTCGCCCACGCCGACGGCCTGGCCGTCGCGCACGGTGATCAGGGCGCCCACGGGCAACGAGATCGCCACGGCGTGGTCGGTGCCGGCGACCTTGATTTCCTGGCCCTGCTCGTCCAGCAGCAGGATCTGCGGACGCGCCGCGCCCTTGGTGCTGCGCGTCTTGGGCGTGATCACCACCAGCGTGGACAGGCCCGTGATTTCGTCGACCTGACGGGCGACGGTCACGCCTTCCTCGATGTTGGCGAAGCGGATCGTGCCGGTGTATTCGGACACGATCGGGCGGGTCAGCGGATCCCAGGAAGCCAGCTTGGCGCCGGCCTTGATGGTGTCGCCGTCGCCCACCAGGATGGTGGCGCCGTAGGGAACCTTGTGGCGTTCGCGTTCGCGACGGTTGTCGTCATAGACGACGATTTCGCCGGACCGCGACACCGCGATGCGGTCGCCCTTGGCATTGGTCAGGTAGCGCAGGCCGATGGCGAAGCCCACCGAACCGGCGGACTTGGTCTCGATCGAGCTGGCCAGCGCCGAACGCGAGGCCGCGCCGCCGATGTGGAAGGTCCGCATCGTCAGCTGCGTGCCCGGCTCGCCGATGGACTGGGCGGCGATCACGCCGACCGCTTCGCCCTTGTTGACCAGGGAACCGCGACCCAGATCACGCCCATAACAATGGGCGCACAGGCCATGGCGGGTTTCGCAGGTCAGCGGCGTGCGGATCTTGACTTCGTCGATGCCCAGCTCGTCGATCAGTTCGACCTTGTTCTCGTCCAGCAGCGTGCCGGCCGGAATGACGGTTTCCTGAGTGTCCGGATTGACGATGTCGATGGCCGCCACCCGGCCCAGCACGCGGTCGCGCAGGGCTTCGACGACTTCGCCGCCTTCCAGCAGGGCCTTCATCACGTAGCCGTGCGTGGTGCCGCAATCGTCCTCGGTGATGACCAGGTCCTGGGTCACGTCCACCAGACGGCGGGTCAGGTAACCGGAGTTGGCGGTCTTCAGCGCCGTGTCGGCCAGGCCTTTACGCGCGCCGTGCGTCGAGATGAAGTACTGCAGCACGTTCAGGCCTTCCCGGAAGTTGGCCGTGATCGGGGTTTCGATGATGGAGCCGTCCGGCTTGGCCATCAGGCCGCGCATCCCCGCCAGCTGGCGGATCTGGGCGGCGGAACCCCGGGCGCCGGAGTCGGCCATCATGTAGATGGAATTGAAGGATTCCTGGCGCACTTCCTTGCCGTGGCGGTCGATGACCGGCTCGGTGGAGAGCTGTTCCATCATGGCCTTGCCCACGCGGTCGCCGGCCTTGCCCCAGATGTCCACCACGTTGTTGTAGCGTTCCTGGGCGGTGACCAGACCGGAGGAGTACTGGCGGTCGATTTCCTTCACTTCGCTGGAGGCCTGCGCCAGGATGTCGCGCTTGGCGTCGGGCACCACCATGTCGCCCATGGCGATGGACACGCCCGCGCGGGTGGCCAGGCGGTAGCCGGACTGCATCAGCTTGTCGGCGAAGATCACCGTGGCCCGCAGGCCGCAACGGCGATAGCACATGTTGATGAGCTTGGAGATTTCCTTCTTCTTCAGCGCCTTGTTCAGCACGGTGAACGGCAGGCCCTGCGGCAGGATCTCGGACAGCAGCGCGCGGCCCACCGTGGTCTGATAGCGGTGGACTTCCTGCTTCCACTCGCCGTCCTCGCCCTTGGTGTATTCCGGCACGCGCGTCGTGATGCGGGTCTGCAGCTCGACTTCGTGGTTGTCGTAGGCGCGCTGGACCTCGGCCAGGTCGGCCAGGAACATGCCCTCGCCCTTGCCGTTGATGCGTTCACGCGAGGCATAGTACAGGCCCAGCACGATGTCCTGGGACGGCACGATGGCCGGTTCGCCGTTGGCCGGGAACAGCACGTTGTTGGACGCCAGCATCAGGGTGCGGGCTTCCAGCTGGGCTTCCAGGGACAGCGGCACGTGCACGGCCATCTGGTCGCCGTCGAAGTCGGCGTTGAAGGCCGCGCAGACCAGCGGGTGCAGCTGGATGGCCTTGCCTTCGATCAGCTGCGGCTCGAACGCCTGGATGCCCAGGCGGTGCAGGGTCGGCGCCCGGTTCAGCATGACCGGGTGTTCGCGAATGACTTCTTCCAGGATGTCCCAGACGACGGGTTCCTGGCTCTCGACCAGTTTCTTCGCCGCCTTGATGGTGGTCGCCAGACCCATCATTTCCAGACGATTGAAAATGAAGGGCTTGAACAGTTCCAGCGCCATCAGCTTGGGCAGGCCGCACTGGTGCAGGCGCAGCTGCGGGCCCACCACGATCACGGAACGGCCGGAGTAGTCGACGCGCTTGCCCAGCAGGTTCTGACGGAAGCGCCCGCTCTTGCCCTTGATCATGTCGGCCAGGGACTTCAGCTGGCGCTTGTTGGCGCCGGTCATGGCCTTGCCGCGGCGGCCGTTGTCCAGCAGCGAATCCACGGATTCCTGCAGCATGCGCTTTTCGTTGCGCAGGATGATGTCCGGAGCCTTGAGTTCCAGCAGGCGCTTCAGGCGGTTGTTGCGGTTGATGACGCGGCGGTACAGGTCGTTCAGATCGGACGTGGCGAAGCGCCCGCCGTCCAGCGGCACCAGGGGCCGCAGGTCCGGCGGCAGCACCGGCAGGACTTCCATGATCATCCAGTCGGGCTTGATGCCGGACTTCTGGAAGCCTTCCAGGACCTTCAGGCGCTTGGAGATCTTCTTGATCTTGGCGTCGGAACCCGTGGCCTTGAGCTCGCCGCGCAGTTTCTCGACTTCGGAATCGATGTCGATGGTGCGCAGCAGTTCGCGCACGGCTTCCGCGCCCATCAGGGCGTGGAAGTCGTCGCCGTATTCTTCCGTCTTGGACAGGTAGTCGTCGTCGGACATGATCTGGCCGCGCTTGAGCGGCGTCATGCCGGGTTCGATCACGCACCAGGCTTCAAAGTACAGCACGCGCTCGATGTCGCGCAGCGTCATGTCCAGCACCATGCCCAGCCGCGACGGCAGGGACTTCAGGAACCAGATGTGCGCGACCGGGCTGGCCAGTTCGATGTGGCCCATGCGTTCGCGGCGGACCTTCGCCACCGTGACTTCGACGCCGCACTTTTCGCAGATGACGCCGCGATGCTTCAGGCGCTTGTACTTGCCGCACAGGCACTCGTAGTCCTTGATCGGGCCGAAGATCTTGGCGCAGAACAGGCCGTCGCGTTCGGGCTTGAACGTGCGGTAGTTGATGGTCTCGGGCTTGCGGACCTCGCCGAAAGACCACGAACGGATCTTCTCGGGCGAAGCAATCCCGATGCGGATGGCGTCGAATTGCTCGTCTTGGGAGACTTGCTTGAAGAGATCGAGTAGCGCTTTCATTATTTACGCTCCAGATCCATGTCCAGGGACAGGGATCGAATTTCCTTGACCAGCACGTTGAAGGATTCGGGCATGCCCGCATCGATCACGTGATCGCCCTTGACGATGTTCTCGTAGACCTTGGTACGGCCGGAGATATCGTCGGACTTCACCGTCAGCATTTCCTGCAGGGTATAGGAGGCGCCATAGGCTTCCAGCGCCCAGACTTCCATTTCCCCGAAACGCTGGCCCCCGAACTGCGCCTTGCCGCCCAGCGGCTGCTGCGTGACCAGGGAGTACGGGCCGGTGGAACGGGCGTGCATCTTGTCGTCCACCAGGTGGTGCAGCTTCAGGAAGTGCATGTAGCCCACGGTCACGGGACGCTCGAATTCCTCGCCCGTGCGGCCGTCGGTCAGCCAGGCCTGGGTGCGGCCGCTGGTCAGCTTGAGCTTTTCCGCGACTTCATCCGGATAGGCGACTTCCAGCATGTGGGTGATGTCTTCCTCGGTCGCGCCGTCGAACACCGGCGTGGCCAGCGGCACACCGCGGCGCAGATTGTTGGCCAGCGACATGATTTCGTCGTCGGACAGCTGATCCAGCTTCGCGGAACCGCTGTAGACGGTATCCAGCACCTTGCGAACGGCCTTGATCTGCACGCCGCGCTCTTCGTCGAGCAGGTCGGCGACACGCTGACCCAGACCCTTGGCGGCCCAGCCCAGGTGAACTTCCAGCACCTGGCCGATGTTCATCCGCGACGGCACCCCCAGAGGGTTCAGCACGATGTCCACCGGCGTGCCGTCGGCCATGTGCGGCATGTCTTCGATCGGGGTGATGCGAGAGACGACGCCCTTGTTGCCGTGGCGGCCGGCCATCTTGTCGCCCGGCTGCAGGCGGCGCTTGACGGCTAGGTAGACCTTGATCATCTTCAGCACGCCCGGCGGCAGTTCGTCGCCCTGCGTGAGCTTCTTGCGCTTTTCCTCGAAGGCCAGGTCGAACTGGTGGCGCTTCTGTTCCAGCGCGTCCTTGACCTGTTCCAGCGCGACGGCGGCGTCTTCATCCGCCAGGCGGATGTCGAACCACTGCCAGCGGTCCAGGTCGTCCAGGTACTCGGCGGCCAGCGCCGTGCCCTTGGACAGCTTGCGGGGGCCGCCGTTGGCGGTCTTGCCCAGCAGTTGCTTGCGCAGGCGGTCGAAGGCGTCGTTCTCGACGATGCGCAGCTGGTCGTTCAGGTCCTGGCGATAGCGGCGCAGTTCGTCGTCGATGATGGACTGGGCGCGCTTGTCGCGCTCGATGCCTTCACGGGTGAAGACCTGCACGTCGATGACGGTGCCCACCATGCCGGAGGGCACGCGCAGCGACGTGTCCTTCACGTCGGACGCTTTTTCGCCGAAGATGGCGCGCAGCAGCTTTTCTTCCGGCGTCAGCTGGGTCTCGCCCTTGGGCGTGACCTTGCCGACCAGCACGTCGTCGGCGCGGACTTCGGCGCCGATGTGCACGATGCCGGAATCATCCAGGCGGTTCAGCTGGGTTTCGGCCAGGTTCGAGATGTCGCGCGTGATTTCCTCGGGTCCGAGCTTCGTGTCGCGGGCGACGACGGTCAGTTCCTCGATGTGGATCGAGGTGTAGCGGTCGTCCGCCACCACGCGCTCGGAGATCAGCACCGAGTCTTCGAAGTTGTAGCCGTTCCAGGGCATGAACGCGATCAGCATGTTCTGGCCCAGGGCGAGTTCGCCCAGGTCGCTGGACGCGCCGTCGGCCAGCACGTCGCCGCGCGCGACCAGGTCGCCGCGCGACACGATGGGACGCTGGTTGATGTTCGTGTTCTGGTTGGAGCGGGTGTACTTCTTCAGGTTGTAGATGTCCACGCCGACTTCGCCGGCGATGTTTTCATCGTCGTTCACCCGGATCACGACGCGTTCCGCATCGACGAAGTCGACGATGCCGCCGCGCGTGGCCTGCACGGTGGTGCCCGAGTCGACGGCCACGGTGCGTTCGATGCCGGTGCCGACCAGCGGCTTTTCCGGGCGCAGGCAAGGCACGGCCTGGCGCTGCATGTTGGCGCCCATCAGCGCGCGGTTCGCGTCGTCGTGTTCCAGGAACGGAATCAGGGACGCCGCCACCGACACGATCTGCGACGGGGCCACGTCCATGTAGTGGACGTTGGCCGGGGCCGTCAGCATGGTTTCACCGGCTTCGCGGCAGGCGACCAGGTCGTCCTCGAAACGGCCCTCATCGTCCAGATGCGCGTTGGCCTGGGCGATGACGTACTTGCTTTCCTCGATGGCCGACAGGTATTCGATCTGGTCGGACACCCGGCCGTCGATGATCTTGCGGTACGGGGTTTCCAGGAAGCCGTATTCGTTCAGGCGGGCGTACAGGGCCAGGGAGTTGATCAGGCCGATGTTCGGGCCTTCCGGCGTTTCGATCGGGCAGACGCGGCCGTAGTGGGTCGGGTGCACGTCGCGGACTTCGAAGCCCGCGCGCTCGCGCGTCAGGCCGCCCGGTCCCAGGGCGGACACGCGGCGCTTGTGCGTGATTTCCGACAGCGGGTTGGTCTGGTCCATGAACTGCGACAGCTGGCTGGAACCGAAGAATTCCTTGATGGCCGCGGAGATCGGCTTGGAATTGATCAGGTCGTGCGGCATCAGGTTTTCGGTTTCCGCCTGCCCCAGACGTTCCTTCACGGCGCGCTCGACGCGCACCAGGCCGGCGCGGAACTGGTTTTCCGCCAGTTCGCCCACGCAGCGCACGCGGCGATTGCCCAGGTGATCGATGTCGTCGATCTGGCCGCGGCCGTTGCGCAGATCCACCAGAACCTTGATGGTGCTGAGGATGTCGTCGTCGGTCAGCGTCAGCGGGCCTTCGTTGCCCTGGTTCAGGCCCAGGCGGCTGTTGACCTTCATGCGGCCCACGCGCGACAGGTCGTAGGTTTCCTCGGAATAGAACAGGCGCTGGAACAGGGCCTCGACGGCCTCTTCGGTCGGCGGCTCGCCGGGACGCATCATGCGGTAGATGGCCACGCGCGCGGCCATCTGGTCGGCGGTCTCATCCGTGCGCAGCGTCTGGGAGATGTAGGCGCCTTCGTTCAGTTCGTTGATGTACAGCGTTTCGATGTCGCGGATGCCGGCGGCGCGAAGTTCGGCCAGCAGGGATTCCGTGATTTCGTCGTTGGCCTGCGCCAGCACTTCGCCGGTGTCGGGGCTGACGACGTTCTTCGCCAGCACGCGGCCCAGCAGGAAGTCTTCCGGCACCGAGATGTGGTCGACCTTGGCGTTGGTCAGGTCGCGCAGGTGCTTGGCGTTGATGCGCTTGTCTTTTTCGACGATGACATTGCCTTTCTTGTCGGCGATGTCGAAGCGGGCGACCTCGCCCTTCCAGCGTTCCGGCACGAATTCCAGCATGCCGCCTTCATTGTGCAGCGCGATGTGGTCGAAGCTGGAGAAATAGGCCAGGATGGCCTCCGGCGTCATGCCGAGGGCCTTCAGCAGGATGGTGACGGCCATCTTGCGGCGACGGTCGATCCGGAAGAACAGGATGTCCTTGGGGTCGAATTCGAAATCCAGCCACGAGCCGCGGTAAGGAATCACGCGGGCGGAAAACAGCAGCTTGCCGGAACTGTGGGTCTTGCCGCGGTCGTGCTCGAAGAACACGCCGGGCGAACGGTGCAGCTGCGACACGATGACACGTTCCGTGCCATTGATCACGAACGACCCGGTGTCCGTCATGAGCGGGATTTCGCCCATGTAGACTTCCTGTTCCTTCACTTCCTTGACGGTGGGCTTGCTGACCTCGCGGTCCATCAGCACCAGGCGGACTTTCGCCCGCAGCGGCGAAGCGTAGGTCAGACCACGCAGCTGGCATTCCTTGACGTCAAAGACCGGGGTGCCCAGCACATAGCTGACAAATTCCAAACGGGCCATCTGGTTGTGGCTGACGATTGGAAATATCGAATTGAAGGCCGCCTGCAGACCTTCATCCTTGCGTTTGGATGCGGTAGTATCCGCCTGCAGGAAGGTCTTGAACGAATGCAATTGCGTGGCCAGCAGATAGGGGACGTCCTGGACGTCCGCGCGCTTGGCGAAGCTTTTGCGTATGCGCTTCTTTTCGGTGTACGAATAAGGCATGAGCACTCCGACTCGAGGGTTGCTTAGGCCGTTAACCACGGCCATGGTTTACGACTCCGGAAAACCCGGCTCTGGGCGACGCCGCGGGGGCATCGAACGCGGGTTTTCTGGAAACGCAAAAGCCCGGGAAGGCGTAATCGCTTCCCGGGCGCAGCGGACAGGGTCTTACTTCAGTTCGACCTTGGCGCCGGCTTCTTCCAGCTTCTTCTTGGCGTCTTCGGCAGCCGCCTTGTCCAAGCCTTCCTTGACGGGCTTCGGAGCGCCGTCAACCAGGTCCTTGGCTTCTTTCAGGCCCAGACCGGTGATTTCGCGAACAGCCTTGATGACGCTGACCTTGTTGGCGCCGACTTCGGCCAGGACGACCGTGAATTCGGTCTGCTCTTCAGCAGCGGCGGCAGCGCCGCCGGCGGCCGGGGCAGCAGCCACGGCGACAGCGGCCGCAGCGGCGGACACGCCGAATTTGTCTTCCATTTCTTTGATCAGCTCGGACAGTTCGAGCACGCTCATGGCGGCGATCGCGTCCAGGATTTCAGCTTTAGTTGCCATTTTTAGAACTCCAGATAATTAAATAAGCCAGGTTTGGTTGTCGCTGGTAACAGCGAAGCCCCACGCAGTCTGCTTACGCAGCCTGCTTTTGGTCGCGGATGGCCGCCAGGCCGCGCACGAACTTCGTGGGCACTTCGTTGAGCGTACGCACAAACTGAGCGATGGGCGCCTGCATGGTGCCCAGCAGCTTCGACAGCAATTCCTCGCGCGACGGCATCGTGGCCAAGGCCTTGACGCCATCCTGGTTCAACAGGCTGTTGGGCAAGGCCCCGCCGGTGATGACCAGTTTGTCGTTGGTTTTCGCGAAATCGGACAGGACCTTGGCGGCCGCGACCGGGTCAGTGCTGATCCCGTAGATCAGCGGACCGGTCAGCTGTGCCGACAACCCGTCGAACGGGGTGCCGGACAGCGCGCGACGCACCAGCGTGTTTTTCAACACGCGCAGGTACACGCCCGATTCACGCGCAGTTTTGCGCAATACGGTTACGGAGGCGACGTCCAGACCACGGTACTCGGCGACGATGATCGACTGGGCGCGGCTGACTTCAGCAGCGACTTCCTCGATGACCACAGCCTTTTCTTGGCGATTGAGACTCATGGTTGAACACTCCTTCTAACGATGCCGGAGAAACCCCCGACATCAACCGAATGCGGCGCACCTGGTCGAGTTCATGAATGAATTCTTCCTGGGCGCCGTCTACGCTGGATCCGGTCGACTACCCGGGATTAAGCCCTTGATCCGATGATGTCTGGATCGAAGGCTCCAGCGGTCTTTGACAGCAGCGCCCGATCAAGCGACCGGGCGCAGCCCAAAGTTCTGTGTGTCTTAGGCGGCCAGCGAGGCCACTTCGACACGCGCCCCGCCACCCATGGTGGAGGACACGGCAACCTTGCGCAGATAGATGCCCTTGGCCGCCGTGGGGCGGGCCTTGTTCAGGGCATCGATCAGAGCGCCGAGATTGCTTTGCAGCTTTTCAACGTCAAAGGACGCGCGGCCGATCGTGGCATGAATGATGCCGGCCTTGTCGGTGCGGTACTGCACCTGACCAGCCTTGGCATTCTTCACGGCGGTGGCGACGTCGGGCGTGACGGTGCCGACCTTGGGGTTCGGCATCAGGCCGCGGGGACCCAGCACCTGACCCAGGGCGCCGACGACGCGCATGGTGTCGGGCGAGGCGATGACGACGTCAAAGTCGATGTTGCCGGCCTTGATGCTGGCAGCCAGGTCGTCCAGGCCGACGATGTCGGCGCCGGCGGCCTTGGCGGCTTCGGCCTTCTCGCCCTGGGCGAACACGGCGACGCGAACGGACTTGCCCGTGCCGGCGGGCAGCACGACGGAACCGCGGACCAGTTGGTCGGATTTCTTCGGGTCGATGCCCAGCTGGACAGCCACGTCGATGGATTCATCGAACTTGGCGGTGGCGGTTTCCTTGACCAGGGTCAGGGCTTCGGCCACGGGGTACAGCTTGGTGCGGTCGATCTTGGCAGCGATGGCTGCGGCGCGTTTGCTGAGCTTTGCCATGATTACACCACCCCTTCCACGTCGATGCCCATGCTGCGGGCGCTACCGGCAATGGTCCGCACGGCGGCGTCCAGGTCGGCTGCCGTCAGATCCGGTTCCTTGGTCTTGGCGATCTCTTCCGCCTGGGCGCGGGTCAGCTTGCCGACCTTTTCGGAGTTCGGGCGAGCCGAAGCCTTCTGAATGCCGGCGGCCTTCTTGATCAGAATCGTGGCCGGCGGAGTCTTCATGATGAACGTGAAGCTCTTGTCGGCGAACGCGGTGATCACCACGGGGATCGGCAGACCGGGTTCCATGCCCTGGGTCTTGGCGTTGAACGCCTTGCAGAATTCCATGATGTTCAGGCCGCGCTGACCCAGCGCCGGACCGATCGGGGGAGAGGGATTGGCTTTACCAGCTGGCACTTGCAGCTTGATGAAGCCGACGATTTTCTTCGCCATGCGATGCTCCTGTCGGGTACTTGCGCCTGCCTTCGAAAAGACGGGCTCCCCGAGTTAATGAAAGCCCCCACGCTGCGCCTGGGGGTAAGAAATCAGACCTTTTCGACCTGACTGAAATCCAGCTCGACCGGCGTGGCGCGACCGAAGATCGTGACCGACACGCGGACCTTGCTTTTTTCGTAGTTGACTTCTTCGACACTGCCGTTGAAGTCGGCAAACGGGCCTTCCTTGACGCGGACGGTTTCGCCCACCTCGAAGAGAACCTTGGGACGCGGCTTTTCCACGCCCTCTTCCATTTGCGACAAAATCTTCTCGACCTCGCGTTCGGAGATCGGCGCCGGGCGATTGCCCGAGCCGCCCAGGAACCCGGTGACACGATTGGTGCTCTTGACCAGGTGCCAGGTTTCGTCGGTCAGATCCATTTCGACCAGCACGTAGCCCGGGAAGATCCGACGTTCGGTGATGGACTTGCGGCCATCCTTGATTTCGACGACTTCTTCCGAAGGAACCAGGATACGGCCAAAGGCATCCTGCAGCCCGGCGCGATCAATGCGTTCAACCAGGGCCTTATGGACGCTTTTTTCCATGCCAGAATAGACATGGACGACATACCAGCGTTTGCTCATGCGGAAATTTTTCCTTAGTTCCAGCCCAGCAGCAGACCATAGATGATCCAGCCCAGGAGCTTGTCAGCCACCCACAGCAGGACCCCCATGGCAACCACAAAGGCGAACACAATCGCTGTCATGCGCGTGGTTTCCTGGCGCGAAGGCCAGACGACACGGCGGGTTTCGTTGTAGGACTCGCGGCCGAAGGCCAGGGTGCGACGTCCGGTATCGCTGAACACGACGATCACGGCGGCCACGACCAGGCCCGCGATGAAAGCGCCGATGCGCACGTAAGTCGGCTGATCGACCAGAACCGAATACGCCACGATTCCCGCCGCAATGACAAGCACAGCCAGACCGAGCTTGATCCGATCGGCGGTTCGATTGACTGTTTCTACGTTCTGTTGCGACATAATCGGGCGGTTGACACCGCAATGGCGGCGAAGTGATCGGTGGCAGGGGCAGAAGGAATCGAACCCTCAACCTTCGGTTTTGGAGACCGACGCTCTGCCAATTGAGCTATACCCCTAGACCTAAAAACGATGGTGCGTTGCCGCACCGTCGTTTTTTAAAACGTGGCGGGCGGCCAGCCCACCATTGTACATCAGTTTTACTTGATGATTTTGGCGACGACGCCGGCGCCCACGGTACGGCCACCTTCGCGGATGGCGAAGCGCAGGCCTTCTTCCATGGCGATCGGCGCAATCAGGTTCACCGTCATCGAGACGTTGTCACCCGGCAGCACCATTTCCTTGTCGGCCGGCAGCTCGATGGTCCCCGTCACGTCGGTCGTGCGGAAGTAGAACTGCGGACGATAGCCCTTGAAGAACGGCGTGTGGCGACCACCCTCGTCCTTGGACAGAATGTACACCTCGGCCGTGAAGTTCGTGTGCGGGTGGATCGAACCGGGCTTGGCCAGCACCTGGCCGCGCTCGACTTCCTCGCGCTTGGTGCCGCGCAGCAGAATCCCCACGTTGTCGCCCGCCTGACCCTGGTCCAGCAGCTTGCGGAACATTTCCACGCCCGTGCAGGTCGTCTTGATCGTGTCGTGGATACCCACGATTTCGATTTCCTCGCCCACCTTGATGATGCCGCGTTCCACGCGACCCGTCACCACCGTGCCGCGACCCGAGATCGAGAACACGTCTTCCACCGGCATCAGGAACGTGCCGTCCACGGCGCGCTCCGGCGTCGGGATGTAGCTGTCCAGCGCTTCGGCCAGTTGCATGATCGCTTGCGCGCCCAGGGGGCCTTCATCGCCGTCCAGCGCCATCTTGGCCGAACCCTTGATGATCGGCGTGTCGTCGCCCGGGAAGTCGTACTTCGACAGAAGTTCGCGCACTTCCATCTCGACCAGCTCCAGCAGCTCCTCGTCGTCGACCATGTCGCACTTGTTCAGGAACACGATGATGTAGGGCACGCCCACCTGGCGGGCCAGCAGGATGTGTTCGCGCGTCTGCGGCATCGGGCCGTCAGCGGCCGACACCACCAGAATCGCGCCGTCCATCTGCGCGGCGCCCGTGATCATGTTCTTGACGTAGTCGGCGTGGCCCGGGCAGTCAACGTGCGCGTAGTGACGGTTGGCCGTCTCGTATTCCACGTGCGAGGTGTTGATCGTGATGCCGCGCGCCTTTTCCTCGGGCGCGTTGTCAATCTGGTCGTAGCCCTTGGCTTCGCCGCCCAGCGCCTTGGCCAGCACCGTCGTGATCGCCGCCGTCAGGGTCGTCTTGCCGTGGTCAACGTGCCCGATCGTACCCACGTTCACGTGCGGTTTGGTCCGTTCAAACTTGCCTTTTGCCATGGCTGACTCCTGATATGGAATGAGAGCTGGTCTAAAAATCTGTGGTGCCCATGATGCGGATCGAACGCATGACCTCTCCCTTACCAAGGGAGTGCTCTACCACTGAGCCACATGGGCGGTATTCGAATTGATACCGTCAGCAAATACCCGCTGGAGCGGGTGAAGGGAATCGAACCCTCGTCGTAAGCTTGGAAGGCTTCTGCTCTACCATTGAGCTACACCCGCGATTCGGTTTCCCTGCTGACTTTGTCTTCTGTTTTGGCAGAAAACAGGCCGCTTGGTGGTGGGGGTTGGATTCGAACCAACGTAGGCGCAAGGCCAACAGATTTACAGTCTGCCCCCTTTAACCACTCGGGCACCCCACCGAAGCGAATCACGGATTATGAAGATATTCCGAAAGCTTGTCAAGCGCCCTGGTCTTGCGCGGCCAGGACCCGGCCCAGCCCCTGGCGCTCCAGCAGAGCATCCAGATGCGTCCAGTCCGAAAAGTCGATCACCAGCTGGCCGCCCTTCCGGGCGCCGGTCTTGATCCGCACGCGCGTCGCAAGGTGATCCGACAGGGCTTTTTCCAGCCGGCCCAGATCGCCCGCGCCGGTTTTGGGATCGGCCCGAGCCACCCGCCCCGACGGCGTCATGACCGCCTGGTCTTCCTCGCGCAGGGCGCGGGCGACGCGTTTTTCGGTTTCACGCACCGACAGGCGGCGGGCGACGACCTCGTGGGCCAGCAGGATCTGGCGGGCGGCGTCGGTCGCGAGCAAGGCGCGGGCGTGCCCCATGTCGATGTCCCCTGCCAGCAGCATGGTCTGCACCGGTTCCGCCAGATTCAACAGTCGCAGCAGGTTGCTGGTCGCCGACCGGGAACGGCCGATCGCAGTGGCGGCCTGTTCGTGCGTCAGGCCGAATTCGTCCAGCAGGCGACGCACGCCATGGGCCTCTTCCAGGGGATTGAGGTCTTCGCGCTGAATGTTCTCGATCAGGGCCATCGCGGCGGCGTTCTCGTCGGCCACCTGGCGCACCAGCACGGGCACTTCGGTCAGGCCGGCGATCTGGGCCGCGCGGAACCGGCGTTCGCCGGCGATGATCTCGTACTGGCCGGCGCCCGAATCCAGCGGCCGCACCAGGATCGGCTGCATGATGCCTTGGGCGCGGATCGAATCGGCCAGGTCGTTGAGCGCGCCTTCGTCCATCCGGGTGCGCGGCTGATAGCGGCCGGCCTGCAGGACGGCCACCGGCAATTGATGAGGCGCATCGGATGCGGGGGCGCTGCCCACCGCGTCCAGCGCGCCGCGATCCGCCCCCAGCAGGGCGTCCAGGCCGCGGCCCAGTCCTTTTTTTCGAGTTGCCATCGGATAAGTCCTTGTCAGTGTGGGGGCCGGTTCAGGCGGCGCGGCGGCGGATCCGTCCGCCCACGCGGCGGATCAGTTCTTCGCCGAAGGCGAGATAAGCCTTGGCCCCGCGTGAGGATTTGTCGTAGATCACCCCCGGCATGCCGTGACTGGGGGCTTCGGCCAGGCGGACATTGCGCGGAACGACGGATCTGAAGACCTTGTCCCCGAAGTGCGATTCCAGCTGTTCCGAAACCTGCTGCTGCAGGGTGACCCGGGTGTCGAACATGACGCGCAGCAGCCCGATCAGTTCCAGCCCGGGGTTCAGGTTGCGATAGACGCGTTTGATGGTGTTGACCAGGTCGGACAGCCCTTCCAGGGCGAAATATTCGCACTGCATGGGAATGATCACGCCATGGGCGCCCGACAGGCCGTTGAGCGTCAGCAGGGACAGCGTCGGCGGGCAGTCGATCAGGATGAAATCGTAGTCGGGGGCGATCTGGTCCAGCGCTTTCTTCAACTGGGTTTCACGGTTTTCCATGCCGACCAGATCGATTTCCGCCCCGGACAGTTCCCGGTTGGACGGCAGCACGTCGTAGTTGCCGGATTCCGAACGGATCCGCGCATCCGCCACCCGGGCTTCGCCGATCAGCACCTGGTACAGATTGACGGCGGCGCCGTTCTTGTCGATGCCGCTGCCCATGGTGGCGTTGCCCTGCGGATCCAGGTCCACCAGCAGGACACGCTGCCCATGCAGCGCCAGGGCGGCGGCCAGATTGATGGCCGTGGTGGTCTTGCCCACCCCGCCCTTCTGGTTGGCGATGCAGAACACACGGGCTTCGGGTTTCGGGCTATCGGCTGTCATGGGGTTCCTTCAATCCGAGTTCCAACAGGCAACGCTGCGCATCCATGTCCGGAACACGCAGCACCGTCCGAGACTTCACTGTCCAGTCGGTCGCTGATTCCAGCGCCTGACATTCGTCATGCGGATACTGGCCCTTCATGGCCAGCATCACGCCATCGGACGATCGATGATGTCCGGCGACCCGGACGAAATCGCTGAGCGAGGCGAATGCGCGGGAAATCACCACGTCCGCACGCAGGCTGTCCAGGGCCTCGATCCGGCCATGGACAGCCTGAACGTTCTTCAGTCCCAGCACCCCGGCCGCCTGGCGGACGAAGGCCGTCTTCTTGCCCACGGCGTCCACGCAGAAGATGGTCCAGTCCGGCTGGCAAATCCCCAGAATGATACCCGGTAAACCCGCGCCGGACCCCATGTCCGCGATCCGGGTGTCCCGCCCGGCCCGGATGCCACGCACCGCCGGCACGACGGCCAAGCTATCGAAGACGTGCTGCACCAGCATGTCGGCGGGATCGCGCACGGCCGTCAGGTTGTAGGCCCTGTTCCAGTGATGCAATTGCTGCAGATAGGCCAGCAGCTGATCCGCCCGGCCCAGGTCCTGCGCCATTCCCAGCGACTGCAGGGCGGCGTCCAGCGGCTCGCGGAACGGCGAAAGATCCTGGCTCATGCGGCTTTTCGCCCCCGCTGGATCCGTTTCAGATGCACCAGCAACAGGGAAACGGCCGCCGGCGTGACGCCGGAGATCCGGCCTGCCTGGCCGATCGTCGCCGGCCGGGCGGATTCCAGGCGCTGACGGACCTCGGTGGACAGCCCCGAAACGTGCCCGTAATCGAAATCGCCGGGAATCGCGTGACCTTCCTGCGCGCGCTGGCGTTCGATCTCCAGGCGCTGGCGTTCCACGTAGCCGGCATATTTCACTTGGATGCCCAGCTGCTCGACCTGATCGGCCTGGGCCAGCCCCGGGCCGGCCAGCGGAGCGTCGTCCAGATCGCGCAGCGACATCAGTTGCCCGTAATCCACGTCGGGGCGCTTGAGCAGATCCAGCAGGCTGGGATGGCGGTCCTGATGCTGCAGGGAAAACCGCTCGCGATCCTGCACGCTCAAGACGGCCGGGTTGATCCGGGTCTCCCGCAGGCGCTGGATTTCCGCCGCGACCGCATCGCGCTTGCGGCTGAAGGCATCCCAACGCGCATCATCCACCAACCCCAGGCGGCGCCCGATTTCCGTCAGCCGCTGGTCCGCATTGTCCTCGCGCAGGCTCAAACGGTATTCCGCCCGGGACGTAAACATTCTGTAAGGTTCAGTAACACCTTTAGTTACAAGATCGTCGACCAGTACACCCAGATAGGCTTCCTGCCGCGGGATGACCCAGGGTTCCTGCCCCCTGCATCGCAAGGCTGCGTTGGCCCCCGCCATCAGGCCCTGCGCGGCGGCCTCCTCATATCCGGTCGTACCATTGATCTGCCCGGCAAAAAACAGGTTTTGAATGGCCTTGGTTTCCAGCCAGGCATGCAGATGCCGCGGATCGAAGTAATCATATTCAATCGCATACCCTGGGCGCATGATCCGCGCATTTTCCAGACCTGGCAAGCTTCGGACCAGGGCATACTGGATGTCGAACGGCAAGCTGGTGGAAATACCGTTGGGATAGATCTCACACGAAGATGCGCCCTCGGGTTCCAGAAAAACCTGATGACTGGTCTTGTCGGCAAACCGGTGGATCTTATCTTCGATGGACGGACAGTAGCGCGGCCCTACCCCCTCTATGGTCCCCTGGTCGCTGTACAGCGGCGACCGATCCAGGCCGGAGCGCACGATCTCGTGAGACCGTTCCGTCGTATGAGTGATCCAGCATGGCACCTGCTCCGGGTGCATATCTGCCCTGCCCAGAAACGAAAACACAGGCACAGGGTCCAGATCTCCAGGCTGAACTTCCGTCTTCGAGAAATCGATGGTTTTGGCGTCGATTCGCGGAGGCGTTCCGGTTTTGAGTCTGCCTTGGGGCAACTTCAGCTCTTTCAAGCGCTGCCCCAAACTGGTAGCGGGAGGATCTCCCGCGCGACCAGCCGCGTAATGAGACAAGCCCACATGCATCAGGCCATTCAGGAAAGTACCTGCCGTCAGCACAACTGTCTTGGCGCGAAAGACCAGACCGATCTGCGTTTTCGCGCCGACCACGCGATCACCTTCCAGAATCAGGTCATCGACAGATTGCTGGAAAATCATCAAATTCTGCTGCGATTGCAGCATCATCCGGATGGCCCGCCGATAAAGAGAACGGTCCGCTTGCGCACGAGTTGCGCGGACGGCAGGGCCTTTGGAGCGATTCAGAATCCGGAACTGAATGCCAGCCAGATCCGTCGCCCAAGCCATGCCTCCCCCTAAGGCATCCACCTCTTTGACCAGATGTCCTTTCCCGATTCCGCCGATCGACGGATTGCAGGACATCTGACCCAAGGTATCCATGTTATGGGTCAACAACAAGGTAGCAGCCCCCATTCGGGCGGCTGCTAATGCGGCTTCCGTTCCCGCATGGCCACCGCCAATGACGAGAACATCAAATTCTTCGGAGTAATTCATGGGAAAACAAAGGAGGAGTTCGCGACATTATACGTCTCTGAACTCAGCAAGCCAGCGTTGTTTCACGTGAAACAACATCAGACCGTGAACATGATGTTCCACGTGAAACACCCATACCCCGATAAACGCCAGGGAGAGCATAGCGGCATGTTCCACGTGAAACTTCTGCGGTCCGCACGGAGGCAATTTACGCGAGCCATCATGTTTCACGTGAAACATCAACAAAACAGGGCAGGGGATAAAGCTGTGGACAAGTAAGGGAAAACCGCGTACAACTTATCGAGCCATACAAAAGAAAAAGGCACTCAACGAGTGCCTTTCGAAATCAACCGCGCTGGAATTTACAGCGGGCGGATCTCAGCAGCCTGGGGACCCTTGGGGCCGTCCTTGACTTCGAACTGAACCACTTGCCCTTCGTTCAGGCTGCGGTAGCCGCGGCCTTCGATAGCGGAGAAGTGAGCAAACACGTCAGAACCGCCGGCGTCCGGAGTGATGAAGCCGAAACCCTTTTCAGCATTAAACCATTTGACTTTGCCCGTTTGAGCCATGATCAGGTACGTCCTAATAAAAGAAAGAAAACAACAATGAATCAAGAACGCGGAAACGGAACAGATCGTGCCTGAGTAGCGGTGAGCGACAGGGCAAGCCTACTGCGAGACGTGCGTGCTGCTTGAATTGCATTGCAACAGGGAGAATAACCACGCTTGCAAAAAAGTCAAATCATAGTTTTCCCTAAGTCAGATTGTATCCGCGCCGGCTACGTCCTGCATGAATAATTGGCGAATTTCCTTAAAAAGTATTCCAAATCCAACATATATGATCAAACTAAAATCGAAACTGCCTTTGGTGGGGGACACCATCTTCAGCGAAATGAGCACATTGGCTCATCACTTGAATGCCATCAACCTGGGGCAGGGGTTTCCGGATTATCAGCCGGACAGCGATTTATTGAACGCGGTATGCCAGGCCATTCAGCAAGGCCCTAACCAATACGCCCCCATGACCGGAGTGCCGGCGCTGCGCCAGGCCATTCGAGACAAGGTCATCGCGCACCAAGGCCATCCCTACGACGCGGATACCGACATCACTGTCACTTCCGGAGCCACCGAAGCCCTGACCTCCAGCATTCTGGCGCTGGTCCATGCAGGCGACGAAGTCATTCTGATTGACCCGTCCTACGATCTTTACGCCCCCGTCGTGACATTGGCGGGCGGCACATCCGTTCGTGTCGCGATGAATCCGCCCACACAGGACAAGCCTCGATTCTCCCTGGACTGGAATGCCATCGCGCATGCCGTCACATCCAGAACCCGACTGTTGATATTGAATTTTCCGCATAACCCCAGCGGCCTGACGCTGCGCGAAGAAGATCTGGACGCCCTGGAACAGATCGCAGCCAGGCACGATTTCCTGATCATGTCAGACGAGGCCTACGAGCACATCGTCTTCGACGGCAACTCTCATCTCAGCCCGACCTCCCGTCCCGCTCTGGCCGCGCGCTGCATACTGGTGTCGTCCTTCGCGAAAACATTCCATGCCACGGCCTGGAAAATCGGCTACTGCTGCGCACCAGGTCCGATATCCCAGGAGATCCGCAAGGTCCATCAGTTCGCCGTGTATTCGGTAAACACGCCCATCCAGGCAGGAATCGCCGCTTATCTCAAACAGACACAAGCCATCCAGGGGCTGTCCGCCTTTTACCAGCGCAAGCGCGACCGACTGGTGCAGGGCCTGAATGCCAGCAGGTTGCGGCCTCTGCATTCCGAAGGCACGTTCTTCCTGCTGGTCGACACCAGCGCACTGGGCGAAGGCCTGGAAAAAGAACTGGCCATCAGACTGGCACAAGAGGCGGGGGTGGCCACGATACCCGTCTCGGCGTTCTATGAGGATCCCGCATCACCGCGCGCGAACCACCAGCTGCTGCGCCTGTGCTTTGCCAAGCAGGACGCCACGCTGGATACCGCCATCGAAAGATTGGTGAACGTGTAGGAAAGACTGCTGAGGTTCTCGGAGCGAGGCATCTGTTTGTCTTTATCTTTTATATTTAACTGATAAGACTGATGGAGTCCTGTGGATAAGTGGCATAAATCACTTATTCTTTTAGAATCAGTTGCTTATGAAAGATTTCCCAGTGGATGACCATGTGACCCCGTGATGGACCGTTTGGGGACACCTTTTCATCGATCCGGAAAAACCGGACTTGTGCATATCCCGTCCACCGATGATTCACAGCCCGCGTCCCCTCTGTTTATCCACAAGAGAGGGGGCCGATGAACGGAATTCCACTTCCTGACGGTGTGCTGAAAAAAACTTGCGTGCGGGTCCTGCTCGGACCGGACAGGGCGCCCGAGCCGGGCAGGCGACTTGCTGAAGTCGGGAGATGAGGTACCCCAGGTTCGTAGCTCGTCCGTGCCGTACCCCGGAAAGAGCCTGCAGGAAATCGGTCGAGCCCAGGCCCGGATCCATCTTCTTCTAACAATCTTCTATATATCTATAAGATAGTTGATGGATGCCTGTGGATAAGTGGGACAAGCTGGAAAGTCCCGCCGAATCAAGGCCGTGGCCGATTTTTTCCTGTGGTTTGTCGTGGGGACCGATGGGGGATGGATTGTGGACCGATTGCGGACTGTCCCCGGGTCGGCGACTTATCGACAAACTGTCCCCAGGAAGTTCACGGCCCACCGCCCCTCTGTTTGTCCACAGCCCGGATCAGGTCGTGGGCAGTTGCTGTCCGTTGTCGAAAACCAGTTGGCGTTCCGGCCAGAGCAGGGCGGCCAGGCGGTAGCGTGTGGCGCTGACGCGGCCCTGCTGCCGACGCTCGCTCCAGCGGGCGCCGACGGAATAATCGATGCAGTAGGCCTGGCGCTGCGATCCGTGCCAGGAAGTGGGGCCGACATGCTGGAACAGGCGGCTGTAGCGCCAGTGATCCAGCTTCTCGGGAGCCTGGAACAGGCGCCAGTAGTGGCCGATGACGACGGGAGTCGGATCGGGATCCTGGTCCCACCAGGCGATGCGGTCCGAATAGCGCCATCGGTGGCCGGAATAGAAGGGCTGGGCGCTGCGGGCTTCGATGCCGGATGTCATGCGCTTGATCGGGTTGAAGCGCTGCTGCAGGGATTCGAAATCGGCGACGGCGTCCAGGTAGGGGGGCGGATCGTTGGGGTCTTCCAGTTCGCGGCTCCAGCGTTCGCGTTCGGCGATGTAGCGCGCCCGCAGGTCGTTTTTTTCCGCCAGCTGCTGAATGCGCAGATCCCATTCGTGGATCAGTTCCAGGATGCTTCCCAGGGGAGCCCCGGCGACGGATTCGATGGCGACCGGATCCCAGGCCGCATGGACGATCCGGAGGCCGGGCATGCGGATGGCCAGGGGCAGGCTGCAGAAAAAGTCGCGGATTTCGGGGCGCTGAGTAGCCGTGGCCCGGGTGAATGGCGCGTAATGCGGGGTGTCCGGGGTTTCACGGCTGTCGAAGAACCACCCGGAACCGTCCTTGGCGTCGTGGGCCAGCAGGTTGATTTCGTGGTTGCCCAGAATGGCCAGCGCGCGTCCCTGGTCGACCAGTTCGCGCACCCGCTGGATCACGGCCACGCTGTCCGGGCCACGGTCGCACAGGTCGCCGATGAAGATCAGCAGTCTGTCTTTGAGTGCGGGGTGATGATCGAGTTGATCCAGCAAGGCATCGAGCGCCTGGATCTCGCCGTGGATGTCGCCGATGATGGCCAACGGCTGTTCGGCCAGGGTGTGGACAAGTGTTGGGTTCATGCCCCTATTTTCCTTCGCGCCGGGATTGAGGACAATGGGAGGAATCCGGGGGGTGGGTTTTGCAGGAGACTGTCTGATGAGCCGATATCAGGTCAGCGGGTGGCAGAACAGCTATCAGGAAGGATCGGACGGCGAAGTTCTCAAGAACAAGCTGGGCATCGTCACGCGCGATGACATCAATCATGCGGAACTGATGCTGCTGCGCAAGCTGTATGTCCATGTCCTGCAGCAATTGCCTCAGGGGGCGATCACGGTCCGCCTGATCCGGGAATGGCATCGCCGCTGGCTGGGCAATGTGTATGCCTGGGCGGGTTGCGAACGTTCGGTCAACATGAGCAAGGGCGGTTTCCCATTTGCGGCGGCCGACCGGATTCCGGCTTTGCTGGAGGATTACGATCGGTGCTACCTGGCCCGGTACACGCCGTGTTTCGGCATGTCGCGCCCCGACCTGATCGAAGCCATTGCCCTGACGCACGTGGAATTCATCCTGATCCATCCGTTTCGAGAAGGCAACGGCAGGATCGCGCGTCTGCTGGCGGACGTGATGGCCGTGCAGGCCGGCCTGGGGCCGCTGGACTACAGTCCGTGGGAAGCTCACCGGTCCCATTACATCCAGGCCATCCAGATGGGGCTGATGGGCGATTATCAGTTGATGAAGACCTGGGTCGAGCGCATCGTGCCCGAAGAAGAAAACTGATCAGGCCGGACCGGAGACGGCCAGTTCCAGCGCGGGAAAGCGGCCGTCGGACAGCAGTTGGTTTTCGAGTTCCTGGATGGCCTGGCCGGTTTCGATGGCCGTCGAACTGGCGACGGCGCGGATGATGCGGCGCAGGTCCACGGCGGGAGCCGCGGCCAGCAGATCGGGAACGAGCGGAAGGGTGCTGGAAAGCATGCCCCATTATACTTCGCATTGCGTGGAAGCCCCTGATTCCAGATGGAAAATTTGTATTCAAGGCGTTTGAATGCAGGGATTTCGAGACATTTCCTAAGGGTTATCTAAGTATTGCGATGTAAGGTCGCAGGCTGGCCGCTTTTGGCCAGTTTGAACAGGATGCTGGAATGGGACATGTTCCTATGGATGCCGATTCGGCCGATGGCAAGGCGAATGCGGCGACGCTCGATGCGACCTGGGCGCATCTGGCCAAGGCTCAGGTGCGCCGCCGCCGCGCACTGGGTATTCTGGCCGCCATGGCCGTCTGCGTGCTGCCCTGGGTGAGTTCCGCCTGGCCCGAATCCAGCTGGATGAACCAGGGCCTGGAATGGATCGGGCTGGCCTTCCTGATTCTGGCCGTGCTGGGACGCTGCGCCTGCATGCTGTACCTGGGGGGCCGCAAAGGCGCGGATCTGGTGGCCGAAGGCCCTTATTCGGTCAGCCGCAATCCCTTGTACGTGTTTTCCATCCTGGCGGTTTTCGGCATCGGGCTGCAGACGGGCAGCCTGGTGGTCGGGCTGGCATTGGCGGCGCTGGCCAGCCTGATTTTCCATTGGATCGTCGGCGAAGAAGAGATCTTGTTGCGCCAGGCTTTCGGCGCCAGCTACGAGGCATATTGCCGGAAGACTCCGCGCTTCCTGCCCAAATGGTCCTTGTGGGAATCGCCCCAGCACGTCACGGTGGATCTGCAGGGCGTTTGGAATACCGTGCGTGACGCCTTGCCATACTTTCTTTCCATTCCTGTCTTCGAGGCCATCGAAGCCGCCCAACAGGCGGGATGGGTGCATGTATACTTTTTTCTGTTCTGACCCAAGCGCATCCAAGTTTGCTCAAGTCATCTCTTGATCATCAGGCAACGGAGACCTGCATGCTGAAGAACAGACAGATTGGCGCTATTCCGCTGGTGCGGAATCTGCGCCAGTATCAGGCCCGCTATCAGGCGGACATGCATAGACTGGCGGGACTGGTGCAAACCGTCTCGCCAGGACTTTTTCTACGGGAATGGCTGGCTCGTCCGGGGTCGGTCGGCGCCGTCTGGCCCAGTTCCAGGCAGTTGGCCCGCCAGATGGCGGCCCAGGTTCCCCTGTCGGGCGATGGCTTGGTCGTGGAGCTCGGGGCGGGAACCGGCGCGGTGACGCAGGCTTTGCTGGACCGCGGCATCCCCGGCCGAAGGCTGTGGATCGTGGAACGGTCCCCCGCGTTCGTGCAGCACCTGCGCTACCGCTTTCCGGCGCTGACCGTCGTGGGCGGCGATGCGGCCGACCTGGAATCCCTGCTGCCGGCCAACAAGAAGGTGGACGCGGTAGTGTCCAGCCTGCCGCTGCGTTCATTGCCTCCCGATGTCGTCGGCGCCGTTGTGGAACAGTGGCGGCAATGCCTGGCGATGGACGGCCTTCTGGTGCAATTCACGTACGCTCTGTGGGGGCGCGACATGGACTTGTTCGAAGGCTTTGCCGAAGACCCCAGCCGCTATGCCTGGCTGAACATGCCGCCTGCCCGGGTGCGCATCTTCAGGCGGATGGCGTTTGCCGGAAGCGGATCGTGACTTTCAGCCCCGTCTCGGCCGCGACGTCCGAGAAATCCAGGTCGATGTCGGCGCCCAGACGGGCGACGATGGTCCTGACGATGGCCAGCCCCAGGCCGGAGCCGACCTGTTCAGTGCCCAGCACCCGGTAGAACGGATCGAACACGCGTTTTCTTTCCGGGATGGGAATACCGGGGCCGGTGTCGGAGACGCACAGCTCGACCATGTCACCGACCTCGCGGGCGGACAAGTCGATCCGGCCTCCGACCGGGGTGTAGCGGATCGCGTTGTCCACCAGATTCCGGATGATCGCGCCCAGATCCAGTTCGCTGGCCTGGATCCGGATGTCCGGAACCTGGGTCACGCCCAGGTCCACCGCCTTGGCCTGGGCCTGCGGAATCAGGTCTTCGAGCACCCGCCGGTACAGCACGGGAATCGATGTCGGTCCCGGCGTGATCGCAGGATCGACGGCCGACTGCGCTTTGGCGAGGCTCAGCAGCTGGTCCAGCAGGTTGCGGCCCCTCTGGATGCCCTGGCGCAGGGCGGACAGCCGTTCGCGGGCGGACGGCGGCAGATCGGATTCGCCCAGCCGTTCGGCCTGCAGCGACAGCGCCGTCATCGGGGAGCGCAGTTCGTGCGCGGCATCGGCCACGAAGCGGCGCTGCGTTTCACGCGATCGGGCCAGCCGCGTCAGCAGCCGGTTGATGGCGATGACGAAGGGGCGCACTTCCGTGGGCAGGTGACGATCCGGCACGGGGCTCAGGTCTTCGAATGAGCGCCGGTCGATTTCCCCGGAGAGCCCGGCCATCGGCTGGAACAGCCTGCGCACCAGGCGCGGGATGATCAGCAGCAGGATCGGCACCAGGATCAGAAAGGGCATCAGGGTGCGCAGGGCGCTTTCCCGGGCGATTCCATCGCGAAAGTCGGTTTCCTGGGCGATGGCGACGCGTTCGCCGGAAGGGCGGCTCTTGACCAGCACCCGGTATGTGTCGCCGCGTGATTCCAGGGTATGCATGCCCTCGGCCAGGTTGCCGGGCAGCGACAGGGCGCCCTCGGGCGGCGGTCGATATCCGGCCGCCGGCGGGCCCAGACGCTGGATGATGATGTAGGAATCCTGGTCGCCATCGGCCAGGTGGGCGGATGCGTTGCCCGGCGCCAGCACCAGATGCTGCTGGTCCATCAGTTCCGCGATCTGGTAGAGCACGTCGTCCTGCAGTTCGTGGGCTTCGTCCAGGGCCGAGAAAAAGGAAAAGACGCCCGCGATGCCGGCCACGGCGACGATGACCGCCGACAGGATGAAGGACAGGCGGAATTGCAGGGACGCTTTCAGCTGTGTTTTGAAACCATCCATCCCAGTCCCCGGACGTTGCGGATCACATCGTGTCCCAGTTTGCGCCGCAGGGCGTGAATCAGGAATTCGACGGCATTGCTTTCGACTTCCTCGCCCCAGCCGTACAGCCGGTCTTCCAGTTCTGCCCGCGACAGGATGGCGCCGGGCCGCATCAGCAGGGCCTGGAGCAGGGAAAATTCGCGGCCGGACAACTGCACGGGCGAACCGTCCTGAGCGCATGCCTGTTTGGTGGCGAGATCCAGCGTGACCACCCCATTATCCAGCATGGGGCTGGCCTGGCCGTTCCGGCGCCGGATGACGGCCCGCATCCGGGCCAGCAGTTCGGCCATGTCGAAAGGCTTGAGGATGTAGTCGTCCGCGCCGGCATCCAGGCCGCGCAAGCGATCGTGCAGGGCATCGCGGGCGGTGATGATCAGGACGGGGATGAGGTTGCGCCGCGCGCGCAAGGTGTCCAGGACCTCCAGGCCGTCCTTGCCTGGCAGGCCCAGGTCCAGCAGCGCCAGGTCGTAATGCTGCGCGGCCAGGGCATCGAGCGCGGCCTGGCCGTTGCGCACCCAGTCGGCCGCGTAGGCGGCGTCCTGCAGGGCATCGCGGACGACCTGGCCGATCATGGGGTCGTCTTCGACCAGTAGCACGCGCATGGGTTTTCCATCCTCATTCTTTGAGGACCAAGGATAAATCGAAAGGCGGCGGTCAGGGGCTGGCGGGCCGTTCCAGCGCTTCTTCGCGGGGCGGTCCGGATGTTGTCGGAGGGCGATGCCGCGCGGCCGGGCCGCGCAATCCGCGGAAGTCTTGTCCTGGTGCAAGGATTCGGCGCGCCCCGGTGTCCGGGGGATGCCGCAATGCGATAAATTGTCCATTGGACAACCAGACAGGAGCTTTTCATGGCAAAGGACATCGTGCTGGCCAGCGACGGATCCGCGTACAGCCTGCAGGCGGCGCGCTACATCGCTCAGGCGGGGCTGCTGCCCGAGGGCGGCTCCGTGCACATCATCCACGTCACGCCCCGGCTGCCCGGCAACGTCGCCCGTTTCGTCGACGAACAGGTCATCAAGGACTGGCATGAGGAAGAGGCCGTCAAGGTCCTGAAGCCGACGGCGGATGTGCTGGGCGAGACCGGGGTTCCGTGCGTCACTCGCGCGCTGGTCGGGTTCGCGCCCAAGGAAATCGCCCGCTATGCGGACGAGATCGATGCCCACATGATCGTCATGGGGGCGCACGGCCGCGGCGTCCTGCTGGACGCCGTGCTGGGATCCGTGGCCGGGCGGGTGTTGTCGATGACCCGGCGCCCGGTGCTGCTGATCCAGCAGACGGAATAGGCTGGCGGCTTCCGCCGGGAGCCTCTAGGTCTTGCCGCGTATGTTCGATTTTGCGGCGGTCGATTGGTGCGCCTGCTTCAGCAGCCAGTCGCAGAATACGCGCGCCTTGGACGGTAGTGCGCGGTTTTCCGGGAAGACGATGTAATAGGCGGACGACTGGCGAAACGCGGGCTGATCCTGCAGTACGCGCACCAGCCGGCCACTTGCGAGTTCAGCACCGATCATGATCGGGTTGGCGAGCATCACCCCCTGTCCGGAAAGCGCGGCTTGCATCGCGAGCGGGTACTCATTGAAACGAGGCCCCGGCATCGACGGCTCGACGTTCCTTCCCGCGCTCCTGAACCATTCCACCCAGGACATGAATGGATGATGGATCAAGGTGCACTTGCGTAGTTCGCCGACCGTTCCGGGCAGGCGTCCGCGACGATATGCCGGGCTGCAGACCGCCAGGTAGACGAGGTCGTCCAGTGGAAGCCGATCCGCGCGCAAGCCCGGCCAGACGCCGTGGCCGAAACGCAAGGCGAGATCCACGTCATCGTGATTGAAATCGACCAGCGCGATAGCGCCGCTGAGATTGATTTCCAGATGCGGGTGGCGTTGTCGGAAGTCTGCCAATCGCGGCACCAGCCAGATCGCGAGTGAAGGCGGCGCGCTGACGTTCAGGGTCTGGGGCCGGTCATCCGCGCGTACTTGCGCAACACCCTTCGCAATGAGCGACAGGGCCTCGTTCACCGCAAGGTAGAGTCGCCGGCCGTCTTCGGTCAGCAACATGGAGCGGCCCGCGCGCCGAAACAGCTTTGTTCCGAGCTCGGCCTCCAGCGCCTTGATCTGGTGGCTGACGGCGCTGTGCGTGAGGAACAGTTCTTCCGCGGCGCGGCTGTAGCCGTGGTGGCGCCCGGCGGCTTCGAAGATGCGTAGAGCCTTGAGCGAAGGCAGGTGATCCGGCATCGGAAAATGTTAGTCCAGCTCACCTATCGGGTCAAAAAATCTCGTTGGAATTCTGCGCCGCGCAGGCATACCTTTCTGAATCCTGCTTGATGAATGACGGAGTTCAGAATGGACCGTTCCAATTGCGCCACCCTCGACTCGCGGTCCGGCCCCGAGAGGACAGTCGAATCGTCCAGCACTTCGCTGTGGGTGCCGGCCGGCCTGGCAATGGGGGCGGCAGCCGCGCTGGGCTTTGCGCGGTTCGCATACTCCCTGTTGCTGCCCGCAATGCGGCACGGCTTGCACTGGAGCTTTGCCCAGGCCGGTTCACTCGGCACCGCAATGGCGGTGGGTTACTTGCTCGGGTCGCTGTTGACCGTACAGGCGGAGCGCTGGCTCGGCACCGCACGCGTGTTCGTGCTCGGGCTTCTCATTACCGCCGCATCCCTGCTGGCCATGGCCCTGTTTCATGATTATGGGGCGCTGCTCCTGATGCGCTTCATTGCCGGTTTCGTAACGGGCTGCGTATTCATCACGGGCTTCAGCCTCGCTGCGCGGGCGGGCGCCGCCTCGGGCCGCAGCAGCCTGTTCACCATCATTTATGGGTCTGGCGCGGGGATTGGCATGGTCTTGAGCGGCCTGATCCTTCCGCCTGTGCTGGCCTCGGAGTGGGATTGGGCCGGCAGTTGGATAGTGCTGGGGCTGTTGACGCTGATTTCAATCGCATTGGCGATCCCGGCGGTGAAACGCGTGCCGCCGATGGCGGTCGCGGTGGCAGGCGGTACGAGCGTCTCGCTAGGCCGCCTGCGTCCTATTTTGTGGGCTTATTTCCTTTATGGCGCTGGCTACTATGCGCTGATGACGTTCGTGATCGCATACCTTCACGCCGCCGGTTATGATCAGGCGCGCATCGTGGACTTCTGGATTGTGGCGGGACTGGCGGTCAGTGCCTCAATGATTCTGTGGGGGCCGTTGCTTGGCCGGCTGCGTGGCAGCGGCGGGGTGGTTCTGACCACGGGCGTGCTGATCGCAAGCGCGCTGGTCCTTCTGCTGATGCAGGGCGTTGCCGCGGTCATGCTATCGGCGGCGTTGTTCGGGGGGTCGCTGATGGCCAGCGCGTTCGCGCATCTCGACTATGCGCGCGGGCTCGTTCCCTCGCATGCGTGGACACGGATCATCGCGGCGATGACCGTCATGTTCTCGCTGGGGCAGACCGCAGGGCCATTGCTGTGCGGATCGATCGCCGACTATGGCGGTATGCGCGTCGGTATGTTTTCCGCCATCGGCCTGCTGGTGCTCTGCGTTGCGCTCGCGTCGTTGCAACGCGGGTCGGTGGCGAAGCCGGGTGCCGCGTTGCGGTGACTAAACACGTCTGGTGCGGACCGGGTTCGCAGCCGCTACGGTCACTGCGGCGTCGGCGTCGGCGTCGGCGTTTCGGCCGTCAACCGCTTGAGGCGATGCAGCCGTTCGCGCTGCAAGGTATCGGCCAGCGGCTCGGGGGCATGGCCCAGCGCAACGGAATCGGCGGCCACGGCCTGCACGGCGGCATCCAGGCGCGATGATCCCGCCCGCCACCATTCGGCCAGCAATTGATCGGGGGAATACGCATCCAGCCCCTGGCGCCGCAATTCGGATCGATCGAAATCCTTCAGGTTCCATGTCATCACCTGCACGGCGGGCGGGCGCTGCAAGCCGCAGCGCGCCCGTCGCGCCAGGCCGGCCGCGATCACGTGAAAATCCTTCGGGTCGCTGTAGCGCAAACCGATTTCGTAGGGGGCGGTGTTGGCCTCCATGGCGCCGGGAAAGCACTGATTCATGGCGTCCCATTGTTCCGCCAGCGTTTCAGGCGGAATCTGCCACAAGCGCGCCGCGTTGCGGCGCCATTCCTCGCCGATGCGTTCGGTCCAGATCGGCTGGAATACGCCCTGGTCGGCCACACGCAGCAGCAATTGGCGCTGCACCGTGGACATCAGCACACAGGCATCGAGGACGACGAAGGGAGGGACAGAGCGGAACATGGGGCGCCACAAGGCGGTGGATGCGGGGTTTCGACGGAGGGGGCACGCCCCATGGATGCCGGACGCTGGGCTGAAGTAGAGCAAAAATGGCAGCTCGGATCAAGTCGGCGTTCATTTCCTCAAGCCCTGGCAGTGGGTATCATGGAAATACGGATTCCGTTGCCCACCGGGGAAAGCTCATGCAGAGATACTTCGCCGCGCTGACCATCGTGCTGATGCTCGGAATGGTGCTGGCCCGCGCCCTCGTGATGCGCCGGGCGGGAGTGCAGGCCCTGAAGTTCGGTGCGATCGACAAAAGGGATTTCCTGATCCCGCCGTTCGCCTTCTTTTATTTCTATCTTGTGTTCGCCGCCGCGTTCGGCTGGCCTTCGGTTAGCACGCGGACGTTCTTCGAGTCGGATCCGGTCGCCTGGGCGGGTGTCGCCCTGTGCGCGGCCGGCCTGGCCGTGTTGCTGTGGAGCCTGATCTCTTTCGGACGGAGCTTTCGCGTGGGCATCGACGCCGATCATCCCGACAAGCTCATCACCACCGGGATCTTCGCGTTCAGCCGCAACCCCATTTATGTCGGCTTCGCTTCCATCGTGCTTGGACAGTTCCTGGTGTTCCCGAACTGGGTCCTCCTGGTCTATGCCGGTGCGGCGATCGGGCTTTTTCATCGGCAGGTGCTGCTCGAAGAGCAGTTCCTGAGGCATCACTATGGGCAGGAGTACCTCGCGTATTGCGGGCGGGTCAGGCGGTATCTCTGAATCACTTCCGGAATGCGGTGGCTGCAAAGAAATGACCGCCTGATCGGCGGTCATTTTTCAAAGCGCTATGGGTGGCCGGATTTTTCCGTGAACCTTGGCCGATTTCTTCGAAATCCAACAACCGTCAAACGTCGATGTTCCCCGCCTGCAGCGCATGCGCTTCGATGAAGGCCCGGCGCGGTTCGACGTTGTCGCCCATCAGGGTGACGAAGATCTCGTCGGCGGCGATGGCGTCCTCGATCTGCACGCGCAGCAGGCGACGCACGGACGGGTCCATGGTCGTTTCCCAGAGCTGTTCGGGGTTCATTTCGCCCAGGCCCTTGTAGCGCTGCTTGCTGATGCCGCGTTCGGCCTCGGTGCGCAGCCATTGCATGACCTCGCGGAAATCGCCGACGGATTTTTCCTTCATCTTGTCGCCGACGCCCCGGCGCACGACGGCGCCTTCGCCCAGCAGGCCCAGGAAGGTCTTGGCCGTGCGGGACAGGACGGCGTAGTCGCCGCCGCGCACGAAGCCGCGGTCGAACAGGCTGACGCGCAGGTTGCCGAAGTGGGGGCGGATGACGGCCAGGCGCCAGGCGTCCTCGATGTCGTCGTACTGGGCCTCGACGTGGACGGCGTCGGGGGCTTCCGGGTCGCGCAGGGCCTGTTCCAGCGCGGCGGCGCTGGCGCGGGCGGCGGACTCGTCCACCAGGCTGACCTGCACGCCTTCGGCCATGGCGGACAGGGCTTCGATGTCCATGATGCGCGACAGGCGGGCGATGACGTGGTCGGCCAGGACGTACTGGCGGGCCAGATCCATCAGCGCGTCGTCGCGGATGGGGGCGGCGCCGGCGCTGGTCACCAGTTCGGTGTCCTTCAGGGCCAGCTGCAGCATGAACTGGGCTTCCTCGCCGTCGTCCTTCAGATAGCGTTCTTCCCGGCCGACCTTGACCTTGTACAGCGGCGGCTGGGCGATGTAGACGTAGCCGCGTTCGATCAGCGCGGGCATCTGGCGGTAGAACAGCGTCAGCAGCAGGGTGCGGATGTGGGCGCCGTCCACGTCCGCGTCGGTCATGATGATGATGCGGTGATAGCGCAGCTTGTCGATGTTGAAATCGGGGCCGATGCTGGTGCCCAGCGCCGTGATCAGCGTGGTGATCTGTTCGCTGGACAGCAGGCGGTCGAAGCGGGCCTTTTCGACGTTCAGCACCTTGCCGCGCAGCGGCAGGATGGCCTGGAACTTGCGGTCGCGGCCCTGTTTGGCCGAGCCCCCGGCCGAGTCCCCTTCCACGATGTACAGCTCGCACAGGGCGGGGTCTTTTTCCTGGCAGTCCGCCAGCTTGCCCGGCAGGCCGGCGCCTTCCAGGACGCTCTTGCGGCGCGTCATCTCGCGGGCCTTGCGGGCGGCCTCGCGGGCGCGGGCGGCTTCCACGATCTTGGAACACAGGGCGCGGGCGTCGTTGGGATTTTCCAGCAGCCAGGTTTCCAGCGTGCGGCTGACGGCGTCCTCGACGGCGGGGCGGACCTCGCTGGAGACGAGCTTGTCCTTGGTCTGGCTGCTGAACTTGGGTTCCGGGACCTTGACCGACAGCACGCAGGCCAGGCCTTCGCGCATGTCGTCGCCGGTGGTGTCGACCTTGGCCTTCTTCGCCAGTTCGTTGTCCGTGATGTACTTGTTCAGCACCCGGGTCATGGCGGCCCGCAGGCCCGTCAGGTGGGTGCCGCCGTCGCGCTGCGGGATGTTGTTGGTGAAGCACAGCACGGTTTCGGCGTAGCTGTCGTTCCATTGCATGGCGACTTCCACGCCTACGCGCACGCCGCCGGCGTCGGATTCGGTCGTGACGGCGAACACGTTGTCGTGCAGCGTGGTCTTGGCGCGGTTGATGTACTGGACGAAGCCCTTGACCCCGCCCAGGAAGGCCAGGTTTTCATCCTGGCCCGTGCGCTCGTCCACCAGGCGGATCTTCACGCCGTTGTTCAGGAAGGACAGTTCGCGCAGCCGGCGCGCCAGGATTTCGTAGGTGTAGTCGATGTTGCTGAAGATCTCGGAGTCGGCCAGGTACTGGACCCGGGTGCCGGTGCGTTCGGAATCGCCGGTGATGGCCAGCGGGGCGACCCGTTCGCCGCGCCGGAATTCCATCTGGTGTTCGTGGCCGTTGCGCCAGATCGTCAGGCGCAGCCATTCGGACAGCGCGTTGACGCAGGACACGCCCACGCCATGCAGGCCGCCCGACACCTTGTAGGAGTTCTGGTCGAACTTCCCGCCGGCGTGCAGTTCGGTCATGACGATTTCGGCCGCGCTGCGGTGATGTTCGTCGTCCTTGTGGATGGCCGTGGGGATGCCCCGGCCGTTGTCCATGACCGAAATGCTGTTGTCGGCGTGGATGGTGACGACGATGTCGTCGCAGTACCCGGCCAGGGCCTCGTCGATGGCGTTGTCCACCACTTCGAAGACCATGTGGTGCAGGCCGGTGCCATCCGACGTGTCGCCGATGTACATGCCCGGCCGTTTGCGGACGGCTTCCAGGCCTTTGAGCATCTTGATCGAATCGGCGCCGTAGCCGGCGGATGGCGTGTTCGGAGTGGTGGGTTCTGACATGGAAATCCTGTGATTGAATCAGTCGGGCGCGGGCGGCGATCAGATGCGCATGGGCATGACGACGTACTTGAATTCGTCGTCGTCGGGCACCGTGATCAGCACCGAGGCGTTGACGTCCGGCTGCACCGACCAGCTGACGTTTTCCGTCTTGACGTTGGCCAGCACGTCGAGCAGGTAGGTGACGTTGAAGGCCACGTCCAGCGGTTCCTGGGCGTAGTCGACCTCGAGTTCTTCGCGAGCCTCTTCCTGTTCGGCGTTGGACGAGGAAATGCGCAGCAGGTTGTCGCCCAGCTGCAGCCGCACGCCCTTGAGCTTGTCGGTGGTCAGGATGGCGGCGCGCTGCAGGCTGGCCTGCAGCGATTCGCGGGGGATCAGGATGTGGCGCGTATAGCCGGTCGGGATGACGCGCTTGTAGTCGGGGAACTTGCCTTCCACGAGCTTCGAGACCAGTTCGATCTGGTCGAAGCGGAAGCGGATCTGGCCCGCGGCCAGGTCGATCTGCACCGGCGATTCGTCATCGGCCAGCAGACGCTGCATTTCATGCACGGTCTTGCGCGGGATGATGGCGTCCATCTGGGCTTCCAGGCCCTCGACGGCGATGCTGGCGTGCGCCAGGCGGTGGCCGTCCGTGGACACGGCCCGGACCTTGCCGGGTTCCAGCACCATCAGCAGGCCGTTCAGGTAGTAGCGGATGTCCTGCTGCGCCATGGAAAAGTGCACCTGGTTGAAGAGCTGCTTCAGGGACTTCTGCGGCATGGAGAACGATGCCGTCCATTGATCCGCCTGGGACACCGTGGGGTAGTCGGCGGCGTTCAGCGTCTGCAGGGCGAAGCGGCTGCGGCGCGCCTGGACGGACAGTTTCGCGTCGTCCAGCGACAGGCGCACGTCGCCGGTGTCGGGCAGGGCGCGCAGGATGTCGAGGAACTTGCGGGCGGCCACGGTCGTGGACTGGACGTCGTCGCCCACCCCGAAATCGGCCTGCGTGGTGATCTGGACTTCCAGATCGTTGGCCAGGAAAGCAACCTGATTGCCTTGCTTGCGGATCAGGACATTGGCCAGGATCGGCAAGGTGTTGCGCCGTTCGACGATCCCCACCACGGTCGTCAGGGGCTTGAGGATGGCATCGCGGCTTGCTTGTATCAGTAGCATGTCATTATCCTTTGAGGGTTTGCTCGAGTACGTGAAGTGCGTGATTCAATTCAGTCTGTTTGCCCCGCAGATCGGTGATCTTGCGGACCGCGTGCAGCACGGTGGTGTGATCGCGTCCGCCGAACAGGTCGCCGATTTCCGGCAGGCTCTTCTGGGTCAGTTCCTTGGCCAGGTACATGGCGATCTGGCGCGGCAGCGCGATATTGGCGGGCCGGCGCTTCGAATACATGTCGGCGACCTTGATTTTATAGAAGTCGGCGACGGTTTTTTGGATGTTCTCCACCGTGATCTGGCTGTTGGATACCGACAGCAGATCCTTCAGGGCTTCCTTGCAGACTTCGACGGTCAGGACTTCGCGGCCGTGGAAGCGGGCGTAGGCGGAGACCTTGCGCAGGGCGCCTTCCAGTTCGCGCACGTTGCTGCGCAGGTGCTTGGCGATGAAGAAGGCGACTTCCTCGGGCATGGTGATGCCTTCGGTCTGGGCCTTGCGCAGCAGGATCGCCACGCGCATTTCCAGTTCGGGCGGCTCGATGGCGACCGTCAGCCCCGAATCGAAGCGCGAGATCAGCCGGCTGTCGATGTTGGCCAGTTCCTTCGGGTAGGTGTCGGAGGTGATGATGATCTGCTTGCGCTGCGCCACCATGGCCTCGAAGGCGTAGAAGAACTCTTCCTGGGTACGATTCTTGCCGGCGAAGAACTGGATGTCGTCGATCAGCAGCAGGTCCAGCGAATGGTAGTAGCGCTTGAAATCGTCGAAAGCCCGGCGCTGGTAGGCCTTGACCACGTCGGACACGTACTGGTCGGCGTGCACGTAGCGGATGCGCGGATTGTTGCCGCCGGCCAGCAGGGCGTTGCCGATGGCGTGGATCAGGTGGGTCTTGCCCAGGCCCACGCCGCCGTACAGGAACAGCGGGTTGTAGGAGACGCCGGGGTTTTCGGCGACCTGCAGCGCCGCCGCGCGCGCCAGCTGGTTGGCCTTGCCGATGACGAAGTTGTCGAAGGTCAGGTCCAGGTTCAGGCGCGACCGGTCTTTCATGGCCTCGTCGGCGGCGGCGTGGACTGGGGTCGGCGCCGCGGCGGGCGCGGCCGCCGGGCCGGACGAGCCATTGGCGGAGGCGGACGGCGCCGGCGGCACGCGCACGGCCGGAGCCGGCCGCGCCTGGCTGGCGTGGATTTCCAGCTGCACCTGCACCGCCTGGGAAAACCAGTCGCTGGCGAGCGTTTCGATGCGCGTGGAATAGTTCTTGCGCACCCAGTCGAGCTTCATGCGATTGGGCGCGCCGAGCCTCAGGATCGCGAGTTCCTCGTCGTAGCCGAGGGGAACCAGGGGTTTGATCCAGGCGCTGATCTGTTGGGGGGGGAGTTCCTGTTCCAGCTGCTGGAGACAGGCCTGCCAGAATTCATTCATAGGGGTCATCGTGCGAAACCTCGATTCTACCCTTTCCTGTGGTGAGTTATCCACAGACCGTGCGGCGGCTTGCGCCGCGCAGCGGGGGATAAGTTCACAAGTGATTGACGGCACGTCAAAAATTTGTTGAAATAATGGGCTTTTCGATGCTTTGGGTGATATGGGTACGCGTGTGCCTGTGATGGCGCCCGGGCGATCGAGCCTTCAGTCACATAACCTCGCACAACCCCGAGCTCTTTTGGATTCGCCATGAAACGCACTTTCCAGCCTTCTGTTACCCGCCGCAAGCGCACTCACGGGTTTCGTGTCCGCATGAAGACGCGTGCGGGCCGTGCCGTCCTCAGCGCCCGCCGCGCCAAGGGCCGCAAGCGCCTGGCCGTCTGATCCGTCGTCCCCGCGCCGGTCTTTGGCCGGCTTCGGAATCGACCGCCATGCCTACCGATTTCCCTTCGGCGGCCCGGCTGCATCGCCCCTCGGAATACGCGGCGGCCCTGAAGGGCCGGCGTATCGCCCGAGGGGCTTTGTTCATTGTCTCCGGTCCCCGGCAATCCGAACCGGGTCCCGCCCGCCTGGGGCTGGTCGTGCCCAAGCGCCACGCGCCCCTGGCCGTGACGCGCAATGCCATCAAGCGTGTCATCCGCGAGGCCTTTCGCCTGCGCCGGGCCGGTCTGCCCGATGGCGATCTGGTGTTCCGGCTGGTCAGCCGTCCCGCCCCCGCCAGCCTGACGGTCCTGAAGCGCCAGGTGCGAGAGGAAGCCGATGCCCTGCTGGGCAGGATCGCGAAATGTTGATCCGGTCCTTGTTCATTGCGCCGATCCGCTTCTACCGGTATTTTCTGAGCCCGTGGGTGGGGCAGCAGTGCCGCTTCACGCCGACCTGCTCCGCCTATACGATCGAGGCCATCGAAGTCCATGGCGTCCCGCGCGGCATCTGGCTGGGCATGCGCCGCATCGCGCGCTGCCATCCCGGATGTCCGGGCGGACATGATCCGGTGCCGCCGGCGCGGTCCGCCGCAAGCGGTCACGGATGAATCAAAAAGGGCCCGGGGACGCATGATCAAGTCCCTGTCAGCCACCCTACGTTAAACTGGTGAGCTTTTGCTCCCGACCCTATTCGAAAACAGGCGCCAATGGACATTCGACGCACCATCCTCTGGATGATCTTTTCTTTTTCGCTCCTGCTGTTGTGGAACAACTGGCAGGTGTATCAGGGTCAGCCGTCCCTGTTTTCCCTGACGCCGCCGGCTGCGGAAACGGCCAAGCCGACGGACAAGACCGCGTCGGCCGACCGGAAGGACGTGCCCGCCGCGGCCGCGCAGGGCTCGGCCTCGGGGCAGACCGCGGTTCCGGCGTCCGACGCCGCGCCTGAAGGCAAGCCCGTGCACGTGAAGACCGGGGTGTACAACCTGACGTTCGACACGCTGGGGGCGCAACTGGTGCGCGCGGAACTCCTGGACTACAAGAACCAGGAAGCCACCACGGGCATCATCCCCTGGTTCAAGGGGCTGATGGGGCACAAGCCGCCGCAGGACGCGGGCGATGCCATGTATCTGCTGAACGACCAGCCGGGCGACATGTACGTGGCCCAGACCGGTCTGGTGGGCGCGCCGCAGGGGCAAAGCTATCCCACGCATCTGACGCCGTTCACGCTGGTCGGCGACGGCCCGGTGGTCAAGGGCGACACGACCGAGGTCTCGTTCGAGGCCACGGCCGGCCAGGTCCGGGTGGTCAAGACCTTCATCCTGTCGCACAACGGCTATGACATCCGTGTGCGCAACGACATCACCAATCTGGGGGATCAGCCCGTCGATCCGTCGCTGTACCTGCAGCTGACGCGCGACGGCCACGAGCCTTCCAACACGACGGGCTTCTACAGCACGTTCACCGGGCCGGTCGTCTATTCGGCGGAAGACAAGTTCCAGAAGGTGAAGTTCGAGGAAATCACCAAGAACAAGGCCAGCTACATCCAGCAGGCGGACAACGGCTGGGTCGGCATGGTGCAGCATTACTTCGCCACGGCCTGGGTGCCGCAGCAAGGGGTGGTCCGCACCAACCAGGCGCTGGCGCTGCCGGGCAATCTGTTCGCCATCCGCACGATCGAGTCCGTAGGCGCGATCGCCCCGGGGGCCAGCAAGTCGGTGGAGGCCCAGCTGTGGGTCGGTCCCCAGGACCAGCGTGCGATGAGCACGGTCGCGCCGGGGCTGGACCTGGTCGTGGACTACGGCTGGGTGACGATCATCGCCAAGCCGATGTTCAAGTTCATGATCTGGCTGCACGGCCTGGTGGGCAACTGGGGCTGGACGATCGTGCTGCTGACGCTGCTGATCAAGCTGGTGTTCTACCCGCTGTCGGCCGCCAGCTATCGCTCGATGGCCAAGATGAAGCTGGTCGCGCCGCGCATGAAGCACCTGAAGGAAAAGTTCGGCGACGACAAGGCGAAGCTGAACGCGGCCATGATGGAGATGTACCGCACGGAAAAGATCAACCCGCTGGGCGGGTGTCTGCCGATGGTGGTGCAGATTCCGGTGTTCATCGCGCTGTACTGGGTGCTGCTGGGCAGCGTCGAAATGCGCGGCGCGCCGTGGCTGCTGTGGATCCACGACCTGTCGGTCAGCGATCCCTGGTTCATCCTGCCGGCCTTCATGATGCTGACGATGTTCCTGCAGATCAAGCTGAACCCGACGCCCCCGGATCCGACGCAGGCGAAGATCATGATGATCATGCCGCTGGTGTTCGGCGGGATGATGTTCCTGTTCCCGGCCGGCCTGGTGCTGTACTGGTGCGTGAACAACACGGTGTCGATCATTCAGCAGCGGGTGATCATGAATCGCCTGGATCGGGAAAAGGCGGCGTCGGCGTCCAGCTGAGGCTCCGGGATGTTGATATGATGAAGCGGCGCTCTTTCGGGGCGCCGCTTTTGTTTGGACTTCTATTTCTATGAGCGCCTTTTCTTCCGATCCCATCATCGCCATCGCCACCGCTCCCGGGCGGGGCGGGATCGGCGTGATCCGGGTATCGGGGCCGGATCTTCGCGCCTGGGCGGATGCCCTGTGCGGCCAGGCGCTGCGGCCCAGGCATGCGCACTATCTGCCGTTTCGCCATCGGGACGGAGACGTCATGGACGAAGGCCTGGCGCTGTTCTTTCCCGGCCCGCATTCCTATACGGGCGAGGACGTGCTGGAACTGCAGGGGCACGGCGGGCCGGCGGTCTTGCGACGGGTGCTGGACGATTGCCTGGCCCGGGGGGCGGGCATCGGCTTGCGCCTGGCGCAGCCGGGGGAATTCACGCAGCGGGCGTTTCTGAACGATAGGCTGGATCTGGCGCAGGCGGAAGCCGTGGCGGATCTGATCGAGGCCAGTTCCACGGCGGCGGCCCGCAGCGCGATGGCGTCGCTGTCGGGGGCGTTCTCGGCCGAGGTCGATGCGCTGAGCGAGCGCATCGTGCAGCTGCGCATGCTGGTCGAGGCGACGCTGGATTTCCCCGAGGAGGAAATCGACTTCCTGGAAAAGTACCAGGCGGCGGAGCGCCTGGACACGGTGACGGCGGCGCTGGATGGCGTGCTGCGCACCGCCCGGCAGGGAATGGTGCTGCGCGAGGGCCTGCACGTGGTGCTGGCGGGGCAGCCGAACGTGGGCAAGTCCAGTCTGCTGAACGCCCTGGCGGGCGAGGACGTCGCCATCGTGACGCCGATCGCCGGAACGACCCGCGACCGCGTGATCCAGCAGATCCACATCGACGGCATTCCGCTGCACATCGTGGACACGGCGGGGCTGCGCGACACCGACGACACGGTGGAGCGGATCGGCATCGAGCGCAGCTGGGCGGAGATCGCCCGCGCCCAGGTGATCCTGCATCTGCAGGATGCGCGGCATCCGGATGATCCCCTGGATGCGGAGATCGTGCGCCGCCTGCCGGCGGGAACGCCGGTGCTGCGGGTGCTGAACAAGGTTGATTTGCTGTCCGGCGGATCAGACCTGCGGGCAGCCCGTGGTGCGGACGACCAGGACATGCCGGCGGCATCCGAAGAAATTCAGGTGTCCGCCCGCACCGGCGCCGGCCTGGACGTCTTGCGCGCCCGCCTGCTGCGGATCGCCGGCTGGACGCCGGGGACGGAGTCCCCCTGGCTGGCGCGCGAACGTCACGTGCAGGCGCTGGAGGCCGCCCGCGAGCACCTGCTGCTGGCCCGCGAGCATGCCTCGCACAGCGATCAGGTGCTGGACCTGTTCGCCGAGGAACTGCGCCTGGCGCATGAGTCCCTGTGCGAGATCACGGGGCAGTTCACCAGCGACGACCTGCTGGGCGAGATCTTTTCCCGGTTTTGTATTGGGAAGTGAAAGCCGCTTATTCCCCCACCACTTCCGTGTGCACGACTTCCGGCGCCTTGGCGAAATAGCCGCCGACGATGCCGCGCCAGGCCTGGAAGTCCTCGGATTCGCGGAAGTGCTTCATGTGGTCTTCCAGGGTCTGCCAGTGGATCTGCAGCACGTACTGTTCGGGATGCTCGATGACGTGGTGCAGTTCCAGGCGGTGAAAGCCCCGGGCCCGCTGGAACAGGGGCAGGGCTTTTCGTACGCCGGCTTCGAAGTCGGCCTGGGCGCCGGGCTTGACGGTGATGTGGGCCATTTCGCGGATCATGTCGGGTTCCTGTGTGTGGGTTGAGTGACGATGCCCATGATTATGCACCGTGGGCGGCGAGTCCCGGCGGGCTGGCCGCGCCGGGACTCGCCTTCGGGGGCGGCTCAGCCGCCGGTCCTAGCGGCGCATGCGTTCCATGACTTCGTCGGCGATGGCCAGGCAGGACGTCAGCCCCGGCGATTCGATGCCGTACAGATTGATCAGGCCGGACACGCCGTGCGCCGAGGCGTCCTGGATCATGAAATCCGCATCGTGGCCGTCCAGGGCCGCCAGCTTGGGCCGGATGCCGGCGTAGCTGGGCTGCAGGGCGTGGTCGGGCAGGTCCGGCCAGTAGCGGCGGATGGCCGCGTAAAAGCCGTCGGCCCGGGCGGGATCCACGGCGTAGTCGATGGCGTCCACCCACTCCACGTCGGGGCCGAAGCGGGCCTGGCCGGCGAGATCCAGCGTCAGGTGCACGCCCAGGCCGCCGGGCTCGGGCACCGGGTAGATCAGGCGGGAAAACGGCGATTTTCCCGACAGGGCGTAGTAGTTGCCCTTGGCGTAGCGGCCTGCGGGAATGCTGGCGGGCGGGATACCCTGGATGCGGGCGGCCAGCTCCTGGGCGTGCAGGCCGGCGCAGTTGACGACCCGGCGCCCGATGATGTCCATGGGCTCGTCGCCGCCGACGTGCAGCAGGATGCCCGCGTCCGGGCCGCCCAGCACGGCGCCGCCCAGGACCGGGGCGCGCAGCGCCAGCAGGCCGCCGGCGTTTTCCAGGTCTCCCTGCAGCGCCAGCATCAGGCCGTGGCTGTCGATGATGCCGGTCGACGGTGATTCCAGCGCGGCCACGCACTGCAGGTCCGGTTCGCGGGCCCGCGCCTGGCGGCGGTCCAGCCAGCGCAGGTCGTCCACGCCGTTGGCCGCCGCGGCGGCGGCGATCCGGCGCAGGCGGTCCTGCTGCCCTTCCTGGGTGGCGACGATCAGTTTGCCGCAGCGCTGGTGCGCGACGCCATGCGATGCGCAATAGTCGTACAGAGACTTGCGGCCCTGCACGCACAGCCGGGCCTTCAGCGATCCTTGCGGATAGTAGATGCCGGCGTGGATGACCTCGCTGTTGCGCGAACTGGTGGCGGTGCCGATGGCCGGTTCGGCCTCGACGACCAGGGTTTCCAGGCCGGCCTGCGCGCAGGCGCGCGCCACGGCCAGGCCGACGACGCCGGCTCCGATGATGATGCAGTCCAGGGATTCAGTCATGGGACATGTCTTGCGATGGTCGGGCGGATACTGTAGCGCAGACGGCCGAGCCGTTGATGCGGGGCGGGTCGTTCGCTTGCTATTAAATAGCACACGATTTAACATGCGGGATATGGAGCTTCATGAACCCACGACGGCAGCGGAAGGATCTTCCCGGCATCTCACCCTGGATGCCCAGTTGTGCTTCGCCCTGTATTCCGCGCAACTGGCCATGGGCAAGATCTATCGTCGCCAGCTGGCCGGATTGGGCCTGACCTATCCGCAGTATCTGGTCATGCTGGTATTGTGGGAAACCGATGGCCTGACGGTCTCGGCGCTGGGCGATCGCCTGTACCTGGATTCCGCCACGCTGACGCCGCTGTTGAAGCGCTTGCAGGCATTGGGCTTGCTGCGCCGGGACCGCGCGCAGGCGGATCAGCGCCAGGTGCTGGTTTCGCTGACCCCTGCGGGGCGGGCCTTGCGCCGCAGGGCCGAAGGCGTGCCTCAGGAAGTATTGTGCGCCACGGGCTGCACGCCTGCCCAGGCCCGTGTGCTGAAAGCCGATCTGGAAGAATTGCGGGCGCACCTGCAGGGTGCCGCCGCTGTGGAACACCCGGCGAAACAGTGATGGGCCGCGGCCAGGCAGCGCGTCTGCCGGGCCGTCGGCGCCGATCGATTCGCTTCGCCGTCAGGAAAGCCGCCGTTCGTGGTGCCGAGGCTTTCCTTCCGAACCGCGCCACCAGGAGTCCAACCATGACAGTCGAAAACGTTCTCTACACGGCCCACGCAACCGCCACGGGCGGCCGCGACGGCAGCGCCAAATCCTCCGATGGCCGCCTGGACATCAAGCTGTCCGTGCCCAAGGAACTGGGCGGCGATGCCGGTCCCGGCACCAATCCCGAACAGCTGTTCGCGGCCGGCTATTCGGCCTGCTTCCTGGGCGCCCTGAAACTGGTCGCCGGCAAGGAAAGCGTCAAGCTGCCGGCCGATACCCAGGTGACGGGCGCCGTGGGCGTCGGTCCCATCCCGACGGGCTTCGGCATCGCGGTGGAACTGAAGATCTCCGCTCCGGGCGTGGATCATGCGAAGCTGAACGATCTGGTGCAGAAGGCCCACGTGGTCTGCCCGTACTCCAACGCCACGCGCAACAACATCAAGGTCACGCTGACGGTGGCATAAGCGCTCCGGGCGCCGGCCGGCGCCCGGGATCCGGGGTCCGGCTGCGACGCGGCCAAAGGGGGGTGCAAGTGCTTTCCGGAGCGCTGCTCGACGCCGCCATCGTGCGGCTGCTGGCCACGGCCGCCGTGATCATCGGCGTCAGTTGGTCGGTCAAGCTTTTCGGGCCGCTCATCGGCGGCGTCCTGGCGGGGCTGCCCATCACCCTGGGGCCGGGCTTCTATTTCCTGGCGGGCCAGGCGGAGCCTGATTTCGTCGCGCAAACGGCATCCTATGCCCTGCTGTCCCTGTGCGCGACGCAAAGCTTTCTGCCGGCCTACATTCTGCTTGCCAGGCGGGCGGGTCCTGCGACGGCGCTCGCGGGCGGATTGGCCGCCTGGGCGCTGATCGCGTCGTTTCTGCGTTTTCTGCCGTCGCCGCTGTGGCTGGGGCTGCTGCTGTTCGCGGGCGCGACGCTGCTGTTCCGGCGGCTTGCGCGGCGCGCGCTGCTGCCTGTGACGACGCTGGGCGGCAAGGCGGGGTGGGGAACCCTGCTGCTGCGCGGCGTGCTCGCCGGCATCCTGGTGGCGGGCGTGACGACCCAGAGCCATCGCCTGGGATCGACGCTGTCCGGCATCCTCCTGTCCTTTCCGATCGGGTTCAGCGTCATCTCCTTCACTCTGCACCAGCAGATGGGCAACGCCGTCGTCATGGCGACGCTGTATTCCGCCATCCTGGGCACGTCCAGTCTTGCCGGGTTCTGCGCCTTCATGGCGCTGGCCGCGCCGCACATGGGGCCGTATGCGGCGCTGGCCGTCGCGCTGCTCGCCGCGTTCGCCGTCACGTTCATGCTGCTGGCCTGGCGCCGCGCGCAAGCCGTCTGATCCAGGTCATATACCAGCACGCGCCGTATGGATATGATCTTTCCTGAGCGAAATGATTTCGCCTTGGGAGATCGCCATGTCCTCAGAGTCGTCGCCGCATCCGGCGCCTGTTTCTCGTCAGGCGCTGTCCGTGCTGTTTTCCAGCACCTTCGCCTTCACGGTCTGTTTCGCCATCTGGACCATGTTCTCCGTCCTGGGCGTGCCGCTGAAGACCGAACTGCATCTGAATGAAACCCAGTTCGGCCTGCTGATCGCCACACCGGTGTTGACGGGTTCCCTGATCCGGGTGCCTCTGGGCATGCTGACCGACCGTTTCGGCGGGCGGATCGTCTTTTTCCTGGTGCTGCTGATCTGCGTGCCGCCCCTCTACCTGATGGGGCATGCCACGACTTATGCCCAATTCCTGGTCCTGGCGCTGTTCGTCGGCCTGGCCGGCGGCACGTTCGCCGTGGGAACGCCCTATGTGGCCCGCTGGTTCGTCCCGGAAAGGCGCGGCTTCGCGATGGGGATATTCGGCGCCGGCAATTCGGGGTCCGCGCTGAACATGTTCGTCGCGCCCCTGGTGATCGGCGCCTTCGGCTGGGCCATGCTGCCCAAGGCCTATGCCGCGCTGATGCTGGGCACGGCGATCCTGTTCTGGCTGTTCAGCCATTCGGATCCATCCCATCGCATGCCGGCGGGCGCGGGCGTTCTGCAGCAGCTGAGCGTGCTGAAGGACCCCCGCGTCTGGCGGTATTGCCAATACTATTCGGTGGTGTTCGGCGGCTATGTGGCGCTGGCCTTGTGGATCACGAAATACTATGTGGCGGAATACGGCTTCGACCTGACCCTGGCCGCTTTCCTGGCCATGATCTTTTCCTTGCCGGGCGGGGTGCTGCGGGCTCTGGGGGGCTGGTTTTCGGACCGCTTCGGCGCCTACACCGTCACCTGGTGGGTGATGTGGGTGTGCTGGGTGTGTTTCTTCCTGCTGTCCTATCCGCAGACGCAGATGACGGTCCAGACCCTGAGCGGCCCGGTGTCGCTGCACATCGGTCTGAACGCCACGGCGTTCACGATTCTGCTGTTCATCGTCGGGGTGGCCATGGCGATCGGCAAGGCGTCCGTCTTCAAGTTCATCAGCGACGACTATTCGGACAACATCGGCGCGGTGTCGGGCGTGGTGGGGCTGGCCGGCGGCCTGGGCGGGTTCGTCCTGCCGATCCTGTTCGGCATCCTGCTGGACGTCACCGGGGTCTATTCCAGCGCGTTCATGCTGCTGTACGGCGCCGTCTGCGTGTCGCTGGTGTTCATGCACTATTCGTACCGGCGGGCGCCGCGCGCCGGTACGGAATTGGCGGAGTGAATTACCCCCCACACCCCCCGCAGCAGTTGCCGTCCTGGCCGTGGACCGGCTTCAGGGCTTCGTAGCCGGCGTCGGCGACGGCGACCTGCAGGCGCTGGGTGGAGACCTGGGCGGTGTCGAACGTGACGGTGGCTTTTTCGTCGGCCAGCGACACGCTGACCTGCGAGACGCCGGGAATCGCGGCCAGGACGCGGTCCAGCTTGTCGGCACAGTCGGGGCCGCGCAGGCCCACCAGGCGCATGGTTTCGGTCTTCTGGGATGATCGTTTCAGGGTTTCGGCTTGCATGGGTCCTCGCGCGCGGGGAAATGCCCTTGAACGGGGCAGGGTTATAGATACATATAAAATATATCTTAAGATCGGCTAGTATAGCAGTGCCTGTCCGCCTGCGTGTCGAATCGCGCGGCGGGAATCGCGTCGAACGCCGCCGTTGACGCCAGGATGCCCACATGTCCGAATCACCCGTCCGCCGAATCGCCCACCTGGATATGGATGCGTTCTTCGCATCCGTGGAATTGCTGCGCTATCCGGATCTGCGCGGGCAGCCGGTGGTGATCGGCGGGCGCGGCGAACCGCCCGAGGATGGCCGTTACGCGCGGCTGCGCGATTATGTGGGGCGCGGGGTCATCACCACCGCCACCTACGAGGCGCGGGCGTTCGGCGTGCATTCGGCCATGGGCATGATGAAGGCCGCCCGGCTGGCGCCCGACGCCGTGCTGCTGCCGGTGAACTTCGCGGCCTATCGCCATTATTCGCGCCTGTTCAAAGAGGCCGTGGCGGCCATCGCGCCCCGGATCGAGGACCGCGGCATCGATGAAATCTACATCGACCTGACGGGGATGCCGGAGGATTCGGAGACGCTGGCGCGGCGGTTGAAGCGGGCGGTGCGCGATGCGACCGGCCTGGTGTGCTCCATCGGCGTTTCACCCAACAAGCTGCTGTCCAAGATCGCTTCGGACCTGGACAAGCCCGATGGCATGACGCTGATCGGCACCGGCGATCTGCAGCGGCGCATCTGGCCGCTGCCGGTCTCGAAGGTCAACGGCATCGGCCCCAAGGCCACCCGCCGCCTGCAAGGCATGGGCATCGAGACCATCGCGCAGCTGGCGGCGGCCGCGCCGGACCGGCTGCAGGACGCCTTCGGCCTGGGCATGGCGCAATGGCTGCTGGACGTGGCTCACGGCATCGACGACCGGCCGGTGGTCGTGGAGTCCGAACCGCGCTCGATCAGCCGGGAAACGACGTTCGAGCGCGACCTGCACGTGGTGCGGGACAAGGCCGCGCTGTCGGCCATCTTCCGGGAATTGTGCGAACACCTGGCCCGGGATCTGGCGCGCAAGCGGGTGCGCGGGGCCACCATCGGCATCAAGCTGCGGTTCGACGACTTCCGCATCGTGACCCGCGACCTGACCCTGGACGAGGCCGTCGGGGACGTCGACGCCATCCACCGGGCGGCGGGGCAGTGCCTGAAGCGGGTGACGCTGGACCGGCGCCTGCGCCTGCTGGGGGTGCGGGCCGGCAAGCTGGAACCGGTCGACGACGAGAGCGCCGCGCGGCATCCGGTGCAGTTGTCCCTGTACTGATCCGTCCGCCGTAGCGGGCGCGCAGGTCGGTCGTGCGGATCTTCTGCCTCAGAAATCGAATTCCGGCTCGATGGCGTCGCCCGCCCGCAGCCAGTGTTCGCCGTCCGGCAGGGCGGCGATGGCGTTCACGCCGAACAGCACGCCTTGTTCGAATTGGCGGTGCCGCGCCAGGGTGCGGCCCGGTTCGGAGGCGGTGTCGCCGGTCAGGGGATCCACGTTCGGGATCGGGCAGCGGGCGCAGGCCTTCACGAAGGCGAATCCCAGGCCCCCGGTGCGGAAACCGGCCAGGTGGTCCTCGTCGTAGGGCTCCAGGCCTTCCAGCACGATATTGGGCCGGAAGCGGATCATGTCCACCGCCGGATGGCCGTCGTTCGCCAGCTGCCCGTTCAATTCGTCCAGGGAATGCCGGTTGGTGACCAGGAACGGAAAGCCGTCGGCAAAGGCGAAGGCGTGTCGGTCCACGGGCAGGAACGATTGCGGCCAGTCCGGATGGGTCTGGATCCATTGCGTCATGTGGCGCATGCTGGCCAGGCGGTGGGCGCGGGGATGGATGTGCAGCAGGCGGCAGGGCGCGCCCAGGAAGCCGCTGAGCCAGCGCGCGACCTCGTCGCCCTGATCGGCCCCTGCGGTTTCGGTGCCCCAGATGGCGACCGGGACAGCGGGCAGCTCGCCGCCCGTGACCGGCGCGAAGCAGTCCGGCTGGCCGGGCGCCTTCAGCCAGACGCCGTCGGGCTGGGGCGTGGGCCGGATCAGCACCATGCGGGGGTGCTGGCGCTGGGTCATGAAGACGCCCCGGTCGTCGACGATGACCCAGTGGCGGTCGTATTCCAGGCCGGCGCCGCTGACGCGGATGCGGTCGTGGCGGATGCCCGCGCAGGATTTCACGGGGTAGCTGTACAGGCTGTGGATGGCCAGGGGCATGATCGGGGTCGGAACAGGGGGACAAGGCGAATATTCTAATCTCAGGCCGGCGCGCCGCACGGACCCGCGCGAAATGCCGCTCATGGACCGGCCCCGCCCGCGCGCAGGCGGCCGCGCGGCGCCCCGGAAGGGGAAATCCGAAAATGCCGTAGCATGACGGATTCGCCGACATCCTTTGGCGCGAATTCCGCTGGAGCTCCTCATGCCCTTGAAAGACATCCTGGCCGCCTTGGTCGTCATCGTGGTCTGGGGGGCGAATTTCGTGGTCATCAAATTCGGGGTGGACGAAATCCCGCCGATGCTGCTGGGGGCGCTGCGGTTCCTCTTCGTGGCCTTTCCCGCGATCTTCTTCGTTCCTCGCCCGGCCGTCCCCTGGCGCTATGTGGCGGGATACGGGGCCACCATCTGCCTGGGACAGTTCGTCTTCCTGTTTCTCGCCATCTACCTGGGCATGCCGGCGGGGCTGGCGTCCCTGGTGCTGCAGGCGCAGGCGTTCTTCACGGTGGCGATCGCGGCGCTGGCGCTGCGCGAGTCCATCCGCGCCCATCATGTGCTGGGCATGGGACTGGCCGTGGCGGGCCTGGTGATGCTGGATGCCGGGGCGGATTCGACCGCGGTGCCGCTGACGGGCTTCCTGCTGACGCTGCTGGCGGCCTTCAGTTGGGCCTGCGGCAACATCGTGCTGAAACGCGCGGGCCAGGTGCGCATGTTGTCCATGGTGGTGTGGGGGGCGCTGCTGCCGCCGATTCCGTTCCTGCTGCTGTCGGCCGCGTTCGAAGGCCCGGATCGCATGCTCGACAGCTTGACGCATCTGAGCTGGCGGGCGGTGGGGGTCGTGGTGTATCTGTCGGGCGTGGCGACGCTGGTGGGGTATGTGCTCTGGGGCCGTTTGCTGTCGCGCCATCCCGTTGCGCGCGTGGCGCCGCTCAGCCTGCTGATCCCCGTGGTGGGGCTGTTGTGCGCCGACTGGACCCTGGGCGAACGCCTGGGACCGTGGCAGTGGCTGGGCGGCGGTGTGGTATTGATCGGACTGACCGTCAACCTGTTTGGCGCCCGGTGGGCCGCATGGCTGCGGAACCGCGCGCAACCGACCTAAAATACCCCTTTTGGCGTTTTGACTGGAATTCATACCCATGACCATTGATCGCGCAGGGATCAACGCCCTGATGGAAATTACGTCGCGCCCCGAACTGGTGTTCGTCAGCGGCCAGGGCGCCTGGCTGCAGGACAATGCCGGCAAGCGTTATCTGGATTTCATCCAGGGCTGGGCGGTGAACTGCCTGGGGCATAACCCGGCGCCCATGATCGACGCCCTGGCGCGGCAATCGCATGCGCTGATCAATCCTTCGCCGGCTTTCTACAACCAGCCGTCCATCGATCTGGCCAGGCGCATCGTGGAAGCGTCCTGCTTCGACCGGGTGTTCTTCGCCAACAGCGGCGCGGAAGCCAACGAGGGCGCGATCAAGCTGGCCCGCAAATGGGGCCAGCTGCACCGCAAGGGCGCCTACAAGATCATCACTTTCGACCACAGCTTCCATGGCCGCACGCTGGCGACCATGTCCGCGTCGGGCAAGGCGGGCTGGGACGTGAAGTTCGCGCCCCAGGTCGACGGTTTCCCCAAGGCGGACCTGAACGACCTGGATTCCGTCCGCGCCCTGATCGACGATCAGACCGTGGCCGTGATGCTGGAGCCCGTCCAGGGCGAGGCCGGCGTCATCCCCGCCACCCGCGAGTTCCTGCAGGGCCTGCGCGCGCTGACCCGCGAAAAAGGCCTGCTGCTGATCGTGGACGAGGTGCAGACCGGCATGGGCCGCACCGGCCGGATGTTCGCCTACCAGCACGCCGGCATCGAGCCCGACATCATGACCCTGGGCAAGGGCATCGGCGGCGGCGTCCCGCTGTCGGCGCTGTGCGCCCGCGAGGCGGTCTGCTGCTTCGAGCATGGCGACCAGGGCGGCACCTACAACGGCAATCCCCTGATGACGGCGGTCGGCGTGGCCGTGTTCGACGTCCTGGCGGCCCCCGGGTTCATGGAATCGGTCAACGAACGCGCCCGCCAGCTGTCGGCCGGGCTGATGGCGCTGTCCGACAAATGGGGCATGCGGGGCGAACGCGGGGTCGGCCTGCTGCGCGCGCTGATCATGGACCGCGACGACGGCCCCGCCCTGGTGGCGGCCGCCCGCGATCGCGCCCCCGAAGGCCTGCTGCTGAACGCGCCGCGCGGCAATCTGCTGCGTTTCATGCCCGCCCTGAACGTGTCGACCGAGGAAATCGACACCATGCTGGCCTGGCTGGATGCGCTGGTGAAGCAGGTACGCGGCTGACGAGGGCCGCGTTCCGACGGACGCGGCGCGCCCGGCTCAGCCCAGCTGGCGGTAGATGGCTTCGGCCAGCACGTGCAGCCGCTCGCGTGGCAGGGCCGCGCTGACCGCGTAGCCCTGGCGCCCGTCGATCCAGTAGAAGCCCAGGGTCGACCCGTCGCGGGTCCACTGGAAGGCCGTCGGCGCGGCGGCGGTCGTTTTCCCCTGCGGCAGCACCGAAACGTAGAGCGTCACGCGTTCGCCGGCCGCGTCCTGGTACATGAACTGCGCGCGCGCCTGCCCGGCTTCGCCCGGCAGCAGGCGGCCGCCCACCAGGTGAAAGCCCTGGGCGTCGAGCGTCGGCACCTTCAGCGGCACGCCCAGCCGCTTGGACAGCCATTGCACCAGGTGCGCCTGCTGTTGCGCCGCCACCTCCACGGGGTGGCGCTGTTCCGGCACGTAGACCGCATGGGCGGCCGCCGCCTCGCGCACGAAGACCGGCAGCTGCGCCAGGGCGCCCGCCGCCGGCGGCGAGGCGTCGTGTCCCGCGCCGCCCAGGCCGTAGCCTGTGCCCAGCCCCAGCGCGAGCATCATCCCCGCCGCCAGCGCGTGCGGCCAGCGCCATTGCAGCGGCGGCCGGCGCAGCGCGCGGCGCAGCCTCGGCGGCACCGGCTCGTCCAGCACCTGGGCGTGCAGGGCTTGCAGGCCGGCGCATTGCGCCTGCAGGGCGGCGGCGCGGGCCGCCTCGTCGGGGTGCGCCGACAGCCATTGCGCCACTTCCGCGGCGCGCTCGGGCGCCAGCTCTCCATCCACCCAGGCATGGAGCGTGGTTTCGTCGGGGCGGTTCATGGACATCGATCGCATTCCTTCATTTGACGGCCTTCAAAGCCACCCTGGAAGGCGCTTCTCCCTCCATCAGGCGCCGCAGCTGCTCGCGCGCCCGCGCCAGGCGGGACATCACCGTGCCGATGGGGATGCCGAGCATCCGCGCCGTCTCGGCATAGCTGTATTGTTCCATCGCCACCAGCAGCAACACCTCGCGCGCCTGCGGCGCCAGCAGCGCCAACGCGCGTTCCAGGTCGAGCCGCAGCCCCAGGGCTGGCGTGGGATCGTGCCCCGGCTCGGGGGCTTCGTCCCAGTCGATCGTGCGCTCCCGCGCCGCCTCCCGCCACTGGTTGGCGAAGAGGTTGTGCATCAGGGTGAGCAGCCAGCCGCGCAGCGCCGCCTGGACCTGGTCCGCGGGCGCGGCCGGCGGCCGCCACAGCGCCCATTTCTGGCAGGCCCGCTCCAGCGTGTCCTGCACCAGGTCGTCCGCGCGCGCGGCGTCGCCCACCAGCGCCCGCGCGTAGCGGCGCAGGCGGGGGATGTGGGCGGCGGCGTCGTCGATGTCCACGCGCGCGGGATCGTTCTCAGGGTTTGGCGGCGTGCCAGGCGCCCTTGAGGAAACCGTCGCCCGTCTTGTCCCCGGGTTTGGCGTCCTTGGTCCAGTAGTAGAGCGGACGGCCCTTGTAGGCCCATTGCTTGCTGCCGTCGTCGCGGTTCACCACGCTCCAGTCGCCGGTGGCGGCGGCCCCGCCGGGCGCCATCAGCGGCGGCCAATTGGTGGCGCAGCCGCCGTTGCACACGCTCTTGCCCGAACCCGTGGCGTCCTTGTCGAAGACATAGAGCGTCATCTGGTTGGGGCCGACCAGCACGCCGTCCATGGCGGTGGCCGGCGCCTGGGCCTGAGCGTGAGCCGCGGGCGCCAGGGCGCAGGCGGCCAGCAGCATCGGGCCGAGGATGGAAAAGGAAGCGGAACGAGTCATGGCGGTTCTCCTTGCTTGGGTTGGTCTGCGGTAAACAGTCCAGCCGCGCGGTTTATTCCATTGGACTCCGTATTTTTGTCCGGGGCGACCCCCCGACAATAAAAAAAGCCGCCGGGACCGTGACCGGTCCGGCGGCTTTCGGGGCGGGGCGAAGTCGCCCTGAGGATCAGGCCTTGGCGGCCTGTTCCGCCTTCTTCACCTGGCGCCAGTGGTGCAGCAGCGGCTCGGTGTAGCCGTTGGGCTGTTCCAGGCCCTTGAAGATCAGGTCGCTGGCGGCCTTGAAGGCGCAGGACGTGTCGAAATGGCCGTCCATGGGTTCGTAGGCGGCGTCCCCGGCGTTCTGCTTGTCGACGACGGCGGCCATGCGGCGCAGGGTCTCTTCGACCTGCGCGCGGTTGGTGACGCCGTGCAGCAGCCAGTTGACGATGTGCTGGCTGGAGATCCGCAGCGTGGCGCGGTCTTCCATCAGGCCCACGTCATGGATGTCGGGGACTTTCGAGCAGCCCACGCCCTGGTCGATCCAGCGCACCACGTAGCCCAGGATGCCCTGGCAGTTGTTGTCCAGTTCCTGCTGGATCTGCTTGGGCGTCCAGGTGGGCGCGCCGGTGACCGGCACCGTCAGGATGCGGTCGAGGTAGTCCTCGTGGTGGTTTTCCAGGGACTTCTGCACTTCGACCACGTCGACCTGGTGGTAGTGCAGGGCGTGCAGCGTGGCGGCGGTGGGCGAGGGCACCCAGGCCGTGTTGCCGCCGGCCTTGACCTGGCTGACCTTCTGTTCGAGCATGGCGGCCATCAGGTCCGGCATGGCCCACATGCCCTTGCCGATCTGAGCGTGGCCGCGCAGGCCGCATTCCAGGCCGGTCTGCACGTTGTTCAGCTCGTAGGCCTGGATCCAGGCCTGGGACTTCATGTCGTGCTTGCGCACCATGACGCCGGCGCGCATGGAGGTGTGCAGCTCGTCGCCCGTGCGGTCCAGGAAGCCGGTGTTGATGAACACCACGCGCTCGGTGGCGGCGGCGATGCAGGCCTTCAGGTTGACGCTGGTGCGGCGTTCCTCGTCCATGATGCCCATCTTGATCGTGTTGGGCGCCAGGCCCAGCAGCTGTTCCACGCGGGCGAAGATTTCGCCGGCGAAGGCGACCTCGTCGGGGCCGTGCATTTTCGGCTTGACGACGTAGATGGACCCGGTGCGGGAGTTCTTGCGGGCCTTCAGGTCGTGGATGGCGATCAGCGCGGTGCAGGCGGCGTCCAGGATGCCTTCGGGCACTTCCTTGCCGTCGCGGTCGAGGATGGCCGGGTTGGTCATCAGGTGGCCGACGTTGCGCACGAACATCAGCGAGCGGCCGTGCAGCTTGGCGGCGCTGCCGTCGCGGGCGATGTATTCGCGGTCCGGATTCAGGCGGCGGGTGATGGTCTTGCCGCCCTTGACCAGGTCTTCGGTCAGGTCGCCCTTCATCAGGCCCAGCCAGTTGCGGTAGGCGACGACCTTGTCGTCGGCGTCGACGGCGGCGATGGAGTCCTCGCAGTCCATGATGGTGGTCAGGGCCGCTTCGACGACAACGTCCTTGATGTGGGCGGCGTCGGTTTTGCCGATGGGCGACTGGGCATCGAACTGGATCTCGAAGTGCAGGCCGTTGTGGCGGAACACCAGCGCTTCGGGGGATGCGGCGTTGCCGCGGTGGCCCAGGAAGGCGTCGGCCTTGGCCAGGCCGGTGACGCTGCCGTCCTTCAGGGTGACCTGAAGCGCGCCGCCGACGACGGCATAGCCGGTGGCGTCGCGATGCGAACCCTGGGCCAGGGCGATGTTGTCGTCCAGGAACTGGCGGGCGAAGGCGATGACGCGCGCGCCGCGCACCGGGTTGTAGCCGCCCGCGCGGGCCGCGTCGTCGGTTTCGGGGATGGCGTCGGTGCCGTACAGGGCGTCGTACAGGCTGCCCCAGCGCGCGTTGGCGGCGTTCAGGGCGTAGCGGGCGTTCATGACCGGCACGACCAGCTGCGGGCCGGCCTGTTCCGTGATTTCCGTGTCGACGTTGGCCGTGGTGACGGTGACCTTGGCCGGCGCGTCTTTCAGGTAGCCGATCTGGCGCAGGAAGGCGCGGTAGGCGGACGGGTCGGAGACGGCGCCGGGGTGCTTGCCGTACCAGTCGTCCATTGCGGCCTGGATGCGGTCGCGCTCGGCCAGCAGGGCGCGGTTCTTGGGCGCCAGGTCGTGGATGATGGCCGACAGGCCTTCCCAGAAGGCGGCGGACTGCACGCCCGTGCCGGGCAGTGCTTCCTGTTCGAGGAATTGGTGCAATACGGTTGCGACCTGGAGTCCATGGCTGGAAATGCGATCGGTCATGATGGTCCTTGGGTATTCTGAAGACGTTAACCTCTAATTATAGGCAGTCTTCTATAAGAGTTAAAGGGTGGCGGGTTCGCGGACGATACCCGGGCCGGGTTTCCAAGTTGTTGTCGCACAGAAGAAAAATGCCGTCCGGGCGGCGGCGGACCGGCTATATGCCGGTTCAGATACTGCTTATTCGCCGGGCGCTCGGGCCGGGCCTTGCCGTCCGGCGCCTCAGTGCGCGACGATCTGGATGCGCTGGCTGCCCAGTATGCCTCCCGAGGCGGTGATCTCGTCGCCCGGCTCGAGGTAGGCGCCGGTGGCCAGGCCGACGCCCGCCGGGGTTCCCAGCGTGATCACGTCGCCGCAGGACAGGCGAAAGAAGCGCGACAGGTAGGCGACGACTTCCTTCACGTTGAAGATCATCCCCGACGTCCTGGCGCATTGTTTGCGCTGGCCGTTGACGCTCAGTTCCAGCGGGATGTCGGCGGGATCGGGCACTTCGTCCGCGGTGACCAGCCAGGGGCCCAGGGGGCCGAAGCCGGGGGCGCTCTTGCCGATCGTCCACTGGCCGGCGTAGCGGTTCTGCCAGTACCGGTCGGTGAAGTCGTTGGACAGGCAATAGCCGCCCACGCAGTCGAGCGCCTGCTCTTCGCCGACCTGCCAGGCGTCGCGGCACAGCACGATGGCCATCTCGACTTCGTAGTCCACTTCCCGGCTGCCGGGAGAGAGCCGCAAGGGGTCGCGGGCGCCCGCGATGCAGCTAGGGGCCTTGTTGAAGACCAGCGGGTACTCGGGGATGGGCAGTTTCGCCTCCGCCGCATGGTCGGCGAAATTGAGCCCCAGGCCGATGAAATTGCCGACCTGCGCCACGCAGGGGCCTATGCGGGTGTCGGCGGGCAGGACGGGAAGCTGCGAGGCATCCAGCGCGCGCAGGCTTTGCAGCGCCTCGCCGGCCAGCGTGCGGCCCGTGATGTCGTCCACGACGCCGGACAGGTCGCGCAAGAGCCCCTGGGCATCGAGCAGACCGGGGTGTTCCTGGCCCGGCGCGCCGTGTCTGAAGAGTTTCATCGCCGCGTCCTCAGAGCATCGGTTTGTCGCAGGGCAGGAATTCGCCCTTGCCCGCCGTGCCCAGGAACTCGAATTCCCGGCTGACCAGTTCGCCGCGCGAGAACGTCATGACCGGCCAGCCGGTGACCGTGCGCCCCTCGTAAGGCGTGTAGTCCACGTCGTGGTGCAGCATCGTGTTGCTGATGACGACTTTCCGGTCGGGGTCCCAGAGGCTGATGTCGGCGTCGGAGCCCACCATGAGCGAACCCTTGCGGGGATAGAGCCCGTAGAGTTTGGCGGGCTGGGTGGACGTGAGCGCGACGAACTGGTGGATGCTGATGCGCCCGCCGTTGACGCCGCCCGAGAACAGCAGCGGCAGGCGTGTTTCCAGCCCGGGGATGCCGTTGGGGATGTACTGGAATTTCTGTTCCTTGCCGCGCAGTTTCTTGCCGTGCGGGTCCTCGTAGCTGAAGGGGGCGTGGTCCGAGGAAAAGACGGAGAACACGTTGTGCGCCAGGCCGCGCCAGACGGCCTCCTGGTTGGCCTCGTCGCGCGGCGGGGGGCTGCAGACGCACTTGGCGCCTTCGTAGTCGCCGTGTCCGAGGTCTTCGGCGGTGAGGTACAGGTACTGCGGGCAGGTTTCGGCATAGATGCGCTGGCCGCGTCCGCGGGCCCAGCGGATCTGTTCGATGGCTTCGCTGCCGGAGACGTGGACGATGAGGATGGGCACGTCGACCAGCTCGGAGAAGGTGATGGCCCGGTGGGTGGCTTCGCGTTCCACGGCCTGGGGGCGCGATACGGCGTGGTACTGCGGCGTGGTCTTGCCGTCGGCCACCAGGCGGTCGGTCAGCCAGCTGATGCAGTCCGAATTTTCCGCGTGCACCATGACCAGCGCGCCGCCCTGGCGCGCCACGTCCAGCACGTTCAGGATCTGGCGGTCATTGAGCTTCAGGTCGTCGTAGGTCATGTAGACCTTGAAGGAGGTGTAGCCCTCCCGGATGAGCGCCGGCAGTTCCTGTTCCAGGACTTCGGGCGTCGGATCCACCACGATCATGTGAAAGGCGTAGTCGATGCAGGACTTGCCGCCGGCGCGCTGGTGGTAGTCCTCCACGGCGGCGCGCAGCGACTGGCCTTTGAGCTGCGCCGCGAACGGGATGATGGTGGTGGTGCCGCCGCAGGCCGCCGAGCGGGAGCCGCTGACGAAGTCGTCCGCCATCCGCAGCCCGAAGCCTTGCGGCTGGTCCAGGTGGCAGTGGGCGTCCACGCCGCCGGGCAGGGCGAGCAGGCCGCTGGCGTCCACCGTTTTGCGTGCCGGCCCCAGCGCCGTGCCCAGGGCGACGATCTTGCCGTCCTGTATGCCGATGTCCGCGCGGAAGCGGTCGGCCGCCGTGACGATTTCCGCTCCGGTGATAAGAAGGTCCAGTTCCTGTGCCATGGTTGCTCTCAGAAGTGATGTTTTGTCGGCCGCCATGTGATGTGTGGATTGCGGGTGGCCATGACATCGAAGCGTAATGTTCGATGGTCATTGTCAACATTAGTGTTTTTACTTATGCGGTAGATTTTGTGCTTATTTTTCGACAGTTGTTCTTGTTTTTATAGTTGTTCTTAATCAATCAGTTATGGTGGAAATATGTTCGATCTGAAGGTCGATTTCAGGCCCTTGTAGGTGGCTGAAATCCGGTATTTCAGATCGAATGGAGAGAGGTTTTCTTTGACATATTGTACACATCATGTTTATGCTCTGAGTGCCAAGTCGCCTTTGAGAGCCGGGACAGGATTTCATGGGCGGAGATTCACTACACACACGACTACACCTGGCGAGGAGACAATCATGAGCTTCAAAGCAAAGAGCCTTTTTTTGGCCACGACGCTGGCTTTCACCTGCGTGGCATCGACGGCGGCCTGGGCGGATCCGGCAACGCTGAAGGTGCTGGGCAACTTCACGGGCAACAAAAAGCAGGTCGACCTGGTGGAACGGCCCTTCTTCACCCAGCTTGCCAAGGACACCGGCATTTCATCGCAGGTCAGCTACAGCCCCATGGACCTGGTCAACGTCAAGGCGGCGGATGCGCTGCGTCTCCTGAAGGCCGGCGCGTTTGACGTGGCCTCGGTGCAGATCGGCATGGCTTCGCGGGATGATCCCTTCCTGGAGGGCATCGACCTGGCCGGCGTGGCCACCAATGTCGCCGACCAGCGCAAGGTGATGGAAGCCATGCGCGACGAATTCGACAAGGAAGTCCAGAAGCGCTTCAACGCCAAGGTGCTCACCTTGTGGCCCTTCGGACCGCAGATCCTGTTCTGCAAGGACCCCATCGAAAAGCTGGAGGACTTCAAGGGCAAGAAGATCCGTACCTTCACGACGTCCATGGCCACCCTGGTGCAGGGCCTGGGCGGCTCACCCGTCACCTTGCAGTACGGCGAAGTCTATCTGGCCCTGCAGCGCGGCGTGGCCGATTGCGGCGTGACGGCGGCATCCGCCGGCAATGGCGGGAAATGGCCCGAAGTGACCAAATACCAGATCCCGCTGGCGGTCTCGAACGCCATGCAGGGGCATTTCATCAACATGGACACCTGGAACCAGTTTTCCCCCGAGAAGCAGGAGGCGCTGCTCAAGTCGTTCAAGAAGATGGAAAACGACATGTGGGACCTGGCCACCGCCATCGACAAGGACGCGACCAACTGCAATACCGGACAGGCGGATTGCAAGGAGCACACCAAGTACAACATGACGCTCAATCCGGTGACGCCGGAAGAACTCGCCCAGCTCAAGGGCGTCGTCAACCGCAATGTCCTGCCTCAGTGGGCCAAGGAATGCAACGCGGTGATAGAGGGGTGCTCCGACCGTTGGCTGTCCACCGTGGGCAAGGCCATGGGCTATGGCCGCATCTCCGGGATCCGGTAAGACGTTTTGATCGGAGGCTCTCATGGCCAGACCAAATTTGATCTCCAATGCGTGTTTACCGGTAGCCCGGGTAGCGGCGTATGTCGCTGGATATGCGTTGATCGTGTTGTCGTTGCTGATCACCTATGACGTCATCGTGCGCAAGCTGTTCGATGCCTCATCCATCGGAACGGATGAAATTGGCGGCTACATCGTTGCCATCATGGCTGCTTTCGGCTTCACCTACGCATTGCTGCAAGATGCTCATACGCGTATCGACATCTTCTACCAATGGTTGCCGGAACGCTTTCGGCTGATAGCAAATTTTCTGGCCATGTCCGGAATGGCGGCGTATGCCTGTTTCCTGGCCTGGCGGGCCTGGGGCACTCTGGACGAAAGCATCGCTTTCGGAAGCACCGCCAACACGCCGCTGCATACGCCGCAGTGGATTCCCCAGTCCATCTGGCTGCTGGGCCTGGTTCTGTTCGCCGCCGTCGCGGTGCTGCTCCTGCTGCATGCCGTCTGGCTGCTGGTGCGCGGCCGTTCGCACCAGGTGCTGCAGTTCTATGGCCCCAAGACGCTGGAGGAAGAGATCGAGGAGGAACTGCTGGACGTGGACGCCCTCGATAGTCAGCCCTCGTCCGCCGTGAGCGCCCAAGGAGACCGCCATGATTGATTTTGGCACCGCATTCATTGGCTTCATCATCATGCTGGCGCTGATGCTCACGGGCATCAGCATCGCGGCCTCGCTGTTCCTGACGGCGGCGCTGGGGGCCCTGCTCTATCTGGGCGTGCCGACGCTGATGTCTTTCGGCAACACCATGTGGGGGGCGCTGAACGACTTCATCCTCACCTGCATTCCCCTGTTCATCCTGCTGGGGGAAATCCTGGTGCGCGCAGGCGTGACGGACCGCATGTACCGTTCCCTGGCGGGGTGGCTGTCGCGCCTGCCCGGCGGCCTGCTGCATACCAACATCGTCTCGTGCTCCATCTTCGCCGCCATTTCCGGGTCTTCGGTGGCGACGGCGGCCACCATCGGCACGGTGGCGCTGCCGGCCCTGAAGGAACGCAAATATGACGAGAAGCTGGTGCTGGGCTCCGTCGCCGCGGGGGGCACCCTGGGGATCCTGATTCCGCCCAGCATCAACATGATCGTTTACGGCGCGATCACCAACACCTCGATCGGCAAGCTCTTCATCGCCGGCATCGTGCCCGGCCTGCTGCTGGCCGCCATGTTCATGCTGGCCATCATTCTGTTCAGCGTGATCCGGCCGTCCGTGGCCGGGACCAAGGAAGACCTCGCGCCGCTGTCGGAGCGTCTCCGCGACCTGTGCGGACTGATTCCGCCGGGCCTGGTCTTCTTCGTGGTGATGGGCGGCATCTACATGGGGTGGGCCACGCCCACCGAAGCCGCCGCGATCGGCGTGGTGATGTCGCTGCTGGTCGCCGCCTGGTACCGCAAGCTGAGCTTCGCCATGCTGCACGAATCCTTCCTGGCGGCCACGCGCACCACGGCCATGGTCCTGCTCATCATCCTGGGCGCCTTCTTCCTGAATTATGTCGTCGGGATGCTGGGCGTGCCGCAGGCCGTGTCCAACTACGTGGCCACCTTGGGCACGACGCCCATTGAAACCATCTGGATCCTGGTGGTGCTGTATATCATCCTGGGGTGCTTCCTCGAAACCCTGTCCATGATGATCGCCACGGTGCCCGTCATCGTGCCGCTGGTGGTGTCGCTGGGCTTCGACCCGGTGTGGTTCGGGATCTTCCTGGTGATCATGATGGAACTGTCGCTCATCACGCCGCCCGTCGGCATGAACCTGTACGTGGTCCAGGGCATCCGGGGCCGGGGGTCGATCGCGGACGTCATCCGCGGATCGTTGCCATTCGTGCTGATCATGCTGCTGCTGGTGGCGCTGATCATCTATTTCCCCGGTATCGCGCTCTGGCTGCCGTCGAAGCTGTGACGCCGGGCCGCATGACTTCCCTTTTTCAGGTTGATGGGTGATGAAATGACTAAACGTGTGTTGCTCGGGATCCTGACGCCGTCCTCCAATACGGCGCTGGAGCCCTTGACCAGCGCCATCGTCAGCGAGGTGCCGGGCGTGTCGGCGCACTTCGCGCGCTTTACGGTGACCAATATTTCGCTGGACCGGAACTCGCTGGGACAGTTCGACACCGGCAAGATACTGGATGCCGCCAGGCAGTTGGCGGATGCGCATGTGGACGTGATCGGATGGAGCGGGACGGCCGCCAGCTGGATGGGATTCGAGTCCGACGAGGCCCTGTGCCGCGAAATCACGGAGGCGACCGGCGTGCCGACGACGACCTCCGTGCTGGCGCTCAACGAGATCCTCGAGCGGACCGGCGTGAAGCGGCTGGGTCTGATCTCCCCCTACATCGAGTCCGTGCAGCGGGAGATCGTTGCGAACTACAAGGCCGCGGGCATCGACATTCCGGCGGAGCGCCATGCGGGCCTGCAGGTGAATTTCGACTTCTCCGAGGTCTCCGAATCCCAGGTGCTGCAGATGGCGCGCGAAGTGGCCGCCTCGGGGGTCGAGGCGCTGACGGTCATGTGCACGAACGTCAAGGCGGCGCAACTGGCCGAGCGCGTGGAAAGCGAACTCGGCATTCCCCTGTACGACTCGGTCTCGACCGTGGTGTGGAAGGCGCTCAAGATGGCGGGTGCCGATCCGAAGCAGGTCCGGAACTGGGGACGCCTGTTCCGCGAACTAGATTGAACGGGTGAGAACGCTCTTTCTCAATCCCAACGCCGATCCGGCCATCACGAGAGTGTTCCGGTTCGGCATCGCCGCCGCCATCGACGGCCGGGAAGACTACGCCGTGCGGCTCAACGCCGGCGCGCCGCGCATCATCGACAGCCTGGCCGACAATGAACTGGCGGCGCGGCTCATGGTCCGGCAGCTGCCCGTGATCGGCCGGGATTTCGACCAGATGGTCGTCATGTCCTCGCTGGACACGGGCTTTGATGTCCTGCGGGCGGCCAGCCCCATTCCCGTGCACGGATTCACCCGCAGCGTGCTGGCCTGGCAGGGGCGGCGGCAGGCGAAGCTGAATCCGGTCTTTTTCGGCGCCGAACTGGCGCCCGCCTATCAGGGGCTGTTCGAGGCCTCGGGCTGGGCGGGGCTGGTGGCGCAGACCCGGATCCTTCCCCTCTCGCCGCTTCAGGCCTGCGCGGCGCCGGAAACGGCGCTGGATGCCGCCGCGGAAATCTGCCGGGAATTGCAGTCCGTCAACGACTGCCCCTGTTTCATCGTGGGCGCCGTGGGCATCACCCTGAGCGAGGCTCTGGCGCATCGGGGGTACAACGTGCTTCAGCCGATTCCGGCCATGCTGGGCGCCCTGGACCTGGCGCCGTAACCGCGCCCGTCGGCGCGGCTGCCGCTTCAGGCTTGCGCGCGGCTGCTCGTGGGCACCTGGTAGGCGAAGCCGAGCTGTTCCAGATGCTGCGCGAATTCCAGCAGCTGGGCGTCGCGGCCGGGGCCCGCCACCAACTGCAGCCCGACGGGCAGGCCGTCGGCAGTGAAACCGCCCGGCAGCGACAGGCAGGGCAGCCCGGTCAGGGACACCAGGTAGGTGATTCGCAGGTAATCCAGGATGTCCCGCATGGGCTCGCCCTCGATTTCCGTGACGTCGGTGATGCTGTTCAGGAAGGGGGGCACCGAGGCGCTGACGGTCACCAGGATGTCGTGGTGTTCGAAGAACTGCTGGAAGGACTGATAGACCTGGCCGCGCTCTTGCTCCGCCAGCAGCAGTTCCTGGGCGCTCAGGCCGGCGCCGCGTTCGACGTTCCAGCGGAACGACGGCGTCAGCTGATCGCGGTGTTTTTCATAGAGTTCGTGGTGGGCGTAGTAGGCGCCGGCCGTGCCCAGCGTCAGGAAGGCGTGCCGCACGGCATCCGCGTTCGTCTGCGGATGTTCCCGTGTCAGCGGCATGCCGGCATGCCGCAGCCTGTCCAGGGCCGATTCGAAAACGGCCCGTACGTCGGAATGGATGGCGGTCACGCCCAGATCCGCGCTGCAGGCGACGCGCCATGCCCGATGCGGAGCCCCGGAAGGCTGGGCGCCGAGCATGGACAGGGGGTCTCTTGGGTCGGGCCCCGCGATGGCGTTGAACATGAGCGCGGCGTCGCGCACGGAGCGCGTGAGCAGGCCGTGCATGCCGAAGGCCGACCACAGGGATGATTTGGGCACATTGGGGATGCGGCCCAGGGAGGGCCGGAATCCGACGATGTGGCAGAAGCTGGCGGGCGTGCGCACCGAGCCGCCCATGTCCGTGCCCTGAGCCAGCGCCACCATGCCGTCGGCGACCGCGGCGGCGGAGCCGCCGCTGGAGCCCCCGGTGGAGTAGAGCGTGTTCCAGGGGTTGGCGGTGGGACCGCACAGCGCATTGGTGCAGACGGCGCCGCTGGCGAATTCCGGCGTGTTGGTCTTGCCCAGGATGATGGCGCCGGCTTGCCGCAACCGGCTGACCACCAGGTCGTCGGCGGCGGGGACGTGGTCCGCGTAGGCGCGTGAACCGAACGTGGTGCGCAAGCCGGCGGTGCGCGTGTTGTCCTTGATGGCGATCGGCAGGCCGCACAGCGGGCCCGCGGGCGCGCCGCTGGCCAGCGCGCGGTCCGCCGCTTCCGCCTGCTGGCGAGCTTCCTGAGCACAGACAGTGATGAAGGCCCGCAGCGAGGGATCGCGCTGCTCGATGCGGGCCAGGCTGGCGTCGACCAGGCGGCTGGCGCTCAGCCGGCCGCTGCGCAGGGCGGCGGTCAGATCGCTGGCGTCGACCTGGCAGAGGTGCGATGGCTGTAGCGATGCGTCGTCCAGCGGAACCTTCGGGCTGTCTGTGCTCATGGATCTTCCTTCAAGGCGGCGCGAATGGCCCGTTATTCCTGGACCATGGCGACGGGACGGCACCAGCCGCCGGAGGCGCGCTCGATCAGGATGGGGAAGATCGCGACCTTGAAGCCGTGCGTGGGCAGTTCATTGAGGCGCGCCATTTTTTCGACGTGGCAGTATTCCTTGTCGCGGCCGGCGTAATGCCCGGGGAAGAACGCGTCCTTGTCGCCGTGGCGCAGCGCTTCGGCCATCGTGGGGATGGGGATGTCCCAGCCCCAGCCGTCCGTGCCCATCATGCGGATGCCCTGTTCCACCAGCCACAGCGTGGATTCGCGTCCCATGCCGGGGTGGCGCATGACCCAGTCCACCTTGTCGAAGTCCTTCCAGCGGTCGGTGCGGATCAGCACGATGTTGCCGGGCTGGAGCGTGTAGTTGATCTTCTTGAGCGCTTCCTTGAGGTCGTCGACCCCGATCACGCGCCCTGCCTCCATCCAGGAGAAATCCAGCACCACGCCGTCGCCGTAGCACCATTCCAGGGGGATCTGGTCGATGGTCTTGGCGGGCTTGCCTTCGGAGGTCGGCCCGTAGTGGATGGGCGCGTCCATGTGCGTGCCGGCGTGGGTGGAGAGGGTGACGCGCTCCATGGCCGCGTGCACGCCGGGCAGGGGCAGTTCATCGGGCTGGATGCCGTAAGCCTTGGCCCTCAGGCGCCCCATTTCATAGTGGTCGGTGTATTCGATGTGCTGTTCCTGCGAATCGAAGGATGCGTTACGGATCGGCAGGCTGAGGTCGACCAGACGAAGTTTTTTTTCCGCGGACATGATGCTGTCTCCTGGGTGATGATGATGGTGCAGGGGGGATGCCGCGTCTTGTGCCGGCTTAGTTGCAAAGAATTTGTTGCCACAACTGTCAACAATCATATGAGACTTTGCATTCTTCGATGGTAACTATTGCGCCTATTTTTGTCAAAGGAGGTTTTCAGGCGAGGTGAGCGGATGGGCGAGAGGCCCGCTGCGTATTGCGCGCCGCGTGCCGCGAGCTGTTCCGAGGAATGTCCGCAAAATTCTGAAAGCTCATTGTGTACAATAAAGACCGACAAAATGAAGCCAGGTCTCGACAGGCCTTGGGGTCTTTTTCGGATCGCCCGGATTCGCAGCCATTCATTGCTCCAGAAACCCGACACCATGCTCACTCAGATCAAGAAGAACGCATCCCGCCGCAAACAGACCCGCGCCGTCATGGACGTCGAGGGCATCTATCAGCGCATACAGCTGGGCATTCTGGAGCGGCGCCTGCTGCCGGGGGCGAAGCTGGCGGAAGAGCGCCTGGCCGAAGTCACGGGCGTCAGCCGCACCAAGATCCGCCAGGTGCTGGCGCGTCTCGCCCACGAGCAGATCGTCACGCTCATCCCGAACCGGGGGGCCTACGTGGCCCAGCCCACGGTGGAGGAAGCGTGCGAGATGTTCGAAGCCAGGCGCCTGCTGGAGCCGCCGCTGGTGGCCAAGCTGTGCGGCCAGGCCACCCCGGAAGACGTGGCGGTCCTGCGCAGGCACCTCGCCGAGGAAAAAGAGGCCCGGGAACAGGATGACCTGCGTCGGATCATCCGCCTGTCAGGCCTGTTCCACATCCATCTGGTCGACATGGTGGCGGGGGGCTTCCTGGCGCGCGCCATTCGCGAGCTGACGTCCCTGACGTGCCTGATCATCACCCTGTACGACAGCCCCACCGCGTCCGCCTGCCCGCAGAACGAGCATTCCGACCTGGTGGACCTGATCGAGGCCGGCGATGCCGAAGGGGCTCACCGCCTCATGCTGGAACACCTGACGCATATCGAGCACAGCCTGAACCTGAAAGGCGCTCAGCCGCTGGAACCCGATTTCGACGAGTTGTTCGCGCACTGAGCGCGGGGGGCGGCAAGCCGCAGGCGCAGCGTGGGGGCCCTCTTTCATCGCCGGGCCGCCCCAAGATGAAAAGCGCCCCCTCGGGGGGCAGCAAGCCGCAGGCGCAGCGTGGGGGCCCCTTTTCATCGCCGGGCCGTCCCAAGATGAAAAGCGCCCCCTCGGGGGGCAGCAAGCCGCAGGCGCAGCGTGGGGGCCCTCTTTCTTTATTCCACCTGTGCGATGTGCAGCAGATTGGTGCTGCCGCTGCGACCGAACGGCAGGCCGGCGATGACGATCAGCGTGTCGCCGGCCGACGCCAGGCCGGAGCGTTGCGCGGCATCGGTGGCGCAGCGGATCATTTCGCTGGATTCCCGCAGCTGTTCCGGGAAGTGCACCGGACGCACGCCCCAGGCCAGTGCCAGGCGGCGCGCGGTGCGCAGTTCCGGGGTCAAGGCCAGGATGGGGGTGATCGGGCGTTCGCGGCTGGCCCGCAGGGCGCTGAAGCCCGACGCGGTGTAGGCCACGGTGGCCGCCGGTTCCAGCAGGCCGGCCACGCGCCGCAGAGCGCAGCAGATGGCGTCCGGGATGTTGGCCTCGGCCGGGCTGTGGGTGGCTTCCAGGTTGGCGCGCCAGGAAGGATCGGATTCCACTTCGCGGATGATGTGGGCCATGATGGTGACGGCCTCGACCGGATACTGGCCGGAGGCCGATTCCGCCGACAGCATGACGGCGTCCGCGCCGCTGTAGACCGCCGTGGCGACGTCGGAAGCCTCGGCCCGCGTGGGCACCGGGGCGTTGATCATGGATTCCAGCATCTGCGTGGCGACCACCACCGGCTTGCCGGCGGCCCGGGCGTGGCGCACGATGCGCTGCTGCAGCACCGGGACCCGCTGCGGCGGCAGTTCCACCCCCAGGTCGCCGCGCGCCACCATGATGCCGTCGGCCTGGTCGATGATGGCGTCCAGGTGCTCGATGGCGGCGGGCTTTTCCAGCTTGGCCATGATCCAGGCCTGGTCGCCGATCAGGCTGCGGGCCTCGATGATGTCTTCGGGGCGCTGCACGAACGACAGCGCCACCCAGTCCACGCCCAGCGACAGGCCGAAGGCCAGGTCGGCGCGATCCTTCGGGGTCAGCGGGGAAATCGGCAGGATGACGCCGGGCACGTTGACGCCTTTGCGGTCGGACAGCGGGCCGCCCACCATGACGGTCGTTTCCGCGAAGTCGGGACCGTGGCGGTCCACCCGCAGGCGCAGCTTGCCGTCGTCCAGCAGCAGGTCAGTGCCGTCTTCCAGGGCGGCGAAGATTTCCGGGTGCGGCAGGTTGGCGCGCTGGGCGCTGCCTTCGGCCGGGTCCAGGTCCAGGCGGAAGGGCTGGCCCGCCTGCAGCGTGATCTTGCCGCCGGCGATCTTGCCGACCCGCAGCTTGGGGCCTTGCAGGTCCATCAGGATGCCGATGGGGCGGCCGACGTCCTGCTCGACCTGCCGGATGATGCGGTAGCGTTCGGCGTGGTCTTCGTGGCTGCCGTGGCTGAAGTTCAGGCGGAACACATTGGCGCCGGCATCGACCAGGGCGCGGATCTGCTCGAGGGTGGAGCTGGCGGGGCCCAGGGTCGCCAGGATGCGGGCGCGGCGTTCGCGGTTCATGCTTGCTTTCCTTTGTACAGATGTTCGGCCAGGTGATCGGCGCCATCCAGGGCGGCGACGCCGGCGCGGGCCACCTGGGCGTCCTGGCCGGCCTGCACGCCGGACACGCCGACGGCGCCGACGATCTGCTTGTCGTAGTAGATGGGTTCGCCGCCTTCCAGGGGCACGACCGGCATGGACAGGGCGGCGATGCGGCCCTGGTTGACCATGTCTTCGTAGACCTTGCTGGGCTTGCCGCTGAGCACGCAGGCGCGGGCCTTGTCGGGCGCGACCATGGCGCTCATGATCGGCGCGGCGTCCATGCGCTGCAGCCAGATCGGATAGCCGCCCGCGTCGCAGATCGCGATGCTGACGTTCCAGCCATTGTTGCGGGCTTCGGTTTCGGCGGCGGCCGCCATGCGGCGGGCGTCGTCCAGGGTCAGGACTCGTATCGTTTTCATGTGTGTCTCCTTGGGCGCCGTTCCGTCACAGGATCAGGATGGCGCGAAAATCGTTGACGTTGGTCAGCGTGGGGCCGGTGATCAGGGAATCGCCCAGCCGTTCAAAAAAGCCATGGCCGTCGTTGTCGTCCAGGTGGGCGCGGGGCGGCATCCCGGCCGCCCAGGCGCGGGCCAGGGTGTCGGGCGCGATCAGGGCGCCGGCGATTTCCTCCTGGCCGTCCACGCCGTCCGTATCGCCGGCCAGCGCGTGGATGCCCTCGGCTCCGTCCAGCGCGACGGCGATGGACAGCAGGCATTCCACATTGCGCCCGCCGCGCCCCTGGCCGCGCACGGTGACGGTGGTTTCCCCGCCCGACAGCAGCACGCAAGGAGCGGGCGCGGGCTGGCCGTGGGCGCGCACCTGCAGAGCGATGCCGGCCAGCACCTTGCCTACGTCGCGGGCTTCGCCTTCGATGCGGTCGCCCAGCAGCACAGGCGCGACGCCGGCCTCGCGGGCCACGGCCGCGGCGGCTTCCAGCGCCATCTGCGGGGTGGCGATCAGGTGGGTTTCCACGCGGGCCAGCCGCGGGTCGCCGGGCTTCAGGGTTTCGCCGTCGCCGGATTCCAGCAGGCGGCGGGCGCCGGCCGGGAGCTCGATGCCGTAGCGGCGCACGATGTCCAGCGCATCGGCGCAGGTGCTGGGGTCGGCCACGGTGGGGCCGGAGGCGATGTCGCTGGGCTGGTCGCCCGGCACGTCGGAGATCAACAGGTTCACGACGCGCGCGGGGGCGCAGGCTGCGGCCAGGCGGCCGCCCTTGATGCCGGACAGGTGGCGGCGCACGCAGTTCATTTCGGAAATGGTCGCGCCCGATTTCAGCAGAGCGCGGTTGATGGCCTGTTTGTCGGCCAGGGTGATACCGGCGCCCGGCATGGGCAGCAGCGACGATCCTCCGCCGGAAATCAGGCAGATCACCAGGTCGTCGGCCGTCAGTCCTCGCACCTGATCGAACAGCCGCTGGGCGGCGCGCTCTCCGGCCTCGTCGGGCACGGGATGGGCGGCTTCCAGGATCTCGATGCGCTGGCAGGGGACGGCGTAGCCGTAGCGGGTGACGACGACGCCTTCCAGAGGGCCCGTCCAGTGTTTTTCAAAGGCCTGGGCCATGGCGGCCGAGGCCTTGCCCGCGCCGATCACGATGGTGCGGCCCTTGGGGCGCGGCGGCAGGAAAGCGGGAATGCAGTGTTCCGGCTGGGCGGCGCGCACGGCGGCCTGGAACATGCGGGTCAGAAGATCGCGGGGCTCTGTCATGGGACGTCCGTGCAAAAGGCAATGCAAAACAGCGGAATCACCCATCACCCGGCGCGGCCTGGGGGGTTCAGGCCCCGCCGGGTGATCTGGATGCGCCCCGTCCGGTGGGCTGGCGCATCCGGACTCCGATGGATGCGCGGCCGGGCGGGGCGCCGGACACGGCTTATTGGCCGATTTCGTGGTTGGCCATGATTTCCAGGGCTCGCACCATGCCGGAATGGTCCCACGCCGCGCCGCCATGGGCCACGCAGGCGTTGAACAGTTCCTGGGCCACGGCCGTGCTGGGCAGGGACAGCCCCAGCTGGCGGGCGGTCGTCAGGGCCAGGTTCAGGTCCTTCTGGTGCAGATTGATGCGGAAGCCCGGGTCGAAGGTGCGCTTGACCATGCGCTCGCCGTGCACTTCCAGGATGCGCGAGCTGGCGAAGCCGCCCATCAGGGCCTGGCGGACCTTGGCCGGGTCGGCGCCGGCCTTGGAGGCCAGCACCAGGGCCTCGCCCACGGCTTCGATGGTCAGCGCGACGATGATCTGGTTGGCGACCTTGGTGGTCTGGCCGTCGCCGTTGCCGCCCACCAGGGTGACGTTCTTGCCCATCAGTTCGAAGATGGACTTGCACTGGTCGAAGGCCGCCTGGCTGCCGCCGATCATGATGGTCAGGCTGGCGGCCTTGGCGCCGACTTCGCCGCCGGACACCGGGGCGTCCAGGTATTCGCAACCCAGGGCGTTGATCTTCTTGGCGAATTCCTTCGTCGCCACGGGCGAGATCGAGCTCATGTCGATCACGGTCTTGCCCTTGGACAGGCCGGCGGCCACGCCGTTTTCACCGAACAGCACGGCTTCGACGTCGGGGGTGTCGGGCACCATGATGATGATGATGTCGGATGCCTTGGCGACTTCCGTGCTGCTGGCTACGGCCTTGGCGCCGGCGTCCAGCAGGCTTTGCGGGGTCTTGCCGTGGGTGAAGGTGACCAGGGAATGGCCGCCCTTGATGAGGTTCGCCGCCATGGGGGTGCCCATGATGCCCAGACCGATGAAACCGATGTTAGCCATGAGAATGCTCCTTGTTGATGCCGTGGTGGCCGGGCGTTCGGCAGAAAGAAAGGTCGCCCGGCCGGTTTGTCGTATCCGCGGGGATCAGGCCAGCGCCTGGATCCAGCCCAGTCCGTCTTCGGTGCGGCCGGCCGGCTTGTATTCGCAGCCGATCCAGCCCGTGTAGCCGACCTGGTCGATGTGGCGCAGCAGCCAGCGGTAGTTGATTTCGCCGGTGCCGGGCTCGTTGCGCCCCGGGTTGTCGGCCAGCTGGATGTGGCCGATGGAACCCAGATGCTGGCGGATGGTGTTGCCCAGTTCGCCTTCCATGCGCTGCGCGTGGTAGATGTCGTATTGCACGTGCAGGTTGTCGGACCCGACTTCGGCGATGATGGCCAGGGCCTGGTCCGTGCGGCTCAGGAAGAAACCGGGGATGTCGAAAGTGTTGATCGGTTCGATGACCAGCCGGATGCCGGCTTTCTTCAGTTCGCCGGCGGCGTAGCGCAGATTGTCGACGAAGGTCTTGTGCGCGGCGGTCTGGCCGACGCCGGCCGGCACTTTGCCCGCCAGGCAGTTGACCTGGGTGCAGCCCAGCGCCTGGGCGTATTCGATGGCCTTGGCGACGCCCTGCTTGAATTCCTCGACGCGGTCGGGGTGGCAGGCGATGCCGCGCTCGCCGGCTTCCCAGTCGCCCGCGGGCAGATTGTGCAGCACCTGGACCAGACCGTTGTCTTTCAGGCGCTTGGCCAGTTCTTCCTTGTCGTAGGCGTACGGGAATAGATATTCGACGCCCTTGAAGCCGGCTTTGGCGGCCGCTTCAAAGCGGTCCAGGAAGTCGATTTCCGTGAACAGCATCGACAGGTTGGCGGCGAATTTCGGCATGTATGGCTCCTTGAAAGGCTTGCAGGCGGCCCTTCCCGCCGGGAAGGGCCGCGATGTCCCGCTTCAGTCCAGCAGGGTGATGGCGGTGGGGGCGTCGTCGCCGCGCTCGGCCAGTTCCTCGAACTCGTTGATCGCGTTGATGTCGTTGCCCATCGAGATGTTGGTGACACGCTCCAGGATGAATTCCACCACGACCGGCACGCGGAATTCCTTGATCCAGGCGCGGGCCTGCGCGATGGCGGGCTGGATTTCTTCCACCTTCTTCACGCGGATGGCCTTGCAGCCCAGACCTTCGGCGACCTTGACGTGGTCCACGCCGTAGCCGTCGGTTTCCGGCGCGTTGATGTTGTCGAAGGCCAGCTGTACGCAGTAGTCCATGTCGAAGCCTCGTTGCGACTGACGGATCAGCCCCAGATAGGCATTATTCACCACGATGTGAATGTACGGCAGATTGAATTGCGCGCCGACGGCCAGTTCCTCGATCATGAACTGGAAGTCGTAGTCGCCGGACAGGGCCACGATCTCGTCACCGGTGTCGGCGGCGACCACGCCCAGGGCGGCGGGCACGGTCCAGCCCAGGGGCCCTGCCTGGCCTGCGTTGATCCAGTGGCGCGGTCCGTAGACGTGCAGCAGCTGGGCGGCGGCGATCTGCGACAGACCGATGGTCGTCACGTAGCGCGTGTCGCGGCCGAAGGCCTTGTTCATTTCCTCGTACACGCGCTGCGGCTTGAGCGGCGACTGGTCGAAGTGCGTCTTGCGCTGCATGGACTTTTCGCCCTTGCGTGCGCGGCATGCCTGGGCCCAGGCGCCGCGGTCGCGCAGCTGGCCGGCGGCCTTCAGGCGCTTGGCTTCCTCGATCATCAGGCGCAGGGCGACGCCCGCGTCGGAGGCGATGCCGTAATCCGGACCGAAGACCTTGCCGATCTGCGTGGGATCCACGTCGATGTGCACGAAGGTGCGGCCTTCGGTGTAGACGGGGGTGGAACCGGTGTGGCGGTTGGCCCAGCGGTTGCCGATGCCCATGACGAAGTCAGAGGCCAGCAGGCTGGCGTTGCCGTAGCGGTGCGCGGTCTGCAGGCCGACCATGCCGGCCATCAGCGGGTGGTCGTCGGGGATCACGCCCCAGCCCATCAGGGTCGGGATGACCGGCACGCCGGTCAGTTCGGCGAATTCCTTCAGCAGGTCGGCGGCATCGGCGCTGAAGATCCCGCCGCCGGCGACCAGCAGGGGGCGCTCGGATGCGTTCAGCATGGCCACGGCCTTGGCGGCCTGGGCCGGGGTAGCCGAAGGCTTGTAGACTTCCAGCGGCTCGTACGTGTCGATGTCGAACTCGATTTCGGCCATCTGCACGTCGAAGGGCAGGTCCACCAGCACCGGACCGGGGCGCCCGGAGCGCATGATGTGGAAGGCCTGCTGCAGGATGCGCGGCACCAGTTCGGGTTCGCGCGCCATCACGGCCCACTTGGTGACCGGCTTGGCGATGGTTTCGATGTCCACGGCCTGGAAGCTTTCCTTGTGCAGCTGCGAACGCGGCGCCTGGCCGGTGATGCACAGGATGGGGATGGAGTCGCCGGAGGCGGAATACAGCCCGGTGATCATGTCGGTGCCGGCGGGGCCGGACGTGCCCAGGCAGACGCCGATGTTGCCGGGATTGGCTCGGGTGTAGCCTTCGGCCATGTGCGAAGCGCCTTCGACGTGGCGGGCCAGCACGTGCTTGAAGCCGCCGTTCTTGCGCAGCGCCGAGTACAGCGGGTTGATGGCGGCGCCGGGGACGCCGAACAGGGTGGTGATGCCTTCTTTCTGCAGGACCGCTGCGGCGGCGTCTACTGCTCTCATCCGAGCCATGGTTACTCCTTGATCTGATTCAATGGGTCTACAAGCTTGGGACCAGCATAAAGAATGGCCCGCTGATCAGGAATCCCTGCGACTCTCGTTTCTGTCGATACTAAAAGTATATTGTGGAACGAAGCTAAGGTAGAATTTCCGGCAGAAGCCGAGTTGGCGGACGCATCGATAGTCCCTGCCGCACAAGGACATGGCTTCAGTTTGAAATACCGGAGACCTGGATGGGCCGCTACACCGACATCAGCAGTTTTGTATTGATTGCCGACAAAGGCAGTTTCGCCGCGGCCGCGCTGGTGGAAGGCGTCACGCCGGTGGTCATGGGACGGCGCCTGACCGCTCTGGAGAAGCGTCTCGGGGTGCAGCTGATGCACCGGTCCACCCGGGGACTGGTGCTGACGGAACTGGGCGAGCGCTATCTGGAACAGTGTCAGCAGCTGATCCAGGATTTCGACAACGCGGATTCCAGCATCATGGCGCGGCGGCGCACCTTGAGCGGCCACCTGGTGGTGTCGGCGCCCGCGTCCTTCGGGCGCCTGCACGTGGCGCCGCACGCCCTGTCGTTTCGCCGCCGCTACCCCGATCTGGCGCTGTCCTTCAACTTCACCGACAGCGTGGTGGACCTGGTGCGCGAAGGCTACGACATGGCCATCCGCATCGGCGAAGTCACGGATCCGAACTACGTGGCGGTGCGCCTGTTTCCCAACCGGCGCGTGGTCTGCGGCACACCGGCCTATTTCGATTCGCACGGCGTGCCGCGCGTGCCCGAAGACCTGGTGCGGCACAACTGCCTGGCCTTCAATCTGCAGGGCGGCCAGCACCGCGGCTGGACCTTCGTGCGCGACGGCAAGCCCTTCGCCGTGCGGGTGCGGGGGGACCTGGCCTGCAACGATGGCGAACTGCTGTATCAATGGGTGCGGCAGGGGCTGGGCATCGGCTGGCGTTCCACCTGGGAAATCCAGCGCGAACTGAAGCGCGGCGAACTGGTGACCGTGCTGGACGAATTCGCGCTGCCCGCCTACGACATCCAGGCCGTCTACCCGCAGCAGCGGTATCTGCCGGCCAAGGTGCGCTATTTCATCGATGACCTTAGAAACCATTATCATGAGCCGGGTTACTGGGAAGGGCAGGGAAAATCTTGAATACCAACGATCAAACACCATCCGCCGATGTCGCGCGGCAGGCCGCCGCCCGCCGCAACGAACGCCTGGCGCTGCTGGCCCTGGCCGGCATGGCCGTGGGCTGGGGCTACAACTGGGTGGTCATGAAGTCGGTGCTGACTTATGTCGGGCCGTTTGATTTTTCCGCTTTGCGAACGTTGTTCGGCGCGGTGCTTCTGCTGGCCCTGCTGGCGGTCCTGCGCCGGCCGATGCGCATCCAGGCCTGGGGGCGCGTCGCGGTGCTGGGGGTCCTGCAGACCGGGGCGTTTTCCGCCCTGATCCAGGTCGCGCTGCTGCATGGCGGCGCGGGGAAGACGTCCATCCTGGTCTACACCATGCCTTTCTGGGTGATTCCCATGGCCTGGGCGGCTTTCGGCGAACGCGTCCGTGGTCTGCAATGGCTGGCCCTGGCCCTGGCGGCGCTGGGACTGGTGCTGATCCTGGAACCCTGGACCCTGCACGCCGATTTCATGAGCGAGCTGCTGGCCGTGCTGGCGGGCCTGTGCTGGGCGTTGGCGACCATCGTGGCCAAATGGATCAAGCGCGACTATCCCATGGAAGCCCTGCCGCTGACCGCCTGGCAGATGCTGTTCGGCGCCCTGGCCCTGTGCCTGGCGGCCTGGGTCGTGCCTGAAAAACCCATCGAACCGGTGCCGTATTTCTACGGCGCGCTGATCTACAACGCGGTCATCGCCACGGCCCTGGCCTGGTTCCTGTGGCTGTTCGCCCTGCAGCACTTGTCGGCCGGTGTCGCCAGCATGTCGGCGCTGGGCGTGCCGGTGGTCGGCGTGCTGGCCGGCTGGCTGCAGCTGGGCGAGCAGCCCGGCGTACTCGAACTGACCGGCATGGTGCTGATCGCCGTGGCGCTGGTGGTCGTCAGCCTGCGTTCGGCGGGGAAGTAGCGGGACGCGCCCATGGTGTCGGACGATCACCTGTCGCGCATCCGCGAACTGAAGTTCAAGCAGCTGCTGGTGTTCGAGCGCGTGGCGACCCTGGGATCCATGCACAAGGCCGCCGAGGCCGTGCACATGACGCAGCCCAACGTGGTCAAGATCGTGCGCCAGCTGGAGGAGCTGCTGGACGTCGCCTTGTTCGAGCGCCACAGCAAGGGCGTCAGGCTGACGGTGTTCGCTGAACATCTGCTGACGCGCATCCGCCCCATGCTGGGCGATGTGCGCGCCATGAGCGAGGAACTGACGGCGCTGCGCGGCGGCGATGGCGGCCAGGTGGCCGTGGGCACGCTGATTTCCGCATCCGCCTGGCTGCTGCCCGAGAGCGCGGCGCTGATGAAGCGGCGCCACCCCAGGGTCGGCCTGGTGATCCGGGAAGCCACCAACGACATCCTGTTCCCCATGCTGCAGGTGGGCGAGCTGGACGTGATCGTGGGGCGCCTGCCCGAGGACCCCGGCGAAGGCGTGGAGATGCACGCCATCTACCAGGACGATCTGATGATCGTGGCCCGGGCCGGGCATCCGCTGTCCCGGCGGTCCGACTGCGCGGTGCGCGACCTGCTGGATTACCCCTGGATCGTGCCGTCCAATGCCTCTCCGGTGCGCAGGCAGGTGGACCAGTTCTTCCTGGACCGCGGGCTGCCCGTGCCCGACAATCAGATCGTGTCCTTGTCCATGCTGACCAATCTGGGAATCCTGGCTCGTTCCGATGCGCTGGCCATGCTGCCCAGCGTGGCCGCCCGTCCCCTGATCCAGGTGGGCGTGCTGTTCGAAGTCCCCATCCACGTGCGCCTGCCCTTCGGCGCGATCGGCTACAGCGTGCGGGCGGACCGTCCGCTGGTGCCCGCGGCGGAGACCTTCGTGCGGGTGCTCAAGGAAGTCGGCGCGCGGGCGCAGTCCGGGATTGCGTGAGCCCGCGGTTTTCAGGGATTCCATAATGGCATCGCAGACAATGTTTTTTTGATTAGAAAATAATCTCCAGCCAGTCTACAGTGCTCCGGACGGACAACAAGAAAGAGACAGGCACTGTGGCCCAGCGTATCCAGCACTACATCGGCGGCCGTTTCGTGGATAGCGCGAAACAGTTCGCCAACGTCAACCCGGTGGACGGCTCCGTCGTCAGCCAGGTCTGCGAGGCCTCGGCCGGCGAAGTCGATCAGGCGGTCCGGGCCGCCCAGGCCGCTTTGCAGGGCGAATGGGGGCGGTGTTCGCCCGCGCAGCGGGCCGACTGGCTGGAAAAGCTGGCGGCGGGCATCGAACAGCGCTTCGAGGAATTCGTGCGGGCCGAGGTCCTGGACACCGGCCGCACCGTGCGCCAGGCGCGCACCCTGGACGTGCCGCGCGCCATCGCCAATTTCCGTTTCTTCGCCAACCTGGTGCGCCAGGCGCATACCGAATGCTTTGAAACCGTCGCCGCCGACGGCAGTCGCGCGCTGAACTACACCGTGCGCAAGCCCCTGGGCGTGGTCGTGGCGATCTCTCCCTGGAACCTGCCGATCCTGCTGTTCAGCTGGAAGGTGGCGCCCGCCCTGGCCCTGGGCAACGCGGTGGTGTCCAAGCCGTCCGAAGAGACCCCTTCGTCCGCCTTCCTGCTGGCGCAGGTGGCGCACGACGCCGGCTTTCCGGCGGGGGCTTTCAACGTGCTGCAGGGCTTTGGCGGCGATTCCGCCGGCCAGGCCATGATCAGCCATCCGGACATCGATGCCGTGACGTTCACCGGAGCGTCGGCCACCGGGGCGCGCATCATGAAGACCGTGGCCGACGGGGTCAAGGACGTGTCCTTCGAGCTGGGCGGCAAGAACGCCGCCATCGTGTTCGAGGACGCCGATTTCGAGGCCGCCGTCGATGGCGTGGTGAAGTCCACCTTCACCAATTCCGGCCAGGTCTGCCTGTGCAGCGAACGCGTGCTGGTGCAGCGCTCCATTTTCGACCGCTTCGTGGCGGCGCTGAAGGAACGCACCGAAGCCCTGGTGCTGGGCCGCCCCGACGATCCGGCCGCCGATATCGGGCCGATGATCTCCAGGAAGCATCAGGCCAAGGTCGTGTCCTATTTCGAACTGGCCCGCCGGGAAGGCGCCACCGTCGTCACCGGCGGCGAGGTCCCCGTCTTCGGCGACGACCGGGACCAGGGCTTCTGGGTGCGCCCGACGATCTGGACCGGCCTGCCCGACGATGCGCGCTGCCTGCGCGAGGAAATCTTCGGGCCGGTGTGCCACGTCGCGCCTTTCGACACGGAAGAAGAGGCCGTCGCCCGCGCCAACGATTCCGACTACGGCCTGGCGACCGCCATCTGGACCGAGAACCTGTCGCGAGCGCACCGCGTGTCGCCGCGGATGCGCAGCGGCCTGGTCTGGGTCAATACCTGGTATCTGCGCGACCTGCGCACCCCCTTCGGCGGCGTGCGGCGTTCGGGCATCGGCCGCGAAGGCGGGCGCAATTCCCTGGACTTCTATTCCGAAGTCACCAACATCTGCATCAAGGTCTGACCCCCGGCCGCCCCGTCCTGAAAGGAGTCCTTCCATGAGTCAATCAGACGCCAAGGTCGTCGTCGGCAAGGCCGCTCCGCGCGGCAAGTTTCCCCACGTGAAGCGCGCGGGCGACTTCCTGTTCGTGTCGGGCACCAGTTCGCGCCGCGCCGACAATACCCTGGCCGGGGTTGAATCCGTCGACGCCATGGGCGCCGTGCGCCTGGACATCCGCGCGCAGACCCGCGCCGTGATCGAGAACATCCGCGACATTCTGGGCAGTGTGGACGCCGGCCTGGAAGACGTGGTGGAAATCAGCGCCTATCTGGTGGATATGGCGGACTTCGCCGGCTACAACGAGGTCTATGGGGAGTTCTTCGGCTATGAGGGCCCGGCGCGCACCACCGTCGCGGTGCATCAGCTGCCGCACCCGCATCTGCGCATCGAGATCAAGGCCGTCGCCTACAAGCCGTCGCATTGACGGCATTTCCCGGCCAACAGCCGGAGCCCCGGACAAGCCTGCGCCAGGACCACCTGGCCCCACACGCAAGGAGACGCACATGGAACTGAAATACGGATTGCCCAAGAACCTGATGGGCTGGGTGGATGCCCATCGCAAGCAGCTGTCGCCCCCGGTGTGCAACGCCGCCATTTTCGAGGACGGCAACTACATCATCAACATGGTGGGCGGCGGCAACCAGCGCACCGACTTCCATGACAATGCCACCGAGGAGTTCTTCTACCAACTGCGCGGCGAGGCCTCGCTGCTGATCTGGGATCGCGGCCGCTACGAGCGCATCGTGCTGAAAGAAGGCGATGTCTTCCTGCAGCCGCCCCACCTGATCCATTCGCCGCAGCGCCCGGACCCCAACGGCCTGTGCCTGCTGATCGAGCATCCGCGGCCCCAGGGCGCGCTGGATGCGCTGCAGTGGCATTGCGCCCACTGCGGCGCCCTGATCTGGCGCGCGGAAAAGCAGCTGGAAAGCCTGGTGGACGACCTGCCCAGGATCTATCAGCAGTTCTACGCCGTCGGCGAGGCCGATCGCGTGTGCCCCGATTGCGGCACGCAGCATCCGGGCAAGGATTACGCCATCTGGCACCGGCAGCTGAGCGAATCGCCGCTCAGCGTCTGAGCCCGGCGCCGCGCCCCCATTTCATCAGGAACCTGAACGCACATGATCGACATTCACGCCCACATTTTCCCCCCCATCAGCCGGGCCGACGCTCAGGCGCTGGACCCCGTCCAGGCCCCCTGGCTGAAGATCGCCGGCCCGGACGCGGGCATGATCATGAAGGGCGACAGCGAATTCCGTCCCGTGATTCCCGTGCTGTGGGACCCGGACCTGCGCGTGGCCGACATGGATCGTCTGGGCCTGGACGTGCAGATCGTCAGCGCCACGCCCATCATGTTCGGCTACGAGCTCGACGCCCGCAAGGTCGCCGGCTGGGCGACCCGCATGAACGACCTGACCCTGGAGTATTGCGCGGGCCATCCGGACCGCCTGAAGGCCCTGGCCCAGGTTCCGCTGCAGGATACGGAACTGGCCTGCCGCGAGGCTTCCCGCGCCAAGGCGGACGGGCACGTCGGCGTGCAGATCGGCAATCACGTCGGCGACCGCGACCTGGACGACGTCCAGCTGGTGGAGTTCCTGCACCATTGCGCGATGAACGACATCCCCATCCTGGCGCATCCCTGGGACATGATGGGCGGGCCCAAGCGCATGCGCAAATGGATGCTGCCCTGGCTGGTCGCCATGCCGGCGGAAACCTCGCTGGGGATCCTGTCCCTGATCCTGTCGGGCGCCTTCGAGCGCCTGCCGCGCAGCCTGAAGCTGTGCTTCGCCCACGGCGGCGGCTCGTTCGCGTTCACCCTGGGACGGGTGGACAACGCCTGGAAATACCGCGACATCGTGCGCCAGGACTGCCCCAATCCGCCGTCCACCTATTGCGACCGCTTTTCGGTGGATTCCGCCGTCTTCGATCCCGCGGCCCTGCGCCTGCTGGTGGACGTGATGGGCAGCGAACGCGTCATGCTGGGCTCCGATTATCCCTACCCCCTGGGGGAACAGAAGATCGGCCACCTGGTGTCCGACGGCGACACGCTGTCGGCCGTGGAAAAGCAACGCATCCTGACGGGCAACGCCAAAGCCTTCTTCAACCTGGCCTGACGCGAGCGACCATGGAAAAAGCAATGATCGAACAATTGGGCGACGAGCTTCACGCCGCCTGGTCCGAGGCCCGGACGGTGGCGCCCCTGACCGAGCGCCACCCGGACATCACCATCGAGGACGCCTATCGCGTCCAGCAGCGCATGATCGGGCGCCGCCTTCAGGCAGGCGCCCGGGTGGTGGGCAAGAAGGTCGGCGTGACCAGCCAGGCCGTGATGGACATGCTGGGGGTCTATCAGCCGGACTTCGGCTATCTGCTCAGCGACATGGTGTATGCGCCGGGCGAGGCCATCTCCATGGCCGGCCTGATCCAGCCCAAGGCCGAGGGCGAGATCGCCTTCATCCTGAAAAAGGATCTCGACGGTCCGGGCGTCGGTGTCAGCGACGTGCTGGCGGCCACCGAGGCCGTGACGGCCTGCTTCGAGATCGTCGATTCGCGCATCCATGACTGGAAGATCAGGATCCAGGACACGGTGGCCGACAATGCTTCGTGCGGGGTGTTCGTGCTGGGCGACCGGCTGGTCAGCCCGCGCGGCCTGGATCTGCGCACCTGCGGCATGGCGCTGGAAAAGAACGGCGAACTGCTGGGCACGGGCGCCGGCGCCGCGGCGCTGGGCCATCCCGCCAACGCCGCGGCCTGGCTGGCCAACGCCCTGGGGGCGCTGGGGGTGGGCCTGAAGGCCGGGGAAGTCATTCTGTCCGGCTCGCTGGCGGCCATGACCCCGGTGAAGGCGGGCGACAGCCTGCAGGTGTCGATCGGCGGCATCGGCGGCTGCGGCGTGCGGTTCACCGCGTAAACGGAGCATCCCATGAGTCTGGACACCACCGTCATCCGCGAACTGGCCGAGCACCTGGAGACCTGCGAACTGCAGGCCCGGGATACCCCGAAGATCACCCTGGACCATCCCGGGATGGACTGGGACGACGCCTATGCCGTGCAGGACGAGATCCTGCGCCGCAAGCTGTCCCGGGGCGCCCGGGTGGCGGGGCTGAAGGCCGGCCTGACCTCGTTTGCCAAGATGCGCCAGATGGGGGTCGAGACCCCGATCTTCGGCTTCCTGGCGGATTCCTTCCTGGTGCCCGATGGCGGCGAATGCCGCCATGCGGACCTGATCCACCCCAAGGTCGAACCGGAGATCGTCTTCGTCACCAAGGCGCCCCTGACGGGGCCGGGCTGCACGATCGCCGAGGTCCTGGCCGCCACCGACTTCGTGCTGGCGGGCATCGAGGTGATCGACAGCCGCTACCGGGATTTCAAGTTCGACCTGAAAAGCGTGGTGGCCGACAACTGTTCGTCGTCGCGCTTCGTGGTGGGCGGCATCATGCGCGATCCGCGCGATCTGGACCTGCGCACCACGGGCGCCGTGATGGAAAAGAACGGCCGGGTCGTGTCGCTGGGGGCGGGCGCCGCGGTGCTGGGCCATCCGGCCAACGCGGTGGCGATGCTGGCCAACCACCTGGGCCGGCGGGGCGCCGGAATCCCGGCCGGGACCCTGATCCTGACCGGCGGCCTGACCGAGGCCGTGGCGGTGGAACCCGGCGATCATGTGGCGCTGCATATGCAGGGAATGGGTTGCACGTCCCTGACTTTCGTGTAAGATCGGAAACACTTTAAAACTAAATTATTAAATCCACTCAGGAGACAAACATGGCATTTCGCAAAACGATGCTGACGGCCGCCCTGACCCTGTCGCTGGGGCTGACCGCGGGGTCGGCGCTGGCTGAAGTCAAGATCGGTTTTCTGGCCACCTTGTCCGGCGCCGGCGCGGCTCTGGGCCAGGACATGGTGGACGGCTTCAACCTGGCGCTGGAAGAACGCGGCGGCAAGCTGGGCGGTCAGGACATCGTCTTTCTGAAGGAAGACGATCAGCTCAAGCCCGACGTGGGCGTGCAGGCGGTGCAGAAATTCCTGGAAAAGGACAAGGTCGATCTGGTGGCCGGCGTCACGTTTTCCAACGTCATGATGGCCATCGCCAAGCCGCTGGCCGATGCCGGCATGACCTTCGTCGGCTCCAACGCCGGCCCGGCGCCGCTGGCGGGCAATCAGTGCAATCCCGGCTTCTTTTTCGCCTCCTGGCAGAATGACGGGCAGGCCGAAGTCATGGGTCAGTTCGCCACCGACCAGAAATACAAAGACGTCTACATGATCACCCCCAACTACCAGTCGGGCCGCGATCAGGTGAAGGGCTTCACGCGCTTCTACAAGGGCCGCGTCTCGGGCGAGGTCTACACCCAGCTGGGCCAGCAGGATTATTCGGCGGAACTGCTGGCGCTGCAGGCCGCCAATCCGGCCGCCGTCTGGGTCTTCCTGCCCGGCGGCATGGGCGTGAACTTCGTCAAGCAGTACAAGCAGTTCGGCCTGATGGGCAAGATCCCGCTGCTGACGGTGTCCACGGTGGACGGCAGCACCCTGCCGGCCCTGGGCGACGCCGCCCTGGGCGCCTATGCGGGCACGTTCTGGGGGCCGGACTTCAAGAATCCCACCAGCGAGGCCTTCGTCGCCGCCTTCGAGAAAAAATACAAGCGCATCCCTTCGCAGTATGCCGCGCAGTCCTATGATTCGGCCCTGCTGATCGACAGCGCCCTGAAGAAGACCGGCGGCAAGGTCAGCGACAAGAAGGCGTTCCGCGATGCGCTGCGGGCCGCCGATTACGCCTCCCTGCGCGGGGCCTACAAGTTCAACGTCAACGGCTTCCCGATCGAGGACTTCTACGCCTTCGAGGTCGCCAAGGACGCGCAGGGCCGGGTGTCGCTGAAGACCATCGCCAAGCCCCTGACGAATCACGCCGACGCGTATTCCAAGAACTGCAAGTACTGATTCCTTGCCGCAAGCCCTGACTGACCGACGGGCGGCGTCCGCCGCCCGTCACGGAGGACGGACATGAGTCCGCAGTTGTTGTTCATGCAGGCCTTGAACGGCCTGCAATACGGAATCCTGCTGTTCCTGCTGGCCGCCGGACTGACCCTGGTCTTCGGCATCATGAGCTTCATCAATCTGGCGCATGGCGCCCTGTACATGATGGGGGCGTATTTCGCCGCCGCGACCTTCAGCCATACGGATTCCTTCCTGCTGGCGATTCTGGCCGGCCTGGGCGGGGCCATGGCGCTGGGCGTGGCGCTGGACCGCTGCGGATTCGCGCGCCTGTACCCCCGGGCGCACCTGGACCAGGTGCTGGCGACTTTCGGGCTGATGCTGTTCTGCAACGAGGCCGTGCGCATGATCTGGGGCTCCGCGCCGATCTTCATGAGCCTGCCCGACGCCCTGAGCAGCACCGTCATCGTACTGGGTACGCCCTATCCCCTGTACCGCCTGCTGATCATCCTGGCGGGCCTGCTGGTGGCGCTGGGCCTGTACCTGCTGATCGAACGCACCCGCATCGGCATGCTGATCCGCGCGGGCGCCAGCAACCGCGGCATGGTGGCCGCGCTGGGTGTGAACATCGGCTGGCTCAACACCTTCATCTTCGCCCTCGGGGCCGGCCTGGCGGGCCTGGGCGGCGCCCTGGTGGGCCCGATCCTGTCGGTACAGCCGGGCATGGGCGATTCGATCCTGATCATGACGCTGGTGGTCATCGTCATCGGCGGCATCGGCTCGATCCGGGGCGCCTTCCTGGGAGCCCTGGTGGTCGGCCTGGTCGACACGCTGGGCCGCACGATCATGCCGGCGCTGCTGCGCCAGTCCCTGGAACAGGAACTGGCCAGCACGCTGGGGGCGGCGATTTCCTCGCTGGCCGTGTACGTGCTGATGGTGATCGTGCTGGCGGTCAAGCCCGAAGGCCTGTTTCCCGTGAAGAAACGCTAAGGTCCGCCGGATGAAAATGGAATCCTCGATCATGAATGCAAGCGTGACGCGCCGTTCCGCCGGCTGGTCCTGGCCGGCCGCGCTGACGGCACTGATCTTCATCCTGCTGGCGCTGGTGCCCGTGTATGCCGGCGCCACCGACAGCCCCTATGTCCTGCTGCAGTTCAGCCGCATCCTGGTGTTCGCGCTGGCCGCCGTGGGCCTGAACCTGGCCCTGGGCTATGGCGGCCTGGTCAGCTTCGGCCATGCCATGTACATCGGCATCGGCGCCTATTGCGTCGCCATCGCCTCGCATTACGGCGCGGACAGCGGCATCCTCCACCTGCTGCTGGTGCTGGTCGTGACCGCCGTGGTGGCCGCGCCCGTGGGCCTGGTCGCCCTGCGCACGCACGGCATCGCCTTCATCATGATCACGCTGGCCCTGGCGCAGATGTTCTATTTCCTGGCCGTGGGCCTGAAGCAGTATGGCGGCGACGAGGGCCTGCCGATCCACCAGCTCAGCCGTTTCGGGGCGCTGACCGGCAGCCACGTCGGCCTGTACCTGGCCCTGCTGGCCTGCCTGGGCGCCAGCCTGCTGTTGCTGCGCCGCGTGATCCGCTCGCGCTTCGGCCTGATCCTGCGGGCCTCCAGCATGGACGCGCGGCGGGTGCGGGCGGTGGGGACTTCGCCGCTGGGGTATCGCCTGCTGGCCTACGTGCTGTCGGCCGAACTGTGCGCCCTGGCGGGGTTCTTCCTGGCCAACCTGACGTCCTTCGCGTCGCCCGCCTACATGGCGTGGACGGCATCCGGCGAACTGATCATCATGGTGCTGCTCGGCGGCGCCGGCACCCTGGTCGGACCCGTGGTGGGCGCCGCCGGCTTCCTGCTGCTGGAAGACGTCCTGAAAGGCCTGACCGATCACTGGATGATCATCATGGGCCCGGTGATCGTGCTCATTGTGCTGTTCCTGCGCAACGGGATCTGGGGCATGATCGGCTCCCCCAAGGAGGATCGCTGACATGCAACCCCTGCTTTCAATTCGCGGCCTGGTGAAGCGCTACGGCGGCCTGCTGGTCACGGACCACATCGACCTGGACATCCTGCCGGGCGAAATCCACGCCATCATCGGCCCCAATGGCGCGGGCAAGACCACGCTGATCAGCCAGATCATGGGCGAAGTGTCCAGCGATGCCGGCAGCATCCATCTGGGCGGGCAGTCCATCGACGCGCTGTCGATGGCGCAGCGGGTGCGGGCCGGCATCGGGCGTTCCTATCAGATCACGTCCGTCATCCAGCAGTTCACCGTGCTGGAGAACGTGATCCTGGCGGTCCAGGGCGGCCAGGGACACGGCTTCCATTTCTGGACGCCGGCGGTGGAAACGCCCGCGCTGGCGGATCGCGCGGACGAGCTCATCGAACTCATGGGTCTGTCGTCCCGGCGCGATGCGCTGGCCATGTCGCTGTCCTACGGGCAGCAGCGCCAGCTGGAAATCGCCATGGCGCTGGCGGCCGACCCCAAGGTCCTGCTGCTGGACGAGCCCATGGCGGGCATGGGTCATGGCGATACGGGGTCGGACATGATGGTGGACCTGCTGCGGCGCCTGAAGAGCCGCTACGGCATCCTGCTGATCGAACACGACATGGATGCGGTGTTTTCCCTGGCGGACCGGATCAGCGTGCTGTTCTACGGCAAGGTCATCTGCTGCGGCGACGCGGACGCCATCCGCCGGAGCGCCGAGGTCCGGGAAGCCTACCTGGGCGACGAGGAGGTGCCGGCATGAGCGAAAATCTGCTGAAGGTCGAGGACCTCGTGTCCGGCTATGGGCGCAGCCAGGTGCTGTACGGCATGCATCTGCAGATCGATGCGGGGCAATGCGTGACCTTGCTGGGCCGCAACGGCATGGGCAAGACCACGACCGTCAAGAACATCATGGGCATGCATCCGGCCTGGCAGGGCCAGGTGCGGTTCAAGGGCTTCGGCATCCAGAATCTGCCCAGCTACCGGGTGGCGCAGCGCGGCATCGGCCTGGTTCCGGAAGGCCGGCAGATCTTCCCCAACCTGTCGGTGGAGGAAAACCTGGTGGCGACGGCGGCCGACCGCCACAAGAAACGCAATCCCTGGACCTTGCAGCGCATCTATGAACTGTTCCCGCGCCTGCGGGAACGCGCCGGCAATTTCGGCAATCAGCTATCGGGCGGCGAGCAACAGATGCTGGCGATCAGCCGGGCTCTGATGACCAATCCCGAACTGCTGATTCTGGACGAAGCCACGGAAGGCCTGTCTCCCCTGGTGCGCCAGGAAATCTGGGCGGCGCTGGCGCTGCTGCGCCGCGAAGGCATGGCGATTCTGGTGATCGACAAGAACCTGGCGCCGCTGCTGCAACTGGCGGACCGCCACTATATCGTGGAAAAGGGCCGGATCGTCTGGGATGGCGATTCGGACGCCCTGAAGGCCGATGCGGGCGCCCGGCAGAAATACCTGGGGGCCTGACGCTGGGTAATTGTCCCAGCCTGCGCTTGGTGAATCCGTGCAGCATGCAGGCAGCGCAGCGTGGGGGCAAAGCTTTTGCCGCCGAGCCGCCCCAAGGCAAAAGGGCCCCCTTGGGGGGCAGCAAGCGGCCGCAGGCTGCGCAGCGTGGGGGAAAAGCTTTTGCCGCCGGGCCGCCCCAAGGCAAAAGAGCCCCCTTGGGGGGCAGCAAGCGGCCGCAGGCTGCGCAGCGTGGGGGCAATAATACTTTCAGCCCAGTTCGGGGATGATGCTGGGGGCTTCCATCTGCACGACGTCGCAGTTGTCGCCCGGGCCGGCGCGGTCGACGATCAGGAAGTCGGACACGGCGTCCAGGCCCAGCAGGGGGTGGTGCCAGACGCCGCGGGCGTAGTTCACGCCCTGTTCGCCGGTGCACAGGAAGACGCGCAGGTCGTCCACCGTGGGGGTGGATTCGGCCCTGGCCACCACGACCAGGTAGGGGCGGCCGGACAGCGGGATGAAGGCCTGGCTGGCCTTGGGGTGGCGTTCCATCATGGTGACGGTGAACGGCAGGGAGCGCGGCAGGCCCCGGAAGATCGACACGATGGCGCGGCCATCGGGGCCCGGATCGACATGGGCCAGGTCGTGATAGCGTTCGGTGTTGCCTTCGTTGATGGTGAAGTGCTTGACGGTATCGTCGGCCTGGATCACGTCGCCGAACGGCGCGAAGGCTTCGCGGGTCAGCGGCTCGATGGTCAGGGTTGTGGAATTAGGCATGCTGTCGCGTCGTGTCCTGAAAGTCATGGTGGATGAACGGAGCCCGTCCAGGATATCGGGCCGCGCCCCGTGAAAGCGGCGCGGCCCGGGTGCTTCCGGCGCTGCTTAGTCGTCCAGCTTCATGGCATCGTTCGGCCCCAGGCCGAAGCGCTGCTTCCAGGCTTCGAAGACAGGCCGGTTTTCGGGCAGGGGCATGTGCTCGATGGCGATGCCCTGTTCACCGAAATTCTTCTGCATGCGCGCGTACAGATGTTTGGTGGACCAGCCATAGGGGGCGCCCTCGACGTCGTCGGCGCAGTAGACGACCCGGCGCACGCCGGCTGCGATCATGGCCGACATGCACATCGCGCAGGGGATTCCGCTGGCGTACATGGTCGTATCCCTGTGGGATGTCGTCGCGTGGTCGCGGCTGGCGTTGCGCAGCGCCTGGATCTCCGCGTGGGCCGTGGGGTCGTGCGCGATGTAGGTTTCGTTCACGCCTTCGGCCAGCACCTGGCCGTCCCGGACCAGGACGGCTCCGAAGGGTTCGCCCCCCCGGGTGACGTTTTCCCCGGCGATGCGGATGGCTTGGATGAGATAGTCTTTGTCTTGCATGGTCTTGATTCCTTTCTGACTTGCCAAATTACCAAAGTTTCTCGGCACGCATTTCTTTCACCAGGATGCCCAGCAGAAATACCAGGGTGAAGCCGACGCCGATGATTGATCCGACGACGACGAATGAGAAAATGGATTCGCTGAAATTCAGGACGATTTCGTTCATGATGAGCTCCGGTCAGGCATCAGGCGGACGGCGCATCATGGGAGAGATGCTGCCATTGAAAGTGGCGGTTGGGCTGCAGCCGGGTCAGGACGAAGACGACCAGTCCCGAGGACACGGCCGAGAAGATGGCCGCTGCGTAGGGCGATATCCAGAAGTAGGCGGCCAATCCGGTGACGAGGCCCGCCAGCATCGCCCAGAAAGCGGATGACAGGTTGGTTTCCTGCGTGTAGATCCCGAACACGATGGGCCAGATCATGGAGGCCACGGCGGGGCCGGTCAGCAGCAGGACCAGGTACATGGAGTCGTAGGGATTCCAGGCGGCCGCCGCGGTGATGACGGCCAGCGCCACGATGGCATAGCGCACGTATCGCTGCAGGGTGATGTCGTCCACATTCGGATTGATCACGCCGCGATAGATGTCGTTCACGATCAGGCCTGCGGCCCCCGTCAGCAGCGAGCTGACGGTCGATGCCAGGGCGGCGTAAATGATGACCAGCACGAGCACGGCCCCGCTGACGCCCATGATCTTGGACACCACGATGGGGAAGATCATGTTCACCTGGGGAATCTCGTACTGCTGGCTGATGGCGATGAAGGCCAGCGAGCCTGCCACGACGGGCACGGCGAACCAGATCAGGCCGGCGAGTGTGAAAGAGCGGGCGGCGGTTTCTTCGCTGGACGCATAGACCCGTTGCCACCAGATGTTGCTGTGGAAGATCTCGCCGCATCCAAACAGGAAGTTGCTGCCCAGGAACATCAGGCCGGCGGCCGTCAGGACGTTCAGGGTGGTGGGGCGGATTTCCGCGGCGCCCATGTAGATGTCGGTCAGGTCGAAGTGCCAGTAGGACCAGGCGGCGACGCAAAACAGGGTGCCCAGGATCATCAGGCTGAGCATGAAGTCCGTGGCGAGGATGGCTTTCAGCCCGCCTTTAAGCGTGTAGAAGGTGCAGACCGCCATGATGGTCAGCATGCCGATCTTGTAGTTGAGGCCGGACAGGGCTTGCAGCAGGATGCCGCCGGCCATGGCCTGCGTGACCAGGAATCCCAGGAAATAGTAGACCGCGAGGATCAGATAGAGCTTCCAGGCCAGGCTGCCGTAGCGGCGCCGGATGAATTCCCCGCTGGAATAGCCCTGGGGCATGAGCCGTTTGATGCGTCGGGCAAGCGGGGCGAAGAGCGCGAGCGACAGCCCCATGGTGCTGATGGCCAGGGATCCGATGAGGCCCACGTTGTAGGCCAGTTCGGGCGCCGCCATGGTCGTGTTGCCGGTGATCCAGGCGGCGACCAGGGTGGCCGTGCCGAGCGCCAGGCCGACGTTGCGGCCCGCGAACAGGAAGTCATTGGCGCTTTTGACGTGGCGCTTGCTGACGTAGTAGCCAAAGCCCAGGATCAGCACGGACATGAGGCCGATCACCAGCAGTGCGGCTTGCGGCGAGATGAAGGTCAGGGATGCTTCCATGATCAGTTCCCGGATTTGGCCTGCTCTTCACGTTTGAAGCGCATGCTGTTGATGAAGATGTAGGCCACCAGCAGGATCGAGGTGATGGTTCCCATTGCAAAAATCAGTACGGCAAGGCTGTATTCGGTCATGGCAGTCTCTCCTTCCCCATGTATGTATCCGATTGTTCGTCAAATCAAGGCGCTTCTTGGACACCATTGTTGTATACAATGATTGTGCATAAGGATATGATGCCGAAAAACATGTAGGAATTATCGTTAACCCTATTAGGGTTTTGGTCATATCCTATGTCCACTAGGGTTGAGGTTAAGATATAGCAAGAAATTCAATCCATTTTGGATGCAAATAATTCATTAAATTGGACACACCATGAGTCAATTTTTTGATGAGCCTGACGAGGACCTATACGCCGAGGGCGGCCGCAGGACCAAGGACGAGGCGGTTTTCCGGCATTTGTATGCCGCCATCGTCGGTCAACACCTGGAGCCCGGCATCAAGCTGCCTGAAGACACTCTGGCGGAGGCCTATGGCGTCAGCCGCACCAGCATTCGCAAGGCCTTGCAGAAACTGGCGCACAAGGGGCTTGTGGACGTCAGGGTCAATCATGGGGCGAGCGTGGCGCAGCCGACGCTGAAGGACGCCAGGGATCTGTTCGCTTCTCGCCGGATACTGGAATGCGGCGTCATCGAGCTGGTGGCCGGCCGGGCCACGCCCGAGCAGCTGCTGCAGCTCGAAGAACTGGTGGATCAGGAAACCGAGGCGACCGGGCAGGGCGACTGGCGCCAGGCGATCTACCTGTCCGGCCAATTCCACCTGGCCCTGGCGAGGCTGGCCGACAACGAGATCATCAGCGGCTACCTGGCCGATCTGGTGGCGCGCACATCCCTGGTCATTGCCACCTTCGGGTCGCCGCAATTCCATTGCGGGTGCCCTCCCAGCCGCCATATCCACATCGAGGTCCTGTCCTTGCTGCGCCGGGGCGAGGCGTCGGCGGCGCGCGAGTGGATGGATGCCCACCTCAAGGCGGTCGAACATAGCGTGGTGCAGGAAAAGCACTCGGACACTTCCTTCGACCTCAAGGCCATATTGAGCCAGGTCGATCCAGATGGCTACAGGTCCCTGACTCAAAAGGAACCTTTGGCGGCAGACAAGAAACGGAGAAAATGAATGCAGATTCGCTTGATCAACCCGAATACCACGGCGGGCATGACTCAAAAGATCGGCCAGGTGGCGGCGGAACTGGCGTCGCCCGGAACGGAAATCAGTGTCAGCAATCCCGACAGCGGGCCTGTCTCCATCGAGTCGCACTTCGATGATGTGTTCGGCGCCGTGGGGGTGCTGGAAGAGATCCGGAACGCCGAACTGGCAGGCGGCGCCGATGCCTACATCATCGCCTGCTTTGGCGACCCCGGGTTGCTGGCTGCGCGCGAGATGACCCGGGCGCCCGTCTTGGGGATCGCCGAAGCCGCGTTTCACGTGGCCAGCCTGATCAGCACGCGGTTCTCGGTCGTCACGACGCTGGGGCGCACCTGCGTCATCGCGGAGCACCTGTTGGCGCAATATGGCTTGGGCGCGCGCTGCAAGCGCATCCGCGCAGCGGAAATTCCCGTGCTGGACCTGGAGGAATCCCCGGGGCGCGCCCTGGAAATGATCATTGACGAGAGCATCAAAGCCAAGCGGGAGGACGGGATCGGTGCGATCGTGCTGGGGTGCGGAGGGATGGCGGACTTGACCGCCCAGATCAGCGAGGCCGTCGGCTTGCCCGTGGTCGAAGGCGTTTCGGCCGCGGTCAAGCTGGCCGAGGCGCTGGTCGGGCTGGGAGCCCAGACGAGCAAGCACGGCGATCTCGACTTTCCGATCAAGAAGCCGTTCCTGGGCAGGTTCGATTACCTGTCCCAGGGGGTCGCCTGACCGGGCGAGCGATGCGCCTCGCCGTCGTCGACGGCTGGGCGCGCGGGCCCGAAAAGCATCAGGGCCGCCCTCGGGCGGCCCTGCGCATGATGCGCGCGGTGCGCGTCAGCCCAGTTCGGGGATGATGCTGGGGGCTTCCATCTGCACGACGTCGCAGTTGTCGCCCGGGCCGGCGCGGTCGACGATCAGGAAGTCGGACACGGCCTCCAGGCCCAGCAGGGGGTGGTGCCAGACGCCGCGGGCGTAGTTCACGCCCTGTTCGCCGGTGCACAGGAAGACGCGCAGATCGTCCACCGTGGGGGTGGATTCGGCCCTGGCCACCACGACCAGGTAGGGGCGCCCGGACAGCGGGATGAAGGCCTGGCTGGCCTTGGGGTGGCGTTCCATCATGGTGACGGTGAACGGCAGGGAGCGCGGCAGGCCCCGGAAGATCGACACGATGGCGCGGCCATCGGGGCCCGGATCGACGTGCGCCAGGTCGTGATAGCGTTCGGTATTGCCTTCGTTGATGGTGAAGTGCTTGACGGTGTCGTCGGCCTGGATCACGTCGCCGAACGGCGCGAAGGCTTCGCGGGTCAGCGGCTCGATGGTCAGGCGGATCGGGGTGATGGTGGTCATGGGGGCTCCGTGGGATCAGGCGAACTGCGCATCCAGGCGGAAGCGGGCGATCTGTTCGATCTGGTCCAGGCAAGTGGCGAATTCGGCTTCCTGGTCATTGTGCAGCCGTTCTTCGATGGCGTCCATGATCTGGTAGCGGTTGCGGCCCTTGACGGCGATGACGAAGGGAAAGCCGAAGCGCTCGCGGTAGCGGGCGTTCAGGGCGCGCAGGCGCTGCAGTTCCTCGGCGCTGCATTGGTCCAGGCCGGCGCCGCGCTGTTCCCCGGTGGACTCGTGGGTCAGCGTGCCTTCGGCGGCTTCCTTGCCGGCCAGTTCCGGGTGGGCCGCGATCAGGGCCAGCTGTTCGGCCGGATCGGCCTGCCGCACGACGCGCACCATGGCCTGGTGCAGGGCTGCCACGTCGGCGAACGGCCGGGCATTCCAGGCGCGTTCCGGGATCCAGGGGGAATGTTCGAAGATCGCTCCGAGTTTCCGGGAAAATTCGGACTGCGGCAGCGCGGAAAGCTCTTTCAGGGTCATGGTGAATATCGTCAGATGCGTCATGATGGAAAGTCTAAGGGGTATCCCGGATCAAAAGAAGGGTGCGGGAACGTATAAGTGGTATAAGCTGGGGCGCATTCCCCGAACAAGGAACCCATCTCGATGGCTACACGACGCAGCAATGCCATGCTGGACACCTATCTGCTGAAGGTCTTTTGCATCTTGATGGCCGAACGCAGCGTGTCGCGCACCGCCCTGAAACTGAATCAGTCGCAGCCCGCGATCAGCGTGGCGCTGAAGAACCTGCGGCTCATCTTCCAGGATCCGCTGCTGGTGCGTGAAAAAGGCGGCATGGTGCCTACGGATCGGGCGCTGGCGATTCTGGATCACGCCAAGTCGGCCCTGGAATCCATCGACACGATGCTGGAAACCGGGGAAGATTTCGACCCGTCCAGCAGCCGGCAGGTGTTTCGCATCGGTTCGCCCGATTACATGGCCCCGGCGTTCGCCGCGTCGGCCGTGGCCCGGTTCCGCCGCGAAGCGCCCCATGCGCGGCTGGTGCTGCATGCCCTGGGTCCGGATTTCGATTTCGAGCGGTCCCTGGCCGAAGGCGACCTGGACGTGGTGATCGGCAACTGGCCCGAGCCGCCCGACCGCATGCACCTGTCCGTGCTGCTGGAAGACCAGATCGTGTGCCTGATGTCGGCCGATCATCCGCTGGCCTCTCGACGGCTGACCCTGGATGATTTCCGCCGGGTCCAGCACATCGTGCCCACGCCGTACTCCATGACGCAGCGCGGGATGATCGACACGGTGCTGACGTCCCTGCGCGTCCAGCGCGAGGAATGCGTCGAAGTCCAGTCCTTCATGCTGGCGCCGTATCTGCTGCCTGGCACGGACCTGGTCTTCACCACGACCCGGCACTTCGCCCGCTACTACGCGGGCCTGCTGCCGCTGGTCATCGTGGAATCGCCCATCGATTTCCCGCCGATGCGCTTTTATCAGCTGTGGCATGCGCGCAATCATCATGCGCCCTCCCATCAGTGGTTGAGGCATTTGCTGGGGGATTGCGGCCGGGCCTTGCCGACCCAGCCTTGACCGACAGCCGGCGGGCCGCGGCGCCCGGGGGCGCGCGACCCGCCTGGGTGCCCGTGAAGCCGGAACCGGTCCGGCTTCACGGGCCGTTGTTTTCCTAGATGGCCCAGCCGCCCAGGTAGAACACGGCCAGCGCCACGGCGATGGCCAGGGTGCCGACGTTCAGCTTGCGCCATTCGCCCGCGAACACGCGGCCGATGACCAGGGTGCAGAAGCCTAGCATGATGCCGGTGACGATGTTGCAGGTCAGCACGATGAACACGGCGCAGACCATGCCGGCCATCGTGTCCACGGTGTCGTCCAGGTGCAGCTTGCGCACCCCGCCCAGCATCAGCAGGCCCACGTACATCAGGGCGGGTGCGGTGGCGTAGGCGGGCACCAGGGCGGCCAGCGGCGACAGGAAGATCAGCGCCAGAAAGCCCAGGCCGACGATGGTCGCCGTCAGGCCGGTCTTGCCGCCGGCGGCCGTCCCCGCCGCCGATTCGATGTAGGCGGCGGCGGGCGCGCCGCCCAGCCCGGCGGACACGATCGAACTGACGGAGTCGGCCGTCAGGGCGCGGCCGCCGTTGATGATCTGGCCTTGTTCGTCCAACTGCCCGGCCTGGCCGGCGACGGCCCGGATGGTGCCGGTGGCGTCGAACACCGCCGTCATGACCAGCGCCAGCACGCTGGGGATGACCACGGCGCTCAGCGCCCCGCCCACGTCCATGGCGCCGATCAGCGAATGCTCGCCGCCGAAGGACGGCAGGGCGAACAGGCCCTTGAAGGTGACGGCGGGATCCCAGATCAGGCCGACGACCGACAGGGCCAGGATGACCAGCAGGATGCCGCCGGGCACGCGGCGACGTTCCAGGCCGAAAATGGCGGCCAGCCCCACGACGGACAGCAGCGCGGGCATGGCGTTCAGCGCGCCCAGCGACACGGGCAGGCCGGGGCCGGGGTTCTTCACGACCAGGCCGACTTCATTGGCGGCGATGAGCAGCAGGAACAGGCCGATGCCGATCCCCGTGCCGTGCGCGATGCCCACCGGCAGATTGCGCAGGATCCAGGTGCGCACCCCGGTCACGGAAATGGCGGTGAAGATCAGGCCCATCAGGAAGATGGCCCCCAGGGCGACGGCGGGCGACAGCCCCTGGCCCAGCACCAGGTCGAATGCCGTGAAGGCCGTCAGGGAGATCGCGCAGCCCACGGCGATGGGCAGGTTGGCCCACAGCCCCATCAGCAGCGAGCCGAAGGCGCTGGTCAGACAGACCGCGATGAACACGGACGAGGTGTCGAAGCCGGCCTTGCCCAGCATGGCCGGGACGACGAAGACCGAATAGACCATGGCCAGGAAGGTCGTCAGGCCGGCCAGGGTTTCCTGGCGCGCGCTGGTGCCGCGCGCTGTCAGCTGGAAGCGCTGTTCCAGCCAGTTGCCGGGGGTGGTGCGGTGCGGTGCGGCGGAGGTCTCGAACCCCGCAGGCAAAACGGTTTCCTGCTCGCTCATGAGCCTTGTCTCCTGATGATCGACCGGCTCGTGGGCCGGCTTTGTGGTGAAGGGCGCGCGGTTGCGGGAGCAACCGGCCTGATTCATTCTAGGGACAAGGTTTTGCGCTGTGAGCGCGCGGCGCTGATGACAATTATCAAGCTGCGCTGATGTGGCGGCGCCCGGTCAGGCGTGCTCCCACCACCAGCGGGCGGCCGATTGCACGGTCTGCATCTGGACGGTGTGCCCCAGGATGAAGTCGCCGCCGGCGATGGTTTCATCCGGGAATTCCGTGATCAGCGTGACGTTGCACGCCATGTGTTCGACGGCCGCCGCCAGATAGGGAATGCCGTGCAGCACCTGGAAGGGCGCGGCGTCGACGTGCCGGCGGTAAGTGTCCAGCTGGCGCTCGTTGTAGGCCAGGAGCGGGGCGTTGCCGGCCAGGTCGCGCGTGACCCGGTCCAGCAGCGCCAGCGCCTGGTCCCGGTATTCCCGGCGGTGGCGCAGGATCAGGAAGAAACCCTTGGGGATGCTCCAGAGCTCGAAGCCGCGCGGCAGGTAGCCGGTGCTGGGGCGCGTCCATTCGTGGGCCGGGTAGCCGTGGAGATTCAGGTGCAGCCGGGCCTGGCTGATGGCGAAGGCGTGGTCGCGCGCGCGGCGCTCGAACCAGGGGGCGTGCTCGCGATATTCGATGTCGTCGCCCAGGGCGGAGTAGCGGGCGGCGTGCAGCATGTGGCGCGGGTTGTGCTGGCGCAGCGCCTTGTGCAGCGCATAGCCGTCGGGGTTCTCCAGCGGGATCAGCGCGAAATGGGCGCCCGGCTCGCGGCGCAGGGCGTCGGCGGCCCGCAGCGCCCCCACCACGCCGGTCGTTTCGTTGGCGTGCTGGGCGCCGCTGATGAGGATCGCCGGTCTGGTCCCCGGATGGTAGACCCCGGCCACGGGGCGATGCTGGCGCGATGGAAAGGCGAAATGCGTGCCGTGGAACTGGTGCAACGCGTCCAGCGCGCGGCTTCTGGAAATCGGCTGCTCCAGGCCCGCCAGCGCGCCCAGCACGTCTTCGTCCGTTGCGCGGCGGGGGATGGTGAAAGCCTGCTCGTCCTGCAGGGCCGTGGCCGGTTCGAAAGACACCCGGACGCTGGCGGACTGTTCCTGCGCCAGCCGGATGTCCGGGATGATCTGGCCCGGCTGCAGGCCGCGGCTGCCGGCGGGGCGGCCGGAGTGGCGCTGGAAGAACTCGAGCAGGGAAAAATAGATGTCCTCGTGCAGGGCTTCCGTGGTGCTGATGGTTTCGTGGCCCACGGCCAGCGGCTGTTCGATGCCGGGCAGGGAGGCCTGGATCAGCAGGCGGTCGAAGTACGGTTCGCTGGCCCCCCAGTCGTGCCCGGTGACCGCCTGCAGGACGGCGTCGTAGCACTGCTGGTATTCGCATTCCAGCGGGACGTGGACGAGATGCGGCTGTTCGTGCCGGATGAGCCAGGCGCATGGAACGCAGACCGTCTGTCCCAGGGCGTCGGTCCGCAGGCGGTTCGGCGCGAAGATGCGCTGGGTGCGGACGGCGCCCCCCGCATACTGCAGTTCGACCTGGTACCAAAGGTCCGGGTGCTCGCCGCTGGGTTCGGCCGGGCGTGCTTCGAATTCCACGTCGACCCCGGGCAGCAGGGCCGCCAGCGGATAGGCTTCCAGTCGGAATCGGCCGGGATGGCAGGCCGGATGGACGGGATAGCGGACCAGGACCCGGCTCAGGTCCGCGCGGTCGGCTTCTTCCAGGAAATAATGGACCAGCGGCTTGTAGGCGCTGTGCGCGTGGGCCTGGATGCCGTGTTCCGCCAGGGCGGCCGTCAGGGCCTGCCGGGCGGGCAGGCCCTCGAACAGCCAGATGCGGACCGGCTGCGCCGGCTGCTCCCGGATCAGCCGCGCCAGCAGGGCGTCCGTGGATCGGTCGAATCGTTGATTCAGCAGCGTGTGCTCAGCCATGATTGCTCCTATGCCTTGCCGCGCGGATCCAGACGGTCGCGCGACCAGTCCGCCAGCAGGTTCAGACCCAGTACCGTCAGCATGATGGCCAGGCCGGGAAAGACGCTGACCCACCAGGCCGTCTGCAGGTAGGTCCGTCCGTCGGCCAGCATGCCGCCCCAGCTGGGAATGGTGGGGTCCACGCCCAGTCCCAGGAAGGTCAGGCTGCTTTCCAGCAGAATGTTGTTGCCCACGTTCAGGGCCATCAGGATGACGACCGGCCCCAGCAGATTGGGCAGGTAGTGGTGGCGGATCTGGGCCAGGTCGGACACCCCGAAGGCGCGGGCGGCCTGGATGAATTCCCGGTCGCGCAGCTCGATCACCTGGGCGCGGACCAGCCGCGCGTATTGCACCCACTGCGCCAGGATCATGAAGATGATCAGGTTGCGCACGCTGCCGCCGACGATGGCGATGAAGGTGATGGCGATGAGGATGAAGGGCAGGGCCAGCTGGACGTCCACGCAGCGCATCAGCAGGGTCTCCCAGATGCCGCGATAGTAGCCGGCGATCAGGCCGACCACGACGCCGATGATCACGGCGCCCAGCACGGACAGCACGCCCACCGTCAGGGAAATGCGGCCGCCGACGATGACGCGCGCCAGGATGTCGCGGCCCAGCGGATCGGTGCCCAGGATGTGGCTGGCGCTCACGAACGGGGCCGTCAGGCGGGCCGCCAGGTCCATGGTTTCGCCGCCGTCCGGAAACAGCCAGCCCGACAGCAGCACCGCCCCGGTGATGCCGCCCGCGAACAGCAGGCCCAGGACCAGTTCCAGCGCGCCGCGTCGGCGGGGTGTCTTGAGCGTGACGGAAGGAAGGGTGTCGGGCGGTGTGCTCATCATTTGATCCGGATGCGGGGGTCCACGAGCCCGTAGGCCATGTCGACCAGCAGGTTCGCCAGCACGATCAGCAGGGCCAGGATGGTCACGGCGGCCTGCAGGACGGGGTAGTCGCGCCCCGAGATGGCCTCGAAGGCCAGCGTGCCCAGGCCGGGCCAGTTGAAGACGCGCTCGACCACCACGATGCCGCCGATCAGTCCGCCGAACTGCAGGCCCAGGAAGGTGATGACCGGGATGGCGCAGTTGCGCAGCGCGTGCTTGTACAGGACGGTGCGCTCTTTCAGCCCCTTGCTGCGCACCACCATGATGTACTGGGCGTTCAGGGTTTCCAGCATGGACGTGCGCACCAGGCGGACCGTCGTCGCGGACAGGATGATTCCCATGGTCAGCGCCGGCAGCACGACGCTGGTGGCGTCCGTCATCCCCGACGGAGGGAAGACCGGATAGATGATGGCGAACAGCAGCACCAGCATCAGGGCCAGCCAGAAGTTGGGGAAGGACAGCCCGACGAGCGTCAGGATCCGGATCGTCTGGTCGGACCAGGAGCCCTGGTGCACGGCCGCGTGGATGCCCAGGGGAATGGAGATGATCAGCGAGAAGGCCAGCGAGCAGAAGGTCAGCCACAGCGTGGCGGGCAGCGCGGTGGCGATCAGGCCGCCGACGGATGCGCCGCCCAGGAAGCTTCTGCCGAAGTCGCCGTGGACCATGCCCCACAGGAAATGCCCGTACTGCACCAGGAAGGGCTGGTTCAGGCCCAGGCCTTCGCGGATGCGCTGCAGGTCGGCTTCCGTGATGCTGCCGGCTCCCTGGGCCAGCATCAGGGCCGGGTCGCCCGTCAGGCGGACGGCCCAGGACACCAGCAGCGTCACCACCAGGATGACGAACACCGCCTGGAAGAGGCGCTTGACCAGGAAACCCGTCATGGCGGCTTATTGCACGGAGGCGTCGATGAAGCGGAAGCGCCCGTCCGAGGGGATGGTCAGGTCCTTGACGCGGTCATTGACGCCGAAGACGGCCTTCAGGCTGTACAGGGGCATTTCCAGCGCCTGGTCCTGCACGTAGCGGGCGATGTCCTGCAGCGTCTTCAGCCGCTTCTCGCGGTCGTAGGTGCCGCGCTGGGCCTCCAGCATGGCGTCCAGCTTGGGGTCCTTGTCGTAGGGATTCCATTTCTGGCCCGAGTGGTACATGGCATAGGCGGTATTGTCGTAGTCGAAGGTCCAGCCGCCCCAGGTGTTCTGCCACATATTGCCGGTCTTGCCGTTGGGGATGATGTCGTTGAGCAGGACGTTGGTCTCATAGCCCTTCAGGGTGGGCTTCAGGCCCGCCGCCTGCAGGTAGCCGGCGACCGCCTGGGCGACTTCGCGGAAGTTCTGGTCGCTGCCGCGGTAGTCGATCTGCACCGGAGTGCCGGGCTTGACGCCCTGCTGCTTCAGGATCTCCCGGGCCTTGGCCAGGTCGAAGGGCACGACCTTCAGCGTCGGGTCGTAGCCGAACGACAGCTTGCCCTGGAAGCTGGCCGTCGGGACCGCGTAGCCCAGCAGGATCTGCTTGATGATGGCGTCGCGGTCCACGGCCATGATCAGCGCCTTGCGCACTTCCTTGTTGGCGGTGATGCCGTCCCGGGTGTTGTAGCGCAGCGCCACGGTGGTGGGACCGTCGATGTCCACGATCTTCAGGTTCTTGTTTTCCTTGATGACGGAGGTCATGCTCAGGGGGATGTTGGCGGCGATGTCCAGCCGGCCCGCCAGCAATTCAGAGGCCTGGGTGGACGGTTCCGTGATGTAGCGGTACACCACCTTGTCCAGCTTCGGCGCGCCGCCCCAGTAATCGGGATTGCGTTCCAGCGTCAGGCTGATCTTGGGTTCGTAGCTGACGAAACGGAAGGGGCCGGTGCCCACCGGGTGCGTGTTGAAATAGGCGTCGCCCTTTTCCTGGATGTAGCGCGGCGGCACGATCATGGCGCCGTAGCCCGCCAGCTTGGTCAGGAGCACCGGGTCGGGCTGGCTCAGGATGAAGTCCACCGTGAGGTCGTCCACGACCTTGACTTCCTTGATGGCGTTGTAGTTGGACTGCTGCGGTCCTTTCTTCCCTTCGTCGCCCAGCAGGCGGTCGAAGGTGAATTTGACGGCCTGCGCGTTGAAGGGTTCGCCGTCGTGGAATTTGACGTCCTTGCGCAGAGTGAAGCGGATGCGGGTGTCCTTGTCCAGCATTTCCCAGTGCGTCGCCAGGCCGGGCACCAGCTTCATGTCGGCGCCGCGCATGGTCAGGCCGTCGTAGAGCTGGCTGCCGACGTTGCCCCAGGCCACCAGGAAGGTGTCGATCGGATCGAAGCTGCCGGGGTCGCCGGGCGCGAACGGAGCGACGGTCAGCGTGCCGCCGGCGGCATGGGCGCCGGGCGCGCCCAGCGCGGAAAGCGCCAGGGCGGCGGCCAGGGCGAGCGGTTTGAGGGTGGTCATGGTGTGGACTCCTTCAATGAAGTTCGGGGACGGGGCATTCGGGGGCCGGGGACGCCTGCTGCGCCGCCCAGTGGCCCTGGCCGAGATCGGCCAGGGGATGGATCGCGGGCGGGTCGTCCACGCGGTGGATGACGCTGGGGATGTCCCCGGTGGCCAGCGGGGTGTCCATGCGCCGGGCCGGGTCCGCCACCGGGACGGCCGACAGCAGGCGGCGCGTGTAGGGATGCGCCGGGGTTTCGAACACCGCCTGGCGCGGGCCGAGTTCGACGATCTGGCCCAGGTACATCACCGCCACGCGGTGGCTGATCTGCTCGACCACGGCCATGTTGTGCGTGATGAACAGATAGGCCAGGCCGTGCTCTTCCTGCAGCCGCATGAACAGATCCAGGATCTGCGCCTGGGTGGAGGCGTCCAGGGCGGACACCGATTCGTCGGCGATGATCAGGCGGGGTCTGCAGGCCAGGGCGCGGGCGATGCAGACGCGCTGGCGCTGGCCGCCGGAAAATTCGTGCGGCAGGCGGCCGGCATGCCCGGCCTGCAGGCCGACGTGGACCAGCAGCTCCCGGACCCGCGTGTCGATTTCCTGTTTGTCGCGCAGCAGCCCGTGCGTGATGATCGGTTCGGCGATGCTGAAGCCGACGGTCTTGCGCGGATCCAGGGACGCGTAGGGGTCCTGGAAAATGTACTGGATTTCCTGCCGCAGGCGCTGCCGCCGGGCGCGGTCCATCCGGAAGATGTCCTGGCCCTGGTACAGGATGCTGCCCGCGGACGCCGGCACCAGCTGCTGGATCGACTTGCCGACGGTGGTCTTTCCGCTGCCGGATTCGCCCACCAGCGCCAGCGTCTCGCCGGGGTACAGATCGAAGCTGACGTGCTCGACGGCATGCACGTGGTGCGTCGCCCGGCCCAGGAAGTCGCGCGCCACGTCGAAGCGCGTGGACAGGTCGCGCACCTGCAGGAGGGGCGCGCCGTAGTCGGCCGTGTCCTGGGCGCGGGTGGCGCCCAGCGTTTCCAGGGTGCCGTCCTCGCGCAGCTGGACCAGGGGCGTCCGGTAGGGCAGCGGCTTGCCCTGCAGGGCCCCCAGCCGGGGGACGGCCGCCAGCAGCGCCTGCGTGTACGGATGCCGGGGACGGTTGAAGACGTCCGCTACGGGGCCTTCCTCGACCTTTTTCCCGTGGCGCATGACCACGACGTCGTCGGCGACCTGGGCCACGACGCCCATGTCGTGGGTGATGAAGATCACCGCCGTGCCGAACCGGGACTGCAGGTCGCGGATCAGGTTCAGGATCTGGGCCTGTATGGTGACGTCCAGCGCGGTCGTGGGTTCGTCGGCGATCAGCAGTTGGGGCTGGCAGGCCAGCGCCATGGCGATCATCACCCTCTGGCGCTGTCCGCCCGACAATTGGTGGGGATAGCGGTCCAGGACCTGCTCGGCATCGGGCATGCGCACGGCGTCCAGCATTTCCTTCGCCTTGCGCCGGGCGGGCGCCGCGCCCAGGCGCTGGTGCAGCATGATGGCTTCCATGATCTGGGCGCCGACGCTGAAGACGGGGTCCAGCGAGGTCATGGGTTCCTGGAAGATCATGGAGATTTCATTGCCCCGCAGGCGATGCAGGCGGGACGTCGAGGCGCGGACGATGTCCAGCGGCCCGTCCTTCGCCTGGAACAGGGCCTGGCCGGACAGGATCCGGCCCGGCGTGTAGTCCAGCAGCCGCATCAGGGCCATGGACGTCACGGATTTGCCGGAGCCCGATTCGCCCACGATGGCCAGCGTCCGGCCCGCGGCCACCTCGAAGCTGAGATCGCTCACGGCCTCGAAGGGCCCGTCGGGCGTCGGGAATGCGATGGTCAGGCGGCGAAGCGACAGTAAAGGAGCGACGGCTGGCGGCATGGTGGGGGCGGGCTGTCCGTGGTTCAGGCCCGGTGCGGAGACGACGGAGGCATTCCCGATCTTAAGTCCCCCCGCACGCCTCCGGTACGCTGATTTACCCCAAGTTACCGTCCGGCGGCGCCCCCGGGCTTTCAGGACGGTGTCGCGGACCCCTGCGCGCCCAGGCTGGCCTGCAGCATGGACGCGACCCGGACGATGCACTGGCGCAGCCAGATGACTTCGGCCGCGCCGTGGCAGCGGCGGTGCCACAGCAGGTAGAAGCGCATGGCCGGGAAGGGGAAGGGCGAGGGCAGGATGGTGATGGGCAGATAGCGGGCGTAGTGCTGGGCGAACTGCCGCCCCGTGGTGAAGACCAGGTCGGTGCGCAGCAGCATGCCCGCGACCTGGCCGAAATAGGGGATGGTCATCTGGATGTTGCGCCGCAGGCCCTGGGCGGCCAGATAGCCGTCGATGAAGCTCTGCCGTTCGGAGACGTAGGGAAAGGGCGCCAGGTGGGGCAGTTCCAGATACTGCTTCAGGCTCAGTTCCCGGTGCGCGATGGGGTTCTGGCTGCCCACCATGCAGACGACTTCGTCGTCGAACAGCCGCGCCATGTGCATCTGGGGCGGCGGTTCCAGCCAGTTGCCGATCACCACGTCCAGACCGCCGTCCTCCAGGCCGCCGGCGTAGTCGTAATCGGCATTGATCGGGTGTACGATGAATTTGGCATGGGGCGCTTCGCGGCGCAGGATTTCGGCGATGTTCGGCAGGAACATCGCATCCAGGTAGTCGGGGGCGCCCAGGTGGAATTCGCGCGTCGAATGGGCCGGATCGAATTCTCCGGGAGGCTGGGTGATGCGCTCGATGGCGGACAGCGCTTCGTTGGCATGGGCCAGCAGTTCCTGGCCGCGTTCGGTGGCGACCATGCCGGTCTTGCTGCGCACCAGGATCGGGTCGCCGGTGATGTCGCGCAGCCGCCGCAGCGAATTGCTGAGCGCGGGCTGGGAAAGGCCCAGCTTGATCGCGGCGCGCGACACGCTCTGTTCGGTCAGCAGGATCTGCAGGATGCGCAGCAGGTGGGTGTCCATGGAATCACGGGTTTTGCTCATGCGGACCATTATTCACGGCGCGGGCGTCGGCGTCCATGATCAGCGACCCTGATACCCCCCATCATCGTTCGTGAATGCCGGGGCTTGCGGCTTGGTGCTATCTTGGATCCAACACCCGGCTTGAATATAAAAGGTATCCCGATGGAGACAACAGCCATTCGCTTTCAGTATCGCGGTCAGGTCCACGAGGTCGCTGATCAGCCCACCACCCGCACCGTGCTGCAGTATCTGCGCGAGGACCTGGGCTGCATGGGCACCAAGGAAGGTTGCGCCGAAGGCGACTGCGGCGCCTGTACCGTGATGGTGGCCGAACCCGACGGCCAGGGCGGCGTGACGATGCGCGCGGTCAACTCCTGCATCCAGTTCCTGCCCACCCTGGACGGCAAGGCGCTGTATACGGTCGAGGACCTGCGCCAGCCCGACGGCTCGCTGCATCCGGTGCAGCAGGCCATGGTGGACTGTCATGGATCCCAGTGCGGTTTCTGCACGCCCGGCTTCGTCATGTCGCTGTGGGGCATGTACCTGGCCCATGGCCCGCAGGACCCGGCGCCCTCCCGCACGCAGATCGACGATGCCCTGTCGGGCAATCTGTGCCGCTGCACGGGCTATCAGCCCATCATCCGAGCCGCCGACGAGATGTACCAGTATCCGGCGGTCGAGTTCGACCGCGCCGCGCTGGTGAAGACCCTGGCCACGCTGCAGCGCGAGGACGTGTTTTCCTACACGCACGACGGCCACACCTTCCATGCGCCGCGCACCCTGGCCCAGCTGGCGCAGTTGCGCCTGGATCATCCGGACGCCCGCATCCTGGCCGGCAGCACCGACGTCGGCCTGTGGGTGACCAAGCAGCAGCGCGACCTGCCGCATCTGATCTACATCGGCCAGGTGCGCGAACTGCGCGACATCCACGAAGAAGGCGACGACCTGATCATCGGGGCGGGCGCCCTGCTGAACGACGCCTACGATGCGCTGGTGGCGCATATCCCGGAACTGGCCGAATTGCGCCAGCGCTTCGCCTCCTTCCCGATCCGCAACGCCGGCACGCTGGGCGGCAACGTGGCCAATGGCTCGCCCATCGGCGATTCCATGCCTGCGCTGATCGCCCTGGGCGCCAGCATCATCCTGCGCCGCGGCGACCGGGTCCGGGAACTGCCGCTGGAAGACTTCTATCTGGCCTATCAGAAGAACGCCGCCGAAGCGGGCGAATTCGTGCAGGGCCTGCGCGTGCCGGTCCGGGTGGCGGGCCGCCAGTTCCGCGCCTACAAATTGTCCAAGCGCTTCGACCAGGACATCTCCGCCGTCTGCGCCGCGTTCGCCGTGGTGCTGGACGAGGCCGGGCAGGTGCGGCAGCTGCGCACCGGATTCGGGGGCGTGGCCGCCACGCCCTGCCGGGCGCGGGCGGTGGAAGCTGCCCTGCAGGGCCAGGCATGGGACGAAACCCGCGTGCGCGCGGCCATGCAGGCCGTCGCCCAGGACTTCAAGCCCCTGACCGACATGCGGGCCAGCAGCGACTATCGCCTGCTGGCTTCGCAGAATCTGCTGTATCGCTTTTATCTGGAAACCGCCCCTGGGGCGCCGTTGGCGACGCATCAGGTGAATACGGCCAATCTGGCCGAACTTGCTTGAGGAGCCCGACATGAACATGCGTGTCAACATTCCGGTCGAACTGGACCGGCTGGCGATCGGCAACGACAGCATCCCGCGTCCGGTGGTGGGCGAGCCGGCCGCGGGCGCGGCCAGTCCGCACGAATCGGCCGCGCTGCACGTCAGCGGCGAAGCCGTCTACACCGACGACATCCCCGAATTGCGCAATACCGTGTATGCGGCGCTGGGCCTGTCCGACAAGCCCCACGCCCGCGTCGCCGCCATGGATCTGGACGCCGTGCGCCAGGCGCCGGGCGTGCTGGCCGTGCTGACGGCCAAGGACATCCCCGGCGTGAACGACTGCGGCCCGGTCGTCGCCGACGACCCCATCCTGGCCGATGGCATCGTGCAGTACGTCGGGCAGCCGATGTTCGTGGTGGTGGCCAGAACCGTGGACCAGGCGCGGCGCGCCGCGCGTCTGGGGAAAATCAGCTACGAGGAACTGCCTTTCCTGCTGACGCCCAAGCAGGCCAAGGACGCCGGCGTGGGCACGACCGATGAATTGCGCCTGATCAAGGGCGACGTGCAGAAAGCCCTGGACGGCGCCCCGGTGCGCCTGACGGGCGTGTTTTCCTGCGGCGGCCAGGAGCAGTTCTACCTGGAAGGCCAGATCGCCTATGCCATCCCGCGTGAAAAGGACGGCATGCAGGTGCTGTGCTCCACGCAGCACCCGACGGAAATGCAGCATGCCGTGGCGCATGCCCTGGGCTGGCAGCGCCATCAGGTCGAGATCGAATGCCGGCGCCTGGGCGGCGGCTTCGGCGGCAAGGAATCCCAATCCGCGATGTTCGCCTGCGTGGCGTCCGTCTGCGCCGCGAAGCTGCAGCGGCCGGTGAAGCTGCGGGCCGACCGCGACGACGACATGATGATCACGGGCAAACGCCACGGCTTCTATTTCGAATACGACGTCGGCTTCGATCAGGACGGCCTCATCCTGGGCGTGCGCCTGGACATGACCTTGCATTCGGGCTATTCGGCGGATCTGTCCGAGGCCGTCGCCAGCCGCGCGCTGGCGCACTTCGACAATGCCTATTACATTCCGGCGGCCGATATCCATACGATGTGCGGCAAGCTCAACACGCAGTCGGCCACGGCCTTCCGCGGCTTCGGCGCGCCGCAGGGCGCCCTGGTCACCGAAGTGCTGATCGACCGCGTGGCCCGCCAGCTGGGCAAGGATCCGCTGGACGTGCGCTATCTGAACCTGTATGGCGTCGAGTCGCGCAACACGACCCCCTATGGCGAGGTCGTCGAGGGCAATCTGCTGCACCCCATCATCAGCGAACTGGAAGCTTCTTCCGACTACCGCGCCCGCCGCGAGGCGGTGCGGGACTTCAACGCCCACAGCACTGTCCTGAAGAAGGGCCTGGCGCTGACCCCGGTGAAGTTCGGCATTTCCTTCAACGTGCCGGCCTTCAACCAGGCCGGCGCCCTGGTGCACATCTATCGCGACGGCTCGGTGCTGCTGAACCACGGCGGCATCGAAATGGGCCAGGGGCTGAACACCAAGGTCGCGCAGATCGTCGCCAACACCCTGGGCCTGGACCTGGAGTGCGTGCGCGTCACCGCCACGGATACGTACAAGGTCGTCAACACCTCGGCCACGGCGGCGTCCACCGGGTCCGACCTGAACGGCAAGGCGGCCGAAGACGCCGCCCTGACCCTGCGCGCCCGCCTGGCCGATTTCGCCGCCCGCAAGTACGGCGGCAAGGCCGAGGACGTGTCCTTCGCCTGGCGGCAGGTCAGCGTCAACGGCAAGACCCTGCCGTTCGCGCAACTGGTCGAAGAGGCCTACTGGGATCGCGTGCAGCTGTGGTCCGACGGCTTCTACAAGACGCCCGGCATCAGCTGGGACAAGGCCACCAGCCGCGGCAATCCCTTCTTCTACTACGCCTTCGGCGCCGCCGTGTCCGAGGTCGTCGTCGACACCTTGACGGGCGAATGGAAGCTGCTGCGGGCCGACATCCTGCACGACGCGGGGGCCTCCATCAATCCGGCCATCGACATCGGCCAGATCGAGGGCGGCTACATCCAGGGCATGGGCTGGCTGACCACGGAAGAGCTGGTCTGGCGAGACGATGGCCGCCTGACCACGCATGCGCCGTCGACCTACAAGATCCCGGCCATCAGCGACTGCCCGCGCGATTTCCGCGTGCGGCTGTTCAAGGCCCGTAATCACGCGGATTCGGTCCATCATTCCAAGGCCGTGGGCGAACCGCCGCTGGTGCATGGCGTCAGCGTCTTCAATGCCATCGCCGATGCGCTGTCCGCGCTGGGCGACGGGCGTGAATCGCCCGAACTGTCCGCCCCGGCCACCCCGGAAGCCATCCTGATGGCGGCCGAAGACCTGCGGCAGCGTCACGCCGCCGCGGCTTGAGGACACCGGCATGACTGCCTGGATCGATCAGGCGCTCTGGTGCCTGGACCGCCAGCAGCCCGCGGTGCTGATCAGCGTCGCCTCCGTGCGCGGGTCGGCGCCCCGGGAAGCCGGCGCCAAGATGCTGGTGTCGGCGGGCCATCAATGGCTGACGATCGGCGGCGGCCAGCTGGAATGGCAGGCCACGCGGCTGGCGCGCGAACACCTGGGCAATGCGGATCATCCGGACCGCTGGGTCCGGGACATGCCGCTGGCCGCCTCGGCGGGCCAATGCTGCGGCGGCCTGGTGACGCTGCTGTTCGAGCGCCTGCGGGACACCGATCGCGCCTGGCTGCGGGATGCCTGCGACCGCCTGCGGCGCCAGGAATCGTTCGAGCGCGAGGTCGGCGTGGGCGGTCCGGGCGTGACCCCCTGGGTCCGCCTGCAGGCTCCGGCCGCCGCGTCGCATCCGGCCAACCGCTTCCAGGCGGCCCGCCTGCTGGATCCTTCCGACCCCCGGGGGTGTCCCGTGCTGACGGAACCCCTGCGGCCCGATTCCCTGCAGATCCTGGTCTTCGGGGCGGGGCACGTGGGCCATGCCCTGGTCAGCATCCTGGGCACCTTGCCCTGCCGCGTCACCTGGGTCGATGCGCGGGAAGATCTGTTTCCCGACGTCGTCGCCCCGAACGTCGTCATCGAGGCCACCGACACGCCCGAGGCCGTCATCGATCAGGCGCCCGCGGGCAGCTGCTACCTGGTCATGACGCATGATCACGCCCTGGACCAGCATCTGTGCGAACAGATCATGAAGCGCGACGACGCGGCCTATTTCGGCCTGATCGGCTCGGCCACCAAATGGCACAAGTTCCGGCAGCGCTTCGCGGCGCGCGGCATCCCGCCCGAACGCTATGCGCGGATCACCTGCCCGATCGGCGAGCCGGGGATCGAGGGCAAGCAGCCCGCCGTGATCGCCGTGTCCGTGGCGGCGCAGCTGATGCGGCTGCGCACCCAGCGGGAACATCGCGCGACGCAGGCCGACCTTGCCGTGACGCACTGATTCGAACAGGGCAGCCGGCCTCTCGCGCCGCTGCCGAAAAATACCCTCAGGAGACACCATGACCTCGACGTCAAACGCCCAAGTTGTGCCCGATGTGCAGGCCTATCGCGCCCAGTTGCTGTATTTTCGCGATACGCCCAAGGCCGAGGACGAGGCCTGTGAATGGGTCCGGGACGGCCTGCTGGTGGTGCGCGACGGCGTGATCGAGCAGTGCGGCGACTACGACGCACTGGCGCCCGGGCTGCCGGCGGGCGTCGCCGTGCACGACTGGCGCGGCCGCCTGATTACGCCGGGGTTCATCGATACGCACATCCACTATCCGCAGACCGACATGATCGCGTCGCCCGCGCCCGGCCTGCTGCCCTGGCTGGAAACCTACACGTTTCCCACCGAACGGCGCTTCGAGAACCCCGACTACGCCCGGGAAGTGGCGAAGTTCTTCCTGGATGAGCTGCTGCGCTGCGGCACCACCACGGCCCTGGTGTATTGCACCGTGCACCCCGGGTCGGCCCAGGCCTTCTTTGAGGAAAGCCATGCCCGCAACCTGCGCATGGTGGCCGGCAAGGTCATGATGGACCGCAACTGCCCGGAATACCTGCGCGACACGGCCGAATCCGGCGCGCGGGACAGCGAGGCGCTGCTGCAGCGCTGGCACGGCACGGGCCGCCAGATGTATGCGCTCACGCCGCGCTTCGCCCCCACGTCCACCCCCGAACAGCTGGGGCGCTGCCGCGAACTGGCGCAGCGCTATCCCGACGTATTCATCCAGTCGCACGTCTCGGAGAACCAGGACGAGGTGAAGTGGGTGATGTCCCTGTTCCCCGGGCACCGCAGCTATCTGGACATCTATGACGACTACGGTCTGCTGCGCCCCCGCGCCGTGTACGGGCACTGCGTCTGGCTGGACGACGACGACCGCCGCCGCATGCGCGATGCCGGCGCCGTGGCGGCGCACTGCCCCACGTCCAACCAGTTCCTGGGCAGCGGCCTGTTCGATTTCGCCGCCGCCAAGAACTTCGGCATGCCCGTGACCCTGGCCACGGACGTGGGCGGGGGATCGTCCTTTTCCATGCTGCAGACCATGAACGAGGCCCACAAGGTCGCCCGCCTGTCGGGCCACCACCTGACGGCCCGGCGCATGTTCTGGCAGGCCACCCAGGGCGCCGCCAAGCACCTGGGCCTGACCGGGCAGATCGGCACGCTGGAAGCCGGCGCCGAAGCCGACTTCATCGTCCTGGATCCGGGGGCCACTCCGCTGCTGGAGCGTCGCACCGCCCGCGCCGAATCCTTGGAAGAACTGCTGTTCGCCCTGGCCATGCTGGGCGACGACCGCGCGATCGCCGCGACCTACGCGGCGGGCCGGGAAGTGCATCGGCGGAATTAATCCATGCGTCACGAAGACCTGCCATAATCAGGCGCATGGAAAAGTTCATGGATACCCCCCGCCCGACGCGGCTGCCGCCGCTGGTGCCGTTTGCCAGCTACGACGATGCCGACGCCGCCGTCGATCAGCTGATTCACCTGTATCAGCGCAACACCGCGTTCATCCGCGATGCGTTCCGGGAATACGGCGCCGGCACGCTGGAAGTGGGGCAGCGCGTGCGGGCCTGCTATCCGGCCATCCGCATCCGCATCAACACCTATCCGGACGTGGACAGCCGCCTGTCCTACGGCCACCTGGTCGAGCCCGGCGTCTACATGACCACGGTGACGCGTCCGGCGCTGTTCCATGACTATCTGCGCGAACAGGTGCGCCTGCTGCTGCGCAATCACCGCGTGCCGGTGGAGATCGGCGAATCGGACCTGCCGATCCCCCTGCATTTCGCCTTCCCGGAAGGCGAATACGCCCAGGGCGAATATTCCGAGGTCCCGGGCCATACGCTGCGCGATCATTTCGACGTGCCGGACCTGTCCGTCACGGACGACGCCATCGTCAACGGCACCTGGCGCGGCCGGGCGAACCAGCCCCGGCCGCTGGCGCCCTTCACGGGCCCGCGCATCGATTATTCGCTGCAGCGCCTGCAGCACTACACCGGCACCTCGCCCACGCATTTCCAGGATTTCGTCCTGTTCACGAACTATCAGTTCTATGTGGACGAATTCGTGAAATGGGCGCGGGCCACGCTGGCGACCGGGGCGGGCGGCTATACCGCGCTGGTGGAACCCGGCAATCACATCGTCACGCAGGAAACCGCCGCCCAGGAAGCCCCGCCGCTGGCCTTCACCCCGCAGATGCCCACCTATCACCTGAAGCGCGAAGGCCATACCGGCATCACGCTGATCAACATCGGGGTGGGGCCGTCCAACGCCAAGACCATCACGGACCACGTGGCGGTGCTGCGGCCGTCGGCCTGGCTGATGCTGGGCCATTGCGCGGGCCTGCGCACCACCCAGCGCCTGGGCGATTACGTGCTGGCCCACGGCTACGTGCGTCAGGACCACGTGCTGGACGACGACCTGCCCCTGTGGGTGCCGGTGCCGCCGCTGGCCGAAGTCCAGGTAGCCCTGGAAGACGCCGTGGCCGAGGTCGCCGGCCTGTCGGGCTGGGAACTGAAGAAGATCATGCGCACCGGCACGGTCGCCACCATCGACAACCGCAACTGGGAACTGCGCGACCAGCAGGAACCCGTGCAGCGCCTGTCGCAGTCGCGGGCCATCGCCCTGGACATGGAATCGGCCACCATCGCCGCCAACGGCTTCCGCTTCCGGGTGCCCTACGGCACGCTGCTGTGCGTGTCCGACAAGCCCCTGCACGGCGAACTGAAGCTGCCCGGCATGGCCAGCGCCTTCTATCGCACCCAGGTCAACCAGCACCTGCACATCGGCATCCGGGCCCTGGAACGCCTGCGCGAGATGCCCGGCGAGCGTCTGCATTCGCGTAAACTGCGCAGCTTCATCGAAACCGCATTTAAATAATCATGGCCCTGCGCGCCACCATCTACAAAGCCGAAATCAACGTCGCCGACAACGATCGCGGCTATTACGGCAGCCATGCCGTCACCGTGGCGCGGCATCCGTCCGAGACCGACGAGCGCCTGATGGTGCGCCTGCTGGCCTACGCCCTGTGGGTGCAGGCCGACGAGCGGCTGGTCTTCACCCGGGGCCTGAGCGACACCGACGAGCCCGACCTGTGGAACCTGGACCTGACCGGCGCCGTGCAGCAGTGGGTCGAGATCGGCCTGCCCGACGATCGCCGCCTGCTGAAGGCATGCGGCCGCGCCGAACAGGTCGTCGTCCTGGCATACGGGCGCGGCGTGGACGTCTGGTGGGCGGGGGTGCGCAACAAGGTCGCCCGCGCCGGCAACCTGCAGGTCTATGCCCTGGACGCGGAAGCCACGAAGACCCTGGCCGCGCTGGCGGACCGCACGATGAATCTGAGCGTCAACGTCACCGACCGCAGCGCCTGGGTGTCTTGCGAACGCGGCGACGTCAGCCTGGACGTGCGCAGCCTGCGCAGCGTTGACTGACGGGTTCTCGGAACACAGTCATGGCCGCTGCGACGAGCAGCGGCGACAACTTTCCTTGTGAACAGTGTTTGAGATGTCTTCTTGGGAGGAGGCGTTTTCTTCAATCTAAATAGTTAACTATTTTGTATCTATTGAAGTTCTTGATCGTTGACAAAATAATTTCTACACCTATACTGGTGATTGCCGGGGCAGGTTTCCGAGTCGGGTAGCACAAGACTAGACGAAGGAGCATGGGTGTGAGCAGTCACGACAACTTGGCATCAGGAAAGACTTCCGGGCGCGGGCCCCTGGCGGGATGCCGTGTGCTGGAGCTGGGGTCCACTGTGGCGGGGCCTTTCTGTGCGCGGCTGCTCGCCGACTTTGGCGCTAGCGTGATCAAAGTCGAACAGAAGGACGGCGATGCGGTGCGCGCTATGGGCAAGATCAAGCAGGGGCGCTCGCTGTATGGCGCTTCCATTCTTCGCAACAAGCGCATCATCTCGATCGACCTGCATACATCGCAGGGACGTGAAATCGTCAAGAGGCTCTGCGCTCGCACCGACATCGTCGTCGAGAACTTCCGGCCGGGAACGCTGGAGCGCTGGGGGCTGGGATATCCGGTGCTGAAGGCGCAGAATCCCGGTCTCGTTCTGGTGCGCATCAGCGGCTACGGACAGGACGGCCCATATAGTCAACGTCCCGGCTACGGTGTGGTGTGCGAGGCCTTTAGCGGGTTGCGTGAGCTGACCGGGGATCCGGACCGCCCGCCGGCGCGCGTTTCGGTCTCGCTGACTGACTACATCACCGGTCTGTATGCGGCGTTCGGCGCGGTGATGGCGATCTTGGAGCGCACTCGCAGCGGCGAGGGCCAGGTTGTCGACGCCGCGCTTTATGAGGCGGCCTTCAGCTTCATGGAGCCGCACATTCCGGCGTTTCAACAGCTCGGCGTGGTTGCTACCCGCACGGGATCCAGGTTGCCCAATCACACCCCCAATACCTTGTATACCAGCGCCGACAGGCGCCATATCCACATTACAGCGGGTTCCCAGAGCGTTTTCCGGCGCTTGGTTCAAGCCATGGGGCGCCCGGAGTTGCTGGACGATCCGCGGTTTTCCACTCCCGTGGCCCGTTCGGCTCACGAGGATGACGTGGACGAAGTCGTCGGCGCGTGGGTCGGCAGCCTGCCTCTCGCCGAGGTGGAATCGCAGTTGGCTTGTGCGGGCGTTCCGGCGTCGCGAATTTTCAACATACGAGATATTTTCGATGACCCGCACTATCGCGCTCGCGGGATGGTTGCGACCCCGGAGGACTCGATCCTGGGACCGGTGGCCATGGCCAATGTGGTGCCACGCTTGTCACGCACTCCTGGAGAGGTCGCGTGGGCGGGGCACGATACCGGTGAGGATACGGTGCAGATACTGCGTGATGAACTCGATATGTCCGAGCCGCAGATACAGGAGCTGCTGCGCGAGGGGGTCGTTCACGATGCGACGACCGGGTGCTCCGTCATGGCCACAGGAGGTCAATCATGAATCAGGTTTCTGACTGGGGCGCCTCTGAGCTTGATCAGTTGCGTACGCTCGATGAACGCGAGCAGTGGGCCCTGCGCATGGGCGGGGAACGGAAGCTTCAGCGCCGGCGTGAAGCGGGAATCCTGAACGCCCGTGAGCGCATCGAACACTTTGTCGACCCGGGCAGTTACATCGAGAGCGGGCTGCTGGCCGTCTCGTCCGCGGTGCTGGCGGATCGCGACAGCACACCTGCGGACGCCAAGGTCGCGGGCTTTGCCAAAGTTGGCGGCCGTCCGGTCGGTGTCGTCGCCAATGACTTCACGGTCAAGGGCGCTTCCAGCAGCCTGACCAATATGAAGAAGATCGCGCACGTCAAGCGAGTGGCCACCGATCGTGGATTCCCTCTGGTGTTCTTCGGGGAATCGTCGGGGGCGAGGATGCCCGACAACATGGGTGCGCGGGGGATGGGAACGTTGCTCGGCAACGATCCGCAGCAGTACGTGCGCCAGCGTGAAACGCCGTGGGCGTCCGCCATATTGGGGCAGTGCTATGGCTCGTCGGCCTGGTATTCGTGCTTGTCCGATTTCACGGTCATGCGCAAGGGATCCACGCTCGCGGTTGCCAGTCCCGTGCTGGCTTCGTTGGCGATCGGACAGACGGTCGATTCAGAAGACCTGGGCGGCTGGGAGTTGCACAGTCGCACCACCGGCCTCGTCGATTGTGTCGTCGAGACGGACGAGGAAGCCATTGCGCTGGTGCAACGCTTCCTTTCATACCTGCCGTCCCACAACCAGGAAGCTCCTCCGTGCAGCGAACCTCTGGCCCCCGAGGAAAAATACGCTGACCTCGCCGCCGTGGTGCCCGACAACCGCCGCCGTGTGTATGACGTCCATAAAGTCATTAGGGGTGTCGTGGACGCAGGTAGCCTGCTTGAGTTCAAGCCGGCTTTCGGGCGCTCGCTCGTTACCGGCCTGGCGCGGATCGAAGGCCGGACCGTCGGTATCGTGGCTAACAACCCTATGGCCAAATCGGGTGCCATGGATGTGGCTGCATGCGAGAAGGCGACACGTTTCGTCGTGCTGTGTGATTCTTTCAATATCCCGTTGGTGCTGCTGGTCGACACCCCCGGCTTTGTCATCGGCATCGAGGGAGAGCGCATGAAGGCGCCCGGCAAGATCATGAACTTCATGACGGCTCTGCAGATGTGTACGGTGCCCAAGCTCTCGGTGATCATGCGCAAGAGCTACGGCCAAGCCTATCTGAATATGGGCGGCGGGCGCAATTCTGATGAAGTCGCTGCCTGGCCCATAGCGGAAATCAGTTTCATGGACCCTGACTATGCCGTGCGTGTGGTCACGTGGGGGCGCGATGCCGACGACGGTGCGCTTCAGGCGCTCCGGGAACAGATGGAGCGTGACAGCAACGTATGGGGGCTGGCCGAAATTTATGCTGCCCAATCTGTCATCCGTCCCGAAGATACGCGCCGGTACCTGGCTCAAATGCTGGGTGTGCATGCCATGCGCCGCAGCCATGGCGTCGGGCAGCATCGCATGGCGTCTTGGCCGACGACCTACTGAGTGGATCGGAGACAGTTTGACTTTTGCACGACGAGGAGACGGACAAATGGCAAAGGTAGAGTTGGGTTCGCCGGTAACGGGCACGGTCTGGAAGGTAGAGCGCGCGACTGGAGATTCGGTCGGTGAAGGGGATGTCATCCTTATCCTCGAATCCATGAAGATGGAAATACCGCTTGAATCAAGCGCAGATGGTGTCATTGTCGAGTTGCGTGTGAAGCCGGGCGAAGCCGTCGAAGAGGAGCAGATCCTGTGTGTGCTGGAAACGTGAATGCAGTGCCGGATGTCGATGCATCGGTCGTGTCCGAGCTGGGGTTTCGCCGAGGAGAATCCCGCAAGCTGGGAGGGGACGATGCTGTAGAACGACAGCACGCGAAGGGGAGGCTGACCGTCCGTGAACGCATCGCCGCAATGACCGATCCAGGCAGTTTCCGCGAAATCGGCACTCTGGCGGGCACAGGGCGCTATGACGAGCACAACCGCCTGGTGTCCGTGACGCCGGCGCCCTATGTGGCCGGCCTGGCGCGGATCGATGGTCGCGCCGTGGCCATAGGCGGAGAGGATTTCACGGTGCGAGGGGGAACCACATTCGGCAGCCTGAGACGCAAGGGTGGGCAGGGCGGCTTCATCGAGGATCTGGCGCATCATTACCGTGTCCCGCTGGTCAACCTGATCGACGGCGCGGGGGGCAGCGTGTTGTCCATCAAGCGTCGCGGGCACAGTGTGTTCCCGGGGGTGCATGGTTTCGAGCGATCGGTTGGCTTGTTGGGAACCGTGCCTGTGGTTTGCGCGGTGCTGGGAACCGCAGCCGGCGGGCCCGCCGGGCGGGCGATCCTGTCTCATTTTTCCGTCATGGTGCGCGACAACAGCCAGGTCTTTGCAGCGGGCCCTCCGGTGGTCAAGCGGTCGCTCGGGCAGGAGATCGACAAGAATGACCTGGGCGGCGCCGCCGTGGCGGTGGACAAAGCTGGCACCATCCACAATGCGGCGGTGTCCGAAGAAGATGCGTTCGCGCAAATCAGGAGATTCCTCAGTTTCATGCCGGACAATGTCTGGCAGCTGCCGCCGCGTGGCGATGCAAGCGACCCGGTCGACCGCTGTGACGAACGTTTGGCCAGCATCGTGCCGCAGCGGCGGACCCAGGCCTACAACATGCACAGGCTGGTGAAGCTGGTATGCGACGAGGGTTCGACTTTCGAGCTGCAGCCCACTTACGGCAAGGCAGTCATCACATTGCTGGCCCGCTTGGGCGGGCGCCCGGTTGGAATCGTGGCGAACAATCCGATGGTCTATGGCGGCGCCATGGATGTCCATGCAGCGCGCAAGCAGATTCACTTCATGGATCTCTGCGATACGTTCCATATCCCCATCGTGTTTTTCGTGGATGTTCCGGGTTTCATGGTCGGCCTGCGGGCCGAGGAAGCGGGGACCTTGCGCGAGGGCATGCGCGCCGTGTTCTTTGCCGGGCAGTTGTCGGTGCCGACCATCACCCTGGTCGTGCGCAAATGCTATGGCATGGCGGGCATGGCCACTTGCAACAAGAACGACGTGGATTTGAAACTGGCCTGGCCCACGGCCGAATGGGGGTCTTTGCCGGTTGAGGGCGGGGTGGCGGCCGCGTTCCGCGGAGACATCATGGCGGCGCCTGACCCGGCCGCCCGCGAGAAGGAAATCGAGGCGGAATTTCGGCCCTATGCTTCGCCTTTCCGTACCGCAGAGGCCTTTGCTGTCGAGGAAATCATCGATCCGCGCGAGACGCGGCCAGTGCTGTGCGAATTCGTCGCGCTTGCCGAGGCCCGCCTGCAGTCGGGTCTTGGCAAGCGCTCTCGTTCCGGAGTGCAGCCGTAGAACGCTGCCGGGCCCTGCCGAAGGAGACAAGGACAAATATATGGGCAACAGAAAAGTGTTGATCGCCAATCGTGGCGAGATTGCATGCCGCATCATGCACAGCTGTCGCCAACTGGGGGTTTCCACTGTTGCGGTGTTTTCCGAGGCCGACCGTGAGGCGATGCACGTTCAGCTTGCGGACGAGGCGGTATTCGTCGGTGCCGCGCCGGCGCGTGAGAGCTATCTGCGTGTCGATGCGATTCTTGATGCCGCGCGACGGACGGGAGCCAATGCGGTTCATCCGGGCTATGGCTTTTTGTCTGAGAACGCGGATTTCGCTGCGGCCGTCCAGGATGCCGGACTGATCTGGATAGGGCCGGCGCCTGCCTGCATTGCCGCAATGGGCGACAAGGAGCGCGCGCGCCAGATTGCTGATGCGGCCGGGGTGCCCGTACTTCCGGGCAGCCGCCGCTTTGAGCCTCATGATCTGGATGGCCTCGAGGAGGAGGCCCGGCGGCTGGAGTATCCGCTGCTGGTGAAGGCGGCTGCTGGGGGCGGCGGCATCGGGATGCGCCGGGTGGACCGGGAGTCGGATCTGCATCAGGCTGTGCAGGCCACTCAATCGATGGCGGCCAAGGCTTTCGGCGACGGGAGCGTGTACCTGGAGCATTACGTCTCTTCCGCCCGGCACGTCGAAGTGCAGGTATTCGGTTATGGGGATGGGAGCGGCGTTCATCTTTTTGATCGGGACTGTTCCGTGCAGCGCCGATTCCAGAAAGTGGTGGAGGAAGCGCCGGCTCCGGGGATCCCGGGCGAGGTCCGGGATGTACTGTATCGCTCGGCCCTGTCTCTGGTTCGGGCGCAGAAATACTCGGGGGCGGGGACGGTCGAATTCGTGTTCGACCGGCACAGAGAACGCGCCTGGTTTCTAGAGATGAATACGCGTATTCAGGTCGAGCATCCCGTGACGGAATTGATCACAGGTATCGATCTGGTAGGCTGGCAGCTCGAGCAGGCGTTCGGCTCGCTGCAGCGAGTTCCTCAGGAGGCCATTCGCGCCAGTGGGCATGCGGTCGAATGCAGGCTGTATGCAGAGCGTCCGGAGAAGGGCTTTCTTCCGTCTCCGGGGCCTCTGGAGGAACTGCGTTGGCCGGAAGAATCCGATGGGCTGCGGATAGACACAGGAGTTCGCGAGGGTGATCGGGTCACGCCTTACTACGATCCGATGATCGCCAAGTTGGCTGCATGGGGAGTGGACAGGTCCGCCGCCATCCACAGGCTTGAGCGTGCCTTGGCGGAGCTGAAGTTGAGCGGGTTGCGGACCAATGCTGAATTCCTGCGGCGGGTCCTCGGGGACGACGATTTTCTGCAGAGCAGAGTCGATACGGGGCTTGCAATGGCTGTGCTCGAGCGGTACGTCACACGTTGAACGAGGAATCATGATCAAGCGAGCAGAACATCCCGACCTTGAAAAAAAACCGCGTGTCCGCAAGACGGTTGAACGATCGGCGCCCGTCGACGTTCTGCAGGTGATGCGTGAACGGATTGCGACGTCCGAGCTTCCACCGGGAGCCAAGCTCAACGAATATGACCTTGCGAAAGAGTTCGACGTCCCTCGCACGCGGATCCGCGAGGTCTTCACGGCCCTCGAGCAGCGGGGGCTGATCGAAAGAATACCGAATCGGGGGGCTATGGTCGTGCGCCTCGAGCCTCAGCAAGTGTTCGACATCTACGACATGCGTGAGGTCCTGGAGGGGCTCTGCGCCAGGCTGGCTTGCCAGAATGCCGCGCCGGAGTCGTGGCAGGACCTGCTCGATCAGTTTTCAGGCCCGGTGGAAGAGGCCGTCAAGCGGGGGGATTTCGATGCCTATACCGAATTCTATGGGCAGTTTCGCAGGCGCTGCATAGAGGCAGCCAACAATCCGGTGCTGGCGCAGGCATTGGACAGCATTTATGAAAAGACGCAGGTACTCATACGCCGCATCGTCATTCTGCCGGGGCGCGGCGAGATCGGTGTGCGTGAGCACCGCGCCGTGCTGGAGGCGATGCGGCGAGGGGACGCAGAGGCCGCGGAGCATCTGCGACGCACGAACATCCGCAATGCCAAGGCTTTCCTGACACGGTATATCAAATACATTCTCTAGCGGTTCAAAGGAGACGGGAAGAGGCGCGGCACACCATCCACATTCGGTGGAGACCATAGAACGGGAGACAACGATGAAAGCACATCAGTTTCGTTTCACTGCGATTGCGATAGTTTGCAGCTTTGCCTTTGCCTGTTCAGCGCAGGCCGAAACAGATCAAGTGACGCTCGCGCGCCAGTTCGGAATCGGATATTTGCCCTTGGCCGTCATGCAGAACAAGGGGCTGGTCAAGAAGCATCTCGAGGCAGAAGGCCTGAAAGATACCAAGGTCAGCTGGATGCGGTTTGGTACGGGGTCTGCCGCCAATGATGCTCTGCTCTCCGGCCAGCTCAATTTTGCGGCAGGCGGCACGGGACCCGCCATCATTCTTTGGGACCGCACGCGATCGAGTGTTGATGTCAGGGGGGTGGCGGCGCTGAGTTCCATGCCGAACATGCTCGTGACCGCGGATCCCCGCATCAAGACGATCCAGGACCTTACCAACAAGGATCGTATTGCGATGGCTGGGGCGGGTTCGTCCGTGCAGACGGTATACCTGCAGATGGCCGTGTCCAAGATCTGGGGCATCAAGAACTACAAGAAACTGAATCCGCTCATGGTGAACCTTCCTCACCCTGAGGGCCTGAGGGCGGTGCTTTCCGGTTCCGGAGAGATTCGCTCCACATTCACCTCGCCGCCCTTCCAGTACATGGCGTTGGATCATCCCGGCGTGAAGGTCGTGCTCAATTCGTATGACGTCATGGGCGGGCCCAATACGTTCCTTATGGTCTGGGCCACGGACAAGTTCCGTACCGCCAATCCGAAAACCTATAAGGCGGTCCTGGGCGCGTTGAAGGAAGCAACCGCTTGGATCAACGATAACAAGCATGCGGCTGCACAGCTCTACGTCGAGGATGTTGGTGACAAATCCGACGTCCAGGCGATCGAGAAGATGATTCGCGACCCGCAGATACAGTACAAGATTGCGCCCGACCGGATCCTGCCCTACGCGCAGTTCATGCACAAGGTCGGCTCCATCAAGCATGATCCGAAGTCCTGGAAGGATTTGTTCTTCCCGGAAATTCACGATCTTGCGGGTAGCTGATGTCTCTGGACGTCCTTTCTGGAGTGGCTTATGGCTGAGCTTGTTGGCGGCGCTCCGTTGCTGGAAGTGACGGGCGTGACACTACGGTACAAGACCGCACGGCATCTGATCACGGCGACCTACAAAGTGAGTTTCCAGGTGCTGTCCGGCGATCGTTTTATCCTGCTCGGGCCCTCAGGCTGTGGCAAGTCCACGCTCCTGAAGGCGGTTGGAGGTTATCTGGCGCCGACTGAAGGTTCCATCCGCTTGCGCGGACGTGAGATCCGTGGGCCGGGGCCGGATCGCATGATGGTGTTTCAGGAGTTCGATCAGTTGCTGCCCTGGAAGACCATTTGCGAGAACGTGGCCTTTCCGCTCTGGAAAAGCGGCAAATGCGGGCGCCGGGAGGCTCGCGAAAAGGCGATGGAATACATCGACAAGGTCAACCTCAGCCAGTTCGCCGGCAATTATCCTCATACCCTGTCGGGGGGGATGAAGCAGCGAGTTGCCATCGCGCGCGGAATGGCGATGGAGCCCGACATTCTGCTGATGGACGAGCCCTTTGCTGCTCTGGATGCGCTGACGCGGCGCAAGATGCAAGATGAGTTGCTGCGCTTGTGGGAAGACACCCGCTTCACTGTCCTGTTCGTCACGCATTCCATCCCCGAGGCCATCCGCATCGGCAGCCGGATCCTGCTGCTTTCACCGCACCCGGGGCAGGTCAAGGCCGAACTGAACAGCCTGCGGCTGGACTGCGATGATGGCGTCCTGCGGAAGGGCCTTGAAGACCGCATTAACGATCTGCTGTTCGTGGATCGAGTGGAGGAAACGGAGGCGCCTCATGGATGAAACCACCAAATGGACGCCGCGTCCTGAAATTTATGGGAGCCCCGTGGCATCGGAGTCGTTCGGCGTGGTTGAAAAGCCGCTCTCGCTGTGGGAATGGATTTCCGGCATACCGGGGTTGCGCAAGAGCCTGGTGCTGGTCGGTCTGGCGATCATCTGGGAGTTGTATGCGCGCTATCTCAACAATTCCCTGCTGTTTCCCTCGCTGGGCGATACGTTCGGTGCTCTGGTCGCAGGAATCGTTTCTGGAGGGTTGTTGATCAAGATCTGGGCTTCAATCCGGGTTCTGCTCATCGGGTATGCAGTCGGCATGGCGTTAGCGGCTGCCATGACGGTGCTGGCCATCACTACGCGGGTCGGGGCGGATATTCTTGAAACTCTGACGGCGATGTTCAATCCGTTGCCGGCCATCGCCTTGCTACCCCTGGCGCTGATCTGGTTTGGCCTGGGAGAAGCCAGTCTCGTGTTCGTGCTGGTGCATTCCGTGCTGTGGGCGGTTACGCTCAATACGCACTCTGGATTCCGGAACGTATCACTGACGCTGCGCATGGTCGGGCGCAATTACGGATTGCGGGGGTTTTCCTATGTGTGCAGCATCCTCATTCCGGCCGCGCTGGCGAACATCCTGTCGGGCATGAAGATCGGATGGGCGTTTGCGTGGCGTACGTTGATCGCGGCCGAGCTTGTCTTCGGCGTCAGTTCAGGATCCGGAGGGCTGGGATGGTTCATTTATGAAAGGAAGAACATGCTTGATATCCCCAGCGTTTTCGCCGGCTTACTCGCCGTCATTCTTATCGGCCTGATCGTTGAGAATCTGATCTTCCGGACGCTCGAGAAGTACACCGTGCAGCGCTGGGGCATGCAGGTCTAGGAGCGCGAGCGTGTGGCACGGCCTGCTCCAAGCCGCCCCGTCGCTCCACGTGTATCTGGCCCTGGCTTCGATTACGCTTCTGGGAGGCGTGATGCGGGGCTTTTCAGGCTACGGTTCAGGTTTGCTCATGGCTCCCGTGTTCAGCCTTTTGCTGGCGCCCGCTGATGTCGTCGTCATCATTCTATTGCTGAACTTGCTGACTTCGCTGCAACTGATGCCGGTCTTCCTTCGTCGGGTCGACTGGCGCCTCACGTTTCGTCTCTTCGTCCCGTCGCTGGCGGGGTTGCCGGTCGGCCTGTATTTTCTGCATGGGGTCGATGCGATGATCTTGCGCAGGATCGTGGCCTTCCTGGTGATTCTGGTCGCGGTGTTGATGCTCAGCGGCTGGCATTATCGTGGACGCAGAGGCGTTTTTCAGGACGGCGTTGTGGGTGTCAGTAGCGGGTTCATGACCGCTGTGGGGGGCATAGGCGGGCCGCCCGTCATCCTGTATCTGCTGTCTGATCATACGCTGTCAGCAAGTGTTTTTCGAGCGGTCTGCCTGACGTATTTCAGCTTGGGACAGGTGGCGACTCTCATTCCGATGTCTGCGGGCGGCATAGTCACTGGGCACCAGTTGATCAATGTCGTGTTGCTGCTGCCGGTTGCCATGCTGGCCAATTTCCTGGGCGCCTTCCTGCACCGATGGGCCGAGGGGCGGAATCAGGCTTTGTTCCGTCGAGTGTCGTTGCTGTTCCTGCTCGCGACCGGTGTGTTCACGTTTTTGGTGTGAGCACGGCCGATCGGGCCGAGAGGATGGAACTAGGCTGCCATACGCGTTAGCATCTCAAACTCAGCGTCACTGAGCGGAACCTGGGCGGCGCCCACGTTCTGAGCCAGATGTTCCGGGCTGCCGGTTCCCGGAATCGGCAGCATCACCGGGGACCGTTTCAGCAGCCAGGCCAGGGCGATGGCGCTGGTGGTGACGCCGTGATTTCGGGCGATGTCTTCCAGCTTGGATCCGGGACGGGCCAGCTTGCCCGCGTTCAGCGGATACCAGGGGATGAAACCGATGCCGTGTTCGGCGCAGTAGTCCAGCACGGCTTCGCTCTTGCGTTCGCCCAGGTTGTACTGGTTCTGGACGGTGGCGACGGGGAAATACTGTTGGGCTTCTTCGATGTCGGCCGGACGGACTTCGCTCAGGCCCACGTGGCGGATCAGGCCTTCCCGGCGCATGTCGGCGATCACCCGCAGCTGCGCCTGGCGCGATGCGCCGTGGTCCAGGCGGTGCAGCTGCCAGAGGTCGATGCGCTCCACGCCCAGCCGCCGCAGGCTCATCAGCACGCACTGGCGCAGATAGTCGGGGTCGCCCAGCGGCACCCATTTGTCGGGGCCATGGCGCAGCAGCCCGCCCTTGGTGGCGATCAGCAGGCCCTTGTAGGGATGCAGGGCTTCCCGGATCAGGTCCTCGCTGACGAACGGCCCGTAGCTGTCGGCCGTATCGATGAAATTCACCCCCAGTTCGGGCAGCCGCCGCAGGGTGGCCAGGGCGGCCGCCGGGTCCTTCGGCGCCCCCCAGATGCCGGGGCCGGTGATGCGCATCGCCCCATAGCCCAGGCGGTGGACGGGAATGTCGCCGCCAATCAGGAACGTGCCGGATGCTGCCGCATTGGGTGTCGTGGACATGGGAACCGCCTGATCATGAATCGTTTGCCGAAAAGATCATGATAGGACGGCGTCCGCGGAGATGCCAGGCCCGCTGGCGCGAGAATCCGCCCGAAACGGCGGGCGGCGCGAAGCCGCCATCCCGGTTCACTGTTCCAGGATCATTTTCACCGATACGACGACGGCCATCGTCACCATCAGGATGCGGATCAGCTGGTGCCCGCGCGTGACCGCCAGCCGGGCGCCGATCGTGCCGCCCACCCATTGCCCGGCCAGGATCGGCAGCCCGAAGGACCAGACGACGCTGCCGTGCAGGGAGAAGAAGACCAAGGCCGCCGAGTTGCTGCACAGGTTCAGCAGTTTGGCGTGGGCCGTGGCCTTGACCAGGTTCATGCCCAGCAGCGTGACCAGGGAAATCGCCAGGAATGTCCCGGTGCCCGGCCCGAAGAAGCCGTCGTAGAGCCCGATCAGCGGCGATAGCGTGGCGGCGTACAGCCCCATGCTGATGCGTTCGCTGCGGTCCTGGGCCCCGACCTTGGGGGACAGCAGGAAGTACAGGGCGAAACCGATCAGCAGGATGGGGATGATCTGCCTGAGCACGCTGCTGTCGATGCCGGTCAGGGCGATGCCGCCCACCAGGGATCCCAGGAACGCCCCCAGCATCATCCAGCGGCTGCGTTTCAGGTCGATCTGCCGCATGCGCAGGAAATGCAGCGTTGCGGCGGCCGCCGCGGCGATCCCGCCGACTTTGTTGGTGGCGATCGCCGCGCCCGGCGGCAGTCCCACGGCCAGCAGCGCCGGAATCGTGATCAGCCCGCCGCCGCCGGCGATGGCGTCGATGGTGCCGGCCAGCATGGCGATGAAGAACAGCAGGACAGCAACGTCGAAGGTGATTTCCATGATGGCCGGAAGAAGAACCCATGATCGGGCGGACACATCATACGCGTCTCTTCCGCCATCGTCCGCGTCGGCCCCGGCAAAATCTCAAGCCGCCGGGGCCGGCTCGGCGCGCATCAGCGCTTCGCGATGTCCGACTGCGCTTGCTTCACCATGTCCGGGCCGATCTGCTTGGCCCACTTGTCGAACACCGGCTGCGTCGCCTTCGCGAACACGCCGATCTGTTCCGGCGACAGCACCGTCACCTTCACCCCGTGGCTCTCGATGTCCTTCAGCAGGGAATCGTCCGTGTTGGTCACGCCTTTGCGGGCGATCACGATTTCCTTCTTGCCGGCTTCGATGGCGGCTTCGCGCACGATCTTCTGGTCTTCCGGCGACCAGGACGCCCAGACGTCCTTGTTCACCACGAACACCAGCGGATCGGCCACGTAGTTCCACAGGCTCAGGTACTTCTGGCCCACGTCGTACAGCTTGGCCCCCGCATAGATCGACAGCGGGTTCTCCTGGCCGTCCACCGCGCCGCTGGCCAGCGCCGGCTGGGCGTCGGCCCAGCTCATCTGCGTCGGGTTCGCGCCCAGCGCCGTGAACGTGTCGATGTACAGCGGGGAACCCACCACGCGCAACTTCATGCCCTTGATGTCGGCCGGCGTCTTGACCTCGCGCACCGAATTGGACAGCTGGCGGTAGCCGTTCTCGCCCCAGGCCAGCGGCACCACGCCCTTCTTCGACAGAATGTCGAACAGCTGCTCGCCGACCTTGCCCTGCGTCAGCGCGTCGATCGCCGGGTAGTCCGGCATCAGGAAGGGCAGGGAGAAGATGTTCAGTTCCTTCACCTGCGGGGACCAGTTGATCGTGGATCCGATGGCCATGTCGATCACGCCCTGGCGGATGGCGGTGAATTCGCGCGTCTGGTCGCCCTGCACCAGCGAAGTGCCCGGATAGACCTTGATGTTGATGCGCCCCTTGGTGCGCTCGCGCACCAGGTCGGACCAGATCACCGCTCCCTGGCCCCAGGGGAAATTCGTGCCCACCACGATGGACAGCTTGTATTCCGATTTGTAGTCGGCCGCCTGGGCCGGCAGCGTCGTGGCCAGGGCCGTGACGGCCAGGGCGGCGGCGCCGATCAGTCGTGTGAAATGCATGGTGTAGTCTCCTCTCCTGAAAAAAACCTGCGGTCCTTTCAGACCCCTCAAAATACAAAATATTCGTTTTTGCCGCGAGGCGGCATCACCCTCTCGCGCATCCCGGCGAGTTCCCGGCAGGCAAGAACAAAAATCAATACCCCAGAGAATGCGGCAACCACAACGCAATCTGCGGGAACAGCACGACCAGCACCAGCGAGCACAGCATGCCCCCCACCAGCCACAGCACCCACGGCACCGTGCTTTCCATCGGAATCCGGGCGATCTTGCTGGACACCATCAGATTGACCGCCACCGGCGGCGTGAACTGTCCCACCGCCACCATCAGCGTCAGCACCACTCCCAGCCAGACCAGATCCCACTGGAAGGCCATGGCCACCGGCTGGATCAGCGGCACGAAAATCAGGAAGATCGAAATGCCGTCCAGGAACATGCCCGCCACGATCAGCAGCAGGATCAGCAGCGTCAGCACCCCGTACTGCCCCAGGCCCGAATGCACGATGGCGTTGGTGATCGGATCGATGATCGACAGCGTCGACAGCGACCAGGCGAAGATCCCGGCCAGCGTCACGATCATCATGATGACGGCCGACAGTTCGCCGGCCTCGCGGAAGATCGGGAACAGATCGCGCCAGCTCATGGCGCGGTGGATGAATATGCCGATGAACAGCCCGTAGAACACGGCGACCACGGCCGCTTCCGTGGGCGTGAAATAGCCCATGCGCATGCCGCCCAGGATGATCACCGGGGCCGCCAGGCCGGGGATGGCCTCGAACAGGCTGCGCCAGAAGGGCGGACGGGGTTCCAGGCGGGCCGCCGCACCCATGTTGTGGCGCCGGGCCAGCCAGACGGAAGGGATGATCAGCCCGATGCCGGCCAGGATCCCGGGCAGCATGCCGGCGGCGAACAGCGCCGGGACCGACGCCTGCGGCACCAGCACCGAATACACGATCATGGCGATGGACGGCGGAATCAGGATGTCCGTCGCGGCGCCGGCCGCGACCACGCTGGCCGAATAGGCGGGCGGATAGCCGGCGCGGTTCATGGCGCCGATCATGATGGCGCCCACGGCGGCGGCGCAGGCCGGGCCGGACCCGGAGATCCCGCCCAGGAACATGGCCACGGTGATGGCCACGATGGCCAGCATGCCGGGGCCGTTGCCGGTGATCGATTGCGCCAGGCGCACCAGGCGAGCGGCCACGCCCGAGCGGTCGAAGATCGAGCCCACCAGCACGAACATGGGGATGGCCAGCAGCGGGTATTTGGCCAGCCCCGCGTAAAAGCTCTGCGAGACGGCCATCAGGCCGAACCAGTGGGTGTCCGGATTGGCCAGCGCGATGGCCAGCGTGCCGGCGCCGCCCAGGGCGATGCCCACCGGCACGCCCACCGCCATCAGCACGACGAACAGCGCGAACAGCAGTGAGGCGATCATCGGACGGCCCCCCAGGCGCGGCGCACCATGCCGGCCAGCCGCAGGGTGATGACGGCCGACAGGATCGGCAGCCACATGGAATACCACCAGGTCGGCACGCCGATGGCCGGCGACGTGTCGCCCCAGTTGAATTCATCCAGGGCCATGCGCCCCAGCAGGACGGTCAGGCCGATGAAGAACAGCAGGCAGATGCTGTCCGTGAGCAGCGCGAAGCGCCGCTGCCGGGCGGGCGAGCCGCCGTCGGCCAGCAGTTCGATGCGGATGTGCAGGCGGCGCACGAAGGCGGAAGACCCCGCGCTCATGGTCAGGACCACCAGCAGGAAGATGGAGATTTCCTCGGTCCAGGCGAAGGATTCGGAGGTCAGGTACCGCACGATCACGTTGGCCATCGTGATGCAGGCCAGGGCGGCCAGGCTGAGCACCGTCAGCCAGTCTTCGAAGCGCAGGGAAATCCGGGTGGTCGGGTCGGCCTGCGGGTTGCCGATCGGAACGGGGGACGGGTCGGGTACGTGATCGTCTGGCATGAAATCAGAGGGTGTGATGAAAGTCGAACAAGCCGCGGCGCTCGGCGGTGCGCCGCCTGGTTGTCTGGATCACAGAAACCTCTGCATCCTACAGCGGAATGGCGGGTTTGCCAGTCCGGGACATCCCGTGGTGCCGGAGTGTCGGAGACGGGGCGGGGCGGAATCGGCCCTGCCGTGCAGGGCCTAGAGTGTACAGAACCTGGGCGGGCGGCGGGAAATCGCATGAAAAGGGATACACTCGAAGATTGTTCCGGATTCTTCGTTCAGGCCCTCTCGTGAATGCCCCAAGCCCTGCGCCCTTGCGCGCCACCGCTCCCGTCCCCCGATCCACTGGCCGCAATGGCGCGGAAGTCCTGCTGGACACGCTGATCGCCCTGGGGGTGGACACGGTATTCGGCTACCCGGGCGGCGCGGTGCTGCCGCTCTACGACGCGTTGTATGCCGAGCCTCGCATCCGCCACGTGCTGGTGCGCCACGAACAGGCGGCCATGCATGCCGCCGAAGGCTATGCGCGGTCCACCGGGCGTCCGGGCGTGGTCTTCGTCACGTCGGGGCCGGGCATGTCCAACACCACCACCGGCCTGCTGGACGCCTTGTGCGATTCCATCCCCGTGTTGTGCATCAGCGGCCAGGTCGCCACCGGCGCCATCGGCACCGACGCCTTCCAGGAATGCGATGCGGTGGGCATTTCGCGCCCGGTCACCAAATGGAACGCCCAGGTGCGACGCATCGAGGACGTGGCCGATCTGGCGGCCAAGGCCTTGCGCCTGACGAAATCGGGGCGGCCGGGGCCGGTGCTGCTGGATTTCCCCAAGGACTTGCAGATGGCCCTGGTGCCGCCGGACAACATGGCGCCGGCGGTGGAACCCGAAGTCGGCGTGGAAACCCTGTCGCCCGCCGCGGAGGCCTCCATCAAGCGCGCCGCCGCTCTGATCGCCAAGGCCCGCCGGCCGGTGTTCTACGGCGGGGGCGGCCTGATCAATTCCGGCGTGGACGCCTGCCATGCTTTCCGGTCCCTGGTGCAGGAAACCGGGGCCCCCTGCACGCTGACCCTGATGGGGCTGGGCGCCTATCCGGCCGGCGATGCGCAGTTCCTGGGCATGCTGGGCATGCACGGCACGCTGCAGGCCAACCTGGCCATGCACCATGCCGACCTCATCATCTGCGTGGGGGCGCGGTTCGATGACCGCATCACCGGCCGCCTGTCCGACTTCTGCCCGCATGCCGACAAGATCCATCTGGACATCGATCCGGCTTCGATCAACAAGGTCGTGCGCGCCGACGTGGCGCTGGTGGGCGACTGCTATCCTTTGCTGCGCGCCCTGCACAAGGAACTGGGCCAGTATCCGCAGGAATCCGGCCGCCTGGACGAATGGTGGAAGCGCATCGGGGTGTGGCAGGCCCGCGACTGCCTGCGCGTCGAGCCGTCCGACGAGGTGATCCTGCCCCAGGACCTGATGCAGCGGGTCAACCGCCTGCTGGCGGGGCGCGACGCGGTCGTGTCCACCGACGTGGGCCAGCACCAGATGTGGGCGGCGCAGTACATCCAGCTGGACCACCCGAACCGCTGGCTGACTTCGGGCGGCGCGGGCACCATGGGCTACGGCCTGCCGGCCGCCATCGGGGCGCAGATCGCCCATCCCGACAAGCCCGTGGTCTGCATCAGCGGGGATGCCTCCGTGCTGATGAACATCCAGGAACTGGCCACCGCCATGCAGCACCATGCGCCGGTGAAGCTGGTCCTGTGCAACAACGGCCACATGGGCATGGTGCGCCAATGGCAGGAACTCATCCACGAGGGGCGCTACAGCCATAGCTACAACGCCTCGATTCCCGACTTCGTCGCCCTGGCCAAAGCCTTCGGCTGGGGCGCCGCGCGGGTGGACCATCCCCGCGACCTGGATGCCGCGCTGGCGGCCTGCATGGCCCACGACGGGCCGTATTTCCTGGATGTCGCCGTCGTGCCGCTGCAGAACTGCTTCCCCATGATGCCGGCCGGCTACGGGCATCAGCAGGTCATGCTGTCCGAAGACACCTGGTACGTCGAAGAATGAAGGCCGCGCCGCCGGCCCTCCGGCCGGCGGCGCCCCGATTCAGTCCGTGACGCCGTGGCGGATGGCGACGGTCTTCAGGGTGGTGAAACCCAGCAGGGCCTCGAAGCCCTTTTCCCGGCCGTAGCCGCTGGACTTGACCCCGCCGAAGGGCAGTTCCACCCCGCCGCCGGCGCCGTAATTGTTGATGAACACCTGGCCGCAGCGCAGTTGCCGCGCCAGCCGCAACTGGCGGGCGCCGTCGCGCGTCCAGACCCCCGCGACCAGGCCGTAGGACGTGCCGTTGGCCAGCGCCAGGGCCTCGGATTCCGTGCGGAAGGATTGCGCGATCAGGATCGGTCCGAAGATTTCTTCCTGCGCCAATGCGCTGTCCCGGGGCACGTCCCGGAACAGCACGGGGGCCTGGTAATAGCCCTGGGCCGGCGCGCCCGGCGCGACCTGGCCCCGGGCGGCCTCGGTCAGGCCCTCCGCCTGGGCGGCGGCCAGGATCTGGCGCACGCGCTCGAACTGCTTCTGGTTCACCAGCGGCCCCAGGTCGGGATCCATGGATGCCGGCCCCGCCCGCAGGCCGCGAAAGCGTTCCGCCAGGCGGGACAGCAGGGTCTCGTAGCAGCCTTCCTGCACCAGCAGGCGGCTGCCGGCGGAACAGGTCTGGCCGCTGTTCTGGATGATGGCGTTGACGATCACGGGCAGCGCGGCGTCCAGGTCCGCGTCGTCGAAGACGATCTGCGGCGATTTGCCGCCCAGTTCCAGAACGGCGGGGCAGTGGTGGCGGGCGGCGGCTTCCGCCACCCGCTGCCCGGTCACGGTGGATCCGGTGAACGAGATGTGGTGGATGCCGGGGTGGGCGCTGAGCGCGGCGCCCGCTTCGTGCCCGTAGCCGGTGACCACGTTCAGCGCCCCGGCCGGGAAGCCGACGCGGGCGGCCAGTTCCGCCAGGTACAGCGTGGACAGGCTGGCGTCTTCGGCGGGCTTCACCACGCAGGCGTTGCCGGCCGCCAGGGACGCCCCGACGCTGCGCCCGAAGATCTGCACGGGGTAGTTCCAGGGGATGATGTGGCCCGTCACGCCGTGGGGTTCGCGCACGGTCATGACCGTGTAGCCGGTCTCATAGGGCAGGGTGTCGCCGTGCAGCTTGTCGCAGGCTCCGGCGTAGAACTCGAAATAGCGGGCCAGGGCCAGCACGTCGTTGCGGGCCGTGTGCAGGGTCTTGCCCGTGTCCCGGGCCTCGATGCCGGCCAGTTCGTCGGCGTGTTCCAGGACGGCGCGGCCCCAGTCGGCCAGCAGCCGCCCCCGGTCGCGGGCGCAGGTGCGCGCCCAGGGGCCGTCCAGGCTGTCGCCCATGGCGGCGTGGGCTGCCTGCACCGCCTGGTCGATGTCGGCGGCCGTGCCGCGCGCAATCTGCTCGTAGGCCAGTCCGTCCGATGGATCGATGACCGGGATGGTTTGCCCGTCGGTGGCGGGAACTTGGCGATTGGCGATGAAGTGGTGGGCGGGCATGCGGTGTTCCGTGAAAGGAGGTTCGGATGCGCCAGCGGCGGCCCGGCGCAGGCCGGCCGACGCTGGCGCGGGGTGTTCAGGCCCCGTCGATGTGATCGGCAATCGCCTGGCCGACGTCGACGGTCTTGGCGTTGCCGCCCATGTCGGGGGTGCGCGGGCCTTCGGCCAGCACGGTTTCGATGGCCCGCATGATGGCCTGCGAGGCATCGCGGCAGGCGGGCTGCCCCTGGGCGAGATGGTCCAGCATCAGGGCGGCCGACCAGATCTGGCCGACGGGGTTGGCGATGCCGCGCCCGGCGATGTCCGGAGCCGAGCCGTGGACGGGTTCGAACAGCGACGGCCAGACGCGGTCGGGGTTCAGGTTGGCCGACGGCGCGATGCCGATGGTGCCGGTGCAGGCGGGGCCCAGATCCGACAGGATGTCGCCGAACAGGTTCGAGGCCACGATCACGTCGAAGCGGTCAGGGTGCTGCACCATGTGGGCGCAGAGGATGTCGATGTGGAATTTGTCCCAGCGGACCTGCGGGTATTCCTGGCCGATGGCGGCGACGCGTTCGTCCCAGAAGGGCATGGTGATGGAAATGCCGTTGGACTTGGTGGCCGCCGTCAGGTGGCGTTCCGGACGCGACGCCGCGAGTTCGAAGGCATAGCGCAGCACCCGGTCGGCGCCGAAGCGGCTGAAGACCGATTCCTGGATGGCGATCTCGCGGTCGGTGCCGGCGTACATGCGCCCGCCGGCATTGGAATATTCGCCTTCGGTGTTTTCGCGCACCACCAGGAAATCGATGTCGCCGGGGGCGCGGTTGGCCAGCGGGCTGGGCACGCCGCGCATCAGCCGGGCCGGCCGCAGATTGACGTACTGGTCGAACTCGCGGCGGATGGTGATGATGGATTCCCAGATGGCGACGTGGTCCGGCACCCGGTCTGGGGCGCCGACCGCGCCGAACAGGATCGCGTCGTGCTTGCCGATCCGGTCCTTCCAGTCGGCGGGCATCATCCGCCCGGTGCGTTCGTAGTGATCGCAGCCCCAGTCGAATGTGTCGAAGTTCAGGTCAAGCCGGAATCGCCGGGCCGCCGCTCGCAGGACTCGCAGGCCCTCGGCCATGACTTCCACCCCGATGCCGTCGCCGGGGATGACCGCGATTGTCTGAGTCATTTTCTGGATCACGAAAATCAACCAGCTTATGACTCTAGCGGATTTTCGGACCGCGCGGTAGTGCGGGGGCGGAGGCCCGGATGCGGCGCGCGCCGCACGGGCCTCCGATGCGAATCCCGCCGCGTTTACAGCTGCACTTGCGCCGAACCGATCCCTTCGAAGGTGACGAGCACGCGCTCGCCCGCCCGGGCTTCCAGGATCCCCACCCAGGTGCCGGTGGTGACGACGGTTCCCGCGGGCACGACCTGGCCGTGACGGGTGGCGTGGCGCAGCCAGGCGGGCAGGCACCAGGCGGGCGCTCCCATCGGGTGGGTGCCGCGCCGTTCGACCGCGGGCCGGTCGCCGATTTCCACGCGGCAGGTCTGTTGCGCCCAGTCGCGCGCCTGCCAGGGGCGCCATTCGCCCAGCACCAGGGCGCCGTGGCACTGCAGATCGGCCAGGCGCATGAGCGCGGGCGCCTGCATGCACTCCTGCCAGCGCGAATCCACGACCTCGATGGAGACGGTCATGGCGTCGATCAGGGCGCTCGCGCTGGTTTCGTCCAGCGTTTCGGCGGCGGCCTGGTCGACGTCCCGGCCCAGGCGCAGCGCCACTTCCGCCTCGATGCCCCGCTGATGGAAGGGGAACGCGCCCGCCGTGGCGGGACTGTTCCAGACGCCGGCCGGCGGCAGCGGCGCGTGCGTGAGAACGGCTTCGCGATTGGGGCCGCCCGATTTCCAGCAGGACGGGGTGTCGGCGCCGAACCAGTCGAGTTCCCGGGCGACGGCGGCCTGCACGGCATAGGCCTCGTCCGCCGTGGAAAGCGCGCCGTCGTATCCGCCGGCGGCGATGGTCCGGCCCTGGCGCCGCGCCAGGACCAGCGCGTCGATGACCGGTTGCAGGGATGCCTGGGAGGGCGTGGAAAGCAGTGTGGAGGACATGGGTGGGAATTCCGGGGTAGAGAAAAAAGGTGGGTTGAGTGACGCGATTCGCGTCTCCGTCAAAGGTCCGGCCAGCGATGCGCCCAGGGGGCGGCCGCTTCGTAGGCTTCGCCTAGATCCAGCAACTGGTCGTCGGCGCCGAAGCGCCCGATCATCTGGATGCCGATGGGCAGGCCGCCGGCCGAGGGCGCCACCGGGACGGCCAGCGCCGGCAGCCCGGCCGCGTTGACCCAGCCCGTGAAGACCGCATGTCCGCGCGGGCCGACCTCCCGGCCGTCGATGACGGGAGGGTAGGCTTCGCGGGCGGGCCAGGGCAGGGCGGCGGCGGCCGGTGTGACCAGTACATCGTACTGCTCGAATGCCCGTACGCAATCGCGCCGCAGCGTTTCGATGTCTTCCAGCACCGACCACAGGCGCGCCGCGCTTTGCCGCGCGCCCTGTTCGGCCAGATCGTGGTATTTCTTCGACGCCTGCGCGCGCCATTGCGGAAAGCGTTCGAACATGCGCGCCACGCCCACCTGTCCGATGATCGGCCAGGCCTGGCTCATGAACGTCAGATCCAGCGGCATGGCGCCTTCCGCGACATCGTGCCCCAGGCCGCCGAGCACGTCCATCGCGCGGCGGCAGTGATCGGCGATTTCCGGATCCACCGGCGCCCCGTCCAGGGTCGGCACGTACAGGACGCGCAGGGTCTTGCGGCGCGCCATCTGGCGGCTTGCCTCGGCGGCGCTCAGGGAGCTTCGGTCCGAGGCTCGCGGTCCGCGCAGCGCCTCGAACAGGGCGCGCGCGTCGGCCACCGTCCGGGCCAGCGGGCCCACGACTTCCAGGTCGAGCAGCAGCGAGGGCAGTCCCCCGCCGCGCGCGATGGAACCAATGGACGGCTTCAGCCCCACCAGTCCGCAGTGGGAGGCGGGCCGGCGGATGGACCCGCCGCCGTCGGTGCCCAGCGCGATCGGCGTCACGCCCGCCGCGACGCTCGCGACCGCGCCGCCGCTGGATCCGCCGGGCGTGAGCGCCGTGTTCCAGGGGTTGACCGTCGCGCCGAACAGCGGATTGTCGGTATAGCCTTCCAGCGCGAATTCCGGCAGGTTGGTCTTGCCGATGATCAGGGCGCCGGCTTCCCGCAGGCGCGCCACGGGCATTTCGTCGGCATCCGACCGGTGGTCCTTCAGCGCGGGAGAACCCCAGGTCGTCGGCTGATCGCCGGTCTGGATGTTGTCCTTGATGCTGACGGGAATGCCGTCCAGCGCCGACAGCGGCCGGCCCGCCGCGTGGCGTTCGGCGGACGCCTGCGCGTCGCGCAGCACGGCCTCGTCGCGGCGGGCGATGACGGCGTTGAGGCGGGGATTCACCGCGTCCAGGCGCTGCAGGCAGGCCCGGGCCGTTTCGGCCGGGGTCAGCGTGCCCTGGCGATATCGCCGGCTGAGCTCCGCCGCCGACAGATGCCAGATTTCGGACGGTTCGGTCATGTTTTCCTCCTGGTTTCTACATGTGCGCCGGCAGCCAGGTGGCCAGCCCCGGGACGGCCATCAGCAGCAGCGTGAACAGAATCATGATGACGGCGTACGGCACCGCGCCCCAGATCGCGTCCTGGATCCCGCCGTTGTCCGGGCGGATGCCATGGACGACGAACAGGTTCATGCCGACCGGCGGCGTGATCATGCCCAGTTCGCAGACCAGCACGATGAAGATGCCGTACCAGATGGGATCGATGCCCAGCGCCATCGCGATCGGATAGGTGATGGGAATCGTGGCCACCTGCATGGACAGCACGTCCATGAACATGCCCAGGATCAGATAGAACACCAGCAGCGCCAGGATCAGGCCGGTGGCGGAAAAGCCCAGGCCGACCACCCACTTGGTCATCGTCTCGGCCACGCCCGTCAGGCTGATGGTCAGGTTCAGGATGAAGGCGGCGACCATGATCAGCAGGATCATGCCGCTGATGCGCGCGCTGGAAATGAAGCAGTTGCGCAGCAGCTCCCAGCTCATCTTGCCCGATTGCCACACGAAGAACAGCGCGGCCATGACGCCGAGCGCGGCGCTTTCGGTGGTCGTGGCGATCCCGAGGTACAGGCTGCCCATGACCACGCCGAACACGATGGCGGGCGGAATGAAGTGTCGCAGCAGGCGGATGCGTTCGCCCAGGGGCACCTTTTCCTCGCGCATGGTTTCCTTGTTCCACAGCGCCGATCCGGCGATGTAGAGCATGAAGCACAAGGTCAGCAGGATGCCGGGGATGATGCCGGCGATGAACAGCTTGCCGATGGAATTGCTGGTGAGCGATCCGTAGACGATCATGTTCAGGCTGGGCGGAATGAGAATGCCCAGCGTGCCGCCGGCGGCCAGCGAGCCCAGCGAGGACCGCATGGAGTAGCCCCGCGCCTGGAGCGAGGGCAGCGCGACTGTGCCCACCGTGGCGGCCGTGGCCACCGAAGACCCCGACGTCGCGGCGAACAGGGCGCTGCTGCCGATGTTGGTGTGCAGCAGGCCGCCGGGCAGGCGGCCCAGCCAGGCCGCCAGCGTGGTGTACATGCGGTCCGCGATCCCGGAGCGCAGCAGCAGTTCGCCCAGCAGCACGAACAGCGGGATGCAGGTGAGCAGGTTGTCGTTCTGGACGCCCCACACCACGGGCGCGATGGAATCCAGGAACGGCGCGCCGTAGGCGGCGATGCCCCCCACGATGCCCACCGCGGCCATGGACGTGACAATGGGCAGGCCCAGCAGCATCATGGCCAGCATGGCGCCGAATCCTAGTGCAATCATGGCAATACTCATGATCAGGCCTCCTGCTGGCGCTTGGCCAGATCGTCCAGTTCTTCTTTCACTTCTTCCTTCACGCTCTTGGGCGAGAACTCGCGCAGCAGATTCGCCTCGTCGCCCGACAGCAGCATCCGGAGCGCGCGCAGGCCGTATGCCGTGGCGATGGCGGCGAACGCCCCCAGCGAGATGAGCCAGACCGTCTGCGGATAGACCAGCGGGGTGGCCCAGGGCGTGGGCGCGGTGCTGCCGTAGGATGTGGTGTCGATCAGCACCTGGATCGCGTTCCAGCCGATGAAAAGGCCGAAGGCGGCCAGGCTGATGATGGAGAAGGCGTTGAGCCAGGCCTGCATGCGCTTGGGAAAGCAGTCCTGGAAGACGTCGACGCGGATGTGGGCGCGGCCGATCAGGGCAAGACTGAAGGCCAGCGTGGAACCGACGGCCAGCGCGTAGCCCCCCAGCTCGTCCGCTCCCTGGAGCGAGAAGTTGAAGACCTTTCTGGAGATGGTCTCGACGGTCACGATCACGGACAGCGCCAGGAAGATGACCCCGAACAGCGTGCCGAGCACGGTCTCGACGCGCTCCATGCGCAGGGCGTGCCGCTGGGGGGCGGCCTGGCCGGCCGGCCGCCCCTCCGCGGGACCGCTGCGGTCCGTGGCCACGAATCGCGGCAGGTTCTTGGAGGGGGCGGCGCTCATCATTTGATCCCCACAACCGGGCCGACGGCCGTTTTCCAGCGTTCGACGCAACCCTTGTTGACCTTGTCGCAGACTTCGGTCCAGGCGGGCAGCGACACCTTGGTGACCGCGTCCTTCAGCAGCGCCCGGTCGGCGTCGGAGATCGGCACGTCAACCAGCTTGTATTTCTTGCCGGTTTCGCAGGCCCGGCCGGCGTTGCAGTTGACCGCGTCCTTGAACAGCGTTTCGGAATAGACCCAGATGTTGTTCGTCAACTCGGTCACCGCCTTTTGCAGCGTCGCCTGCTGGTCCGGAGACAGCTTCTTCCAGGCCTTCAGGGTGATGGCGTAGCCGTTGACGGCCATCTGGAAACCGATCGCCAGCTGGTGCGTGGAGACTTCGGGCCAGCCGGACGAATTGGCGGAACTGGGGCCCGTGATGGCGCAGTCGACGACACCCAGCGACAGGGACTGGTGCGTGTCGGCGAATGAGATCGGCACGGGCGTGCCGCCGATGGTGTCGATGAACTTGGCCAGGTTCTGGTCGTACACGCGGACCTTCAGCCCCTTGATGTCCGCCAGCCCCTTGATGGGCTTGTTGCAGAACAGGATCTGCGGCCCGAAGGGGAAGGCGCCCAGCAGTTTGACGCCGAACTGCTTCTGCAGCCGTTCGTCGGCCTGAGGGAAGAAGGCGTCCACGACCTTGCGCGCAGTGGCGTAGTCGGGGTTCAGGCCCACCAGATCGAATCCCAGCAGCGTCGGCTCGTCGCGCGCGTTCTGGGGAAAGCGCAGCGAGGCGAGCTCGAACAGGCCGGATTTCAGCACCCGCAGCTCTTCGGTGTCTTTGACGCCCAGCGTGTCGATGGGCTTGTAGTCCATCTCGACGGGCAATCCGGTGGTTTTCCCGAAATTCTCAAAGAATGGCTGCTCTTGCTTCGACTGGATCAGGCCGGTGGCCAGCGGCTGGCCGATGACCCGGAACTTCAGGGCTTCCGCGGCGGAGGCCCCCGCGCAAAGCCCGGCCACCAGCGCGGCCGTCACCATGATGCGTGCATGTGCTTTCATTGTTTTGTCTCCTCGAGGGAATGGATTGTGGCGTTTATCGCTGTTTCTGTATATAGGAGGGGTTCAGCGGTGTTACGACGTGCTTTCCAGCGCTTCCTCATGGCGCGGCGCAGCGGCGGGTGTCGGTTCCTGCGGATGTCGAGCCTGGGGCTTGGCGGTCGTTCGCAGGTGCTTGAGCGCGGCGCCCACGCCGTCGCCCTTGAGTTTGACGCCGGCCATTTCCAGGCCCATTTGGCAGCCGCCCAGCGTGGCGACCAGCGACAGGTCGTTGGCTTCGCCCAGGTGGCCGATGCGGAACATCAGGCCCTTGAGCTTGCCCAGGCCGGCGCCCAGCGACATGTTGAAGTGTTCGTAGATCAGGCGGCGGACCTGGTCGGCGTCCACGCCCTGGGGCATCATCACGCCGGTCAGCACGGGGGAATGGCAGGCTTCTTCCACGCACTGGGTTTCCAGGCCCCAGGCGTTGACGGCGGCGCGGCATGCGGCGGCCAGGCGCTGGTGGCGCGCGAACACGTTGTCCAGCCCTTCTTCCTGGATCATGTCCAGCGCTTCGGACAGGCCGTACAGCAGGTTGGTGTTGGGCGTGTAGGGCCAGTAGCCGGTCTTGTTCATTTCCACGATTTCGTCCCAGGCCCAGAACGAGCGGCCGAGGGTGGCCTGTTTGCTGGCGGCCAGGGCTTTGGGCGAGATCGCATTGAAGCTGATGCCGGGCGGCAGCATCAGGCCTTTCTGGGAGCCGCTGACGGTCACGTCCACGCCCCATTCGTCGTGGCGGTAGTCGGCCGATGCCAGCCCCGAGATGGTGTCGACCATGAGCAGCGCCGGGTGGCCGGCCGCGTCGATGGCGCGGCGCACGGAGGCGATGTCCGAAGTCACGCCGGTGGACGTCTCGTTGTGCACGACGCAGACCGCCTTGATGACGTGCTCCGTGTCCTGCTTCAGGCGGGCCTCGATCATGTCGGCCTGCACGCCGCGGCGCCAGCCCTCGATGCCGGGAAGACCCAGGAATTCAGGCTTGAGCCCCAGGCGCTCGGCCATTTTCTTCCACAGGGTGGCGAAGTGGCCGGTTTCGTACATGAGCACGGTGTCGCCCTTGCTCATGGTGTTGCTGAGGGCGGCTTCCCAGGCGCCGGTGCCGGATGCCGGGTAGATGACGACCGGGTGGCGGGTCTTGAAGATTTTCCCGATGTTGCCCAGGACCTTGCGGCCCAGCGCGCCGAACTCCGGACCGCGGTGGTCGATGGTGGGGTAGCTGATGGCCCGCAGGATGCGGTCGGGGACCGGGCTGGGGCCGGGGATCTGGAGGTAGTGGCGACCGGCGGGGTGGAAGTTCAGATTAGGCATTGCGAGCATCTCCTGGCAAGGAATTAGGGGTAAGATTTATGTGTCGTTATACGTTATACAAAATACAATACCAGAAAGATCAGTCGGACAGTTAGTAAGTGATTACCCTATAAATGTATATTCTGAATATATAATTCAAAAAATGAACACACTTTCCATCAGCGACCTGAGCGTGACGCGTGACACGCTCCACCAACGCGTCGCCGCCCGTCTGCGTGAACTGCTGATCCAGGGCACGCTTCAGCCGGGCGCCAAGCTCAATGAACGCGAACTTTGCGAAATCCTCGGGGTGTCGCGCACGCCGCTGCGCGAAGCCATCCGGCTGCTGGCCGCCGAAGGGATGGTCGTGCTGGAAGCGGGGCGGGGGGCGTTCGTGCCCGTCCTGACCCGGGAAGCCATCGTGGGCGCCTTCGACGTCCTGGCCTCGCTCGAAGGCCTGGCGGGCGAACAGGCCGCGCAGCGCATCACGGACGAGGAACTGGCCGAACTGCGCGCGCTCCAGCACGAAATGCAGGCGGCGTTCGAACGCCGCGATCTGCCGACCTATTACGGGCTCAATGCGCGCGCGCACGACCTGTTCAGCCAGGCGGCCCGCAATCCCGTCCTGCGCGAGATCTGGGGCCAGCTGAACAGCCGCATGCATGCGCTGCGGTTTCGCTCCAACCAGGACGAAAAGAAGTGGATGCATGCGCTCAACGAGCACGCGCAGATCCTGGCGGCGTTGCAGAAGCACGACGCCGTGGCCGCGCGGCAATTGCTGGAGCAGCATCTGCACCGCAAGCGCGATGCGGTGCTCGAGCACCTCGCCACGGTCTATCCCAAGACGGCGGCGCAATAGCGCGGCGTCCGACTCGGGATCGAAGCGGCGCCCGGCGCGCCGTGTCGCAGCCTGGCGCCGGGGCTCTGTGATAACCCTGATTCCCGAGAGTTTTCGTTGCGACGCGTCAGGACTTCGTGTTAGAACACCAAGGGCCTGCGCGCTGTCGCGCGCGGCGCGGCTCCGCTTGGTCGCGAGGGCTGGATAACACCGATATCGGATTTGGGAGACGATGCATGGTTCACGGTAAAAAATTCGCTCGGTGGTTCGCGGCCGCCGCCCTGGTCGGCATGACCGCAGCCACCCCCGTCCTGGCTCAGACCACCCTGAAAATGGCTTACGCCCTGTCGGAGAACTCGCACTACGGCGCGGGCGCCGCGGCTTTTGCCAAGACGCTGGAAGCCAGCATGCCGGATTTCAAGATCCAGCAGTTCCCCAACAGCCAGCTGGGCGGCGAACGGGAAGTGATCGAAGGCCTGCAACTGGGCACCATCGACCTGGCCATCGTGTCCACGGGCGCGACGCTGAATTTCGTGCCGCAGACCGGGGTGTTCGACATCCCCTTCCTGTTCCGTGACCTGGCCCACGCCCGCAAGGTGCTGGACGGCAAGATCGGCCAGGACATGCTGGCCGAATTCCCCAAGCGCGGCCTGGTCGCCCTGGCCTGGGGCGAGCAGGGCTTCCGCCACCTGACCAACAACGTCCGTCCGGTCAAAGAGCCCGCCGACATCAAGGGCCTGAAGATCCGCACGACGGAAAACCCCATCCACATCGCCGCTTTCCGCCAGCTGGGCGTGCTGGCCACCCCCATGGCCTGGCCGGAAGTCGCCACGGCCCTGCAGCAGGGCACCATCGACGGCCAGGAAAATCCGCTGTCGGTGATCGTGTCCGTGAAGATGTGGCAGCTGCAGAAATACCTGTCGCTGACCGCTCACGTGTACGGCCCGGCGCTGGTGCTGATGGCGCCTTCGGTCTATGACGGCCTGTCGGATGCGGACAAGGCGAAATTCAAGGCCGCCGGCGTGGCCAGCGCCCAGGCCATGCGTCAGTTCGTCGACAAGGTCGAAACGGACGGCCTGGAAACCCTGAAGGCCAACGGCATGCAGATCAATACCGTGGACCATGCCGCCTTCGTCAAGGCCGTCGAGCCGGTCTATCCGCAGTATTACAAGCAGTTCGGCAAGGATCTTGTCGAATCCATCCGCAATACTCAGTAAGCGATGCGCGGGCTGGGTCTGATTGACCGGGGTCTGTCCCGGCTGGTGTCCTGGGTGGCCCAGGGTTTGTTGTGGTCGGCCGTGGCGGCCGGCTTCTATCAGGTCCTGGCGCGTTTCGTGCTGGAATCCCCATCCGCCTGGTCCGAGGCCTGGACTCGGGCTTCGATCATCTGGGCGGTCATGCTGGGCATGGCCCTGGCCTTTCGCCAGGGCGCCATGCTGGGCGTCGAGCTGCTGCACAACCTGCTGGCCCCGCGCAAGGCGCGGCTGCTGGAACACCTGGTGCTGCTGATCGTGATCTGCTTCCTGGGCTTCCTGGTCTGGATCGGCGCCGACATGACCTGGCGGGTGCGTTTCCAGAGCACGCCCAGCCTGGGGGTGTCGATCTCGTGGATCTACCTGTCCATTCCGGTCGGGGCCACGCTGGCGCTGTTCGGCGCCCTGGCCTATTGGGCCGAGGACGCCCGCGTGCCCTACGTTGAAACCGTCTAGGGGACTGCCATGTCGCAATTGATGGTCGTCTCCATGCTGCTGTTCTTCGGCCTGACGGTGCCGGTCGCGGTGTCCATCGGCCTGGCCACCATGGTCGGCGTGGGCTTCGACGGGCACATGACCTGGCTGGTGATCGCCCAGCAGCTGTACGCCGCTCTGGACAAATACCCGCTGGTCGCCGTGCCGTTCTTCATCCTGGCCGGCAATCTGATGGAAGAAGGCGGCATTTCCGAGCGCATGGTGGAATTCGCCAAGAGCGTGGTCGGCGGGGTGCAGGGCGGCCTGGCCTGCAGCTGCGTGCTCACCTGCATGATCTTCGCTGCGGTGGCGGGCTCCAGTGTGGCCACGACCTTTGCCGTGGGGGCCATCCTGATTCCCGCCATGGTGAAGCACGGCTATCCGGCCCCCTTCGCGGCGTCCCTGCAGGCTTCCGCGGCGGAACTCGGGGTCATCATCCCGCCATCGATTCCCATGATCCTGTACGCCGTGTCCACGGACACGTCCGTGGGCGAGGTCTTCATTTCCGGGATCGGGCCGGGCCTGCTGATCGTGGTGGGCCTGATGTTCTACGTCTGGCTGTACGCGCGGCGCAACGGCCTGGGCAAGCGCGACGGCGAGAATCGCCTGCCGGTCTGGACCTCGTTCAAGAAGGCCTGGTGGGCGCTGCTGATGCCCGTCATCATCCTGGGCGGCATCTACGGCGGCGTCTTCACGCCCACGGAAGCCTCGGCGGTGGCGGTGGTCTATGCCCTGTTCGTGGGCATCTTCATCTATCGCCGCCTGTCCTTCGCCACGTTGGGACGCACCTTCCACCGCTCCGTGGTGTCCACGGCCATCATCATGTTCATCATCGCCAACGCGGGGGTGTTCGGCTTCCTGCTGAACCGGGCGGGGGTGCCGATGGCTCTGGGCGAATGGCTCGGCCATCTGTTCGGCAGCGAGATCACCTTCCTGCTGGGCGTGAACGTGGCCTTGTTCTTCATCGGCATGTTCATCGAGACCTCGGCGTCCATCGTGGTGCTGGCCCCGCTGCTGCTGCCGGTGGCCACCCAGTTCGGGGTGGATCCAGCGCACTTCGGGGTCATCATGGTGGTGAACCTGGCGCTGGGCATGGTGACGCCGCCCTTCGGCGTGAACCTGTTCGCCGCCTGCACGGTGGCCAAGGTCCCCATCGAACGCCTGATCCGGCCGCTGCTGCCTTTCGTGGGCGTGGTGCTGGCCTGCCTGATGGTCATCACTTACTGGCCGGACCTGTCGCTGTATTTCCGCGACCTGGTGTACCGCTGACCGGCTGTTTGCCGGACGGGAACGAAAAACCCCGACGGATTCGATCCGCCGGGGTTTTTGCTGGTGGCGCGTTCCGCGCAGCGCAGGGATTTCTCAGCTTTTTGCGCGGATTTCCTTCAGCTGATCCTGGACGGCCTGCCACAGTTCGGGGCCGACGGCCTGCTTGATCTGCTCGTTGACCGGGGCGATGGTGCCGCGCATCTGCTGGACCTGGTCCGCGCTGACGGTATTGACCTGCATGCCGTCGGCCTTCAGCTGGGCCAGGGCCTTGTCGGCTTCCGCGCGCGTGTCCTTGCGCTCGAAATCGCGGCTGACCTTGGCCGCCTGCATCAGGATGCCGCGTTCGTCGGCGCTCAGGCCGTCCCACCACTTCTTGCTGGCGGTGACGATCCAGGGGCTGTAGACGTGATTGGTGACGCTCAGGTATTTCTGCACTTCATAGAACTTGCTGGACAGGATGGTGTTGTAGGGGTTTTCCTGCCCATCGACGGTTTTGGTTTCCAGGGCGGTGAACAGTTCCGAGAAGGGCAGCGGCACGGCGTTGGCGCCCAGGCGCTGGAACGTGTCCAGGAACACGTTGTTCTGCATGACCCGCAGCTTCAGGCCCTTGAAGTCCTCGGCGCTTTGCACCGGCTTCTTGCTGTTGGTCAGGTTGCGGAAGCCATTTTCCCAATAGACCAGGCCGACCAGGCCCTTGTCGCCCAGCTTGTCCATGATCTGCTGGCCGGTCTTGCCGTCCAGCACCTGGTCGGCCTCGGCCCCGGAGTTGAACAGGAACGGCGTGTCCCACAAGGCCATTTCAGGGGTGATGCCGACCAGCGTGGCGGTGGACCCGACCATCATCTCCTGGGCGCCGCCGATCAGGGCCTGCTGCATCTGGATGTCCGACCCCAGGGCCGCGGCGCCGATGGCGCGGACTTTCATCTTGCCGCCCGACAGCTTGGCGACTTCGTCGGCGAACACCTGGACGGCGCGCCCCTGGTTGGAATCCTGGTTCAGCCCGTAGCCGAAGCGGATCAGACGGGTGTCGGCGGCGTGGGCCGGCAGGCTCAGGGCGCCGGCCGCCAGGGTGGCGGCGAGGAACAGAGCTTTCAGTTTCATGGGGAGTCTCCTTGGTGGGGATGGATTGCCGTTTGGGGGCGGTTTCTATCGTCTCAGCCCAGCCAGCGGACCGGGGCGATGACGATCTGGGGGAATGCGATGAGCAGGACGAGCAGCAGCAGGTAGACCAGCAGGAAGGGAAGAATGCCTTTGACGACGGCTTCCATGCGCACGCCGCCCACGCCGGCGACCACGTTCAGCACGGTGCCCACCGGCGGCGTGATCAGGCCCAGGCAGCCGGTGAAGACGAACATGAAACCGAAATAGATCGGATCGATGTGCGCCTTCATGGCCAGGGGCAGGCAGACCGGTGCGAAGATCAGGATGATCGGCGTCAGATCCATGGAGGTGCCGACCAGCAGCAGGAACACCACCATGCAGGCCATGAACAGCGTGGGATGGGCCAGGATCGGCTGGAACAACTCGGCGAGCTGGTTGGGCAGGTCGGCCAGCGTGATCATGTAGGCGGCGACGGTCGCGGCGCCGCACAGGAACATCACCACGGCCGTCGTGATGCTGGACGCCACCAGGACGTCGTAGGTGGTCTTCCAGGACAGGGCCTTGTAGATGAAGCGGGACACCAGGAAGGCGTAGACCGCGGCGACCACGGCGGCCTCGGTCGGGGTGAAGACCCCGAAGCGGATGCCGCCCAGGATGATCACCGGCATGAAGATGGCCCAGGTGCTGTCGACGATGACCCGGCGGCGCTCGACGGCGGTGGCGCGCGGAGCGGCAGGCAGTTCGCAGCGGCGGGCCACCATCCGCCAGGCGATCAGCAGGGCGCCGCCCATGAGGATGCCCGGCACGACGCCGCTGACGAACAGCTTGCTGATGGAGGTATTGGTGGTGACGCCGTAGATGATGAAGGGCAGCGAGGGCGGAATGATGGGGCCGATGATGCCGCCCGAGGCCAGCAGGCCCGTGCTGTAGCCCATCGGATAGTTCTGCTGGCGCATCATGGGCACCAGGATCGTGGCCAGGGCGGCCGTGTCGGCGATGGCCGATCCGCTCATCGACGCCAGCAGCACGGCGGCGAAGATGGTCACGTAGCCCAGCCCGCCGGGGATGTGGCCGACGAAGGCGCGCGCCATGTCGATGATGCGCTGGCTCAGGCCGCCCGCGTTCATCAGTTCGCCCGCCAGCACGAAGAACGGCACCGCCAGCAGGGGGAAGCTGTCGAATCCGGCCTGCAGGTTCTGCGCCAGCAGTTGCGTGTTGAAGAAGTCCAGTTGCCACATCAGGGCCACGCCGGACACCAGCAGGGCGACCGCGATCGGGATCCCGATCGCCATGGAGGCGAACAGGACGGCAAGGAACAGCAGCGTGGTTTCCATGGGGATCCTCGTTCAGCCGCGCAGGCGGTCCAGCACGGCTTGTTTGAAGAGCAGGACTTCCATGGCGGCAGCCATGAACAGCGTGGCGGCGGCCGCGATCGACAGGGGGTAGCCGATGACCGGGCTGTGGCTGTGCAGGCCGGCGATCACCTGGTCCCAGGCGCCCTTGACGACCATGCCCAGGACGATGGCGCCGATCACGCTGGCCAGCGCGTCCAGGCCGGCGCGCGTGCGCGGGCCGACGCGGTCGACGATCAGGTCGAAGCTCAGGTGCCGTTTGTCGTAGGCGGTGACGACGGTGCCCATGCAGACCAGCCAGACGAACAGCAGGCGGGACAATTCTTCGTAGACCACCAGGCCGGTGCCGAAGGCGTAGCGCAGCACGACGTTGCTGAAGACGGCGAGAACCATCAGGGCCAGCGTGACGGCCATGAAGGCTTCCGCGGCCCTGCGGATGAGGGGTTTGCGGTCAGGAGCGGGCACGAGGCCTCCTTTGCAGCCAGTCGGCGGCGGTATGCAGGATGTCGTCCAGGGGACGTTCGCTGTCCAGGTGCAGCAGGCCGGCCTCGTCGTGCGGAGGTTCCAGCGCGGCGAACTGGCTGTCGATCAGCGTGGCGGGGAAGAAGTGGCTGGCGCCCCGGCCGGCGACCCGCTGCGCCGCCGCTTCCCGCCCGACTTCCAGCCAGATGAAGGTCAGGTCCGGCACGTAGGCGCGCAGCAATTGCCGGTAGGCGCGCTTCAGCGCGGAACAGCTCAGGACCACGCCCCCGGCGGCGTGGCGCGCAAGCTCCCGTCCCAGGGCTTCCAGCCAGGACCGCCGGTCCTCATCGGTCAGGGGAATCCCCGAACGCATCTTGGCGTGGTTCTGATCGCTGTGGAATGCGTCCCCTTCGATGAACGTCCAGCCGTGCCGCCGCGCCAGCAGTTCGCCGACCGTGGACTTGCCGCTGCCCGAGACGCCCATGACGACGACCGCCTGCCCGGGCGAAGCCGAAGCATGCGGCGAGGGGTGAGATAGCGCTATCTTTTCCATTGAAAAAAAAGGGCTCTTCCGTAAAATTGTGTCCGACGATCGGCGCTGAAGGTGATGAAGCGCAAAGATAGCGCTATCTTTATAGCCTCGACATTAGGGAATTCCTGTATGAACGATGATGTGCCTGCCAAGCCTCGCCCAGCGGCGGCGCCTCGCGGCCGCACCCGGGCGACGGGCCGGGTGACGCTGGCCGACGTTGCCGCGCTGGCCGGGGTCAGTCCCATCACCGCCTCGCGGGTCGTGGCGGGCAAGACCTCGGTGCGGGCGGAACTGGCCGAACGTGTGCGGGCGGCGGTGGCGCAGCTGGGCTACCGGCCGGATCCGTCCGCCCGGGCGCTGGCATCGGCCAAGAGCGGCCACGTCGTGGTGCTGATCCCGCTGCTGTCCAACACCCTGTTCACCGAGTTGCTGGAATCCGTCCAGAACGTCATGTGGGACGCGGGATACCCGATCTTCGTCGGCATCACCCAGTACCAGCCGCAGCGGGAAGCCGCGTTGCTGGAAAGCTACCTGTCCCATCGGCCCGCGGGCCTGATCCTGACGGGCTTCGACCGCAGCGAGGCCCAGCGGCGGCTGATCGCGGACAGCCGCACGCCCTGCGTGCACGTGATGGAGCTGAGCGCGGATCCGACCCTGTATTGCGTCGGCATGTCCCAGAAAGAAGCGGCGCGGACCGTCGCCCGGCATCTGCTGGACCGGGGGCGGCGCCGTATCGCCTTCGTGGGCGCCCAGCTGGACCCGCGCACCCTGGAACGCGCCGAGGGCTTTCGCGGCGCCCTGTCGGCGGCGGGCTGTCACGATCCCCGCCTGGAGTTCCTGTATCCCAGGCCGTCGTCGGCGGCGCTGGGGGCCGAGGCGTTCCGGCGCCTGGTGACGGAACACCCCGACCTGGACGGCGTGTTTTTCTGCAATGACGACCTGGCGCACGGCGCCTTGCTGGAAGCCCTGCGGATGGGCATTCCGGTGCCGGAGCGCGTCAGTGTCGTGGGGTTCAACGACCTGCCCGGCAACGAGCAGATGCTGCCCGCGCTGACCAGCTTGCGCACGCCGCGCCGGGAAGTCGGCGAGGCCGCCGCCCGGATGCTGCTGCAGCTGATCCGGGGAGAGCCGGTGGCCGACCCCGTGCTCGATCTGGGGTTCGAACTGAAGGTCCGGGCCAGCAGCTGACGGGGGCGGGCCGGGACGGGATGCCCCGCCCGCGCCCGGCGGCGCTGTCGTCCGCCGGGCGCGGCTCAGAATGCCGGGCCGTCGTCGTCCGGCGCCGTGGCCGCGGTCTTGCGGGCGGGCGTCTTGCCGGCCTTGGCGGTCGATTTCGCCGGAGCCTTTGCCGCCTTGCTTGTCTTTGCGGCTGTTTTTGCGCTCGTCTTGGCAGGCGCCTTCGCGGCGGCCTTGGTCTTGGCCGGGCCGGCCTTGCCGGCCGCCTTTCCCGCCGTGGCGGCTTTTGCGCCCGCCTTGGCCGGGCGCGGCTCGAATTCGAAGCCGATCTTGCCGTCGTCCTGGCGCACCAGATAGGCCTTGAACTTGCGGTTGGTGCGGCTGGACACGAAGCCGTCGAACAGTCTGGTCTTGCCGGTGGACAGCAGCTGCGTCATCTGGTCGGCGGGGATTTCCTGTTGCAGGATCACCTTGCCGCTGCGGAAGGTGCAGGTCTTGTTCGGCCCCACCGAATGTTCGCAGACGTAGTTCATGCCGTGTTCGTAGACGTGGCCGCCGCATTTCGGGCAGGCGCCCAGCGGCGTCTGGCCGGAGAAATCCACGGCCTCGGTGTCTTCGTCTTCCTTCTGGCCGAAATCGAATTCCAGCTTGAATTCGTCGGTGATGCGCAGCACGGCGGCAAAGGGGCGGCCCATCTTGCTGATGAAGCCGGTCAGCGGCCCCAGCGTGCGTTTTTCCAGCAGTTCCTCGACTTCGGAGACCTCGAAGGTGCGCCCGCCGGGGTGCTTGCCGATGGAGAAGTCGCAGGCCGTGCAGGCGTAGCGGCGGTAGTTCTCCTTGACCACGCCGCCGCACTTCGGGCAGGGGGTCTGCAGGGTCGCGTAGTCGCCCGGGACGGTGTCGCGCTCGTATTCCTTGGCGCGCTTGACGATCACCTGCGTCATCTGCGCGATTTCGCGCATGAAGGATTCGCGGTCCAGCTGGCGCTGTTCGATCAGCTTCAACTGGTGCTCCCATTCGCCGGTCAGTTCGGGCGAGGTCAGTTCGTTGACCCCCAGGCCCGAGAGCAGCGTCATCAGCTGGCGTGCCTTGGCGCTGGGAATCAGGTCGCGGCCCTCGCGGCGCAGATAGGTTTCGTTGATCAGGCCTTCGATGATGGATGCCCGGGTGGCCGGAGTGCCCAGGCCGCGTTCGGACATGGCCTCGCGCAGGGCCTCGTCGTCCACCAGCTTGCCGGCGCCTTCCATGGCCGACAGCAGCGTGGCTTCGTTGAAGCGCGCGGGCGGCTTGGTGACCAGGGCGCGGGCCTCGATGTCCTCGGTGCGCACGCGTTCGCCGTCGGCGACGGCCACCAGGGAACCGTCTTCGCCCTGGGATTCGCGGCCGTAGATGGCCAGCCAGCCCGGCGACACCAGGACCTTGCCTTCGGTCTTGAAGCGATGCCCAGAGACCTGGGTGATGCGGGTCGTGACGCGGAATTCGGCGGCAGGGAAGAACACGGCCAGGAAGCGCCGCGTCACCAGCTCGTAGATCTTGAATTCGGCGTCGCTCAGTTCGCGCGGCACCTGCAGCGTCGGGATGATGGCGAAGTGGTCGGAGATCTTCTTGTCGTCGAAGATGCGCCGATTGGGCTTGACCATCTGCTGCGCCACGGCCTGGGCGGCGAAGGGCCGCACGGAACGCGCCACGCCCGATTCGCTGTCGGCCAGCACCTGCATGGTCTGGCGCACGGTGTTGACGTAGTCCTGGGGCAGGTAGCGGGAATCCGTCCGGGGATAGGTCAGGGCCTTGTGGCGTTCGTACAGGGTCTGGGCCAGGGCCAGGGTGGTCTTGGCGGAAAAGCCGAAGCGGGAGTTGGCCTCGCGCTGCAGGCTGGTCAGATCGAACAGGGCCGGCGACAGCTGGGTGCTGGGCTTGGATTCCTCGGTCACGGTGCCGGGTTGTTCGCGGCAGGCGCTGACCACGCTCTGGGCGGCGCTGGCCGACCACAGGCGGGAGTCGCGGGCGTCCGGGTCCTGTTCGTTCTTCTTGAAATCGGGGTCGAACCAGCGGCCTTCGTACAGGCCGGCGGCGGCGACGAAGGTGGCGTGGACTTCCCAGTAGTCGCGGCTGACGAAGCTGCGGATGCGGTCCTCGCGTTCCATGACGATCGCCAGGGTCGGCGTCTGCACGCGGCCCACAGGGGTCTTGAAGAAGCCGCCGTCCTTGCTGTTGAAGGCCGTCATGGCGCGGGTGCCGTTGATGCCCACCAGCCAGTCGGCCTCGGCGCGCGACCGGGCCGCCGCTTCCAGCGGTTTCATGGTCTCGTCGTCGCGCAGGTTGGCGAAGGCGTCGCGGATGGACGCCTGGGTCATGGACCGCAGCCACAGCCGCTGGATGGGCTTCTTCACGCCGGCGTACTGGACGATGTAGCGGAAGATCAGTTCGCCTTCGCGGCCCGCGTCGCAGGCGTTGATCACGGCGCCCACGTCCTTGCGCTTGAGCAGCTTGACCAGCAGCTTCAGGCGCTCGGCGGAACGCTTGTCGGTCGGGCCGAGCTCGAATTGCGGCGGAATCACCGGTAGGTGCGTAAAACTCCATTTGCCGCGGACCGGGTCGTTGGGCGCCACCAGGCTGAGCAGGTGTCCGACGCTGGACGACAGCACGTATTGCTCGCTTTCGAAGTAGTCGCCTTCGCGGGTGAACCCACCCAGCGCCCGGGAGATATCCAGAGCGACCGAAGGTTTTTCAGCAATAATCAGAGTTTTAGTCATGTGGTTCCATTGGCGGCCGTTTTGCGACCACGATAGCGCGGATCATACGAGGGGGCACCGCACCATGCAAGTCACCACACCCTGGCAGGCAGTCGGCAAGCCGCTCTGGTGGCGCCGGAATCTGGCCCTGGGCATCGGCTTGCTGGCCGCCGTGCTGGCCGGATCCGCCCTGGTGTCCTGGGTGGCCGCCAACTGGGTGCGGATGGGGCCGCAGGCGCGGCTGGCGCTGGTCCAGGGGGGGCTGGCGCTGACCGTCGTCCTGGGGGCGGCGCTGGCCTGGCTGGGCAGCCGCTGGGCCGGTGTGCTGACGGGCGTGGCGGCCCTGGCGACCGGGGCCTTGCTGGCTCTCGTCGGTCAAATATATCAAACCGGCGCTGATCGCTGGCAATTGTTCCTGCTGTGGGCGGCCTTGATCACGCCCTGGCTGTTGCTGGTGCGTTCCGTCTTCCTGACGCTGTTGTGGGCGGCCTTGCTGAACCTGGCGGCCTGGCTGTGGGTTGGCGGCGAAGGCCTCTGGTCCTGGCTGGATGGCGGCCCGGCGGCGGGCGTGTGGCTGGTGGGGCTCAACGCCGGCTTGCTGCTGGCCGTCGAGTGCGGGCGGCGGTTTCTGCGGGATCCCTGGCATCTGGCGCGCCGGGTATTGGCGGCGGCCATGCTGGCGTGGGCCTTCAATGTCGTGGCGCTCGGCTCCGTGGGGCAGGGCGATTATCCGCGGTTGACGCAGGACATGCTGCTGGGCCTGCTTCCGGTGGCGGTCCTGTATGCGGTGTACGGTCATTGGCGCCGGGATCTGGCGGTGGTGGCGCTGGCCTTGCTGGTGGGCATCGGGCAGGTCGGCGCCCTGTGGGTCCGGATGCTGGATTCCCTGGATGGCGTCCTGGGTCTGGCGGTGCTGCTGCTCGCGCTGGTCTGGCTGGCGGCTCATCACCTGCTGCACCTGCGGCGAGCCGGCATGGCGGCCGGACCGCTGCCGGCGGATGCGGCGGATGCCTTGGCGACCGGATCCGGGCCCTCCCTCGGCGAGGTCCTGGACGGCCCGGAAACGGCGGCGCCTGACCAGGATGCGTCGCCCCCCTGGTATCTCACGGTGTTGCGGGTGGGGGTGCTGATTCCGGTCCTGCTGTTGCTGGGATTCTGGGTGGCGGCCAGTTTCGAGCTGGATTCCGCCGCCGACGCCCTGGCGGCCGGGGTCATGCTCATGTGCCCGGGCCTGCTCATGGCCCGGCTGGCCCGTCGCGGCGTCTGGCCGGAGGTCGGCGGGGTGCTGGGCGTGCTGGGGCTGTTGCTGTGCGCGAGCGGAGTGCTGTTCCTGATGGGCGACGATGGGGATCGGCTGACCCGCCTGTCGATTCTGGCGGCCGCCGGCGGGGCGGTCTATGTCTTCTCTCCGCAGTTCTCGATCCGACTGGTGGCGGCGGGTCTGGTGCTGGGCATCGGGTTCTGGCTGAGCGCCCCGGAGGCGACGTACTTCGACTGGCAGGCGGGTGCCCGGGGCGCGGGCGCCGGCGCGTCGCAACTGGCCTGGCGTCTGTGGGTATTCCTGGCCGCCGGAACGGCGCTGTGGGTCTGGTCCGTCCAGGCGGCGCATCGCAGCGGCTGGCGGCCCCTGGCCTGGGCCTCGCTGGCCATGGCGGCGGGCGTGGCCCTGCTGCTTGCGTGGTCGATGCGGCTCCCGGCGCGGGAATGGCCCTGGTTCGGCCAACTGGCCATGTTCCTGTGCGCCTTGTTGCCGGGCTTGCTGCTGGCTGCCTGGATGGCGGCGGTCCGTCCTGCCTTGCCGGCCGTGTTGCGCGCCGGCGTGCCGCTGGCCGCCTGCGTCGCGGGCGTGGGCTGGGTGGATATTCCCGCTTTGTCCGTGGCGCTGGTCTGGCTGGCGCTGGGACGGCTGACCGGCGGGCGGGTGCTGCAGGCGCTGGCCGTGCCGCTGGGCCTGCTGGGGCTGCTGGCTTACTACCTGAATGCCGGAAACGGGGCCAGTCTGCTGGACAAGGCCATGATCCTGGGGCTGACGGCAGCCTGGCTGACAGGCGTGACGGCGGTCCTGGCGGCGCCTCTGCGGCGCGGCGGCAGCGGGCCGGCCAGGCGTCCCCGCTGGCTGCCGGCCGGGATTCTGGCCGGGGGCGCGCTGGTGCTGGGACTCGCCCAGGCGCAGGTCCATCAATATGAAACTCTTCTGGCCCAGGGCCGGTCCGTGGTGCTGGCTTTGGCGCCGGTGGATCCCAGGTCCCTGCTGCAGGGGGACTATATGGCGCTGGACTATGTCGTGCGCCGCGCGGCCGATGACTTGTTGCGTGCGAATCCCGAGACTGAAGGCCAGGTGCGTCGCGCAGGGCGCGGTTGGCTGCTGCTGCGACAGGACGGCCAGGGCGTCTGGCAGTTGCAGGGCATCGTGATCGATCAGCCGCCGGCCGCCACGCCCGACACGGTCGCGCTGGCCTTCCACTGGCGGGATGGTTCCCTGGATTTCGGGGCGGACAACTGGTTCTTCCCGGAAGGGCAGGGCGAACGGTTCGCCAACGCCCGGTATGGCGTGCTGCGGGTCGCGCCCGATGGCGACGGCCTGCTGGCAGGTTTGCTGGATGCCCAGCGGCAGCCGCTGTAATTTCCGGGCGCGGTCGCCCGCAAGGCGGCCAGGCCGCGTAGCGGGGCATTCCCGCGGACGGTCGGGTCGTCAGGGAAAGCGCCGCGCCCACTGAGCAGTCGCCAGCGGCCAGAAATCGTCCGTGGCGGCTGCGGGCAGGCGGGTGAAGCCCAGGGCGCCCCAGGCCCGCTGCAGGGCCTCCAGGGGCTGGTTCAGGTCCAGGGCGGGGGCATGATTCTGCTTGGACAGCTTGCGCCCCTGCGCGTCGAGCACCAGCGGCACGTGCAGCGTGCGCGGGCAGGGCAGGTCCAGCGCCCGCGCCAGCTGGCGCTGGCGCGCCGTGGAATCCAGCAAGTCGGCGCCGCGCACCACGTCGGTCACGCCTTGCAGGCCGTCGTCCACGACGACGGCCAGTTGATAGGCCCACAGGCCGTCGGCCCGGCGGATGATGAAGTCGCCCGCTTCCCGGGCGACGTCCTGGCTTTGCTCCCCCAGCCAGCGGTCCTGGAAGACCTCGGTCCCGGGTTCGACCAGGAATCGCCAGGCCGGCAGCGCCCGTCGGGAGGAAGCCGGACGCCGGGCGTCTGCCCGGGAGGGCTGCGAAACGTGCGCTTCATCCCGCGCCGCGCGGGCGGGGGGGGCATTCCGCGGCGCGCCGGGCCCGGGCCGGCAAGTGCCCGGATACGGCCCCGGCGGCAGTTCGCGCCGGGTGCAGCGGCAGGCGTAGACACGCCCCGCCGCCTGCAATCGCCCGAAGGCCTGTTCATACAGGGCGTGGCGCCGGGTCTGCCAGACGGGCTCTTCGTCCCATCGCATGCCCAGGGCCTGCAGCTGGCGCATGATCACCCGGTCGGCGCCGGGCACGGTGCGGGGCTCGTCGATGTCCTCGATGCGCAGCAGCCAGAGCCCTTCATGGGCGCGGGCATCCAGGTAGCTGGCCAGCGCGGCCGCCAGGGACCCCGCATGCAGCGGGCCGCTGGGGCTGGGGGCGAAGCGGCCGACGTAGCCCCGGTGTCCGGCTACGCGCGGGCCGGCCTGGATCGGGCTGGACATCAGCGGCGATGCGGCGTCGCGCCGTCGAGCCTAGTGGGACAGCCGGCCGTCATCGTCGGTCAGCAGTTCCTCGAACACCAGATGGTCCACTTCGGCCTCCTGGCTCCAGAGCACCATCAGCGCCAGGACCTTGATTTCCGCCAGGGACAGCGGAGAGTGATCCGCCGCCTGGGCCGCTTCGATCAGGATTTCCCGCAGGGCGGGCGGCAGGCTGCCGGAGTGTTCCAGGAAGCTGATGAAGCCGACGGCCTCGGTGCCCAGGGTGGCATATTCTTCGTCGGTGTAGATGCGGGCGGCGCTGCGCTGCGCATCGCGCATGATCGCCAGCGGCAGGCAGCGTTCGGTCGTGCTGGCCAGGTCGCGCAGCCAGTTCAGCGCGTCGTCGATGTCTTCGTGTTCGAAACCGACGGCCGCCAGCTTGTTGGCCAGGATCTCGGCGCGCGGGCAGGCCTGGGGCGTGTAGTAGTTCTCAAACAGATAGACTAGGATATCGTACATGGTGATGGGCGAGGCGGTGTTCCCTGATAGTGTACTTGGCTTGGCAGGGAGAACTCCATGGCCTGCGTTGCTTGTCCACCTCACCGCTTGCACGCGGTTCGGATTCGTCAGGCATTGAATAGCCCGCCGGGGCTATTCAATGTCCGGACTCATCCAGCGCGATCAGCGTTACGCCCTCTGTGACCTGGTCCCCCACGGCGTAGAACACTTCCTGCACGGTGCCGTCGTGGGGCGCCTCGATGGTGTGCTCCATCTTCATGGCTTCCATCACCACCAGCGGCTGGCCTTGCTTGACGGTATCGCCGGTCGCCACCGCCACGGACAGGATCTTGCCGGGCATGGGCGCGGTCAGGCCGCCGCCCGCGTCGTCGGCCTGGCCGCTCGCCAGGGCGATCGGGTCCTGCCAGTCCAGAGTGTGGCGCCGGCCGTCGGCGAAGATGTCCAGCCGGGCACCCTGCAGATAGGCTTCGGCGCGGGTTTCCGTGTCGCCCAGGCGGATGCGCAGGCGGCAGGGATGGCGGCCGTCGGCCTGCCAGTGAAAGGGCTGGAAGGCGCCTTCCTTGCCGATGGCCAGTTGCCAGTCGGCGCCCTGGCGTCGCAGCCGCACCGCGCGGCTGCCCAGGGCGTCCTGCAGCGGCAGGGCGCGTTCGTAGGCGTCGCCCACCCGCCAGCCGTCGGCCAGCTGCCAGGGGCTGGACGGCCGAACGGCCGCGCGGGCGTCCGCCGCCCGGCCCGGGACCGGGGCGGGCAGGGGGTCGGAGCCGGACAGCCCGTCCTGGTGCAGCACGACGGCGACCGCCAGGGCCAGGACGGCGTCCGGCGTCGCTGCCGCCGCCGGGAACAGCCGGTGGTGTTCGCGGGGAATCAGCCCCGTATCCAGGTCCGCCGCCACGAAGGCAGGGTCGTCCATCAGCCGGCCCAGGAAGGCGATGTTGGTGTGCAGGCCCGTGGCCCGCACGGCCGCCAGGGCGTGCAGCATGCGACGGCGGGCCTGTTCCCGGTCCTTGCCGTGCACGATCAGCTTGGCGATCATGGGGTCGTAGTAGGGCGTGATGGCGTCGCCCTCGCGCACCCCGCCGTCCACCCGCACGGGTCCCGTCTGGAAGCCGACGTGGGCGGGCCATTGCAGCGCGTCCAGGCGGCCGATGCTGGGCAGGAAGTCCTTGTCCGGATTTTCCGCGTAGACGCGGGCCTCGATGGCGTGGCCCTGTATCCGCAACTGGTCCTGGGACAGGGGCAGGGGCTCGCCCGCCGCCACGCGCAGCTGCCATTCGACCAGATCCTGGCCGGTGATGGCTTCCGTGACGGGGTGCTCCACCTGCAGCCGCGTGTTCATTTCCATGAAGTAGAAACGCCCGTCGGGCTCGGCGATGAATTCCACCGTGCCGGCGCCGACGTAGCCCACGGCCTGGGCGGCGGCCACGGCGGCCTGGCCCATGGCGGCGCGCCGTTCGGGCGTCATGCCGGGTGCGGGGGCTTCCTCGATGACCTTCTGGAAGCGCCGTTGCACCGAGCAGTCGCGCTCGAACAGGTAGACGCATTGCCCGTGCGTGTCGGCGAAGACCTGGATCTCGATGTGGCGCGGCTTTTGCAGGTAACGCTCGACCAGCACCTGCGGGTTGCCGAAGCTGCTGGCGGCCTCGCGCTGGCAGGACGCCAGCGCGGCGGCGAATTCGCCGTCGGATTCGACGATGCGCATGCCCTTGCCGCCGCCGCCGGCGCTGGCCTTGATCAGGACCGGGTAGCCGATGGCGCGGGCCTGTTCCTGCAGGAAATCGGGTTCCTGTCGGTCCCCGTAGTATCCCGGGACCAGGGGCACGTCGGCGCCCGCCATCAGGGTCTTGGCGGCCGATTTGCTGCCCATGGCGGCGATGGACCGGGCCGGCGGCCCGATGAACGCCAGCCCCGCGTCGGCGCAGGCCTGGGCGAATTCGGCGTTTTCCGACAGGAAGCCGTAGCCCGGATGAATGGCCTGGGCGCCCGTGCGCAGGGCCGCGTCCAGGATGGCGTCGGCCCGCAGGTAGCTGGCCTTGGGTTCCGGGCCGCCGATCGGCACGGCGACGTCGCAGGCCTGCACGTGGCGGGCGCGGGCGTCGGCTTCGGAATAGACCGCGACGGTGCGGATGCCCATGCGGCGTGCGGTGGCGGCGATGCGGCAGGCGATCTCGCCCCGGTTGGCAATCAGGATGGTATCGAACATGGCGGCTTCCTTACATTCTGAACACGCCAAAGCGCGTGGCTTCGGCCGGGGCGTGGCGGGCGGCGGCCAGGCCCAGGCCCAGCACCCGCCGCGTGTCGGACGGGGCGATGATGCCGTCGTCCCACAGCCGCGCCGTGGAATAGTAGGGGTGGCCTTCGTGTTCGTACTGCTCGCGGATGGGTGCCTTGAAGGCGGCTTCCTCTTCGGCGGACCAGTGTCCGCCCTTGCGTTCGATGTTGTCGCGGCGCACGGTGGCCAGCACGCTGGCGGCCTGTTCGCCGCCCATGACCGAGATGCGGGCGTTGGGCCACAGGAACAGCAGTCGGGGGCCGAAGGCCCGGCCGCACATGCCGTAGTTGCCGGCGCCGAAGGAGCCGCCGATCAGCACCGTGAACTTCGGCACGGCGGCGGTGGAGACGGCCGTGACCATCTTGGCGCCGTGGCGGGCGATGCCTTCGTTCTCGTATTTGCGCCCCACCATGAAGCCGCTGATGTTCTGCAGGAACACCAGGGGGATGTTGCGCTGGCAGCACAGTTCGATGAAGTGCGTGCCTTTCTGGGCCGCTTCGGAAAACAGGATGCCGTTGTTGGCGATGATGCCCACCGGCATGCCGTAGATCCGGGCGAAGCCCGTGACCAGCGTGGTGCCGAACCGGGCCTTGAATTCCTCGAAATCGGACGCGTCCACGATGCGGGCGATGACTTCGCGCACGTCGTAGGGCTTGCGGGTGTCCTGCGGAATGATGCCGTCCAGTTCCGCCGGGTCGTGCAGCGGTTCGGCCCAGGGACCGCTGTCGGGCAGGGGGGGGCGGTTCAGCCGGGCGACCGCGTCGCGGGCCAGGCGCAGGGCGTGGGTGTCGTCTTCCGCCAGGTGGTCGGCCACGCCCGACAGGCGGGTGTGCACGTCGCCGCCGCCCAGGTCCTCGGCCGAGACCTCTTCCCCGGTGGCGGCCTTGACCAGGGGCGGGCCGCCCAGGAAGATCGTGCCCTGGTTGCGCACGATGATGGATTCGTCGCTCATGGCCGGCACGTAGGCGCCGCCCGCCGTGCAGGACCCCATCACCACGGCCAGCTGGGCGATGCCCATGGACGACATGACGGCCTGGTTGTAGAAGATGCGCCCGAAATGGTCGCGGTCCGGGAAGACTTCGTCCTGATTGGGCAGATTGGCGCCGCCCGAGTCCACCAGGTAGATGCAGGGCAGGTGGTTCTGCTGGGCGATTTCCTGCGCGCGCAGGTGTTTCTTGACGGTCAGGGGGTAGTAGGTGCCGCCCTTGACCGTGGCGTCGTTGCAGACGATGACGCATTCGGTGCCGCCCACGCGGCCGATGCCGGTGATCAGGCCGGCCCCCGGGGAGGCGTTGTCGTAGACGTCATGGGCGGCCAGGGGGGACAGTTCCAGGAAAGGCGTGCCGGGGTCCAGCAGGCGCTCGACCCGTTCGCGCGGCAGCAGCTTGCCGCGCGCCAGATGCCGGGCGCGGGCCGATTCGCTGCCGCCTTGCCCGGTGCGGGCGATCTGCTGGCGCAGGTCGTCGACCAGGGCGCGCATGGCGCGGGCGTTGTCCTGGAATTCCTGTGATCGCGGGTTGATGCGGGATTCGATGACCGGCATGACGTTTCCTGGGGATAGAAATCGGGTCGCGGGCGCCGCGGCGGGATGGCCGGCGCGGCGCCGCGGGCGGACCGGCGGCGGATGGCGGCCGGCCCGCGAGGGGGAATGCTTACAGCATCTCGATGGCCAGGGCCACGGCTTCGCCGCCGCCGATGCACAGGGACGCGACGCCGCGCTTGCCGCCGGTCTTGCGCAGGGCGCCGATCAGCGTGGTCAGCAGGCGGGCGCCGGATGCGCCGATGGGGTGGCCCAGGGCCGTGGCGCCGCCGTGGACGTTGACCCGGTCATGCGGCAGGTTCAGTTCCTTCATGGCGGCCATGGTGACGACGGCGAAGGCCTCGTTGATCTCGTACAGATCGACGTCCTCGGCCTTCCAGCCGGCCTTGGCCAGCACTTTCTGGATGGCGCCGACCGGAGCGGTGGTGAACCACTGGGGCTCTTGCGAGTGCTGGGCGTGGGCCACGATGCGGGCCAGCGGCTTGGCGCCCAGTTCCTGGGCCTTGGAGCCGCGCATCACCACCAGCGCCGAGGCGCCGTCGGAAATGGACGAGGAATTGGCCGCCGTGACCGTGCCGTCCTTCTTGAAGGCGGGCTTCAGGGTCGGGATCTTTTCCGGCATGGCCTTGAACGGAGCCTCGTCGGTGTCCACGACGGTGTCGCCCTTGCGGCCGGCGATCGTGACGGGCGCGATCTCCCATTTGAAGCTGCCGTCTTCGGAAGCCTGGCGGGCGCGTTTCAGGGATTCCAGGGAGAAGGCGTCCTGCTCTTCGCGGGTGAAGTGGTATTTCGAGACGCAATCTTCCGCGAACACGCCCATGGCCGTGCCGCGCTGGTAGGCGTCTTCCAGGCCGTCCAGGGCCATGTGGTCATAGACCGTGGAATGGCCGTAGCGGTAGCCCTGGCGGCCCTTGAGCAGCAGGTAGGGGGCGTTGCTCATGCTTTCCTGGCCGCCGGCCACCACCACGTCGGCCGATTCGGCCTTGATGATGTCGTGCGCCAGCATGACGGCCTTCAGGCCCGAGCCGCAGACCTTGTGCAGCGTGCTGCAGGCCACGCTCTTGGGCAGGCCGGCGCCCAGGGCCGCCTGGCGGGCCGGAGCCTGGCCCTGGCCCGCCTGCAGGACGTTGCCCATGATGACTTCCTGGACGGCTTCGCCCGCGATGCCGGCGCGTTCGACGGCGGCGCGGATGGCGATGGAGCCCAGTTCATGGGCGGACAGGCCGGACAGGCTGCCCATCATGCCCCCCATGGGGGTGCGGGCTGCAGAGACGATGACGATGGAATCGGACATGGTGAACTCCTAGGGCTGCTGGGCCGGATCCGGGTTGGATGCGGCGGGTTTCAGAGACTGCAGGCGCCGGGCAGGGTCGTAGGGAAAGATGTCTTCGATGCGTCCCTGGGAGGCGCGCGTACGGCAATCTTGCCACCATTCTGCCCGCAATAGTTCGGCGTGGTGTTTTAGAAAGGCGGCGCGCACCCGGGGGTCGCCCAGCAAAAATCGTTCGAATTCTTCCGGGAAAACATCGTTGGAGCCCACGGGATACCAGGGTTCTCCGGACATTTCGGCTTCTTCGTTGGGGGCGGGCGGGATGCGGCGAAAGTGCATTTCCGTCATACGCTGTATTTCGTCATAGTCATAGAAGACCACGCGCCCCAGCCGGGTGACGCCGAAGTTCTTGTACAGCATGTCGCCCGGGAAGATGTTGGCGGCCGCCAGTTCGCGAATCGCCTGCCCGTACTGGCGCACGGCCGATTCCAGCGCGGCGTCGGAGGCCCCGGCCAGGAAGATGTTCAGCGGCGTCATGCGCCGTTCGATGTAGACGTGCTTGAGCACCACCAGATCGTCGGTCTCCTCGATCAGGCTGGGCACCTCGGCCCGCAGGCCTTCCAGCAGGCGGGGTGAGAACCGGCTGCGCGGCAGGGCCACCAGGGAATATTCCCAGGTGTCGGCCATGCGGCCCACGCGGTCGTGCTTCTTGACCATCTGGTATTTGCGCCGCACCGTGGCCTCGTCCATGCCGTCCTTGGCGATGCGGTCGCGGATCAGCTTGAAGACGTAGGGGTAGGACGGCTGGTTGAACACCGTCATGACCATGCCCTGGATCCCCGGGGCGTAGTCGAAATCGTCCCGCGAATGCGCCAGGTGATGCAGGAAGTCGCGGTAGAACAGGGTCTTGCCCTGTTTCTGCAGGCCGATGGTGGTGTAGATCTCGGCCTTGGGCTTGCGCGGAAACAAGGTCGACAGGAATTCCACGTAGGCCGCCGGCGCTTCCATGTCCACCAGGAAGTACGCCCGGGTGAAGCTGAAGAGCGTGCTTAGGTCGTCGCTGGTGTGCAGCAGGGCGTCCAGCTGGATGTGGCCCGAGGGCGTGTGCAGCAGGGCGATGGCGAAGGGATGGATGGCCGTCTGGTTGATCAGGCGCCCGACGATGTAGGCCCCCTTGTTGCGGAAGAACAGGGTGTTGAGCACCTGGATCTGGCAGTCGGGCGCCAGGCGCTTGCCCAGGCCGCGCGGCACCGTGCGGCGCAGGTGGCGCAGGCCCATGCGGGCCAGCTTGCGGGCATCGGTCGGCAGGTCCTGATAGGGCGCGGCCAGGCCGAAATCGGCCGCCATCCGCACCAGGCACGGCAGCAGGCCTTCGGTCAGCGGGTAGTAGGACCGGTAGGTGGACAGGGCGCCGTCGATGTATTCGGTCGCCACGGCCGGGCGCACGAACAGGAAGTCGTTGTTGAAGTAATTGCGGTGCAGGATGCGGCAGGACACCGAATTGAAGAACGTTTCCGCGCATTCGGGCTGCAGGTGGCTGGACAGCAGTCCGATGTAGCAGGCCTTGGCGGCCTGCCAGAATTCCAGCTGCTCGGGCGTCAGGGCGGTGTCGGGGGCGGTCTGCGCCGGCGTGGTGCCGCGCAGCGCCTGGCCCAGCGTGGTGGCGCATTCGCGCACCCGCGTGTCGTAGTATTCGATGCGTTCGCGCGACAGCTGCTGGATGCCGTGCCAGTCGCCGGATTCGAACAGCGATTTGGCCCGCTGGGCGCTGTAGCGGAACAGCGAATAGTGCCGATCGAACCCCGCCAGGATGATGCGGGCCACGGCGTCCGGGGATTGGCCCCGGGGCGTGACCGGCTCGATGTGCTGGTGATCGCCGTCGCTGCGCATGATGTCAGGCGGTTTCGTTGAACAGTTCGCGGCCGATCAGCATGCGGCGGATCTCGCTGGTGCCGGCGCCGATTTCGTACAGCTTGGCGTCGCGCCACAGGCGTCCGGTGGGGTTGTCGTTGATGTAGCCGTTGCCCCCCAGGATCTGGATGCCTTCGCCGGCCATCCAGGTGGCTTTCTCGGCGCAGTACAGGATGACGCCGGCGCAGTCCTTGCGCACCTGGCGCGCGTGCTGGGCGCCCAGCCGGTCCAGGTTCTTTCCCACCGTGTAGCAGAACGCGCGGCAGGCCTGCAGCGTGGTGTACAGGTCGGCCAGCTTCCCCTGGATCAGCTGGAATTCGCCGATGGCCTGGCCGAACTGCTGGCGCTCGTGCACGTAGGGCACGACCACGTCCATCACCGCCTGCATGATGCCCAGCGGGCCGCCGGCCAGCACCGCGCGTTCGTAGTCCAGCCCGCTCATCAGCACGCGCACCCCGCCGTTGACCTCGCCCAGCACGTTCTCCGCCGGGACTTCGCAATCCTGGAAGACCAGTTCGCCGGTGTGCGAGCCGCGCATGCCCAGCTTGTCGAGCTTCTGCGCCACGGAGAAGCCGGGGAAGGATTTTTCGACGATGAAGGCGGTGATGCCGCGCTGATGGGCCTGGGGATCGGTCTTGGCGTAGACCACCAGCGTGTCGGCGTCCGGCCCGTTGGTGATCCACATCTTCGTGCCGTTCAGCACATAGCGGTCGCCGCGCTTTTCCGCCCGCAGCCGCATGCTGACCACGTCCGATCCGGCGCCGGGTTCGCTCATGGCCAGGGCGCCGATCTGTTCCCCCGACAGCAGGCCGGGCAGGTACTTGCGTTTCTGGGCTTCGGTCCCGTTGCGATGGATCTGGTTCACGCACAGGTTCGAATGCGCCCCGTAGGACAGGGCGATCGAGGCGCTGGCCCGGGAGATTTCCTCCATCGCGATCATGTGCGCCAGGTAGCCCAGGTTGGCCCCGCCGTAGGTTTCGGACACCGTCACGCCCAGCAGGCCCAGGTCGCCGAATTTGCGCCACAGGTCCATCGGGAACTGGTCGTCGCGGTCGGCGGCGGCGGCGCGCGGGGCGATCTCGGACTGGGCGAAATCGCGCACGGCGTCGCGCAGCATGTCCAGATCGGATCCGAGTTCGAAATTCAGGCCGGGTAGATCCATGGGAAGTCTCCTTGGGGTGGCGGGCTCGCCTTATTTGTTGGCAATCGAGTGAAGGTCGGCGTCGGCCGTGGCGTGCGCCGCGTCCAGGCGGCTGCGCAGCAGGGCGGCGCAGTCGGCCTGCTGGCGGCGCAGTTCCTTCAGGGTTTCATCCAGGTCTCGCCGCTGCTGTTCCAGTTTCTTGCGGTGGGCGTCCAGCACGTCGGCGTAGTGCCGCAATTGCGCCGTGCTGCTGGCGTGGCTGCGGTCGTACAGATTGATGAGGCTGACGATCTCCGCCAACTGCAGCCCCAGGCGGCGTCCGCGCAGCGCCAGTTTCAGGCGGGTGCGGTCGCGCGGCGCGTAGACGCGGTTGCGCCCCGATCGGGCCGGGCTGACGATGCCCTGGTCCTCGTAGAAGCGGATCGTGCGCGGCGTGACGCCGAATTCTCGGGCAAGCTCGGAGATGGTCCAGGTGGCTTGGCTCATGGGTCCATGCGGTGGTCGGGACGAGGCCTCATTATGCTAGCAGTTTACGTTAACGTAAAGTAGAGACTCTGCCATAATACGGGGAACGATCAAGGAGACGCGCATGAACCCGCAGGAACAGGAACTGCAATACCCCTGGGACCAGACGCTGCCCGAGGCCGGCCATGCTCTGGCGGTGGCCGATGGCGTGCGCTGGATCCGCATGCCGCTGCCCTTCGCGCTGGACCACATCAATCTGTGGCTGCTGCGCGATCGCATCGACGGCCGCGATGGCTGGACCGTCGTGGATTGCGGCATCGACCGCGGCGAAGTCCGCGACACCTGGGAGGCCGTCTTCGCCCAGTCTCTGGACGGCCTGCCCGTGCTGCGCGTGATCGTCACCCACATGCACCCCGATCACGTCGGGCTGGCGCACTGGCTGTGCCAGCGCTGGCAGGCGCCGCTGTGGATGTCCATGACCGATTATGCGGTGGCGCGGCAGTGGGCCGGTTCTTCGGTGGTCGATTCCACCCAGGAAGGCAGCGGCCCGGGCGGTGAAGGCGCGGCGCGCCATTTCGCCCGCCACGGCCTGGTGGATCCCGAAGCCCAGGACATGATCCGCCAGCGCCATGACTATTACACCCGACTGGTGCCCGACGTGCCCCGGCGCTTCCATCGCCTGATGCATGGGCAGGACGTGCAGATCGGCGGACGCCCCTGGCGGGTGATCGTCGGCTACGGCCACGCGCCGGAACACGTGTCGCTCTGGTGCCCGACCCTGGGCGTGCTGATTTCCGGCGACATGGTGCTGCCGCGCATTTCCACCAACGTCAGCGTGTTCGACCTGGAACCCGAGGCCAATCCCCTGCCGCTCTATCTGGACTCCCTGAAGGCCTACGACGGCCTGCCGGCCGATGCCCTGGTGCTGCCTTCGCACGGACGCCCCTTCCGGGGCCTGCACCGGCGGATCGCCCAGCAGCAGGCCCACCATGCGGAACGCCTGGCGGAAGTCCTGGCCGCCTGCGTCCGTCCCCAGAGCGCCTATGACCTGCTGCCCGTGCTGTTCCATCGCAAGCTGGACCTGCACCAGCTCAGCTTCGCCATGGGCGAATCCATCGCCCACCTGCACGCCCTATACTTCCAGGGCGCCCTGACGCGCACGGCGGATGCCGACGGCATCTACCGCTTCCGGCAGGCGTGACCGGGTCCGCCCCGCTTGCGGGGCGCGCCCATGCCGACTGACGAATACAGGATCCTGATCACCATGACTCGCGACGCGACTGGCCGTGCCGACGACCGCATCGACACTTTGCTGCAGCATATCGGCCAGGCGCCGCTGGACCCCGTGACGGGTTCCGGACCGGTCGCCCTGCCGTCGATGCGCACCAGCACCGTGCGCTTCGCGTCCATGGACGTGCTGGACCGCGCCCAGGCCGCGAAACAGCGCGGCGAACGCGTCCCCACCTACGGCCGCGTCGGCCTGCAGACCCACGAGGCCCTGGAAACCCTGTTGTGCCGCCTGGAAGACGGCCAGCGGGCCTTCCTGGCGCCGTCGGGCATGGCGGCCATCAGCATGGCCCTGATGGCCTGCCTCAGCCAGGGCGACCATGCCCTGGTCGTGGATTGCGTCTACGGCCCGGTGCGCTACCTGCACAAGACCATCCTGTCGCGCATGGGCATCGCCATGGACTTCGTGCGCGCCGACCTGGACAGCCTGCAGGCCGCGCTGCGGCCCGAAACCCGGGTGCTGTATCTGGAATCCCCGGGATCCCTGCTGATGGAAATGCTGGACCTGCCCGCCCTGTCGCGCTGGGCGCACGATCTCGGCCTGACGGTCGTGGCCGACAACACCTGGGGGTCGGGCTACATCTATCGCCCGCTGGCCCTGGGCGCCGACGTCTCCGTGATCGCGGCCACCAAATACATCGGCGGCCATTCCGACCTGATGCTGGGCGCGGCCGTGGCCCGCGATCCCGCGCGGATCGCCCGGCTGCATGAAACCCACTATGCCCTGGGCAATACCGTCAGCGCCGACGACGCCTGGCTGGCCCTGCGCGGCGCCCGCACCCTGGGCCTGCGCATGCGCGGTTGCGGCGAAAACGCCCTGGCCGTCTGCCAGTGGCTGGCCGACCAGCCGCAGGTGTCCCGCATCTTCTTTCCGGCATGGCCGCAAGACCCCGGCCACGCGCTGTGGCGGCGCGACGCCACCGGTTCCAACGGCCTGCTGGCCGTGGCGGTCGATTTCACCGAACCGCAGGCGCGCCGCGTGATCGACGCTTTGCGCCTGTTCGGCATCGGTTATTCCTGGGGCGGCTACGAAAGCCTGGTGACGCAGGTGGAACCGTCGGCCCTGGCGTCCCACGGCTATTGGGCGTCGACCGCCGACGACCGCATGAAGGCCGGCACGGTCCTGCGCCTGCACATCGGGCTGGAAGACCCGGCCGACCTGATCGAAGACCTGGCGCAGGCGTTTGCTGCGGCGGGGTAATTGTTTTTGGCGGGGGGTGTTCTCTTGCACGGGCGTGGCGTGTCGGCTGCCCGCGCAAGAAAGACGCTGCTTACTTCCCAGCCAGCACCTGCTTCACCAGCTTATCGGTCTCATCGATCGCGCCCTGGTAGCTGCCCGTGTGCGACGGCGAGGTCACGTACTTGCCGCCGATCGCGAACGACGGCGTGCCGTCGATCTTGTAGGCCTTCGCCAGCTCGTCCGCCCGCGTGACCTTCGTCTGCACCCCGAACGAATTGAACGCGTCCGTGAAGGCCTTGCGGTCCACCCCCTGGGCGGCCACCCAGTCGATGATCTCGTCCGCCTTGAACAGCTGCTTGTTGTCCTCGTGGATCGCCTTGAACACCGCGTCGTGCAGATCCAGCCGGCCGACCGCTTCCAGCGCGTAGTACAGCTTCTGCAGATCCTTCATGCTGGCGTTGAACGCCACCGGCACGCCCTTGAACACCACCGTGTCCGGCAGCGTCTTGCGCCATTTCACCACCATCGGCTCGATTTTCGCGCAGTGCGGGCACGTGTAGGCGAAGAATTCCAGGACTTCGACCTTGCCCGGCGTGTCCGAAGGCTGGACCGGATCCAGCGTGTCGAACTGGGCGGCGTGCGCCGGAGACAGGGCCAGTGCGGCCAAACCCAGCAGTACGCCGGAAGCGAAGCGGGAAAACAGGGCTGTCATGATCGTGAAACTCCAAAAAATCCACAGGGACGGTGATCTGTTGGATCACTATAACCAGATCCGGTTCCCTGCTGTGTGAATATGGTCTCTGGCCGGCCGGGGTTCAGGGGCGGACGACGGAAGATTCGATTTTCTCGTCGCCCAGCTTGCTGCGCGCCTTGTTCATCTCGTCGATCCCCTTGAAGGGGCCTACCCGGACCCGGTTGATCGCCGAGCCGTTCGATTCCCCGGCCTCGATGCGCACCGGCAGCCCCAGCAGCACCACGCGGGCCAGCATCGCCTGGGCTTCCGATTTGGAGCGGAAAGCGCCGGTCTGCAGGAAGTACGTCGTTTGCGTATTGGCGGCCGGTTTGTTGGACGGCGGCGCCGGCGGCGGGAACGGCAGACTGGCGGTCGGGCCCGAGGGCTTGGCGACGGCGGCCGCATCGGGCGCCTTGGGCGCGGGTGCCGGTGATTTAGCGCCCGGCTGATCCAGGCCGGCGATGATCTGGCCGATCGCGTCGGACAGCGGGTTTTCCGGCTGACCGGGTTCGGGCGCGGCGCCCGGCGGATTGATGGAACCGCCGCCCTGCGCCGGCGTGCGGGTGCCCGCCGGGCCGTCCTTGCCGTACAGGGCGATGTTCGGATCCGGCGCGTTCTGGACGTCGGGCAGCAGCGTGGTCGGGGCGTCGCGGCTGGCCTTGTCCTTGAAGGGCATCGGCGCCTTGGTGACGAACAGCGCCACCGCCACGGCGGCGGCCACGCCCAGCACCATGCCCAGGACCAGGCCGAACCAGGCGCCGCCCGAGGCTTTTTTCTTGCGAGTGGCCATGCTTTACATCCGTTCGGGGGCGGACACCCCCAGCAAACCCAGGCCGTTGGCGATGACCTGGGCCGTGGCCCGCGCCAGGCGCAGGCGGGCGGCTCCCAATGCGGGATCATCCACCAGAATGCGTTCGGCGTTGTACCAGGCGTGGAAATCGGCGGCGCAGTCCCGCAGCCAGAATGCCAGCTGGTGAGGGGCCAGTTCGTGGGCGGCCTGCGTCAGCACGTTGGGGTATTCCGCCAGGCGCTGCAGCAGGGTGATTTCGGTGGGCGCCGTCAGCAGGGACGGATCGGCGGACTGGGCCTGCTGCGCCGTGTCGTGCTGGCGCAGCAGCGAATGGATGCGGGCGTGCGCGTACTGGATGTAGTAGACGGGGTTTTCTTCGCTGTGCGACAGGGCCAGGTCGATGTCGAAGACGAATTCCGAATCCGCCCGGCGCTGCGCCAGGAAAAAGCGCACCGCGTCGCGCCCCACCCAGTCGATCAGATCGCGCAGGGTGACGTAGCTGCCGGCGCGCTTGGAAATCTTGACTTCGGCGCCGTCGCGCATGACGCGCACCATCTTGTGCAGCACGTAGGCCGGATAATCGGCCGGAATGCCCAGGCCCAGCCCCTGCAGGCCGGCGCGCACCCGCGCGATCGTGCCGTGGTGGTCGGTGCCCTGGATGTTGATGGCGTGGTGGAAGCCGCGTTCCCACTTGGCGACGTGATAGGCGACGTCGGGCACGAAATAGGTGTAGCCGCCTTCGGACTTGCGCATCACGCGGTCCTTGTCGTCGCCCGTGCCCAGTTCGGTGGTGCGCAGCCACAGGGCGCCGTCCTGTTCGTAGGTGTGGCCGGCGTCGATCAGGGCCTGTACGGCGCGGTCCACCCGGCCGCTGGTGTACAGCGAGCTTTCCAGGTAATAGTTGTCGAAGCGCAGATCGAACGCCTGCAGATCCAGATCCTGTTCGCGGCGCAGATAGGCCACCGCGAAGCGGCGGATCGCGTCCAGGTCGTCCAGATCGCCGCTGGCCTGAATGGGGTCGCCGTCGCTGGCCTGCACGGTGGCGCGGGCCCGGTAGTCGCGGGCGATGTCCAGGATGTATTCGCCCTTGTAGCCGTCCGCGGGGAAGTCCGGGCTGTCGGGTTCGATGCCGCGGGCGCGAGCCTGCACGCTGATGGCCAGGTTGTGGATCTGGTTGCCCGCGTCGTTGTAGTAGAACTCGCGCGTGACCTGCGCGCCCTGGGTGGCGAACAGGCGGCAGATCGAATCCCCCAGGGCCGCCTGGCGGGCATGGCCCACGTGCAGCGGCCCGGTCGGGTTGGCGGACACGAATTCCACCAGAATGCGTTCGTCATGCGCGGGGCGGTGACCGTAGAGGGTTCCCTGTTCCTGGATGACGCCCAGCACGGCCTGGTGGGCGGCCGCCGACAGGCGGAAATTGATGAAGCCGGGGCCGGCGACCTCGGCCTGCGCGATGAGTTCGGCGGCGGCCGGTCGGGCCAGGACGGCGTCGACGATGGCCTGAGCCAGTTCGCGCGGATTGCGGCGGGCGCTGCGGGCGGCCTGCATGGCGATGTTGCAGGCCACGTCGCCGTGTGCGGCGACCTTGGGGCGTTCCAGGGTGATGTCCAGCGCGTGGCCGGGGATCAGGGCGTCCAGGGCGTCGCGCAGGAGGGAAATGAGCTGGGTGGTGTGCTGTGGCAGCATGACGGAATGATGAGCGGTGATGGCGGCATTCGGCATGATGAGCGTGCCCTGCCGCCAGAGATATCCCGAAATGATAGCCCGATTTATCAGCGCATGCCCGGCAGGCCCAGCTGCGACTCCAGCCAGGCCCCGTAGCCTTGCATGTCCACCTGGCCCACGACGTTGCCGGCGTTCAGTTCCCAATGGCTGATGCGCTGGATGAAGGTTTCGAAGATCCGGCGCTGGGCGGCGCCCAGCCGGGCGTCGTCCCCTTGCGGGCCCAGCGACCGGGTGCCGGTGTCCTGCAGTTCGCGGTCTCCGGCCAGCAGGCGCTGGGCGGGATTGCGTTCGTCGTGCAGCCGGGCGCGCGATACCTGTTGATCCTCGGCGGCCAGTGCCTTCAGGGGGACCAGGGCCGCCAGCGCCTGCCAGCGCATCCAGTTCAGCGCCACGTCCGACAGGTCGCCGTCCGCCCGCGGCCGGCCCTGCTCGTCCAGCAGCAGCCCGCCGCCGATGTCGGCATGGGCGCCGATGAAGGGGGCTTCCACGGTGTTGGCGGGCGCGCCCGCGCTGGCCGACACCAGGGGGAAGAGGCTGCGCAGTTCGTGCAGCGCCACCGCGTGCGCCACCCAGTTCCAGGCCCCGGCGATGGACAGATCGAAGCCCGCGTTGGCCGCCCCCAGCAGGCCGAACTGGGCCACAGTATCGAACAGGCCCAGGAAGCGCAGGTCCACGCACAGGCCGATCGCGCCGCGCAGGGGGTCGTCGTAGGAGAACCAGCCGTTGCGCGTCTGGCGGGCGATGCGGTTGGCGAAGTCGCGGGCCAGGGCCGCGCCGCGCGAATACCCCAGGATGTCGATGGGCACCGGGGCGGCGGCCCCTTGCGCCCGCTGCAGGGCGTTCATCAGCGACTGCCATTGATTGCGCAGGATCTGGCCGCTGCCGGCGGCGGTCACGGCGTCCCAGTCCGCGTACAGGTTGTTGCCGGGGCCGGCGTGGTAGTAGGCTGGCCCGTCGTCGTAGACCTGGGCCAGCTTCCAGACGTTGCTCTGATTGGCGCGGCCATAGCGGGTGCCGTCGAATGCCAGCAGGATCAGGCCCAGCGGGTCGGCATGGCGCATCGGCTGCTGGGCGGCGTAGCCCAGGGCCTGCTGGCCAGGGACCGGGCCCAGGGGATCGGGTTCCAGATAGTGGCCGCGTTCCGGGAGATAGGTGCGAAAGACGTTGTCGTGCCAGCCGGTGACGGGATCTTCATCCTGTCCGGGGCGGCGCAGCGGCAGGTCCAGGTCCCCTGCCAGCCGGGCAGTCCTGCCCAGCGTGTCGTAGCCGGCCAGCCACCGGACGGCGCGCGTCTCGTCGGTCATCATGACGGGGGCGCCCAGCAGGTCGGCGTGGATGAAGAACAGGCGCGTGTCGTCCCGTTCGTCGGTGCGCAGCAGTCCCACGGGGACGTCCTGCGCGTACAGATAGCGTTCGCTGACGCCGAAGCGCGGCGCCGCGGCCCCGTCCGGCGCGGCGGGCCGGACCCAGCGGGCCGCCAGCCGGTTGTCCAGGTAGTAGCGCTCGATGGTCCGGTGGTCCGACTGCTGGCGGATCTGCTGGCCCCGGGCATTGTAGGTATAGCGGGCCAGCGTCCGGCCGCCCTGGCGCACCTCGGCCAGGCGCTGCTGCGCCTGATAGCGCAGGGCGCGGTCGCCGACCCGCTGCGGCAGGCCTGCGGCATCGCGGCGGATCGGCGGGATCGAGGGCCGCGATGACGTCGGCTCGTGGAATGCCTGGGAGGCCGGGCGCCTCGGGCTGCGTCCGGCCAGCGTGCCATCCGGGGTCCAGGCCAGCCAGCGCCGGTGTCCGGCGTCTTCGGTGTCGCTGATACCGCTGCCGCTTGCCTGGATGCCGATTATGCGCTGCTGTTCATCATAGGCATAGCGGCGCTGCGTCAGGCGGTCCGAGGCTAGCACGGTGTGCCGCAGAACCAGGCCGTCGGGATCGTGTCGGCGGTGTTCCGCCCATAGGATGCGCGGACCGTCGGTGACCGTCAGGCGATCCGCGCGTCCTTGCTCGTCCGTGCCGCTTTGCAGCTGCAGGCCGTTGCCATAGCGGTAGCCGGCCAGACCGGCGACGGTGGCGATCACGGGATGCCGGGATCCGTCGGCCGCTTCCCAGATCAGGCTGTCCAGGCGGCCGTCTGGGGTCCAGGCGGTGTGCAGGGCGCCGCCTTCGGGCAGGCCGTGGCGCAGCAGGCGGCCCGCGCCGTCGTAGGCGAAGGTTTCCCGGTACGTCAGCGGGCCGGACGGATGCGGGCGGCGGATGGATCGGGCGCGCAGCCGGCCGTCCGGGCCGGTCTCCAGGGTCTCGGTTTCCGCCGGGTGGTCCAGGCGCCGCAGATGCCGGCCGTGCCAGTCCAGCGCGACCGCCACCCCGTTCTTGCCGTCCCCCGTGTATAGCAGGCGGCGGGGCCGGCCGGTCGCGTCCCGCTGCAGCTCCAGGCGGTCGCCGTTGGCGTGTGCCAGCGCCAGCAGCCGGCCCCGGGCGTCGTAGCGCAGCCGCGTCCGCCCCGTCAGGGTGCTGGTCCAGGCGCTGCGGCGCCCCTGGGCGTCGTAGTCCATGACCAGGCCGGGCCAGCCGCCTTGCGGCTGCTTCAGGCGGCGCAGGCGGCCGTCCGCAGCGCGCTCGATCCGCAGTCCGCCGATGGCCGTCAGACGCCCTCGGGCATCCCGTCCCACGGCGCCGGGCGCCTCCACGGGATAGCGCAGGTCCAGCCGGCCGTCGGTTTGTTCCGGCGGGCCGGGGATGGCCTGGATGACCCTTCCGTCGGCGTCGTAGGCCCAGCTGCGCATCCGCTGCGCGCGCCCGGCGCGGTCTTGCAGCGTGACGCCGGTGATGGCGGTCGGGCGGCCCGCCTGGCGGTGTGTTTCATAGTGGTAGCGGCGCTGCATGCCGTCCGGGCGCCGGACGCGGATCAGGCGCGGCGCGGCGGGGTGGCCGGGAGCGGATGCCGGGAGGTCGTATTCATAGGTGAAGGCGCCCAGCGGGGTTTCCAGGGACTGCAGCAGCGGATGGTTCCCTTGGAGGCCGTAGCGCGGCGTCAGCTGCTGCGCGCCTGTCCGGATGCGGGCGATGAGGCCCTGGAACGGGCCATCGGCATGGTAATCGATCCGGGTGGCCGGCTGCCCGGGCCTGAGAATGGCCAGCAGGCGACCCTGGGAGTCGAAATCCAGCCGCTGCCCGCTGGAATCCGTCCAGAGCCACGCCGCCCGGCGGCCGGGGGCCGGCTGGCCTTCGGTGGGCAGCCAGACGGCCGGCGCTTCGTCGGAAAGCGCAGGGCGGGGCGAGGGATCCGCGGCGGGGGCCGCCAGGATGCGTCCATTGCCGGGATGCAGGGCGCGGCCTTGGGCGTCGTAGCGCGTGACCCGGCCGTCGGCCAGCCGCAGTTGCCAGCCCTGCGGCGCGCGTGTCAGGGCGACTTCGTAATCGCTGGTCCAGCCCGCGCCCAGGGCGCCGGCCTGGCGAAAGCCGGATCGGTACAGGCGGGCGAAGCCCGGGCGGCTGCCGTCCGGCGGAGCGGGCAGGTCGATGTCCCGCAGGAATTTTTCGCCGGTGATCCGATGGATGGGGTTGCTGATGCCGGTATCCAGGTCCGCGTCGCGAGCGGGCCCCAGGGACGACCCGGCGCCGCAGGGCGGCAGCTTGCCGGGATCCGGCGGCGCCGGACAGGTCAGGGCGGGGGCGGCGTGCGCCGGGCCGGGGCCTGGCAAGGCCAGGGCCGCCAACAGATGGAATCCCAAGGCCGCCAGCGGCGGCCTGATGCGGGGAAAGCGGCGTCGGCCGGGGGTTTCGGGCATGGCTCGGCTCCTGTCAATGTCGGATATTTTCCGACTTGGCAGGGTGCTGAACTTGGGTTAGTGTACGTTTATGTCCATTGCGGAAAACCCACCATGCTCATACTGTTCCAGTCCAAATCGGCGGCCGAAGTCCTGATGTTCGCCCAGCACGCCAAACCGATTCTGCTGGCAGCGGGCAAGAAATTCGATACGCCGGATCTGCCTGAGCGGGGGGTCATCACCCGCGACCAGCTGGATGCGGCCATCGCGGGCATCGAATCGCTGGTGGCCACCGACAGCAGCCACGACGATCATTCCGGCGATCACGATGATTCCACTGAACACCCCATCGCCCAGCACGTGGGCATGCGCCGTCGGGCGTGGCCGCTGCTGGCCATGCTGCGACTGTCCCGCGAAAAGGGCGAAGACGTCACCTGGGGACCCGCCCCCATCTGGTAAGGAAGCCGCGCCATGCAGGGTCACGTGATCATTGTTTTCGATGCGCATCGTTCGCTGGAAGTCGCAGTCGATGCGCCGATCGATGCCTCGCTGGGTCATGCGGCCCGCGACTGGTTCGAACAGCGCTGGGAAGCCCTGGGATGCGAACCTTTGCGGGTCAGCGGCAAAGTACTGCTGCTGGACAAGATCCTGGGGGTGGCGGACGCCCTGGGCTACCGCGCGCTGTCGTCCCAGGCCGACCTGGCCGGGGATTTCGCCCGGCATGCCGTGCAGGCATTGGAAAAGCCCCGGGTCACGGTGGATCTTCCGGGGCTTGCCATCGTGTATTGATGGGCGCCGATCGCGGCGCTCCCGGCCGGATGGACCGGGGCGCCCGCCGGATCGGGCGGCGGGGGGATGTCCCCTGGTGTTTCGACAGGATCAGGCGGCGGCCGACACGCGGGCAGGCAGATCCTTTCCGGAGGCCGCGTAGCGATTGACCGCGCTCAGGATGGCCAGGAAGGACGACGTGACGATGTCCTCGTGGATGCCGACTCCATAGCCGTTGGCTTCGTCGCCGATGCGGATTTCCACATAGGATGCGGCCTTGGTGTCCGTGCCGGTGCCGATGGCGTGTTCCTGGTAATCCATGATGCGGGCCTCGATGCCCAGGGCGTCCACGAAGGCGGAAATCGCGCCGTCGCCCTGGCCCGACAGATGCCGGGTCTGCTTGTCCGCCTGGATCTCGACTTCGATCATGAACTGCTTCTGGCCGGTGGTCTTGGGGCTGCCGGTGATGCGATGGCGCACCAGCTTCCAGGGCGTTTCGCGGTCCAGGTATTCGCTGGAAAAGATGTCGTAGACGTCCTTGGGCGTGACTTCGCGGCCGGTTTCGTCGGTGACGCGCTGAATGGCGCGGCTGAATTCGATCTGCAGGCGGCGCGGCAGGACCAGGCCGTGTTCGTGTTCCAGCAGATAGGCCACGCCGCCCTTGCCGGACTGGCTGTTGACGCGGATGACCGCGTCGTAGCTGCGGCCCAGGTCGGCCGGGTCGATTGGCAGGTACGGGACTTCCCAGACGGCGTCGGCCTTCTGGACGGCGAAGCCCTTTTTGATGGCGTCTTGGTGCGAACCGGAGAAGGCCGTGAACACCAGGTCGCCCACGTAGGGGTGGCGCGGGTGGACGGGCAGCTGGTTGCAGTCTTCCACGCAGCGGCGCACTTCGTCGATGTCGGAAAAATCCAGGCCGGGGTGCACGCCCTGGGTGTACAGGTTCAGGGCCAGCGTGACCAGGTCGACGTTGCCGGTGCGTTCCCCGTTGCCGAACAGGCAGCCTTCGATGCGGTCGGCGCCGGCCATGACGGCGAATTCGGCGGCGGCCACGGCCGTGCCCCGGTCATTGTGCGGGTGCACGCTGAGCACGATCTTGTCGCGCTGGGCCAGATTGCGGTGCATCCATTCGATCTGGTCTGCGTACAGGTTGGGGGTGGTGGCCTCGATGGTGGCGGGCAGGTTCAGGATGATCTTGTCCTGGACGGTGGGCTGCCAGGTATCGACCACGGCATTGCAGACTTCCAGCGCGAATTCCGGTTCGGTGGTGCTGTAGACCTCCGGGGAGTATTCGTAGCGCCAGTGGGTTTCCGGATGCTTGGCGACTTCGGCCTTGACGATCCGGGTGCCTTCGACGGCCACGGCGCGGACTTCGTCGCGGCTCATGTTGAAGACGATCTTGCGGAAGGCCGGCGCGCAGGCGTTGTACATGTGCACGATGGCGTGCTTCGCCCCGGCCAGCGCCTGCACCGTGCGCGGGATCAGATCGCCGCGCGCCTGGGTCAGGCCGATGATGGTGACGTCGTCGGGGATGCGCTTTTCATCGACCAGCTTGCGCACGAAATCGTAGTCGGTCTGCGATGCCGAGGGGAAGCCGACCTCGATTTCCTTGAAGCCGATTTTCACCAGCTGATCGAAGAACCGCAGCTTGCGGTCCACGCTCATGGGTTCGATCAGGGCCTGGTTGCCGTCGCGCAGATCGGTGCTCATCCAGATCGGCGGGGTGGTGGTGCGGCGGCTGGGCCAGGTGCGTTCGGCGTAGTCGCGCGTGAACGGGGCGAACGGAATGTATTTGGAGGCGGGATTCTGGATCATGGCGATACCTGTCTGGGAATGGGGTCCGGATCACGGACGAACAACAATCGCGGGGTCGCGAAGATGTGGCTTGGGGATAGGCTGCCGAACTGCCACGCGGCGCTAGGCCCGGCAACCGATCGCTAGCAGTAGACCCAGTAGGACAGGAGAGAACCGCATCGGAGCGGATGCGGAAGCGCGCGCGACCGCGTCGGCAGGAGCCTGCCGGAGGACGTCGAAAGGTGCGCGCGAGATATTCATAAGCTTAAGTCGAACATATTTCCCGGGCTTTTGCAAGCGCCCGAGGCGCCGGGCCAGGCCATGGGGCGTGGTCCGCCGGCCGGCGCGGGCCGGTTTGCTCGCGTTCGGTCAGCGGGATCAGCCCCGCTGGCGGGCGTTTTCCAGCACGGCCAGTTGCCGGGCCGCGCGCTGCAGGCGCCCGGACCGGCCGGCCGCCAGTTCCTGGTGGGCCAGTTGCAGATCGCCCACACGCAGCGGTTCGTCGCGCGGCTGCCAGGCCCAGAGCAGCACGTCCAGCGCCGGCGCGGAGAGCTGCTCGGACAACTGCTGGAAGGAATGTTCGTCCACCAGCTTCAGGCGGGACCGGGCGAGGATCGCCCGCACTGCCTGGTAGACCAGCCAGGCCACGATGATGGTGCACAGAATGACCAGCGCTCCCCAGAAATACGGGTTGTAGCGCTGCAGCAGGGCGGTGGCTTCCGCCCCCATGATGTGGTTTCCGGCATAATCAATGCCGTTGCCAAACGCCAGCAGGCGGTTCAGCAGGTCGTACCAGACCAGCGCCACCAGCACGACCAGCGTGGCCGATACGATTTTGGCCGTGGCCGTCAGTTTCAGCAGAATCCTGCGCAACAGGGCGGAATCCTGCCGGCTGGGAGTTTGGAATGATTCCTGAGTCATGGCCTTCAATGAGTTGAGTATGCGTTCGCAACCGTCCCTGGAACTGGGTCAGCACCAGCAATTGGCGTTGACCCCGCAACTGCGCCAGGCCCTGAGGCTGCTGCAATGCTCGGCTCTGGAACTGGAGCAGGAAATCGCCCAGGCCGTGGCGGACAATCCCGTGCTGGAACTGGATGAGCCCGCGGCGGACGCGGCTTCGGCTCAGGCCGAAATGCTGGAACGCCACTGGACGCAGCCCGCCAGGCAGGCTGTCACGGATGATATCCCGGAATCACCGGCCTCGCAGAGCCTGGCCGACCATTTATTGCAACAATTGCGCACGACTCGGGCCAGCCTCCGGGACCAGGCCCTGGGCGCCGTGCTGATCGGCGAGCTGGACGAGCGCGGCTACCTGGACTTCGATCCCGCCTCGCATGCCGGCGCGCTGCCGGAGGATTGGGACGTGCAGGACGATGAGTGGCAGGCCGCGCTGTGCTTGCTGCAATCCTTCGATCCGGCCGGCGTGGGGGCCCGCGACCTGCCCGAATGCCTGCGCCTGCAACTGCGGGCGCGGTCGGCGCAATGGCCGCCGGACGTGCTGGACTGCGCGCTGCGCCTGACCGGATGCCTGGAAGACCTGGGCGCCGGACGCTGGGGGCGCCTGTGCGAAACCCTGGGCTGCGGCCGCGCGCTGCTGGATGCCGCCCATCAGGCCCTGCTGCGGCTGGATCCCCGTCCCGCCGGCGCCTGGCGGGAGGAAGCCACCTGCTATGTCGTGCCCGACGTCCTGTTCCATCGGGCCGGCGCCCGCTGGGCGGTGAGCTTGAATCCCGCCCTGGAGCCGCGCCTGCGCGTGGATGCCGGCCTGGCGGCCCGGCTGGAAGAAGGGGATGTTCCCGCCTTGCGCGAACAGGTCCGGGTCGCGCGCCAGCTGATCCAGGGCCTGGGCCAGCGTAGCCAGACCATCCTGCGGGTGGCCGAGTTCCTGGCCGTCCATCAGCGTCCCTTTCTGGAGCAGGGGGAAACCGCCTTGCGTCCTCTGGTGCTGCGCGACGTGGCCCAGGCGCTGGAGCTGCATGAGTCCACCATTTCCCGCGCCACCCGGCTGAAGTATGCCCAGACGCCCTGGGGCGTCTATGAGCTGAAGCATTTCTTCGGCACCGGCGTGCAGACGGAGTCCGGCGAGGACGCCTCCGCGCGGGCCATCCAGGCCGTCATGCGCTCGCTGCTGGACGCCGAACCCCCCGGCAAGCCGCTGTCCGATATGCAGCTGGCCCGCCTGCTGGCGGACCAGGGCCTGGTGATCGCCCGCCGCACCGTGGCCAAATATCGAGAGGCCATGGGCGTGCCGACGGCCAGCCTGAGAAAGGCGCTGGGCTGAAACGCAGAAAGTGCTTGCCATGGCGGAAAAGAAGGATGATAATGATTCGCATGTATATTTGTGTATGCAACGCGATCAGCGAACGCCAGGTCCAGGAAGCCATCGCCCAAGGGGCGGCGGATTTGAGCGACCTGCAGGCCACGCTGGGCATCGCCACCTGCTGCGGCCAGTGCGCCGACACCGCGACCGACTATCTGCCGGGGGGGCGCTATGCCACCGAACTGGCGGCGGTTCCTGCGGTGGCGCCCGATCGCGTGGTGCAGGCCCCTCTGCTGACCAGCACCGAAATCCGGCGCGTCGCCTGATTTTTGCCGCCGGGCCGCCCCAAGGCAAAAAGCGCCCCCTTGGGGGATGAGCCCGGACTTAGGGCAGTCCTGAGGACTGCCCTATGCCTGGCGAATCCGAGCGGCATGCAGGCCGCGAGGTGGACAGCAAGCCGAAGGCGCAGCGTGGGGGCTTTGGATAGCGGCCGCCCCGCGCCCCACAGGGCTCCCCCTGCGGGGCTCTGCGTGTTAGCCTAGTGGCTTGCAGCCCGCACACGCGGGTCGTCTCTCAGGAGAACAGGCCATGAAGGGCGACAAGACCGTCATCAAGTATCTGAATCAGCAGCTGAAAAACGAACTTTCAGCCATCAACCAGTATTTTCTGCATGCCCGCATGCTGCGTCACTGGGGCTACGAAAAACTGGGCCAGCACGAATACGACGAATCGATCGGTGAAATGAAGCACGCGGACATGCTCATCCAGCGCATCTTCATGCTGGACGGCCTGCCCAATCTGCAGGATCTGCACAAGCTGCTGATCGGCGAAACCGTCCCGGAAATCCTGGCCTGTGACCTGAAGCTGGAATCCGCCGCCCAGGTCACCGTGAAAGACGCCATGCAGTATTGCGAATCCGTGCAGGACTACACCTCCCGCGATCTGTTCCAGACCATCCTGAACGATACGGAAGAGCACATCGACTGGCTGGAAACCCAGCTGGGCCTGGTGGAGCAGGTCGGTTTGCAGAATTACCTGCAGTCGCAGGTCTGATCCGTCCGCTGCAGTCTGCGGCATTCATGCAAAAGGCCGCCGCCCATTGAACGGGGCGGCGGCCTTTTGCATGCTGGAGCGGCGTCAGTGCTGGGCGGGGCAGTCCTTGGCCTTGCCCCAGGCCTGGTGGGCTTCGCAGTATTTGTTGCGGGCGGCCCAGGCGCAGGAGGGCCGCGAGAAGAAGCCCATGGATTCGCAGACCTTGAGTTCGGCCTGGAAAGGCACCTGCCAGTTGTTGCCGCCGGCCGCCATGGCGTCCGATGTGTTGGGCGGCGGCGGGGGCGGCGGGACGTCGATGGGCTGCACCGGCTGGTTGGTGACCAGGGTGCCGACGTTGGCGATGCCCTGAAGGCCGCTGTCGTCCTGCTGGCTCTGGGTCGCCAGGGCGATGGCCTCGTCCATGCTGATGGTGGTCGTGGCCAGCGCGATCGGGCGATGTTCGTCCATCAGCGGCGCGGGCTGGACTTTCCAGTCGACCGGAGGCGGCAGGCTGGGCACGCCCTGGCGCCCGTCGGCCAGGGGCTGGGGCGCGGAAGCGATGAATGGCTTGCCGTTGGCGTCCAGCACCGGAGTGTTGGTCAGTTCGACCGGCGGTTCGGTGGTCTTCACCTGCGCCGGACTATGGATGATCAGCCAGTCGCCCAGCCGCAGGCCGCCCCAGGCCGAAACCCCGGCGGCAAGCAGCAAGATGGCAAAAATCAGACGCCAGGACATGGGCGGATTCCTTCGTCGGTAGTGCGGTCAACCGTGCCATTGTATCGAATGCGGCCTGTCCGCCGCATTGGATGCGTCAGCGCTTGTGACAGAATGCGAGACAGTATCAGACCCCCGCGCCGAAGACCCGCCCCGCGTGTTCGCGCATGGCGTGGAACTCGACGTCGGGGTAGCGCTCCTGGGCGACCCGCAACTGCGCGGGCGACGTCGCCAGGAAGGCCACGGCATCGACCACGTCGTGGGCGATGTTGGCGGAATTGGCGTCCATGAACTTCTTCAGCGCCTTGGGGTCCCGGCTGGTGATCCAGCGGGCCATGCTGTAGCGCGAAGGCATCAGGCGGGCATCGACGCCGTATTCGGTCTTCAGGCGGTGGGCGACGACTTCGAATTGCAACTGGCCCACGGCGCCCAGCAGCAGGGCGCCGCCGGCGGCTTCGGGGCGGAACACCTGGATGGCGCCTTCCTCCCCCAGCTGGGTCAGGCCGGTGCGCAGCTGCTTGGTGCGCAGGGGGTCCTTGACCTCGACGGCCTGGAAGAGTTCCGGCGCGAAGAAGGGCAGGCCGGTGAAGGTCAGGGATTCGCCTTCGGTGAGCACGTCGCCCAGTTGCAGGATGCCGTGATTGGGAATCCCGATGATGTCGCCGGCGAAGGCTTCTTCCACGATCTCGCGGCGCTGCGACAGGAAGGACACCACGTTGTTGGGGCGGATTTCCTTGTTGTTGCGGGCGACCTTCAGCCGCATGCCGCGCTGGAAATGGCCAGAACTGACGCGCACGAAGGCGACGCGGTCGCGGTGCGCGGGATCCATGTTGGCCTGCACCTTGAAGACCACGCCGGTGAACTTGGGCTCGTCGGGTTCGACGGGCCGTTCCAGCGCCGCGCGGGAGCCGGGGGCCGGGGCCAGTTCGACCAGGGCGTCCAGCACTTCGCGCACACCGAAATTGTTGATGGCCGAGCCGAAGAACACCGGCGTCTGGCGGCCGGCCAGGAATTCGGCGGCGTCGAATTCGGGCACGGCGCCGGAAATCAGTTCGATTTCTTCGCGCGCCTTGTCGTAGGCGTCGTCGAAGCGCTGCTTCAGGACCGGGTTGTCCAGGCCCTCGATGGTCTCATCGTCGTGCTGGTCGCGTTCGGCGCCCGGGCGGAACACGCGCATGTGGTCGTGGCGGATGTCGAAGACGCCGCCGAAGTGGCGCCCCATGCCCACGGGCCAGGAAAAGGGGATGGCGTCCATGCCCAGGTGGCCTTCGATTTCCGACAGCAGGTCCAGCGGCTCGCGCACTTCGCGGTCCAGCTTGTTGATGAAGGTGATGATGGGCGTGTTGCGGGCGCGGCAGACCTGGAGCAGGCGGATGGTCTGGGGTTCGACCCCGTTGGCCGCGTCGATCACCATCAGGGCGGCGTCCACGGCGGTCAGCACCCGGTAGGTGTCTTCGGAGAAGTCCTGGTGTCCGGGGGTGTCCAGCAGATTGATGACGCAATCGCGGTATTCCATCTGCATGACCGAGGAAGCCACCGAGATGCCGCGCTGCTTTTCGATTTCCATCCAGTCGGACGCCGCATGGCGGCTGGCCTTGCGGGCCTTGACGCTGCCGGCGATCTGGATGGCGCCTGCGAACAGCAGCAGTTTCTCCGTCAGGGTGGTCTTGCCGGCGTCGGGGTGGGAAATGATGGCGAACGTGCGGCGGCGGGCGACTTCAGCGGTCAGGCTCATGGGCAATGATCGGGTGGATTCGGCTCTTGTGGTCAGGATGGACCCGGCTGGAAGCCGGGCCGGGGCGAACGGGGATCAGTCCGCCTTGTGCAGCAGCGCGGCGGGCCGGCCGCCTTGCGGGCGGGCGTCGCGACGCGCCGTGGGGGCGGCGCTGCCGCTGCGGGCGGGGCGGTTGCCCGGTGCGCGGGCATCGCTGCGGCGGCCGTCGCCGCGGCGGTTGTCCTGGCTCTGGCGGGGTTCCGAGGATGGGCGGCGGCGCCCGTCGCGGCTGCCGGACCGGCCGGCGCCCGCGTCCTGGCGGCCGCCGCGCAGGTCGCCTTCCAGGCGGGCCAGCGCGCGCTTTTCACGGGCGTCCGGCGCGGAGTCCGCCGTCACCATGGCGCCCGGGTTCCAGCCTTCGACGGTGATCGGCGCGATGGTCTGCTTGGTCAGGCGCTCGATGGCGCGCAGCAGCTTGATTTCGGACGAATCCACCAGCGACAGGGCCGAGCCGGTGCTGCCCGCGCGGCCGGTGCGGCCGATGCGGTGGACGTAGTCCTCGGGCACGTTGGGCAGTTCGAAATTCACGACCTGGGGCAACTGGTCGATGTCCAGGCCTCGGGCGGCGATGTCGGTGGCGACCAGCACCGCGACCTTGCCGTCCTTGAAGCCCGACAGCGCCTTGGTGCGGGCGGCCTGGCTCTTGTTGCCGTGGATGGCGGCGGCGGTCAGGCCGTCCTTGACCAGCTTTTCGGCCAGGCGGTTGGCGCCGTGCTTGGTGCGGGTGAAGACCAGCACCTGATGCCAGCCGCTTTCGCGGATGATGTGGCTGAGCAGGTCGCGCTTGTGGGATTGTTCGGTCATGACCACCTGCTGGCTGACCAGTTCGGACGTGGTGTTGCGCCGCGCGACCGACACTTCGCCGGGATTGCGCAGGATGCCCTGCGCCAGGCTGCGGATTTCGTCCGAGAAGGTGGCGGAGAACAACAGGTTCTGGCGCTTGGCCGGCAGCAGCCGCAGCACGCGGCGGATGTCGTGGATGAAGCCCATGTCCAGCATGCGGTCGGCTTCGTCCAGCACCAGGATTTCCACGCCCGACAGGTCCAGCGTCTTCTGCTGAGCATGGTCCAGCAGGCGGCCCGGCGTGGCGACCAGGATGTCCAGCGGCTTCTTCAGGGCGGCGATCTGCGGGTTGATGTTGACCCCGCCGAACATCACCATGGACCGGATCTGCGTGTGCTGGCTGTACAGGCGCACCGATTCTTCCACCTGGGCGGTCAGTTCGCGAGTGGGGGTCAGCACCAGCACGCGCGGGCGGCCCGCCTGGCGGCTGGCGGCGGGGTTCTTGATCAGGTAGTGCAGGATGGGCAGCGTGAAGCCGGCCGTCTTGCCGGTGCCGGTCTGCGCCGCCGCCAGCAGGTCGCCGCCTTCCATGACGCGCGGAATGGCCTGCGCCTGGATGGGTGTGGGATGGGTGTAGCCCGCGTCATGAACGGCGCGCAGCAGGGGTTCTGCCAGGCCCAGCGAGGCAAAAGTGATTGAAGTGTCCAACAGTGTGACTCCAGCGACCGCCTATCGCTCGAGTCGAGAGATACCAATCGAGGCCGACGTATGAATAATCTGGAAAGGTGCCGCCGGCCGCGCCTGGGGACCTGTTGAACGGATGCCCTGGATGGGCGGGTTCGGGTCCTGGGAACGAAGGCCGGGGAAGGCCGCGCAGCGACTGGTAGGCTGCGCGAAAGGCTGAATTATAGCGTGCCGGGCGGCGCGTGCGCGCGGATGTGTCGCAATCAGGGGGCGTTGACCGTTATTGACGGGCCGAAGTGTTGCGCGCGGGGTGGAATTTCTACAATATGGCTTTCCATTCTCTGTTCCACGAGGTCCGCATGATCCGACGTTACCTGAATCTGGCTGCCGCGGCGGCCCTGGCGCTGCTGCTGTCGGGCTGCGGCTACAACGAGATCCAGCGCCAGGACGAACAGGTCAAGGCCGCCTGGTCCCAGGTCCTGAACCAGTATGAACGCCGCGCCGATCTGGTGCCCAAGCTGGTGTCCTCGGTCAATGCCTACATGGTCAACGAGCGCACCGTGCTGCAGCAGGTCACGGATGCCCGCGCGCGGGTCGGGCAGATCCGCATCAGCGCCGACGACCTGAGCGATCCGGCGCTGGTCGCGCGCTTCGAACAGGCGCAGGGCGCGCTCAGTTCCAGCCTGTCGCGCCTGCTGGCCGTCTCCGAGAACTATCCCCAGCTGAAAAGCGATGGCCTGTTCCGCGATCTGATGACGCAGCTGGAGGGCACGGAGAACCGCATCACCGTGGCGCGGGAGCGCTACGTGGGGGCCGTGCAGACCTACAACCTGACGATCCGCGAGTTCCCGACCCTGATCACGGCCCGCGTGTTCGGCTATCAACCCAAGGCGCAGTATGGGCTGGACAAGGCCGATGCCGTGATGCGGGATCCCGAGGTGAAGTTCGATCTGCCGGCGCCGGCCGGAGCGAAATGAGCGCGGTCTTCGCTTCCCGGACGTTCCCGCTTGGGGGCGCCGCGTCCTTGCGGTCCGCGATCCTCGCGCTGATCCTGGGCCTGCTGCTGGCCTTGTGCGCTCGACCGGTCCTGGCGCAGAAAGCGGCGCCGGCTTCCGCAGCGCCCGCAGCTGCTGCGGCGCCAAGCGCCGCGGCCGTGCCGGTCTGGAAGGCTCCCGTCATGGATCTCAGCGGCACGCTGGACGCGTCCCAGATCCAGGCCCTGACCGGGCAGGTGAGGGGGGTGGAAACCAGCCAGGGCTCGCAGCTGTTCGTGCTGCTGGTGCCCACGACCGGGACGGACACCATCGAACAATACGCCCGCCGGGTCTTCGACCAGTGGGCCGTCGGGCGCAAGGGCGTGGATGACGGCGTGCTGCTGCTGGTGGCGGTGCGGGACCGCCATGTGCGCATCGAAGTGGGCTACGGGCTGGAAGGCGCCGTCACGGACGTGGCGGCCGGGCGCATCATCCGGGAACAGATCACGCCGCGTTTTGCCCAGGGCGATGTCTTCGGCGGCTTGCAGGCGGGGGTGGGCGCCTTGCGGACGCTGATGCGCGGCGAGGCCCTGCCGCCGCCCGAGGCATCGGACGATGAGGACATCGGACCGTCCGTCATGGCGCTGCCGGTGGCCTTCATGGCGATGGTGACGCCGGTCTGGCTCAGCGTGGCGCTGGTGGGCGGATTCGTCTACCTGGCGACCAACAGCCTGGGCTGGGCGGCGCTGGGGGCGCTGGGCGGCCTGTTGCTGGCGGTGCTGGGCCGCGCCCTGGGAGTGGAAAAGCGCCTGGGCCGCGGCCGTTCGGGACGGCGCGGTGGCGGTGGCGGTTTCGGCGGTGGAGGCGGTTTTGGCGGAGGCGGAGGCTTCGGCGGGGGCGGCTTTGGCGGCGGAGGCGGGGGTGGATCGGGCGGTGGCGGCGGCCGGGGCGGCGGCGGAGGCGCGTCGGGCAGCTGGTGAATCCGGCGGCTGCGTTCAGGCGCCGGACCCATCGGGCGGACGTCCGCGCAAGCCGGCGGATCAGGCTCGCCGTCGCAGGGGCGCCTCAGAGCGCCAGGAACAGGGCGTGGGCCAACTGGCCGATCAGTAGCTCGCGGCGCGGATCCGGGCCGGGCTCCTCGCCGATGGAGGACCAGGACGGATGCGTGCGGGCCTCGTCCAGAATGGCCTGCGCATCCGGCGGCAGCCGATGCAGGGCGGCGCCGGTTTCCGCGGCGGCTTCCGTGTCCGGCGCGTCGTCCGCGGGGGGCGGCGGGTCCTGGTCCGCCGGCGGCGCGGCCAGCGCCATCAGGTCGCTCTCGATGGGGCGCATGGCGGCATGCCCCCGGCATTCCAGGGCGCGCACCAGGGCCAGCTGGCGCAGCCCCAGCAGATGCAGCACCGGGTCGTCCACCGTCATTTCCATATTGCCCGCCAGGCGGCCCATCAGGCGCTTGCCCCATTGATTGGCGCCCTGCCAGACCCCGCCGATGGCGGCGCCCAGCAGCGTGGCGGCGCCCAGGCTCAGCCCGCCGGTCAGCATGTCCAGCGTGGCCCCTGCCATCGCGCCGGTCGCCAGGCCCTTGCTGACCTGGACGCCGAAGCTGCGCAGGGCCTGGGGGCTGAACAGGTCCATCCCCCAGCGTTCGCCTTCCAGAGGCAGGGCGTGATGAGGAAAGGCGGCCTTGCTGAAGCGGTAGCGTTTCAGCAGGGCGTGCACGCAGTCCTGTTCGCGGTCGCGGGTGCGCTTGCGCAACACCAGCGTGATCGTCGCCATGTCGGTGGGGTCCTGGGCGCAGGGCAGGCGCAGCGCGGCGGCGTCCATCAGCAGTTCGGCGATCAGCCGGGTGGCGTCCTGCAGGCGCTTGAGCCTTTGTTCGCCCAGGTCCGTGCGCAGCGCCATCAGGGCGGGGGCGTGCTGGTCCAGCATCAGGGCCAGGCGGTCCAGCATCTGGCTCTCGCCATCCAGCGCCGGCGCGACCGTGTCGAAATCGACGGTGGCATGCAGCCCCAGCCGCGCCAGCGCATCGCGCCAGGCGCCGATGTTGGCCAGGGGGTTGCGGGTGAAGTTCAGGACCGGCAGGATGGGTCGGCCGCAGGCGGCCAGCAGCGTCAGTTCGTCGCGGTGCTTGGGCAGCACCGGGTCGCGGGCGTCGATCACGTACAGGGCGGCGTCGGCCGTCAGCACCGTGGTCAGGACCCGGCATTCCTGCTCGAACCGGCCGGCGGCTTCCGGGCTGTCCAGCAGACGCTGGATGCGGTCCGGGCCGTCCGGCCGTTCCTGGGGGGCGATCAGCTGGTCCAGATAGTCCAGCACGCCCATGGCGTCTTCCAGGCCCGGGGTGTCGCGCAGGATCAGCATGGGCTTGCCGTCGGCGGACAGCAGCTGGGCGCTTTCGACGTGCCGGGTGGTGCCCGGCTGGTCTGCGACTTCTCCGAACAGCTCGTCGCGCAGCAGCGTGCGCAGCAGGGACGTCTTGCCGGTATTGGTATGGCCGACAACGGCCAGGTCGAGGGGAGGGATGACGTCAGTCATGGGAGGCGAGTCCGATGTGTTCGAGCCAGGCGGCCAGGTCGGAGACCTGGCGCAGGTGTTGGCGGGACAGGACCTGCCGCCAGGCCTGCCGGCGCTCCGCCGTGCCGCCCAGGCACAGGATGCGCAGGTCGGGACAGGCGTGGTTCAGTTCATCGAACCAGGCGGCGGTTCCCCGGTCCGGCGTCAGGCGGGCGTCGCAGACCAGCAGCAGATGGGTGGCGTCCAGCTGCGCCCGGATGCGCTGCCGGTCTTCGCGGCTATCGCACCGCCCCAGATCGTGCAGGGTATCGGGCAGGCCGTCGGGCGGCCAGGGCAGGTCCGGCCCCAGTTCGTAGGCCAGCACGGCGGCATGCCGCGTGGCGGCCCGGGCGGATGCGGCGCCCGCCCGGACGGGCCCGTCGGCGGGCGCCGGGCGGTCGATGCCCAGGGTCTGGTGCGTGGGCAGCAGGCGTTCGCGTAATTCCAGCCATCCCGGCAGGTCCGGGTCGATGCTCAGGCGGCGCAGCCGTCGGCGCAGCCAGGCGCCGCAGACCGCCAGGGCCAGCAGCCTGGGCAGCAGGCCCCAGCTGAGCAGGCAGCCGATCAGCCACAGGGACCAGTCGGCCTGGATGGCCGCCGATGCGGCGCCGGCGCCCCCCATGCTCAGCGTCACGGCCAGCCGGTCGGGTGTGGGAAAGCCCAGCAGGCGGGGAAGGCTGCCCAGCCATTCGCTGAAGACGACGAAGGCCTGGGGCGACAGCAGCGTCGTTTCCCAGTGGAAGGAGTAGCTGCGGGTGCTGAGCAGCACGATCAGCGTGGGGATGGCGCCCAGGTAGGCGATGGTCCAGGCCCCATGGCTGAGCAGGCCCACGGCGGGCTTCCAGGCGCGGGCGCGGGCCAGCAGCGACAGGAAGGCCTGGGCCGCCAGGGCGGCGTCGGGGCCGCGCGCGATCTTGCGGGTCAGCCACAGCCACAGCCTCGACAGCGTGGTGGCGGGCTGCAGCACAGGCAGGCAGCCGATCAGCCAGATCAGCAGGGTCAGGGCATGCAGCCCCAGCAGCCCCAGCAGCGCCGTGGCCAGATTGACAGATCCCTGGCTCAGGGCGGCGCCGGCCGCGCCGATGCCTGCCAGGCCGGCGGCCAGCCACAAGGCGGCCAGCGCCCAGCGGGCGCCGTGGGCCCAGCGGTCCAGGCGGTCCTGCAGCGGGCTGTGGCCGGCCAGCCAGGCCGCCCGCGCCAGGATGCGCGGACCCAGCCGGGCCGGCTCGCGCAGCGCCGCCTGGCAGGCGGCCTGGTCCTCGAGCGGCCCCCAGTGGGCTTCGCGCAGGCGCACGGCCTCCGCCCGCCAGTGCTGCAGCAGCGGCGATTCGGAGCGGGCGGCGGGAGGCGCATTCCTCATGGGGTGGAAAGCTCGGTGAAAAGACGATGATACCGAGTTTTACAAAGTCGGGCAGTCCTGGGAACCGAAAGCCCGGGCCGGGGGATTTTCAGGGTTGGCGGCAGGGCTTCAGCAGCGTGACGTCGCCATCGGTGGGCATGACGGCCCGCAGGGGTTCGCAGCGCCCGGCCACGCACCAGTCGTAATCGGCGGTGTAGGGGGACCGGGTCAGCCGCAGGACGTGCAGCGGCGCGGTGTGCGGCTGGTATTCGTACCAGCCGTCGGCGTGGTGCACCGCATCGGGCGGCGGGTCCATGCCGGCCCCCGACCCCAGGATGCGGGCATGGCCGGCGACCAGCACGGGCGCGCCCGCCGTATCGGTCTGCACCCGGTAGTCTTCTTCCCAGCGGATCTTTTCGATGGAGTGCGTCCAGGCCAGGGTGAAGGCCCGGACGGGCACGAAGCGCGGCGGCACCTGCGGCGCCGCCGCCAGGGTCAGGCAGACACCGAGGGCTCCCAGCATCACGTCGCTTGAGCCTGCGTCTGGCGGCGGCTGCGGGCCAGGTGCCAGACCAGGAACGCTGCGGTCGCCGCGAAGCCGATTTCATCGGTCATCGGGATGGCGGCCACCAGCAGGGCCGCTGCCAGCACGATGTAGACGCGTTCGAAGGCGTTCAGGCGCGACTTCAGGAATCCGGCGATGCCGGCCGCCCACAGGGTGATCGCCAGCAGCGCCTTGAACACCACGTAGAGGGTGTCCCAGGCCGTGCCGCCTTGCAGCATCAGGGCGGGCGCATAGACGGCCATGTAGGGCACCACGAAGCCGGCCGCGGCCACCCGCAGGGCCTGGATGCTGATCTTCAGGCCGTTTTCCCGGGCGATCGGGGCGGCGGCGAACGCCGCCAGCGCGACCGGCGGGGTCAGGTCGGCCATGATGCCGAAATAGAACACGAACATGTGCGAGATGATCAGCGGCACGCCGAGCTTCAGCAGGATGGGAGCCGCCAGCGAACTGGTGATGATGTAGTTCGGGATGGTCGGGATGCCCATGCCCAGCACCAGGCAGGTGATCATGGTCAGGAACAGCGCCAGGAACAGGTTGTTTTCGCCGATGGCGATGACCTGCCCGCCGAACTCGGCCGCCACACCGGTCAGGTTGATGATGCCGATGATGACGCCGACCAGGGCGCAGGCCGTGGCGACTGACAGGGCGTTGCGGGCGCCTTCCGCCAGGGAATTGACGGCCAGCTTCAGCGCGTCGCGGCCATGCCGGCGAAACAGCAGGATGACGGCCAGCACCGCGATGATGACGAAGAAGTCGGTGACGCCGAACTTGACGAAACCGGCGCAGGCGATGCCCAGCAGCAGCCAGAACAGGTAGCGCAGCGCCATGGGGCGGGCGCCCTGGATGACGGCGGCGCCGAAGATCAGGATGACGGTCAGGCCCAGGCCGATGGTGCCCGAGAACAGCGGCGTATAGCCCGAGAACAGCAGCGCCACCAGGCCGATGAGCGGAATCAGCAGGTACCAGCTCTTGCGCACGGCGGCCCAGGGATTGGGGCAGTCTTCCTTGGGCAGGCCGTGCAGGCCGCGCCGGCCGGCCTCGAAGTGCACGGTCAGGAAGGCCGTCGTGAAATACAGGATGGCCGGGATGATGGCGGCCTTGACGACTTCGATGTAGGGGATGTTCAGGGTTTCCGCCATGATGAAGGCCACCGCCCCCATCACGGGCGGCATGATCTGCCCGCCCATGCTGGACGTGGCTTCGACCCCGCCGGCGAAGGCGGGGGAATAGCCGAAGCGCTTCATCAGCGGGATGGTGAACTGGCCGGTGGTGACGACGTTGGCGACCCCCGAGCCGTTGATCGTGCCCATCAGGCCGGAACTGACGACCGAGACCTTCGCCGGACCGCCGCGCGTGTGCCCGACCATGCCCATGGAAAAGTCGCTGAACAGCTGGATCATGCCGGCCTGTTCCAGGAATGCGCCGAACAGGATGAACAGGTAGATGTAGGTGGACGACACGTAGGTGGGCGTGCCGTAGATGCCTTCGACCCCGAAGCTCATGGTGCTGACGATCTGGTCCAGCCCGTAGCCCCGGTGCATGAACGGCCCCGGGATGTACTGGCCGAACAGGCCGTAGGCCAGGAAGAGCCCGCAGATGATGGGCAGCGCCCATCCCATCATGCGGCGCGTGGCCTCGAAGACCAGGATGATGGTGATGATGCCGATCACCATGTCGGCGTCGGTCATCTGGCCGGCGCGCGCGGTCAGGTCGGCTTCATAGACCCAGTGGTACAGGCTGATGACGAAGCCCACGATGCCCAGCGTCCAGCCGATGGCCGAGCCCAGCCGCCCGCTGCGGGAATACAGGGCGAACACCATCAGCAGGACGAAGCCCACGTGGATGGCGCGGATGACCTGGCTGGACAGCGGACTGTAGGCGGCCGTCCAGACCTGGAAGCAGGAAAAGATCACGGCGATCCAGAAGACGCCTCGCGACATGGGTTTGTCGATGTGGTCGTGAGCAGAACTCATGTTTTGGGTTCCAGGGAATTGAATGAAGGCCGGAGGGGGAGCCTCGGTTGGAGGATTCCGGGCCGGAATCGTCTGGGGTGGTGTTCCGGGCTTGGGCTTTGATCTGAACAAGCCCCCTCGGGAGAGACGCCGGAGGGGGCTTGGGGAAATGCGGAGCGGGTACCGGCCGATCTTATTTGATCAGGCCGACTTCCTTGTAGTAGCGCTCGGCGCCCGGGTGCACCGGCACGGGCATGCCCTTCAGGGCGTTGGCCAGTTCGATGGTCTTGGCCGCATTGTGCGTCGACTTCAGGGTGTCGAGCTGTTCGTAGAAGACCTTCGTCATCTGATAGACCAGGTCGTCGGGCACGGCTTCGGACGTGATCAGGAAGTTCGGCACCGCCACGGTGGGCGTGTCGCCCGCCATGCCTTCGTAGGTGCTGCCCGGGATGGTGGCCGGCTGATAGGCGGGATTGTTGATCTTCGCCACGACGTCGGCGGGGATGGGCACCACGACGATCTTGACCGAGGTGGCCAGATCGCGGATCGAGGACACGCCCAGGCCGGCGGACTGCAGGGTGACGTCCAGCTGGCGGTTCTTCATCAGTTCGACGGATTCGCCGAAGGGCAGGTATTCGACCTTGGCGAAATCGGCGTAGGTCAGCCCGGCGGCCTTCAGCACGGCGCGGGCGTTCAGTTCGGTGCCCGAGCGGGCGGCGCCCACGGAAATGCGCTTGCCTTTCAGGTCGGCCAGGGTCTTGATGCCGGAATCGGCGTTGGCCACGATCTGGATGTAGTTGTTGTAGGTGGCGGTCATGCCGCGCAGTTTTTTCAGCGGGGCCTTGAAGCCGGCTTCGGTGTTGCCGTTATAGGCATCGGACACCGTGTCGGCCAGGGCGAAGGCCAGTTCGCCGCGGCCGGCCTGGATCAGGTTCATGTTTTCCGCCGAGGCCTTCGTCACCTGGGCGGTGGATTTGGCGTCGGGGATGTTCTTGTTATAGATCTGCGACAGCGCGACGCCCATGGGGTAGTACACGCCGCTCTGGCCGCCCGTCAGGATATTGATGAACTTGGTGTCGGCGTGGGCCGGGACCGAGGCGACGGCTGCGACAGCCATGGCCGCCGTGGCCAGCCATTTTGTCATTTTCATGGTGTGCTTTCCTCTTGTGTTGCAGACAAAGACAGACCGTGAATGGTAGCAGGATCACCCGGGCCTGAAACTGGGGAATCACCCTAGGAAAATAGGGTTATTAAGGGCGTCGGACGGGATCCCGCGATGGATCGGGCGGGGGCGGAGCGGTAAAAGCCTACGCTATACTGCCCAGGATCAGGCCTGCGCCGGCCGGATCAGGGTTGCCCCCGATCCTTTCCTCCCCATGAAACTGCCCTCCACGCCCCGTATCGATCTGCTAGAGCCGGCCATCATGCTGGCGACCGTGCTGCAGTGGCTGGTCCTGGCATCCCTGGTGGGCCTGATCGTCGGCACCGGGGTCAGCCTCTTTCTGCATGCGCTGTTCTTCTCCACGGACCGGACCCTGGACGCGCCGCACTGGGCCTATTGGCTGATGCTGCCGGCCGCCGGGCTGGCCAATGGCCTGATCATGGGGCACGGCTACCGCGTGCTGGGCACGCCGGGCTTGAAGGATTCGATCTTCGCCGCCGTCCACGAACAGGGCGGGCGCCTGCCGTGGCGCACCCTGATGCTCAAGCCCGTCGCCGCCATCATCACCCTGGCCAGCGGCGGCTCCGCCGGCAAGGAAGGTCCCTGCTCCCATCTGGGGGCATCCCTGGCGGCCGTGGTCGGCCAGGCCTTCCGCCTGAACCGGGAATTGCGCCAGCGCATCGTGGCCTGCGGCGTCAGCGCCGGTTTCGCCAGCGTGTTCGGCACGCCGATCGCGGGCGCCATCTACGGCGTGGAAATGCTGATCATCGGCCGCATCCGCCACGATTTCCTGTTCCCCGCCCTGATCGCCGGCATGACGTCCTTCCAGGTCAGCAAGGCCTGGGGCATTCCCTATCAGTCCTACCTGATCCCGGCGCTGCCTGCGTTTTCCGAGTCCCTGTTCCTGCGCACGGTGCTGATCGGCATGCTGTGCGGCGTCGTGGCCCGCATTTTCGTGGACCTGATCTATGCCGTGCGCAATGCCTGCCAGCGCCTGCAGACCCGCTATGCGCTGTGGCCGCCGCTGATGCCCCTGATGGGCGGCCTGCTGCTGGCCGCGCTGGTGACGGTGATTCCCACGGACTACCTGGGGCTGAGCCTGCCGCTGATGGACCATGCCTTGCAGGGCGAGCCCATGCCTTATCTGGGATTCCTGTGGAAATCCCTGCTGGTGGCCGTGACCCTGGGCTCGGGCTTCTATGGCGGCATCGTCACGCCGCAGTTCGTCATCGGCGCGGTGGCCGGCAATGCCTTCGCCCATCTGTTCGGCATCAGCCCTTCGCTGGGGGCGGCCGTGGGGCTGGTGTCCGTGGTGGCGGCGGCGTCCAACACGCCGCTGGCGGCCATCCTGATGGGAGTGGAGCTGTTCGGCGGGGTGGTGGGGACCGTCTACGTGTCCGGCGCCGCCATCGCCGCCTACCTGATCATCGGCCATCGCAGCGTCTATCCCGACCAGCGGCTGGGGCATGCCAAATCGTCCTGGATGCGGGTGAGCGCGGACGTCCCCGTCGGCCAGGAAAAAACCCATTTATCCTATGGCTTGCTGAAAGCCTGGCGGCAGATGCGGGCGCAGGGAGCCCGGGCGTGGCTGCGGACCTGGTGGCATGCCGTGCGTCAAAGAAGGAACGAACGTGACGATCAGCCCTGAATTGTTGCTGGCCAGCATCGGTGTGATCGCCATGGCGGCCCAGTGGCTGGCCTGGAAACTGCGGGTGCCGGCCATCCTGCTGCTGCTCTTGTCCGGCATCGCCGTCGGGCCGGTGGCCGGCTGGCTCAAGCCCGACGAGCTGTTCGGGCCCCTGCTGTTTCCCGTGGTGTCCCTGGCCGTGGCCGTCATCCTGTTCGAGGGCAGCCTGACGCTGGAATTCCACCAGACCCGGGGCCTGAAGCGCGTCGTGCGCCGCCTGGTGTCGGGCGGACTGCTGATCACCTGGGCCGTGGCGGCCTATGCCGTGCACGCTTTCCTGCAGTTTCCCTGGGACCTGGCGGTCCTGTTCGGAGCGATCACCTGCGTGACCGGCCCCACCGTCATCGCGCCGCTCCTGAGAACCGTGAAGCCCGTGGCGCCGGTCGCCCATGCCCTACGCTGGGAAGGCATCCTGATCGATCCGATCGGCGCGATCCTGGCGGTGCTGTCCTACGACCTGATGGTGGCCTTGCGGGCCACGCAGGCCTGGACGCACGCCCTGTGGTCGCTGGGCGCAACCGCCGCGACCGGCCTGTGCTTCGGGGTGGCGGGCGGCTGGCTGCTGGGCGCCTTGCTGCGGCGCGGCTGGGTTCCCGATTCCCTGTTGAACCTGTCGGTGCTGGCCTCGGTCTTCGCCGCGTTCTCACTGTCGAACACGGTGCAGCACGAATCCGGCCTGCTGGCGGTGACCGTCATGGGGATCTGGCTGGCGAACCGCCCCGGCGTTCCGGTGCACGACATTCTGGAATTCAAGGAAACCCTCAGCCAGATCCTGCTGTCCGCCCTGTTCATCCTGCTGGCGGCCCGGGTGGCGCCGGAACAGATCTTCAGTCTGGGATGGCCGGCATTGGCCGTGCTGGTCTGCATGTTGTGGGTGGGCAGGCCGCTGAAAGTCCTGTTCGCCACCTGGGGGTCGCCGCTGAAGTGGCGGGAACGGGCGCTCCTCGCCTGGATCGCGCCGCGCGGCATCGTGGCGGCGGCGGTGTCCGCCCTGTTCGCCCTGCGGCTGGAGTCCCTGGACGTGCCGCAGGCCGACCGCCTGCTGCCCATGACGTTCCTGGTCATCATCGGCACCGTGATCTGGCAGAGCCTGACGGCCAGGCCCATGGCGCGGCTGCTGAAATCCGCCGAACCCGACCGGGTGGGCTTCCTGATTTCCGGCGCCAACCCGGTGGCGCGGGCGATCGGCCTGGCGCTGCATGAGCAGGGCATCCCGGTGCGCCTGTGCGACAGCGACTGGTACAGCCTGTCCAAGGCCCGCATGCTGGGCCTGCCCACCTATCACGGCAGCCTGGTGTCGGAGCACGCCCAGCGCAATCTGGATACCAACGGCCTGGGCCGCCTGCTGGCTCTGAGCACGCGGGATCACGTCAATCAGCTGATCATGGTGCGCGGCCGCGATGAGTTCGGCAAGCAGAAGGTCTTCAGCCTGCCCTTGTCGTCCGACGGCGATCCGGCCGAAAAGCATGCCCTGGACCCGGAATACCGGGGCCGCACGCTGTTCGCGCCCGGAGTCGGGTACTGGAAGCTGTCCGGCCTGCTGGGGGCCGGCGCGCAGATCAAGGCCACCCGCCTGTCGGAGTCTTTCGATTTTGCGCAGTATCGGGCACAGGATCGGGACAAGTCCGTCATCCCGCTGTTTGCGATCAATCCCAAGGGCTATGCCATTCCCTTCACGCTGGATCAGGAACTGGAGCCCGAGGCGGGCTGGACGGTGATCGGCCTGCATGCGGGGACCGACGCGGCCGAGCAGGCCGGCGCCGGGGATCGGGCTTCCGGACAGAGCCCGGGGCCGACGGCCAGCGCGGCCTGATTGCCCGGCGCGGCCGGCGGCCGGCGGGGATGCGGCTGCCGGTCAGCGGCGGCCCGGGCCATGGCCGGCCGCCTGCCGCCCGGGCGTCATTGCTTCGCCGCGCCCGATCGCCACGAGAACACCAGATGCTTCGATTCCTTGCCGGCGATCGTCACGTCGCGGGTCTCGGTCTGCTGCTGATAGGTGGCCTTGACCTGATATCGACCGTCCGGCAGCCTGGCCAGCAGATAGGGACCTTGCGCCGTGGTGTCCAGCACCGGTTTGCCATGGGCGTCGGCGATGGCGACCTTCACGTCGGCCACGTAGTCGCCCTTGCCGCCCTGTTCCGCCTGGTCGAACGTCATGGACAGCGGGAATTTCGCCATCGCCTCTTTGAACGACGTGGATTCGTCGATTCCGATCCCGCCGCTGACGTATTCGACGCTGCCCTGGTGCTGCAGCGCCGGCAGGGCGGCCCAGGCCGGCGTCAGGAAGCCGACGCTCGCCAGCGCCAGTCCGGCCAGCGCCGCCGCGCGGGTCAGGTGAAGATCAGGATGTGTGACAGCATTGAGTTGCATGATGCGCTCCTTGAGTAAGCCCCCGATGGGCGGCCTCAACGGTCGTCCCGGCCTTGGCGAGAATGGCCTTCGCCCCGGCGCTCCGGGCGCTCGGCGCCTTGTCGTTCGTGGCGTGCCGGGGCTTCGGCACGCGGCGGCCTGAATTCCTGCGGCCTGGCGTCCATGCGGGGGCGTTCGGGAGCCGACGGGCGCGCTTCCATGCGCGGGCGCTCGGGCGCTCCCCTGAACGGCTGCGCCGCGCGCGGCGCTTCGGACGGGCGGCCTTGCTGAGGCCGGCCGCCCCGCTCTTCGTTCATCGAGGGGCCGGGATTCGCGGGACGCGGGGCAACCGCTCTATCGGGGGCCGCCTGCGGCCTGCCGGCCGGGCGAGGCGCGGCTTCCTGGCGCGAGGGCGACTCCGTGCGCGACCGCTGTGTGTCCGGCCGTCGCTGTGTGTCCGGCCGCTGGTTCGCAAGCGGCGCATTCGGACGCTGCGCTCCGTGCGAGGGAGCCGCATCGCGCCGTTCGGCCGTCATCGGCGGCAGGGACTGGTGGCGCCGCTCCGCGTAGGCGCGCTGTTCGGTGCTCGGAGCCGCCTGCCGGCCGCCCTTGCCGCCGTTGTAGCTGATGCGGTCGTTTCGCGTGTTGCGGATGACGGTCTTGTCCACGTAGACGTTGCGCACGTTCGTGATGTTCACGTTGGTCACGGCCCGGTTGTAGTAGAAGTGATCGCCGCGCCAGTTGCCGCCGACGTATCCGTCGCCGAAATAGCCGAAACCGTAGTCGATACCGCCATAGAACCCCACCTGAGGCCCCCAGTAGCCGGGGTGCCAGCGGTAGTAGCCGCCCGACCAGCCCCACCAGCCGGGCGTCCACAGCATGCCCACGGCCGGCGGCAGCAGCCAGGCGCCGTCCACCCAATAATAGCCGTCGGGCCCCCAGGCCCAGTAGCCGGGCGTCCAGATGTAGCCGGGCGCGGGCGCGACGGGCTGCGTGTAGACCGGCAGGGCCGGCGGAGCGATGGTGATGCCGATGCCGACGCTGACTTCCGCCAGGGCGGCGGCGGGCACGACCAGAACGGGCGCGCCCAGCAGCGCGGCCAGCATCGCCAGCCGGGCCGCATGTCCCCCGGCGCGGGCATGACGGCGTGTGACGGGGGCGACAAGATTCTTGCTGTTGTCCATGATGTCTCCCGCTGAAAGCGGATATGGGTATGACAAGGATCGTATGGCTTAGTTCGGCACTCAGGATGGAGATAGTCTTTCAATGTGTATGAGTGCCTGCTTTTTGTGTCCGGACCGGCCGAAAACGGCGCATGGAGAACCTGCTGTTGCATCCGTAAGTTCCGCCTGCGGGGCGGCGAGGCGCCTGCGCCGTCCTGGCGGGATGGTCTATGCTGGAATGCGGGATCCTGTGTCGGGGATCAGCGCTCGTGGGGAAATGGATGTCTGAACCGAGGATGGCTGTCCGTCGCCTGTTTTTCGCCCTCTGGCCCGATGCGGGCACGGTGGAGGAACTGGTCGGCTGGACCCGCCTGGCTCATGATGTCTGCGGCGGGCGCAGGATGCGGGCCGACACGCTGCATCTGACGCTGGCGTTCCTGGGCGCGGTCGAGGTCGACCGCGTCCCGGATCTGCTGGAGTTGCTGCGGGCGCCGCGCGGGCCGGGCGGCGCCCTGGCCCTGGACCGCTTCGGGCGGTTCCGGGGGCCGCGCATCGTCTGGGCGGGACCCTCGGCGGCGCCGTCGTGGCTGGCCGCCCTGCATCGATCCCTGTGGCGGGACCTGGCCGGCCTCGGCTTTCGCCGCCCCGAGGAATCGTTCCGCCCCCATGTGTCGCTGCTGCGCAAGGCCGGCGACGGCGAGCTGTCGGCCATCCCGCCGGCGCGGCCGATCATCTGGGATGCTCGCCGCCTGGTGCTGGTGGCTTCCGCCCCGCGCGAGACAGGGTCGTATTACCAGGCGCTGGGGGAATGCCGGCTGGCGGACTGATGCCGCCGGACTTCGCCGGCGGCCGTCCCCGGCCTCGCTGTCACATGCTCGTCACCTGCGTTGGCTAGACTGCGGGCGCCGCTTCGCGAGCCGAGTCGTCCGGATGGCGATAGGCTTGCGCCGCCGAGCGTCGAACAACTGCTGAACAGCCGGTGATGACTATGAAAGCATGCGATCTGGACGATATCCCCGTCAATCCTTCCCGCCAGGAATCCCTGGCCCATCTGCAGGCGCGTCTCGGCCGCCGCCGTTTTCTGGCGGGCGGACTGGGCGCGGGGGCCGTGGGCTTCCTGGGCGGCATGCTGCCGGTCGCCCGGGCGCTGGCCGCCGCAGGCGATGAGCCCGCGGCGCCGATGCTGGGTTTCAAGCCCGTGCCCATGAGCGCGGCCGACACGGTCGTCGTGCCCGAGGGGTATGCCCATGCCGTGATCAATCGCTGGGGGGATCCGCTGCGCGTCGGCGCGCCGGCCTTCAAAGGAGATGCCGGCGAGGGCGCCGCCGCCCAGGAGCAGCAGATCGGCTACAACCACGATGGCATGCATTTTTTCCCCATCGACGGCAAGGACGGGGTCTCGGGCAGCAGCACGGAAGGCCTGCTGGTCACCAACCACGAATATGTCACGCCTCACTACTTCTTCCCGGCTGGTGTGCAGCCCGGCGGCCAGGCCTGGACGCTGGACTGGGTCCGCAAGGCCCAGTATGCGCAGGGCGTGTCCGTCACCCACATCCGCCTGGATGCGCAGGGCCGGTGGCGGCTGGTGGAAGATTCCCCCTACAACCGCAACATCCACGCCGACACGCCCATCGACCTGATCGGCCCTGCGGCGGGGCACGCGCTGCTGCGCACGCGGGCGGATCCCGGCGGCCGGCGGGCGCGGGGCACGTTCGGCAATTGCGGCAATGGCTGGACGCCCTGGAACACCTACCTGACCTGTGAAGAGAACTTCACCGACTACTTCGGCATCGGCGGCCGCGATGCGAAGGCGACGGACTATCCGGACGCGGCTTATCGCGAGCACATGCAGCGCTACAAAGGCGGCGACAAGACCTCCGATCCGGACTACGCCTGGGACCTGCACGACGAGCGCTTCGACTGGACGCGGGAACCCAACGAATACAACCGCCACGGCTGGATCGTCGAGATCGACCCTTTCGACCCTCAGGCCGCGCCGCGCAAGCTGACCGCTCTGGGCCGCTTCAAGCATGAAAATGCCGCCCTGTCGCTGGCTCCCGACGGTCATGTGGTCGTCTACATGGGGGACGACCAGCAGAGCGAATACCTCTATAAGTTTGTGTCGGAGCAGGCCTTTCGTCCAGGCGATTCGTCCCATAACCGGCAGTTGCTGGAACGAGGCGTGCTGTACGTCGCGCGCTTCGATGTCGGCGCCGACGGCCGGGGTGTCGGCCGCTGGATTCCGCTGACGCTGGACACGGCCACGTCCGGCGGCGGCCGCCTGGGCGCCCTGTTCAACGAGGACATGGGTGAATTGCTGATCAGGACCCGCCAGGCGGCGGATGCCGTGGGCGCGACGCCCATGGACCGGCCCGAGTGGGTTGCCGTGCATCCCGACCGGCGCGAGGCCTATGTCACGCTGACCAACAACAGCGCGCGCGGCAGCGGCAAGCCGCGCTGGCCGGGCGGCCCGGCGCACCCCGGCGCCGATGCCGCCAATCCGCGCGACAAGAACATCTATGGGCAGATCGTGCGCTGGCGCGAAACCGGCGAAAAAGCGTCCAACCGGGAATTCACGTGGGACATCTTTCTGCTGGCGGGCAATCCGGGCGTGTACGGCCAGGGCGACCCGCGCCGCGGTTCGCGGCACATCACGCCGGACAACACGTTCAACAGTCCCGACGGCCTGGGCTTCGACCCGCAGGGCCGCCTGTGGATCCAGACGGACGGAAAATACAGCAACAGCGGGGACTATGCCGGGCAGGGCAACAACCAGATGCTGGTGGCGGATCCGGCGTCCGGCGAATTGCGCCGCTTCCTGACCGGCCCCAGGGGCTGCGAAGTGACCGGCATCACCTGGACGCCGGATCAGCGCTTCGTCTTCATCAACATCCAGCATCCCGGGGAAGGGCCGACGCTGGCTGAAGCTCAGGCCAGGCCGCTGTCCGCCTCGCGCTGGCCGGATGGCGACCAGGCGACGCGCCCGCGTCCGGCCACGGTCGTGATCTGGAAGCGGGATGGCGGGGTGGTGGGGTCCTGAGTCTGTGGTGCCGGCTAAAGGAATCGAACCCTCGACCTTCTCATTACAAGTGAGCTGCTCTACCAACTGAGCTAAGCCGGCGAAAGTCCGCCATTTTACAGGAGTGGCGGGCTTATTTGACGATCTTCAGGTGGGAAGGCTTGGAGCCGCCGGGCGGCGTGTCGTCCGGTGTCGGAGTGGATGCCGCCGGCGTCATGTCGGGCGTCGCATCGGCGCCGCCGGGGTAGGGCTGGGACGCCACGACCTCGAAGCCCATGCCGGCGCCGGTTTCCCGCGCGTAGACGGCCGAGACCGCCGCCACGGGGATGAACAGGTGCTCGACCGCGCCGTTGAAGCGGGATTCGAATTCGATGTATTCGTTGCCCAGCGTCAGCCGGTTGGTGGCCAGATGGCTGATGTTCAGCGTGATCTGGCCGTCGTGCACGTGCGCGACCGGCACCACCGTGTTGGCGTCCACCGTGACCACCAGGTAGGGCGTGTAGCCGTTGTCCGTGCACCATTCGTGCAGGGCGCGGATCAGGTACGGTTTGGTCGAGGTTTCCTGCATATCAGCGGCGCATGACCTTTTCGGACGGGGTCAGGGCCTCGATGTAGGCGGGGCGGGAGAACAGGCGTTCGGCGTACTTCTGGATCGGGGCCGCGCTTTTCGGCAGCTCGATGCCGTAGTGGGCCAGGCGCCAGAGCAAGGGGGCCACGGCCACGTCCAGCATGGAGAACTCGTCGCCCAGCATGAACTTGTTCTTCACCAGCAGCGGAGCCAGCTGAGCCAGGCGGTCGCGGATGTTGGCGCGGGCCGCGTCACGCGTCTTCTCGTCCGTGATGCTGCGGTTTTCCAGCGTGGACACGTGGACGAACAGTTCTTTTTCGAAGTTGTACAGGAACAGGCGTGTGCGGGCCCGCATGATGGGGTCGGCCGGCATCAGCTGGGGATGCGGGAAGCGCTCGTCGATGTATTCGTTGATGATGTTCGATTCGTACAGCACCAGGTCGCGTTCGACCAGAATCGGCACCTGACCGTAGGGGTTCATGACCGCGATGTCTTCCGGCTTGTTGTACAGGTCGATATCGCGGATTTCGAAGTCCATGCCTTTTTCGAACAGCACGAAGCGGCAGCGTTGCGAAAAGGGGCAGGTCGTCCCGGAATAGAGCACCATCATGTCGAGGATTCCAATACAGAAAAAGCGGGGGATGCGCCCCGAAGGGCGCACGAATTACCGGACATGCTTCCAGTAGGCGTGGTTCATGCGGATGGCCACGAACATGAACAGGAACAGGAACAGCATCACCCAGACGCCGATCTGCTTGCGCGCCAGCTGGCCCGGCTCGGCCATCCAGCCCAGGAAGTTGCTGAGGTCGGCCACATTGCTTTCGAAGCGGCTGAAGGACTTGGCATCCGCCGAATCGAAGCGGCCGGTTTCGCTGGCTTCGCCAGTGTAGTCGGCCAGTTTCTCGTTCTTGACGGTGGCGAAACCGGCATCGTCATAGACCGTGGTGGTGCGTTCCCAGTGTTCGGCGCCCTTGTCGTCGGCCACTTCGTGCACCTGGACGCGGGTGTAGCTGCGGGGGCCTTCCATTTCCCAGAGCACGTTGGGCATGGCGACGCTGGGGAACACGGTGTTGTCCCAGCCGGTCTTCTTCGTCGTGTCGCGGTAGAAGCTGCGCAGGTACGTGTAGATGTAGTCCACGCCCGAGGGGCCGAAGTTGCTGTTTTTCGCGCGGGCGATCACGGACAGGTCCGGGGGTGCGGCGCCAAACCACTTCTTCGCGTCTTCGTGGGTCATGGAGATCGTCATCAGATCGCCGACCTTGTCGCGCGAGAACAGCAGATTCTTCTTGATGTCGTCTTCCGTCAGGCCCAGGTCCATCAGCTTGTTGTAGCGCATGGAACTGGCGCTGTGGCAGTTCAGGCAGTAGTTGACGAACAGCTTCGCCCCGTTTTGCAGGGCGGACAAGTCCGTGATGCGGTCCGGGGCGCGGTCCAGATGCGCGCCGCCTTCCGCGAAGGCCAGCGTGCAGGTCAGGGACAGGGCCAGGGCACCGAGCAGTTTTTTGATCATGATCTTTCCGTAGCAGTCAGTGTTGGGCCATTAGTGAGCGCGAAAGGTGACGCGGTCGGGGACTGGCTTGAACGTGCCAAGGCGGCTCCAGACGGGCATCAGCAGGAAGAACGCCAGGTAGATCACCGTGCCGATCTGGCCCATCAAGGTGAAGGTCGCGTTCACGGGTTGCGTGCCCAGCCAGCCCAGGATCAGGAAGTTGACGATGAAGATGCCATACAGGACCTTGTGCCACGACGGACGGTAGCGGATCGACTTCACGGGGGAATGATCCAGCCACGGCAGGAAGAACAGGATGACCACGGCGCCGCCCATGGACACCACGCCCCAGAACTTCGCGTCCAGGGTCTTCATCAGGATGGCCACGATGATCAGGATGGCCGGGACGGCCAGGCGCCAGATGCCCGAGAGCTTGCCCTTGGCGAACAGCGCCAGGGCGGCCACGGCGGCGGCGGCCGACAGGACCCAGGTGAAGTCGCTGGTGGTGGCCCGCAGCATGGTGTAGAACGGCGTGAAGTACCAGACCGGCGCGATGTGCGGCGGGGTCTTCAGCGGATCGGCCGGGATGAAGTTGTTGTATTCCAGGAAGTAGCCGCCCATTTCGGGGCCGAAGAAGATGATGGCCGCGAAGACGATCAGGAAGCCCGCCACGCCCACGATGTCGTGCACCGAATAGAAGGGGTGGAAGGGGATGCCGTCGACGGGACGGCCGTACTTGTCCTTCGGGCCTTGCTTGATTTCCACGCCGTCGGGGTTGTTGGAGCCCACTTCGTGCAGGGCGATGATGTGCGCCACGACCAGGCCGATCAGCACCAGCGGAATCGCGATCACGTGGAACGAGAAGAAGCGGTTCAGCGTGGCGTCGGACACCACGTAGTCGCCGCGGATCCACAGCGACAGGTCGGGGCCGATGAAGGGGATGGCGGAGAACAGGTTCACGATCACCTGGGCGCCCCAGTAGGACATCTGGCCCCAGGGCAGCAGGTAGCCGAAGAAGGCCTCGCCCATCAGGCACAGGAAGATTCCCACGCCGAAGATCCAGACCAGTTCTCGCGGCTTGCGGTAGGACCCGTAGAACAGGCCGCGCAGCATGTGCAGGTAGACCACCACGAAGAACATCGACGCGCCGGTGGAGTGCATGTAGCGGATGAACCAGCCGCCCGGGACTTCGCGCATGATGTATTCGACGGATTCGAAGGCGAAGCGCGCGTCGGGCTTGTAGTTCATCACCAGGAAGATCCCGGTGACGACCTGGATCACCAGCACCAGCAGCGCCAGCGACCCGAAGAAATACCAGAAGTTGAAGTTCTTCGGAGCATAGTATTCGGACATATGCTCTTTGAACATTTTCGTCAGGGGGAAGCGGCGGTCTACCCAGCCCATCAACCCGGTCGTCTCGACATTATTTTCGGCCATGAACGGCTCCTATCAGTATCACGAAAAGATGAACAGCGCGTTCATCAGGCCTTGTTGGGGTATTCGTCTACCCCGATCATGACGTGTGACCCGTCGGGAGAAAACGCGTAGGGCGGGACTTCGAGGTTGTCCGGCGCGGGCTTGTTCTTGAACACGCGGCCGGCCAGGTCGAAGGTGGAACCGTGGCAGGGGCACAGCCAGCCGCCCGGCCAGTCGTTGGGCAGGCCCGGCTGGGCGCCCGTCTGGAAGTGCGCCGTGGGCGAGCAGCCCAGGTGAGTGCAGATGCCGATGCAGATGAAGTATTCGGGCTTGCGCGAGCGCCATTCGTTTTCGGCGAACTGGGGCGTGAAGCCCGGGCGCTGGGACTTGGGATCCGCCAGTTCCGCGTCGTGCTTGGGCAGATCTGCCAGTTCGGCCTTCGTGCGGTGCACGATCCAGATCGGCTTGCCGCGCCATTCGACGACCATCATCTGGCCTTCGGGCAGATTGGAGATGTCGGCTTCGACCGGGGCGCCGGCCGCCTTGGCCTTTTCCGACGGGGCAAATGACCCGACGAACGGGACCGCCGTCGCGACGCCAGCCACCCCGCCCAGGGTACAGGCCGAAGCCACCCAGAAGCGTCTCGAAGGATCGGGGGGCAGGTTCGGGTCGACTGCGCCCTGCTCGTCGGACTGTGTCGGATTCTGACTCATTTGTTATCCCTGGTAGCCGCCCTGCGGGCGGAGCGGTTTGACAATAATTTGCATACGCATGGGCGGCGGAGGCTGGAAAAGCCCTGCTGGCGCATCCCACGGGGGTCCTCAACCGCGTATTATAGCGTTACGACCAATGGGGTAAATGCTTAGGAGATACGCAACATGGCCGGAGCACGTGGTTTCATCAAGGAATTCCAAGAATTCGCCGTCAAGGGCAACATGATGGACCTGGCGATCGGGGTCATCATCGGGGGCGCCTTCGGCAAGATCATCGATTCCATCGTCAATGACCTGGTCATGCCGGTCATCAACTTCATCCTGGGCGGACAGGTCAATTTCGACAACCTGTTCTGGGTCCTGCGCCTGCCCGAAGGCTACGCCGGCGCCATGACCGCCGCCGAACTCACCAAGGCCGGCGCCGTCGTCTTCGCCTGGGGGCACTTCCTGACCATCCTGGTGAACTTCATCCTGCTGGCCCTGGTGGTGTTCATCCTGGTGAAGATGGTGAACAACGCCCGCCGCCGCCTCGAAGCCCCGCCGCCGCCCGCTGCGGCCCCCGCCACGCCCGAAGACGTCCTGCTGCTGCGCGAAATCCGCGACTCTCTAAAGAAGTAGGCCCTTCGTCCCAGGGCGCGCTGTCCCTACCGCAACGCCCCATGCCTCCCATCAAGGCGGCGTGGGGCGTTCGCATAACGGCCGCCGTAGCGCCCATCACTGCGGCACCCCCGGGCAAAGCCACACAGGTCAGCGTTACCCAAAAAGCCCCCCACCATCACCGCCACGACCCACGTCAATCGTCGCGTCCCAGGGCTGGGCGGCCCTGTTGGAGCTTACTCGTCCACATCCGGCGAAGCCGCCAAGACGCGACCGGGGCCGCCCAGCCCTGGGACGCGACGATGAGGTCCAGCCCCAGCAGTCTTGCGCCGATGAGACCCACCGTCAGCATCCTAAATCCCCATAACCTCTCACCCCGCAAGGCCAGCCCCTCAAACCGGATTGTCGATATCCACGAACGTGCAGCTCACCCCGAACTGCGCCTCGATCGCCGCCCCCAGCGCCTGCACCCCGTAGCGTTCCGTCGCATGATGCCCCGCGCTGATATACGCGCTGCCCGTCTCCCGCGCCAGATGCACCGTCGGTTCGGAGATCTCTCCGCTGACATAGCAATCCGCTCCCGCAGCCAGCGCCGCGTCCATCATCCCCTGGGCCGCCCCCGTGCACCACGCCAGCCGGCGCACCGCCTGATCGAATTCCCCGATCACCACCGGCTTGCGGCCCAGCCGCTGCGCGATATCGGTGGCCAGCTCGCCCACCGTGCAGTCCCAGGCAGGCGTCCCCAGCCAGATCAGGCCGTCGGGTCCGCAGCGGTGCGGCGTCCCGTCGGGCTGGATGTCCGGCGTCCAGTCCATCACCCGGGCCAGTTGCGCGTTGTTGCCCCATTCGGGGTGGGCGTCCAGCGGCAGGTGGTAGGCGAACAGATTGATTTCCTGGGCCAGCAGGGCCGACAGGCGCCGGTGCTTCGGCCCGCGGATGCAGGGATTTTCATTCTTCCAGAACCAGCCGTGATGCACCAGAATGGCATCCGCGTCGCGGGCGATGGCGGCCTCGATCAGGGCCTGCGACGCCGTCACGCCGGTGACGATGTGGCGGATCTCGGCGCGGCCCTCGACCTGCAGGCCGTTGGGGCAATAATCCTTGAATCGCTCGGGTTGCAGCGTGCCGCTCAGCCAGTTTTCCAGGTCCTGGCGGGAAATATGTGGTTTCATTGGAACTTGTCCTTTTTCGGGGCGCTACCGCCCGGAGTCCGTGTCTATGAGACGATTGTGGCTGATTTTCGCCCAGACCGTAACCGTGTGCCTGGGTGTGCTGTTCCTGGTGTCCACGCTGCGGCCCGACTGGCTGCCCGGCCAGGATGAACCCTCCGGCGGCACGGCGGTCCTGCCCGCGCCGGGCGCGGCGGGGGCGGCTCTCAGCTACGCCCCGGCCGTGGCCCGGGCGGCGCCTTCCGTGGTCAACGTCTATACCCGCAAGCACGTCGACGTGCCGCTGATTCCCCTGCCGCCGGATCCCGGCCTGCAGCAACTGCTGCGCAGCGTGCCGGGCTTCACCCAGCGGCGGGACTCCACCAGCCTGGGGTCGGGCGTGATCGTGCGCGCAGATGGCTACATCCTGACCAACAACCACGTCATCGAATCCGCCGATTCCATCGAAGTCGGCCTGAAGGACGGCCGCCAGGCCGCGGCCAAGCTGGTGGGCGCGGACCCCGAGAGCGACCTGGCGGTGCTGAAGATCGATCTGGACAAGCTGCCCGCCATCGTGTTCGACCCCGAGCAGGCCGTGCGGGTGGGCGACGTGGTGCTGGCGATCGGCAACCCCTTCGGCGTGGGGCAGACCACCACCCAGGGCATCGTGTCCGCCCTGGGGCGCAATCGCCTGGGCATCAACACCTACGAGGACTTCATCCAGACCGATGCGGCCATCAATCCGGGCAATTCCGGCGGGGCGCTGATCGACACCCAGGGACGGCTGGTGGGGATCAACACGGCCATCTATTCGGAAACCGGCGGGTCGCTGGGCATCGGCTTCGCGATTCCCTCCGGGCCGGCGCACCAGATCCTGAATCAGATCATCGAGCACGGCCGGGTGCAGCGCGGCTGGCTGGGTCTGGAGCCGCAGGACATCACGCCCGATCTGGCGCGGGCCTTTCACCTGAAGGATGACCGGGGGGCGATCGTGGCGCGGGTGTTTCCGCGCGGGCCGGCCGCCAGAGCGGGCATCCAGGTGGGCGACATCCTGCAGTCGCTGGACGACCAGCCCGTGCGCGACTCTTTCGATCTGCTGAACCGCCTGGCCCCCATGAAGGCGGGCAGCACGGCGCATCTGCAGGTGTTGCGCAGGGGCAAGACCCTGGCGCTGGACGTCACGGTCGGGCTGCGTCCCGCCGCGCGCCGTCCAGCGCAATAGGCGCGAGGCGTCTGGGATGCCGCGCGGGGCTCCCCGGATGCCGGGCTGGTTCGACTATAGGGCGCGGATGTCTTCCGCCCGACCGATGAGCGTGTCCCTGACCGTGAGCAGATGCTGACGCATCGCCCGCGCGGCGCTTTCGGGGTTGCGGTCCGCGATGGCTGCCAGGATGGCTTCGTGCTGGCGGGTGTAGGTCGCCTGCAGGTCGCTGTTGAGGGACGCCCTCCGTAAATGCCCCCAGGCGGTTTGCGCGCGCGCGGCTTCCAGCATGGCCGAAAACCGGATCAGCATGGCGTTGTAAGTGGATCGGCCGATGGTTTTGTGCAGGGCGCCATCCCAGCGTTCCCAGTCGGCGGCCTGGGTTGCCGCGCGGCTTTTGTCGATGTAGGCCTGAAGGTCTTCCAGATCCTGGGACGAGGCGTTCGTCGCGGCCAGGGCGGCGACGGCCGGTTCCAGCACCAAGCGGGTTTCCATCAGTTCGGCCGGGCTGGTGTACTGCTTCAGGTCGAGTTCTTCCATGGCGGCGGCGTGCGCGGTGGATGTCAGCAGGGTGCCGCGTCCCTGCACGCGCTGGATGCGGCCTTCTGTTTCCAGCGCCGCCAGCGCCTGGCGGATGATGCGCCGGCTGACGCCCAACCGCACGGCCAGCGCGCGTTCGGCCGGGATCATGTCGGCCCCCTGGGTCTCCAGGGTCTTGAGCAACTGCCGCAATTGTTTGAGGGTCGCCTCAGCCAGGCGCCCAGGCGAATTGACGGGAGTCATGGACGCGGATCCTGCCGGAAATATTGAAGGTACCAATAAGATACCATATTTGAACCAATTGACAATGTGGTTCATGGTGGTACGATTTCCCGGGGAGGAGGGAAATCATGGCGCTGGAACTGATTGCGATCCTGGTGATACTGGGTCTGTGCACGGGTTTTGCCGCAGGGCTCCTGGGCATCGGCGGCGGCATGATCATGGTGCCTTTGCTGACGGCCATCTTTTCATCGCAGGGGTTTGTGTCCGACCACGTGGTGCACATGGCGATCGCTACATCGCTGTCCGTCATCTTCTTCACCTCCATGTCCAGCGTCTACGCGCACCACAAGCGAGGCGCCATTCTGTGGCCGGTTGCGCTACTGCTGATACCTGGCGTCATCATCGGGTCCTGGATCGGGCCGGTGATCGCCGCCAGCCTCAATACGCGGTACCTCGCGGCCCTGTTCGGTGTTTTCGTCATTTTTTCCGCCATCAAGATGCTGAAGAAAAAAGCTCCCCGGGCGGATGAAGCGGACAACACACTGCCCAAGGCGCCCGGCATGACGGCGGCCGGCCTGGTCATCGGCGTGCTCTCCGGGCTGGTCGGCGCAGGAGGCGGCTTCATCACCGTGCCGTTCCTGGGGTGGCGCGGCGTGTCCATCCACAACGCGGTGGCCACCTCGGCCGTGATGGGATTTCCCATCGCTCTGTTCGGCACCGTCAGCTACATCCATCAGGGGTGGGACGTTCAGGGCCTGCCGGCGGGCAGCCTGGGATTCATCTATGTGCCGGCCTTGTTGAGCCTGGCGGTCGCCAGCGTGCTCAGCGCCCCGTTCGGCGCGCGGACGGCCCACACCATGAATGTGAAGCAATTGCGCTCCACGTTCGCCTATCTGTTGCTGTTGTTGGCGCTGTACATGTTCTGGAAGGCGGCGTCCGCTTGATCCGCGCCTGAACCACTACACCAATACCAAGGAGACAAGACCATGATGGGGAAATTTGTATGGACGGCCGGAGGGGCGCTGTTGTGCGCGGCCACGGTCTGCAGCGCTGCGCAGAGCTTGCGCATCGGCCTGCAGGAGGATCCGGACACGCTGGATCCGGTGCGGGCGCGCACCTACGTGTCGCGCATCGTGTTCACTTCGTTGTGCGACAAGCTGGTCGATATCGATCAGAAGCTGCAGTTCGTGCCGCAGTTGGCGCAGTCCTGGGCCTGGGGGCCGGATCACAAGACCCTGACCTTCAAGCTGCGCACCGATGTGGTCTTTCACGATGGCACGCCGTTCAACGCCGAGGCGGCCAAGGCCAATCTGGAACGCGCCCTGACGCTGAAGGGCAGCCAGCGGCGCAACGAGATCAAGTCCATCGAGTCGATCGAGACGCCCGACGCCGGTACGCTGGTGCTGCATCTGGCGCAGCCGGACGCGACGCTGCTGGCGCAGTTGTCGGATCGGGCGGGGATGATGCTCTCGCCCAAGAGCTTTGCCGATGGCGATCCATCGACGGTAAGCCGGCATCCGGTATGTTCGGGGCCGTACGAGTTCGTCAAGCGGGTACAGAACGACCGGATCGAGCTGAAGAAGTTCGATCGCTACTACGATGCGAAGGATTTCCATTTCGACCGGGTGGTGTTCCTGCCGATTCCGGACACCACGGTGCGCCTGCAGAACCTGCGCTCGGGGGGCATCGACATTCTGGAACGCCTGAACCCGTCGGACATCAAAGAGGTCAAGGGAGATGCCAGCCTGAAGTTCAATCCGGTCGCGGGGCTGGGCTACCAGGAAATTTTCTTCAATATCAACAACGGGCCCAAGGCCAAGGACAACCCTTTCGCCAACAAGCTGGTGCGTCAGGCGTTCCAGCTGACGATCGACCGGGATGCGATCAATCAGGTGGTGGGCAATGGCATCTACGAACCGGCGCAGCAGCCGTTCCCGCCGGCCAGTCCTTATCACAATGACAAATACCCGCCCATGAAGCCGGACATCGCCAAGGCCAAGGCGCTGCTCAAGCAGGCGGGATTCACCACGGTCGAGGCGAATTTCTCGTTCGGCAACACCACGATCAGCGCGTCCATCGCCGAAATGCTGCAGGCGATGGCGGCGCAGGCCGGCATTCGGCTGAATCTGAGGCCCACGGAATATGCGGCCATGTTGTCGGAAGAGGCAGCCGGCAATTTCCAGGTCGACATGCGGGGTTGGTCCGGCCGCGTGGACCCGGATGGCAATATTTTTGTCTTCGTCACCTGCGATGGTTCGCTGAACGATGGGAAATATTGCAACCCCAAGGTCGACGAGTTGCTCAAACAAGCCCGGACCGTCCTGGATGTCGAGGGCCGCAAAGCCGTCTACGGGCAGGCGCAGGACATCCTGCAGCAGGATCTGCCCAAGTTCTACATCTATTACCAGCCGTGGCCCTTCGCCACTCGCAAGCAGGTCCAGGGGTTCAAGCCCTATCCCGACGGCATGATCCGCCTGCGCGGCGTGTCGCTGTCCTAGCCGCCGCTCCCGGGGCGCTAGGACTCCGGTCCGGGCGCTCCGGAACGGCCTTTCGGGGATGCACTGAATGTTCAGACTGATCCTGCGCCGCATCGTCGTGGCGATTCCCACGCTCATCCTGGTCTCGATGATGATCTTCAGCCTGCAGAAGATCCTGCCGGGCGATCCTGTGCTTGCGATGGCCGGTGAAGAGCGCGACCCAGCCGTCCTGGAATTCCTGCGCGAGAAATATCGTCTCAACGATCCCCTGCCGCAGCAGTACCTGGCCTGGGTGCGGGAAGTGGCGCAGGGCAACCTGGGGATATCGCTACGGACGGAAATCCCGGTGACCATCCTGATCGCCCAGAAGTTGCCTGTCACCATTCAGCTGGCGAGTATGGCCATCGTCTTTTCGGTCCTGATCGGGATTCCGCTGGGCATTCTGGCCGCCGTCAGGAAGGGCACGCGGTCGGAGTTCGGCATCAATCTGTTTGCGTTATCGGGAATGTCGATACCGAACTTCTGGCTGGGCATCCTGCTCATCATGCTGGTGTCGGTGCATTGGCGCCTTTTGCCGGCCTCCGGCTTTGTCCCGCCCACGCAGGATTTCTGGCTGTCCATGAAGACGTCCCTGCTGCCGGCCATTGTGCTGGCCACGGCCATCAGCGCCTATCTGCTGCGCCATACGCGTTCGGCCATGCTGGAGGCGCTGCGCGCAGATTACATCCGCACGGCGCGGGCCAAGGGGGCCCCCGAATGGTCGGTCATCCTGCGCCACGCCCTGCGCAATGCCCTGATGCCCATCGTGACGCTGGTCACCATCCTGTTCGGCGAACTGCTGGCGGGCGCGGTGCTGACCGAACAGATCTTCGGCATCCCGGGGTTCGGGAAACTGCTGGTGGATGCGGTTTTCAATCGCGATTATGCGGTGGTGCAGGGGGTGGTGCTGTGCATCGCGGTGGGCTTCATCGCGCTGACCCTGCTGGCCGACGTGCTGTACATCCTCGTCAATCCCCGCTTGAGAAACGCATGACTTCCTCGTTCTCCGTCATCCCGGTCCCGGCTCCGAGGCGCCGCAATCGGTCCTGGGCCAAATTTCGCCACAACCGCTCGGCCATGCTGGGGGCCGTGATCATCCTGTTCTTCGTCGCGGTGGCCATATGCGCCCCCTGGATCGCCGGGCAGGACCCGCTGAAGGTCGGCTTCACAGCCATCCGCAAAGCTCCGTCCGCGCTGCACTGGTTCGGCACGGACGAGTTGGGCCGCGATCTGTTCAGCCGCATGGTCTATGGAGCCCGGGCGTCCCTGCTGGCGGGCACGGTCTCGGTGTTGATCGCCTTGGCGGTAGGCGTGCCGCTGGGGCTGATCTCGGGCTACTTCGGCGGTCTGCTGGACGGCTGCATCTCGCGCGTGACCGAAGCGCTGTTTTCCATCCCCTTCCTGATCCTGGCGATCGCCCTGGCGGCTTTTCTGGGACCCAGCCTGACCAATGCCATGATCGCGATCGGGGTGTCGGCCTCGCCGCTGTTCATCCGGCTGGCCCGGGGCCAGGTGCTGGCCGTGCGCCGCGAAGATTACGTGCAGAGCACGCGATCCTTGGGGGCGTCGGACCTGCGCATCATCCTGCGCCACGTCCTGCCCAACATCATGCCGGCCCTGATCGTGCAGGCCACCATCCAGATCGCCGTCGCGATCATCGCCGAGGCCAGCCTCTCGTTTCTAGGGCTGGGATTGCAGCCGCCGGAGCCCTCCTGGGGTTCGATGCTGAATACCGGCAAGAACTTCATGACCCAAGCGCCCTGGATGTCGATTCTGCCGGGCTGCGCCATCTTCCTGGTGGTGTTCGGATTCAATTTGCTGGGCGATGGGCTGCGGGACGCCCTGGACCCGCGTCAGGAGGATTGAGCATGGCCGAGATGGCTGCCAACCGGGTGATCCAGGTCCGGGATCTGTCGGTGTCGTTCAAGACGCTGGACAGCGAAGTCCATGCGGTCCGCAACATGTCCTTCCACCTGGATCGGGGCGAGACGCTGGCCATCGTGGGGGAATCGGGGTCCGGCAAGTCCGTGACGTCGCTGTCCCTGATGCGGCTGGTGGAATTCGGGCGCGGGCGTATCGCCAGCGGCGAAATGCTCTTGCGCCGGCGCGGAGGCGATGTGATCGATCTGGCACGGGCGTCCAAACCGGTCATGCATACAGTGCGCGGCGCCGACATCGCCATGATCTTCCAGGAACCCATGACTTCGCTGAATCCCGGCTTTACGGTGGGGTGGCAGATGGCCGAAGCGCTGAAGCTGCACCAGAACATGGACGACCAGGCCGCGCACGCGGAAATCCTGCGCCTGCTGGACGTGGTGCGCATCCCGGACGCCGCCGGGCTGTGCGGCCGGTATCCCTACCAGTTGTCGGGCGGGATGCGGCAGCGCGTCATGATCGCCATGGCGCTCTCGTGCCGCCCCCAGGTGCTGATCGCCGATGAGCCGACGACGGCGCTGGACGTGACCGTGCAGGCGCAGATACTGGAATTGATCCGCGAACTTCAGCATGAAATGGACATGGGGGTGATCTTCATCACCCACGACATGGGCGTGGTGGCCGAAGTCGCGGATCGCGTGATGGTGATGTATCACGGCGAAAAGGTCGAGGAAAACGTGTCCGAGGAGATCTTCTGCCGCCCCGGCCACTGGTATACCCAGGCATTGCTGGCGGCGGTTCCCCGGCTGGGGTCGATGCAGGGGCTGGATCAGCCCGCGCCCTTCGAACTGTTGCGGCGCGAGGAACACGAAGCCGCGTCGTCCGCTCCGGCATCCGCCGAGCCCACCGTTCGCTACGAGCAGGCGCCAGTCCTGCAGGTGCGCGATCTGACTACGCGCTTCAACATCACGGGCGGCCTGCTGGGGCGGGTCCAGCGGCGCGTGCATGCTGTTGAGAAAGTGTCCTTCGACCTGTTCGCGGGCGAGACGCTCGGTCTGGTGGGGGAGTCGGGCTGCGGCAAGACGACCACCGGGCGTTCCCTGGCGCTGCTGGAGGTGCCGATGGGCGGACAGGTGCTCTACGAGGGGCAGGATATCAGCAAGCTGAACGCCGGCCGCCTGCGGACATTGCGCCGGAACATCCAGTTCATTTTCCAGGACCCGTTCGCCTCGCTGGATCCGCGCACCACCGTGGGCTATTCCATCATGGAACCCATGCTGGTGCATCGCACCGCGCGCGGCGCCCAGGCGCGCGCACGGGTGCTGGAACTCATGGAGCAGTGCGGTCTGTCGCCCGACATGGCCGGCCGCTATCCGCATGAATTTTCCGGGGGCCAGCGCCAGCGCGTGTGCATCGCACGTGCGCTGGCGCTGAACCCGAGGATCATCATCGCGGACGAGTCCGTCTCGGCGCTGGATGTCTCGATCCAGGCGCAGATCGTCAATCTGCTGCTGCAGTTGCAACGCGATCTGGGTCTGTCCATTTTGTTCATTTCCCACGATATGGCCGTGGTGGAGCGCATCAGCCATCGGGTGGTGGTCATGTATCTGGGGCAGGTCGTGGAAATCGGCCCCCGGCGGGCTGTCTTCGAGGACCCGCAGCATCCTTACACCCGCAAACTGATGTCGGCCGTTCCGATCGCGGATCCGTCCCGTCGGCACAGCGAACGTTCCTTGCTGGTCGACGAGATTCCCAGCCCCGTGCGCCGGGTGGGCGACGAACCGCTGGTCGAGCCCCTGGTTCAGGTGGGGCCGGAGCATTTCGTGGCGAAGCACGCCATTGGCACCTATGCGTAGCGCGCCGCAGGGCGCCTCGATCCAGGGGGATAGGTATCGACATGTTTACGACGCGTCCTGAGATCACCGGGACTTTCGGGGTGGTGGCCAGCACGCACTGGCTGGCTACAGGGGTGGGGATGTCCATCCTGGAGCGAGGTGGCAATGCCTTCGATGCCTGCGTCGCGTCGGCGTTTACGCTGCAGGTGGTGGAACCCAACCTGGTCGGCCCCGGCGGCGAGACGCCTGCGATCTTCCATTCGGTCCGCACGGGCCGGACCGAGGTGCTGTGCGGGCAAGGCGTCACTCCCGAGGGCGCGACGCTGGAGCGCTATCGCTCGGAGGGGCTCTCCATGATTCCGGGCAATGGCTGGCTGGCCACGGTGGTCCCGGGGGCTTTCGATGCCTGGATGATCCTGCTGCGGGATCATGGCGCCCTCAGCCTGCGCGAAGTGCTGGAGCCGGCCATCCACTATGCCGAACAGGGGCACCCTCTGTTGCAGCGGGTCTCCGACACCATCGCGGTTCTGAAGGATTTCTTCGAGACCTGCTGGCCCAGTTCGGCCACTGTGTACATTCCCCAGGGCTCCGTGCCGCAGCCGGGGCGCCTGTTCCGCAATCCGGCGCTGGCGCACACCTGGAAGCGCCTGCTGGCTGAGGCCGAATCGGTGGGGGCGGATCGTGAGCGCCAGATCGAAAAGGCGCGTGACGTGTTCTATCGGGGCTTCGTGGCCGAGGCCATGGACGCGTACCTGCGCACCGAGGTCATGGACGAAAGCGGGTCGGCTCACCGGGGCGTGCTGACCGGGCAGGATCTCGCCGCCTGGTCGGCGTCCTATGAAACGCCCCTGCAGTACGGCTATGGCGATTTCACCGTGTCCAAGGCTGGGCCTTGGAGCCAGGGGCCCGCCTTCCTACAGGCGCTCGCCCTGCTGCGTCACACCGGTATCGCTTCGTGCCGGCCGGGTGATCCCCTGTTTGCGCATCTGCTGGTGGAAGTCGTCAAGCTGGTGTTTGCGGATCGCGAGGTCTATTACGGGGATCCGAAGTTCAACCGGGTCCCGCTGAAGGAACTGTTGTCCGAGCGCTATAACCGCGAGAGGGCAGGGCTGATCAGGGATGAGGCTTCCATGGACCTGCGCCCCGGCGTGGTGCCGGGATTCGAGGCGGGTGTGCGGCGCGCCATGGCGGCGCTGGATCGGCTCTCTGCCGACCGCGGGTCTGGCGGCCCGGCATCTGCCATCGAGCGGATCAACCAGCAGGTTTCCGCGCGCAAGGGCGACACGACTCATGTGGATGTGATCGATCGATGGGGCAACATGATTTCGGCCACGCCATCGGGCGGGTGGCTGCAGTCCTCGCCCGTCATCCCGGAATTGGGTTTCGGGCTGAATACGCGCGCCCAGATGTTCTGGCTGGAGGAAGGACTGCCCTGCACGCTGGAGCCCTTCAAGCGCCCCCGCACTACGCTCAGCCCGACCTTCGTGCATCGCCGGGGCCTGCCCTGGATGGCCTTCGGCACGCCGGGAGGGGATCAGCAGGAACAATGCCAGCTGCAGCTTTTCCTGCGCCATGTGCATCAGGGGCTGGATCTGCAGGCCGCGATCGACAGCCCCATGTTCTTCTCGCAGCATTTCCCGGGCTCCTTCTATCCAAGAGACCGGCGTCCGGGCCATCTGGCCATCGAGTCCAGCATCGGGACCGCGGTGCTGGATGATCTGCGGCGTCGGGGGCATCGGGTCGAAGAGTCGCCGCCCTGGAGCATCGGGCGCCTGACCGCGACGTCCCGCGATGCGGACGGGCTTCTGCACGCGGCCGCTTCCGCGCGGCTGATGCAGGCGTACGCGGCGGGGCGATGATTTTTGATTTCTAGAATGGAAAAGCCATGACACATTTCAACTGGTCCAATCCCTATCCCTCGATTCGCACGCCGCTGTTCGCGCGCAATGTGGTGTCCACCTCGCATCCACTGGCGGCGCAAGCGGGTCTGCGCATGCTGCTCAAGGGCGGTAATGCCGTCGATGCCACCATCGCGGCGGCCGCCGCCATCATCCTGGTCGAGCCGGTGTCCTGCGGTCTGGGCGGCGATTGCTTCGCCATCGTCTGGGATGGTCGGCAACTGCGCGGCCTCAATGCATCGGGCAGCGCGCCGTCGGCCTGGAATCCGGATTATTTCAAGCGCAAGTACGGAGAGGATGGCCAGGGGCTGGCGGTTCAGCCGAAGCGGGGTTGGGATTCGGTTACGGTGCCGGGTGTCGTGGCCGGCTGGGCGGCGTTGCACGAAAAATTCGGCAAGCTGCCGTTCGAGGATCTCTTCGAGCCGGCCATCGAGGTCGCGGAACGCGGCTACATCCTGCCGCCCTTCGTCGTTGCCAAGTGGACCAAGGCGGTGGACGAACTGCAATCCCAGCCAGGCTTCGCGCAGGCGTTCATGCCCCGTGGGCGCGCCCCGCTCGTGGGCGAGCACTTCATGTTGTCGGGCCTGGCCGATACGTTCCGGAAGATCGCGCGGACCCGGGGTCGCACCCTGTACGAGGGCGAGCTGGCCGACAGGATGCTCGCGCATAGCCGGGAATGGGGCGGTGCCATGACGGCCGGCGATCTGCGCGATTACCGGCCCGAGTGGGTGGACCCCATCGGCAAGGATTACCACGGGTACACCCTGCACGAATTGCCGCCCAACGGGCAGGGCATCGCCGCGCTGATGGCCCTGAAAATCGCCGAGCATTTCGATTTGCGGGATCGGCCGGTGGACTCCACGGCCTCGCAACATATCCAGATCGAGGCGATGAAGCTGGCGTTCGCCGACCTGTACCGGTATGCAGCGGATCCCCGGTCGATGGACGTGACGCCGGCACAGATGCTGGACGACGATTACCTGGCCAGCCGGGCGAAGCTGCTGCGTCTCGATCGAGCGAGCCATCCGCAGGCCGGGCGGCCGGACGCGGGTGGCACCATCTATCTGTCGGCTGCGGATGAGAGCGGCATGATGGTGTCCTTCATCCAGTCCAACTACATGGGCTTCGGCTCCGGGATCGTGGTGCCGGACACCGGCATCAGCATGCAGAATCGCGGGGTAGGGTTCTCGATGGACCCGCGTTCCCCCAACGTGGTCATGGGTGGCCGCCGTCCTTTCCATACCATCATTCCCGCCTTCCTGACCCGCGATGGCAAGCCGGTGATGAGCTTTGGCGTCATGGGCGGGGACATCCAGCCCCAGGGGCATTTGCAGACGATGGTGCGCATGGTCGACTACGGGCAGCAGCCCCAGGCGGCCTGCGACGCCCCGCGCTGGAAGCTGAATCGGGATTTCACGCTGGATACCGAAGAAGGCATGAATCCCGACACGGTGCAGGGCCTGAAGGACCTGGGCCATGTGCTGCATTCCACCGATGACACCTATATGGATTTCGGCGCCGGGCAGTTCATCTGGAAGCTCTCGGACGACCAGAACGACGGGTACGTTGCCGCCAGCGACCCCCGTCGGGACGGGCAGGCGGTGGGTTTCTGATTCCGATATTGATTACCCAAGGAGACAGGATCATGGATAGGAAGTTGGCATGGGCGGCCGGAGGGGCGCTGTTGTGCGCGGCCACGGTCTGCAGCGCTGCGCAGAGCTTGCGCATCGGCCTGCAGGAGGATCCGGACACGCTGGATCCGGTGCGGGCGCGCACCTACGTGTCGCGCATCGTGTTCACTTCGTTGTGCGACAAGCTGGTCGATATCGATCAGAAGCTGCAGTTCGTGCCGCAGTTGGCGCAGTCCTGGGCCTGGGGGCCGGATCACAAGACCCTGACCTTCAAGCTGCGCACCGATGTGGTCTTTCACGATGGCACGCCGTTCAACGCCGAGGCGGCCAAGGCCAATCTGGAACGCGCCCTGACGCTGAAGGGCAGCCAGCGGCGCAACGAGATCAAGTCCATCGAGTCGATCGAGACGCCCGACGCCGGTACGCTGGTGCTGCATCTGGCGCAGCCGGACGCGACGCTGCTGGCGCAGTTGTCGGATCGGGCGGGGATGATGCTCTCGCCCAAGAGCTTTGCCGATGGCGATCCATCGACGGTAAGCCGGCATCCGGTATGTTCGGGGCCGTACGAGTTCGTCAAGCGGGTACAGAACGACCGGATCGAGCTGAAGAAGTTCGATCGCTACTACGATGCGAAGGATTTCCATTTCGACCGGGTGGTGTTCCTGCCGATTCCGGACACCACGGTGCGCCTGCAGAACCTGCGCTCGGGGGGCATCGACATTCTGGAACGCCTGAACCCGTCGGACATCAAAGAGGTCAAGGGAGATGCCAGCCTGAAGTTCAATCCGGTCACCGGCCTGGGCTTCCAGGAGGTCATCTTCAACATCGGCAACGGGCCTGCGGCCAAGGACAACCCTTTCGCCAACAAGCTGGTGCGTCAGGCGTTCCAGTTGACGATCGACCGGGATGCGATCAATCAGGTGGTGGGCAATGGCATCTACGAACCGGCGCAGCAGCCATTCCCGCCGGCCAGCCCCTACTTCAACCAGAAATACCCGCTGGTGAAGCCGGATATCGCCAAGGCAAAGGCCTTGCTCAAGCAGGCGGGGTTCCCGACGGTGCAGGCGGAACTGAATTTTGCCAACAACACGATCGCTTCGTCGGTGGCCGAGATGATCCAGGCCATGGCGGCGCAGGCCGGTTTCCAATTGTCGCTGCGCCCGACGGAATACGCCGCGATGCTGGCCAACGATGCCCAGGGCAAGTTTCAGCTGGATATGCGGGGCTGGTCGGGGCGCGTGGACCCGGATGGCAATATCTTCAATTTCGTGACCTGCAAGGGCCATGAGAATGATGGCCGGTACTGCAACGAGGAAATCGACCGACTGCTGAACAAGGCGCGCACCGAACCGGATGTGGCCAGCCGCCAGGCGATCTACGCCCAGGCGCAGGACATCCTGCAGGAAGACCTGCCCGACGTGTATCTGTACTATCAGCCCTGGCCGTTCGCCACCCGCGCGCAGCTGCGGGGGTTCAAGCCCCTTCCCGACGGCATGATCCGCCTGCGCGGGGTGTCCTTGTCTTGATTTCCCAGCTGTGGCCCCGTTCCAGTGCGGGGCCGCAGCCGGCGGGGGTCAGGCGCGCGCGTTCAGCAGCGTGGCGGCCGCGATGGCGAAATACGTCAGGATGCCGTCGCCGCCCGCGCGCTTGAAGGCCAGCAGCGATTCCATCATGACCTTGTCGTGGTCCAGCCAGCCGTTGGCGGCGGCGGCCTTGATCATGGCGTATTCGCCGCTGACCTGATAGGCGTAGGTCGGCATGCCGAAGGCGTCCTTCACTTCCCGCAGCACGTCCAGGTAGGGCAGGCCGGGCTTCACCATCACCATGTCGGCGCCTTCGCGGATGTCGGCGGCGACTTCGCGCAGGGCTTCCAGGCGGTTGGCCGGGTCCATCTGGTAGGTGGCCTTGTTGGACGCGCCCAGGTTCGCGGCGGACCCCACCGCATCGCGGAAGGGGCCGTAGAAGGCGCTGGCGTATTTCGCGGAATACGCCATGATGCGGGTGTGGATGCGGTCGTGGGCGTCCAGGGCCTGGCGCACGGCGCCGATGCGCCCGTCCATCATGTCGCTGGGGGCGACGATGTCCACGCCGGCGTCGGCATGGGTCAGGGCCTGGCGCACCAGCATTTCCACCGTCGGTTCGTTCAGCAGCTGGCCGTCGGCGTCGATCAGGCCGTCCTGGCCGTGGCTGGTGTAGGGGTCCAGGGCCACGTCGGTCAGCACGCCCAGTTCCGGGAAGTGCTGTTTCAGCAGCGCCACCGTGCGGGGGATCAGGCCGTTGGGATTGGCGGCCTCGATGCCGTCCGGCGTCTTCAGCGCCGGGTCGATGTGGGGGAACAGGGCCAGCACCGGGATGCCCAGGGACAGGCACTCCTCGGCCGTGCGCAGCAGCGTGTCGGGGGAATGGCGGACCACGTCGGGCATGGACGCCACCGGTTCGCGCACGTCGCGGCCTTCCTGCACGAAGACGGGATAGATCAGGTCGTCGGCGGACAGGCGGTTTTCGCGCACCAGGCGGCGCGAGAAACCGTCGCGCCGGTTGCGGCGCAGGCGGGCGGTGGGGAAATCGACGGGGGGCAGAAAATGGGTCATGTCAGGATCCTGGGAATGGTCGGCGAAGCAGACGCGCGGGTTCTCCGGCGCGTCCGCTCAGGGCACGACCTGGGGTGAAATCCAGTTTTCGATGTGGACGGCGGCCTCTTCCAGGCCGATGCGATGGGTGGCCGAAAAGGGCAACGCGGTCAGCGTGCCGATCTCCGCCAGGTCCTTGCGGGCCTGGGCGGCGGCGCGGATCCGCTGCCCGTACGGCAGCTTGTCGGCCTTGGTCAGCAGGGCCAGCGTGGGCAGGCCCCGCAGGCCGATCCAGTGGGCCAGGCGGCGATCCAGGTCGGTGACGCCGCGGCGGATGTCGATCAGCAGCACCACCCCCGCCAGGCTGCTGCGCTCGTGCAGGTAGCCGCCCAGGACTTCCGCCCATTCGTCGCGGGCGGCGCGGTCCACCGCCGCGTAGCCGTAGCCCGGCAGGTCGACCAGGAAGCCCAGCCAGGCGTCGGCGGTGATCGGGTCGGGGATGCCGAACAGATTGATCAGGCGCGTGCGCCCGGGGGTCTTGCTGGAGAAGGCCAGGCGGCGCTGATTGGTCAGCACGTTGATGGCGGACGACTTGCCGGAATTGGACCGGCCCGCGAAACAGACCTCGGCGGTGGTCGGGGCGGGCAACTGATCCAGGCGGGCGGCGGAGATCGTAAAACGGGCGCGATGGAGAAGGGACACGGCGGATCGGTGAAGGCCCGGTGGGCGCGGAGGACAAGGGGCAGGCGCATCGGGTGCCGGCCTGCGGCGAGGGCGTCGGCTTTCACGGACAGCGGAAGACGCCTGGTGCCTATTGTATAATCTTCGCTTGTATTTGTTACGCCGGCTGCTGCGGGCCTTTTTTCGTGGGCAGCCTGGCCTCATGACCTGATGGCGCCCTGGGCGCCCGTACCCAAATCCGAGGACCTCATGAAGCGTGCGCTTTCCAGTATGTTCATGGTCGGCAGCCTGGCGCTTGCCGGCGCCCTGCCTGGTTTGACCCACGCTCAAGACGCCGTCAAGCCCGATGCCAAAGCCGGCGAACAACTGTTCGTCAAGGGCGACATGTCGCGCGGCGTCCTGGCCTGTGTGACCTGTCACGGCGACGCCGGCAACAGCACCATTCCGGCCAACCCGAACCTGGCCGCCATGCCGCATGAATACCTCGCCAAGCAACTGCGCGATTTCGCGCCCCAGGGCGACAAGCACGCCGCGCGCACCGGCCCCGACGGCGCGCCGTCCATCATGTCCACGATTGCGCCTTCGCTGACTCCTCAGGACGTCCAGAACGTCGCCCTGTACCTGTCGCAGCAGAAACTCGACTGGGACAAGGCCGGCACCGCCACCCATGAAGCCACCATGGATCGCGGCCAGCACATCTGGCGCGCCGGCATCGCCGACCGCCAGGTGCCGGCCTGTGCGGCCTGCCACTCGGCCAACGGCGCCGGGCTGCCGGGCGAATTTCCGCGTCTGGCCGGCCAGCATCCGGAATACCTCCTGGAACAGCTCAAGCTCTTCCGCTCGGGTGATCGGGCCAACACCATCATGCATGACATCACCAGCCGCATGACCGACCCCGACCTGGCCGCCGTGGCGGACTTCGCCGCCGGGCTGCGTTGATCTGCGGCCGGCGGGCCGGGCGCGCGGGCTGATCGATCGCCGCGCGGCCGTTCGCCAGCCGGGCATTTCCTGGTTGTGTCTGGGGTTTTGGGAAGGATCCCGACGCAGCCGGTGTAAGGTTGAACTTTAAAAAATATATGGGGGGGACGCGCAAGCGCGCCTCCCTTCTTTCTTGAATCGGGCAGCCGTGACGTCTTCTTCCAGTTCCCGCGCGCGGGGTGCGGATATCATCGAACTCCTGGGTTCGATGCGCTTTGCCATCAGCCTGCTGGTGTTCATCTGCGTGGCCAGCCTGATCGGCACCGTGTTGCCGCAGAACCAGGCCTCCAATACCTACATCGATCAGTTCGGGCCGTTCTGGTTCGCGGTCTTCGACCAGTTTTCCATCTGGCACATCTACAACAGCCCCTGGTTCCTGCTGATCATGGCGTTCCTGGTCGTGTCCACGACCCTGTGCGTCATGCGCAATACGCCCAAGATGCTGCGCGACATGCGCACTTTCCGGGAATACGTGCGCGGATCCAGCCTGAAGGCCTTCCACCACAAGGTGGACGTGGACAGCGCCCTGAGTCCGGACCAGGCTGTGGAACAAGTGGGGGCGCTGCTGCGCCGCCAGGGGTTCCGCTACCGGGTGCGGGCCGATGGCGACAGCCGCATGGTGGCGGCCAAGAAAGGCGCGGCCAACCGATTGGGATACATTTTCGCGCACGTGGCCATCGTGGTGATCTGCCTGGGCGGCCTGCTGGACAGCGAACTGCCCGTGCGGCTGCAGGTCTGGCTCTTCGACAAGCAGCCGGTGGTGGGCAACATGCTGATCTCCGACGTGCCCGAATCCGGGCGGCTGTCGGCCCGCAATCCCAGCTTCCGCGCCAACATGCTGATCCCCGACGGCAAGCAGAGCAGCATGGGCATCGTATCGTCCGGCCAGGGCGTGCTGCTGCAGCCGCTGCCGTTCGCGATCCGGCTGAAGAAGTTCTATGTCGAATACTACGACACCGGCATGCCCAGCGATTTCCGCAGCGACGTGACCGTGACGGACCTGGCCACCGGGAAATCCTTCGACCAGACCATCAAGGTCAACGAACCCCTGCGCTACAAGGGCGTGACCGTCTATCAGTCCAGCTTCGACGATGGCGGCAGCACCTTGCAGCTGAAGGCCTGGCCGCTGTCGGGCACGGAATCGCAGCCCCTGGACCTGTCCGGCGCGGTCGGCGGCAATGCGCGGCTGCCCGCCGCCCTGGGCGCCCAGACGGTGGACTACACCGGCCTGCGCGTCATCAACGTCGAGAACATGGGCGGGAATGGCGATCCGCAGCCGGTCGACCTGATCCGCGACGTGGCGGCCGTGACCGGCAGCGCGGTGCGTCCGCGCAGCGACGATCTGCGCAACGTCGGCCCCAGCGTCCAGTACCGCCTGGTGGGGGCCGACGGGCAGGCCCATGAATTCACCCAGTACATGCTGCCCGTCCGGATCGACGATTTCCCGATGTTCCTGCTGGGAACGCGCAACACCGCGGCCGAACCCTACCGCTACCTGCGCATTCCGGCCGACGACCAGGGCACCATGCGGGAATTCATGCAGTTGCGCGCCGCGCTGGCCGACCCGGAACTGCGCGACCAGGCCGCCCGCCGGTTCGCCGAACGCAATGCGCCCGCAGGCGAGCAGCGCGACCTGATGTTCCAGGCGGCCCAGGGGGCGCTGCGCACGTTCTCGCAACGCGGCTTCAACGGCATCATCGATTCCGCTCCGCAGGACCAGCGGGAAAAGATCCTGAATTTCGCCGTGCCCATGATCCAGCTCAGCCTGCAGGAACTGCGCTTGCTGATGCGGGAACGGCAGCACCTGCCGGCGCTGCCCGACAGCGGGCCTCAGGCCGAACACGAAGCCCAGTGGCTGCGCCTGTCGGTGCTGGCGCTGGCGTCGCTGCCGGATTATCCGGCCCCGGCGGCCCTGCAGCTGTCCAGCTTCCATCAGATACAGGCCAGCGTATTCCAGGTGGCCCGCAGCCCGGGCAAGAACACGGTATACCTCGGTTGCCTTTTGCTGGTGTTGGGCGTGTTCTCGATGTTCTATATTCGGGAAAGACGGGTATGGGTCTGGATCCGCCCGTCGGATGCCGGCAGCAGCTGGCTGGCGGCCATGACCACACAGCGCCGCAACCTGGATTTCAATCACGAATTTGAGCGCCTGCGCGATGCGCTGCGCCGCCTCGGAGGATCCCATGACAACTGACATCCTGACGCCTGATGCGGCGGCCCTCTGGGCCCGGGACATGAACACCAGCGGCGACCGGCGCGGCCGGCGCGGCCGGCCCGACTGGACGGATTTCGCCTTCTTCCTGCTGCTGGCCGTCGGGGCCGGCCATGTCCTGACCAGCTATGGCCAGTTCATGGACTACTACGAAAAACTGATCCTGATCTGCGCCGTGGGCCTGTTCAGCTGGCTGGGCTGGCTGTGGCGGCCGATGCGGGTGCTGATGATCACGGCGGGCGCCAGCGCGCTGCTGGCCATCTGGCTCTACAGTCCCACGGGCGCCCTGCTGCAGGGCGATCTGTCGCGCGCCGAATCCAACTTCCTGCTGAAGTACCTGCTGTCCTCGCAATCGGCCATCCTGTGGATGTGCGCCCTGTTCGTGCTGGCCACCGTCTGTTACTGGATCGGCTTCGCCAGCAAGACCGCCGCCTGGCTGGGCACGGTCCTGACCTGGGGCGCGGTCTACGCCGGCCTGACGGGCCTGCTGGTGCGGTGGCGCGAGGGCCACCTGATGGGACCGGACATCGGCCACATCCCCGTCAGCAACCTGTACGAAGTCTTCGTCCTGATGTCGCTGATCACGGCCCTGTTCTATCTGTACTACGAACGCCGCTATGCCACCCGGGCGCTGGGCGGCTTCGTGCTGCTGGTCATCAGCTCGCTGGTGGTATTCCTGCTGTGGTATTCCTTCGCCCGCGACGCCTACCAGATCCAGCCTCTGGTGCCGGCCCTGAAGAGCTGGTGGATGAAACTGCACGTGCCGGCGAACTTCATCGGTTACGGCACCTTCAGCCTGGCGGCCATGGTGGGTTTCGCCTACCTGGTCAAGTCGCACGGCGAAACCCGCACCTGGAAGCCGCTGATTCCGGTCTTCCTGCTGGGCGCCGTGCTGTGCGCCGAACCCCTGGTGTTCGGCTCGCGGGAACTGTCCGCCACCTGGATGCTGTATTTCGGCATCGGGGCGCTGATCGTCGGGACCATCCTGGCGTTCCGGGCGCCGATCGCCCAGCGCCTGCCGTCCCTGGAACTGCTCGACGACATCATGTATCGGGCGATCGCGGTGGGCTTCGCCTTCTTCACGGTGGCCACCATCCTGGGGGCCCTGTGGGCGGCGGACGCCTGGGGCACGTACTGGCAGTGGGACCCGAAAGAAACCTGGGCCCTGATCGTCTGGCTGAATTACGCGGCCTGGCTGCACATGCGCCTGATGAAGGGCCTGCGCGGGTCCATGGCGGCCTACTGGGCGCTCAGCGGCCTGCTGGTCACCAGCTTCGCCTTCCTGGGGGTCAACATGTTCCTGTCCGGCCTGCATTCCTACGGCGCCTTGTAGCCCTGCAATGCCCGGGCCTGCGGACCCGGCGGCCCGCGGGCCGCACCGTCTCGGCGCGACCCCGGGGCGCCAGCGCAGGCGGGATCTCAGATCCGCCGGCCGCTGAGTTCTTCGATGTAGGCCTGGGCGGCCGGGTTGCTGATCAGCGGCAGGATGTTGTCGTGGGCCAGGATGTCGGACGGCGTCCGGGCCGCTGAAATCGCATAGCCCTGCACGTAGTCCACGCCCATCTCGGCCAAGGTGCGCAGCGTGGCCACGTCCTCCACCCATTCTGCGATGCACTCCATGCCCAGGTTGTGGGCCAGGTCCACGATGCTGTTGACGATGGCGATGTTGGCCTCGCTGCTCAGCATGTCGCGAATCAGGGTGCCGTCGATCTTGATCGTGTCGGCGGGCAATTCCTTCAGGTACGAAAACGACGTGTATCCCGCGCCGAAATCGTCCAGCGCCACGCGGGCGCCCATGCGCTGCAGGCGGCGCATGAATTGCCGGGTGCGTTCCAGGTCCTGCAGCGCCACGCCCTCGGTGATTTCCACGCACAGGCGTCGCGTGAGCTGCGGCTGCTGGTTCAGGATGCCGAAGAGCATGTCGATGAAGCGGTCGTCGTTCAGCGACACGCCGCTGAGATTGATGTTCACCTGCTGGGTCTGGCCCAGTTTCAGCTGGTGCTTGGCCATCCATTGCAGGGCGGTCGAAAACACCCATTTGTCGATCATGGTGATCATGCCGCTGTCTTCGGCGGCCTGGATGATCTTCTGTGTCTGCAGGGGGTGTTCGCCGTCGCTGCGCACCCGCAGCAGCACTTCGAAGTTCAGGGTCTGCAAGGGATGGCGCAGCGACATGATGGGCTGCATGGCCAGGTAGATGTCGTCGGGCGGCGCCCCTTGTTCCAGCTGCTCGAACACCCGCAGTTCGTTGATGTGGTCGAACAGTTCGTGCGCGTTTTCCTCGTACAGCACGATGTCCTGGTGCTGCTTGCGGGCGTCGCGGCAGGCGCGGGTGGCGGCGGCGATGGCGTCCTTGGGGCGCATGCGGACGTCCAGGTCGATCAGGCCCATGGCGCTCTTGATCTGGAACGCCCGGTCGCCCACGTAGAAGGGCGAACTGTTCAGGCTGTCGAGCATGTCCTGGGCGATGCGTCGCGCTTCCCGGGCGCGGATCCGCGGGAACAGGATGATGAACTCGTCGCTGCCGATGCGGCCCAGCTTCTGCTGCTCGTTCAGGGCGTATTTCAGCCGGTCGCAGGCCAGCTGCAGCAACTGATCGCCGGCCGAATGGCCGAACAGGTCGTTGACCCGCTTCAGATGGTCCAGGCTCAGGAAGGACAGGGAGCAGGGCGTGCCGGACGCCTGCAGGTCCTCGATCGCCGTCTGCATGGCGTCTTCGATGCCGCGCCGGTTCAGGGTGTTGGTCAGGGCGTCGTGATCCGTCATCAGCCGCAGATTGCGCAGGGTTTCGGTGCGGGCGGTGACGTCCTGCAGGGAGCCCTCGATGCGGCTGCCCGCCAGGGTGGCGCGCAGCAGGAAGCTGCGGGTGGGGGCCTTGGGGTCGGCGCCGTGCTGGTGGATCTCGGTGTCCCGGCCCTGTTCCGTGGCCAGCGATACGGCCACCCAGTCGACGTCCGGAAAGAAGGCGCTCCAGCTGAGCGCCGGGATTTCGAGATCGGACTGGATCTGCAGCATGGTGCGCGCGTTGGGATTCAGGTGCTCGAAATGGCGGGTGGCGCCCAGCGTGAACAAGCCCAGCGGCGACAGCGAATCGTGCGCGATCAGTTCGTTGCGCTGGCGCAGCCGCATCTGCCGGTCTTCGCGGGTGCGGTTGGCGGCGGCCAGCGCCACCAGCAGATTGCAGGCCAGGAACAGCCCCACGGCCAGCCAGGTGCCGAATAGGGCGCTCCGGCCCAGGGCGATCAGGATCAGCCCCGTCACCAGGATGCCGGCGGCGAGACAGACGCCCAGCGTGTGCCAGAACAGGGACCGGGTCGTGAAACTGAACAGGGCATGGATCAGGATGGTGGCCACCAGCGCCGTGCCCGCCCACGCCGCCAGGAAGCTGGCCGCCTGGAAGATCTCATAGGAAGGGGTGGCCAGGGGCAGCAACAGCAGGGCGGAAAACGCCAGGCCGATCCGCTGCAGGCGGCGGAACATGGCGGCCCCCAGGCTTTGCTGGAACAGGCGGGTGAACAGCAGCCAGGTCGTGGTGAAGGACAGCAGCAAGGTCAGCTGGCGCGACCAGATCAATTCACGTGGCGACAGCAGGTGGCCCAGCCACAGGTGGTCCCAGCCCAGCGCCCAGGCGCCCAGGCGCAGATTGCAGAGGACCCAGCAGGTCAGCAGCACGTACATGTGGTCGCGGGTCGTCAGGGCGATGGCGGCGATGAAGGCCGCCAGCACCAGCAGCCCGCCTTCCAGCAGGCCCAGGGCGTGGGCGTGATGGGCCGTGGCCGCGGCCACGGCCGGCGACTGCCACTGTTCGATGGACAGGAGGCCGGGGATCACCTGGTCCAGCTGGCACATGACCTGATCGGCGGCGGCCGTCCCGGACGGGATGGCGGCGGTGTAGCCCAGGATGCCCGCCCGGAAGTCCAGGGCCGTCAGCGGACCGGCTTTCCGGCTGTCCAGCAGCCAGCAGACGGGGGGCGCCACCAGGGGGCTGCGCAACAGCAGGATCTGGGGCGCTTCGCCGCCGGATCCCGCCGCGTGCGCCAGGTCGGCCAGCAGCCAGGCGGGGCCGACCGGCGTCTGCTGGGTCAGGCGCGTCGGGCTGGCGCGCAGGGCGGACGCGGCATGGTAGGGATCATCGAAGGAGCCCGACAGGAAATGCGTGGACAGCCCCTGGCCGGACTGGTCGGCGTAGTGCGCGGGGAATATCCAGGCGCTGGCCAGCAGGCCCAGGCCCAGCAGCAGGGGAACCAGGAAAAACGCCAGGAAAACGCGCGGGTTGCCGGGCCGGGAGGGCGGCGGCGGGAGGGGCGCAGTGGCGGAATCCTTCGGTGATGACATGCAGCGGGTCGGTAAGGACAGAAAACTGCAATCTTGTCAGGCTTTCGGACAGGTTACAGCGGATACACGGTTTACGACAAAGCGCGCGCGGATTTTAGCCTGTCCCGCAGTCCGCCGCTTCAGGTGCGCGGCGGGATGCGCTCGTGCGCGTAGAGTTCCTGAACCGTCTCGCGCGGGCGGATCAGCCAGTGCTGCGACCCGTCGACCAGCACTTCGGCCGCCCGCGGGCGGGTGTTGTATTGGCTCGACATGGAAAACCCGTAGGCGCCGGCCGACAGGATGGCGAGCAGGTCGCCTTGCTCCAGCGGCAGTTCGCGGTCCTTGGCCAGCCAGTCGCCGCTTTCGCAGATCGGTCCGACGATGTCGTAGGTGTCGGTGCGGGTGCCGGTGCGCGGCTGCACGGGGACCACGTCGTGCCAGGCCTGGTACAGCGCGGGGCGCATCAGGTCGTTCATGGCGGCGTCCACGATGGCGAAATTGCGGACGTCGCTGTATTTCAGGTATTCCACGCGCGTCAGCAGCACGCCGGCATTACCCACCAGCGACCGGCCGGGTTCCAGGATGATCTGCAGGTGATCCAGGCCGCGGGCCTGCAAGGCGGCGAATACGGGGTTGAGCAGTTCGGCCGGGTGCGGCGGAGTTTCGTCGGTGTAGCGGATGCCCAGGCCGCCGCCCAGGTCCAGATGGCGCAGCTGGATGCCGTCGGCGGCCAGGGCGTCGATCAGGGCCAGCAGCTTGTCCAGGGCGTCCAGGTACGGGCTGATCTCCGTGATCTGCGACCCGATGTGGCAGTCCACGCCGACGATTTCCAGTCCCGACATCTGCTGCGCCTGGCGGTACAGGGCGGGCGCCTGCTGGATGTCGATGCCGAACTTGTTTTCCTTCAGGCCGGTGGAAATGTAAGGGTGGGTCCTGGCGTCCACATCGGGGTTCACGCGCAGCGAGACGGGCGCGCGCACGCCCATTTCCTGGGCCATGTCGGCCAGGCGTTCGAGTTCGGCCGCCGATTCGACGTTGAAGCACTTGATGCCCGCGGCCAGCGCCTTGCGGATTTCCCAGCCCTGCTTGCCCACGCCGGAGAACACGATGCGGCCGGGGGCGGCGCCCGCCGCCAGCACGCGGGCCAGTTCTCCGCCCGAGACGATGTCGAATCCGGCCCCCAGTTGCTGGAATTCGTGCAGCACCGCCAGGTTGGAATTGGCCTTGACCCCGTAGCAGATCAGCGCGTTGCGCCCGGCGACGGCCGAGTCGTAGCGTCGCCAGGCTTCCTGCAGCGCGGCGCGGGAATAGACGTAGAGCGGGCTGCCGTATTGGTCAGCCAGATCGGTCAGGGGCAGATTCTCTGCGTGCAGGATACCGTCCCGGATCGGGAAATGAGGGGCAGCGGTCATGGATGCAATCAGGGGTTGGAGGTGGCGGGCGCGACGGTGGGAGGCGCGACCAGGGCCGCATCAGCGGGCGGGGGCGGGGTGGCGGGCTTGAGCGGGCCTTTCATGCCGCAGCCGGCCAGCAGCAGCGCCAGACAGGCGCCCGCCAGGGCCGAGAGGAAACGGGATCGAGTTCGGATCGTCATCAGAATGGGACACGGACAGGTTGGGGAACGGCGGCCTCGTTGTCGTCCTGCCCGTGCAGCTGATTCAGCAAGGCGCCGATCCCGTCCTGGCCGGACGCCGGGGCGCCCGAGGCGGGGTCGCCCGGGGCGGGCAGGCCGACGCGCGCGATGGCGATGCCGGGCGGAAATTCGGAGAAATAGAAGTCGCCATCGATGCGGGTCAGGCCGCTGGGCAGGGGGCCAGGCGGGATTTCAGGCTGGCCGGCCAGGGCGGTGCGCATGTAGCCCGCCCAGATCGGCAGCGCGGCGCCGCCCCCCGTTTCGCTCTGGCCCATGGATTTGGGTTGGTCATAGCCCATCCAGGCCACCGCCACGAGTTTGGGGTTGAAGCCCGCGAACCAGGCGTCCTGCGAATCGTTCGTGGTGCCGGTCTTGCCGCCGATGTCGTTGCGTTTCAGTTCGCGGTGCGCCCGCGCGCCCGTGCCCACGGTGGCCACGCCGCGCAGCATGTCGTCCATGACGTAGGCGGTGCGCGGGTCGATCACCCGGGCCAGCGTGTCGCCGGCGATGGTCGGACGGGCGCGCATGATGACCTTGCCGCTGCTGTCGGTCACGTGGTCGATCAGGTAGGGCGGAACGCGATAGCCGCCGTTGGCGAACACGGCATAGCCGCCGGCCAGCTGCAGGGGCGTGACGCTGCCCGCGCCCAGGGCCAGCGGCAGCACGGCCGGCTGGCGGGAACGGTCGAAGCCGAATCGCGTGATGTAGTCCTGCACGTACTGCGGGCCGACCGCCTGCATGATGCGGATGGACACCATATTCTTGGATTTGTACAAACCCTGACGCATGGTCAGCATCGGTTCGTAGGTCCGGCCGTAGTTTTTCGGGCTCCAGGCCTTGGAGCCGGTCTGTTCGGCCGTCAGGAAGAAGGGCTCGTCGGAAATCTGCGTGGCCGGCGTCAGGCCGCGTTCCAGGGCGGAGGCGTAGATGAAGGGCTTGAACGAAGAGCCGGGCTGGCGCCAGGCCTGCGTCACCCGGTTGAACTTGCCTTCCTCGAAGTCGAAACCGCCCACCATGGCGACCACGCCGCCGTCCTGGGCGCGCAGCGACACCAGGGCGGCCTGGATGCTGGGCTTGTTCAGCAGTTCCCAGTAGTCGTCCTGCTTGTGGATGTACACCACGGAGCCGCGCTGGATGCGCACGGCCCCCTTCGCGTTGGCCACCAGGCCGCGGGCGACGACCCTCAGGGCGCGCTTGTCGGTGATGGCGACGATGTCGGTGGGGCTGCGGGCGACCTTGACCTCGGTCGGGCTGGCCGACAGCACGATGCCGGTCAGCAGGTCGCCGTTGTCGGGATACTTTTCCTGGACGGTGTCCAGGATGTCGTTGAAGGCTTCGGGCTGGTTCTCGATGCCGTCGGGCAGCTCGATGGTTTCCTCGGGGCCGGGGTAGGGCGCCCGGCGGGTGTAGTCCAGCACGCCCGCGCGCAGGGATTCGTAGGCGGCTTCCTGGTCCTTGGAGTCGATCGTGGTGTAGATGTTGAAGCCGCGCGAATAGATGTCGTCCTGGTAGACGCCGTACAGCAGCTGGCGGGCCAGCTCGGCCGGATATTCGCCATGCACGGCGTAGCGGCCGGCCGGCGTGCCCGCCGCCGACTTGATGACGATGGGCTGGTCCTTGGCCTGCTGGTATTCGGCGTCGTTCAGATAGCCCAGGCTGCGCATGCGGCCCAGCACGTAGGCCTGGCGGGCCTTGGCGCGTTCGAAGTTCGAAATCGGATTGAAGCGCGACGGGGCCTTGGGAATGCCGGCCAGCATGGCGGCCTCGGCGGGCGTGATGTCGGCCAGCTGCTTGCCGAAATACGTGCGGCTGGCCGCGGCGAAGCCGTAGGCGCGGTGCCCCAGGAAGATCTGGTTCATGTACAGATCCAGGATCTGGTCCTTGGTCAGGGTCGCCTCGATCTTGAAGGTCAGCAGCAGCTCGTAGAATTTCCGCGTGTAGGTCTTTTCGGACGACAGGTAGAAATTGCGGGCGACTTGCATGGTGATGGTGCTGGCGCCCTGGGTCTTGGACATGTGCACCGTATTGGCGATGGCCGCGCGCAGCACGCCGGCCCAGTCGATGCCGCCGTGCTGGTAGAAACGGTCGTCCTCGGCCGCCAGGATGGCGGATTTCATGATGTCCGGGATTTCGTCGAAACGCAGCACATTGCGGCGTTCTTCGCCAAACTCGCCGATCAGCACCTTGTCGGCGGTGTAGATGCGCAGCGGCACGCGGGGCCGGTAATCGGTCATGGCGTGCAGATCGGGCAGATTGGGCCAGGCCAGCGCCAGCGCCAGTGAAAGCAGCAGGGCTGCGCAGACACCCAGGCCGGCACAGAGGACAAGCGCCTTCACGACCAGGCGCGTGAGCCAGGAACGGGCAGGCGCCTTGGACTTGGTGGGAGTTTTGGTGGTTCTCATCAGAGGCGATTGTAAGGCCTGGCGGATGCAGACCAGAGATCGGAGGCGGAGTCTATGTAACCGGATGCTGCGAATACGGAGGCGAGGCGGCTGCCGGAGCGCCGGATGCGGGACATCGGGGCCGGCAAGGCAGCCAATGCGATAATACACGCAAACCAACCTCGCACCGCACCCCCATGTCGATGGAATCCGTTCCCACCGCCACCGCAATCGCACCAGGATCCGCACCAGACGCGGCCGCGCCGATCTTCCTGGTGGGCATGATGGGCGTGGGCAAGACGACCATCGGCCGGCAGCTGGCCGCCGCCCTGGGGCGGGAGTTCATCGATCTGGATCATGCCATCGAAGCCCGCTGCGGGGTGCGCGTGGCCACCATTTTCGACATCGAGGGCGAGGCCGGTTTCCGCCGGCGAGAGACCGCACTGCTGGATGAGTACACCCGGGTGCCGGGGCTGGTGCTGGCCACCGGCGGCGGCGCCGTGCTGGCCGAGGAAAACCGCCGCATGCTGCGCGAGCGCGGCTGCGTGGTCTACCTGTGCGCCAGCGTGGACGAACTGTATCGGCGCGTGGCGCGGGATCGCAACCGGCCGCTGTTGCGCACCGACAACCCCCGCCAGCGCATCGCCGACCTGCTGGCCCAGCGCGAACCTCTGTACGACAGCGTGGCCGCCATCCGCCAGGATACGGCGGACCAGCCCGTCGCCCAGGTCGTGCGCAGCCTGCTGTCCCTGCTGCCGGCCTCTTCACCCCATTAGGATCCCATGCATACCGTTCAAGTCGCGGCCCCCGGCGGGCACTATCCCATCCATATCGGCCCCGGACGGCTGGACGCCCTTGTTGCCAGCCTGCCGGCCGATGCCACGGCGCTGGCGGTCGTCACCAACACCACGGTGGCCGGCCTGTATGGCGATCGGGTGCGCGCCGTCCTGGCGGCCGCCGGGGCGCCCGTGTGCTGGGTCGAACTGCCGGACGGCGAGCAGTTCAAGACCTGGGAATCGCTGAACAGCATTTTCGATGCCCTGCTGGGCGCGGGGCTGGACCGCAAGGCCGTGCTGATCGCGCTGGGGGGCGGCGTGGTGGGCGACATGTGCGGCTTCGCCGCCGCCTGCTACATGCGCGGCGTGCGCTTCATCCAGGTGCCGACCACGCTGCTGGCGCAGGTCGATTCTTCCGTCGGGGGCAAGACCGCCATCAACCACCCGCTGGGCAAGAACATGATCGGCGCCTTCTATCAGCCCCTGGCCGTGGAAATCGACACCCGGGTGCTGGCCACGCTGCCCGCCCGGGAAATTTCCGCCGGACTGGCCGAATTGATCAAGTACGGCATGATCGCCGATGCGGAATTCTTCGCCTGGTGCGAGACCCACGTGCAGGCGCTGCGGAACCTGGACGACGACGCCATCGAGTATGCCGTGCGCCGCGCCTGCGAACTGAAGGCCTGGGTCGTGTCCCAGGACGAACGCGAATCCGGCCTGCGGGCCATCCTGAATTTCGGCCATACCTTCGGGCACGCCATCGAATCGGGGCTGGGCTATGGCCGCTGGCTGCACGGCGAAGCCGTGGGCTGCGGCATGGTGATGGCGGCGGAACTTTCCGCCCGGGTCTGCGGCCTGGACCGCGCGGCCGTCGATCGCATCCGCGCGCTGGTCCTGGCCATCGGCTGCCCCGTGCAGGCGCCCGATCTGGGGCCGGACCGCTGGCTGGATCTGATGCGGGTGGACAAGAAGACCGAAGGGCGGCACATCCGCTACGTGCTGCTGCCCGAGCTGGGGCGCGCCAGCGTGCAGGCCGTGGACGACGATCGGGTGCGCCCCGTGCTGCCCGCCGGGGCGGAGGCCTGATCATGGCGGCGCTGGCCCCGTATGCCTGCCATCCGGAAGCCACGCGCGGGCGCCTGCACCCCGAATCATCCCCCCAGGGGCGCAGCGACTTCCAGCGCGACCGGGACCGCATCGTGCATTGTTCCGCCTTCCGGCGGCTGGAATACAAGACCCAGGTCTTTCTGAACCATGAAGGCGACCTGTTCCGTACCCGCCTGACCCACAGCATCGAGGTCGCCCAGATCGCCCGCACCCTGGCCCGCAACCTGGATGTGCACGAAGACCTGATCGAGGCCATCGCCCTGGCGCACGACCTGGGGCACACGCCGTTCGGCCATGCCGGCCAGGACGAGCTGAACGCCTGCCTGCGCGAACTGGCGCCGGAGGCGGGCGGCTTCGAGCACAATCTGCAGAGCCTGCGGGTGGTGGACGAACTGGAGGAACGCTATGCGGCCTTCAATGGCCTGAACCTGTGCTTCGAGACTCGCGAAGGCATCCTGAAGCACTGTTCGCGCCGCCATGCCCGCCAGCTGGGGCCGGTGGCGGCCCGCTTTCTGGACGGCACCCAGCCATCCCTGGAGGCCCAGCTGACCAACCTGGCTGACGAGATCGCCTACAACAACCACGATATCGACGACGGCCTGCGTTCCGGCCTGATCACCGTGCCGCAGCTGCTGGACCTGGAGATCTTCGCCGTGCACCACCAGCAGGTGCGCCGCCGCTATCCCGACGTGGATGCCAAGCGCCTGGTGTCCGAGATCATCCGCGCCATGATCAATACGCTGGTGCTGGACCTGACCCGGACCACGGCGGAGAACATCGCCCGGCTGCGGCCCGACAGCGTCGACGCCGTGCGGGCGGGGCCGCCGCTGGCCGCGTTCTCCGATGCGCTGCGGGCCCAGGCCGATGCCTTGAAGCAGTTCCTGCTGAACAATCTGTATCGTCATGCCCAGGTCATGCGCATGACCTACAAGGCGCGGCGCATCGTGCGGGACCTGTTCAGCGCCTTTCTCGAAGATCCCCGCCTGCTGGCCGACGAATACCGGCGAGAGGACCCCGTTGCCCAGGCCCGCGCCATCGCCGACTACGTCGCGGGCATGACCGACCGCTACGCCATCCGCGAACACCACGCGCTCTTCCGCATGGATTAGTCCGGACACGGAGCAGTCCCTGCGGACTGCTCCGCGCCTGACTAATCCGAGTGGCCTGCAGGCCACGAGGTGGAGGGATCTAGGCACAACGCAGTCCCTGCAATGGGCAGCAACACAGGAGGTGTGTCATGACACCTGATGATTCCGTTTCAAACTCCTTTCTGCGCGCGTTTCTTGCCGCGCTGGACGAACCGTGGGCGGACGAGGCCATCCGGATCGAAGGCCGGGGGACCTGGCCGTCGCGCTATCCGGTCGCCGATCTGGCCTGCGCCAGCATCGGGGCGGCTTCGCTCATGCTGGCCCGCTGGATCGATCCCGTCCGGCCCCCGCTCGTGCGGCTGGACCGGCCCCTGGCATCCCGGTGGTTTGGCGCCAGCCTGCAGCCGCAGGGCTGGACAGTCCCCAAAGTGCGCGACGCCGTCACCGGCGACTACGCCGCCCGGGACGGCTGGATCCGCATCCATGCCAATGCCGTCCACCATCGGCAGCGGGCCTTGCGGGTGCTGGATCTGCCTCTCGATGCCGCCCGCGATGCCGTCGAGGCGCGGGTGCGGGCATGGTCGGCCGAGACCCTGGAAGAGGCGCTGGTGGATCAGGCGGCGTGCGCCGCCGCCCTGCGCCCGCCGGCGCAATGGCGGCGGCATCCCCAGGGCATGGCGGTGGCGGCGGAGCCGCTGCTGCACCGGCGCGATGGCGCATCCTGCGAGGGCGTTCCCGATGCGGCCGGACCGGCGCCGGGGCGCGGCGGCGATGGGGCGCTGTCGGGCGGCGATTCTCCAAGCCGGGCAAATGATGCCTGGGGCTCTCCCGTCGATCCCGCCCGTCCCCTGTCCGGCCTGCGGGTGCTGGATCTGACCCGGGTGCTGGCCGGCCCGGCGGCCACCCGGTTCCTGGCGGCCTACGGCGCCCAGGTGCTGCGCCTGGATCCGTCCGACTGGCAGGAGCCCGGCATGGTGCCCGAGGTCACGGTCGGCAAGCGGTGCGCCTTGCTGGATCTGCGCGATCCGGCCGGCCGCGCGCAATTCGAACGGCTGCTGCAGCGGGCCGACGTGCTGGTGCATGGCTATCGGCCCGATGCCCTGGACCGCCTGGGGTTGGGGGCCGATGTCCGTCAGCGGATGCGCCCCGGGCTGGTGGACGTATGCCTAGATGCCTGGGGCTGGACGGGACCCTGGCGGCTGCGCCGGGGCTTCGACAGCCTGGTGCAGATGAGTTCGGGAATCGCCTGGCCCGGCGGTTCGGATCGGGCGCCCGATCCGCTGCCCGTGCAGGCGCTGGACCAGGCCACCGGCTACTGGCTGGCGGCGTGCGCGCTGAAGGGCCTGGCCCAGCGGCGCGAGCAGCGGCGCGGCAGCATCTGGCGGGTGTCCCTGGCCCGCACGGCTGCGTTGCTGGAGGCGGGCGCCGAGGCGGCGGGCCGGGATGCCCGGGTGGCGGGCGCCTCCGCCTCCGAACCGCCCGAACCCGTTCTGGGACAGGCCCCGCAAGACGCCTACGCGGCCGCCATCGAGGCTACGGCCTGGGGGCCGGCGCGCCGCTTGCGGGCGCCGTGCCGGGTCGGGGCGGCGGACTGGTTCTGGGACCGGCCGGCGTGTGACCTGCGCAGCGGCCCGCCCGCCTGGGAATAGGGCCGGGAATAGAGACGTCGCTCAAAAGAAACGCCGCCCGGAAGAGGGCGGCGTGCGGTCGATGCGGTCCGGAAAACGCGCCGCCCCGGCCAGGGCGGCGCCGGGCGGGGGGTTATTCCTCGCCTTCCAGGGCCGCGAGCGCCGTGGCCGACAGCTTGTTCTTCGAACGGCGGCGCAGGATCGGCGGGATGATCACGATGGCCAGAGATACGATCCACAGGCCCATGGCGATCGGGCTGTCCCACAGGATGTGCAGTTCGCCGTTGGTGATGGACAGCGCCCGGCGCAGGTTCTGTTCCATCATGTCGCCCAGCACCACGCCCAGCACCATGGGCGCCATGGGCACGCCGCCCTTGCGCAGCAGGTAGCCGATCAGGCCCAGGAACGCCGCCATCGTCAGGTCGAACGTGCCGGCGTTGATGGCGTAGACGCCGATGTAGCTGATGCACAGGATGCCGGGGACCAGCAGCCAGTTGGGCAGGGACAGCACTTTCGAGAACACCCGCACCATGGGGATGTTCATCAGGAACAGCAGCACGTTGGCGATGAGCAGCGACGCGACCAGGCCCCAGACCAGTTCCGGCTTGGTGTCGAACAGCACCGGGCCCGGAGTGATGTTGTACAGGGTCAGCGCCCCCATCATCACCGCCGTGGTGCCCGATCCGGGCACGCCCAGTGTCAGCATCGGCACGAAGGACCCCACTGCGGACGCCGTGGAGGCGGCTTCCGGGGCGGTCACGCCGCGCAGGTCGCCTTCACCGAAGCAGGAATTGGGGTCGCGGCCTTCCTGGTAGCGCTTTTCATTCGAGTAGGCCACGGCCGAGGCCACGCTGGCGCCCGCGCCCGGCAGCACGCCGATGAAGAAACCCAGGATGGAGCTGCGCAGCACGGTCCACTTGGTGTAGAGCAGTTCCTGCAGGTTGAACAGCTTGCGCTCGTTGGGCGGGACTTCGGGGGATTCGCCGCGGATGGTGGATTCCAGCAGTTCCAGCAGTTCGGCGATGGCGAACAGCGCGATCACGACGACCACGAAATCGATGCCGTCGAACAGGTGCACGGAATCGAAGGTGTAGCGGTAGACTCCCGAATTGGCGTCCACGCCCACCGTGGCGATCGCCAGGCCCAGCATGGCCGACAGCGTGCCCTTGACGGGCTGGTTGCCCAGCAGGCTGGTCAGGCAGCAGAAGGCGAAGACGATCAGCACGAAATATTCGGCCGGGCCGAAGGCCAGGGCCCAGCGGGCCAGCAGGGGGGCCAGCACGATCACGCCGATGGTGGCCACCAGCGAGCCGCAGAACGCCGACCAGCCCGACAGCGACAGGGCGACGTTGGACAGGCCCTTGCGCGCCAGCGGGTAGCCGTCGAGCGTCGTCATGATGGCGCTGGCTTCGCCCGGCACGTTGATCAGGATGGCGCTGATGCGCCCGCCGTATTCGGCGCCCACGTACACGGCCGCCAGCAGGATCAGCGCGGTTTCGGGAGGCAGGTTCAGGGCGTAGGCGATGGGGATGAGCATGGCCACGCCGTTGATGGGCCCCAGCCCCGGCAGCACGCCCACCAGGGTGCCCAGGAAGGCGCCCAGGGCGGCGACCAGCAGGTTCATCCAGGAAAAGGCGACATCGAAGCCGATGCTCAGATGGTCGAAAATCTGGCTCATGACAGGAACTCCAGGGGACCCAGGGGCAGCACGACGTCCAGCGCCCGGTCGAACAGCAGGAAGAACAGCACGCCCATCACGACCCCGCCGATGATCATCTTGCCCCAGCCGCCGCCGAACAGGCGGCCGATCAGCACGGTGACGATGGCGGTGGCGATGATGAAGCCCAGGGTCTCGAACAGCAGGGCGTAGCCGAAGATGTAGACCACCATCAGCAGCAGGCGCGGCCAGTCGATGGGTTCGCCTTTGCGGCGATCATGCCAGTGCTTGGCCATCAGCCAGATCCCGCACAGGGCGATGATCAGGGCGATCAGCATGGGAAACGCCCGCGGGCCCACCGGTTCGTAGGAAAAGGGGGCCTGCAGGTCGTGGCCGAACCACGCCATCAGGCCGGCAAAGATCAGGGCGCAAAAGCCCAAAGTACGATCACTCATGGCGAGGTCCGGTGCTTGCTTATTGACGAATCAGGCCGAATTCATTGGCCAGCTTGGTGTACTCGGCGACGCGTTCCTTGATGTACTTGTCCAGGTCGGCGCCCGACTTGTTGAAGGGAAACAGGCCCTGCTTGTCGCGGATGGCGGCAAACGACGGGTCGGCCTGGGTCTTGTTGAAGGCATCCACCCACCACTGGTAGTCGGCGTCGGAGACCTTCGGGCCGACGTAGAAGCCGCGGATGATGGGCCACTGGATGTCGAAGCCTTCTTCCTGGGCCGTGGGCACGGAGGCCAGCTTGCCCGGCAGGCGCTGGTCGTTGAAGACGGCCAGCACGCGGATCGGGGCGCCGCCTTCCAGCATGGTGAAGGCCTCGGCCGCGTCGCCCATATAGGCCTGGATGTGGCCGCCGCGCAGGGCCGTCAGGGCGTCGCCGCCCCCTTCGAAGGCCACGAAGCGCATCTTGCGGTAGTCCACGCCGGCCGCGCGGGCGGTCAGGGCCGCTTTCATCCAGTCCTGGCTGCCCACGGTGCCGCCGGCGCCCAGCACGATCTTGGTGGGGTCCTGCTTGAAGGCGCCCATCAGGTCCTTCAGGCTTTTGTAGGGGGAGTCGTCGCGCACCACGGCCACGCCGTAGTCCGAACCGACGGCGGCCAGCCAGCGCACGTCGTTGACGCTGTAGCGGCCGAATTTCTTCTGCGCCAGGTTCAGCAGCGAACCGCCGGAGAACGCCACGATGGAATTGGGATCGTCGGGCTTCTGCGCGATCACGTGGTTGTAGGCCACGGCGCCGATTCCGCCGGGCATGTAGACGATGCGCATCGGGTCGCTCAGGGCGCCGGAGGCCTTCAGGCCTTCCTGGGCCAGACGACAGGTCAGGTCAAAGCCGCCGCCGGGGTTGGCCGGGGCGATGCATTCGGGTTTCGTCGGGGCGGCCGAAGCGGCCAGACCCAGCGACAGCAGCGTGCCGCCCAGCAGCAGCGATAGGGATCGGGGAGTCATGAAGGGAGTCTCCTGGTGATGGAAAAAGCCTGGTGCGAATGTCAGCGGTGACCAGGTACCCTCGCACCTTAAGCAGCGCAGGCTTTCCAAAAGCTTTCAAAATGCTGCGATCTCGGGATAACCCTAGTGGGAACGCCTCGATTCGACCGGCAGGGATTCAGTGTTAACACTCGCTGTTCAGATGCCACCGTTGGTGACACACTTTCACACAAAGCGGCCTCGGGTGAGGAATCGATTGAACAGGATCCTGTCCGTCGTGGTGGTGTTGTTGCTCGCAGGGCTGGGGGCCACGCTGGGGCTGGAGTCCTGGGATCGCTCGCGCCATGACGCCGCCGTCATGACCCAGGTCGGGCAGGAACTCGACCTGCATGCCCGCCGCCTGTCGGACGACCTGTATGCCCTGCTGGCCCTGAACCAGCGGCTGGCCGACACCCTGGCCGCCGTGCCGCCGGGACGGGAAGAACGGCCCTTTGCCGCGCTGGCGATGCAGATGGTGCGCCAGCGGGCCGACATCCGCAGCGTCGTCTATGTCGACCGGCTGAAGATCACCCAGGTCCATCCCGTCGCCGGCAATGAGAACGTGATCGGCATGGATTACAGCCTGCACCCGGAATTCATGGCCAAGATCCGGCAGATGATCCAGCAGCGGCTGCCGGTCATCGACGGCAGCGCCCGGCTGGTGCAGACCGGCAGGCCGGGCCTGATCGTGCGCACGCCGCTCTTTCTGGACGGCCCCCCGGGCAGTCCGCCCGCCTACCGGGGCATGGCGGCCCTGACGGTCGATCTGGACAGAACCTTGGCGCAGGTGGGCCTGCAGGGTCCGGACGCCATGTTCGATCTGGCGATCCGCACGCGGCCGGTGGCGGATCAGCCTCCCCAGTTCCTGTACGGCGATGCGGGCCTGTTCGATCAGGCGCATGCCCAGGCGCGGATTTCCCTGCCCGACGGCGCCTGGACGCTGGCCGCCGTCCCTCGGCCGGACCTGGCTTACGACGGGGCGCGGCTCTGGCTCGTCCGGGGCGTGGGCGGCGGCCTGACCCTGGGGGCGGTGCTGCTCTTCCTGTACCGCTGCCACGTGCGGGCCGTGCGGCGGCAGGGCCAGAAGCCGGAAGCGGGACTGATGTCGCTGCGCATGCTTCTGCTGCTGGCGACCCTGATCCCCCTGCCGCTGATCGTCGGGCTGGCGGGCTGGCTGGTCTTCACCGCCTCCATCCAGACCGTGCAGCGCATGGAGCAGCAGCGGGTGGAGGAACTGGCCGGCCAGTTGCGGGGCAAGGTCGCGGCTTTCTTCGAAGTCCCCCGCGCCGCCGCCACCTTCAATGTCCGGCAGCTGCAGGATGGCCTGCTGTCGCTGGACGAGCGGACCCCCTTGCTGCACAGCTTCCTGCTGCAGCTGCGCCAGCAGCCCTTGCTGACGTATCTGTCCGTGGGCACCGTCGACGGCGGCTATCTGGCCGCCAGCCGCCCGCCCCATGAACCCGGGCAGAGCCTGCGGATCCTGGAAGCCGACCAGGCGGATGGCGGCGTGCTGCATCTCTTCCGGGTGGACGATGCCAATCGCCGCAGCACCCGGCTGCCGGCGGGCAATGCCCATTTCGATCCCCGCGCGCGCCCCTGGTTCAAGGCCGCCGTCGAGGCCGGCGCCCTGCACTGGTACATGGCGTATCAATACGACGTCCAGGCGCGTGACGGCGGCTACGACGACATGGGCATGGGGATGTCCGTGCCCCTGTACGACGACCGGCATCAATTGCTGGGCGTGCTGGCCGCCGACGTGGCCCTGACGCAGATCAGCCGGTTCCTGGCGGCGGAAATGGGCGGCCTGGGCGGCATCTCCTTCCTGATGGAGCCCGATGGCCGCCTGCTGGCCAGTTCGGGGGGCGAGCCGATCTACGCCCAGCGCGACGGTCGGGCGCTGCGGGTGCGGGCCGTCGAGAGTCCGCAGCCCATGATCCAGCAGCTGGGCGCGGCCGTCCAGGAATCGGAGCGGCCGTTCGGACACCGGCGGATCACCGCGCAGGACCAGCGCTACCAGACCTACTGGCAGTCCATCCAGCTGCCCAACGGGCCTGTGCTGACCCTGGCGCTGGCCCTGCCGGAAAGCCGCTACGCGGTGCCGGTGGAACAATCCATCCAGCGCGTCGGGCTGCTCATCCTGGGATTCTGGGTGCTGGGGCTGATGGCGGCGTCGCTGGCGGCCTGGTGGCTGTCGCGGCCGCTGCGCTCTCTGATGCACTGGGCCCGGTGCCTGGCCGACGGTCAGTGGCAGCCCCCGCCGCGCGTGCACAGTCCCGTCAGGGAAGTCGTGCTGCTGGTGCGGACCCTGGGCAGCATGGCCGACCGGCTGCGCAGCCACCATCAGGCGCTGGAACAGCAGGTGGCCGAGCGCACCCGGGCCCTGGTGCTGGTCAACCAGCAGCTGACGGAACTCTCCGTCACGGACGGCCTGACCGGGGTGGCCAACCGCCGCCACTTCGACGAGGTGCTGGCGCAGGAATGGCAGCGGGCCCGTCGCGGCGGCTTCCCCGTCAGCCTTCTGATGATCGACGTGGACTGGTTCAAACGCTACAACGACGCCTACGGGCATCAGGCGGGGGATGCCATCCTGCGGCAGGTGGCGCAGGTGCTGCGCCAGACCTTCCGCCGTCCCGGCGACCTGGTGGCGCGGTACGGCGGCGAGGAATTCGCCGTCATCCTGTCGGAAACGGAACGGGACGCGGCGTGCCGGATGGCCCGTCAGGTCTGCGATCGCATCGCCGGGCTGGGCCTGCCCCATGCGCATGGCCTGGGCGGCTGCGTGACGGTCAGCATCGGGGTGGCCAGCCTGGATGGCGGCGGCCAGTACACGGCCGCCTGGCTGATCGGCCAGGCCGACGGCGCCCTGTACCGGGCCAAGGCGGCCGGCCGCAACCGGGTGGAATGCGAGGCCTATTCCAGCCTGGCGCCGCAAACGGGGCCGTGATTCCGCATCAGGCGGCCGGGGCGGGGAAGACCAGGGACACCTCGCAGCCCTGCCCGGGGGACCGGATGCTCAGCGAACCCCCGTGGCGCTGCATGATGGTGTGCGCGATGGCCAGCCCCAGGCCTGCGCCATGGCTGTGCTTGCCGGCCTGGCCGCGGCGGAAGCGCCGTCCGGCCTTGCGGATGTCGGCGTCGGACATGCCGGGCCCCGTGTCGTGGACGCTCAGCACGGTCTGCCCGGGCGCGCGCAGGATGCGCAGGGTGATGGCGCCGCCCGCCGGCGTGTATTTGATGGCGTTGTCCATCAGGTTGACCACGGCCTCTCGCAGCAGCCATTCGATGCCCGGCACGACCGCGTTCAGTTCCGCGCCTTCCAGCGCGATGGACTGCTGTTTCTGCCGGGCCAGGCTGTAGAGCTGGCGGATCACGTCCTGGGCCAGCGGCGTCAGGTCTACGGGCCGCAGGGTGTCGCTCCGGTCGTCGGCTTCCCGGGCGCGCGCCAGCGCCAGCAGCTGGGCCGCCGTGCGCTGGGCCTGGACCAGCCCCTGGCGCATGGCCAGCAGGGCGGTGCGGGCTTCGGCGGGGTCGGATTCCCGCAGCGCATAGTCCAGCTGGGTGTTCAGGACGGCCAGCGGCGTGCGCAGCTGGTGCGAGGCATCGTCCAGGAACTGGCGCTGCCGCCGGGCCTGCCGCGCGTGGCGAGCGACGTGCTGGTTCACGGCGCGCACCAGCGGCTGGACTTCGCGGGGCAGCTCCGGAGCCTGGATCGGGCTCAGGTCGTCGGCCTTGCGGCCCTTCAGGTTGCGGTACAGGCGCGTCAGGGGCCGCAATCCGATCAGCACGCCCAGGAAGATCAGGCCGGAGGACGCCAGCACTTCGATCACGTCGCGCGCGATGCTGCGCAGCATGATGTCGCGGATCACGCTGTCGCGGCCGCTGCGGTCCTCGCCCACCATGACGACGACCCGCCCCTGCTTCTGTCCGTACAGCGGCGGCGTCATGGGACGGGCCAGCGCGGCGATGCGGATCGGCGTGCCCAGGTAGTCGCGGTCGTAGAACACCGGGACGCCCGACTGCAGGCGCTGATCGGGCAGGGGCAGTTCCTGGTTGCCGATGTCCGCCAGCCTGTCCTCGGTCAGGATGCGGTAGTACACCGCGTTGTTGGCCGTCAGTTCGAAGAATTCCAGCATCAGGTAGGGCAGCTCCACCGACAGGCCGCCGCTTTCCGTGGAGATGTTGTGGTCGATGGCCCGCAGGGCGCCGACCAGCGAACGGTCGTAGGCCAGGTCGATCTGGTTGTGCAGCTGGTGGCTGGAATACCAGAGCGCGATGCTCAGCACGGCCACCTGGGCCGGGATCAGGATCCACAGCAGCAGCGCCCGCAGGCTGTGCGACCGGGGCTCAGCCGAGGCCATGGTCGACGGGTTCCAGGCAATAGCCCATGCCGCGCAGCGTGACGATCTGCGCCCCGGTGTCGCTCAGCTTCTTGCGCAGCCGGTGCACCAGGACCTCTATGGCTTCCAGATTGATGCTGGTGTCGTCCGGGCTGATGCGGTCCAGGATCTGCTGTTTGGTCACGGGCTCGCCGGCTTTCTGCATCAGCACTTTCAGGGCGGCGTATTCGCGCGGCGACAGGGCCAGGGGGACGTCGCGGTGCAGGAAGCGCTGGCTGCCGATGTCCAGCACCAGGTCGCCCAGCATCCAGCGGGGATGCTCGCGGCCGCGGCTGCGGCGGATCAGGGCGTTCAGCCGGGCTTCGAGTTCCTCGATGGCGAAGGGCTTCTGCATGAAGTCGTCGGCGCCTTCGTGCAGGGATCCGATGCGTTCGGCCATGGCGTCGCGCGCCGTCAGCACCAGCACGGGGCAGCGGTCGTCGCGGCTGCGCAGGCGGCGCAGGAATTCATGGCCGTTCATGCCCGGCAGGCCCAGGTCCAGCACGATGGCGTCGAATTCCTCGACCGCCAGGCGGCGTTCGGCCAGTTCGGCGTCGTCGGCCCAGTCGACCATGAAGCCGCCGTGCCGCGCCAGGCTGCGGGACAGCCAGTCGGCTAGTTCCGATTCGTCTTCGATGAGCAGGATGCGCATGGTGTCGATGATAGGTCGCGGCGGCGGCTTTGCCCAGTGTCCTGTCCGGCCGCTTCGCGCAGGGCGTCAGCGGGGCTCCAGCGCGTGTTTCAGCCAGGCGCCGGTGTGGCTGTCGGGGGCGGCGGCGACGGCTTCGGGCGTGCCCTGGGCCACGATCCTTCCGCCGCCCGCGCCGCCTTCCGGGCCCAGGTCCACCACCCAGTCGGCGGTCTTGATCACGTCCAGGTTGTGTTCGATCACCAGCACCGTGCTGCCGGCCTGCACCAGTTGCTGCAGCACGTCCAGCAGCACCGCGATGTCGTGGAAATGCAGGCCGGTGGTGGGCTCGTCCAGCACGTACAGCGTGCGATCCGAGCCGCGCCGCGACAGTTCCTGGGACAGCTTGATGCGTTGGGCCTCGCCGCCCGACAGGGTGGTGGCGCTTTGCCCCAGGCGGATGTAGGACAGGCCCACGTCCATTAGGGTCTGCAGCTTGCGGGCCACCACGGGCACGGCGGCGAACAGGTCCAGCGCCTGGGCCACGGTCAGGTCCAGGATGTCGCTGATGGTGTGGCCCCGGTAGCGGATGTCCAGGGTTTCCCGGTTGTAGCGCAGCCCCTGGCAGACCTCGCAGGGCACGTACATGTCGGGCAGGAAGTGCATTTCCACCCGCACCATGCCGTCGCCCTGGCAAGCCTCGCAGCGCCCGCCCTTCACGTTGAAGGAAAAGCGCCCGGCGTCGTAGCCGCGCAGGCGGGCCTCGGGCACGCCGGCGAACAGTTCGCGGATCGGCGTGAACAGGCCCGTGTAGGTGGCCGGGTTGCTGCGCGGCGTGCGGCCGATGGGGTTCTGGTCGATGCTGATGATCTTGTCGAAGTGCTCCAGGCCCTCCAGGCGGTCGAAGGGCGCGGGCGAGGTCTGGGCGCGGTGCAGGCGCTGGCTCATGGCCGCCACCAGCGTGTCGTTGATCAGGGTCGACTTGCCCGATCCCGACACCCCCGTCACGCAGGTGAAGCGCCCGGCCGGAATGGCCAGGTCCACGCCCTGCAGGTTGTGGCCGCGGCAGCCCAGGGCGCGCAGCCAGTGCTGGTCCGGATGGTCGGGCGTGACCGGGCGGCGCGCGGGGATGGCGATGCGCTGGGCGCCCGACAGGTACTGGCCGGTCAGCGACTGCGGCTGGGCGGCGATGTCCTGCGGCGAACCCTGGGCGACCACGTGGCCGCCCTGTTCGCCGGCGCCCGGCCCCATGTCCAGCACATGGTCGGCGGCGCGGATCATGTCCTCGTCGTGTTCCACCACGATCACGCTGTTGCCCAGGTCGCGCAGCTGCTGCAGGGTGTCGATCAGGCGCCGGTTGTCGCGCTGGTGCAGCCCGATCGACGGTTCATCCAGCACGTACATCACCCCCGTCAGGCCCGATCCGATCTGGCTGGCCAGGCGGATGCGCTGGGCCTCGCCGCCCGACAGCGTGTCGGCGCTGCGGTCCAGCGACAGGTAGCCCAGGCCGACGTTGTCCAGGAAGTCCAGGCGGGCGCGGATTTCGTGGACGATGCGTTCGGCGACCTCGCGCCGCGCGCCGCCCAGGTCCGAATCCTGGAACCAGCGCCGGCAGTCGGCCAGCGACAGGGCCTCGATCTCGTAGATGGCCCGCCCGCGCCGTTGGCCGGGGCCGGGGTCGTCGCCGATCAGCACGTGGCGGGCTTCCGTGCACAGTCGCGCCCCGTGGCAGTCCGGGCAGTCCGTGGTGTGGCGCAGCCGGCCCAGTTCCTCGCGCACGGCGTTGGAATGGGTTTCGCGCCAGCGCCGCTCCAGATTCGGGATCACGCCTTCGAAGGCATGGCGGCGGATGGCCGGGATGCCGCGTTCGCCCAGATACTGGAAGGCGATTTCCTCGGCGCCCGAGCCGTGCAGGATGTGTTCGCGGGTGGATGCGTCCAGATCCTGGAACGGCGTGTCCAGGCTGAAATGGTAGTGCTGCGCCAGGCTGGCCATCATGGCGTAGCTGAAGGCGTTGCGCCGGTCCCAGCCGTGGATGGCGCCCGCCGCCAGGCTCAGTTCGGGGAACGCCACCACGCGGGCCGGATCGAAGGAATCCACCTGGCCCAGGCCGTTGCAGGCGGGACAGGCGCCCACCGGGTTGTTGAAGCTGAACAGGCGCGGCTCCAGGTTGCCCATGCCCCGGGCGCAGACCGGACAGGCATAGGCGGCCGAAAACGCCCATTCCTCCTGGGAATCCAGGTCCAGCACCCCCGCGCGGCCCTGGGCCAGGTCCAGGGCGGTCTCGAAACTTTCGGCCAGGCGCTGGCGGCTGTCGGGGCGGGCCCGCAGGCGGTCGACCACCACGTCCAGGTTCCAGGCGCCGTCGGGCTGGGGCAGGGGGGCGCTGCCGTCGATGGGGTGGATGACGCCGTCGATGCGGGCGCGCACGAAGCCCAGGGCCTGCAGCCGCCGGCATTCGGCGGCCAGGTCGTCCTGGCGGTCGCGGGCCAGCGGGGCCAGGATGGCCAGGCGGCTGCCTTCCGGGCGGGTCAGCACCTGATCCACCATCTGGCTGACGCTTTGCGCCTGCAGCGGCAGGTCATGGTCGGGGCAGTAGGGCGTGCCGACGCGGGCGTACAGCAGGCGCAGGTAGTCGTGGATCTCGGTGATCGTGCCCACGGTCGAGCGCGGGTTGTGGCCGGCGGTCTTCTGTTCGATGGCGATGGCCGGCGACAGGCCGGTGATCACGTCCACATCGGGCTTGTCCATCATCTGCAGGAACTGCCGCGCGTAGGCCGACAGGCTTTCGACGTAGCGGCGCTGGCCTTCGGCGTACAGCGTGTCGAAGGCCAGAGACGATTTGCCCGATCCCGACAGGCCGGTGATGACGACCAGCTGGCGGCGCGGCAGATCGACCGAGATGTTTTTCAGATTGTGCGTGCGAGCACCGCGTATGCAGATGGCGTCCATGCCGGTAGGGGAGTTCAGGTTCTTCAAAGGCCAACTTGCTACTATAACGCGCAGCCTCCCTTCATTCTCATTGCGGTATGCCCTGATCATGTCGTCTCGTTCCTCCTCCCCGGGCTTGAAACTGACCGCCCTCGAACGGCGCAGCAGCGTGGCGCTGGCCACGCTGTTCGCGGCCCGCATGTTGGGCCTGTTCCTGCTGACCCCGATCTTCGCCGTGGCGGCCCGCACGCTGGCGGGCGGCGACGACCCGGTCCGCGTGGGGCTGGCCCTGGGGGCCTATGGCCTGACCCAGGCCGTGATGCAGATTCCGCTGGGCATGGCATCCGACCGCTATGGCCGGCGGCCCGTCATCGTGTTCGGCATGCTGCTGTTCGTCGTGGGCGGGATCATCTGCGCCCTGACCAACGACGTGGACTGGGTCACGGTCGGACGCGTGGTGCAGGGCCTGGGGGCCGTATCGGCCGCCATCACCGCCTGGATCGCCGACGCCACCCGGCCGGAAGTCCGCACCCGCGCCATGGCCATGGTGGGCGGCTCCATCGGCATTTCCTTCGCCCTGTCGCTGGTGCTGTCGCCCCTGCTGGTGGGCGAATTCGGCCTGTCGGGCCTGTTCTGGGCCATCAGCCTGCTGGGTTTCGCCTGCCTGCTGATCGCCATGTTCTTCGTGCCCGACGTGCCCAAGTCCGAAGCCGACATCATCCAGGCCACCCCGCGCGACGTGCTGGCCCACCGCGACCTGCTGCGCCTGAATTTCGGCGTGTTCTGCCTGCATTTCATCCTGATGGCGCTGTTCATGGTGGCGCCCGGCCTGCTGGGCCGCCTGGGCGGCTTCGATTCCGCCAGCCTGTGGCAGGTATACCTGCCGGTGATCCTGGCGTCTTTCGTGCTGATGGTGCCGGCGGTGTTCTACACCGAAACCCGCAAGGCCCATAAGCCGGCCCTGGAATGGGCCGTGCTGGGGCTGGCCATCGTGCTGGGGGCGCTTCCCTGGCTGATGGATTCCTTCGCCCTGGTGGTGGCCGCCCTGATCGGCTTCTTCGTCTGCTTCAACATCCTGGAGGCCCTGCAGCCGTCCCTGGTGTCGCGGGTGGCGCCGCCCGCCTACAAGGGCCTGGCGCTGGGCTTCTACAACACCGCGCAGTCCCTGGGGGTGTTCGCCGGCGGCGTGCTGGGCGGCATCCTGGTGCGCGCGGGCGGCCCGTCCAGGGTGTTCTGGGTCGGCGCCATGCTGGCCGCGGTCTGGCTGTATACGGCGCGCGGGTTCAAGGAAATCCGGCCGGGGCGCTGATCAGGGGCGGCCAGGCGGCGTCCGCTACCGGTACAGATGCGTCAGCGCGTGCTGTGACGGGTGGCTCCCCAGACTGGTCATGATGTCCTGGGCGGCATGCTTGAGCAGATCGGCGCATGTCTCGATGTGTTCGGGGGTGAAGCGGTCTTTGGGGCCGGATAATCCGATCGCCGCAATGACCTGCCCGGTGCCGTCGAAGATCGGGACGCCGATGCCGTGGACCTCCTCGCGCCATTCCCCCGCATTCAGCGCATAGCCCTGGCGGCGTATCCGTTCGATTTCCTCCAGCATGGCCTCGGGGCTTGTGATCGTGGATGCCGTATACGACTGCAGGTGCCGCGTGCTCCAGAGAATCGATTCGCGGCTTTTGAACGCCAGCATGGCCTTGCCGGTCGCCACGCAGTGGATGGGCGCCCTGCCGCCGATCTGGGAATAGGCGCGAATGGGGTTCGGGCTGTCGACCTTGTGCACGTAGACCACTTCATCCCTGTCCTGAATGGACAGATGGACGCTTTCGTCCGTCTGCTCGGCCAGGGATTCCATCAGATGGGCGGCGTGCAGGCGTAAATCGAGCTTGGACAGGACCGCCGACCCCAGTTCCCACAGCCGTATGGATGCGGTGTAGAAGCCGCTCTCGGGGTTCCTGATCACGTAATTGCCGTCGCTCAGCGCGCTCAGCAGCCGATGGACGTTGCTTTTGGTCAGGCTCAGCGCCCGCGCGATTTCCGTCAGCGACAAGGGCGTGGAACTGTGCGCCAGGAGCTCGATGACCTGCAGCCCCTTGATCAAAGTATTGTTCATGTTGTTTCACAATATAGAACAGTTGTGTCTTATTTTAGAACGACTTTAAGCTGCGGGCGTGGATTTCTTACGGGTCAAGGACATCTGATGGATGAGTTGAACGAACGGGGACTGCCCCTGGCCGGTGTCAAGGTCGTTGAATTCTGTTCCGTGGCCGCGGGGCCGTTTTGCGGCATGCTGCTGGCCGATATGGGGGCGGACGTCGTCAAGGTCGAAGCGCCGGGCGGAGATTCGCTGCGGACATGGCCGCCGTTGACCGGGGGCTACAGCGAGAATTTCGCCTCCCTGAACCGGAACAAGCGTTCGGCCGTGCTGAATCTGAAGGACTCCGCCGATCTGTCTCTGGCCCGCCGGCTTGTGCTGGATGCCGACGTGGTGATCGAAAACAACCGGCCCGGCGTCATGAAGCGTCTGGGGCTCGATTTCTCCAGCTTCCGGCGGCAGAGGCCCGACCTGGTCTACTGCTCGATTTCCGCTTACGGGCAGACGGGACCCAGGGCCGACGAAGGCGGGTTCGATCTGACGATCCAGGCGGCGGCGGGCGTCATGAGCGTGACGGGCGAGCCGCAGGGCTTGCCCGCCAAGTGCGGCGTGCCGGTGTCCGATTTCGCTTCCGGACTGTATGCGGCGTTCGCCATTGCCGCCAAGCTGGCGCATGTGCGCGCCGGCGGCGACGGCGCGCACATCGACGTGTCGATGTTTGGCTGCACACTGGGAATCGCCGCCTTGCAGACCAGCGAGTATTTCGGCGCGGGCCGGGACCCCGGACGGCTGGGGTCCGCGCATCCGCGCAACGCGCCGTATCAGGCTTACCAGGCGGCGGACGGGTATTTCGCGATCGCGGCGGGCAATCACAAACTCTGGGTGGCTGTCTGCGATGCGGTCGGCCTGGCCCATCTGCCCGAGGATCCGCGCTTCCTGACGACGACGGATCGCGCCCGCCACCAGGCGGATCTCAAGGAAATCCTCGAGTCCCGCTTTCAGGAACAACCGGTCGATCACTGGATCGATGTATTCAACCGGGCCGGGGTGCCGCATGCGCGGATCAATACCTATTCCGCGGCGCTGGCCGACCCGCAGGTGGCGCACATGCAGTGGGTGCAGGCCCTGGATCTGCCCGGCGGAGCGCGAACGAAGACCTTCGTATCCCCCCTGAGGCTGGATGGCCGGGGACTGCCGGTGCGCCTGGGCCCGCCCGGCCTGGGCGAGCATACCGACAGCCTCCGCGCGGCTTTTTCCGCGAATCTGAGGGAAGCGAGATCGTGAGCGCGCTGGCGCCGTAGGCGGTGCGCCCCGGATCGAGCGAACTGCCCGGGGCTGTCCGGAAGGCCGTGATCGGGATTTGAGTGATAGGAGTGCAACAGCATGAGCAGTGCCGTTTCCGCAGAAGTTCTGTCTCGCTTGATCAACCCCGGCTCGGTGGCCGTGATCGGCGCGTCCGAGGACCAGACCAAGTTTGGCGGGCGTTTGTATCGCATGCTGCTCAAGCATGGGTATGGCGGCAGAATCTACCCGGTCAATCCCTTCCGCGAGCGCCTGTTCGACATCCCGGCCTTCCCGTCGGTGGATGCCCTGCCGCAGGCGCCGGACATGGTGGTCATGGCGGTGCCCCAGGCGAAGGTCAAGGAGCAGGTGGCGGCATGCGCCGAGCGGGGCGCGCGCTGCGGGATCGTCATCACGTCGAAGTTTTCCGACGACGGTCCCCAGGGCGCGGCCCTCGAGCGGGAGATCGTGGATATCGCCCGCTCGAAGGGCATGCGCCTGATCGGACCCAACTGCCTGGGCCTGGTCAGCCCCGCCAACCGGCTGGTCATGTGCTCGTCGCCCGCCATGGACGTCGATCGTCTCATCGAAAGCCCGATCGGTTTCATCAGTCAGAGCGGGGCATTGATGGCCACGCTCTTTGACCGGATGCATGCCCAGGGGGTTGGCTTCAGCCACTGCATTTCGGTGGGCAACCAGGCGGATCTGGAACTGTGCGATTTCGTGGAAATGCTGATCCACGACCCCAGGACGCGCGTCATCTGCACCTACATCGAGGGCATCAAGTCTCCGGACAGGTTCGTGGATCTCGCGCGCCGGGCTCGCGAGGCCGGAAAGCCCTGGCTGGCGGTCAAGGCCGGCCGCACCGCGGCGGGCGGCAAGGCGACGTTTTCCCATACGGCCAGCATGGCGGGGGATTATGCCGCGCTGCAGGCGGTCTGCGCGCGCGACAACATCATCCTCATGGAAGACCCTGCCGCCATGCTTCTCCTGGCGCATGCCATGGAGAGCCGCCCCGGCCGCACCGTGGACCGGGTGGCCATCGTGACGCCGTCGGGCGGCGGCGGCGCGCTGGCGGCGGACCGGCTGTGCGAATCGGGGATTCCGCTGGCGGATTTCACGCCGCGCACTCAGGCCGCCTTCGCGGAATTCTATTCGGCGGGACAGGCCCAGAACCCCGTCGACATGGGGGGACGCAAATACGAGGCGGGTGAAAATTCCGTGGACGTCGCCGAGCGGACCGTTCAGGTCGTCCTGGCGGACGAGGGCGTGGACGCGGGGCTGGTGGCGCTGACCACGGCGCCGATGCTCGGATCCGTCACCGAAGCCCTGGTCAAGGGGGCCGAGTCGAGCGCGAAGCCGCTGCTGTTCGTGGTCCACCCGGGACGGGCCGCGCAGCCGTCGCGCGAATTCCTGCGCAGTCGGCGAGTGCCGTACACCGACGCCCTGTCCGAGGCCGTCGAGGCCCTGGCCGCGTGGCGCCGCTGGTCCGCGTTCCAGCCGGGGCAGGCGGCGCTGCGGCCGGGCGGTTGCGGCCCGTTCGAATCCGCATCGGGCGTGCGCAATGAACACGAGAGCAAGCGTGTCCTGGCCGAGGCCGGCATTCCGGTGAACCGCGAAGTGATCGCGGCGGACGAGGACGAGGCGGTGCTCCGCGCATCCGAGGTGGGTTTCCCGTTGGCGGCCAAGGTCATTTCACCCATGATCGTGCACAAGTCCGACGTCGGAGGCGTGCTGCTGGGCGTGCGCGACGCGGCGGCGCTGGGCGCCGGCCTGCGGGACATGCGCGAACGCATCGCGCGGTCCATGCCGCAGGCGGAGATACAGGGTTTTTCGCTGCAGTCCATGGAAACCGGGGAACTGGAACTGATCCTCGGCGCGCGGCGGGATCCGCAGTTCGGCGCGCAGGTGCTGATCGGCGGCGGCGGGGTGCTGGTGGAGCTGCTGAAGGACTTCGCGGTTCTGCCCGCGCCGGTCGATCCGGCAACCGTCTTGCGCGCCTTGCGCGCCTTGAAGATCGCCCCTTTGCTGGAAGCCTACAGGGGCCGCGCGGCGCTGGACGTGGACGCCGTGGCGGATGCCGTGGTGCGCCTGAGCTGGCTTGCCCATGACTGGCGCGCGACGGATTTCGAGATCGAGATCAACCCGCTCAAGGTGCGCCTGGCGGGCCAGGGGTGCGTGGCGGTCGATGCCCGCGCCCGGAAGAGCTGACGATGAACGGAACCACGAGGTGAATCCATGAGTGTCGTACTGACGGAGCAGCATGGCCTGGTCACTGTGTTGACCATCAACCGGCCGGACCGGCGCAATGCCATCTGCAAGGACACGGCATTGGCGCTGCAGCAGGCATTGGCCGATTTCGACGACTCCGGGCAGCGGGTGGCCGTCATCACCGGATCCGGCGACGAAGCGTTCTCCGCGGGGGCCGACGTCAACAATCTGCCGGAACTCTGGCGGTGCATCCCCGGCGTGGGGGTGGTGACGGACAAGCCCATCATCGCCGCGACGGCGGGCTGGGTCGTGGGCGGCGCCATGGTGATGCACATGATGTGCGATCTGGCGGTGGCCGCGGAGAACACGCGCTTCTCGTATCCGGAAGGAAAGATGGGGTTCACCGGCGGCATGATCGCCGGGCTGGCCGCCCGCGTCCCCCACAAGATCGCCATGGAATTCATCCTGCGCGGCAAGCCCATGAACGCCCGGCGGGCCTATGAAGTCGGGCTGGTGAACGAGGTCGTGCCGGTCGGGCGGCAGGTCGACGCCGCGCTTGCCATGGCGCAGGAGCTGGCGGCGATGGCCCCCCTGGTGCTGCGCACCATCAAGCGGTTCGTCCGGGATGACGTGCTGCCGCGGGGCCCGTCGGAGCGGATGGCGCTCACCCTGTCGCAGCTGGGGGCGATCCAGAGCAGCCGGGACATCGAGGAAGGCCGCCGCGCCTTCCGTGAAAAACGAGCGCCCGGCTTCGAAGGGCGATGAATGCCATCCGTGAATGCGGGTGGCTGGCGGGAATTGTTAACGGATCCGCCTCCTGCAAGGGCGGGCAGGCGCGACCCTCGGTCGAGGAAAGGAGATGTGTCATGAGCAGTGAACAGGGACGGGTGTCCCGGGATATCGAAAGTCTGGTGCATCCATACACCAATCTGGAGGCGCACCTGCACAAAGGGCCCTTGATCATGGAGCGGGGCGAAGGCGTCTACGTGTTCGACGACCAGGGCCGCCGTTACCTGGAAGGGATGTCCGGCCTGTGGTGCGCTTCCCTGGGGTTCTCGGAGCCGCGCCTGGTGGAGGCGGCGACGAAACAGCTGTCGAAGCTGCCCTATTACCAGCTGTTCAATTCGCGATCCCACGGGCCGGCGATCGATTTGTCGGAGAAACTGCTGTCGATCGCCCCCAGGTCCTTGGGAAAGGTTCTCTATGCCAATTCCGGCTCCGAGGCCAACGACGCCGCCGTCAAGCTCGTCTGGTTCTACAACAATGCCATGGGGCGGCCTGAAAAGAAGAAGATCATCTCCCGCTGGCGCGCCTACCACGGCGTGACGGTCGCCGCCGCGAGCCTGACCGGGCTGCCCGCGAATCACCAGGATTTCGACCTGCCGATCGACCGGATCCTGCATACGGACTGCCCCAGCTACTATCACGAGGCGCTGCCGGGTGAAACGGAGGCGCAGTTCACCCGCCGCATCGTGGGCAATCTGGAATCCCTGATTCTGCGCGAAGGGCCGGACACGATCGCCGCCTTCATCGCCGAGCCGGTCAATGGCTCGGGCGGCGTGATCGTCCCGCCGCAGGGCTATTTCGAACAGGTGCAGGCCTTGCTGAAAAAGCACGACATCCTGTTCATCGTCGATGAGGTGATCTGCGGCTTCGGGCGGACGGGCGAGATGTTCGGCTGCGATACCTTCAATCTCGAGCCCGACATCATGACCGTGGCCAAGGCCCTGTCGGCCTCTTACCTGCCGATTTCGGCCACCCTGGTCAGCCAGAAGCTCTATGACAAGGTCGTCGAGCGGACCAAGGAGCTGGGGGTGTTCGCTCATGGCGTGACGTATTCGGGCCACCCGGTGTGCGCCGCCGTCGCCCTGGAAACGCTGAAGATCTACGAAGAGCGGGATATCGTCGGCCACGTCCGCGCGGTGGCGCCCCACTTCCAGCATCGCCTGCGATCCCTCGCGAGCCATCCGCTGGTGGGCGAGGCGCGAGGCGTCGGATTGATCGGAGCCCTGGAGATCACGCAGGACAAGGCGTCCAAAACCCCCTTCGATGCCCGGAACAACATCGCGGCGCTCGTTCAGAACAAGGCCGTCGAGCGCGGCGTGCTGGTGCGCGGCATCCGCAATGCCGTGGCGATCAGCCCGCCGCTGATCATCACGAAGGAGCAGATCGACGAACTGTTCGACGGGATCGCCCATGGGCTCGACGAGGCCCTCGTCGTGGCGCGCCAGGCGGAGCTGGTCCAATGAGCGGGGGCGATCGGGGGAAGGCGCCGGCCGTGATCGAGCTGTTCATCGACGGCCATTGGAGGCCCGCGGGCGATGGATCCGTTCGCGATGTCGTGGACCCCGCCAGCGGGCGGGTCGCGGGGCGCGTGGCCCGGGCGACCCTGCGGGACCTGGACGATGCGCTGGCAAGCGCGCAGCGCGGCTTCGAGCAATGGAAACAGGTGGCGGCCAGGGATCGCGCGGATGTGCTGCGCCGCGCCGCCGTCCTGGTCCGGGAACGCGCGCCGGAGATCGCCGCCACGATCTCCCGTGAAATCGGCAAGCCTGTCGCCGAGGCGGAACAGGAAGTGCGCAACTGCGCCGACGCGTTCGACTGGTGCGCCGAGGAAGGGCGCCGCGCCTACGGCCGCATGATCCCCGCCCGGCAGCGGGATGTCACCCAGATCGTGCTGCGCGAGCCCATCGGTCCGGTGGCGGCGTTCAGTCCCTGGAATTTTCCGGCGTCGCAGGCCGCCAAGAAACTCGGCGCGGCGATCGCCGTGGGCTGCTCGATCATCCTCAAGGGGCCCGAAGAAGCGCCGGGCGGCAGCGCCGCGCTGGTTCAGGCCCTGAAGGACGCGGGTCTGCCCGCGGGGGTGGCGAATCTCGTGTTCGGCGATCCGCCGATGATCTCCGATCATCTGATTCCGTCTCCCGTGGTCCGCAAGGTCTCGTTCACGGGGTCCGTTCCCGTGGGCAAGGCGCTGGCCCAGCTGGCGGGCAGGCACATGAAGCCTTGCACCCTGGAACTTGGGGGCCATGCGCCGGTGCTGGTGTTCGACGATGCGGACCCGGGCGAGGTGGCGCGCTCGGTGGCCGCCGCCAAGTTTCGCAATGCGGGGCAGGTCTGCATTTCACCGACCCGGCTGTTCGTGCAGCGGGGCGTCTACGACCGTTTCGCCGCCGAGTTCGCGCGGGCCGCCGATGCGATCGTCGTGGGGCGGGGCGATCGGCCGGACGTGCGGATGGGGCCCCTGTCGAGCGGCCGCCGCGTCGACGCTGTGCAATCCCTGGTTGACGACGCCATCCAGAGGGGCGCGACGGTGCTGGCGGGCGGCGCCCGCATCGACGGGCCGGGGTTTTTCTTCCGGCCCACCGTGCTGGCCGATGTGCCCGCCGATGCGCGGATCTGGCATGAAGAGCCGTTCGGGCCGGTAGCGATCCTGGACGCGTTCGAGACGGTCGAAGAGGCGTTGGCAAAGGCGAACGACACGGCCTACGGCCTGGCTTCCTATGCCTTCACCCGGTCCGCGGACCGGATCGCCAGCGTGACGGCGGGCATGCAGGCCGGCATGCTGGCGATCAATCATTTTGCGCTGGGCGTGGCGGAAGCGCCTTTCGGCGGAATCAAGGATAGCGGGTATGGCCGCGAGGGAGGGGTCGAGGGACTGGAGGCTTATACGGTGACGAAGTTTGTGACACAGCGCGCGGTCGCCTAGATGCCGGCGCTCATTAAACACAGGAGAGAGACATGAATGTAATGCGTTGGAAGCAAGCGCTTGGCGCCGCCGTCGCGGCGGCCGTGCTCGGCGGCGCCGGTCCGGCACTGGCCGCCACCCCGGCCGACACCCTGGTCATGGCGCGCAAGATCGACGACATCAAGTCGCTGGATCCCGCCGAGGTGTTCGAATGGGGCAGCGGCGAGATCATCAACAACCTGTATGTGCGTCTCATGACCTATGATCCGCACGATTTCAGCAAGCTCGTGGGCGGCGCCGTGGCGTCCTGGCAGGTCTCCGACGACGGCCTCACCTATGAACTGAAGATCCGCAAAGGCCTGAAGTTCCAGTCCGGCCGCCCCCTGACGGCGCGGGATGCCGAATACTCCCTGCGGCGCGTCATCCACCTGGCCAAGACCCCGGTGTTCATCTTTCAGCAACTGGGCTGGAACAAGGACAACGTGGCCGAGATGGTGCGGGCGCTCGACGACGAAACGCTGGTGCTGAAAGTCGCGAAGCCGTATTCCCCGTCCCTGGTCATGAGCTGCCTGTCGGCGGGGGTGGCCTCGGTGGTGGACAGCGAGGAGGTCAGGAAGCACGAGCAGGACGGAGACTACGGCTACAACTGGCTCAAGACCCGTTCGGCCGGCGCGGGCGCCTATCGGCTGACGACCTGGAAACCCAAGGATGCCGTCGTGATGGAGTCCAATCCCGACTTCTACCTGGGTCCTCCGGCGCTCAAGCGCTTCATCGTGCGCCACATCCCCGAGCCCTCCGCCCAGCGGCTGTTGCTGCAGGCCGGCGACGTGGACATCGCCCGCGACCTGGGACCGGACCAGATCAAGGCGTCGCGCTCGAACCCGGATCTGCGCGTCGACGTGTTCAAGAAGGTGAACACCTATTACGTCGGTCTGAACACGAAAAACGAGATCCTGGCCAACCCCAAGGTCTGGGAAGCCTTTCGCTGGCTGATCGATTACGAGGGCATGGCCAACTCGTTCCTGGACGGCTATTTCGCCGTCCACCAGTCCTTCCTGACCGGCGACATGGGCCTGGAGGAGAAACCCTACCGTCTGGATGTGGAGAAGGCCAAGAAACTGCTGGCCGAGGCGGGCTATCCGAATGGCTTCTCGCTCGACTTCCTGGTGGCCAATCCGTCGCCGTTCCCGGATATCGCCCAGTCGATGCAGGCCACCTTCGCGCAGGCGGGCATCAAGCTCAATCTCGTGCTGCGCGATCAGGCCCAGGTGCTGGCGACCTACCGGTCGCGCGGCCACGAGATGGCCTTCGCCCGCTGGTCTCCGGACTACCTGGATCCGCATTCCACCGCCGAATTCTTCGTGCGCAATCCCGACAATTCGGACGCTTCGACCAACAAGTCGGCGGCCTGGCGCAATGCCTGGGACATTCCGGAGCTGTCGGCCATGACGGAAAAGGCCATGCTGGAACGGGATCCCGAGGTCCGCAAGCAGATCTACCGGGAAGAGCAGAAGGTCGTGCAGAAGGACTCGCCGATGATCATGATGTTCCAGCTGATCGAGAGCACGGTGTCCCGCAAGGACACCAGCGGCTTCACGCCCGGGCCCGGCTTCGATACGGCCGTGTTCTGGAACACGCGCAAGGTGAAGTAGCGTGATCGGGGAGCAGGTTGTGGAGTCTCCAGGAGAAAGGTGGATGCGCGTGACGAATTGGCTCAAATCGCAGTCTTTGCGAGCGGGAATCAGGACGCTGTGCGTGCAGACGTCCATGTTCGTCCTCACCATTTTCGGCCTGCTCCTCGTCACCTTCATGATCGGCCGGGTGGTCCCGGTCGATCCCGTGCTGGTGATCGTGGGCGACCGGGCGCCCGCCGAAGTCTATGCGCGCGTCTACGCCGAGCTCGGCCTGGACAAGCCCCTGTATCAGCAGTTTCTGATGTACCTGTACCAAGTGGCCCAGGGCGATTTCGGCACGTCGGTCCTGACTTCCCAGAACGTCGCCAAGGACATCGCGGCCTTTTTCCCCGCCACGATCGAACTGGCGGTCACGGGGACGCTCGTCGGCGTGCTGCTGGGCGTGCCCCTGGGCGTGTGGTCCGCGGTCAGGAAGAATTCCTTCCTGGACCAGTGCGTGCGGGTCGTCGCCCTGATCGGCTATTCGATCCCGATCTTCTGGCTGGGGCTGGTCGGGCTGCTCGTCTTCTACGCGAAACTGGACTGGGTGGCCGGCGTGGGCCGCATCGATGCGGCGTACGAATACATCATCGAGCGGGAAACCGGCTTTGTCCTCCTGGATGCGATGCTGCACGGCCAGTGGGACATCTTCCGGAATTTCCTGTCCCACCTGATACTGCCCGGCGCCTTGCTGGGCTACATGTCCATGGCATACATCATCCGCATGACGCGCTCCTTCATGCTGGAGCAGCTGGGACAGGAATATGTCGTGACGGCCCGGGTCAAGGGCCTGAGCGAGCGGCGCGTCGTCATGCATGCGTTTCGCAACGTGCTGGCGCAACTGATCACCGTCATCGCCTTGTCCTTCGCCTACCTGCTGGAAGGCGCCGTGCTGACCGAGACCGTGTTCGCCTGGCCGGGCCTGGGCCTGTACATCACCAACTCGCTGTTCGCGGCGGATATGAACGCCGTCCTGGCGGGAACGACCGTCATCGGCGCCAGCTTTGTCCTGCTCAATGCATTTTCCGATGCCCTGGGCACGGTCTTCGATCCAAGAACCCGGAGCGCGCGCACATGAAATCGTGGCTACTTGCGGATTCCCCTTCGTCTCGCCTCCAGGCCAACCTGGGGCAGCTCTATCTCCTGCTGCGCAGTTTCTTCCGCAGCCCTCTGGCGGTGATCGGGCTGTGCATCGTGTGCCTGCTGCTGCTGTGCGCCGCATTCGCGCCCTGGCTGGCGACCCAGGACCCTTACCAGCAGGCGCTGACGCAGCGGCTGCTGCCGCCCAGCGCGGATCACTGGTTCGGCACCGATCATCTGGGGCGCGACATCTGGAGCCGCGTGATCCACGGGTCGCGCACGACGCTGCTGATCATCGTGATGGTGGCCGCCATCGTGGGGCCGCTGGGGCTGGCCATCGGCATTGTGGCCGGCTATGCGGGCGGCTGGGTGGATCGCGTGCTGATGCGCATCACCGACATCTTCCTGGCGTTTCCCCGGCTGGTGCTGGCGCTGGCCTTCACCGCGGTCCTGCGGCCCAGCGTCGAGAGCGCCATCATCGCCATCGCCGTCACGTCCTGGCCGGCCTATGCGCGTCTGGCACGGGCGGAAACGCTGATGTACCGCAGCTCGGATTTCATCCAGGCCATCGAACTGCAGGGGGCCTCGCCTTTGCGGGTCCTGGTGGGGCATATCACCCCGTTGTGCCTGTCTTCGGTGATCGTGCGCCTGACGCTGGACATGGCGGGGGTGATCCTGATCGCGGCGGGACTCGGTTTTCTCGGGCTGGGGGCGCCTCCTCCGCAGGCGGAGTGGGGGGCCATGATCGCCGATGGACGCAATTATCTGCTCGACAGCTGGTGGGTGGCGACGATTCCCGGCCTGGCCATTTGCATCGTCAGTCTCGGGTTCAACATTCTGGGCGACGGCATGCGCGACGTGCTCGATCCCAAGTCGAGGTGACTCGCATGCACAAACCTTTGTTGTCTTTGCGCAATCTGAACGTCACGTTCGAAGGGCCCAGGGGGCCGGTGCATGCCATCCGGGACGTCAGCTGGTCGATGGGCGCGGAGAAAGTCGGCATCGTCGGCGAATCCGGCTCCGGCAAGACGATTTCCTCACGGGCCATTCTGGGGCTGCTGCCCGCATCGGCGCAGGTCGCCGCGGACCAGATGGAGTTCGACGGCGTCGATCTGCGGACGCTGACCGGCTCGCAGTGGCGCGAAGTGCGCGGGCGCCGCATTTCGATGGTCATGCAGGACCCGCGCTATTCGCTCAATCCCGTGATGACGGTGGGCGCGCAGATCATGGAAGCCTATCAGACGCATCATCGGGCCAGTCGGCAGGAAGCGCGGGCGCGCAGCTTCGAGATGCTGGAGGCCGTGCGCATCAAGGATCCGGAACGGGTGTTCGGCGCGTATCCGCACGAGATCAGCGGCGGCATGGGGCAGCGGGTCATGATTGCCATGATGCTCATCCCCGAACCCAGGCTGCTGATCGCGGACGAGCCGACCTCGGCCCTGGACGTGACTGTCCAGAACAAGATCCTGGAAGTCATCGACGACATGGTGTCGCGGCATCGCATGGGACTGATTTTCATCAGCCACGATCTCGATCTCGTGTCGACGTTCTGCGACCGCATTCTGATCATGTACCGCGGGCGCATCGTGGAAGAGTGCCGGGCCGATCGGCTGCACGCGGCGGAGCATCCGTATACCCGGGGGCTGCTTGCCTGCGCCCCCAGGCTGGGAGAGCGGCGGGAGCGCCTGGCGGTGCTCGACAGGCAGGAGGCATGGGAACGATGAACAATACCGATACGATGGTCGATGTGGCCAATCTGGATGTGCGCTACGGGGCGTTTCATGCCGTGCAGGACGTCTCGTTCCGGGTGGGGCGCGGCGAGAGCTTCGGCCTGGTCGGGGAATCGGGCTCCGGGAAATCGACGGTGCTCAGGGCGATGATGGGGCTGGCCCCCGGCGATGCGGCGCGGATGGAAATCGGCGGCGTCTCGATTGCGCATTCCCGGGACAAGGCCTTTTGCCGGCGGGTGCAGATGGTGTTCCAGGACCCTTATGGATCCATCCATCCCCGGCATCCCGTGGACCGCATTCTTGCCGAGCCCCTGGGCATACACAAGATCCCCGATGCGGAGAACCGCATCCTGCGGACGTTGAAGGATGTCGGGCTCGGGCCCGCCTTCCGCTTCCGCTTTCCCCATCAGCTGTCGGGCGGGCAGCGCCAGCGGGTGGCGATTGCGCGGGCCTTGATCACGGAACCCGAGGTGCTGCTGCTCGATGAGCCGACCTCGGCGCTGGACGTGTCGGTGCAGTCGGAGATCCTCAATCTGCTCGACGGTCTGCGCCGGGAGCGGGGCCTCAGCTATGTCATGGTGAGCCATAACCTGGCGGTCGTGGCGCACATGTGTTCACGGCTCGCCGTCATGAACCGGGGGCGGATCGTCGAGGAGATGACGCGGGAGGACCTGAACGCGGGGAAGGCGGGCGAACCGTACACGCGGGAACTGATCGCCGCCAGCAAGGGGTATCGGCCGGTGAAGGCGGCGGCCTGATGTCTGCGCCGCCGCGCGGCGCGGGATCGGCTCAGCCGCCCCTCAGGTCCTGTTCCACCGCGTGGCAGGCCGTCAGCCGGCCGCCCTGCATCTTCAGCTCCGGCATGACTTCGCGGCAGACCGGCATCACGCGAGGACAGCGGCTGCTGAACGGGCAGCCGGGCGGCGGATTCAGGGGGCTGGGCAGTTCGCCGGACACGCGGATGCGTTCGCCGTGGCCTTCGTGGTTCAGCCGGGGCGTGGCCGACAGCAGCGCCTGGGTGTAGGGGTGCAGCGGCCGGCCGAAGATCTGCGCCTTGTCGCCCTGTTCGACCACCCGGCCCAGGTACATCACCATGACCTCGTCGGCCAGGTGTTCCACCACGGACAGATCGTGGGAAATGAAGACGTAGGACAGGCCCAGGTCGCGCTGCAGATCCTTCATCAGGTTCAGCACCTGCGCCCGCACCGACACGTCCAGCGCCGACACGGCTTCGTCGGCCACCAGGACTTCCGGATCCAGCATCAGGCCGCGCGCGATGGCGATGCGCTGGCGCTGGCCGCCGGAAAACATGTGCGGGTAGCGGCTGTAGTGTTCCGGGCGCAGGCCCACGCGCTCCATCATGGATTGCCCGCGCGCCCGGCGCTGGGCGGCATCCAGCCCGGTATTGATCAGCAGCGGTTCTTCCAGGATGGCGCTGATGCGCTTGCGCGGATTCAGCGAGGCGTACGGGTTCTGGAAGATGATCTGGATCTTGCGGCGGCGCAGGCGGGTCAGGTCCGCGCTGGTGTGCGAGACGTCCTGGCCGCGATACAGCAACTGTCCGGCGGTGGGTGGCTCGATCATGGTCAGCACCCGGGCCAGCGTCGATTTGCCGCAGCCCGATTCGCCCACCACGGCCAGCGTCTTGCCCGCATGCAGTGAAAAGGACACGCCGTCCAGCGCCTTGACGGACCGTTTCGGCTTCAGGAAGCCGGAGTCGACGGGATAGTGGCGTTTCAGGTCGATGGCCTGCAGGACGACGTCGCCGTCGGGGGCGCTGCCGGCCGTGTCTGCGGTCGACGAAGGTTTGGTGTTCATGCGGAAATCTCGGCGGGCTGGCCGGTCGGCAAGCCCTGGTCGTCCAGTGGAGTGTGGCATTTCACCTGACGGCCTTCCGGCCCCGTCAGCGTGGGTTCCACGGCGCGGCAATGCTCGGTGGCGTAAGGGCAGCGCGGGCTGAGCAGGCAGCCCCGCGGGCGATCGTAGCGCCCCGGCACCACGCCGGGCAGCGACACCAGCCGGTCCGCGTCCTTGGAAAATTCCGGCAGGGCCCGCAGCAGCGCCTGGGTGTAGGGGTGGCGCGGCCGCTTGAAGATGTCGGCGGCCGGGCCGGATTCCACGATCTGCCCGGCGTACATCACCAGGATGCGGTCGGCCGCCTGGGCGACCAGCGCCAGGTCGTGGGTGATCAGCACCAGGCCCAGGCCCTGCTGGCGCTGCAGCGACAGCAGCAGGTCCATGATCTGCGCCTGGATGGTGACGTCCAGCGCCGTGGTGGGCTCGTCGGCGATCAGCAGGCGGGGATTGCAGGCGATGGCCATAGCGATCATCACCCGCTGGCTCATGCCGCCCGACAACTGGTGCGGATAGGCTTTCAGGCGCGAAGCCGGGTCGGGGATGCCGACCTGTTCCAGCAGTTCCAGCACGCGGGCCCGCAGCGCGCGACGCGACCCGCCCTGGTGCACGCGCAGAGCCTCGGAGATCTGGTATTCCACCGTATAACAGGGGTTCAGGCTGGTCATGGGATCCTGAAAGATCATGGATACCTTGGACCCGACGATGGCGCGGCGTTTCTTGTCCGGCAGGGACAGCAGATCCTGGCCCTCGAAGCGCAGGGCGTCGGCCTGCACGCGGCCGGGGAAATCGATCAGGCCCATCAGCGCCAGGGAACTGACCGATTTGCCCGATCCCGATTCGCCCACCAGGCCGACGACTTCGCCGGCGTCGACGTGATAGCTGATGCGGTCGACGGCCTTGAAAGGCGCTGATTCATCGCCGAAATGCACGGACAGATTGCGAACTTCCAGCATGATCCGCCCCCTCAGACTTTCAGGCGCGGGTCCAGCGCGTCGCGCAGCCCGTCACCCATCAGATTGAACGCCAGCACCGCCAGCAGAATGGCCAGGCCGGGGAAGGTCACGACCCACCAGGCGCTCTGGGCGAACTGCAGCACGTTGGCCAGCATGGTGCCCCATTCCGGGGTCGGCGGCTGGGCGCCCATGCCCAGGAAACCCAGGGCGGCCATGTCCAGGATGGCGTTGGAAAAACCCAGCGAGGCCTGCACGATCAGCGGCGCCACGCAGTTGGGCAGGATGTTGATGAACATCTGCCGCCAGGCGCCCGCGCCCACCACGCGCGAGGCGATCACGTAGTCGCGGGTCATCTCGCGCAGCACGGCCGCGCGGCTCAGGCGCACGTAGTGCGGCAGGGCCACGAAGCTGAGCGCCAGGGACGCGTTGACGATGGACGGCCCGAAGATCGCCACCAGCACCAGGGCCAGCAGCAGGCTGGGCAGCGCCAGCATGATGTCCACCAGGCGCATGATGGTGATGTCCACCACGCCGCCCGTGTAGCCCGCCAGCACGCCGAAGAAGATCCCCAGCACCAGCGACACGCTGACGACCAGGAAGCCCACCAGCAGCGACAGCCGCGCGCCGTAGATCAGGCGCGACAGGATGTCGCGGCCCACGTCGTCGGTGCCCAGGATGAACCGCCAGCTGCCGTCCGCGTGCCAGACGGGGGGCTGCAGCAGGTGTTCGCGGAACTGCGCCGCCGGATCGTGCGGCGAGATCAGGTTGGCCGCGATGGCGATGAACAGCATCAGCAGGATGTAGCACAGCCCGATCAGCGCGCCGCGATTGCGGGAAAAGTCCTGCCAGAAGGCTTTGAGCGGCCCCGGAGGCGCCGGCATGGCGGTCGTCGTCAGTTCAGTCATTTGCGCCCCCGCTGCTGGCGGATGCGCGGGTCGGCCAGGCCGTACAGGATGTCCACGCACATGTTCACCAGGATGATCAGGGTGGCCACGATCAGCACGCCGCCCTGCACGACCGGATAGTCGCGCTGTTCGAGCCCGTGGATCAGCCAGCGGCCGACCCCCGGCCAGGAAAAGATGGTTTCGGTCAGGATGGCCCCGACCATCAGCACGCCGACCTGCAGGCCGATGACGGTGATGACCGGCAGCAGGGCATTGCGCAGGGCATGCACGATCACCACGCGCAGCCGCGACAGCCCTTTGGCCCGCGCGGTGCGGATGTAGTCTTCGTTCAGCACTTCCAGCATGGACGAGCGCGTCATGCGCACGATCACCGCCAGGGGGATGGTGCCCAGCACGAAGGCCGGCAGCAGGATATGGTGCAGGGCGTCCCAGAAGTCGCCGGCCTCGCCGAACAGCAGGGTGTCGATCAGCATGAATCCGGTCAGCGGGTCGCTGGGATCCAGGAACAGCGAAGCGCTGACGCGCCCCGACACCGGCATCAGGTCCCACTGGACCGACACCAGCATGATCAGCATCAGGCCCCACCAGAACACCGGCATGGAATAGCCGGTCAAGGCGGCCGTGATCGATACGTGATCGAACCAGGACCCGCGCTTGACGGCGGCCAGCACGCCCACCGGGATGCCGATCACCAGGGCGATGAACATGGCGATGACGCTCAGTTCCAGGGTCGCCTGGAAGCGCGGCACGAATTCCGACCAGATGGCTTCGCGGGTCGTCAGGGAAGTGCCCAGGTCGCCGTGCAGCACGTTCCAGATGTAGTGGAAATACTGCGTCGCCAGGGGCTGGTCCAGGCCCAGCTGCGTCATCATGGCGGCGTGCTGTTCGGGGGACAGGCCCCGTTCGCCCGCCATGATCAGCACGGGGTCGCCGGGGATCAGGTGGATGAAGGCGAACGTCAGCAGGGTGATGCCGATGAACGTCGGAATCGCCAGCCCGACGCGTTTGAGTATGAAAGAAAGCATGGTGCAGAAAAGCCCGCTAGTGTCCCGCCGGTCGCCACGGCCTTGTCGGGCCGGTCCGGGCGCCGGAATACGGCGGCGTCCGCGCGAGGGGCGGGGAGTTGGTTCGCCCGTCCCCGGCGCGGAATGCCGGAGACGGGCCGGGGCTTACTTGCCGAGGCTGACGTGGTCGAAGATGTGCCGGCCCACGGGGGACACGGTATAACCCTTCACGTTCTTGCGCAACGGTTCGAACACGGTGGAGTGGGCGATCATGACGGCGGGCGCCTGTTCGTGCATGACGACCTGGGCCTGCTTGTACAGTTCGACCCGCTTGGCGTGGTCGGACGTGGTGCGCGCCGGCTGGATCAGTTCTTCGAAGGGCTTGTAGCACCAGCGGGAATAGTTCGAGCCTTTCTGCACGGCGGCGCAGCTGAACAGCGTGGCCAGGAAGTTGTCCGGGTCGCCGTTGTCGCCGGTCCAGCCGATCAGCATGGTCTGGTGTTCGCCGTTCTTGGTGCGCTTCAGGTATTCGCCCCATTCGTAGGACACGATCTTCGCCTTGACGCCGATCTTCGCCCAGTCGGACTGGATCATTTCGGCCATGCGCCGGGCGTTCGGATTGTAGGGGCGCTGCACGGGCATGGCCCACAGGTCGGTTTCAAAGCCGTCGGGGTAGCCGGCTTCGGCCAGCAGGGCCTTGGCCTTGGCCACGTCGTGCGGCCAGTCCTGCACGCTGTCGTTGTAGCTCCACATGGTGGGCGGCAGCAGGTTCTTCGCCGGCTGGCCGGCGCCCTGGAAGACCGCCTTGATGATGGCGGGCTTGTCGATGGCCATGGACAGGGCCTGGCGCACCTTCACGTCGGTGAAGGGTTTCTTTTCGGTGTTGAACGACAGGTAGCCCACGTTCAGGCCGGCCTGTTCCAGCAGCTGGATGTCCTTGTTCTTGCGCATGGATTCCAGGTCCGCCGGGTTGGGGTAGGGCATGGACTGGCATTCATCTTTTTGCAGCTTGGCGTAGCGCACGGAGGCGTCCGGCGTGATGGAGTACACCAGGCGGTCGACCTTGGGCTTGTCGCCCCAGTACGCGGTGTTGGCCTTGTACAGGATGCGGGCGTCTTTCTGGTAGGTGACGAATTCGAACGGCCCCGTGCCGATGGGATCGGTGTCGACCTTGGTCGGGGTCTTGGCCTTCATCATGGCGTCGGCGTATTCAGCCGACTGGATGGATGCGAAATCCATGCCCAGGTTGGCGATGAAGGGGGCTTCGGGGCGCGTCAGCACGAAGCGCACCGTGTTGTCGTCCACCTTTTCGATCTTGTCGATCAGGGTGTCCATGCCCATGCCGGCGAAGTATTGGTACGAGCCGTTGGAGACCTTGTGGTACGGATGGTTGGCGTCCTTCTGGCGCAGGAAGGAAAACAGCACGTCGTCCGCGTTGAAGTCGCGGGTGGGCTTGAACAGCTTGTTGGAGTGGAACTTCACGCCCTTGCGCAGGTGAAAGGTGTAGGTCTTGCCGTCTTCGCTGACGTCCCAGGACTGCGCCAGGCCCGGAATGACTTCGGTGGTGCCGGCCTTGAACTCGACCAGGCGGTCGAAGATCGGGTGCGTGGCGTCGTTGGTCGTGCCCGACGTGAAGAAGGCCGCGTTGAGGCCTTCGGGAGAGCCTTCGGAACAGTAGACGTAGGTGGAGGCGGCCTGTGCGGAGCCGACCGCCAGGGCCATGGAAATCAGGGACAGACCCAGTGTGCGTTTGGAGATCATCTTTTCACCTCGCATGAATGCGTGAATCTGCGAGAACATAGCATGAAACGCTGTTTGAACCGTAGTGTCCGGGCATCAAGGATTACCCGTATCCGCAACTGCGCAACTTTCTTGAAAGCGGCGCGGCTGCTGGCCGCCGGCCGTTCCGCAGGCCCTGGCGCGCGCATCGGCAACGCGGCGCGCAAGGCCGCCGCCGCGGCCGCAGGGGACGTCTTGTCGGGGTATTCCCGGCTGGGCGATAATGTCCATTTGACCCGATCCGATGGCGCGCCGGGGCGGCAAATCCCCGATAATGGCAGCCACTTCGTACTATCACAGGATTCCCACCATGGCCTCAGTCAACAAAGTCATTCTCGTCGGCAACCTGGGGCGCGACCCGGAGGTCCGCTACAGTCCCGACGGCGCCGCCATCTGCAACGTGTCCATCGCCACCACCAGCCAGTGGAAGGACAAAGCCAGCGGCGAACGCCGCGAGGAAACCGAATGGCACCGCGTGGTGTTCTACAACCGCCTGGCCGAGATCGCCGGCGAATACCTGCGCAAGGGCCGGTCCGTCTACGTGGAAGGCCGCCTGAAGACCCGCAAATGGCAGGACAAGGAAACCGGCGCCGACCGCTACAGCACTGAAATCGTCGCCGACCAGATGCAGATGCTGGGCGGCCGCGAAGGCGGCGAATCGTCCGGCGGCGATGCCGGCGGCTTTTCGCAGGCCCCCGCCCCCCGCCGCGCTCCGCAGCAACAGCGTCCCGCGGCCCCCGCCGCGGCTCCGGCCAGCAATCTGGGGGATATGGACGACGATATCCCGTTCTAAAGAACGGCCTTATCCCGCATCGCCAACCCCCTGCCATCGTTCGGGCTCGACCTTCCGCTTTTCCCCGAAACGCATGACTGCCGAGAGCAGCGCATCGATATCCTGTTCCTGGCTGCGGTGGTTGACGATCGCCACCCGGATGGCGAGATGCCCGTGGATCGTCGTTGAAGACGGCGCCGCCAGGCCGGATTCCTGTATGTCCGCGACGATTTCCTGGTTGATGCGGTCGGCGTCCGGGGTCCGGTAGCGGAAGCACACGATGTTCAATGACACCGGGGCCATCAGTTCCAGTTCCGGACGCTCCCGGATTCTGTCCGCCAGGTAAGACGCAAGGCGGCATGTCTTGGAGATGACCTGCCCGAGTTTCTCGGTGCCGTATACCTTCAGGGTGAACCAGGCCTTGAGCGCCCTGAAGCCGCGCGATAGATCCGGACCCAGATCGCAGGGCCAGGGCGACCCCGCCGCCAGGCCGCGCGTCTCGCGCCTCAGATAGGTCGCCGGGGATGCGAAGCTGCGCTGGTGCTGTTCACCGTCGCGTACGAGCACGAAACCCGCATCGTAGGGCACTTGGCCCCATTTGTGAAAGTCGAAGGCGATGGAATCCGCCTGCTCGATGCCCTTGAGCCGCGGGGCCAGATCCGGCGCCAGCATCGCCAGCGCGCCGTATGCGCCGTCCACGTGGAACCACAATCGGTTTTCCTGGGCGATGGCTGCGATAGCGGCCAGATCGTCCACTGCGCCCACGTTGACCGAGCCTGCCGTGCCGGCAACGAAAAAGGGCGTCAGGCCGTCGTCGCGGTCCTTCCGGATGGCGGCCTGCAAGGCTTGGGTATCCATTTCGAAGCGCGCATTCATGGGAATGACCCGCAGCGCATCCGATCCCAGACCTGACATTTCCATGGCTTGCGCGATGCAGCCGTGGGCGCCGGCGGACGTGTACGCGGTCAGGCGCGTGCGCGCGCCCGTCAGTCCGGCCTTGCGGCTTTCCACCCCGAGCGTCTTGGTGCGGGCGATCAGGACGCTGATGAAATTGGCCATGGAGGTCCCGGTGACGAAAATCCCGCTGGCCGTTGCCGGGAATCCGAAAAACTGCCGTACCCAGTCGACAACCTGGCGCTCGACTTGGACGGGTATCTGATTGCGGCCGCCGACATTGGCATTGAGTCCCGCGGCCAGCATTTCGGCCAGCATCCCCACCGCCGTGCCGCCCCCGTGAACCCAGCCGAAGAACCCCGGATGGGCATTGCCGACCGCGTACGGCAGGATTTCATTCATGAACGTATCGTGGGCTTGTGCGATGCTGCCAGCCCCGCTGGGCAGCGGTTCGCGGAATGCCTGATTCGCGTGGTCAGGCGCCGGCTGCCAGACGGGGCGCTCCCGGATGCCGGCTAAATAATCCACCATGTCGTCCAGCATGTGATGCCCTTGGGTTCTGAGCGCATCCCAGTCTTCAGGGTCCAGAGTATCCGAGTGTGTGTGCATCGTGACCATCCTGAGCAGGATCAGTGAAAGAAGTCGTGAGCATTGGAGGCCTCTGGAAATCCGAGGCCGGAACTTTCCATGCCTTATTGCACCGCTTCCGCGATGGATGGGTCAACGAACTGGCTGTAATCTTTCAATACCGCATTGATGCGACGGTTCGCCTTCAGGAATTCGGCCGTCTTTTTGAGTGCGTCGGCGGAGTTCTTGCGGATCCATGGCGTCTGTTCGGAAGCGGTAAGGAATTCAAAACCGCTCAGGCTTTCGGTCACCTGGGAAGGCGAGGCGCCGACCCGCTTCGCGATCGCCTTGATGGGTGCGGAATCCGCGGTCCATTTCGCCTTGTTGTCCAAATACTCCTGATTGGCGGCATTCATGGCTTTTGCGAAGGCCGCCAGTTCTTTCTTGTGGGACGCGAGGAATTTCTCGTTCGCAACCCAGGCGTTGAAGGTGGGGAACCCCCATTTCGCCACCTCGCCCGCAGAGACCAGGCGTTTGCCCGTTTTCAGGATTTCGCTTTGGACGGGGTTCCACACGAAGGCCGCATCGATATTCTTTTGCGTCCAGGCCGCGTTGATCTGCTGTGGCGGCATGCCTAGAATGTGGACGTCTTTCTCACTGATGCCCCAGTGCTTCAGCGCCCCCGTCAGCGAAAGCTGCGCGGTGGAGCCAATCGGCACGCCGATGGTTTTTCCTTTCAGATCGGCGGGTTGGGCGATGCCGGAACCATTGCGCACGATCAGTGATTCTGAACTGCCGATCAGAAAGGATATCAAGAACATCTTTATGTCCAGGCCCTGGCTGACCGCGATCGTCAGCGGGGCGGATCCCAGCTCCGAGATCTGCACGTCTCCCGACGCCATGGCGGAAATCACATCTGCGCCGGATTCGAATTTGCGCCATTCTATATCCCACCCGGTTGCCTTGGAAAACTTGCCCTGGTCGATGGCGGCCTGATAGGGCGTGGGGTCGCCGAATGTCCCTATGATGAGTTTCTCGGCATTCGCGTTGGTGAAGATGATCATTGAAAATGCGATGGCGGCGGCCTTGATCATGATGTTTTTCATGGTCTGTCTCCTGAGATATGCAGTGCGATGCCGTGTCTCACTGCGTTATTGATCCGTGATGGCTTCAATGGCCTGACGAATGATTCGTCCGATCAGTCGGCAATCCTCCAGGGTGAACGTCAGGGGGATGCGCAAATCAAACAGCTCGTGCAGCACCTGATCGGTTTGTGGCAGGGTCTGGGCATCCAGATATTTCCAGCTGAAATGGGTGCTGGTGTAGCCTTGTGGTTCCGGGGCGCCAAACCACTTCAATTCGACGCCTTGGTTCTTGCATCTGGCGACGAATGCGCTGGCTTGCTGATCGCGGATGCCCCGGATCAGAAACTGCAGTGAACTGCCTACGAAACGTTCCTTGGCGGGCCGGGCGGGCAAGTACAGGCCGGAAGCGCTTTCCAACTCCGCGGCCAGCGCTTGATAACGGGCATTCCAGCGTTGCACGCGTTCATCCAGTTCCGCCAGTTGCGGGATCAGGATGGCTGCCCGCAGGTCGTCCATGCGGCCTGAGCAATTGGGGGTTGTGAAGCGGAGATCGGCGTATGTCTGCGCCGCGGGCCCCTTGGTGTGGCGCTCGTAAAGCATGTACGAGCCCGAGAGCAGGATCGCTTTGGCCATCAGGGCCGGTTCGTTGCTGACCAGGAGGCCGCCTTCGCCCGAATTGATGTGCTTGTAGGTCTGCGTGCTGAAGCATGCCGCAATGCCGAAGGTGCCGCTGGGCTTGCCGTCCCACGATGCCCCCATCGTGTGGGCGCAATCTTCGATGAGCGATGCGCCATGGCGGGCCAGTACTGCGCACAGCGCATCCATGTCGATCAAGTGGCCCCGCATGTGCGAGATCAATACCAGCCGCGCGGATGTCGCCAGCAGCTTCCGTTCCAGGTCCGCCAAGTCCATCACGAGGTTCTCCGTGGTCTCGACGAGAATGGCTTGACCTCCCGAGGTCGCGATGGCGCCGGGGACCGGGGACAGGGTAAATGCATTGGTCAGTACCGGCTCGCCCTGTCGCACGCCGAACGCCCGCAATGCGGTCGATAATGCGTATCCGCCGGATGCGCATGCCAGGCAATACTTCGTTCCCAGGTAATTGGCGAATGCCTCTTCCAGCATCGCCGTTTCCGAGGGTTCTTCCGCGATCGTGTTGTAGCGATGCAGTCGGCCGCTGAGCATGACTTCCACCGCGCGACTGATTCCGCTTGCGGGAATCGGTTCCTGCTGAGTGAACGATTTCTGGAAAATGTCCATGATGTCCGCGTGCCTTTTCTGGTTCGGGATTCAGGAATAACGCTTTTGTTCGTACACCTCGAAATCCCATTGCGTATCCGGATAATATTTGCGCAGTCGCCAGTCGCAAGCGCGCGCATGGCCTTCCATGCCTTCCGCGCGGGAAATGCGCGATGCCACGGCGCCGAAGGTCTTGTTTGCTTCGGGCAATATCTCTTGATAGGTCTGGGTCTTCAGGAATTTTTGTACGTTCAGGCCGCCGCTGTAGCGGCTGGCGCGCCGGGTCGGCAGAATGTGATTCGTTCCCGCGCATTTGTCGCCATAGCTGACGGTGCTGCCTTCTCCGATGAACAGGGACCCGTAGTTGCGCAGGTTCTTCAACCACCAGGAAGAGTCGCTTGCAATGATCTGCAGGTGTTCGGGGGCATATTCATCGCTGATCGTCACGACCTCTTCCGGCGAGTCGCACAACACGATGACGCCGTAATCGCGCCAGGCCGCATTGACGACGTCCGCATTGGGCATGTCCGCGGCCACCTGGGGCAAGAGGCGATCCACTGCGTTTGCCAGCGATTCGTCGGTGGTAAATAGCCAGACCGGGGAGTTCATGCCGTGCTCCGCCTGCGACACCAGGTCGATCACCACAGTCATGGGGTCTGCCGTTTGGTCCGCGATGATCGCCGATTCGGTCGGGCCGGCAAATACGTCGATGCCCACTGTGCCGAACAGAATGCGTTTGGCTTCCGCGACGTACGCATTGCCGGGGCCGACGATGATGTCCGCCTCCGGGCACCCGAATAAACCGTATGCCATGGTCGCGATGGCTTGCACGCCTCCCATTTCCAGGATGACATCGGCGCCCGAAAGATCCATGGCGTATGCGGTCGCGGCATTCATGCTGGTTCCTCGCGGGGGGGAACACGCAATGATGTTCTCCACGCCTGCCGTCTTCGCCGTGGCGACGCTCATGACGGCCGATGCCATATGCGCATAGCGCCCTCCGGGCACGTAACATCCCGCCGTGGCCATGGGAATGACTCGTTGGCCCAGCCGCACGCCGGCTTCGGTTTCGATCTCGAATTCCGTCAGGCTGTCGCGCTGCGCGACTGCGAATCGGGTGACTTGCCGGTGTGCGAACTGGATGTCCTGGCGCAGGGATTCAGGCACCTGTTGAATCAGGGATGCGCGTTTTTCTTTTGAAAGCAGGAATTCCCCATCCCACCCGTCCAAGGTTCTGGCATATTCAATGACGGCTTTTTCCTTGCGCCTTTCTATATCCAGAAGCATTATTTCGACGCGATCCCGGATGGATTTTTCTTGAGATTCCGTAGTCTGGCTGGCGGCGGCCGACTTGATGTAGCGCATGATAAGTTTCCCAATGCCTGTTTTTTGAATATCTGAATGTCGGGAATCGCGGGCTGAAGAAATTCACCGGCAAGAAAATGGTACGTGTCTGTGGTTTGTCTTGGTCATACCAGATATGATCTATTCATAAGACCAGATACGATCGCTGATGTTTTCTGTGGCAGGAGCGTTATGGGAACGACGGTTCGTCGCGGGTATGCCATGTGGGCGCGTCTGTTTCGCAGTGTCCAGGCGCAATCCCCCACCTTGCAGGGACAATTGCGCGACATGTTCATGCATGCTGTGCTCGAAGGGTTCATCCTGCCGGGCGAGGCCTTGCCGTCCAGTCGCGTGCTGGCCCGTTCGCTGGGGCTTTCTCGTACGACAGTCATGCTGACCTTGCAGTCTTTGGTGGATAAGGGCGTGATCGTGGGCAAGCCCCGCAGCGGCTACTACGTCGTGAAGGATCTGTTGTCCGCGCGCCTGGAGGCAGCTTGTCGAACCGGTCAGCAGTCAGCGACAACTGGCGGGATGTGGGATGGCCGGCTGACGATGACGCCATCGCGGCAGCGCAACATAGAGAAGCCGCTTGACTGGCAGCAGTTGCCCTATCCCTTCGTCTATGGCCAATTCGATGGCAGCCTGTTTCCGGTGGCCGATTGGCGGGAATGCGCCCTGGAGGTTCTGCAACCGCGCGTGCTGCGACGGTGGGCGCCTGACCACATCGATCACGACGAAAGCTCTTTGGTCGAGCAGATCCAGCGGCGCCTGCTGCCCTCGCGCGGCATCTGGGTGGACAGGGACCAGATCCTCGTGACCAGCGGCACCCAGCAGGCGATCTTCATGCTGGGGACCTTGTTGATGGGGCCGGACACGCGGATTGGAGTGGAAAATCCGGGTTACCCGGATGCGCGCAACTGTTTCTTGTTGCGGTCCAGGCATATCAGGCCGCTCAGTGTCGATGAAGAAGGCTTGATTCCCGGTCCGGACCTGGCGCAGTGCGATTACGTCTTCGTCACGCCCAGCCACCAGTGTCCGACCACAGTCACGCTGTCGCTGAACCGACGGCAGGCGCTTTTGCAATCCGCGCAGCGACATGATTTCATCATTCTGGAAGATGATCATGAAAGCGAGCTGAACTTTTCAGGCAAGCCGACTCCCGCCCTGAAAAGCCTGGATGCGGCGCAGCGCGTCATTTACATGGGCAGCTTGTCCAAGACGCTGGCTCACGGCCTGCGGCTGGGTTTTGTGGTGGCATCGGCGGACTTGATTCGGGAATTGCGGGCGCTGCGCAGGTTGATCATGCGGCATGTTCCCACCAATAACCAGTGTGCCGCCGCCAGCTTCATTGCGCATGGCCACCACGAGGCTTACATCCATCGCTTGAATTCTGTCTATCGGTCCCGGGCTGCGGCGCTGCGAACGGCCTTGGCCGCGCATGCTCCCCAGCTGGCCCAGAGGCCGAGCCACGGGGGGTCGGCGCTCTGGGTGGAAGGCCCCGAAGGGCTGGATACTCGCGCACTCTCCCGCCGTCTCTATGCCAGAGGGGTGGTCGTCGAGCCCGGCGATGTGTTTTTTTGGGGCGCTGATCCGCCGGTCCGGTATTTGCGGCTGGGGTATTCCTCGATTCCTGAAACCAGGATTGAAAGCGGGGTGCGTATCCTGGCCGAGGAGCTATCCCAGGAACAGCCCAAGACCGGGCTGACGCATGCTCTTCCGCCGCAGGAGCTTTCTGCCGGCCCCTGACGGCGGCGGCGTTCGCGCGTGCTCGTTTTACTGTATATTTGTACAGTATCAAGATCGCTTGCCCGCCATGTCCGCCCGCCCTGTACGCCCCGAAATCATCCACCCGTCCTTGTGGCGGGCTTCGCAGCTGGCGCGGGGCGGGGCGGCGTGCGTCGATACCGGGCATGCGGCGCTGTCGGCGGAATTGCCGGGCGGGGGATGGCCTGTGGGCAGCCTGACCGAACTGTTGCTGCCTCAGCCGGGTATCGGCGAATTGCGGCTGCTGTTGCCGGTGCTGCGGCGCTTGGTTCCCTCGCCGTCCTCCGGTCAGCCGGCGGTCGCTCGCCGATCCGTGCTGTTGATCCAGCCGCCGCATGTGCTGCAGCCTTTGGCGCTGAACGGGTGGGGGGTGGATCCGGGCGGGGTCGTCCTGTTGCGGGCGGCGCGCCAGGCCGACGCCTTCTGGGCCGCCGAACAGGCGCTGCAGGCGGGCACCTGCCGGCTGGTGCTGCTCTGGGCGGGCGTCGGTTTGCCTGGGGCCGCCCAGGGGCGGGAGCGTTTGCCGGGCGAAGGCGCCGGCGCCCGGCAGGGGGGCGTCCGGCCGGGCGCCGGGGCCGCCATTCGCCCCGGGGCCTTGCGGCGCCTGAACCTGGCCGCCCAGGCCGGCTCCGCCCTGTTTTTCATGTTCCGGCCGTCCTGTGACGCGGACCAGCCTTCGCTCGCGCCGTTGCGCCTGGCCCTGGCGCCCGCGTGCGGCGGCGTGCGGGTGGCTTTCATCAAACGTCGGGGGCCACGGCGCGATGAGCTCCTGTTCGTGCCCCTGGCGCCTTCTCCTGTTTTGCTCGACCATCATGTCCGTCTGGATCGGCGTGTCTCCGCCTTCGACCCTGTTGCAGCCCGTCGCCTGCGCACTGCTGCGATTCACGCCTGACCTGGCGCTGGCGCCGGAATCCATCGTTCTGATGGATGTCACGGCCAGCCTGCGCCTGTTCGGGGGGATTCGCCGGTTGCGGGCGCAGGTGCGCCAGGTCCTGGCGGCGTTCGATGCCGCGCCGGCGAGATGCGGTGCGCCGGCCGTGGCGGCGGATGGCCGCCCGGCCGCACCCCTTGCCGCGCCGGCGTCCGCAGGGGCGGGGGCCGCCGAATCCGCCATCGTGTCGGTGGCGGCGTCCGGGCCGGCGGCCTGGATGCTGGCGCGCAGCGGGCGAGGGGGCAGCGCCCTGACGCGGCGGTCCTGGCGGCGGGCCCTGGCCCAGGTTCCCCTGGCCGTGGCGCCGCCGGCGAGGCCCTTTGCCGACTGGTTTCGCGATCTGGGCTGCGAGACCCTGGCCGACCTGCGGCGGCTGCCGCGCGTCGGCCTGAAGAAGCGCTGCGGGCCGGCCGTGCTGGACTGGCTGGACCAGCTGGCGCTCGGACATGGCGATTCGGCGACCGGCTTCATGCCTTATCGCCGGCTGGAACTGCCGCCGGAATTCGATGCCGCGTTCGAGCTGCCCGATCACATCGAACACGCGCCCGCCCTGCAATGGGCGGCGCAGCGCCTGATCCTGCAGCTGTGCGGTTGGCTGGCGGGCCGCCGGCAGGATGTCACGGCGTTCACGGTGATGCTGGCGCACGAGCGCCGCCAGCATCGGACGCCGTCCGCCGGCCGCCTGCTCGCGGACGGGCCGACAGCCTTGCCGATCACCCTGGGCGCGCCTTCGCACGACCCCGTGATCCTGATCCGCCTGGTGCAGGAACATCTTGCCCGCCTGATCCTGCCGGCTTCCGTGATTTCCGTGCGCCTGAAGGCCACCCGGTTCCAGGCCGCGCGGGGCCCCAGCCTGGATCTGTTCCCGGAACCCGGCGGGACGCCGCAGGACCATGCCCAGCTGCTGGCCTTGCTGAGCGCCCGCCTGGGGGCGGAGAACCTGCTGGCGCCGGCGCCCGTGGCCGATCATCGGCCCGAGCGGGCGGCGCGCTGGGCGCCTTTGGATCAGGCCGCATCGGGCCGTCCGGCGGCGGCGCGGGGCGGCTTCCCCGACGCCCCGCTGCCGCGCCCGGCCTGGCTGCTGGACGCCCCCATTCCCCTGGCCATGCAGGGGCCTCGCCCGTTCTACGGCACGCCGCTGCGCCTGGTCTCGCCCGCCGAGCGGCTGGATTGCGGCTGGCAGGATGGCGGCCCCGTGACGCGCGACTATTTCGTTGCCGAAGACGAGTCGGGCGTCTGCTACTGGATCTTCCGGACGCAGGACGCCGATGCCCCGGGCTGGTTCCTGCACGGGCTGTTTGGCTGATCGGTCATGGCGATCCTGCCCGACTACGCGGAGCTGCAATGCGCCAGCAATTTCTCCTTTCTGGAGGGCGCGTCCACGGCGGAGGACCTGGTCGGCCGCGCCGCGCGGCTGGGCTATTCGGCCCTGGCGATCACCGACGAGTGTTCGCTGGCCGGCGTCGTGCGGGCGCACGTGGCGGCCAAGCAGTCCGGCCTGCCGCTGATCGTCGGCGCCACGTTCCGGCTGGCGGACCCGGATGCGCTGACGATCACCGCGCTGGCCCGGGACCGGGACGGCTACGGCAACCTGTGCGAACTGATTTCCCTGGCCCGCATGCGCAGCCCCAAGGGCGAATACTGCCTGACGCGCCGGGATCTGGCTTTGCCGGACCCCCTGTCGCCCGGCCATCTGAGCGGTCTGCCCGGCTGCTGGATCATCCTGTCGCCCGAATATCCCGCCGACGAGACCGTTCTGGACGAGCAGATCCGCTGGGCCAAGGCCGCGTTCGGCGCACGGCTGCGGGTCGCGCTGACCCTGCATGCCCAGGCGCTGGACGACATCCATCGCGGGCGGGTCATGCGCGCGGCGGCCAGCCACGGCGTGCCGCTGGCGGCCACCGGATGGCCGGTGATGCATGCGCGCTCCTGCAAGCCCCTGCAGGACGTGATGACCGCCATCCGCCTGGGCAAGACCGTGCATGAATGCGGCTACGCCCTGCAGCCCAATGCCGAGCGCCATTTGCGCAGCCGCCTGCGTCTGGCCCGCCTGTATCCGGCCGAGGCGATGGCCGAAACGGTGCGCATGGCGCGGGACTGCCATTTTTCCCTGGACCAGCTGCGCTACGAATATCCCGAGGAACTTGTGCCCGCCGGCGTCAGCCCCGCCACTTGGCTGCGCCAGGAAACCCTGAAGGGCGCCCGGCGCCGGTTTCCCCAGGGCGTCCCGCCGTCAGTGCGGGAGCAGATCGAACGCGAGCTGCAGTTGATCGCGGACCTGCGCTACGAGGCCTATTTCCTGACGGTCTACGACGTCGTCCAGTATGCGCGATCCCGCGACATCCTGTGCCAGGGGCGGGGGTCGGCCGCCAACTCGACCGTCTGCTACTGCCTGGGCATCACCGAGGTCGATCCGGCTCGCTCCAGCCTGCTGTTCGAACGCTTCATCAGCCGGGAGCGCAACGAGCCGCCCGACATCGACGTGGATTTCGAGCACCAGCGCCGTGAAGAAGTCATGCAGTATCTCTACCGGAAGTACGGGCGGCACCGCGCCGCCCTGACGGCGGCGGTCGCCACGTATCGCGCGCGCGGCGCCTTGCGCGACGTGGGCAAGGCCTTGGGGGCGCCGGCGGATGTGATCGACCGCGTGGCCCGCCATTACCGGCGTTTCGACGGCCGCGTCGACCTGTGGCAGCGCCTGGCCGATGTCGGCCTGGACGTGGGGGAGGACGGCGGGACCGACGCCGGCGCGGGGTCGGGAAGCGGCGCGGGCCTGTCCGCCGAGGCGCGCCGAAACCGCCAATGGGCGGCGCTGGCCGACAGCCTGCAGGGGTATCCGCGCCACCTGTCCCAGCATTCCGGCGGCTTCGTCATCAGCCGGGGGCCGTTGACCCGCCTGGTCCCCGTGGAGAACGCCGCCATGGACGGGCGCACCGTCGTCCAATGGGATAAGGACGACATCGAGGCCCTAGGCATCCTGAAGATCGACATCCTGGCCCTGGGCATGCTGTCCATGCTGCACCGCGCCTTGAACCTGATGTCCGAACGGCACGGGCGGCCGTTCGCCCTGCCGGACATTCCGCCCGAAGATCCGCAAACCTATGCCATGCTGTCGCGGGGCGACACCATCGGCGTGTTCCAGGTCGAATCCCGAGCCCAGATGGCCATGCTGCCGCGCCTGCGTCCGCGGAATTTCTACGATCTGGTGGTCCAGATCGCCATCGTGCGCCCCGGTCCCATGCAAGGCGGCATGGTGCATCCCTATCTGCGCCGCAGGGAAAAGAAAGAGCCCGTGACCTTTCCGTCGGATGCGCTGAAGCAGGCGCTGGCGCGCACCCTGGGGGTGCCGATCTTCCAGGAACAGGTCATGCAGGTCGCCATGCTGGCCGCCGGATATTCCGCGGGCGAGGCCGATGCGCTGCGCCGCGCCATGGCGGCCTGGAAGCGCCACGGCAATATGGAGATCCACCACGACCGCCTGGTCAGCGGCATGCTGGCGCGCGGCTACGACCGGGATTTCGCCGAGGACATCTTCGCCCAGATCCGGGGCTTCGGCGAATACGGCTTCCCCGAAAGCCATGCCGCCAGTTTCGCGCTGCTGGCCTATGCCAGCGCCTGGCTGCGCTGCCATGAGCCGGCCGTATTCCTGGCGGCCCTGCTCAACAGCCAGCCCATGGGTTTCTACACTCCGGCGCAGCTGGTGCAGGACGCGCGCCGGCGCGGCGTACGGGTCCTGCCCGTGGACGTGACCGTCAGCCAGTGGGACAGCACGCTGGAAGACGCGGAGCCGCAGAGTGTGCCGGAGGATGGCGGAGGGCCGCAAGGCATGGCGCAGCTCGTCGATCCGACGCGATCCGCCGCCCCCGCCGTCCGCCTGGGCTTTTCCCGCATCGCCGGCATGCGGCCGGAGGCCGGGGACCGCATCGCGCGGGCGCGATCCCGGAAAGCCTTCGCGGACGTGGCCGATCTGGCGCATCGGGCGCAACTGGATCGCCACGACCTGCAGGCGCTGGCGCGGGCCGGCGCCTTGCGCCCGCTGGCCGGCGGCAACCGCCGCGCCGCCCTGTGGCAGGCGGCGGCCGCCGTGCCGGATCGCGATCTGCTGCGCGGCACCGCCCGGGATGACGCCGATCCCGCGCTGCCACTGCCCACGGAAGGGCAAGCCATCTCCGCCGATTACCGCGCCCTGGGCCTGACCCTGGGCCGCCATCCGGTCGCCCTGCTGCGCGATCGCTTGCAGGCCGATCACCTGCAGTCCGCCGCCCAGTTGGCGGGCCTGCGCAACCGCCAGCTGGCCCGCGCCTGCGGCCTGGTCACCGTGCGCCAGCGCCCGCAGACCGCCAAAGGCGTGGTCTTCATGACCCTGGAAGACGAGACCGGCCCCGTCAATGTCATCCTGTGGCCGGACATCTTCAAGAAATACCGGCGCGAGGCCCTGGACGCGCCCCTGCTGGCCGTCTACGGCATCTGGCAGACCGACGGCCGGGTCCACCACCTGGTCGCCAGGCGCCTGGCGGACCGCAGCGCGCTGCTGGCCCAGGCGCTGTCCGGGCTGCAGACCCCGTCCCGGGATTTTTGCTGACCCGGCGCGATTGAAAATCTTGACAGGCTCCCCTCTGCCAGCATTACTATACAGACTAGTCTATATAAATAGCCGCGCGCGATCTGCGCCAGACCGCCCCGGTATTTTCAAAGGCCATCGCCATGTCCCGTCCCTCCGCATCCCAGCCCTCGGCCCGCGACCGCATTCTCGCGTGCGCGTCCGATCTGTTCTACCGGAAGGGCATCAATCACGTGGGTATCAATGAAATCATCAGCGCCAGCGGCATCGCCCGCATGACGCTCTATCACCATTTCGCGTCCAAGAACGACGTGATCGTCGCCGTTCTGGAACGGCGCATGGCGGATCGCCGCCAGGCCATGCAGGCCGCCATGGATTCCACCCGCTCGCCGCGCGACAAGGTGATGGCCGCGTTCGGCTATCTGCGCGATCTTGTCGGCGCGGAAGCATTCCGGGGCTGCGTGTTCATCAATGCCACGGTGGAACTGGCGGACCTGAGTCATCCCGGCTCGGTACTGTCGGCGAAGCACAAGCGCCGAATGGCGGATTGCTTCGCGCATGTTGCCGAGGAGGCGGGGTGGCCGGATCCTGCGGATTTCGGCATCCAGTGCCAATTGCTGTGGGATGGGGCGATCGCGGCCGCCCAGTTGAACTACACCGATGCCGCCATCGACGCAGCCCGCCGAGCGGTCGACGTGCTGATCGCCGCGCGGGAAGCCGCGGCGCGGCACGAGCGGGACAAGATCACGGGGGCGCATCATGACTCATGACGTTCTGATGACCGCGATGCCGCCGGCCGACAGCCCCCTTGCCCCGCAGCCCGTCGACGATCCGGTCCGGGCGTGGGCGCTGTGCTGCGCGGCCGCGATCTCCGTCGGTTTCGCGCGCTTCGATTACGCCCTCATCCTGCCCGCCATGAAGACGGACCTGGCGCTGAACTACGCCCAGGCGGGGTGGCTGAACACCGTCAATGGCCTAGGCTACCTGGCCGGCGCGCTGCTGGCCATCTTCAGCGTGGGCCGTCTGGGCAACCGGCGCCTGTTCGCCTGGGGAACGCTGCTGACCGCGGCGGCGGTGCTGGGCACCGGCCTGACCCATGACCCGGCATGGCTGGCCGCATGGCGCTTCCTGGCCGGCCTGGGCGGCGCGGGCGCCTTCATCTGCGGAGGCGTGCTGGCGGGCGTGCTGGGCGCGCGGGCCATCGTGGTTTTCTTCGGCGGCGGCATCGGGCTGGGCCTGATTGCGGGGGGCGCCGTCCTTCCCTGGCTGTTCCAGGCCTACGGTCCGGAGGCCTGGCCCCAGGCCTGGCTGCTGGTCGGGGCGGTCTGCGCGCTGCTCTGCATTCCCGCGATCCGCGCCATCGGCGGCATTGCCGAACCGTCGTCCCGGCGCCCAGACGCGGGCGCGGGCGCGTCGTGGCGCGAATGCGCAGCGGTCTATGCGGCTTATTTCGTCTTCGGGCTGGGCTACATCGCCTACATGACCTTCATGATCGCCTGGGTGCGGCAGCATGGCGGCGACCCTGGCCGGCTGACGCTCCTGGTGTCGGCGATGTGGGTGGTCCTCGGGCTGTCCTGCCTGTCGGCGGCGTTCCTGGGGCGCGGCCTGCTCGCCGGCGGCAAGGACGGCCGCGTGATGTCGGCCGCCTTGCTGGTGCTGGCGCTGGGTGCGGCACTGCCTCTGGCCCTGGATGGCGTCGCGGGCATCATGGCGTCGGCCTTGCTGGTGGGCGCCAGCGTGGTGGTCGTCCCCTCGTCGGTCACGCATTTCGTCAAGGCGAACCTGCCGCAGCCCGCCTGGGGCGGCGCCATGGCCATTGCGACCAGCCTGTTTGCCGCCGGCCAGGTGGTCGGCCCCGTCGCCTGCGGGTGGCTGAGCGACCGCTATGGCTCGCTGTCCGCGGGTCTGGCAGCGTCGGCGGCGGCGCTGATGCTGGCGGCCGTGCTGGCTGCGTGGCAGCGGGCGCCGGGCGGCGCGCGGGACGGCGATGGGGCGGGGCGCGCCTTCTCTTGTCCCAGCCGTCCTCCGCAGGCATAATCTTCGTATTGTCTATACAAATACGAAGACTGAGGATCCCGCATGCCGCACACCCAGGAATCCGGCGCCCGTCCGACCGAGCGCGTCTTGTGGCAGAATCTGCGCATCGTGCCGCCGGGCTGGCAGTCCGGGCCTGTGGCGCCGTGCGATCTGGCGGTCGAGGGTTCGCGCATCTCCTGGCTGGGCGCCGCCGGCCAGGCGCCCGCCGATTTCCAAGCCGCGCAGCGACATGACCTGGGCGGCGCCCTGGTCACGCCCGGCCTGGTCGACTGCCACACCCACCTGATCCATGGCGGCCAGCGGGCCGATGAATTCGCGCTGCGCCTGGCGGGCGCCAGCTACGAGGAAATCGCCCGCCGGGGCGGGGGCATCGTGTCCAGCGTGCGCGCCACGCGGGCGGCCGACGAAGACACGCTGTTCGAGCAGGCTCTGGTGCGGTTGGACGCCCTGCGGGCCGAAGGCGTGACCGCCATCGAGATCAAGTCCGGCTATGGTCTGGATCTGGATACCGAACGCAAGATGCTGCGCGTCGCCCGTCGCCTGGGCGAGGCCCGCCCCGTCACGGTGCGCACCACTTTCCTGGGGGCGCACGCCCTGCCGCCGGAATACGCAGGCCGAGCCGACGATTACGTCGATCTGGTGTGCGACGTCATGCTGCCGATCCTGCACGAGGAAGGCCTGGTCGATGCGGTGGACGTTTTCTGCGAGGGCATCGGTTTCAGTCTGGCGCAGTCCGAGCGCGTGCTGCAGGCCGCCACGCAGCGCGGCCTGGCGGTGAAGATGCACGCCGAACAGCTGTCCTTGCTGGGTGGCGCGGCCCTGGCCGCCCGCTACGGGGCGCTGTCGGCCGACCATCTGGAATGGCTGGATGAGGCCGGCGCGCAGGCCATGCGCCGGGCCGGCATGGTGGCCGTGCTGCTGCCGGGCGCCTACTACTTCCTGCGGGACACGCGCCAGCCGCCCGTGGACCTGCTGCGCCGCCTGGGGGTGCCCATGGCCCTGGCCACCGACTGCAACCCCGGCACTTCGCCGGCCACGTCCCTGCTGCTGATGATGAACATGGCCTGCACCCTGTTCCGGCTGACGGTGGCCGAGGCCCTGGATGGCGTCACCCGCCACGCCGCCGACGCCCTGGGATGCGCGGACGTCAGCGGGCGCCTGGCCGTCGGCCATCCTGCGGACTTCGCGGTCTGGGACGTCGACAGCCCGGCGGAACTGGCCTACTGGATGGGCCTGCCGCGCTGCCGGATGTCCGTGCGTCAGGGCAGGATCGCCTTCCAGTCCGCCCGGTAGCTGCCTTCCAGCACCCGGCGGCTCACAATTCGCAGGGTTGCACAAGGCTTGATATAGCAGGTTCCCCAATCGATTGGACGGGTTCAAGATACGTCGGCGCTTTCCGAAACTTGAACCGGCTTCTCCTTGCGTGGCGCTTAAGCGGCTCTTGGGGAATTGGTATAAAATTTTATACGCGCGGTGCGTGATGGACAAAGAGATCCGCTGGGTCGGGTCGGCCTATGACGACCTCTTGGATTTTCCCATCGAAGCTCGCCGGCAAGCGGGTTTCCAACTGAGCAAGGTTCAGGCTGGCTTGGAACCGGAGGACTGGAAGCCCTTTGACGAAGCGGGTTCGGGCACGCGTGAGATCCGCATCCGGGAGGCTGGCGGTGCGTTCCGGGTGATGTACGTCGCCAAGTTCGAGGAAGCCTTGTATGTCCTGCATTGCTTCCAGAAGAAGACGCAGACGACCAGCCAGCGGGACAAGCGCATAGCCGAGGCGCGCTATCGAGCCATCGCCAACGCGAGGAAAGGCAAGCCATGAAGATCGACACTGAAATCCGCCATGTGACCAAACCGGGCGCGAATCTGTTTCTGGAACTGGGATTCCCGCCGGAGGAAGCCCGGCGGCTGTACATGGCATCGCGGCAGCAGATCAATGACAGCAGGCAGCTCAAGGAGCAGCTCATGGCGGAATTGGCGACGTGGATCGAGCAGCATCACCTGAAGCAGGCCGAAGCGGCGGAAATCCTGATGGTGTCCCGTCCGCGCGTGTCGGACGTGGTGAACAAGAAGACCGCCAAGTTCACCATTGACACGCTGGTCGAGATGTTGAGCCGCATCGGCAAACCTGTCCGATTGGCGGTTGGTCAGTAGGCAAAATGTCCGTGCGTCAGGGCAGCATCGCCTTCCAGTCCGCCCGGTAGCTGCCTTCCAGCACCCGGCGTCCGACGATATCCAGGTCGGGGGCCAGCAGGCGGTCGCGGTCGTAGAACGGCACGTCACGCCGGATCTGCCGGTGCAGGGCCTGCAGCGGGGCCGACGTCGTCAGCGGGGCGTGAAAATCGATGCCCTGGGCCGCGCACAGCAGCTCGATGCCGACGATGTGCGCCGTGTTGCGGGCCATGTCGGCCAGCCTGCGGGCGGCGAACGTCGCCATGCTGACGTGGTCTTCCTGATTCGCCGACGTGGGCAGGCTGTCCACGCTGCCCGGGTGGGCCAGCGACTTGTTTTCCGAGGCCAGGGCGGCGGCCGTCACGTGCGCGATCATGAAACCGGAATTCAGTCCCGGTTCCGGCACCAGGAACGGCGGCAGCCCCGAAATGCTGGCGTCGATCAGCAGCGCCACGCGGCGTTCGGCCAGGCCGCCGATCTCCGCGATCGCCAGCGCCAGGATGTCGGCGGCGAAGGCCACGGGTTCGGCATGGAAATTGCCGCCCGAGATCACCTGGTCCGGCTGCCCGTCGCGCCCCGGAAAGACCAGCGGGTTGTCCGTCACCGCATTGGCCTCGGTCAGCAGCGTGCGCGATGCCTGCTCCATCAGATCGTGGATGGCGCCCATCACCTGGGGCTGGCAGCGCAGGCTGTAGGGATCCTGGACCTTGTTGTCCGACACCAGGTGCGAGGCCCGGATCGCGCTGCCCGCCAGCAGGGCGCGATAGCGGCGGGCGACCTCGATCTGCCCCGGCTGGCCGCGGATTTCATGCACGCGCGGATCGAAGGGCGCATCGCTGCCCTTGGCGGCGTCCACGCTGAGCGCGCCCGCCAGCACCGCGCTGTCGAACAGGTGTTCCGCCAGGAACAGCCCGTGCAGCGCCAGGGCGGTCGACACCTGCGTGCCGTTGATCAGGGCCAGGCCTTCCTTGGCGGCCAGGTGGATCGGGGCGATGCCCGCGCGGGCCAGGGCTTCTCCGGCCGGCAGCCATTGGCCTTCGCACAGGATGCGGCCCTCGCCGAACAGCGCCAGGGTCATGTGGGACAGGGGAGCCAGGTCGCCGGAGGCGCCCACCGAGCCCTTTTCGGGGATGTGGGGGATCAGGCCGGCGTTGAAGACCTCCATCAGCGTGCGCACCACGCTGGATCGGATGCCCGAATAGCCGCGCGCCAGGCTGGCGACCTTCATCGCCATCAGCAGGCGCGCCACGCGCGGGTCCAGGGGATGGCCCACGCCCACGGAATGCGACAGGATCAGATTGCGCTGCAGGGCTTGCAACTGGTCGTCGGGGATGCGCGTCTGCGCCAGCTTGCCGAAACCCGTGTTGATGCCGTAGGCCGGATCGCCCCGGTCGATGATGGCCTGCACGACGGCGGCCGAGGCGTCCATGTCGCGCACGGCCTGTTCGGGCAGGGCCAGCCGCACCTGTCCCAGCCAGATCTGGCGCAGCGCGTCCATGTCCAGCTTCCCGGGCTGCAAGGTCAAAGTCGTCGTCATGGATATTCGCTCGAAGAAATTGGATCATCAGCACGGAGGCTGTCGGAGAAAGAACCGCGGCCGGCGCGTGCGTCTACGAAATCATCGGCAGCTTCAGGCCGAAATCCTTCGCGGTCTTGATGGCCAGATCGTAGCCCGCGTCGGCATGGCGCATCACGCCGCTGCCGCAGTCGTTGACCAGCACACGTTCCAGCCGGCGGGCGGCGGCGTCCGTGCCGTCGGCCACGATCACCATGCCGGCGTGCTGGCTGTAGCCCATGCCGACCCCGCCGCCGTGGTGCAGCGACACCCAGCTGGCGCCGCCCGCCGTGTTCAGCAGGGCGTTGAGCAGCGGCCAGTCGGACACGGCGTCCGTGCCGTCGCGCATGGCCTCGGTTTCGCGGTTGGGGCTGGCCACCGAGCCCGTGTCCAGATGGTCGCGGCCGATCACGATGGGGGCCTTCAGTTCGCCCGAGCGCACCATTTCGTTGAAGGCCAGCCCCGCGCGGTGGCGTTCGCCCAGGCCCAGCCAGCAGATGCGCGCCGGCAGGCCCTGGAAGGCGATGCGTTCGCGCGCCATGTCCAGCCACTGGATCATGTGGTGGTTGTCGGGGAACAGTTCCTTCAGCTTGCGGTCCGTTGCGTAGATGTCTTCCGGATCGCCCGATAGCGCCACCCAGCGGAAAGGCCCTTTGCCCTCGCAGAACAGCGGCCGGATGTAGGCCGGCACGAAACCGGGGAAATCGAAGGCGTCGGTGATGCCCTCGTCATGGGCCACCTGGCGGATGTTGTTGCCGTAGTCCACGGTGGGGATGCCCATGGCGTGCAGGTCCAGCATGGCCTGCACGTGGCGGGCGCAGGAACGCGCCGCCTCGGCCCGCAGGCGGGTGTGCTGGGCCGGGTCGCGCTGGGCGGCTTGCCATTGTTCCACCGTCCAGCCCGAAGGCAGGTAGCCGTGGATCAGGTCATGGGCGGAGGTCTGGTCCGTGACCAGATCGGGGCGCGGGCCGCCCGTCTGGGCGCGGCGGGCCAGTTCCGGCAGCACGTCGGCCGCATTGCCCAGCAGGCCGATGGACACGGCTTCCTTGCGGCTCGTGTGTTTGGCGATCATGGCCAGGGCCTCGTCCAGGTCGCGGGCCTGCTTGTCCAGATAGCGCGTGCGCAAGCGGAAGTCGATGTGCGACTGCTGGCATTCGATGGTCAGCGAGCAGGCTCCGGCGAAGGTCGCCGCCAGCGGCTGCGCCCCGCCCATGCCGCCCAGGCCCGCGGTCACGATCCAGCGCCCCGCGAACGAGCCGCCGAAGTGCTGGCGGCCGGCTTCCGCGAAGGTCTCGTACGTGCCCTGCACGATGCCCTGGCTGCCGATGTAGATCCAGCTGCCGGCCGTCATCTGGCCGTACATGAAGAGGCCCGCCTGGTCCAGTTCGTTGAATTTCTCCCAGGTTGCCCATTTGGGGACCAGGTTGGAATTGGCCAGCAGCACGCGCGGCGCATCCGCATGGGTCTTGAAGACCCCCACCGGCTTGCCGGACTGCACCAGCAGGGTCTCGTCTTCGCCCAGATTGCGCAGGCTTTCCAGGATGGCGTCGTAGCAGGCCCAGTTGCGCGCCGCGCGGCCGATGCCGCCATACACCACCAGATGCTTGGGGTTTTCCGCCACGGCCGGGTCCAGATTGTTCTGGATCATGCGGTAGGCCGCCTCGATCGTCCAGTTGCGGCAGTGCAATTGCGATCCCGTGGGGGCGTGGATTTCACGGCTGGCGTCGTAACGCGGATCGTCGGCTTGGGAATGGGACACGGTCTGCTCCTGTACGGGAAATATCAAGTTCGAATGTATATCTGTTTAGTGTAAATGTCTATACAAATTAAACGAGCATGCCGGCGGCCATGCCTGGGTCGTCGGGCCTCAGACGTCCACGATCCGGCCCGGGTTCAGCCGCGCCTGCGGGTCCAGCAGCCGTCGGATATTCGCCATCAGCTCGCGTTCCGGCGCGCTGCGGCTGTGATGCAGAAAGGGCTTCTTGATGCGCCCGATGCCGTGTTCGGCGGAAATGCTGCCGCCCACCCGCTCGACTTCCCGGTAGACCAGGGATTCGACCGCCTCCAGATCGCCGGGCGCATAGGGGCCGGTGGACAAGTGCAGGTTGCCGTCGCCCAGATGGCCGAACAGCAGCCGCTGCGCCGTCGGCCAGCGGGACGCCAGGGCCTGCCGCGTGCGGGCGATGAAGTCCGGCAGGAGCGCCAGCGGGATGCCGATGTCGAAGGCCACGTAGGGAGCCATCGTGTGCAGGATCTCGCCGATGGTATCGCGCAGCCGCCAGAGCTGGGCGGCGTGTTCCTGGCTCTGAGGCAGGATCGCATCCAGCACCGTGCCGTCGTCCAGGCAGGATTCCAGGAACGCGTGCAGATCGGCCTGGGCGCGATCGACGGCGGCCTCGTCGCCGTTCGCGGCGTCGCCCGGTTGCGGATGCGCGGAGGCTTCCCGGTCCGCGAACGATTCCACTTCCAGCAGCACGCAGATCGGATAGGCTCCGTCGAAAGGCTCCGCCCGCCGCGTCACCGTGGCGGCCGCCTGCAGGTATTCGCGCCACATCACTTCGAATGAGGACAAGGTCGCCAGGCGCCCTCGGGCGGCCTTCAGCAGCGCCGTCAACTGATCGAAATCGGCCAGTCCCACCAGGGCGCTGTGACGCCGCTCGGGCTTGGGAAACAGCCGCAGCACCGCCCGCGTGACGATGCCCAGCGTGCCTTCCGTGCCGATGAACAGATGCTTCAGATCCAGGCCGGTGTTGTTCTTCAGGCCCTGGTTCATCATGGTCAGCACCGTCCCGTCGGCCAGCACGACTTCCAGCCCCAGCACCAGTTCCCGCATGGTGCCGTAGCGCAGCACCCGGTTGCCGCCGACGTTGGTGGCGACGTTTCCGCCAATCTGGCAGGACGCCCGCGCCCCGCAATCCATGGGGAAATACCAGCCCTGGGCTTCGACGGCGGCGCACAGGTTCTCCAGCACCATGCCGGCCTGCACCGTCGCCGTGCCGCTGACGGCGTCCAGATGTTCGATCAGGTCCATCAGTTCCAGCGACAGCACGACGTCGCCCGCGTCCGGCACGGCGCCGCCCGCCAGGCCGGTGCGCCCGCCCTGGATCGTCAGCTTGCGGCCCTCGCGCCGGCAGGCCCGCACGATGGCGGCGACCTCGTCCGTGCCGCGCGGGCGCAGGATGCAGTACGGCGGGGCGTCGGCCTTCAGGCCGCTGTCGTCCTGCAGGTAGCGGGCGACGTCGTCGGCGCCCGGCCGCAGGCACGACAGCGTCCGCATCAGCGCTTCGATCGTGTCGGGCATGGCGGCCGCTTCCGGCGCCTTGGCCATGGCGGGGCGGGACGAAGGCTCGAGGGGCGTGACGGCGTCGTTCATGCGTGCGTCTCCGGCGCGGTTCGCATCAGCACGTCGGCCAGGGCGTCGGTGAACAGCCCCACGTTCCGGGTGTTCAGTCCCGGCAGGCAGATGCGTCCCGAGTCCAGCAGATAGACGGCGTGGCGTTCGCGCAGCATCAGGATCTGCTCGGGCCGCAGGCCCGTCAGGCTGAACATGCCCTGGTGCGCCAGCAGATAGCGGGCGGGGTAGTCGGGCGCCTTGTCGGCCAGCTGTTCCACCGCCTGGCCGCGCATGGAGCGGATGCGGGCGCGCATCGCGGCGACCTCGTCGCGCCACAGCCGGTTCAGCTCGGGATCGCCCAGGACCCGGGCGATGACCTGGGCGCCGTGCACGGGCGGGTTGGAATAGATGCGCCGCACGATGGCGATCAACTGGCCCAGCACGGCCGGCACGTGGGCCGCCTGTTCGCACACCACCGACAGCCCGCCGCAGCGTTCGCCGTAAAAGGAGAAGTTCTTGGAAAAGGAATTCGCCACCAGGTACGCCATGCCGGATTCGGCCAGCAGGCGCACGGCCAGCGCGTCTTCGTCCAGGCCCTGGCCGAATCCCTGGTAGGCCAGGTCCAGGAAGGGGATCAGGCCCCCGCGCCGCATCAGGGCGATCAGCGCGCCCCATTGCTCGGCCGTCAGGTCAGCGCCGCTGGGATTGTGGCAGCAGGGGTGCAGCAGCACGATGCTGCGGGCCGGCAGCGTCGCCAGCGCGTCCATCATCGCGTCGAAGCGCACTCCGTGGGTGGCGGGGTCGTAGTAGGGATAGCGGTGCGTGGCGATGCCCGCGCCGGAAAAGATCGCGAAATGATTGTCCCAGGCCGGGTCGCTGATCCAGACGGCGCTGTCGGGATAGGCGGCGTGCAGGAAGTCCGCGCCGACCTTCAGCGCCCCCGTGCCGCCCACGCTCTGGATCGTCGCCACCCGCTGCTCGTTCAGCGCGGGGCTGTCGGCGCCCAGCACCAGCCGCTGCACGGCCAGGCGGTAGGATTCCAGGCCCTCGATGGGCAGGTAGGTGCGCGGCCGTTCCTGTTGCGCCAGCAGGGCTTCGGCCTGCTTGACGCATTGCAGCACCGGGATGCGGCCGTCCTCGTCGTAGTACAGGCCGACCGTCAGGTCGACCTTGTCGGCGCGGGGGTCGCGGCGGCAGGCGTTGCCCAGTTCGAAGATCGGGTCGCCGGCGAAGGAAGGAATATGGGAAAACATGAGATCAGCGTCCTGTGTGATCGTCTGGCCGCGCGGGCGGCCTATTGTTCCCAGAACGCATTGCGGTCCAGGTAGTTCTGCAGGAACTGCTTCAGCCGTTCGTGCTGCACGTGGCGGAACAGTTCCGCCGGCGGCCCGCTGGCGGCGATTTTTCCCTGATCGATGAACAACACCCGGTCGGCCACCTGCGCGGCGAAGCCCATCTCGTGGGTCACGACCACCATGGTCATGCCGTCGCGCGCCAGGTCCTTCATCACCTGCAGCACCTCGCCCACCAGTTCGGGGTCCAGGGCGGACGTGGGCTCGTCGAACAGCATGATGTGGGGTTCCATCGCCAGGGCGCGGGCGATGGCCACGCGCTGCTGCTGGCCTCCCGACAGGCGGATCGGATAGCTGTCGGCCTTGTCCGCCAGGCCGACCTTGGCCAGCATGGCGCGGGCCTTCTCGTGCGCCTGGCTGCGCGGCAGTTTCTTCACCCGGATCAGGGCCTCGGCCACATTGCCCAGGGCCGTCATGTGCGGCCACAGATTGAAATGCTGGAACACCATGCCCACGTGGCGGCGCACGTCCTTGATCTCGGCGGACGTCGCCTTGCGCCGTCCCGAGTCCTGGTCAACGTAGCCCAGCAGCCGGCCCTCGATCAGCACGTCGCCGGAATCGTACTGCTCCAGGAAGGCCAGGGAACGCAGCAGCGTGCTCTTGCCGGATCCCGACGGCCCGATGATGCAGATGACCTCGGATTTGCGCACCCCCAGGGAAATGCCGTTGAGCACCTGGTTCTCGCCATAGCGTTTGGTGATGTCCCGGGTTTCGATCAGCAGGTCGCCGCCGGCGGGGGGATTCGTGGGGAGTGTCGTCATGCGGGATTCCGTCAATCAGCGCTGCAGATAGCGGCTGGCCTTCAGTTCGGCCCAGCCGCCCAGTTTCTGCGTGATGGCGACCAGGATCAGGTAGCACACGCACAGCACCAGGGTGGTTTCGACGTAGATGAATTGTTCGGAGCCGATCTGCGTCAGCACGGCCGTCAGTTCGGGCACCGTGATGATGGACAGCACGGACGTTTCCTTGCTGAGGATGATGATCATGTTGATCAGGGCCGGCGTGATGATCACCAGCATCTGCGGCAGCTGCACGCGCCAGATGGTGCTGATGCGCGACAGGCCCAGGCAGTCCGCGGCCTCGACCTGGCCGGCCGGCACCGACAGAAAGCCCGAACGGAAGATCTCGGCGAAATAGGCGCTACCGTACAGCGCCAGCGACACGATGCCCGCGTCCATCGCCGACAGCGACACGCCGAAATTCGGCCCGCCGTAGTACAGGATGAACAGCTGCACCAGGAAGGGCGTGGTGCGCAGGACCTCGATGTAGACCCGCAGCACCGCCCGCACCCAGCGGCCCGTGAACAACTGCAGCACGGCGATCACGAAACCCACCGCCATGCCCAGGGCCACGGCGCCGATCCAACTGATGATCGTGACGCCGAAACCATCCAGGATCTGGCCGCTGTATTGCGAAATCAGGGAAAAGTCCACCGACATCAGGCTCTCCCGAAGCGCTGTTCGGCGTAGTGGCCCACGATCGACAGCACGCCGTTGATCAGCATGTAGGCCAGGCCCGCGATCAGGTAGGCTTCCAGCGGCCGGAATGTGCTGGCCGCGACGTTCTGCGCCGTGCGGGTGATTTCCGCCACTCCCACGACGGAAATCAGGGCAGACGCCTTGATCAGCAGGATCATTTCATTGATCAGCGACGGCGTGGTCAGTTTCAGCGCCTGGGGGATCTCGATGCGGACCAGCGTGTGCGCGGACGACAGGCCCACCATGTGGGCGGCTTCGATCTGGCCGCGCGGGATGCCCATGAAGCCGCCGCGCAGGATCTCGCCCAGGTAGGCGCCCTCGCACAGCGAAATGGCGGCGATGGCCGCCGTCAGCGGCGACACGTTGATCCCCAGGGTGGGCAGGAAATAGTAGGCCAGCATCAGCTGCACCAGCAGCGGCACCCCGCGAAACAGGAAAGTATAGAAATTGCCGCAGCGCCGGACCCAGGCCGACGGCGACAGGCAGGCGGTCACGACCAGGATGGCGATCACGAACCCCAGCATCAGCCCGATCACGGAGACGAAGATCGTCATCTGCGAGGCCTTCATGATCAGGGGCAGGGCTTGCGTGAAAGTGCTGGCGTCAAACATGGTCGCGCTGGAGGAAGACGCGGGGCTCGGGCCCCGCCGTAGTGGGCGGCCGGCCGGCGGGCTCGCGCGCGAACCCGCCGGGCAGGGGGATCAGACGTTCGGGACGAAGTCTTCGGTGGGCACCGGCATTTCCATGCCGAACCATTTTTCCTGCAGCGCCTTCAGGCGGCCGTCCTTGTGCATGTCCAGGATGACCTTGTCGATGGCGGCGATCAGCGAATCGCTGTCGGCGCCCTTATGCCCCATGAAGGCGAAGTACACCTTCTTCCCGATGCTGGGCTGGACCACCGCGAACGTGTCGGGGCGTTCCTTCGCCGCCACGGCGATATTGGTGATCGAATGGCCCACGGCCATGATGCGCCCGTTGGCCAGATCGGCGTAGGCCTGGTTGAAGTCCACGTATTCGCGGATCTCGGGCGCCGGCTTCAGGGTTTCGGCGTAGGCCTTGGTCTGCGCCAGCTGCGACGAGCCGCGCTGGCTGCCGATGATCTTGCCCGCCACCTGTTCGGGCTTGGTGAAGTCCTTGTTCTTGGCGCTCTTCAGGAAAGCCACCGTGCCGTCGGCGATGGGCAGGGTGAAGTGGTAGCGTTCCTTGCGCGCCTTGGTGACATTCAACGGGCCACCCACCATGTCGAATTTCTTCGCATCCAGGCCCGGCAGCACGCTGGCCCAGGGCAGGTCGATGAAGCGGATCTTCACGCCCAGGGATTTGCCGACTTCGGCGAAGAATTCCTTGTTGAAGCCTTCCTGCTTGCCGTCCTTCAGGAAGTCGAAGGGCGCGAACTGCATTTCGGTGCCGATGACCAGTTCGCCGGCCTTCTGCACATCGGCCAGCTGGTCCGCCTGGGCGGGCAGGGTGAACGACGCGGCGGCCAGGCAACTGCTGGCCAGCAGCCATTTGAGTGTCGGGGTGATGCGCATGGTGTTGTCTCCTGGGTTTGCGGGACAGCGTGGACGTGCCCCCGATGCGGGAAATCATAGTGGATCTGCGCTGCATCCGGGCTTCTCGATGCCCTTTGGAAAAGTATATACATTGGCAATAGGCTGTCAATTCCAGAGTGGGGCGCTGCCCCGCGCCAGCACTGGATTAAGGGTAAATCCCAGGCGGATGGCCGCCGCTTCAGGCCGTCCGCGGAGCGCCGCCCGGCAGTCTCCGGAATGCGTGCGCCGTCCGGATTTCCTCTTGACAGGACCTAAATACGAATCGTAGACTTGCCGGAAAGTTGCATTATAAGAAACTAAGTTGCGTATTACGCAACCATAGAACCGGGAACAACACCGGTCTGCGGAGACTTCCCCATGAGCGGCACACGCAGGTTGATCGTCGGTATAAGCGGTGCGTCGGGCATCGTGCTCGGGGTGCGCATGCTGCGCGCGCTGCGCGAGTGCGCGGTCGAGACTCATCTGGTCATGACGCGCTCGGCCAAGGTGACCCTGGCGCATGAACTGACGCTCAAAGTCGCCGACATAGAAAGCCTTGCCGACCATGTCCATTCGATCGACGACATCGGCGCCGCCATATCCAGCGGGTCGTTCAAGACCGCCGGGATGGTCGTGGCGCCGTGCTCGATCCGCAGCCTGTCGGAAATCGCGACCGGGGTGACGTCCAATCTCCTGACGCGCGCGGCCGACGTGGTCCTGAAAGAGCGTCGCCGCCTGGTGTTGCTGGTGCGCGAGACTCCGCTGCATCTGGGGCACCTGCGCAGCCTGACGCAGGTCACCGAGGCCGGGGCCATCGTGATGCCGCCCGTGCCGGCCTTCTACGCGCGGCCCGGGTCGATCGAGGAAATGGTCGACCACACCGTGGGGCGGGCGCTGGATCTGTTCGATATCGACGCCGGGCTCGTCAAGCGCTGGGGCGGCGGCCGCCAGGCCTGAAAAATGGGGCGGGCGCCGCGCCGCCCGCATGTCTGTCCAGTCTGCAAACAACAGGATCGTTATGCGCAACTACATGAATCGTCTCCGCGACAAGAATGAATTGATGGAAGTGCACCGCGAGGTCGACCCGCGGCATGAATTGGCGGCGGTCACCGCGGCCGCCCACAAGGCCTGGGGCAAGCCGATCCTGTTCCACAAGGTCAAAGGCACGGCGCTGCCGGTGCTGACGAACATCTACGGATCGCGCCAGCGCCTGGCCGACATCCTCGGCATCAGTCCCGAGAATTTCTGCAAGGAGTGGAACGAACTCGCGGACATCGCCAGCACGAGAGGCAGCGAACTCGTCGCATCGAAGCCGGAGGACACGCCTTCCCTGGTCGATTGCAAACTCAGCGACCTGCCGCTGATCACCTATTCCGAAAAAGACGTGGGGCCGTATTTCACGTCCGCCATGTTCCTGGCCAAGGATCCCGAGACCGGGGTCAGGAATCTCTCGTTTCACCGCTCGATGTACGTCAGCGACCAGGAACTGCGCTGCCGCCTCGCGCCGAAACACCACCTGACGATCTATCACGAGAAGGCCGAACAGGCCGGCCAGCCGCTGGAGGCCGCCATGCTGATCGGGCCGCCTCCCGCCAGCTTCCTGACGGCCGCCGCGCCCCTGCCTTACGATGCGGATGAACTGCTGGTGGCGGCGCAGCTGTCGGGCGAGTCGATCGAAATGCGACCCTGCAAGCATATCGATCTGATGGTCCCCGCAAGCACCGAGATCGTCATCGAAGGCCGCTTCCTGCCCAACATCCGCCGGCCCGAGGGCCCCTTCGGGGAATTCATGGGCTACTACACGCCCGAAGGCAACAATGCGGTGTTCGAGGTCCTGGGCGTCACGCGTCGCAGCGACGCGATCTTCCACAGCATCCTCTGCGGATCTTCCGAGGAAGTCCTGACGCTCGAACTGTCCGTGGCCGCGAACATCTACCAGCGGATCAGCGCGGTGCTGCCTGGCATCGTCGATGTGACGTGCCATCCCTTCGTGCTTCACACCGTGGTCAAGATCCGGCAGCAGTACGAGGGTCATGCGCGGCAGGTCCTGCTGGCGGTGTTCGGCGCCGAGCCCACCTGGGCCAAGATGTGCACCGTGGTCGACGAGGACGTCGACATCTACGACATGGATGACGTCACCTGGGCGACCCTGACGCGCTCGCGCCCGGACAAGGATGTCATGATCATCCCCGAGACGCCATCCTTCTACCGGGACGAACAAAAAGATCACTGGGGGCGGCTGGGCATCGACGCGACCGTGCCGTTCCATCGCAGGGCCGAGTTCGAGCGCAAGAAGGTGCCCGGGGTCGATCGCGTCAATCTTGGCGAGTACTTTTCACAATCCTGAACAAGCAGCGGCAATACATTCCTTCAACGAGCATCAATCAATTGGGCCGAGGACGACATGAAAAAGTTGCGCTTTCTATCCGCTTTGCTGATTTCCGCCACCCTGGGGTTTGGCGCCCTGGCAGCGCCCGCCGCCGCACAGGACGCCAAGCTCAAGGAAATCACGGTTCTGACCAACTACACCTTCCATGGGCGGCATACTCCCTTTTTCGTGGGGCTGGAAAAGGGCTTTTATCGCGACGCCGGCTTCGATGCGAAGATCATGCCGGCGGCGGGCAGCGGCTTCGTCATCTCCGCCATCGAAAGCGGAAAGGCGGACTATGGCATGGCCGATGCCGGGCCGGTGGTCCAGGCCGTGGCCAAGGGCGCCAAGGTCAAGGGCTTTCTGGTCTTCATGGACAAGACGACCATGGGCTTCGCGTCGCTCGAGCCCTATCCCGATCCCGCCTCGATCAAGGGCAAGAAAGTCGCGGCGTCGCAGGCCGACAGCGCCCGGGTGATCTTTCCCATCATCCTCGGCCGGAACAATCTGGCCGACATGCCCGTCGACTGGCAGACCGCCGATTCGGGCGTGTATTCGTCCCTGCTCCTGAGCGGGCGCGTCGATCTGTTCACCGCCTCGATCGACGGCGATGTGCCGGCCCTGCAGAAACTGGCCGCGCCGCGCGGCAAGAAAGTCTATTTCTCCTCGTTCGCGGACTGGGGGTATGACGTCTACGGATACTGGATGATCGCCAGCCAGGCCAAACTGAAGGACGACCCCGCCGAAGTGCGCCGGTTCGCCGATGCGACCAGCAAGGCCGTGCAGTATTCGATCGAGCACCCCGAAGAGGCGGCGCGCATCATGGTCAAGCACAACACCACGCTGAATTACGACACCGTGCTCAGCCAGTGGGGCCAGTCGGTCAAGGCCATCGACACCGACTATACGAAAAAGAACGGTTATGGCGTCGCGACCGACGATCGCATCGAGAACACCATCGGCATCATCGGCGAAGCGCTCAAGCTCAAGACCGACGGCATCAAGCCGGGCGACGTGTTCCAGCACGTCGTGAGCAAACCATAGGGCGCGCCGATGTCTACGACAGTCAATATCAGGGACGTCAGCAAGAAATTCGGCGCGGACGTCACCGCGGTCGACAGGGTTTCGTGCGAGATCAAGGCGAACTCCTTCGTCTCCATCGTGGGGCCCAGCGGCTGCGGCAAATCGACGCTGCTGCGCATCATCGCGGGTCTGGTGTCGGCGACCGGCGGAGAGATCTCCGTGGGCGGCAAGAAAGTCGACGGGCCGATATCGGACGCGAGCATGGTGTTCCAGGGGCCGGTGCTGCTTCAGTGGCGCACCGTGCTGGAGAACATCCTGTTCGTCGCCGAAATCGGCGGCAGGAACCCCCGGGAATACCAGGCGCGCGCGCTGGAACTCATCGAACTGGCCGGCCTCAAGGGCTTCGAGAACAGCTACCCGCACCAGCTGTCGGGCGGGATGCAGCAGCGCACGTCGATCTGCCGGGCGCTGCTGCTGAACCCTTCGCTGATCCTGATGGACGAACCGTTCGGGGCCCTGGACGTCATGACCCGCGAGCGCCTGGGCTTCGAGCTGCAGGGCATCTGGAGCGCCAGCAAGAACACGGTCATCTTCGTCACGCACAGCATCACCGAAGCGGTGCTGCTGTCGGACACGATCATCGTCATGACCGCGCGGCCCGGGCGCATCCAGGACGTCATCGAGGTGGACCTGCCCCGCCCCCGGACGCTGGAAACGCTCAGGACGTCGCGGTTTCTCGAACTGTCCGCCCGCGTCCGCGAGGGCATCGGCACGCAGTGGGAAGGCTAGGAGAATCCAGACATGTTGAATGCATCCAAGACCGCGCTGGCGGTGGCGATCCTCATCCTCCTTTGGCAGTTCGGCGTGCCGCTCACGGCCGTGCCCGACTACATACTGCCTCTGCCGACGACGATATGGCAGCGCTTCACGGGGACCTTCGATCTGCAGGTCTATCACCTGGCCGTCACCGCGGGGACGACCGTGGCCGGACTGGCGATGGGCACGGCGGTGGGCATCGCGCTCGCCCTGCTGGTCGTCTACGTCGAAAGCCTCAAGTCTATCGTCCTGCCCTTTCTGGCCGCCTTCAACAGCATTCCCAAGATCGCGATCGCGCCGCTGCTGGTCGTCTGGTTCGGGCTCGGCGCGGAATCGAAGATATTGCTGGCGTTCATGCTGGCCCTGTTCCCGATCTTCGTGAATTCGCTCACCGGCCTGGGCGAAATAGAAAGCGACATCCTCGACCTCTCGAAGCTTGCCGGGGGCAACGCGCTGCGGATTTTCGTGAAAGTGCGGCTGATGCACGCCTTGCCCTATATCGCCGATGCCCTGAAAGTGGCCTTCCCGCTGGCGCTGGTCGGATCTATCGTCGGGGAGTTCATCGGAGGTAACATGGGCATCGGATACTTGGTGCTGACGGGACAGTTCAACATGGACATCCCCCTGGTATTCGCGGCGCTCCTGTCCATCACCCTGTTCACGACGCTGGGAATCTCTGCCATCGGCATCTTTGAAAACATCTTCCTCAAATGGCAGCCTTCGCGACGTGTCCGATAAAGCAGAAAAACCGGTAGAACGCGCCGACGCATCCGGCGGGGTCGGCGCCGTCAAGAAGGCGCTCATGGTGCTGGGCTGTTTTTCCGGCGCCGAGCCCCTGTTGAGCATCACCGAACTGGCGCGCCGGGTCGGCCTGCACAAGAGTTCCGTCTCGCGGATCGTGGCCACGCTCGAGGAAGCGCAATTCGTCGAACGCGATCCCGCCAGCGGCCTGGTCAGGCTGGGCGGCGGCCTGGTGGCGCTGGCCGCGCCCATCATGGAAAATTTCGGCTTGTCGGAACTGGTGCGCAACGGCCTGCAGGAACTGGCCGCGACGACCCAGGAGACCTGCAGCTTCAACATCTGGGATGGCGAGGCCGCGGTGTCGATCGAACACGTGCGCGGCCCCCATGCGGTCTCGCATTACGCGCCGCTGGGCCTGACCAAGCCGGCCTGGTGCACCGCCACCGGCAAGGTGCTGCTGGCGTTCCTGCCGGACAAGGTCATGGTGCGGATCATGGCGACGCCCTTGATCAAGTACACCGACGTGACGCTGACCGACGTCGCCGCCATCCAGGCCGAGCTCGAGACCGTGCGGGCGCAGAATTTCGCGGTCAACCGGGGCGAGTTCTATCCCGACGTCGGGGCTGTGGCCTCGGTGGTCCGGGGCAAGGGCGGCCGGATCATCGGCGCGGTCGGCATCACCGTGCCGATGTATCGCTTCACCGAAGAAAAGATCCTGTCTCTGCGGGAACCGGTCACGGCGATGGCCGAGCTGCTGAGCAAGCAGCTCAGCGCGATGTAGCCGTCGCGGACGAGGAACGAGACGCGTGAAATCCGTACTGGACGATGAACTGTACTGGCGCTTTTCCCTGGCGGTCTATCAGGGCGATGGCGTCGCCCGGAGCTGCCTGGCGCTGCAGGCGGGCATCGGCCTGGACGTCAACGTGCTGCTGATGTCGCTTCTGGCGGCGCGGTGGCATCGGCGCCCGATAGGGCGCGACGAGGTCGAGCAGGCCGAAGCGCTGGCGCAGCCGTGGCGCCAGGACGTGGTGGCGACGCTGCGCCGGGTCCGCAGTCGTCTCAAATCCGGGCCGCCGCCGGCGCCCGATCGGCGCACCGATGCGCTTCGAAACGCGGTCAAGGCCGCCGAACTGCGGGCCGAACAGATCGAGCAGCAGGCGCTGGCCGTCTGGATCGACGCCCTGGCGCCGGCCGCGGAGCAGCGCGCCGCGCGTCCGGAGGATTGCTTCGAGACGGCCGAACGGGTGGTCGATCTGTATCTTGCCCGCGCGCCGGAGCGCGGCGACACCGCCGATCTGCGGGACTGGGCGCGCGCCGTGGCCCGCGCGAGCGCCGATTACCGCGATGCGCGCCTGCCCGCGTCGTGCGGCGGATGAGCGAATCCGTCCGGGCACGCTCATCCCGGCCGGCCTATCCCAGCATTGCGCGCGCGATGATGGTGCGCTGGATCTCGGACGAACCCTCGTAGATGCGCAGGATCCTGGCATCGCGCGCGTAGCGTTCCAGCGGCATGTCGCGCGTGTAGCCGTAGCCGCCGTGGATCTGCAGGGCGCGGTCGGTGATGAAGCCGACCGCTTCAGACGCGTACAGCTTCGCCATGGCGGACTCCGTGGAGAACCGCTCGCCCAGCCCGCGCTTGTGGGTGGCTTGCAATGTCAGCGCCCAGGCGGCTTCCAGGCGCAGCTTCATGTCGGCCAGCATCCACTGGATGCCCTGTTTGTCGGCCAGCGGCTGGCCGCCGATCAGGCGCTCCCGCGACCAGGACACGGCCGCTTCCAGGGCCGCTTCCGCGATGCCCAGGCTGGTGGCGGCGACGTCCAGGCGGCTGTTGTCCAGCACCTTCATGGCGGTGCGAAATCCGCTGCCTTCCTCGCCCAGCCGCCGGCTCGCCGGCACACTGCAGTCCAGCGCGACTTCGAAGGCATGGCCGCCCCGGATGCCCATCAGCTTTTCGGGCCTGGAGACCTGCAGGCCGGGGGTGTCCTTGTCCACGACGAAGGCGCTGATGCCCCGGCTGCCGGCTTGCGGGTCGGTCTTGGCGTAGACCACGATGAAATCGGCCTCGCCGGCGTTCGAGATGAAGTGCTTGACCCCGTTCAGGCGGTACTGGTCGCCCTCGCGGCGGGCCCGCGTGCTCATGTCCGCCGGGTTGGATCCCGCCCGGGGCTCGGTCAGGGCGAAGGCGCCCAGGATGTCGCCCCGGGCCGCCCGGGGCAGGTAGTGCGCGCGCAGATCGTCGTCCGCCCCGATCAGGATCGAATCGGTGGCCAGGTAGTGGGCGCCGATCATGGACGAGGTCGCGGCGCAGCGGCGGGCGATCTCGACGATGGACAGGACCAGCGCCGTGGGGCTGACGCCCGCGCCGCCCCAGCGCTCGGGCAGGTTCATGCCCATGACGCCCAGGGCCGACAGGCCGGGCACGTGGCAGGTGGCCGATCGGGACTGTTCGTCCAGCTCGGCGGCCAGAGGAGCGATTTCGGCGGCCGCGTAGCGGCCGATGGCGGCGGCGATTTCCAGATCGTCCTCGCGGACGCCCAAACGCGGATTCATGAGGTATCTCCTGTGTCTTCGAGAGGAATTCAGCGTCCGAAGACGCCCAGGTCGCGCAATGCGGCGATCTTGTCCAGGCTCAGGCCCAGCAAGCTGTGCAGGGCTGCGTCGGTGTCGGCCCCCAGATCCGGGGCCGGGCGCGTCGGCTGGCTTTCCCAGGCGGAAAACTGGATCGGCTGGCGGGGCAGCCGCAGACCGGGCAGGCGCGGGTCGTCCGTGTCCCGCAGCAACCGGCGATGCCGCGCCTGATCGCTGTCCAGCGCCTGCCGCACCGTCCAGATCGGCGCGGCGGGGATCGCGCCCGCCTCGAAACGCTCGACCGCCTCGGAGACGGTCCGGTCGGCCGCCCAGGACTCGATGGCGGCCCGCAGCAGCGGTTCGTGCCGCGAGCGCTGTTCGTCGCTGGCGTAGCGGGGATCCTGCGCCAGGTCGTCGCGGCCGATGATCCGGGCGAACTGCGCGAACAGCTTGTTGTTCAGGATGGCCAGGACGAAATGGCCGTCCTTGGCCCGATACGCGCCGAAGGGGGCGGACAGCGGATGCCGGTTGCCCACGCGACGGGCGTCCTTGCCGGTGAACAGGTAGCGCGCCACGGCGGTGACGGTGAACGACAAGGTGGCGTCGAACATCGCGGCATCCACGTGGGTGCCCCGGCCGTCGCGGTCGCGGCCGATCAGCGCCGCCAGCGTGCCCCAGGACGCGAACAGGCCGCTGAGCACGTCGGTGATGGCTTCCCCGACCAGCGTCGGCGGTCCGTCCGGAAACCCGGTGGATTCCATGATGCCGCTCATGGCCTGGATGACGATGTCGTAGGCGGGCCGGCTTGCGGCGGGTCCGTTCTGCCCGAAGCCGGAAATGCTGGTGTAGATCAGGCGGGGGTTCAATGCGCCGAGCTGGCCGTAGCCGATGCCCAGCTTGTCCGCCACGCCGGGCCGGAAATTTTCGACGACGATGTCGACTTCCGCCGCCATCCGGTGAACTAGCGCCACCGCCTCGGGCTGCTTCAGGTCCAGCACCAGGCTTTGCTTGTTCCGGTTGACGACGCTGAAGAGCGCGCTGTGCCCGTCGCGCATCGGGCCGATCGCGCGGTAGTCGTCGCCCTGGGGAGGCTCCACCTTGATGATGTGCGCGCCCAGGTCGCCCAGCAGCGCGGTGCAAAACGGGCCGGACAGCACCCGCGTGAAATCCAGCACGCGCAGGCCGCTCAGGGGGCCAACGCCGGAATCGGTGTTTCGCAGCATCTCTGGTCTCCGTCGTGTTGGCGAGCCGCGCGCCCGTGTCGCGGGGCGGTGGCATCGGCCATCGGGCGGCGAGGTCCCTCGCCTTGCTTTGGGGACATGGTAAGAGCGCCTTTGTATAATTTAAAACATTAAAAATTAATTGATTGAATAGAATTTAATGATTCAATTTTCAATCCGGCAGCTGGAATACTTCGTCGCGGTCGCCCGGCACGGCGGCACGCTGCAGGCCGCGCGCGTCCTGAACGTGTCGCAGCCTTCGATTTCCCATGCCATCCGCGAACTCGAAGCGAGCTGGGGGGTGTCCCTGTTCGTGCGGCGGCATGCGCGCGGCCTGCAGCTGACGGCGGAAGGCGAACAGCGTTTCCGCCAGGCCATGCTCCTGCTGCGCGAAGCGCATTCCCTGGAACAGCGGACGGAACGGAGCATCCGCGGAGACCTGGCCGTGGGCTGTTTCGAAACGCTGGGGCCTTTGGTGTTTCCGGCCCTGATGAAAGCATTCCAGCGGCATCACCCGGACGTGCGGCTGCGGCCGCATGAAGGGCATATCGCCGATCTGCTGGACCGGGTGGCCGATGGTGCCCTGGAACTGGCGCTGGTCTACGACACCAGCCTGGCGGGCGGGCGGATCCGCTTGCACGACGTCGGCGCCAGCCAGCCCTATGCCGTGCTGCCGGCCGGGCATCCCCTGGCCTTGCAGCCCGACGTGTCGGTGGCGGATCTGGCGCGGCATCCCTTCATCCTGATCAATCCGCCGCATAGCCGGGAATACTTCCTGTCCCTGTTCAGCCACGCGGGAGTGCGGCCGCAGGTGGTGGCGGAAGTCGGGTCGTTCGAAATGGTCCGGGCCCTGGTGGCCAACGGGCACGGCGTTTCGATCCTGGTGACGCGCCCCGCGGGCGACCTGGCCTACGATGGCAGCCCCCTGGCGTGCCGCCCTTTGCGGGATGCGCCGCCGCCCCAGAAGATCGTGCTGGCCAGCGCGGCCGACCTGCCCCTGGGCATCGTGGCGCAGGCCTTTCTGGATCTGGCGCGCGATTATCTGTCGGGCCGGGGCATGGGCGGCGGCTAGCATCCGATATCCGGCAAAAGTCTATACTTTTCCCGGAATATTTCATCCATCCCGCTCGTCATGCCGGAGGCAGCCATGAACCCACAGCACACCGACCCGCAATCCGTCTGGCGGGGCCGCGACGATTCCGCTGAACAGGGCGATACCCGGCGCCTGTTCCAGGTCGTGCGCCACGACGACGCCTGGCGGCCCGGCGACGGTGTGCTGCTGGGTTTCGCCAGCGATGCCGGGGTGCGGCGCAATCACGGCCGGCCCGGGGCGGCGGGCGGCCCCCTGCAGGTGCGCCGCCTGCTGGCCGGGCTGCCGGCCCATGGCCTGGAGGCGCTGTGGGATGCGGGCGACGTCGTCTGCCAGGGCGACGCCCTGGAAGCCGCGCAGGCGGCCCTGGGGGCGCGGGTCGCCGCGATCCTGGACGGAGGGGCGCGCCTGGTGGTCGCCGGCGGCGGCCATGAAATCGCCTGGGGCGATTTCCAGGGCCTGCGCGATCACCTGCACGGCCCCCGGGGCCCCGGCGGATCGCTGCTGATCGTGAACCTGGACGCCCATTTCGACTTGCGCACCAGCCGTCCGGGCAGTTCGGGCACGCCGTTCGACCAGATCCTGGAAGACAGCCGCCAACGCGGCCTTCCTGTGCGCTACGCAGTGCTGGGCATCTCGCCGCTGGGTAACACGGCCGGGCTGTACGAACATGCCCGGGCGCTGGGCGTGCGCTACGTGGAAGACGATCAGATGCAGGAACGCCATCTGGACCGGCGCCTGGCCGAACTGGACGAGTTGCTGGCCGGCGCCGATCACGTCTACCTGACCATCGACCTGGACGTGTTGCCGGCATCCGTCGCCCCCGGCGTGTCCGCGCCCGCGCCGCTGGGCGTGCCGCTGGCCGTGGTCGAGGCCTGCGCCCGGCGCATCAAGGCGTCCGGCAAGCTGCGCCTGGCCGACATGGCCGAATTCAATCCCGAATTCGACATTGACAGCCATACCGCCCGCGTGGCGGCCCGGCTGGCCTGGGTGCTGCTGCAGCCGTAGCGGCCCCTACGCCTGTCCCGCCAGCTTGTAGCGGTTGCCGGGGTACCACATCACGGCCTGGGATGCGAAGGCCCCGCCGGAAAACGTCGTGCGGTCCAGCACCAGGCAGGGCTGTTCCGGCGGGATGTCCAGCGGTTCCGCCACACTGTGCGGGGGCAGCTTGACCTCGATCGTGTAGCGCCCGGTGGGCGCGGGGGCGGCGTGCATCAGGTATTCGTTGGGGGTCGTCCGCGACCAGTCCTGTTCCAGATAGTCGGGCAGGCGCCGGGCGTCAACCACGCGGTCTTCCAGCTGGATCGGTTCCGCGTTCTCGTAATGCACGATGATCGAATGGAACAGCGGCGCCCCCACCGGCAGGTGAAAGCGCTGCGCCTGCGTCGTGGATACCTTGCTTTTTTCCAGCAGCAGGACGTGGCAGGAATGCTGGTGCCCCCGGTCGCGGATATCCTGGGCGATGCTGCGGATCTCGATCAGGGTGGACGGGATCTTCGCGGGCGCCACGTACGTGCCCGACCCCTGATAGCGCAGCAGCACCTGGTCCGCCGTCAGTTCGCGCAAGGCGCGATGCACCGTCATGCGCGACACGCCGAACTGCTTGCACAGCGCCAGTTCGGTGGGAATCAGTTCGCCTTCCGTCCAGGCGCCGCCGCGGATCTGCTGCAGGACGTGGTCCTTGATGCGCTGGTAGGCGGGCGTCGCCCGCGCGGCGGTCTCGGTCGATGCCTGACGGCGCATGTCGTGCTTCCTGTTCGTCGGATAGGGCTATTCTATGCGAGACGGCTGCGCGGCTCCACGCCTAGGTGTTTTCCCGCCCCGGCGGGCGCCGGCCCGCTTTTGAAACCCAAATCCCCAGGGTTATCCCTGAGTTATGCGTCAAGCTTAAAGCACCTTATGGCGCTTTCCTTATAGCCGCCTGAAAGGGCCTCCGGTACATTGCTTCAAACCGCGCGAGGACCCAGGGAGGGCCTCGCGCGCAGACACATCAGAATGACGTTCTGGAGACAACCATGAGCAATTCCGTCGCCCCGGTCGATGAAGTTCTGCCGATGGGCAAACTGACCGCGCTGGGCCTGCAGCACGTGCTGGTCATGTACGCCGGCGCCGTCGCCGTGCCGCTGATCATCGGCCGCGCCCTGAACCTGGAAGCCCACGAAGTATCCCTGCTGATCGCCGCCGACCTGTTCGCCTGCGGCCTGGCCACCATCATCCAGTCGCTGGGCGCCACGCAGTGGTTCGGCATCAAGCTGCCCGTCATCATGGGCGTCAGCTTCGCCCCGGTCGGCCCCATGATCCACATCGCCACCAGCAATCCCGGACACGTCGGGGCCCAGCTGCTGTTCGGCACCATCATCGCGGCGGGGATCATCACCATCATCATCGCGCCCTGGATCAGCCGGCTGCTGCGCTTCTTCCCGCCCGTGGTCACCGGCACCATCATCGCCATCATCGGCATCACCCTGATGCGCGTGGGCATCAACTGGATCTTCGGCAACCCCTTCGGCCCCACCGCGCCGTCCGTGGTCGATCCCAGCTACGCCGCATGGCTGAAAAGCGCCCAGGTGGCGGCATCCGCGCCCGGCTCGCCGCTGGCGGCGGTCCCGCAGGGCCTGTCGATCATGCCCACCGTCCCCAACCCCAAATACGCCGATCTGACCGGCGTGGGCATCGCCGCCATCGTGCTGCTGTCCATTCTGCTGATCGCCAAGTTCTGCAAGGGCTTCCTGGGCAACATCGCCGTGCTGCTGGGCATCGTGGTGGGCGCCGTCGTCGCCACGGCCATGGGCATCATGAACTTCGACAAGGTCGCCAAGGCCGCCTGGGTGGACATCGTCCTGCCCTTCCACTTCGGCATGCCGAAATTCGATTTCTGGATGATCCTGACCATGACGCTGGTCATGATCGTGATCCTGATCGAGTCCACCGGCATGTTCCTGGCCCTGTCGGACATGACGGGCAAGAAGATCGGGCAGAAGGACCTGGCGCGCGGTCTGCGCACCGACGGCCTGGGCACCCTGATCGGCGGCATCTTCAACACCTTCCCGTATTCCAGCTTCTCGCAGAACGTCGGCCTGGTGGCCGTCACCGGCGTGCGCAGCCGCTACGTCTGCGTGGCCAGCGGCGTGATTCTGCTGGTGCTGGGCCTGCTGCCGAAACTGGCCGCCCTGGTCGAATCCCTGCCCACCGTCGTGCTGGGAGGCGCCGGGATCGTGATGTTCGGCATGGTCACGGCCACCGGCATCCGCATCCTGAGCGGCGTGGATTTCATCAAGAACCGCAACAACGCCATGATCGTGGCCATTTCCATCGGCATGGGCATGATCCCCGTGGTGGCGCCGAACTTCCGCCAGTGGATGCCGCACGCCATCCATCCGCTGATCGAATCCGGCATCCTGCTGACGTCCCTGTCGGCCGTGCTGCTGAACCTGTTCTTCAACGGCGCTCCACGCGACACCAAGGCCGCCGTCGAGGCCGCCAAGCACGCGGAGGCCTGAATCAGGCCCGGGCCGCCCTTGGGGGCGGCCGGCCTCGCCTGAAGCAGCGTTTCGGAGCCGGCCCGGGCATCGCCCGGGCCGGCTTTCTTTCATCCGCAAGTCCCTGAGACCGTCCGATCGGCGCCCCGGCCGTCGCGGCGCCTGCCTACAATATCGATGTCTCCAGTAACCGGCGGTTTCCTCATGTCAGCAGACTCCATTGCCTCCGCCTGGTACGTCGTCCACACCAAACCGCGCCAGGAATCGGTGGCGCGGGAACAGTTGCTGCGCCAGGATTTCGAGGTCTATCTGCCGCTGTTCAAGGTCTTCAGGAAACCGCGCGCGGCGCCCGGCGGCCTGACCGCGCATGAACCGATGTTCCCTCGCTACCTGTTCCTGCGTCCCACGCGGCCCACGCAGTCGCTGTCGGTCGTGCGCTCCACCGTCGGGGTCAGCCGCCTGGTGATGTTCGGCCCGCAGCCCGCCGCCCTGGCCGACGCTGCCGTGCAGGCGATCCGCCAGGCCGAAACCCTGCGCGAAGCCGCGCAAATGGACCAGATCAGCCCCTTCCAGCCCGGCATGCCGGTGCAGATCCAGGACGCCCCCCTGGCCGGCATCCAGGCCCTGGTGCAGGCCGTCTCCAAAGACCGCGTCACCCTGCTGCTGGACATCCTGGGCCGCCCGCAGACCGTCCAGGTCGAGTTCGGGCAGATTGCGCCGCTGTGAGTCCCACAGAGTCTTTACCAATTGCTACAAACGCTGTCTCCTGGCAAAAGAGCGCAGTCACGTCGTGTGACTGTCAACTCTTACAGGAGACTCTATGTCCATGTCGATCCGGCATACCGCCGTCCTTTGCGCTTGCCTGGGGCTGCCCCCGCCCGCCGTCGCGCAGGACGGCCCGCCGCCCGCCTCCATCGCGCACAGCCTGCCGCTGGCGATGTCGCGGGCCCTGCCGCCGCCGGCGCTGCCTTTGGCCATTCCATCACTGGCGCTGTGGGATCCGTCCCCGGCGCCTTTTTCTTTGCGCGGCGACCTGATCCGGCCAGGCGAAGGCCAGGCCCAGATCACCCGCCCGCTGCTGCTGGAACAGAACAGCGGCTTTCTGGTGTCCGACGGGCGCACCCTGGACATCCGGGGCGCGATCTGCGCGCCCGGCGGTTCTGCGCAGGATCCCTGCCTGAAAACCGACGCCGTGGCCGTCCTGCCTCCCGCCCTGCTGCTGAAACTGGGCGGCGGCCACCTGAACCTGTCCGGCGCCAACAGCTATCGCGGCAATACCGTGCTGCTGCAGGGCAGCCTGGGCTTGCAGAAGAGCCAGGCCCTGGGCCATGCCGCCAACACCCTGGACATGGCCGGCGGCGCCCGTCTGGAGCTGGCCGATGGCGTCACCATCGACCAGAACCTGCAGGCGCTGCCCCTGACCGACATCGCGCCGTTGGTGCCGGGCGCCTGGGGCGTCACGCCGCCGGCATCCGGCGACCCAGCCGTCACCGTGCGGGTGGACCGGGGCGTCGCCGCCTGGCAAGGCCGTATCACCGCCTACACGCCGCTGGTCAAGGACGGCGCGGGCACCTTGCGCCTGCTGGGAACCGGTTTTGCCCCGGCCCACGTCCTGGACCTGCGCCAGGGCGGCCTGCAAATGGGGCAGGGCGGCATCGCCATGAACCAGTTCTGGTTCGGCTCCATCCATACCCGCCCGGATACCGTCCTGTCCGGCACGGGCCTGATCCTGGACGCCCTGGTCGCCGGCCATCTGCGGCCGGGCTCGCCCGGCGCGGCGGGCGCCCTGTGGTTCGGCAATCGCCTGCAGCTGACCGACAGCGCACACACTCACATCCCCGTCGGCCTAGAGGAGCCCGCTCTGCATTCCCTGGGCGCCATCCGACTGGCCGGCGATCTATGGCTGGAGCCCATTGCCGACCAGTGGGCGCCCAATACCCGCTACGACATCGTGCAGGCGGACGGCGGCCTGGACTACGCTCTTGTCAGGGCGTCCGACCCCGCCGCCATGATGCCGGTGGGAATCAGCAGCGGCAATGGCCGTTTCGCCCGGGTGCATAGCCCCGTGCGCTACCTGGACCCCGTCCTGGACTATGGCCCGCAGTCGGTCGGGCTCACCCTGCGCTACAACGACCGGGGATTGAACACCGCCGATTCCAGCTGGCGCAGCGCCTTGCTGGACGACGGCCGGTTCCTGCGCGAATCGGCGTTGGCCCACACCGGCGGCGGCCGGGCCTGGGCGCAGACCTGGGCCGCCAACACCGAACGGAGCGGCCACGGCGGCCTGCCGGGGGACGACCGCGACACCAGCGGCCTGCAACTGGGCGTCAGCCGGCCGCTGGGGCGGAACTGGCACGCGGCCGCTTTCGCCGGCTGGCAGGACAGCCGCCAGCGGTCGCTGCCTGGCCATGCGGCGGAGTCCGCGAACGGCGGCGCCTACCGCCTGCGTGACCGGGCCGCGCATTTGGGCCTGGGCGCCCGATATCGCGGGCCGTCCGCCACGCTGACCCTGGGCGCCGCCCAGTCCCGCCACAGCGCGCGCATCGATCGCCGGGCCGACCCCGCCGAGGCGGCCTTGGGCAGCCGCGCCCGCGCCGTCCTGACCCAGGTGTGGCTGGACGCCCGTCCCACGCAGCCCCTGCCCGTGGGAAGCTGGGGCGCTACCCCCTGGGTACGCGCCGCCTGGCTGCATCTGCGGCGGCCCGGCGTCCAGGAAAACGGCGGCCTGGCCGCCGTCGCCCTGGAGGCGCAGACCGATGGACGCTGGCTTACCCACCTAGGAGTCCGTGTGGAACGCCGCTGGTCCGCCCCGCAGGGCGATGCCCGGCTGTTCGCCCAGGCCGGCGTGCGCAGCCTGTGGGGCGGACGCGCCCTGCGCAGTCCCCAGGCGTATCGGGCTGATCCGGATCTGTCGTTCGATGCCGCAGGGCTGCCCATCGCCCGCCACGCCTTGCTGCTGGACGTCGGTGTGCATGCGCCCGTCAGCCGTCGGGCATCCGCCACCCTGGCCTATACCGGCCAGCATGGCGGCGGCCAGATGCAGCATGGGGCGTGGCTGGGGATGACCGTGGTCCTGGATGGGAAACCGGCCGCGCCGCGCTGACGCAGTCGCATGACCCACGCCGCACCGGATGGCAATGGTGCGGCGTGGCTGGTCACCGGCATGTGCCGGGCGGCTTATTCCGTCTGGGTGGGTGAGGCGGCTTCTTCCTGCCGCATCATCGCCCACCAGATCGTCAGCGATGCCAGGAAGAAGATCACCCCGTTGTTGCGGCCCAGAATCACCTGGGTCAGGCTGAAGGCCGCGAAGGCCGCCGGCAGGCTGGCGCCGCAACAGGCCAGGATCCGCACCGCGGTATCGGCGTGTCGCAGGCGCTGGGCGAAATACCAGAAGCTGGCGATCAGCAGGGCCAGCAGGGCCGCCAGTCCCAGCGACCCCTGGTGGAGCCAGACTTCAAGAAACTGGTTGTGGGTATTGGCCAGCGTGGAAATGAATGGGTCCACGCGGCCGGCCTGGATCAGCTCTTCCAGGTGGGCGTCGTATTCCGGATGCCCCCAGCCCAGCAGCGGGCGTTCGGGAATGCTGATCAGGGCGGCTTTCCAGGCCTCCAGACGGGGGCCCACCGTGTTGTTGGCGACTTCGCCCTGTTGTGTGTATTCATGCCATGCCGTGATGGCGTCGCTGTAGCGGTCTTCGGCGATCTTGCCGCCGGGCAGGGCGGCCAGCATCACGACGACCCCCACCGCCAGCACCGCCACTCCCGCCAGCACGGGCTTCAAGGTCTCGCGGCGCAACAGGGCGGTCGCCGCCAGCCCCAGCAGCAGCGGGATGGCGATCAGGCCGCCGCGCGTGGCGGATGCAATGAAGGTATAGCTGCCGCCCAGGGCGCCCAGCAGCATGAACGCCGCCCAGCCGAACCGCCGCTGCCGCGCCATCCAGACGGTTCCCATCAGGCTCCAGAATCCCATGGCCAGGGCGATGTCCCCGAAGGGAATCGCGCTGGTCACGAAGCCTTCCGCCCGGGGCAGGCGCAATACGGACATCTGCCACCAGGTCAGGCCCGCCGCGCCGAGGCAGCCAGCCGCCAGTCCGCCCCACAAGCAGTCGGGGCGCAGCCGCACGTAGCGCAAGCCCCACAGGATCGGGATGGCCATCAGGTAGCGCGAACCCTGGTCCAGATACTTGCTGGAATCCCCGTGCCAGAACACGGCCAACGCGTTCACCGCAAACACCGCCAGCAGCAGCGCGATCAGCGTCCGATCTTGAACGTCGGCCTCTGCCGGCGCGGCGCAGCGGTAGCGCCACGTCGCCGCCAGGCCGCCCAGCAGCAGCAGGGTGGCGCCCAGGGAATAGCCGCTGGGCGCCGACAGCGTCAGCAGGAAAAATGCGGCGACGCTGGCGGACATCCAGATGGACAGGCGGAAGGAGGCCGAGGGCATGAGAGGCGCGACTCAGAAAAGGAGTAGATGTGGCGCAATTTTACCTGGGAGCGCCCTGGTATCGAAGATACTGCGTTCTCTTTTTTAGTTTAGAAGGGTGTCTGTCCGAGCGATGCATTTTGAGTTGTCCTTGTTGCCAATAGAGCTTATGTGGCTGGAGATATTCTGGGGATGCGTATGCGAAGGTCCGAGCGATAGGTACGCCTACCGCCCGGCGTGCAGCCAGGGGATGAACTCTTTGGCGAACAGCAGGCTACCGTGGGAACTCAGGTGATTGGAGTCTCGATATAGAAGCATTTTTTCACCATCGAATTTGCATGTTGCTTCGTCGCACATAAACTGTAGTGGATCAAAGACGCGCAACTTTGGATGTGAAATCCTAAGCTGTTGTATTACCTCGCGTAGCTGCTGTTGCCGCAGCATGACATCTGTTTTTTTCAAAGTGCAAGATCGTTGAAAATAAGTGAATGTGCCGCGCGGGATGCATGTTCTTGGGAAGAATGGCAGTTCTGGCACGTCGATGACCAGAACGACTGATTTTCCGTTTTGCTCAAGGGTGTCGATTGTCTGGCGCAATCCGTCGACAAAAAGCTCTTTCCTTGTTTTGTCATGGAATGTGTCGCTCCGGATCTGTGTGTACGCTGGCCCCACCTTTTTTGCGATATGGTCAGCTGCATATGAGGTGTCCAAGAAGTAATTTCCGTAGAAGGACAATACGACGGTTCGTATATCCGGCAGGCCGTTCAAAAATGCAAGGGCGCGCTCGGATCGTTGGCGGCAGTTCTTTGTGGTGCCGATGACATCGATGCCGGTGACAGGCGGGCAACTATTGGCCTCTATTAGTAGCCATGATCGTGACGAATCAATCGCGGATATCCCGCTGTACAGATGCTCGGCATGACTATCTCCAAAGATGGCGTATGACGCGAGCTCTGGGCGTGAGCGTATGCAGACGCTCATTGCAGGCTGATGGGTAGTCAGTTCTCGAGGGCATGGCTCGCCAATGGGTTTTGTCCGGGCGATCAGGTCGTTGGTCTTGCCTTGAGCATTCTGTGCCACGGATCTGGAACTAATGCCATCGAGAGCGTAGATGGCATATCCTAGGGCTCCGGTGAAAAGCACCGTAAGTGCCAAGAGTGTCGTCCTTTGTGTGGTGGCGCGCGCATGGCGGAAGCAAGGCTCGACATATCGGAAAGTTGCCCAGGCAAGCAACACGCTCGCGGCTATGGCGGCAAAGCGCGCGGGTTCGCTGGGCGAACCTCCACTCAGGATGAAGAGGAACGAGAGTAGCGGCCAGTGCCATAAGTACAAAGGGTAGCTAATCAGGCCGATCCACACGGCAACTCGATGAGAAAACACCCGTCTGTTCAGCCATGACTCCGTACCGGAGAAAATGATAAGCGCCGCGCCAGTTGCCGGGAGCAGCCCCCACCAACCTGGGAATGCCGATGCCGTGGGTATCCAGAAAGCGGCGACCAGTATCAGCGCGAGGCCCGTGCCTGTCAGAATGTTGGCGGCGTAAGCGTGCTTTTTGCGGTTGCTTGATGGTGTGGCGATCCAGTGCCTGTGGATGCGGTTGTGAGCGAGGAGGCCGCCAAACATCAGCTCCCAAAAGCGGGTAACTGGCGAGTAAAACGTTTGTATGGGGGCTATGTTAATTAACCAGATGTTGTAGAAAAATGAGGCGGCACCCAGCACACAGATAAGAACGGCCATCTTTTGCCGTGCTTTCTGTGCGATTATGATCAATATCGGCCATAATAAGTAGAATTGCTCTTCAACACCGAGAGACCAGAAGTGCAAAAGAGGTTTCGCGGCGCCGGCATTGTCAAAGTAGCCCGCCTCTGTCATGAAAATAAGGTTGGCCACGAATCCCGCGCCACCGGCAGCGTGCTTTCCCAACTGAGCATATTCGTCGGGGAACAAGACCAGCCAACCAAAAGCGAGGGTGCTTAGCAGTACCAGTGCAAGTGCGGGAAATATGCGGTTGATCCTGCGCTTGTAGAAGTCGAGGAAGCTGAAGCGCCCCTTGTGGACCGCTTGTAGAATGAGCGTCGATATCAGGTAGCCTGAGATGACGAAGAAGACGTCGACGCCTATGTAGCCGCTAGGGATGATGCCGGGGAATGCATGGTAAGCCAGCACGCAAATGACTGCGATTGCCCTCAGGCCATCGATGTCTGGACGGTACTTAAGGTTATGTTGCGACATGAGAGGGTGAGTTCCTAGAAGGGGCCCACCCTTAGAAGATCCACTTGACGGTGAGGTTTTGCATTGTAAGTTACTTGATGAAATATTTGAACAGATGTCCAGCCGGATGTGGGCTTTTTTCACCCGGAGGTACCGTGTGTGAACAGGGGGTGGCGCAGGAAGGGGCAGGCCATCTGCCGACCGCACAATCTGCAGGCCAAGCAGGAGGGATTTCTGGATGCCGTGTGTCCGGGGGCATCCTGTTCCGCGGTATGAACTCCTCAGCGAGCCAATGTGCTCGCTCTGCGGCTCATGGCAAAGGGATGGATAGTTTTATCCCGCTGATCTTCTGTGTGTGGAAAGCGGTTGCCTTGCCTTTGGTTATGGGAAAAGGCCCTTAGAATGGGGCGATAGGCGGGGCTTGCGGCTCGTGAAAGACGCCGATCCGACGCAGCGTCGTGCCAATAGTCCGACCTTTGGCTGTCGTTGTTGCCGCCATTCGGCCTGCCGGCTGGCATCGCACTGGATAATGCGGCGGGGTCACGAATGTGGCGGGAAGGTCATGCGCCGGGAACCCCAGTTCGAAGCAGGTGACGCGGTCTCTCTACCTTCTAATTGATGAGACAGAACGGCATGTGGATGTGCCGGTGTTGCCAATAAATTTGGGTTGAATGGACAATGTATCCTCAGAAATTTATCGTATCATTCTTCTCGTTCGGATAAATATTATTGCCATTTTCGAATTTCGCATCTATCTGGGTGATGTATCATTCCGTCCTTGTCCTGGGCTTGCTGGCTATGCTATAGCCTTGATGCAATTGGACGGTGGCATTTCAAGCGCGATGCGTCAATTTGGAAAGATATACAAAGGTTTCTCCATGCCGGTATCTGGCTGGGATCAGCCTAATGTCCCTTGGACATGGTTGTGGGTGTTTGATTCCTTCAATGTGTTGGTGTGGTGGATTCTAAACTGAGAATTTTCCGTGATCGTATTTTTTTGCGCTAGGGTCTATTTTATTGCCATGTAATTATGCTATCGAACGGCGTTATTTTGCTGTGAAGGCGTGGTCGCTTTGGGTGATGGTTGCGCTTTCAGAAGTTCGATGGCGAATGGAGAAAAGTAAATGAGATTGCGCAATTGGATTTTGGCTATATTGGTGGGAGGGGTCGTTGGTGCTGCGGCCGGTTTTGCTCAAATGTCAATTTTTCAGAAACAGACATATGTTGCAAAATCGGAGATATCGGAACTCATTATGTTCGATGATTTCTGGGATATTGCTCCAACGGCGCTTCGGCGTGCTGAACTGCTGAGGCCTGCGCTATCCTGGCGGTGTCAACAGTGTGATGAGAGAAAAATCACTGAAAAAGATATCGCTTTAACAATAATAAATTCCTGGAATAGATATCTCGACGATATTATTTTCGAATTCACCATAGATGAGGCGTTTCTAACGTCCAATCCTGGTGGAAAGATAAAAAGATATGCCGAGCTGAAATCCGGCTTTCACGATGGATTGGATCAAAGAAGAATCAGCCTTCATGTGGCGGCAGATTCGGCGGAAGGTGCCACAAACGCAATGCGTGCGTGGCAGACGCAGATAATGTTGAAGAGCCGGGAAAAGATGAGGACGTCCCTATCTGCATGGTTTGATAGGAAGGCTGAAGAACTGTTATCGGTCAGGGATGTGGACATCCCGCCGATCGCTGCCGGATTTGAAATGGATACTCCGGAAGTGGTGCGGGAGTTCAGGCAGTCTGCAAAGACCATGGAGAATTTTAATGGATGGACAGCCAAAATAAGCTCGGATATTACGGTGAATCCTGTGGTTCAGCACACAAATTATAGGGTACTGGTATGGGCCATCATCGGAGCGCTCTTGTCCCTTATGATAAGCATTGTATATAAGAGAGCAAGTAAATAGTGGGCATCCGCAGGCGTATAGCATATCTGCTGCTTGGGCCGGCGATCACTCTGATAGCAGGAGTGATCGCCGGTCCTTTGCTGTCCAGGCTGTTTTTGCCTGCAGATTTTGGGCATTATTCGATGCTTATGGCTGTGGTGGGGATCGTGTCAGTCGCTGTAACCCTGCGATTGGATAACTTAATTCCCACCAGCATGGACTATAGCGCCAGCTTTTGGCTGGTGGCCATTTGTACGAGCGCGGGCGCCGTGTTGTGCCTTCCCATATCGGTTCTTCTAGGGCTTCCCTGGCTGCAAGCTGTTTTTGTTTCTTATGCTGTATTGGCCACAGTCATATTCAATAGTTTTTATTATATAAAAATAAGTGAAGATAGAGTTTTGAGGGCTGCGTTGGCGCGTTCCATTCAGTCCTCTGGTGCCATAGGCGGCCAAGTAATGCTCGGGATGATGAGTTTCGGGCTTGGTGGGTTGCTGGTGGGGGAGCTAATAGGGCGGACTTTGGCGGTATCGTTTATATCGCAAAAAGTTGAATCCCGCTCCAAAGGCCAGTTGACGGCTTGCTGGCATGAGCAATGGGACAAGGCTCGGTGGCTGTTACCGTCGGCCGTATTGGGGGCGTTTTCTTTGCAGCTTCTGCCATTGGGCATGGTGCCTGCCGTAGGGGCGACTTCCGCCGGCATCTTTATGTTGGCTTACCGAATGGTTGTGATTCCCAACTCACTGCTGGCGAAGGTCACAAGCGATAGCATGCTTGTTGAGCTTACTAGGGCGAGGAAGCAAGAGGTGTCTTGTGAGCGGTTGGTGGAGCAGTGTTGTGGCCGGCTGTTCATTGCCGCCGTTGGAATCTACGGAGTCCTCGCGGTGCATGGAGACTGGCTGTTTCGTCTGATCCTCGGCGAGAAATGGCACAGTGCAGGCGAGCTTGCCGTATGGCTATCTGTCCTCGTCGCCGGTTGGTCTATTGCATCGCCCATGGCTGCTGTGTTCATAGCCTTTAATAAGACCAGATGGTCTTTAATGTTGAGCTTGCTTGATATCGCGAATCGGCTAACCGCACTTGTCATCGGGTGGGTAACCTCGGACATATTATTTGCCAGTAAGGCGCTTGCCATCGGAGGGGTGATCGTTTACGGGCTCTCGGTCATCAGCGCCCTTTCCTTGTCAGGAGCGAGCATGCTTTCCATCTGGACTTCGTTCTGCCGTCCTGTCGCTGCTTTATTGGCGCTTTTGGCTATGTCGGCTTTCTTGTTAGGAGTAGGATTTTTCTGGACGGCATTGTTATGTGGTGGCCTTGTTTCTGTGCTGGCGCTTTGGTTGATTACATATGGCAAATAGGATCTCAGTAATAGGGACGGACTTGTGGACGCAGAGACTTGCCCAGCTACTGCGAAAATATAGCGATTTCAAGCTTGGTCCCGTCTCAGGGGTCGGCGTCAAGGACTGTTGGCGTTTGTTGGGGTTGCCAGTCGCTTCCAGCGTGATCAGGGTCGGATTCAGGCCGGGACAATTGCGCCCGAGGGGGTTGCTGATAGATGTGTTTTCTATCGTATATATGGTCCTTTTTGGGAGATTGATATTTTATTGGATCGGTTCGGACGTTCAACGCACGTTAGACGTATTCAACACCGGTAGAGGAATAAGGGCGGCGTGGGGAAGAAAAGTAGGAAGATTCCTGATGGGAAGATCCGGACACCTGGTTGCGGCGCCTTGGCTGGTAAATGAGCTTGAAACGATTGGCGTGAAGGCTATTTGCGTCCCCTTCCCCTCGCCAACAGCGAAGTTCTCAGATCTCATCTATGAGAGAACAGATCCTATACGAAAACTTGATGTATTAACATACATACCCGACCATAATTTCAAAAACTATTGTGGTGCAGAAGTGGTCGAGGCGGCTCGTCATATGCCGAAGATAAGATTTGCCGTTATGGGCGGACGCGGAGCTTGGTGTGAGAATCCTCCGGATAACATAGAATTTCTAGGCTGGACTGATGCTGGGGAGCAATACCTTAGGGCCGCTGTCGTCGTGCGTGCCGTGCATCATGACGCGCTTGGGGGGACTGTTCGTGAGGCTTTAATGTGCGGGTGTCACGTGATTTATTCGTTCCCCCATCCATGTACTATAAGGATTGATTTGGGAGAGAGTTCTGAAGATACGGTAAGGAATCTGATAAAAGAGCTGTCTGACCTGGATGAGCGCTGTAGATCCGGAAGGTTGATGCTTAATCATCAGGCCAGGGAATGGGTGTTGGGTAATCTGAGCGAAGAAGTATTGATGAACAACCTCATCGAGTGTCTACGCAAGGGTCTGTGACCTAAGAACATGCAAAAATTAACTTCCCTCATATTGCTCTGCCTTGGCGGCGTGACGTGGCTGCTGGCTGATAGAAGCTTATTCTATGATTTGATACTTCCTTCGTATCTTATACTGATAATAATCTGCATGCCTTTTCTGTTTAGGCGCCTGCAATGGTTTGAGCCGATAGTGGCTTTTAATTGCATGATGCTTATTTTTGTCCTGGACGTGCTTTATTTTGCTTTGACAGGTTTCCCCCGAGCTGAACACCTGCTTCATGGCTACTTTCAAGTCAATGAGCTATCTTGGCCGCTGATGCTCTATGTTGCAGGTTGGCTGTTTTCGTTCAACATCGGCTATGCGCTATGGAGGAAATCTGATTTTTCAATTGATGCGGATAAGCCTCTGGTGCGTATTGAGGGCGATGCATATGGAAAGTTTCTGCGCCTGGCTGTTATAGCTTGCATATTGATATCTGTATCCAACTTTATATATAACATCTGGCTCTTCAGTCCTGGCGATCCGTTGTCGTACTTTATAGATTTCGGTGTTGCGCGATATCGACAGCAGGTGAATGATGGTTGGTTTACTACCCTTGGATATAACTTTTTTATTGTTGGAATAATCTTATATAGATTGACAATAAGAAAATGGGGATGGGGTAATTTCATTTCCTATATCTCGTTCATACTGTGCAGCTTGCTGGCCTTTGTTTCGAAAGGGCAGATTTTTTTTACATTCTCCGTAGTTATATTTCTTTATGTGCTAGAGTGTTTTGTTTCATCTCGTCGCCGCCAGGTCATCCTTTTTGGAGGAGTATTGGTGCCGGTGCTTGTCGCGGTTGTGCTGCTGTCTTACTTGCTGCGCGTCGTGAGTGTGGATTATTACCTTGCGATGGAGCAAGGTCTCGATATCAATGTCTGGTCTTTATTATGGGACAAGCTCGATGTATTGTCCTATCTGATCTTCGGAAAGGGGAATGTTCCCAATCTGCCCGCAATGTTCGTGTATTGGGATAGCTACGGGTCTGTCGATGATTACTTGAACGGTCAATCCATGTTCAGCTGGCTTTATGGTTTTCTGCCTGACCTGGGATTCACTTTCCTGGGATATCATATTCGCGATCTGTGGTATCCGAATCATGTGGGCGGGATTCCTCCTGGTGTGATACTGGAGTTTTATGCAAATTTCGGTGTTCTCCTCAGTGTTGGCTCTGCCATGGTTTTCGGTGCGATTGCCTCGTGGGTCTTTAACGCATTCATGGAGCGGCGCACCGTGGTGTTTTGTGTCCTCTATTCGGCGCTATTGGTCAGGTTCTGGTTCATCCTTCCAAAATTGGAGATGGCCGCCTTGAGCAGCGCATTGTGGCTTTCCCTCCCCACTGTGTGCGCATTGAAGCTAATTTCCGTTGCTAACGAGTTCTACCGCAAGAAGCTCGGTTCGGCTTGACGGGATCTGTATGATTCATATCGCCAATAATTTCGTTAGTAGCAAGGTTCACGCCGAACTGATTCGCCATCTTGCAGAGGAGTTTGGGCGGCAGGATGTCATAGTGCCTGTTCGACGGGCTTCAGATGTCGGTAAAAATGATGTCGATCATGGATCCGTAAATGTAGAGTATAAGTTGTTTTCCAATCGGGTCGTCAGATTCTTTCCGGCCATAAAGATATTTTTCATTCTCTGCAAGATCTTTTCTTTGTTCAAGAAGGCTTGTGCGGCTCAAGGTGAAAATAAGGAAATTTTTGTTGTGGCGCATAATTTCTGGTCCGATGGGATGGTGGCCTTCTTCCTTTCATTCTTTTTCAGATTTCGGTATTTGATGGTCATAAGAAATACCGATATGAATATATTCATACCATCGCTTTTTTATTATCGATGGATGATGCGTATCGCCATCCGAAGGTCGCGTGGGCTGGTCTTCGTGAGTGAAGCTCATAGGCGCCGTTTTGTGGAAAGGTGGCCTGCATTGTTCAAGGCCGCCGGAGATGTATGGGTTATCCCGAATGGGGTTAATGAGTATTGGCATCGCGAGCTTTCTGAGTCGGAAGACCCGAGAGGTATGGTATGCGGTTTTGTGGGGAGGTTTGATAAAAATAAGAATATTGAAAGAATAGTTTTGTCCTGCAAGGCTGCGTATGAGGAGTTTGAGGATTTCAGGCTGTTGATGGCAGGAGGCTCTGAAAGAGAACTTTGCGATCTGTTGCGCGTACAGAAGTTGCCAAAATATGTGGTCGTAAGAGGCGTGATTGGAACCACTGCTGAGCTAAGGGATTTCTATAGGGAATGCCGAGTTTATGTAATGCCGTCCTTGACGGAAACATTCGGTCTGGCATTCATCGAGGCCCTTTCCCAAGGGTGTGCATTGATTTGCAGCAGGTCTGAGGGCATAGATGGGCTATTTGATTATCCGTATGTTCGTTCAGTTGACCCAAGATCGGTTGAGGCTATTCAGGGCGCTGTGATGGATCTGTTGGTGAGAAATCCTAACGGACTGGATCCTGTCTGGGTAAGTCGGGCGATTGAGCCATTTTCATGGCATAGGATCGCCAGAAGGTATCAGGGCTGTTTCGCATGAAAATCATTTATCTTCATCAGTACTTCAATACGCCTGAAATGTCTGGGAGTACGCGCTCCTATGAGATGGCGAAACGTATGGTGCGTCGAGGGCACACGGTGGAGATGATCACCGCGCGTACGGATGGGCTGTCTGGAAGAAATGGCTGGTTCGTGGAAGATGTAGACGGCATTAAGGTCCATTGGTTGAATGTGCGCTACGATAATTCCATGGGAATTGTCCGCCGCCTCATCGCATTCTTGCTATTTTCTTTTCGTGCTTCCATTTATGCATCCAGACTGCAAGGAGATGTGGTACTCGCCTCCAGTACTCCGCTGACAATCTCGATTCCTGGGGTCAGAGTAAGCCGTAAACTGAAAGCACCGCTGGTTCTGGAGGTGCGGGATCTGTGGCCTGAAGTGCCCATTGCTATGGGTGCGTTACGGCTCCCCGGCAGTATTTTCTGCGCACGACGGCTGGAAGCCTGGGCATATCGTTGTGCGAAACGGATCATTGCTCTTTCTCCTGATATGCGAAAAGGGGTGATTGCGACGGGAGTGCCTCAGGATAAGGTGGTTTGCATTCCAAATAGTGCGGACGTGGAACTTTTTCAAGGCGATGGCGCTGCCGGTGGCAGGTTCCGGGCAGAGCAGTCCTGGCTTGGGGACAAGCCATTGGTTTTGTATGCAGGAACCTTTGGCAGGGTCAATGGAGTCGACTTCATGGTTCACATGGCAGCGGCAATGAGGCAACTCAACCCGGATGTGCGTTTTCTCGCTGTGGGGGGCGGTGCGAAGTTTGGTGAAGTAAGAGAGCTTGCATCTGATTTAGGCGTCCTTAACGAGAACTTCTTCATGGAACGCGCAGTGTCCAAGGCGAGGGTGGTGGAGTTGTTCGCTGCGGCTACAGTTTGCTGTTCCTGGGTGGTGGGTCTGGAACCGTTGTGGAAAAATAGTGCAAATAAACTTTTTGATGCGATGGCCGCCGGCAAGCCTGTGGTGATTAATTATCGTGGTTGGCAGAAGGATCTGATCGATCAAGAAGGCATCGGGTTGGTCGTTCCTGTCGACGATGCGGATCTGGCTGCTCGTATGCTTGACAGCTTTCTTTCAGATGAGATCGGCCTGAAAAAAGCAGGTGAGGCGGCGTTTTCCCTGGGGAAGGCTCGATTTTCGCGCGATATGCTGGCTGCTGAAATGATCGAGGTTCTCGAGCGGGCGGCGCAAAGTTCGTGAGTCCTGTGATCTATCTGGTGTTATCGGGGATTACGGAGCGTCGAAAGTCAGGTCTTCTTTTGCTATGAGTATTTTCTTGTTGTGCTCGGAGGGGTGTTTTGAGGAAACGAATTTTTGATTTGTGTTTGTTCGTTCTGATTTTTCCTTTCGTGACCCTTGTTTCCATTGTGCTCAGTGTTTTTGTCCTGATATTCATAGGGCGTCCCGTGATTTTTTCTCAGATCAGGGCTGGATTTAATGGTCGACCATTTGTCATGTACAAGTTCCGTACTATGACGGATGCCAGAGGGGCTGATGGCGGTCTATTGCCTGATAGCGTGCGTTTGACGAAATTCGGATCTTTCATTCGGTCGACCAGTTTGGACGAGTTGCCTGAGTTATGGAATGTCTTGCGAGGCGACATGAGCTTGGTCGGGCCGCGCCCGTTGCTCATGGAGTATCTCCCTCTGTACTCGCCGGAGCAGCGGCGACGCCATCGAGTAAGGCCAGGCATCACTGGATGGGCGCAGGTCAATGGCCGCAATGCTATTAGCTGGGAAGAAAAATTCGCGCTCGATGTCTGGTATGTTGATCATCAGTCTTTCTGGTTGGATTTGAAGATATTGTGGCTGACGGTATGGCGTGTGCTGGCTCGCAGTGGCGTTAGCGAGGCGGGGGAAGCGACCATGTCCAAATTTACGGGGAATAAGCATTGAAGCGATTGGGAATCCTCGGCGCGAGCGGTCATGGAAAAGTGGTGGCTGAAGTAGCCTTGGCCGCTGGCTGGGAGGCCGTGACTTTTTTTGACGATGCGTGGCCTCAGAAATCGACGATTGGCAAGTGGACAGTTGCCGGCGATGGAAACGTTCTGTTCACATCCCTCGGTGATTTGGATGGGGTGATTGTGGCGATTGGACGCAATGAGATACGACTTGCTCTCTTAGATCGGCTACGATCGGCGGGCGCTATCGTGGTTACTGTCGTCCATCCTGCCGCCGTGATATCCGATTCGGCGCACTTGGGAGCTGGCTCTGTTGTCATGCCGGGGGCTATCATTAACGCGGATACGTCGATCGGTGATGGCGCTATTCTAAATACCGGGTGCAGCGTTGATCATGATTGTGTTTTGGGCAATGCGGTCCATGTCAGTCCAGGCGCCCGCTTAGCGGGAGGGGTGATCGTTGGCGACAGGGCATGGATCGGCATCGGCGCTGTCGTCCGTCAGGGCCAGCGTATCGGTCAGGATGTCGTGGTGGGTGCCGGCGCCGCAGTTGTCTCCGATTTGCCCGCGGGTGTCGTTGCTGTGGGCGTGCCTGCCCGGCCTTTATCTACTTGTTCTTCGAAATAATCAGGTTTGACTGTGCTTAATACTCCTTTTCCCTCTTGGCCCGCTTTCACGGCTGAAGAAGCCGATGCTGCGCGCGATGTCGTTTTGTCCAATAAAGTCAACTACTGGACTGGGCAGGAGTGCAGGCGCTTCGAAGAAGAATTCGCCGCGTGGGCGGGAACCAATCATGCCATCGCTCTGGCGAATGGCACGGTGGCGCTGGACCTCGCACTGAAGGGGCTGGGGATCGGCCCAGGGGACGAAGTGGTCGTGACCCCGCGCACGTTCCTTGCGTCGGCGTCCTGTATCGTCAATGCGGGGGCATCTCCCGTATTCGCCGACGTCGATCCGGATTCCCAGAACATCACCGTCGATACGATCCGCGCCGTGATGACCCCGCGTACCCGGGCGGTGATTTGCGTGCACCTGGCAGGCTGGCCTTGCGATATGGACCCCATCATGGATCTGGCGCGCGACCATGGCCTGTATGTGATTGAAGACTGTGCCCAGGCCCACGGCGCCCGGTATAAGGGACGCCCGGTGGGCTCCATCGGCCATGTTGGCGCTTGGTCGTTTTGCCAGGACAAGATCATGACCACCGGGGGCGAAGGCGGCATGGTCACGGTGAACGATACGGCGCTGTGGAAACGGATGTGGGCGTACAAGGACCATGGCAAATCCTGGGACGCCGTGTACGAGCGCGAACACCCCCCTGGCTACCGTTGGCTGCATGAGTCTTTCGGCACCAATTGGCGCATGCTGGAAATTCAGGCCGCCATCGGGCGGATCCAGTTGCGGCGTATGCCGGACTGGCATGCGGCGCGCGTGCGCAACGCCAGTCGCATCTGGGACTGCGCCCGCGTATTACCGGGTCTCCGGGTGCCCGCGGTGCCGGACGGGATCGATCATGCCGCTTATAAATGTTATGTGTTCGTCCGCCCGGAGGCGCTGGCATCCGGATGGTCTCGGGACAGGATTCAGCAGGCCGTCCTGGATCAGGGCGTCCCGGTGTACTCCGGGTCCTGTTCCGAGGTCTACCTGGAGAAGGCGTTCGATGGCACGGATTTCCGACCAGCCCAGCGTCTTCCGGTGGCTCGGGAATTGGGCGACGACAGTCTGATGTTTCTGGTGCATCCGACCCTGCAGGACGAGCATATCGATAAGACCTGCCAAGCATTGGGCGCCGTTATGACGCAGGCCGCGCGTTAAGGGGCTGCTGTGATCAATGTACGTTCGTGTCTGGTTTTTGCCTTCGACCTGCTGGCCGTGCTGGTGGCGTGGGTAGGGGCATATCTGATCCGCTTCAATCTGAATTGGCCCCGGACCGTGCATCAGGACATGGTGTACGGTGTGTTGATATTGCTGGTCGTCCAATTGATCGCCTGCCGTTGGGCGGGGTTGTATCGCGGCATGTGGAGCTTCGCCAGTCTGCCTGATCTGCGCCGCTTGGTTCGCGCTGTGGCCGTGTCCCTCGTGGCGGTCTTGGCGCTGGCTCTGTTCGGCAAGTCCTGGTTGCTGATCCCTCGCTCCGTCGTGGTGTTGTATCCCCTGCTGCTGCTGGTGGTGATGGGGGGCGGGCGTATCGCCTGGCGGTTGTGGCGGGAATCCCGGCTGTCTCCGGTTTCGGATGCGGAGCGCAGGCCGGTGGTGGTCGTGGGAGCGGGCACGGCGGGAGCGATGCTCGTGCGCGAACTGGCCCGAAGCCCGCAATGGCAAGTGGTGGCATTGGTCGATGACGATCGGCACAAACGGGGTCTGGAACTGAGCGGCTGCCGGGTCGAGGGCGCCACGGTAGATTTGCCCGGCGTGTTACGTCGCCATCAGGCCCGCCATGTGGTCCTCGCCATGCCTTCGGCTCCGGCCGAGGCGCTGCAGGCCGTGACCCGCTTGGCGACCAAGGCGGGTGCCACCCTGTTCACCATCCCGGGTCTGGCGGAACTGATGAGCGGTCGGGTGGCCATCAATGTGATGCGTCCAGTCAAGATCGAGGATCTGCTGGGGCGCAAATCCGTACGGATTGATAATGACAACGTGAAGGCCATGTTGCATGGCAAGCGCATTCTGGTGACCGGCGCTGGCGGATCCATCGGCAGCGAGTTGTGCCGACAGTTGTCGCGCTTCCAGCCAGAGAGCATCGTCTTGCTGGAGGCCAGCGAGTTCGCCCTGTACATGATCGAACAGTGGTTCGGCGAACACCAGCCGGACCTGCCCATTGTGCGCCTGGCGGGCGACGTCAAGGACCCCGCGCGCATGGCGCAGGTTTTTGCTCTGCACCGACCCCAGGTGGTATTTCATGCCGCTGCATACAAGCATGTGCCGTTGATGGAAATTGGCAATGCCTGGCAGGCAGTGCGCAACAATATCGCCGGTACGCTGACCGTGGCTCAGGCTGCCCGGGATGCGAACGCGGAACGGTTCGTATTGATTTCCACCGACAAGGCGGTCAACCCCACCAACGTCATGGGGGCGACCAAGCGTGTGGCGGAGATGGTCTGTGAAGTCATGCAGAACGGGCCGGGCACCACGCGGTTCCACATTGTGCGTTTTGGCAATGTTCTGGGTAGCACGGGCAGTGTGATCCCGAAGTTCCAATCGCAGATTGCTCAAGGCGGGCCGGTGACTGTGACGCACCCGGAAATCAACCGCTATTTCATGTCCATTCCCGAGGCGGCCCAACTGGTGCTGCAAGCTGCCGCCATGGGGCAGGGGGGCGAGATCTTCGTCCTGGACATGGGGCAACCGGTTAGAATCGCCGATCTGGCACGTAATATGATTCGCCTGTCAGGCTTTACAGAGTCCGAGATCCAGATCGAGTACACAGGTCTGCGTCCGGGCGAGAAGCTGTATGAGGAATTGCTGGCCGATGCGGAGGAAACTCTGCCGACACCACACGAGAAACTGCGCATCGCCCGGCCGCGCCCCGTACCTGAGGGATTGTACGAGGCGCTGACTGTCTGGTTGGCTCAGCCTCCTCAGGAGGACGCCGTGGTGCGTGCGGGTCTGAAGCGCTGGGTACCGGAATATCAACCTCGGAATCCGGGATGAATGAATCCGTAGCAAATGAATGGCATGACGTCCCTTGTGGAGTAAGAGGACGAGTTTGGTGAGTGATGAGATTGGCCTGAGGGGGCTGCTGGTTTTTGCCGGGTTGCCGTACTTACGAGAAAATTCAGACCTGCATGTATTGTGATGCCGATTCCTGCGTGCGTCGTGTTGCTGAGCATGTTTGCGGTCATTGTGCGCTGGGCGCTATGAAGAACAGCAAGGTCGGGATGGTGCATGGACATGGTGCATTACGTTGGTTGCCAGCGGCGCGTAGCGGCTGATCGTGGGTTAGGGCCCAGCAGGGCGGTTTCCCTGATCCTGCTGCTGTCGGCGCTGCTGATGGCGGCCGGCAGTCTGCGGAACCTGATCAGTCCGGCGGGCTACTGGGGCGCCTGGGGTGTGTGGCTGCTGCTGGCGCTGGCTGTGGCGTGGCCCCGGGGGCCGCTCGACCCGGCATGGCGGCGGCCGCGCTGGGTGATGGGATCGTATGGCGTGCTGTGCCTGGCGATGCTGCTGGCGGCTGCGGTGAATCGGGATGCGGCGACGGCCTATCAGGCGCTGAAGATCGCCGTGATCGCGCTCATGTTTTTGGCCATGTGGGGCCTGGCGCGGCATGCGGACTGGCGGCAGTTGGTCCGGGCGGCGGCAGGGGCCGTGATCGTGATGCTGCTGAGCCTGGCGATCTCCAAATACTGGACCGTTTCGGGCGGGCTGCGGCTCTACATCGGCAATCGGGAAGGTTCGGTGCTGGCTTCCTACGGCGTGCTATGGAAGGCCGGGGCGCTTTTCCTGCCGCTGTTCCTGGCGGACCTAGCGGTCCGGTCGGGCGCCTGGCGGACCAGCGGGCCGCTGGCGGCCGCGTGCCTGTTCATCACGCTGGCGGATGGCAGCCGTACCGGGCAGCTGGTGCTGGTGATGATCGGCGTGGGGTTCCTGGCCTATCTGCTGAGGCGGGGCGGCTGGAGTCTGTTGAACCGCAGCCTACGCTGGCTGTGGCTGATCCCGGTCTTGTTGTTCGTCTTCCTGTTGTTCAACAGCTGGCTGCATGGCGGGCCCGGCGATCCGGCGCGCATCCTGGATGCCGCCTGGACGCGGATGTTCGAGACCCGGCTGGGGGCCGGGGACCCTGCGCGCATGAAGCTGCTGCAGGCCGCGTTCGCGCAGATACCGCAGTGCCAGCCCTTTGGCTGCGGCTTCATGACTACCGGCGCCGACATTCATAACCGGGGGACGCTGATGCCCGTGCACAATGCCTATCTGGCCGCCCTGGGGGATTTCGGGGTGCTGGGGCTGGCCGGCATGCTGGGCTTCCTGGTGGCGGCGATCCTGCCGATCTGGCGGGCCTGGCGCGGGGATGTGGACCTGGAACAGGGGTTCTTCGTCGTGGCGACGGCAGGGTCCGCGCTGGCGTATGGCGTGGCCCTGATGCTGAATACCTTCACCACTGAAATGTCGGAATGGGGCTATCTGATCCTGATGCTGGCATTTGCCTGGGCGCCGCCTAAGACCTCCGCATGACAGGCCGTTCGACCCTGACCCGCGTGGCGCGGAACGCCGGGGCGCTCTACCTGGTGCATATCGTCTCTTTCCTGGTGCCGGTGTTCGAGATCCCCGTGCTGGCGCGCGCCCTGGGGGCCGCGCAGTATGGCCAGATCCTGTTCTGCCAGGCCTTGGCGCTGACGGCGTCGCTCTGGGTCGAATATGGTTTCAACATCAATGCGGCGCAGCAGGCCGCCCTGGCGCACGAACGGCCGTCCGATCTGAACCGCCTCTTTTCCCAGGTGCTGCTGGCCAAGTGCCTGCTGGCGGCGCCCGTCGTGCTGCTGCTGTTGGCCGCCTGGGGGATGGGGCTGCTGGACGCCTATCTGGGCGCGGTGGCGCTGCTGGCGTTCGTGCTGGCCTATTTTCTGGCGTTCGGCTTCAGCCCGATCTGGTATTTCCAGGGGCGCGAGCGCATGGCGGCGCCGGTCCTGCTGGATGTCGTCCTGCGCCTGTGCGGCCTGGCGATCCTGGCCGCGCTGGTGCGGACCCCGGACGATTTCTGGCTGGCGCTGCCGCTGCTAGCGATTCCGCCCATGCTGAACACGATCCTGACCAACATCTGGTGCCGGTATGAAATCGGCGCGCTGCGCTGGGATGCGGCCGGGGCTTGGGGCCAGATCCGCCAGGGCTTTCATTTCTTCGTTTACCGCAGCGCCAGCAGCCTGGCGATGTCGGCCGTTCCGGTTTTCCTGGGGGTGACGTCCGGCAAGCAAGCGGTGGGCGAATTCGCGCCCCCCGAGAAACTGATCAAGGGCATGACCAGCCTGGCCCTGCCGTTTCTGACGGCGGTGTTCCCGGTGTTTGCCCGCCGCCTGCGCGACCGGACGGACGCCGCCACGATGCGGATCCCCATCATCGTGCTGGCGGGCGTGGGCGTGACGGTGCTGGTCGGCGTCGCATTGGCGGCCTGGCTGGGGCCGTGGGTGCTGGATCTGATGCTGGGCCAGGGCTTTCCGGAAGCGCGCCTGGTTTATGATGCGCTGCTGGCGGTGGCCCCTCTGCGCATCATGAGCCAGAGCATCGCCATGATTCTGCTGATTCCCGCGGGTCGGGCGAAGCAGGCCAGCTATGTCATTTCGGCCGGATCGATCCTGGGGGTGCTGCTGGGCTCGTGCCTGTCGGTTTTTTACGGCGGCCTGGGGATGGCGGCCGGCCTGGTGGCGGCCGAGGCGGGCTTGCTGGCCGTGCTGCTGGGGGTGGCTGTGCGGGTGGTCCGGCGGGCCGGCGGATCGGCCCCGGATGCCGGGGTTGAGAGTGCGGAAGATCGGACATGAGAATTTTGCTGGTGGCGACGGGCTTGACCTTGGGCGGGGCGGAGCGCCAGGTGGTGGACCTGGCGAACCGGCTGGCGGGCCGGGGGCATGATGTGGCCATTGCCTATCTGGTGGGCGAAGCGACGCTGCGGCCGGTTGACGGGGTGGCCCTGTACCCCATGGGGTTCCGCAAATCGCCGGTCGGCCTGGTGCGGGGCTGCCTGCGCCTGGGGCGCCTGGTGCGCCGCTGGAAGCCGGACGTGGTGCACAGCCATATGGTCCATGCCAATCTGCTGACGCGCCTGGTGCGCCTGATCAGCCCCATGCCGCGCCTGGTCTGCACGGCCCACAGCACGCGCGAAGGCGGGCGCTGGATATGCCGCGCCTACCGTCTGACGGATGGCCTGGCGGACGTGTCGACCAATGTCAGCCGGGAAGCCGTCGCCGCATTCGAGCGCCAGGGCGCGGCCCCCACGGGGCGCATGCGGGCGGTCCATAATGGCATCGACTTGCGGCGATTTTCGGATGCGCCGGAATTGCGCGCCCGGTCCCGGCAGGAGCTATTCCCCCGGGACGACCGGCGCCTGCTGCTGACGGCGGGGCGGCTGGTCCAGGAGAAGAATCATGCCGGCTTGCTGCGGGTCTTCACCCTGCTGGCCGGGCGGCGCCCGGACGTCGATCTGTGGATCGCCGGCGACGGGCCGCTGCGGGACCGTTTGCAGCGGCAGTGCGCGGAGCTGGGGCTTGGGGACCGGGTGCGGTTTCTGGGGGCTCGCGAAGACGTGCCGGATCTGATGCGGGCTGCCGATGTGTTCGTGCTGCCGTCGCATTATGAGGGCTTCGGCCTGGTGGTGGCCGAGGCCATGGCGTCCGGCGCCCCGGTGGTGGCGACGGACGCGGGCGGGGTGGCCGAGGTCATGGACGGAACCGGATTTCTGGTGCCGGCGGGCGACGAAGATGCTTTGCTGCGGGCGCTGGACAGTGCTTTTTCGCTGGATGAGTCGTCGCGCGCCGCGATGGCGGCGGCTGCCCGGCGGCGTGCGGAGGACCTGGACATCGAACGTACGGTGGACGTATGGCTGCGGATCTACCAGGAGGCGCCGGCATGCTGACGATATTGACTCCGACCTACAACCGCCTGCACACCTTGCCGGCCTTGTATGACAGTCTGCGCGCGCAGGCGTCCCGGGAATTCGAATGGCTGGTGGTGGACGACGGCAGCACGGATGGCACGGCCCAATGGCTGCGGGCCCGCCAGGATGAGGAGGCCGCATTCCCGATCCGCGTGGTGGCGCAGCCCAATGGCGGCAAGCATGCGGCCCTGAATGCCGGGGCGGCGGCCGCGCAGGGGGACTGGATTTTCATCGTCGACAGCGACGACCGCCTGACCGCCGATGCGGTCGAATGCGTGCGGGCAGCGCTGGCCGATGCGGAAGTGTCGGCCGGAGTGGCCGGCGTGTGCTTTCGAAAAGCGCGCCTGGATGGCGGCTTGCTGGGGCGCCCGTGGTCCGGCCCGGTGCCACTGACGGCGCGTCCCAGCTGGGTCGGGCGGCAGGTCCAGGGGGATCTGGCCTACGTGTTCCGCGCCCCGGTCATGAGATCGCTGCCGTTTCCCCTCGTCCCCGGGGAAAAATTCGTGCCGGAACTCTATATCTGGAACCGGATCGCCGACGCGGGGGACATCCGCTACTATCTGGATCGCGCGATCTACCTGTGCGAGTATCTGCCGGATGGGTATACCCGGAACTTCCGGTCGCAGCTGAAATCCAATCCGGGAGGCTTTCTGTTGTTCTATGCCGATCAGGTCTACAGGGAACCGCGCTGGCGGGACCGGTTGAAGGCTCTGGTCCGCAGTCTTCAGTGTCTCGCGTATTGCGCCGCCAAAGCCAGATCCTCGCAGGAAAAGAACGTTTGACGATGACCAGCATTGCGATTGTGGCCCACCATGCCGTGGACATGTTGAATTTCCGCGGCGATCTGATCAAGGCATTGTGCGCCGCCGGCGTGCGGGTGGTGTGCCTGGCGCCGGACTATACGGACAAGGAATCGTCCCAGGTCCGGGACCTGGGCGCGGAACCCGTTTCGTACAGCTTGCAGCGCACCGGCATGAATCCGCTGCGGGATCTGGCGGATGCCCTGGCCCTGGCCCGGCTGCTGCGCCGGCTGCGGCCCGACATCGTCTTTGTGTTTTCGATCAAGCCGGTGATCTATGGATCGATGGCGGCCTGGCTGGCGCGCGTGCCGCGCCGGGTAGCGATGATCGAGGGCGCGGGCTATGCGTTCACGGATACGGGCCAGCCCATCGGCTGGAAGCGGCGCGTGCTGCGCGCGCTGGTCTGCGGCCTGTACCGGGTCGCTTTGTCCCGGGTGCATCGCGTGGTTTTCCTGAACGAGGATGACCGCCGGGATTTCGAATCTCACCGGCTGGCGGACCCGGGTCGCTCCGTGGTGCTGGGCGGCATCGGCGTGGACCTGGACGCCTGGCCCGTCGCGCCGGCCGTCACGGAACCGGTGACGTTCATCCTGGTGGCCCGGCTGCTGCGGGAAAAGGGCATCGTCCAGTTCGCGGACGCCGCTCGGCAGGTGCTGCGACAGCATCCCGGCGCGCGCTTCATCCTGCTGGGCCGGCTGGATACGAATCCGGGCGGCCTGGGACAGGCCGAGGTCGAATCCTGGGTCCGGGAAGGGATTCTGGAATGGCCCGGCCACGTGGCGGTCAGGCCCTGGCTGTCGCAGGCCAGCGTGTTCGTTCTGCCGTCGTTCTATCGGGAAGGCGTGCCCCGGAGCACCCAGGAAGCCATGGCGATGGGGCGGCCCGTCATCACGACGGACTCGACCGGCTGCCGCGACACGGTGGACGAGGGCGTGAACGGCTACCTGGTGCCGGTGCGCGACGTGGACGCCTTGACGCGGGCGATGCTGCGTTTCGTCGATGAACCGGCTAGCATTGCGGAAATGGGCGCCGCCAGCCGCAGAATGGCTGAAGAACGCTTCGACGTGCGCAAAGTGAATCAACGACTGATCAACTGGCTGCTGGGCTGAGATGGAGCGTTCGGACGTGACTGATTATCAGCGTCGGCATTCCCGGTGGTACGAGGTCCTGATCCTGGGGGCCCCGTTCCAGATCGTGGCCGGGCTTTGCTTCGTGCTGCTGGCGCCGGCGCTGGTGTTCTGGGGCGTCGATTTCTGGCAATACCCGGATCTGGTGCAGCGAACGACGCTGATGGCGGCGGGGGCCGCCTTCGTGGTGCTGGTCGTCGTGCTCCGGCGCCTGGCGCGGGTGTCGGGCGGCGCCATCATGGCCCATATCGTGCCGATCGTCACCGGGGTGTTCCTGCTGGCGTTCGCCGTCCTGTTCTTCAGCCGCAGCAGCTATTCCCGCCCGGTTCTGCTGTCGGCGTACTGCCTGAGCATGGCATGGTGCTATGCCGGCTATGCGGTGGGCCGGCGCTATCGCAAGCTGAAATTCGCCGTGCTGCCCATGGATCCGCCCAGCACCCTGGAATCCTCGCAGAATCTGGAGATCCGCCACCTGACCGAGCCGGATCTGCAGGGCGTGCGCTATGACGCGCTGGTGGCGGATCTGCGGGGCGGGCGGATGACGCCGGAATGGGAACGCTTCGTGGCGCAGTGCATCCTGGCGCACATCCCCGTCTTCCATGTCCGCCAGGTCACGGAGGCCCTGACGGGGCGCGTGCGCATCGACCATCTGTCGGAAAACGAGGTGGGCGCCCTGCTGCCGTCGCCGCTGTACACGGTGTGCAAGCGCCTGATCGACATCGCGGGGGTGCTGCTGACGATTCCCCTGACCGTGCCCCTGATGGCGCTCACCGCGCTGGCGATCCGCCTGGACAGCAGCGGCCCGGCCCTGTTCGTGCAGAATCGGGTCGGCCTGGGCAATCGGGATTTCCGGATCTACAAGTTCCGCAGCATGCGGCTGGACGCGGAGGCCGACGGCGCGCGCCTGGCCTGTACGGATGACGAGCGCATCACGCGCGTCGGCCGCGTCATCCGCAAGACCCGCCTGGACGAATTGCCGCAGCTCTGGAACGTGCTGAAGGGCGACATGAGCCTGATCGGCCCCCGTCCCGAGCAGCGCGTCTTCGTCGATCAGTTCGAAGCCGAGATCCCTTTCTACATCTATCGCCACGTCGTGCGCCCGGGCATCACGGGCTGGGCGCAGGTGATGCAGGGCTACACCAGCGATGCGGACGCCACCCGGATCAAGATCCAGCACGATTTCTACTACATCAAGCACTTCTCGCTGTGGCTGGACATCCTGATCGTCTTCAAGACCGTGCGGATCCTGCTGACGGGGTGGGGCGCGCGCTGATTTTCAGAACGCGGGCCTGCAATAACTCAACGGACCTGCGCAGGTTAGGAAGCTTATGCGCTTCCTGATGATGGGCGATGATGATCATATTTACTACATGTAAAGGCCATATGGGACCTGGGAACGGGTAACATGAACATTGTTCTGATGAGCGCCAGCCATGTACAAGCTCCAACTTTCTCCTCCGGTTCTCGACTGGGCCGCAGCCGATGCGGGCCTGAGCCTTGTTGCTATTGCTGAGAAGTTGAGCCGGCATAGCGTAGACGACATCTTGCAGGGCCGCCTGACCGAACCTCAGGCCGAAAAATTTGCTCAGATTGCCAAGATTCCGTTGGGCTATTTGTTCATGCAGGAACCTCCGCGCCCTCGGCAGGCCGGTGTGGCCGACTTCAGAACGGTGGTGGGTCCCGCGCCCTTGAGCAAAGATTTTTTCGACGTGTTCGATGATGTTCAGTACAAGCAGGATTGGTACCGGGACTACTTGGAAAGTGTTGGAGCCACGCCTCTGGAATTTGTCGGAAAATTTTCTGGCAGCGATGCCAGCGTCCAGCAAATAGCGGTTGATGTTCGGCAGGCACTGCACTTGAACGAGGCGGATCGACGGCATTTGCAGTCGCCCAATGATCTGTATGCCTTGCTCGTGGAACGTTGTGAGAACATTGGCATCCTGGTTTTCAAGAATGGCGTGGTGGGCAATAACACGCATCGCCCGCTTTCCGTCGAAGAGTTCCGTGGGTTTGTCTTGTGCGACTCCTTGGCTCCCGTTATTTTCATCAATGGTGCCGATGCTCCGGCGGCATGGGTCTTTACTCTGGTGCATGAATTGGGGCATATCTGGCTGGGTGATTCGGGAATTTCGGATGCCAAGCCAAACACCCATAATGCGCGCGAGGCGCAATGCAATGCCATCGCTGCCGAAGTGCTGGTACCCCAGATCTTATTCAGAGAATTTTGGGCTGCTCAGGATTCCAGGCAGCCTCTGCTCCAGATAATCGCTGCAGGGCGGCTTCATTTTCGTGTCAGCGAATTGGTCATTGCCAGACGTGCCTTGGATTTGAGCTTGGTGTCGCGTCAGCTGTACGACCAGGTCTACGAACAGAGCAAAAGGCATGCACAAGCTAACGGCGGAGGTGACTTTTACCGCACTGTAAATGTCAGGAATAGTAGGAAATTCACGGCACGTGTTTCCTCGCTTGCCATGTCCGGCATGGTTTCCTTTAGAGAGGCCGGCAGACTGTTGAATGTGGCCCCCGCAAGAATAGCAACCCTCTATCAGAAAAATCATGCGCTACCTGCTTGATTCCGATGTCTTGATCGCAGCCAAGAGCGTTCACTACAAGCCAGGATTTTGTGAGGCGTTTTGGCAATGGCTGGATGACAGCCATGCTGCGGATGTGATTTGCAGCATCGACAGGGTCCGTGATGAATTGCTCCAGGGGGATGGCGACGACCATTTGGTCCAGTGGGCGAGGAACAAGGAACCCACCGGCTTCTTCCAGGAAACAAAAGGACTGATGGGGAAGTTCGGAGACGTGTCGAACTGGGCGATGAGCAGGCTGCCACCATATCGGCCTGCCGGGCTGCAGAAATTTCTCAGGGCGAATGCTGCGGACGCTTGGCTGGTAGCCTATGCTGCGAGTTTCAGTAATGAATACACCATCGTGACTAACGAGGTAGGCGCGCCGGAAGGGCGAAGAGACGTCAAACTGCCGGATGCGGCGGCGGCCTTTGGAGTGCCGACCATACGGCTGTTTGATCTGCTGGATCTCGCGGCATATGGCACGTTCAATCTTAGGCATCCGTAAAGATGCATGACCCCTTGAGCGTGGTAACGATTCCAGCGACACAGAGACGTTACCTTGCTAGCAGCTTTTCAGAACGCGCCTTCCAGCACCCGGGCGCTGGCCCGAATGGCGCGGACGATCTCCGGGGCCGCTGCCGCAAGATTCCGGTGGGCGCATAGCACGGATTCTATGGCGCCCAGGATATGCCGGATCTGCTCCGACGGCTGATCGATATCCAGCTTTGACGCAAAATGGAGCAGGCCCAGGCGAGCGGAAAAGAAGCTCTTCTGGCCGGCCAGCCGCAGCGCCAGGGAATCATTGGGCAGATAGGCGGTGGTGTTGACGATGTCGTAGGCGGGCGCCAACCTGGCGTCACGAGCCGTGGGGTCCGAGCTCCGTCAGAGCGCCGCTATGCCCTTGAGGGGCGCCTACTGTGACTGTGATGAGTGATTCCGCACAATGTCTCCAGGTGTAAAGAGCCCCCGAAATTCCGGCTTGGATCGTCTACCCTAAAAGGAAGCTTACGATTTCGCCTGAGTGGCGCCGATTTGATGTCCCAAACACTCAAATACCGCCCGGAGGTCGATGGACTGCGCGCGGTCGCGGTCCTGGCTGTCATGCTGTTCCATGCGAAGATTCCCGGGTTCCCGGGAGGATTCGTCGGGGTGGATGTCTTTTTCGTGATCAGCGGCTATCTGATCACGGGAATCCTGCTGCGGGAGCTGGATTCGGACTCGTTCTCCATCGTCGCTTTCTACGAGCGGCGCGTCCGCCGGATTCTGCCGGCGCTGTTCCTGGTCCTGCTGGCGTGCATCCCCCTGGGCTGGTTCCTCATGTCCCCCTACGACTTCCAGCGCCTGGGCCAGGGCATGATGGCGGTGATCGCCTTCGTGTCGAACATCCTGTTCTGGAGAACGACGGACTACTTCGCGGATACGGCGGACAACCCCTTGCTCCATACCTGGAGCCTGGGGGTGGAGGAGCAGTTCTACATCTTTTTCCCGCTGTTCCTCTGGTGCGTCTGGCGCTACGCGCGCGGCTGGCTGGCGTGGGCCATGGTGCTGGCGGCGGCGGTGTCCCTGGCGATCAGCGCGTGGTGGGTGCAGTCCGGGTGGGTGGTCCCGGCCTTCTACCTGATTCCCACGCGGGCATTCGAGCTGCTGCTGGGGGCCTTGCTGGCGGGCGCCGCGCTCCGGGGGCGGCTGCCGGATCCGGGGGAGAAAATCTCCGGCGCCCTGGCCTGGGCGGGCCTGGGAGCCATCGTGTGGGCCGTGGCGATGTTCAGCAAGGACACGCCGTTTCCCGGCTGGCATGCCCTGGCGCCCGCCGCGGGGGCGGCGCTGGTCCTGGCCTTCGTGCGGGCGGACAGCGTGCTGGGGCGGCTGCTGTCGTGGCGCGCGATGGTGGGGGTCGGCCTGATCTCCTATAGCGCCTACCTGTGGCATCAGCCGGTCTTCGCTTTCTCTCACCTCGCCGGCTGGAAGCCCGGCCTGGCGGCCAGCCTGGGTCTGATCGCGGCGAGCCTCCTGCTGGCGTGGCTGAGCTGGCGCTATGTGGAGCATCCGTTCCGCAATCGGGCGCGCATGTCCCGCCGGGCCGTGTTCGGATGGGCGGGGGTGGTGTCGGCGGGCCTGCTGGGCTGCGGGGCCTGGCTGGTGGCGACCGGCGGGGTTGCCAGCCGGTATACGGCCGAGGAGCTGCAGTGGTGGCGGTACGCGGACGTCGATCTGCAATCGGACTATGTCACCCGGCGCTTCCAGGCGCATGCGGGCGCGTTCACCCCGGATGCGAAGCGGAAGGTGCTGCTCATGGGGGACAGCTACGCCCAGGATTTCGCCAATATGGCGCACGAGGCCGGCGCCTGGCATGACGCGCAGGTCCGGACGGTCTATGTGCCGGCGATCTGCCAGATGGTGGATGTGGAGGAAGACGTCAGCGAGCATATCGCGCCGATCGACAGGCCGGTCTGCGCCGACGCGCCCAGCGTCCGCTCGTCGATGTCCCTGATCGGGCAGGCGGACATCGTGGTGCTGGCGGCGAGCTGGAAAGAGTGGTCCGCCCGGCTGCTGCCGCGGACGATCTCCCATATGGGCCTGCGCGCGGATCAGCGCCTGTTCGTGATCGGCCCGAAGCATTACCCCCCTGTGGACATCCGCAAGCTGCTGGCCCGGGGGGATATCGGCCGCGCGGCCCGGCGGGTCCGGGTCCCCGAGGGGGTGTCCAAGGTCAATCGCCTGCTCGCGATGAGCCTGCCGCCGGATGTGTTCGTCGATCAGATCCATATCGTGTGCGGTCCGGACGAGCAGTGCCCGGCGGTGACGGGCCGGGACAAGCTGATTTCCTATGACGGCGGGCATTTGACCCGGGCGGGGGCCGCGTACATCGGGAAGAAGCTCTTTGCGGAATCGGCGCTGGCCGATGTGCGCTAGGATGCCGGATGCATCCGGAGCCCGGCCGTCGCTTTTGCCATGCGCGCCGCTCGTGCGCTTCGTGGCGGCTGCGGGGCGAATCCGTGGCGGCCGAATGGTAAAATCCTGTTGCAGTTGTTGAATCTGCGGGGTTTGCCGGAACGCGTGTCCCCGATAGAAAAATATCCGGCCCGGATCGCCCGGGCCCAGGAGGGGAAGTGAAGGTCGGTCTGTTCTGCTATTCGAATTCGACGAACGTGGGGGATTTCATCCAGACCCTGGCCGTCGCCCAGCATCTGGACCAGGAATACCATCTGGTGGATCGGGACTTCATGAACCGGTACGACGGCGAGCCGATGGCGGTCGTCATGAACGGATGGTTCACGGACGAGCCTGGCAACTGGCCGCCTTCGCCGGCTATCATCCCGATCTTCCTCGGTTTCCATATCTCCAGGGAATCCGTCTCGGTCGTCCGCGACCACAAGGACTATTTCGCGCGCCATGCCCCCATCGGCTGCCGGGATCACATGACGGCGGCCGTCATGAAAGAATGCGGCATCGACGCCTACGTCAGCGGATGCGCCACCATGACCTTCCCCAGGCGGCCGGCCGATGCGGCAGCCGACCGGGTCGTGCTGGTGGACGAGCCCCTGCAGCATTTCCTGCGTTCGGAGCGCAAGGACTTCGCCTTCGTCTCGCACGAACTGGAGCCCTATATGTCGCAGACGCTGCGATTCCAGGCGGCCAGGGAGCTTCTGGATTTCTATCGGGAAAACGCGGGCCTGATCATCACCCGCCGCATCCATTGCGCCATGCCCTGCGCGGCGATGGGCATCCCGGTCGTGTTTTCCGGCCTCAAGGACGGTAGAACCCGGATCGTCGACATCCTGGGCCTGCACTGCCAGCAGGCAAAGCGCTACCCCCGCAGCCGCCTCGCGGATTTCCCCAGGAAAACGATCGAGTTCGAGGACAAGAAGCGCCAGATCACCGAAGACCTGCACGCCCGCCTGAAGGCCGTGGGCGTCAAGGTGAAGGTCCCGGCGTAGCGGACCGCGGGGGGCGCCATGGCAAGGCCTGGGAGTGGTTTCGGCGGGCGTGCCGCGTACCTGTGCATGCTGCTGACTGTGGCCGTGGCTGCGATCATGGCGGCTTTCAGCGGGCCAGCCTGGGCTGCCAACCAGCCCTGCAGCGGCCGCAAGGGCGGGATCTCGCATTGCCAGGGTGAAACCTTTGTCTGCAACGACGGTTCCGTCAGCGCCAGCAAGCGCTCGTGCAGCGCTTCGTCCGCGGGCCGGGGTTTCGCCCCCGCTCCCGCCAGGCGGTCAGCCACGCCATCGGCGGGGGAGTCGCCCTGCTCGTGCCGCGCCGGCACGTATTGCACAGGTCCCCGGGGCGGCCGTTACTGCTATTCGGACAGCGGCAGGAAAAGCTACCTGAGGAAGTGACGACCATGTCCATCAATCGCCAATCTTTCCAGTCCCTGATCACCGCGCTGGACCTGCGACCGCACCCGGAAGGCGGCCATTACCGCGAAGTCTTCCGCTCTGGGCTGCGGGTGTCGTTCCAAGGGACGCAGCGCAGTGCCGGGACGTCAATCTATTACCTGCTGGCGCAGGGCGCGCATTCGGCCTGGCATCGCATCGATGCCGATGAGATCTGGTGTTTCCACGCGGGCGGCCTGCTTGATCTGCACGTGCTGCTGACCGATGGCGGCTTGCGGACGCATCGCCTGGGCGATGCCCTGGCCCACCCCGGCGCTGTGTACCAGGCGGCGGTTCCCGCAGGCAGCTGGTTCGCGGCGGAGCTGGCGGATCCGGACGATTTCGTGTTGGCGGGCTGCCTGGTGGCGCCCGGCTTCGAGTTTTCCGGTTTCCGATTGGCCGACGAGGCGGATATGGCGGATGCCGTCGGGCGTCACGGCGCCTGGATCCGCCGGCTGCTGGCGAAGCCTGACGGTAGCCGCGAAGCGGCGGAGGACCGGCCGGGCGGTCTGTATCCCGGGTGACTGACGGAATGGCTGGCACCCGCTATTCCGGCTGCCGAATCCGCCGCGAGAAATCCTCCACCGGCCCGGCCCGCGCCGCGCGCTGCGTGACATCCGCCTGCGCGCGCAAGACGCTCAGCGGCTGGCTGGTGTCCAGGCCGTGATGCCGGTACAGGTATTCCGGCAGGTACCCCGATAGGATCAGGCGGATGTCCATGGGCAGGCCGGGCACGATGGGCCGGACCATGTCGTAGACCAGGGTTGTGCAGTTGGCCGTCAGGGTGTTGTAGAACTGCGGGGCGTCGGCCAGGCGGTTGGCGCTGTCCACGTAGGCCAGGAACAGCCGGCGCATCGCGGCCTGGGGCATGCGCACGGGATACAGGAAGAGTCGTTCTTCGCGCGGGCCGGCGCGCACGTAGAGAATGTCGCGCTCTTCCGCGGCGACGATGCTGCGTTCGAACTGCTTGAAGAATCCGCCGACGGCGGAAAAGGATTCCTTGCGTTCCTTGCGGATTTCCACGGAAAACGCCAGGTGTCGCCCGTCGCTGAAGCCGAAGGACACCAGGGTGTGCGCGATGGCCGGCCCCATCCAGTAGGACAGGGCCATGTCCACGGACTGCAGGGTATCCAGATCGTAGGATGCATCCTGCCAGCGGACGGTGTAGTCGGTTTCGCCGCGCCAGTCGAAGTTGCGGACGTTGCGCAGCGTGACCACGGAACCCTGGACGCGGCCCGTCAGGCTGCGGGCCACGTCGTCGGCCCAGTCCCGGTGATTCGAGGGCGCCAGGCTGATCCACCAGGCGGCCAGGATCATGGCCGCCGCGCCCAGCGCCCATCGGGCCGGCACGGCGTAGCGGTGCTGGATCCACAGGGAAGCCAGCCCCGCGCACACGCTGGCCGCCCACAATCCCATCCAGACCAGCCGCAGCCAGTGCCCGCCGGGCGCCTGGATCCAGAGCGCGGTCAGCCCCCAGGCCAGGGCCAGCAGCAGGACGAGGGACAAGAGGCTGTGAGTCAGAATGTGCATGAAGATGGCGCGGATCCCGGGCGGACCTTGTGGATGAGCTTGCCGCCCTAGTGTATCTGTATCGGGGTTTGCCGGGCTTGGCCCGCTTTCGCGGTATAGTTTCCAGGCCGTACCCCCTGGCGGGCGTATTCCGCGTCCGCACGACTTGGAGTCAAAGCCATGAGCGGTGAATACATTCTGAAGTCCAGCGGTGACAAGTTCCTGTTCAATCTCAGGTCCGGAAACCACCAGGTCATTCTGGCCAGCCAGCGATATGCCAGCAAGGCGTCGGCGCAGGGGGGAATCGAGTCCGTCCGGAAGAACTCCCCCAGCGATGCGCGCTACGGGCGGTTGACGGCGAAGGACGGTTCGCATTATTTCACCCTGACCGCGACCAACGGCGAAGTCATCGGCACCAGCGAGATGTATCCCACTACGGCTGCCCGGGACAAAGGCATCGAATCGGTCAAGGCGAACGGCCCGGCGGCGCCCGTGCAGGACCAGACCTGAGCCTGGCTTTCCGCCGGGCGGCGACCGGCTCACGGGCCAGGGACCATCGCGAATCCGATTCCCCCGGCCCGGGAACCAGCGTTGCATCCGGCGCTGGCGCCGCGCCGCGTGAATTAAACTGACCCTTTCAATCACCGTCGGATGACGCCCCATGCGCCTGCTCATCGCCCTGCTTCTGCCCTGGCTGGCTTTCTTCACCATCGGCCGCCCCCTGGCGGGGATCGTCTGCCTGATCCTGCAGATCACCCTGATCGGCTGGATCCCGGCGGCCATCTGGGCCGTGTATGCGCTCAGCCAGTACAACACCGACAAGAAGATCGAAAAGGCGCTGGGCCGCTGAGACTCCGCTGCGAAATCAGGCGCCTCTGTCTCTTCCAGCCAACAGCCGCGCGCGCTTTCCGGCAGTAGAATCATCCACTGGATTTTTCCCTCTCAGGTGGGATCATGCCGATGTCTGCTTCAACCGCCCCGGTCGCGTCAGCGGCGGCGGCTGTTCCCGCCACTGCGCCGGATTCCGGCGCCCTGATCGCCGGCGTTCGCGTCGGCGGGGCCTGGTCCGAAGACCTGCAGGCGCGCTGCCGGCGCTGGCTGTCGGATCATGGCCTGGGCGATCTGATCGAGCAGGACGCCGGCGTCGATGCGTGGGGACCTTGGCAGCGGTTCCGCTTGTCGTGGCCGCAGGCCGCGGATCTGGACACCGCTGGGTTGGCGCAGTCGCTGCGCCTGTCCCCCGACGACAGCGACCGCGACCTGGACGCCGAGATCCTGGCGGCGCTGCTGCTGTCCCCCGTCCCTTTCGATTTTCCCAGCCTGGACGAATGGCAGTCCGCCGTGCGGCTGCGGCGCTTCATCGTGCAGGCCGGACGGCGCACTGTGCTGGCCTTCGATACCGAACAGGCCGAACGCCCGGACTGCTGGCGCTGGTCCGAGGAGACCGGCTTCATCCTGCTGCCGGGACATGAACTGATCCCGTCGCTGGAACAGACGCTGTGGCCGGACGTGTCCGGTCGCTTGTATTCCTTTTCCTGCTACCGGGCGACCGAATACGTGCTGCTCCTGGCGATGGCGCGGGAACTGCAGGTCAGCAATCCGGCGGCGCTGGCCGCGCTGCAGGCCCAGTGGCAGCGCAAGGCCATCCAGTCAGGCCCGTTTCACGACGCCTTCCTGCATGAATACGGGTCGCTGCAGGCGCCGCTGCCGCCCCGGTATTACGTGCCGGGCGACCGCCTGTGGTTTCGTAACCCGCACGAGCCTTCCGCCAATGTCGAGGGCTACGAAGGATCCTGGGTGTTCTACCTGGGGCAGGGGCATTTCACCAATTTCTGGAAGCCCGACCAGCCCTATACCCTGACGTATAAGTGCGTGGAAATCCATCACTGGCGGCATGGATTGCGCCAGGATGCGGCCGCCAAGGCCTGGATGGACGAGTCCATCGTCGAAGCCCGCGTGGCCGAGACGCTGGCCGACCCCTTGGCGACGAACCGGATACTCGATCGCATGATGCGTCTGCGTGACCCGGCCGGCGTCTACGACCAGGGCGGCTGCATCGACGCGTCCCGCGAGGCTGTGCGCTGCGTGCGGCCCGGGACGTTCGATCTGGGCTTCTGAGCCCTACAGGAAGCGATCCAGGATCTTCCGGCTGGCCCGATCCAGCGCGGCCAGGTCGCGAACCAGGAAGTGCACGCCGCAGGCGTCGGCGATCAGCAGCGTGTTGGCCGAGAGGCGGCGGATGTCGTCCTCGCTTTTCAGGGTCAGCACGGCGGGGCCGCGATCCGTGACGACGTCCCAGCGGCTGGGCGTGGCCCAGCCCGATGCCCGGTGGATGCGCAGGATCTCGGGCTTGAAATCCCGCTGGGCCAGGTCTTCGGCGATCAGGCGCTGCGGGGTTTCGGGCAGGTCCTGCAGGCGGTCCACCCAGGCCTGTTCCTGGGCCTGGGCGTCCACCAGCGAAATGCTTTCGTCCGGGGCGCTGATCGGGAAGCTGCGCACGGGGGTCACGATCACGTCGGGCCGGCCCGTTCGCGACAGCAGCAGGCGGCCGAAGTTGTCCCGGGACAGGGTGAAGTCCGCCGGGCGCGGCATCCCCGCGGCGGAAGACGAGGACGTCGCGCCCGGACCCGGCGGTGCGGGGTCGGCGGCCGGCGGCGTGTCGTGCTCAGGAATCGGAATCATCATCGGCCTCGTGGGCGGAGTGCCCGGTTGCGCGCGACGGCGGCAGCGCGCCCTGCAGCTGGGCCTGGTACAGGCGCGCATAGGCGCCTTCGCGGGCCAGCAGTTCGTCGTGGCGGCCGATCTCGACGATGCGGCCGCTGTCCATCACCACCAGGCGGTCGGCCTCGCGCAGCGTGCTCAGGCGGTGGGCGATGGAAATCGTGGTGCGGCCCTTGACCAGGTTGTCCAGGGCCTTCTGGATTTCATTTTCGGTCGCCGTGTCCACCGACGAGGTCGCCTCGTCCAGGATCAGGATCGGCGGATCGATCAGGATGGCCCGGGCGATGGAGATGCGCTGGCGCTCGCCCCCCGACAGGGCCTGGCCCCGCTCGCCCACCAGCGAATCGTAGCCGTGCGGCAGGCGCAGGATGAATTCGTGCGCGTGCGCGGCGCGGGCGGCCGCGATGATGTCCGCGCGGCTGGCGTCGGGGCGGCCGTAGGCGATGTTCTCGGCCACGCTGCCGTAGAACAGGAAGGGTTCCTGCAGCACCAGGCCGATGTGGCGCCGGTAGTCGCTGATCGCGTACTGGCGGATGTCGATGCCGTCCAGGCGGATGGCGCCCTGGGACACGTCGTAGAAGCGGCAGATCAGGTTGACCAGCGTGCTCTTGCCCGAGCCGCTGTGGCCCACCAGGCCGACCATTTCGCCGGGGGCGATGTCCAGGCTCAGGTCCTGGATCACGCTGCGGTTGCCATAGCGGAAACCGATCCGGCTCAGTTCGATGCGCCCCCGGATCTGGTTCATGGGGCGGGGCTCGGCGGGTTCCGGCACGCTGGACACGTGGTCCAGGATGTCGAAGATGCGCTTCGCGCCGGCTGCGGCCCGCTGGGTCACGGACACGATGCGGCTCATGGAATCCAGGCGCACGTAGAACCGGCTGATGTAGGCCAGGAACGCCGTCAGGACCCCGACCGTGATGGCCTGGCGCGACACCAGCCAGATGCCGAACACCCAGACCACCAGCAGGCCCAGCTCCGTCAGCAGGGTGACGGTGGGCGTGAACAGCGACCACAGCGCATTGACCCGGTCGTTGATCGCCAGGTTGCGGTCGTTGGCCTCGCGGAAACGCGCGACTTCGCGCTTTTCCTGGGCGAAGGCCTTGACCACGCGGATGCCGGGGATGGTGTCGGCCAGCACGTTGGTGATTTCCGACCAGACGCGGTCGGCCTTTTCGAAGCCGTGGCGCAGCCGGTCGCGCACCCAGTGGATCATCCACAGGATGATGGGCAGGGGCGCCAGGGTCGCCAGCGCGAGCCAGGGATCGATGGACAGCAGGATGGCCGCCGTCATGACGATCATCAGGATGTCGGTGAAGAAATCCAGCAGGTGCAGCGACAGGAACAGGCAGATGCGGTCGGATTCCGAGCCGATGCGGGCCATCAGGTCGCCCGTGCGCTTGCCGCCGAAATACTGCAGCGACAGCTGCTGCAGGTGCTGGTAGGTGCTGGTGCGCAGATCGGCGCCGATGCGCTCGCTGACCCAGGCCAGGATGGCGCTGCGCCCCCAGCCCAGGGCCCAGGCGACCAGGGATGAGGCCAGCAGCCCGCCCAGATACAGCGTCACCAGGTTCCAGTGGATCGGCTCGCCGTTCTGGAAGGGGATCAGCACGTCGTCCATCAGCGGCATGGTCAGGTACGGCGGCACCAGCGATGCGCCGGTGGAAATCAGCGTCAGGACCAGGCCGATGCCCAGTTGCCGGCGGTAGGGGCGGGCGAAGCGCCACAGGCGAAACAGCGAACTGGCGCGGGGCGGCTGCGTGTCCTTGGCGGCGATGTCCGCGGCGGGCGCGGGCGGCGCGTCGTCCGATGGCTGGCGCAGGGATTCGTGGCGGGCCAGCAGCCGCAGCGCCTGGGGATGGCTGTCCATCGTGTAGCGCCAGCGCGCCAGGCGGGCGTGTTCGTCCACCAGCTCCAGGCTGCCCACGCCGGCGTGATCCTGCAGTTTCAGGTGCAGGTCGGGGCGCAGCGGCCAGGACCGGCAGGACTGCGCGTCGGCGCCGCAGAACAGCCAGCGGCGGTCGGTTAGGACCAGCAGGCTGTCGGCGTACTGCAGTTGGCCATCCAGGTTCAGCGGCAGCCATTCCAGCGGATGCTCGTCCGCCGCCAGTTGGGCCGAGAGCGTGTCGTGCCATGCGGCGGGCAGGCCGGGCGGGCAGGCGGCCGCCGCCGAGGATTCGAGAATGGGATCCTGCATGGATGATGGGCTGGGGAGAGATAGGAAGATCTGTCAGACAGCAGGAATATAGATCGGAATCGCTGCGAACATGCGAATACCGTTGCGCCGGCGTCACAATCGTCAACGGTTTTTCTGTGCGGCGCAACGGCGCAAGATTATGATGTGTGCCGTTGTTCGACAGGCGTGACTACGAAGGCGCCTGATCTCGGCGGCACTCGGCCCCCCGGCCAGACCCTTTTGACATGGTTCGCTCATGGAAAACAAGAATATTGAGATTCTCAATATGGTGTATCTGCGGGGGCCGAACATTTGGGCCTATCGCCCCGTCATCGAAGCGATCGTGGACATCCACGATCTGGAAAACTATCCCTCCAACGTCATCCCCGGGTTTTACGAGCGCCTGAGCGCCTGGCTGCCTTCGCTGATCGAGCACCGCTGCAGCATCGGCGAGCGCGGTGGCTTCCTGCAGCGCGTGCGCGAAGGCACTTGGCCGGCGCACATCCTGGAACACGTCACCCTGGAACTGCAAAGCCTGGCGGGCATGCCCGGCGGCCTGGGGCGAGCGCGGGAAACGTCGCTGCGCGGCGTCTACAAGGTCATTCTGCGGGCCTGGTACGAAACCCTGACGCGCGAAACCCTGTATGTCGCCCGCGACCTGGTGATGGCGGCCATCGAGGACCGGCCCTTCGACGTGGCCGGCGCCGTGGAACATCTGAAGGATCTGGCGGAATCGCTGGGCCTGGGGCCCAGCACGGCCTGCATCGTGGATGCCGCCGATGACCGCGACATTCCCGCCATCCGCCTGAGCGACGCGAATCTGCTGCAGCTGGGCTACGGTGCCCGCCAGCGCCGCATCTGGACGGCGGAAACCAGCCGCACCAGCGCCATCGCGGAAGGCATTTCCCGCGACAAGGACTTGACCCGCCAGCTGCTGCAGGCCTGCGGCGTGCCGGTGCCCGAAGGCCAACTGGTGGCCGATGCCGCCGATGCCTGGGAAACCGCGCAGGACATCGGCCTGCCCGTGGTGGTCAAGCCGTCCGACGGCAACCACGGCCGGGGCGTCTTCACCTGCCTCACCTCGCAGGCCCAGATCGAGGCCGCCTACGCGGTGGCGGTGGACGAGGGCAGCGGCGTGATGGTGGAACGCTTCATCGAGGGCGACGAACACCGCCTGCTGGTGGTTGGCGGCAAATTGGTGGCCGCCGCCCGCGGCGAGGCCGCCATGGTGGTGGGCGACGGCGTGTCGACCGTGCTGCAGCTGATCGAATCCCAGTTGAATTCCGATCCCCGGCGCGGACGGGACGAGGACCACCCCCTGAACGTTGTGCGCCTGGATTCCGCCGCGCGGCTGGAACTCGACCGCCAGGGCCTGAGCGGCGAGGCGGTGCCCGAACGGGGCCGCGCCGTCATGATCCAGCGCAGCGGCAACGTGTCGATCGACGTCACGGACGAAGTGCATCCCGACGTGGCGGAACTCGTGTCCCTGGCGGCGCGGGTGGTGGGCCTGGACATCGCTGGCATCGACCTGGTCACGCGCGATATTTCCCGGCCCCTGGCCGAGCAGCAGGGCGCCATCGTGGAAGTCAATGCCGGTCCCGGCCTGCTCATGCATCTGAAGCCCGCCCGGGGGCAGCCGCGCCCGGTGGGGCAGGCCGTCGTCGAATATCTGTTCCCCGCTCCGGAAGACGGGCGGATTCCGGTGGTGGGGGTCAGCGGCAGCCGGGGGCTGACGCCGGTGGTGCGCCTGATCGCCCATTTGCTGCAGCTGACGGGCAAGGTGGTGGGCCAGGCTTCGGCCGATGGCCTGTTCCTGGGCCAGGAGCAGGTCGGCGCCCAGGATGCCGCGCACTGGGATGCCGGCCGCCGCGTGCTGCTGAACCGGGCGGTGGACTATGCCGTGCTGGAAAACGGCGGCCGCGTGATCCTGGGCGAAGGCCTGGCCTACGACCGCTGCCAGGTCGGCGTGGTGACGGGCATCGATCCCAGCCTGACGTGGCCGGAGTTCCACATGGTGGAACCGGAACATCTGCAACGCATCTTCCGCACCCAGGTGGACGTGGTCCTGCCGGGCGGGACGGCCGTGCTCAACGCCGACGATGCGGCGGCGGTCAGCCTCGCGCCGCTGTGCGACGGCGACGTCACCCTGTATGGCCTGCAGCCCCAGAGCGACGCCCTGAAGGCCCACCTGGCCGCGGGCGGGCGGGCCGTCTTCGCGCATGACGGCAGCCTGGTGCTGGTGGAAAAAGGCGTGGAGATCCCGGTGGCGGATCTGTCGGATCCGGCGATGGAGCCCTTGCAGGACGATCTGGCCAGCGTGCTGGCCGCCCTTGGAGCCGTCTGGGCGCTGGGCCTGGACATTGAACACATCCGGGTTGGGCTGCGCACCTGGGTAGCGAGGTAATTCAAGATGGAAGTCTCTCGAATCCGCGCCCTGCGTGGGCCGAACGTGTGGTGCCGGCAGACGGCGATCGAGGCGATCGTGTCCTGCACGGACAGTGAATGCGCCATCGACGATCTGGATGCGTTCGAGACGCGCCTGCGCGTCCGCTTTCCCGACATCGATATCCAGCGCCCGACCGGGGCGGCGGCCGACCATTCCCTGGCTCACGTGCTGGCGGGGGCGGCGCTGAGCCTGCAGGCGGTGGCCGGCTGCCCGGTGGCTTTCCGCCGCACGGCGGCCACCCAGACGCCGGGCGAATACCAGGTCGTGGTCGAGTACGCCGAGGAATCCGTCGGCCGGCTGGCTTTCGACCTGGCGTGTTCGCTGTGCCACGCGGCCCTGCTGGACCAGCCTTTCGATCTGGCGGATGCCGTCGCGCAGCTGAAGGCCCTGTATGAAGACGTGCGGCTGGGCCCCAGCACGGGTTCCATCGTGCAGGCGGCCGTGCGGCGCGGCATTCCCTATCGCCGCCTGACCGACGGCAGCCTGGTGCAGTTCGGCTGGGGGCGCCGCCAGCGCCGCATCCAGGCGGCGGAAACCGATGCCAGCAGCGCCATCGGCGAAGCCATCGCCCAGGACAAGGCGCTGACCAAATCGCTGCTGGCCGCAGCGGGCGTGTCCGTGCCGCAGGGCCGCGTGGTGGCCGATGCCGACGACGCCTGGCGGGCCGCCCAGGAGATCGGCGGACCCGTGGTGGTCAAGCCTCAGGACGGCAACCAGGGCAAGGGCGTGGCCTGCAACGTGCAGGGCCGCGAACAGGTGCTGGCGGCCTATGCGGTGGCCTGCGAACACGGGTCCAGCGTGATCGTGGAGCGCTATTTCCCGGGGCACGATTTCCGCCTGCTGGTGGTCGGCGACCGCCTGGTGGCGGCCGCGCGGCGGGATCCTCCCCAGGTGGTGGGCGACGGCGTCCTCAACATCAGCCAGCTGGTGGACCTGATCAACCAGGATCCTTTGCGCGGCGAAGGCCACGGCACTTCGCTGACCCGCATCCAGCTGGACGAGACGGCGCTCAATACGCTGGCTGGCCAGGGCTACCGGGCGGATTCCGTGCCGGCCCAGGGCGTGTGCGTGGTGCTGCGCAACAACGCCAATCTCAGCACCGGCGGGACCGCGACGGACGTGACGGAACAGGTGCACCCCAAACTGGCGGCCAGCGCCGTCATGGCAGCCAGCATGGTGGGGCTGGACGTCTGCGGCATCGATCTGGTGGCGCGGGACGTCTACCAGCCGCTGACGCCGGAAACCGGCTGCATCGTGGAAGTCAACGCCGCGCCGGGCCTGCGCATGCACCTGACGCCGTCCTATGGCACCGGGCGCGATGTGGGCGCCGCCATGGTGGATACGCTGTACGGGCCCGGCGATGACGGCCGCATTCCGGTCGTGGCGGTCACGGGCACGAACGGCAAGACCACGACCGTGCGGCTGCTGGCGCATCTGTGCGCCCGGCCGGGGGTGTGCGTGGGCATGACGAATTCCGACGGGGTCTACGTGGGCGCCCGGCGCATCGACACCGGCGATTGCAGCGGGCCGCGCAGCGCCCGCAATGTGCTGCTGCACCCCGACGTGGACATGGCGGTGTTCGAGACGGCCCGGGGCGGCATCCTGCGCGAGGGCCTGGGCTTCGACCGCTGCGACGTGGCCGTGGTGACCAACATCGGCATCGGCGACCACCTGGGTCTGAACTATATCCGCACGGTGGAAGACCTGGCGGTGGTCAAGCGCGTGATCGTCGAGAATGTGTCGCCTTCGGGCATGGCGGTCCTCAATGCCCAGGATCCCGTCGTCGCCGGCATGGCGGCTTCGTGTCCGGGGCAGGTCACGTATTTCGCCCGCGATGCCCGCCATCCCCTGATCGAGACGCATCGCGCTCAGGGGGGCAGGGTGGTGTTCGTGGACCAGGGGGATCTGGTGTTCTTCCAGGGCGGCACCGAAACCCGCATCCAGTTGTCCGCCGTGCCGCTGACGCGCGGGGGCACCTTGCCGTTCCAGGTGGAAAACGCCATGGCGGCGGCCGCCGCGGCCTGGGCGCTGGGCGTGGACTGGGTGCAGATCCAGGCGGGCCTGGCATCCTTCGTCAATGACGCGGCCACCGTGCCGGGTCGCTTCAATGTGTTCGACTATCGGGGAGCCATGGTGATCGCCGACTACGGCCACAACCCCGATGCCATGCTGGCCCTGGTCGATGCGGTGGAAGCGCTGCCGGCCAAGCGGCGCACTGTGGTGATCAGCGGGGCGGGAGACCGCCGCGACCAGGACATCCGCCGCCAGACGGAAATCCTGGGGGACGTGTTCGATACGGTGATCCTGTACCAGGATCAATGCCAGCGCGGCCGCGAGGACGGCGAGGTCCTGGCCCTGTTGCGCCAGGGGCTGTCGGGCGCCCGGCGCGTCAGCCGCCTGGAGGAAATCCATGGCGAATTCCTGGCCATCGATACGGCGCTGGGCGTTCTGGAGCCCGGCGACCTGTGCCTGGTGCTGATCGATCAGGTCGAAGAGGCCCTGGCCCACATCGGCCTGCGCACGCAGGCGCAGGCGGCGGCGTGATGACGTAGGAAGGGGCTTGGCCGCCGTCCCGGCGGCCAAGCCCCTTGCCGCGTCCGGACGGCCCGGCGAGCCCGGGCCGGATCTTTACGCCGGCGCGGCCAGCAGGCGTGGCGCGGCCGGCGGGACGCCGCCGTGATGCGGAATCCCGACCGGCGCATCGGCCGGGTCGCCCAGATTGAAGGTACCCACCAGCCGGGCCAGCGTCTCGGCCTGTTCCCTGAGGCTGGCGGCGGCCGTGGCGGACTCTTCGACCAGGCTGGCGTTCTGCCGGGTGACGTCGTCCATCTGGGTGATGGCGGAATTGATTTCCTCGATGCCGGTGGTCTGCTCGCGGTTGGCGGCGCTGATCTCGCCCATGATGTCGGTGACGCGGTTGATGCTGTCGACGATCTCCTGCATGGTGTCGCCGGCATGGGCGGCCTGCTCGTTGCCCTTGGCGGCGGCCTCGACGGAGGTGTCGATCAGACCCTTGATTTCCTTGGCGGCGCCGGCCGACCGCTGTGCCAGCGCCCGGACTTCGGCGGCGACCACGGCGAAGCCGCGGCCCTGTTCGCCGGCGCGGGCGGCCTCGACAGCGGCGTTCAGCGCCAGGATGTTGGTCTGGAAGGCGATGGAATCGATCACGCCGATGATGTCGGCGACCTGCTGGGACTTGCTGTTGATCTCGCCCATGGTGCCCACCAGTTCGGCGACCAGGGCGCCGCCGTTGCCCGCGGTCTTGGCGGCGGCGGCCGCCAGGGTGTTGGCCTGCTGGGTGCTGTCGGCGTTCTGGCGCACGGTGGCGGTGATTTCTTCCATGGTGGCGGCGGTCTGCGCCAGGGAGCTGGCCTGCTGTTCGGTGCGCGAGGACAGGTCCAGGTTGCCGGCGGAGATCTGGCTGGCGGCCGAGGCGATCGAGTCGGCGCCTGTGCGCACTTCGCCCACGGTGTCGTGCAGCTGCTGCGTCATGGTTTCCAGCGCCCGCAGCAGCTGGCCGACTTCGTCCTTGCCGTCGGCCTGGATGTGCTGGCTGAGGTCGCGGCGGGCCACGGATTCGGCCAGATCCACGGCGCGGCGCAGCGGGTGGGTGACGGATCGCGTGACGCGCCAGGCGAAGATCGGGCTGACGATCAGCGCCAGCAGGGCGGCGATGCTCAGGATCAGCATGCCCATCCGGTTGGCTTCGAAGCTTTGTTCGAAGACCTGGTCGGTGTACTGGTTCTGGAAGGCGCTCAGTTGGTCGATGGCGCCGGTGATCTTGCCGCTGAGTTCGGGCATTTCACGATTGAAGAAGGTCTTGGCCTTGCCAACGTCCCAGTTTTCCAGGAATTTGAAGGCTTCGTCGCGTTTCCGGAAATAGAGATCCTGGTCTGCGAGGGCCTGCTTGTACAGCGCGACGGCCTGGGGATGCTTGATCGAGTCGCCCAGCTGCTTGTGGAGGGATTCGATGCGCGCGTCGGATGCCGCCAGCCCTTCCTTGGCCTTGGCCTGGGCTTCCGGATCGTTCATGTTGGTGGCGGCCAGCGTCAGGTTGTTGTTGACCTCGGTCTGGCGGGCCCACTGCAGAATCATGGCGTTGTTGGCTTCGCGCCCCTGAAGCAGCTGATTGGATGCGTTGCTGTCCAGGATGCGCCACAGGCCGATGCCGGCCATGACCGTCAGCAGCAGGATGACGAAGCCGAACCCGATCGCCAGACGGGCGCCGATCTTCAGATTTTTCATGGATGTCCTTATGGTGTTGCCGGCCATCGGGATATCCCGATGGCCGCGTCGCGCCCGGGCGTCGGCCCGCGCGTCTGTCACAACATATTCCAATATTTATCATTTGCTGCCGATATTGCGGTTAACCCGTATCCGCCACAAAGGCGGATGATCGCTCCGACAATGGCGGGCAATTGTTCTAATATAGAAAGCTTGGAGTTTTCCAAAGCCGGAAAACCCCCCTCATCCGCGCCGGCCGCCCGCCGATCCGGGCTGATCGGTTCATGCCAATCGGCCGGCTCACAAGGCAGGCTCTCATTCGGGCTTTCATCATGGACACGCTGACTTCCTCCCCCGCTGTTTTTTCCCAACGCGCCAGGCAACTCACCAGTTCGGCCATCCGCGAAATTCTCAAGATCACCGAACGCCCCGAAGTCATTTCCTTTGCGGGCGGCCTGCCTTCGCCCGAGGGCTTCCCCATCGCGGAATTGCAGGCCGCCTTCGACCGCGTGCTGTCCACCCAGGGCGCCACGGCGCTGCAGTACGGCCGCACGGAAGGCTACACCCCCTTGCGCGAATGGGTGGCGCGGGATCTGTCCCGCGCCGGCGCCCCGATCGATCCCGAGGAAGTCCTGATCGTCTCCGGCTCACAGCAGGCCCTGGACATGCTGGGCAAGCTGTTCATCGATCCGGGTTCGAAAGTGCTGGTCGAGGCCCCCAGCTACCTGGGCGCCCTGCAGTCGTTCTCCCTGTTCGAGCCGCAATTCCAGGCCGTGCCCACCGATGCGGGCGGCCTGATTCCGGAAGCCCTGGATGACGAACTGTGCCGGGATGCGCGCTTCATCTATGCGCTGCCCAATTTCCAGAACCCGACCGGCCTGACGCTGGATCGGGCGCGCCGCCAGGCGCTGGTGGAACGCTGCGCCGCCCTGGGGCTGCCCGTCATCGAAGACGATCCCTACGGCGAACTGCGCTACGGCGGCGAACCCCAGCCCGGCCTGCTGGAACTGGGGCGCGCCGCGGGCGCGACCGTGATCCGCCTGGGCACCTTCTCCAAGGTGCTGGCGCCGGGCATGCGCCTGGGCTACGTGGTGGCGCCGCGCGACATCATCGGCAAGCTGGTGCAGATCAAGCAGGCCACCGATCTGCACACGGCCACCGTCACCCAGATGGCGGTCTACGAAACCGTGCGCAGCGGCTTCCTGGACCAGCACCTGCCCAAGGTCCGCGCCCTGTATCAGCGCCAGTGCGGCTACATGCTCGACGCCCTGCGGCGCTATTTTCCGGCGGACGCCCATTGGACGCAGCCGCAGGGCGGCATGTTCATCTGGGTCACGCTGCGCGAAGGCATCGATACGACCGAATTGCTGCAGCGGGCCATCGCCCGCAACGTCGCCTTCGTGCCGGGCGCGCCGTTCTATGCCGGCGTGGACGCTCCGACCAATACGTTGCGGCTCAGCTTCGTCACAGTGCCCGAAGACCGCATCCGCGTCGGCGTCCAGGTGTTGGGCGAACTGATCGGCCCGGTGGCGTGAGCCCTGATCTGTCCGACATGCGGCACGACGACTGGGTGGCCCGCTGGCTGCCGGCCGCCTGGGGGCCTTACGCGCGGCTGTGCCGGCTGGACCGCCCGGTGGGCACCTGGCTGACGCTGCTGCCGGCGCTGGCCGCCCTGGTGCAGGCCGCCGACGGCTGGCCCACCGTGTGGCGGGTGGTCATCTTTTCGCTGGGCGCGCTGCTGATGCGCGGCGTGGGCTGCACGTTCAACGACATCTTCGACCGCGATTTCGACCGTCGGGTGGAACGCACGCGCTTTCGCCCGCTGACCAGCGGCCAGCTGACGCTGCGCGCCGCGCTGTGGTTCGCCGCCGCGCAGATGCTGGTCAGCGCCAGCCTGCTGCTGGCCATCAACGCCTACAGCCGCTGGCTGGCCCTGGCGCTGGTGCCGCTGGTGGTGATCTATCCTCTGTGCAAACGCTTCACCTACTGGCCCCAGGCGGTGCTGGGCATGGCCTTCAACTGGGGCATGCTGATGGCCTGGACCGACACGCGGGACATCCTGCCCTGGTACGGCGTGGCCATGTGGGTGGGGGCGGTGCTGTGGCAGATCGGCTACGACGCCGTTTACGCCTACATCGATCTGCGCGACGATCGCATGCTGGGTCTGAAGTCCGTCGCCATGCGGTTCGGCGATCGAGGACGCGCCTGGATCGGCGGATTCTATGCCGTCACGGCGGCGCTGTGGACCACGGCAGGCTGGGGCATGGGGATGGATTGGCCATACTATGTCGTCATGGCGATCATCGCGGGTCATTTCGTCTGGCAGATGACGGTGTTCGATGTGCGTCATCCCGAACGCGGTCTGCGGATCTTCCGTTCCAACATGCAGGTCGGCGTGCTGCTCATTGTGGCCGGGCTGGCCGGGACCGTCCTGCCCGTCTAGGATCCGGGCCGATCTCCGGTCCCCGGCTCCCGGTTTTCGATCATTGGCCCGAGGCCCATGCGGCGCGTTCCGGCCGGCCCCGCATTCCCCGGCGCGGCGGATGGGTTCCTTGGCGTCCGCGCGAAATTGCGGCTAGACTGATCCGCAAAGATCAGGGGCTGTCTCCAGGCCCCGGGAGACACCCGAATGGCCGGCAACACCCCCGCAGAAGCGCAACTGGAATTCGACTACGTCATCGTGGGGGCCGGTTCCGCTGGCTGCTTGCTGGCCAATCGCCTGTCGCGGCAGCACCGCGTCCTGCTGCTCGAGGCCGGCGGCCCCGACGACTGGCGCTGGATCCACATCCCCGTCGGCTATCTCTACTGCATCGGCAATCCGCGCACCGACTGGTGCTATCACACGCAGCCCGACCCCGGCCTGAACTACCGCTCGCTGGGCTATCCGCGCGGCCGGGTGCTGGGGGGCTCGTCCTCTATCAACGGCATGCTGTATCTGCGCGGGCAGGCGGCCGATTACGACCACTGGGAATCCCTGGGCAATCCCGGATGGGCCTGGCGCGACGTGCTGCCGCTGTTCCGCGACGTGGAAGACCATCACGCCGGGGCCAGCGAATTCCACGGCGCCTCGGGCGCCTGGCGGGTCGAATCCCAGCGCTTGCGCTGGGCCGTGCTGGACGCCTTCCGGGATGCGGCCGCCCAGGCCGGCATCGAACGCACGGATGACTTCAACCGGGGCGACAACGCCGGTTGCAACTACTTCGAGGTCAATCAGCGCCGGGGCGTGCGCTGGAATGCGGCCAAGGCCTTCCTGCATCCGGTGATGGGGCGGGACACGCTGCAGGTGCTGACCGGCGCCTGCGTCGAGCGCATCGAATTTTCCGGGCGCCGCGCCACCGGGGTCGCCTTCGTCCAGGATGGCCTGCGCCGCCATGCCGTGGCGCGCCGCGAACTGATCCTGGCGGCGGGCGCCATCGGCTCGCCGCAATTGCTGCAGGTGTCGGGCGTCGGGCCGGCCGAACGTTTGCGCCATCTGGGGATTCCGCTGGTGCACGATCTGCCGGGCGTGGGCGAGAACCTGCAGGATCACCTGCAGCTGCGCATGATCTACCGCCTGCGGAAAGGCCTGACCCTGAACGCCCTGGCCAATGCCTGGTGGGGCAAGGCCTGGATGGGCCTGCAGTACGCGCTGTGGCGGCGCGGGCCGCTGTCCATGGCGCCGTCGCAGCTGGGGGCCTTCGCCCGGTCCGATCCGTCCCGCCCCCGCGCCAACCTGGAATACCATGTGCAGCCGCTCTCGCTGGACAAGTTCGGCGATCCGCTGCACCGCTTCCCGGCCATGACGGCGTCGGTGTGCAATCTGCAGCCCAGCAGCCGGGGCTATGTGCGCATCACCTCTCCCAACGTGGCGGATCATCCCGACATCCTCTGCAATTATCTGCAGACTCCCGAAGACCGCGCGGTGGCGGCCGATGCGCTGCGCCTGACGCGGCGCATCATGGCGCAGCCCGCCCTGGCGCCCTATCAGCCGCGGGAATATCTGCCCGGCGACGCCGTCCAGACCCAGGAAGCCCTGGAGGCCGCGGCGGGCGATATCGGCACCACCATTTTCCATCCTGTGGGGACATGTAAAATGGGTGTCGATTCGTTGGCGGTGGTCGACCCCGAACTGCGTGTGCGGGGGGTGGAAAGCCTGCGGGTGATCGACGCGTCCATCATGCCGGTGATCACCTCGGGCAACACCAATTCGCCTACTATCATGATTGCCGAAAAAGGCGCCCGTCTGATCCTGGGCGGCGCCTAGCTGTACCGAACAGGCGCCCGCCCGTCTGCGGGCGGCGCCTGGAATTTCCCCGGGCCTGCGTTGCCGTTCCCAGAAAGCGGCTCAGGCCCTTTGTCTAGCCCCTTTTTTGGACTCGGATATGGTCAGTCACACCGAGGTCGTGGCCAGCGTACTGTTTGCCATCGCCATCATTCATACGTTTTCCGTGCCGGTGTTCGCCCGCCTGGCCAACCAGGGCGGCCGCCATGCCGGCTTATGGCATCTGCTGTCCGAAGTCGAGGCCGTTTTCGGCGTGTGGGCCTGTGCGCTGTTCATCTGGATGGGGCTGACGCTGGGGGTCAAGGGTGCGGTCGAATACCTGGATACCCGCAACTTCACCGAACCGGCCTTCGTGTTCGTCATCATGGTGGTGGCCGCCAGCCGGCCCATCATTGAACTGGTGCATCTGGCGGTGGATGGCGTGGCGCGGGCGCTGCCGGTCAGCAAGGAACTGGCCCGCTTTTTCGTCATCATGACGCTGGTGCCGCTGTCGGGATCGCTGATCACCGAACCGGCCGCCATGACCTTGGCCGCCCTGCTGCTGCGCCAGGCGTATTTCCGCCGCTCGGGACAGGATGGCTTCAAATACCTGACGCTGGGCGTGCTGTTCGTCAATGTGTCCATCGGCGGCGTGCTGACGGCCTATGCGGCGCCGCCCGTGCTGATGGTCGCCCAGACCTTCGGCTGGGACACCGCCTTCATGGCCACGCATTTCGGCTGGCGGGCCGCGGTCGCCGTGCTGTTCAACGGCCTGGTCCTGACCTGGATCTGCCGGCCGTTCCTGCTCAACGGCGACCTGGGCGTGCAGGAAAAGGACCCGGTCCGCGACCCTGTGTCGTGGGTGGTGATGGCCGTGCACGTGCTGTTCCTGGTGGGGGTGGTGCTGGCCTCGCACCACATCAAGATCTTCCTGGCGCTGCTGGTGCTGTTCATCGGCTACGCCCACGCCTACAAGCGCCATCAGTCGCCGCTGCTGCTGCGCGAAGGCCTGATGGTGGGGTTCTTCCTGGCGGGGCTGGTGGTGCTGGGCGGCCTGCAGCAATGGTGGCTGCAGGATCTGCTGGCCGGCCTGTCGCCCTTCGTGCTGTACCTGGGCGCCACGGCCCTGACGGCCGTGACCGACAACGCCGCCCTGACCTATCTGGGGTCGCTGGTGGAAGGCACCAACGAACTGTGGCGCTACATGCTGGTCGCGGGGGCCGTGACGGGCGGCGGGCTGACCGTGATCGCCAATGCGCCCAATCCCGCCGGGTTCTCCATCCTGAAGGGCTGCTTCAGCGACGGCACGATTTCGCCGCTGAAGCTGCTGGGGGCGGCCGCCGTGCCCACGCTGGTGGCGGCCGTCATGTTCCTGTTGCCCAATTCCTTCAGCTAAAAGGACTAAAATCCAGGCAGTTCAGATTTCCAGGACACTGTTGTGCCGATTTATGTCTATCGTTGCAGCCACTGCGGTCATCAGCAGGACGTGCTGCAGAAAATGTCCGACCCGCGCCTGACGGTGTGCCCGTCCTGCGGGCAGGCCACCTATGAAAAGCAGGTCACGGCGGCGGGTTTCCGCCTGAAGGGCTCGGGCTGGTACGAAACCGATTTCCGGGGCGGGAAGTCCGGCTCGCACTCCGAAGGGGTGCTGGGTTCGGCCAGCCCCTCGACGCCGGATAACGGCTCGGGCGCCGCGTCCGGCGGCTCTTCCGCAGGGACGTCGGGTTCGGCCTCGCCGGCCGCCGCGTCCCCCAGCAGCCCCGCGCCGGCCGCCACGCCGGGCTGATGCCCGCTTTGTCATCCATGCGATTTTTCAAGCGCTATTTCGTAACCGGCCTGCTGATCTGGCTGCCGCTGGTGATCACCGTCTGGGTGCTGGTGACGCTGGCCCGCACCCTGGGCTCGCTGGTGCCTTCCTTCCTGTCCCCGGAAGTCCTGTTCGGCGTGGCCATCCCCGGCTTCGAACTGGTGCTGGTGCTGCTCGTCATCCTGGTCACCGGCCTGTTCTGCGCCAATTTCATCGGCCGCGCCATCCTGTCTCGCTGGGAATCGCTGCTGGGGCGCATTCCGCTAGTGCGCTCCATTTATAATTCGGTCAAGCAGGTCAGCGACACCGTGTTCGCGCCCAACGGCCAGGCGTTTCGCCAGGCCATCCTGGTGCAGTATCCGCGCCAGGGCGCCTGGACCATCGGTTTCCTGACCGGCGCGCCGTGCGAAGAAATCGCCGGTCTGCTGGCGGGCGATTACATCAGCGTGTATGTGCCGACCACGCCCAACCCCACCTCCGGCTTCTTTCTGATGATGCCGCGCGCCGATGTCCAGGTGCTCGACATGTCGGTCGAAACCGCCCTGAAATACGTGGTGTCCATGGGGGTGGTGGCGCCGCCCGCGCTGACCCCGCCGCCCACCGTCCGGCCGGCTCCCGCCGCCGACGGCGACGCACCGCAGTAATTTCGAACATCCGCAGCATTGCTTTCAAATATTTCGGAGCCATTCTTGAACCGTACCTGCTATACCGGCGAGGTGTCCAAAGCCCACCTTGACCAGACCGTCACCCTGTTCGGCTGGGTCCATCGCCGCCGCGACCACGGCGGGGTGATCTTCATCGACCTGCGCGACCGGGCGGGGCTGGCCCAGATCGTGGTGGATCCCGACAATCAGGCCGCCTTCGCCACCGCGGAACGTATCCGCAACGAATATTGCCTGCGCATCACGGGTCTGGTGCGGTTGCGCCCCGAAGGCACGCGCAATCCCGAGCTGCTGTCGGGCGACGTCGAAATCCTGTGCCGCGAACTGGAAATCCTGAATGCGTCCGTGACGCCGCCGTTCCAGCTGGACGACGACAATCTGTCGGAAACCACGCGCCTGACCCACCGGGTGCTGGACCTGCGCCGCCCGCAGATGCAGCGCAACCTGATGCTGCGCTACCGCGTATCGATGGTGGCCCGCAATTACCTGGACGCGCTGGGCTTCATCGACATCGAAACCCCGATGCTGACCCGCAGCACGCCCGAAGGCGCCCGCGACTACCTGGTGCCCTCGCGCGTCAATCCCGGCGAATTCTTCGCCCTGCCGCAGTCGCCGCAGCTGTTCAAGCAAATGCTGATGGTCGCCGGCTTCGACCGCTACTATCAGATCACCAAGTGCTTCCGCGACGAGGACCTGCGCGCCGACCGCCAGCCGGAATTCACGCAGATCGATTGCGAAACGTCCTTCCTGGACGAAGTCCAGATCCGCGAGATCTTCGAAGGCATGGTGCGCGAAGTCTATCGCCAGGTGCTGGACGTCGCCCTGCCCGAATTCCCGGTCATGAGCTGGTCCGAAGCCATGCGCCGCTACGGGTCCGACAAGCCGGACCTGCGTGTGAAGCTGGAATTCACCGACATCGCCGACCTGATGCAGGACGTGGACTTCAAGGTCTTCGCCGGCCCGGCGAAAGACCCCGCCTGCCGCGTGGTCGCCATGCGGGTGCCGGGCGGCGCCAGCCTGCCGCGCAGCGAAATCGACGCCTATACGCAGTTCGTGGGCATCTACGGCGCCCGCGGCCTGGCCTACATCAAGGTCAACGACGCGGCCGCCATCCCCGAAGGCCTGCAGTCGCCCATCGTGAAGAACATCCATGCCGACGCCCTGCGCGGCCTGATCGAGCGCACCGGCGCGCAGAGCGGCGACCTGATCTTCTTCGGCGCCGATCGCACGAAGGTCGTGAACGACGCCATCGGCGCCCTGCGGGTGAAGATCGGCCTCAGCGAATTCGGCCGCGCCAACGGCCTGTTCGAAGCCGGCTGGCAGCCCTTGTGGGTGGTGGATTTCCCCATGTTCGAATACGACGAGGCCGAGGGCCGCTATTCGGCCGCGCACCATCCCTTCACCTGCCCCAAGGCCGGTCACGAGGACCTGCTGGAATCCGATCCCGGCAGCGCCCTGGCGCGCGCCTACGACATGGTCATGAATGGCTGGGAAGTGGGCGGCGGGTCGGAACGTATCCACCGCGCCGACGTGCAGACCAAGGTCTTCAAGGCCCTGAAGATCGACGAAGAGGAAGCCCGCGAGAAATTCGGCTTCCTGCTGGACGCGCTGCAGTTCGGCGCCCCGCCGCATGGCGGCCTGGCGTTCGGCCTGGATCGTCTGGTGACGCTGATGGCGGGCGCGGAATCCATTCGCGACGTGATCGCCTTCCCCAAGACCCAGCGCGCCCAGGACCTGCTGGTGCAGGCGCCGTCGCCGGTCGACGAAAAGCAGCTGCGCGAATTGCACATCCGCCTGCGTCAGACGGAAGCAAAATAAGACCGGAGGGCCGGGGCATGTCAGTCGTGCGGGTCGTCAGCTACAACATCCACAAGGGCCGTTCGGCCAGCGGTGGGCGGGAATCGCTGGCGGACCTGCGGCTGGGTCTGTATGGCCTGCGCCCCGACCTTCTGTTCCTGCAGGAAGTCCAGGGGCGCAACCAGCGCCACAACAGCCTGGACGCCCAGCACGAATCGCTGGCGGCGGCCATGCACATGCAGGTCGCCTACGGCTGCAATGCCGTGCGGGTGGCCACCGACCATGGCAACGCCCTGCTGTCGCGCTATCCCATCCTGTATTACGAAAACCAGGATATTTCCGATCACCGCCTGGAACAGCGCGGGCTGCTGCATGGCGTCGTGCAGGTGGAACAGACGCAGGTGCACTGCCTGGTGGTGCACCTGGGGCTGCTGGCCGGCGGCCGGTCCCGCCAGGTGCATGCCCTGGTCGAACGCATCCGGCGGCTGGTGCCGGATTCCGAACCGCTGCTGATCGCCGGGGATTTCAACGACTGGGCCAACCGTCTGGCTCCTCTGTTCGTCGAACAGCTGGGACTGGTGGAGGTCTTCGCCGCCGCTCCCCAGGGAACGGACGAGATCTACCGCCTGCGCCACCGGGTGGCGCAGCTGCGCCAGCGTATGAGCTGGCTGCCGGGGCAGCGGCTGGGCGCCGCGCCCGCCCTGTCGATGACGGGCCATGCCGCCCGCCTGACGCCGCCGCCGCGCACCTTTCCCTCGGTCTTTCCCTGGCTGCGCCTGGACCGCATCTATCAGCGCGGCTTCGCCGTGCGCCGCGCGCGGGTGCTGCATGGGGCGCCCTGGAAGAAATTGTCGGATCACGCCCCGCTGGTGGCTGAACTGGAACTGCCCTGATCCCGGGGCGCCGCGCCGGCGTGTCGCGCCGAAGCGGGGCGGAGCCGTGCCGGGAACTTTCCCCGCCGGTCGCCGTCTAATCCCTGTTACCTGAAAATTAGCACTCTGGCACAGAGAGTGCTAAGATCACCGGGAATGATCCCAAGGATTTTGCCATGAGCCACACTTCGTCTTCCCTGGTGTTGGCGCCGGCCCAGCTCGCGCAGGCCATATCCAACCCGGGCGCCCTGGGCACCATCGATGCCTACATCGGGGCGGTCAATCGCATGCCCATGCTGACGGCCGAACAGGAATCCAGCCTGGGCCGCAGGCTGCGCGACGACAACGATCTGGAAGCCGCCCGCGAACTGGTCCTGTCCCACCTGCGGCTGGTCGTGTCCGTCGCCCGTCAGTACCTGGGCTATGGTCTGGCGCACGCCGACCTGATCCAGGAAGGCAATATCGGCCTGATGAAGGCCGTGCGCCGTTTCGACCCCGATCGGGGGGTGCGTCTGGTGTCCTTCGCGGTGCACTGGATCCGCGCCGAAATCCATGAATACGTGGTGCGCAACTGGCGCCTGGTGAAGATCGCCACCACCAAGGCCCAGCGCAAACTGTTTTTCAACCTGCGGCGCATGCGTCCGGACGGCCACACTCTGGCGCCGGACCAAGTGTCAGACATCGCCCGCGAACTCGACGTGCGTCCCGAAGACGTCTCCGAAATGGAAGTCCGCCTGTCGGGCGGGGATTGCGCCCTGGATGCGCCGGCCGACGACGAAGACCGCTACGCCCCGATCGCGTGGCTGGCCGACGACAGCCAGGAACCGGCCCAGGTGCTGGCGCGCCGCAGCATGGATGCCCTGCAGAGCCAGGGCCTGGCCGACGCCCTGGACACGCTGGACGACCGTTCGCGGCATATCGTGCAGGCCCGCTGGCTGGCCGACGATGGCGGCGCGACCCTGCACGAACTGGCGGCGGAATACGGCATTTCGGCCGAACGCGTCCGCCAGATCGAAGCCGCCGCGCTGAAGAAGCTGAAAACCGCCCTGGCGGATCGGCAGCCGGACTTCATGGCCGCCTGACCCCTCGGGGGGTGGATACGTTTTTTTACGCTTTGGGGCCGGCGGCGACTGAACTTTCGCTGGAACCGCGGGACTAAGCTGACATGGACGAACGTCTGGCCTCCGGGCCTCGTCGTCTTGTCGTCCGCTTCTGCTTCTCCTCTTCCCCTCCCTATCGAAGCGGATGTTCACGGGATGCCTCCACGGCATCCCTTTTTTTTGCCTTGGGCCCGCGCCCCGGGGCAAAAAGCGCCGAGGCGCCGCGGGCGCCGGCCTGCGCGGCGCGGGGGCATGTTCCGCCTCCGCGAGGTGTTTTCATATGCGCCATAATTGTTTCAGACACGGCCGGCCAGCCTGTAACATAATAGGCGACGCGTATTTTGTGATGTATTTCGACCATGAAAATTGGCCTCTTGGTCTTTGGCCTGGCCGGGCTGCTGGCCCTGATTTCCTTCATGCCGCCCCTGGCGGGGCGTCTGCGTCTGCCGTATTCCGTGCTGCTGGCCATCGTGGGCTTCGTGCTGGGCGTGATCATCCATGTGCATGGCTGGGCGCCGGGCGTGGTGGCGGATTTCCTCGATTCGCTGCAGCACTTCGAGATCTCCTCCGAAACCTTCCTGTTCGTGTTCCTGCCCGTGCTGCTGTTCGAGACGGCGCTGGCGATGAACATACGCCGCCTGCTGGATGACATCAGCCCCATCCTGGTGATGGCCATCGTGGCCGTGGTGGTGTGCACGGTGGCGGTGGGCTTTTCCCTGGCGGCCGTCTCCCCCTACGGACTGGTGGTCTGCCTGATGCTGGGGGCCATCGTCGCCACCACGGACCCGGTGGCCGTCGTCGGCATCTTCCGCGAGGTCGGCGCGCCGCGCCGCCTGACCACCCTGGTCGAAGGCGAGTCCCTGTTCAACGATGCTGCGTCGATCGCCCTGTATTCGGTGCTGCTCAGTGTGCTGTTCAGCGGCGGGGAACTGTCCATGACCACGGTCGTCGGCAGCTTCCTGTTCAGCTTCATCGGCGGCGGCCTGGCGGGGCTGGCCATGGGCCGGCTGGCGACGGAGCTGTTCCGCTGGCTGCGCGGCTGGCCGGCGGCCGAAGTCACCCTGACCGTGGCCCTGGCTTATCTGACCTTCTACGCGTCCGAACATTACCTGGGGGTGTCCGGCGTGGTGGCGACAGTGATCGCGGGCCTGGTGGTGGGGTCCAACGGCCGCACCCGCATGTCGCCCACGACCTTCGAACAACTGGAAGGCGCCTGGGCGCAGTTCGGCTTCTGGGCCAATTCCCTGATCTTCCTGTTCGCCGCCATGCTGATTCCGCGCATGATGGCGGAAATCACCTGGATGGAAGTCTTCCTGATCCTGGTGGTGTTCATCGTCACCCTGGCGGCGCGGGCGGTCATGGTCTACGGCCTGCTGCCGCTGCTGGGGCGCTTGCGCCTGAGCACCCAGGTCAGCCCCTCCTACCGGGCGGTGATGCTGCTGGGCGGCCTGCGCGGCGCCGTGTCCCTGGCCCTGGCCCTGGCGGTGACCGAACAGCCGGCCGTGCCGCACGAGGCCCGCCAGTTCATCGCGGTGGCGACCACGGGCTTCGTGCTGATGACCCTGTTCGTCAACGGCCTGACCCTGCGCCCCCTCATCGCCCGCCTGGGCCTGAATCAGCTCTCGCCGGTGGACCGGGCCTTGCGCGACCAGGCCCAGGTGGTGGAACTGGAATCCCTGCGGCTGCGCATCGACGAGATCGCCCGCAACGAACATATCGGGCAGGAAGTCCTGGACCGCCTGAACGCCGTCTTCGACGCCAGCCAGACCAGCATGGACGCGGCGCAGGTGCATCAATTGTCCATGGACCAGAAGGTCGCCGTGGGCATGGGCATCCTGGCGGGCCGGGAAGAAGAGATGTTCTTCGAAACGCTGAAGGCCCAGGTGGTGGACTGGCGCACGGCGGAATCCCTGCTGGCCCGGGCCGAACGCCTGGGCGACGCCGTGCGCACGGGCGGGCTTGAAGGCTTCGAATCCGCCATCGAAGGCGATCTGCGCTATTCGAATTCCCTGCGCCTGGTCCTGCGCCTGCATCACCTGACCGGCAAGCCTTTCTGGCTGGCGCGGGAACTGGCCCAGCGCTTCACCAATCTGATGTGCAAATGGGCCGTGGCCCGCCGCCTGATCCAGTTCGCGCGCACCGACGTGCAGCCGCTGCTGGGGGCGGAGGTCGCGGACATCATCATCGCGGCCCATCAGCGCCGCCTGACCTTGCTGGAAGGCGCCCTGCAGGCTCTGGCGCTGCAGTATCCCAGTTATGCCCAGCACCTGCAGGAGGCCTATCTGGCGCGGATGGCGAGGTCCATGGAACGCATGCGCTACCGCGACATGCTGACGCAGAACCTGATCAGCGGCGAAACCTATTCCGACCTGATCCAGCAGGTGGAAACGCGCTGGGGGCCGCTGGAAAAGCACCACGGCCTGGACATCGCCCTGAGCGCCGCCGCGATGGTGCAGCGGGTCAGCCTGTTCGAGGGCCTGGACGAGGCCACCATGGAGGCGATCTGCAAGATGCTCAAGCCCCGCCTGGCGGTGCCGGGGCAGGACATTCCCACCCGCATCGGGCGCAGCCGCGCCATGTATTTCGTGGCTTCCGGCGCGGTGGTGCTGGATCTGCCGGACGGCACGGCGGCCGAACTGGGCAGCGGGCAGATCTTCGGCGAAATGGCGCTGGCCATGGACCACGATTTCCAGGCGCGCGTCCGGTCCCTGGGCTACAGCCGCCTGCTGATGCTGCAGGAAAGGGATTTCAAGAAGCTGCTGGAACGACTGCCCGATCTGCGCGACAAGATCGACGCCATCGTGCGCCAGCGCCTGCGGGCGGTCGAAGTCTGGCAGCAGTTCGAATCGGGCGAGCGGCAGCACGAACCGCTGCCCGACCTGCATGCGAATGCCTCCGGGGCCGCCCTGTCGGACCTGGCCGATGCCGTCCAGGAAGACGACCCCGCCGACGGGACTACAGCAAAAGCTTGATGTCGTGGGCCATGTCTTCCGGCGTCAGGGACGGCCCCAGCAGGGCGCGGGCCTCGCCGTCCTGGTCCATCAGGTAGAAGGCCGACGAGTGGTTCATGGCGTATTGCCCGGGCGTGGTGCTGTCTTCCTTGGCGTAGAAGGCCTTGAACGATCGCGCGGTCTTGTCCAGTTGTTCCGGGGTGCCGGTCAGGCCGACGAAGGACGGATCGAAGGCATGCACGTAGGCGCCCAGGATTTCCGGAGTGTCGCGGGCCGGATCGACGGAGATCATGATGACCTGGACCTTGGCCGCCTGGTCGCCCAGGATCTGCAGGGCCTGGGCGGCCTGCGCCATGGCGGTCGGGCAGACGTCCGGGCATTGGGTGTAGCCGAAGAACACCAGCAGGACCTTGCCCTTGTAGTCGGCCAGGGTGCGGGTCGCGCCCGTGGTGTCGGTCATGGAAAGATCGCGACCCAGGTGGGTGCCGCTGATGTCGCTGCCTTCGAAGGGCAGCGGGCCCGCGGGTTTGGGCGTGCAGGCCATCAGGGCCAGGGGGAGGGCGGCGACGGCCCCCGCCAGCAGGGCGCGGCGGGAGGCGGAAAACGGAACGATCATGCTTTACCTACAGGTCAGGGGGCGAGGCCTGACATGCGCGGCGGTCGTCCCGATGGACGGATCAGTTGCTGCCCAGCGCCAGGCCAACCCAGTGATCCAGCAACAGGGCTGCGAACAACAGGGCCAGATACAGGATTGAATACCAGAACAGTTTACGCGCTCGCGCGTCGGAATAGTTCCGGTACAGGGCGATGGCCTGCCAGACGAAATAGCCGCTGAGCAGGGCGGCCGCCGCCAGATAGGCCGGACCGCTCATGCGGATGACGTAGGGCAGCAGCGAGGCGGCGAACAGGGCGATGCTGTAGAGCAGCACGTGCAGCTGGGTGAAGTTCTGGCCGTGCGTGACCGGCAGCATGGGCAGGCCGGATTCCTCGTAGTCGTGGTGGCGGTACAGGGCCAGCGCCCAGAAATGCGGCGGCGTCCAGATGAAGATGATCAGCACCAGGACCCAGGCCTCGGCCGGGACGGCGTCGGCCATGGCGGCCCAGCCCAGGGCGGGCGGCATGGCGCCGGACAGGCCGCCGATGACGATGTTCTGGGGCGTCAGGGGCTTCAGGATGGCGGTGTAGATCAGGGCGTAGCCGACGAAGGTGGCGAAGGTCAGCCACATGGTCAGGGCGTTGACCCAGGTGTTCAGGATGAGCATGCCGGCGCCGCCGAGCACCCCCGCCATCAGCAGCACCTGGGGCGGGGTGATCTGGCCCGATGCCGTGCCGCGCCGCGCCGTGCGGCGCATGCGGGCGTCGGTTTCGCGTTCGATCAGGCAGTTGACGGAGAACGCCGCGGCCGCCAGCAGCCAGATGCCCAGGGTGGCGGCGGCCACCCTGCCCAAGTCGGGCAGGCCCGGCACGGCCAGGAACATGCCGATGACGGCGCAGAATACCGCCAGCTGGGTGACGCGGGGTTTGGTCAGCACCAGATACTGGCGCAGGAGAGACGGATGATGGACTGCAGCGGTGCTTGTCATGGGGTCAATTCTAGGCGTCGTGGAGAGGCTTGCCGCTAGGGGGTTTCCCTGCCTGGGCCAGGCGCCACAGCAGGGTGACGCTGACCAGCACCAGGCCGGCGGCGCCGCCGTTGTGCAGCACGGCGATCAGCAGCGGCCATTGGAAGAAGATGGTGGTCAGGCCGGTGGCCAGTTGCAGCGCCAGCAGCGCCAGCAGCAGGCGGGCGGGGCCGCGCAGGCCGGGGGCGCGGCGCCAGCGCCAGGCCAGGCCGCCCAGAAGGGCCAGCACCACCAGCGCGAAATTGCGATGGGTCCAGTGGATGGCGGTCAGGGCGTCCTGGGAAATCAGGTCGCCGCTGGTCTGCTTGCCCAGGCCCCGCAGCAGGGCGAAGCCCCCCTGGAAATCCATGGCCGGCACCCAGGCGCCGTGGCAGGTGGGGAAATCCATGCAGGCCAGGGCGGCGTAGTTGGTGCTGACCCAGCCGCCCAGCGCCAGCTGCAGAAACAGCACCGCCAGCCCCAGCGCCATCCAGCGCCGGTCGCTGTCCAGGGCCGCCGGGACCGGGTCGTGGGCTTTTTCGCGCGCGGCCAGCCAGGTCATCATGGCCAGCAGGCTCATGCCCAGGACCAGGTGGGTGGTGACCACCAGCGGCATCAGGCGGTGGGTGACGGTCCAGGCCCCGAAGGCGCCCTGCAGGCAGACCAGCCCCAGGACGGCGGTGGACAGCGCCGGGCTGCGCGCCAGGGTCCGGCGCAGGCGCCAGGCCAGGACGGTGAAGGCGATGATCAGCAGGCCCAGGAAAGCCCCGGCGTAGCGGTGGATCATCTCGATCCAGGCCTGGAAGGCGCTGACCGGGCCGTAGGGCATGGCCTGCAGGGCCTGCTGGATGGATTCGCTGGCCCCCAGGGGACTGAAGTGGCCGTAGCAGCCGGGCCAGTCCGGGCAGCCCAGGCCCGAATCGGTCAGGCGCACGAAGGCGCCGAACATGATCAGGTCCAGGGTCAGGAACCAGGCCAGGAAGACCAGCCGCCGGTATCTCCGGATTCCGCGCAGCGCGGCGGCGGGATTTCCGTCGACCGCGCGGGCGCGGGCGGCGATGGGGACGGTGGCGGAATCAGGCGTCGTGGACATGGATGGGCGCCCGGCTAGCCGATCCGGGAGTTCTTCAGCAGCGTGCGGATGTCGTCACGCACCCCTTCGGGGTCCTGGCCGTCCGGGAACCGCATCATCAGGTTGCCCAGCGGATCCACGATCCACATGCCGGTGGCCAGCGCGGCCGCCGGATCGGCGGCGTCGGGGGCCAGCCATGCCGCCAGCTGGGCCGGGTCGGCCCGCAGCACGTGGGTGCCGACGTAGGCCTCGCCCACCACCGGGGCGATCGGGGCATCGTCGGTCACGAACAGGATGCGTTCCAGCCGGTCCACGTTCTTGCCCTGGCTGGCGTGGGAATTGCGCAGCACGAACAGGCCGCGCACGCAGGATTCGGGGCAGGCGCCCGGGCCGGCGCTGATCAGCAGCCACTGGCCCTTCAGTTGCTTCAGGTCGTAGGCCTGGCCCTGGGCGTCGCGCAGGCTCAGGTCGGGGATCGGGCGCTGGGGATCGATCAGCTGGCCGTACTGGGTCTGGACGGCCGGCCGCAGGCCCAGCGCGGGCACGTAGTAGGCCAGCAAGGCGAATACGACGGGCGCCAGGGCGATCAGGAAGATGGCGATGAGCGGAGTCAGAGAGCGCGGGCGGGAGGAGGCAGTCGTCATGGGCGGGCCGGGTCGGGTTTCGAGGGGGCGGCGGGTCGCCGCCAGGTGCGCCACAGCATCACGGCGGCGGCGATCAGGGCAATGGCGGCGAAGCTGAACCATTGCCCGGCGTAGTTGTAGTTCTGGCTGGCGTTCTCGGAGGGGCCGGGCCAGTCCTGGACCAGGCCGGCGTCCCGGGCGGGCGCCTGTTCCAGGACCACGGGCAGCAGCTTCAGTCCCGAGGCGGCGGCCAGCGTGTCCAGCGGCAGGTTCTGCACACGTGGCGGCGCGCCGTCGGGAGCGGGGAAGGGGCGGGGCAGGACATTGTCCGGGCTGCCGGTGAGGCTGCCCAGGTCGAACAGGCGGGGCACCCGGTGCAGCAGGGTGCCCTGGACCTGCACGGGGCCGTCGGCGGCGCTCAGGTCCGGCAAGGAGGCCGGCGGCAGCGGCCGGGCGACCCAGCCGCGCAGCACCAGCACGGCGGTGTCGGGCGCGTCCTGGAGGGCCAGGGGAGTGGCCACCCAGAAACCGGGCTGACCTTTGAGGTTGCGATTATCCAGGAGTACAGTGAACGGATTGAGCCAGCGCCCCTGGGCGGTGGCGCGGTGCCAGTCCGGGCCGTCGGGGGTGGCTGCCGTCAGGGTCATGGCGGGGGCTTGCTGCCCGGCCAGCCGGGCGGCGCGCAGGGCTTCCCGTTCGTGGGCGCGGCGCAGCTGCCATTGGCCCGCGGCGATGCACACGCCGGCCAGCAGGATCAGCAATACGACGGCCGCCAAGGCTTTTTTTCGTGAGGCGGGGCGTTGCTGAATCATGGGCGCGACAACATCAAAAAAACGGGCTGCGGATCAGATAGACTGGCGGTTGAAAACATTGTGCCACTTGGCGTGGCGGTTCAGTGTGACGGATAGAAAGGCAGGGATCCATCCATGAAAGTGCTGATTGTCGTCCTGTTTCTGGCCATCGTGGCCAGTCTGGGTTCCGCTTTGATCTTCCTGATGCAGGACCAGGGCCGCAGCGGCCGTATGGCCTGGGCCCTGACCTGGCGGGTGGGTTTGTCGATCCTGCTGTTTCTGTTCCTGCTGCTGGCGCATGCCCTGGGGTGGATCGATGCCACCGGGGTGCCGGCCACCGCGGGGTAGGCCGGCTCGGGACGGCGGGTCTACATCCAGTAGACGAAGATATACAAGCCCAGCCAGACCACGTCCACGAAGTGCCAGTACCACGCCGCGCCTTCGAAGCCGAAGTGGCTTTCGGGCGTGAAGTGGCCGCGCACCAGGCGGAACAGGATGACGGTCAGCATGGTGGCGCCCAGGATCACGTGGAAGCCGTGGAAGCCGGTCAGCATGTAGAACAGCGCCCCGAACGCCCCGGAGGTGAAGCGCAGGTTCAGTTCGGTGTAGGCGTGGTGGTATTCATAGGCCTGGCAGGCGACGAAGGCGAAGCCCAGCAGGACCGTGGCGACCATCCACAGGATCGCTTTCTGCCGGTGAGCGGCGCGCAGCGCATGGTGGGCGATAGTCAGGGTCAGGCCGGAGGTCAGCAGCAGCGCCGTGTTGATGGTGGGCAGCCAGAACGGGCCCACGGACTTGAACGGCGCGACGGTGCCGGCCGGGCCGAAGTTGGGCCAGGTGCCGGCGAAATTCGGCCACAGCCAGGTCTGGGAGTCCAGCGTGCTCAGCCAGGGGGTGGACACGTCGCGGGTGTACCACAGGGACCCGAAGAAGGCCGAAAAGAACATGACCTCGGAAAAAATGAACCAGGTCATGCTCCAGCGGTAGGAGTGGTCGATGCGCTGGCTGTTCATGCCGCCTTCGGATTCGCGGATGGCGTCCCCGAACCAGCAGAACAGCACCACGAACATGCACAGGATGCCGGCGATGCACAGCCAGGGGCCGGCGGCGTAGCCATTGACCCACAGGGCCGCGCCCAGCAGCGTGGCCAGCATGCAGAGGCTGCCCCGGATGGGGTGGACCGATTGAGGCGGGACATAGTAGTAAGGAGCCTTGCCGCTATGCGCCGTCTGTGCAACTGCTGTCATTTTGTTCTCCTCTTTTCTGATTCTAGGCCGTGACCAGCCGGACGGCCAGTAACAGAAGCAATACGAATATCAGCCCGCCCAGCAGGCCTGCCACGATGAGATGCGCTGGGCCGATGCGATTCAGATCGTCATCGTGCCCGGAGCGTTTGCGCAGGCCCAGGAAGGCCCACGCGACGGTGCGTACCGATCGCAGAAAATTGCCCGGACCGCTCAATCAACGACCCCGTACAGGTTGGCGCGGACAAAGGTCCAGACCAGGATGGCCACGGCGAACAGGGCCAGGAGCCATCCGGTGCGGCGATTGCGGCGACGTTGTTCAGGAGTCATGACGGATCCGGAGGTTCTGGTCTGCACAGGATCAGCCTTCATACTGGGGCGGCGTGACGAAGGTGTGGTGGGGCGCCGGCGACGGCACCGTCCATTCCAGGCCTTCGGCGCTTTCCCAGGGAGAGGCCGCCACGGTGGGGCCGGTGCTGCGCACGGCCTTGACCACCACGTAGATGAAGATCAGCTGCGACAGGCCGAACCAGAAGGCGCCGATGGTGGCCACCTGGTGGAAGGTCGTGAACTGCGCGGCGTAGTCCGCATAGCGGCGCGGCATGCCGGCCAGGCCCAGGAAGTGCATCGGGAAGAAGGCGACGTTGAAGGAGATCATGCTGCTCCAGAAGTGCAGCTTGCCCAGCTTTTCGTCGTACATGTGGCCGCACCATTTGGGCAGCCAGTAGTAGGCGGCGCCGAACAGGGCGAACAGGGATCCGGCCACCAGCACGTAGTGGAAGTGCGCCACCACGTAGTAGGTGTCCTGCGCCTGGATGTCGATGGGCGCGATGGCCAGCACCAGCCCGGTGAAGCCGCCGATGGTGAACACGAAGATGAAGCCGATGGCCCACAGCATGGGGGTTTCGAAGGTCATGGACCCGCGCCACATGGTGGCCGTCCAGTTGAAGACCTTGACCCCCGTCGGGATGGAAATCAGCATGGTGCCGTACATGAAGAACAGCTGGGCCGTGACCGGCATGCCGGTGGTGAACATGTGGTGCGCCCACACCAGGAAGGACAGGATGGCGATGGCGCAGATGGCGTAGACCATGGAGGCATAGCCGAACAGGCGCTTGCGGGCGAAGGTCGGGATGATCTGCGACACGATGCCGAAGGCCGGCAGGATCATGATGTAGACCTCGGGGTGCCCGAAGAACCAGAACACGTGCTGGTACAGCACCGGGTCGCCGCCGCCGGCGGCGTTGAAGAAGTGGGTGCCGAAATGGCGGTCGGTCAGCAGCATGGTGACGGCGGCGGCCAGCACCGGCATCACGGCCAGCAGCAGGTAGGCCGTGACCAGCCAGGACCAGCAGAACATCGGCATCTTCATCAGCGTCATGCCGGGGGCGCGCATGTTCAGGATGGTGACGATGATGTTGATCGCGCCCATGATGGACGAGGCGCCCAGGATGTGCACGGCGAAGATGGCGAAGTCCATGCCCGGGCCCATCTGCAGGGACAGCGGCGCGTACATGGTCCAGCCGGACGCGTTGGCGCCGCCCGGCACGAAGAACGACGCGGTCAGCAGGATGGCGCCCACGGGCAGCAGCCAGAAGCTGAAGTTGTTCATGCGGGCGAAGGCCATGTCGGAGGCGCCGATCTGCAGCGGAATCATCCAGTTGGCGAAGCCCACGAAGGCCGGCATGATGGCCCCGAAGATCATGATCAGCCCGTGCATGGTGGTGAACTGGTTGAACAGCTCGGGCTGGAAGAACTGGATGCCGGGTTCGAAGAGCTCCGTGCGCAGCAACAGCGCCAGGGTGCCGCCTTCGAGCAGCATGCAGAACGAGAAGATCAGGTACATCGTCCCGATGTCTTTGTGATTCGTGGCGAAGACCCAGCGTCGCCAGCCGGTGGGGACGTGGTCGTGCGCGTGGTCGTCATGACCCACGCTGGGCGGGATGTGGTCTGCGGTGACGCTGCTCATGAATGCCTCCTTCGAGGACGCGCCGCACGCAGGGCGGCGCGGAAAAATTGGGTTCGGGATAGTGCCGTTGCGCGACTATCTGTGTGTCAGCGCAGGGCCTTGACGTCAGACGGCTGCACGACGGGGTCGGGGCCTTTTCCGGCGTTGTCCCAAGCGTTGCGGGTATAGGTGATGACGGCTGCCAGCTGGACATCATTGAGCTGATCGCGGAATGCCGCCATGGCGGTGCCCGGATGGCCGTTGAGTTCGGTCAGGATCTGTTCCTTCATGGGAGCCAGCACGAATTTCTTGTCGCCGTTCAGCGCCGGGAAGGTGCCCGGGATGCCCTGGCCGTTGGCCTGGTGGCAGGCCACGCAGTTGGCGGCGAAGACTTCCTTGCCTTTGGCGAAGAGTTCGTCCTTGGACCAGGTCTTGTTGGGATCTTCGGTGGCGGCGGCCATCGCGGCCTTCTGGTCCTTGACCCATTTGGCGTAGTCTTCGGCGGATTTGACCTCGACCACGATGGGCATGTAGGCGTGGTTCTTGCCGCACAGTTCGGCGCACTGGCCGCGATAGGTGCCGACCTTTTCGGCGCGGAACCAGGTGTCGCGCAGGTAGCCGGGAACGGCGTCCTGCTTGACGCCGAAGTCGGGCACCATCCAGGAGTGGATGACGTCGGAGGCGGTCAGGACGACGCGGACTTTCTTGTCGACCGGCACCACCAGCGGGCGGTCGACTTCCAGCAGATAGGTGTTGCTCTTGGGGGCCTTGCCGTCGATCTGGTCCTGGGGCGTGGACAGATTGGACAGGAAGTGCACGCCGGTGGCCGGGCCGTCGAGGTATTCGTAGCCCCATTTCCATTGGTAGCCGGTGGCCTTGATGGTGAGGTCGGCTCCCGTGGTGTCCTTCATGGCGACGACCGTGCGGCTGGCCGGGATGGCCATGCCGACGATGATCAGGAAGGGGATGACGGTCCAGGTGAGTTCGATGGACAGGTTTTCATCGAATTTGGCGGCCTTGTAGCCCTTGGATTTCCGGTGCTTGACGATGGAATACAGCATCGTGCCGAAAACCCCGATGAAGATGATCGTACAGACGATCAGGATCATCCAGTGCAATTCGTGTATTTCCTGGGAGATCGGCGTGACCCCCGGAGTGACGTTCAGCTGATCGACCGCCGGTCCCCCCGGAATGTCCTGAACCTGCGCGGTGGCGACTGCCATCCATGACAGCGCGATCATGCCCAACAACCCTCTGACCATCTTCATGTTGTCCCTCTGGTTGGTGTGTGTTCTCCGGGGCGGGTTGACCTTCGTCAAAGACACACGAGGGGGAAACGAGCCCTGCACACATGATGATATCGTCAGGCCGCGAAACTGCGACAGCGGCGGCCTGCGATGTCCTTATAAGCTTGAAGGGATTATAGCCAAGCATGCAGGCTTGTACAGGCGGGGTGCGGCGCTGATCGTGGGCTTTCGCGGGTTTCCACCTATCCCGTCCGGGCTTCCACTACAATGCTCCGATGGATTCCACCTCCGAGGTCTTTACCCTGGGCGACGTGTCGGCACGCAGTGCGCGGCTGGTGCGCCGCGCCCAGCAGCTGCCGCCGGTCGGCGCGCGGCCGGTGACGGTCTCGGGGCGGGTGGCCGGCTGGATCGGTCCCGAGGCCCTGGCCGCCATCGCCGATCATCCCGGCGTCCACGTCGAAGCCGAAGCCGCCCACCTGTCGGCGGCGCCCGCGGCGCGCCTGGGACTGGATGGCGTATTGCGCGCCCTGGCCCTGGCCCTGCGGGATGCGGGCTGCATCCGCAGCTGGCGCGACGAATTGCTGGACGTCGTGGCCGAAGGCCGCCTGCTGGGGCGCATCGAACGCGGCGCCGTGCGTCCGCTGGGGCTGTTGACGCAGGCCGTGCACCTGAACGGCTGGGCCCCCGACGGCCGGCTGTGGGTGGCCCGCCGCGCGCTCAGCAAATCCACGGACCCCGGGCTGTGGGATACCTTGTCGGGCGGGCTGGTGGCGGCGGGCGAAGACCCCGCCTCGGCGCTGTTGCGCGAATCCCACGAAGAAGCCGGCCTGGTGCCGGCCGCGCTGGCCTCGCACAGCCCCGTGCGCACCGTGCTGCGCATGCATCGCCGCCTGCCCGACGGTTATCAGGTGGAAACCGTGCTGCTCAGCGATTGCGTGCTGGACGCCGCCACGGCGCCGGCCAATCTGGATGGCGAAGTCCTGGCGTTCCGCTGCGTCGACATGGCCGAATTGTGGGACATGATCACGCGCGGCGCCTTTACTCTGGAAGCCGAATTGTGCATCCTGGATTCGCTGCGGCGGCGCCTGACCGCGCCGCCGCGTCCTTGACCCCTTGATTGATGCCGGCCCGATCCGGCGGAGGTAAACCATCATGGCACAGGAATCCCCCAATCCCTTCGTGTTGCCCGGATTCGGTCAGCAAGGCGAGTCCGCCGGCAACCCGCTGTTCGCCGGGCTGGACATGATGCGCCAGGCCTGGCAGAACCTGGCCGGGCACATGGATGCCCCGGCCATGCCGGCCATGTCCCTGGATGAGCTGGACCGGCGCATCCGCGAATTGCAGACAGTGCAGAACTGGCTGCAGCTGAACGCCACGATGCTGGCCAACACCATCCAGGGGCTGGAAATCCAGCGCAGCACGCTCAAGACCCTGCAATCCTTCTCCGGGGGCGCGTTCCCCGGCGCGGCCGCCTCGGCGGCCAAGTCCGGCAAATCCGCCGCGTCGGCCCGGTCGGCGAAGCCTTCGGCCGGCGCCCAGGCCGATGCCGCGGGGCAGGCCTATGCGCAGGCGGCCGGCGATTGGTGGAACATGGTGCAGCAGCAGTTCGAACAGTTGCGCGAAGCCACCACCGCCAGCCTGGGCAGCATGGCGGAAGCCGCCGAAACCGCCTCGGTGGCGGGAACGGCCAAGAAACCGGCCAAGCCCCGCGCCACGGCCGCGAAGACCTCCTCCGCGCGCGCCGGCAAGACCAGCCGGACCCCGGCAGCCGGCAAGACCGGCCGCAAGCCCCGCGCCTGACGCGCGTCGCGCACCGCGGGCCGACCGCCCCTGACCGGGGCCGACCGCCCCTGACCGGGGCCGGCCGGCCCGCGGCATCCATCGGAATCCCATCTTCAATTTTCAATCTTTACATCTATGCTGAACATCATCATTCTGGCCGCGGGCCTGGGCAAGCGCATGCAGTCCGACCTGCCGAAAGTCCTGCACCCGATCGCCGGGCAACCCATGCTCAGCCACGTGCTGGGCGCGGCCCGCGCCCTGAATCCCGACCGGGTGGTGGTCGTGGTGGGCCATGGCGCGGATCGCGTGCAGGCGGCCTATGCGGGCCAGGACCTGACGTTCGCGCTGCAGCAGCCCCAGCAGGGCACCGGCCATGCCGTCATGCAGGCCTTGCCGCATCTGCTGGAGGGCGATCCCGACGACACCTGCCTGGTGCTGTATGGCGACGTGCCCCTGGTGCAGTCCGCCACCTTGCAGGCGCTGTTGCAGGCGCGGGGCGACGGCCTGGCGCTGCTGACGGAAACGCTCGACGACCCCAGCGGCTACGGGCGCATCGTGCGCGACGCCCAGGGGCGCGTGCAGCGCATCGTCGAACATAAAGACGCCAGCGACGCCGAGCGCGCCATCGCCGAGGTCAACACCGGCATCCTGGCCGCGCCCACGGCCGCGCTGCGGCGCTGGCTGGGGCGGATCGACAACCACAACGCCCAGGGCGAATACTATCTGACCGACATCGTCGGGCTGGCGGTGGGCGAGCACGTGCCGGTGGCGCATGCCCAGCCGGCCGCGCACTGGGAAACCCTGGGGGTGAACAGCCGCGTGCAGCAGGCGCAGCTGGAACGCATCTGGCAGGGCGAGCAGGCCCGGCTGCTGCTGGAACAGGGGGTCACCCTGGCGGACCCGGCGCGCTTCGACCTGCGGGGCGAATTGAGCTGCGGGCGCGACGTCTTCATCGATGTGGGCTGCGTCTTCGAAGGCCGCGTGCGGCTGGCCGACGGGGTGCGCGTCGGGCCGCATTGCGTGATCCGCGACGCCGACATCGGCGCGGGCGCGGCGCTGGATGCCTATAGCCACGTCGAAGGCGCGCTGGTGGGCGACTCCGCCCGCATCGGCCCCTACGCCCGCCTGCGGCCGGGCGCGGACGTCGGCCCCGACGCGCACGTCGGCAACTTCGTCGAACTGAAGAAGACCCGCCTGGGGCGGGGGTCCAAGGCCAATCACCTGGCGTATCTGGGCGATGCCGTGATCGGCGAGCGCGTCAACGTGGGCGCCGGCACCATCACCTGCAATTACGACGGCGTGAACAAATTCCAGACGATCATCGAAGACGACGTCTTCATCGGCTCGGACACGCAGCTGGTCGCCCCCGTGAAGGTCGGCCAGGGGGCGACGCTGGGCGCGGGCACCACGCTGACGCGCGATGCGCCCGCGGGCGAGCTCACCCTGTCGCGGCCCCGCCAGCAGACCGTGCAAGGCTGGAAGCGGCCGGCGCGCAAGGGCTGATCGTGGGGTGCCGCGCAGGGCGCGCGCGGGCGCCGTCCGGGCACTTCGCCTGAAAGGGGATGGGCCGCGCCATGCGCATTTTGCATCTGAACCTGGAAAAAGGCTGGCGCGGCGGCGAGCGCCAGACGCTGTTCACTCTGCAAGGCCTGCGGGCCGCCGGCCATCAGGTGGCCCTGGCGGCGCGCGCGGGTGGGCCGCTGGCGCAGCGCGCCGAGGCCGCCGGCATTCGGGTCTTTCCTTGTTCGGGCAGCCTGGCGCTGGCGCGGCTGCTGCTGGCGCAGCGCCGTTCCCATGACGTGATCCATGCCCAGACGGCCCAGGCCATGAGCCTGCTGGCCTTTCTGCGGCCCGTCCTGCGGGCGGCCCTGGTCTTCACCCGGCGCACCGCCTTCGATGCGCCGGACAGGGTGCGGCGACAGCGCTGGAAATGGGGGCGGGCCGATGCCCTGGTGGCCATCAGCCAGGCCGCCGCCGCGGCGCCCCGGGCCTGCGGGCTGTCGGCCATCGTGATCCCCAGCGCGGTGGAGCCGCAGCAGGCGGATCCGGCCCGTGTCGAGGCCTTGCGCCGGCAGTTCGGTCTGACGGGGCGCCGGGTGCTGGTGACGGCGGCGGCGCTCAGCCCCGAAAAAGATCCCCTGACCCTGATCGAGGCCGTGCACCGCCTGCGCGCGGATCATCCGGACGTGATCTGCCTGCATTGCGGGGCCGACGGCGCGGCGGCCGACGCCGCCCGCGCCCGGGTGCTGGCTCTGGGCCTGCAGGATCATTACCGCTTCGCCGGCTTTCAGGGGAACGTGGGCGACTGCCTGGCGCTGGCGGATGTCTACGTCAGCAGCTCGCGATTCGAGGCCCTGGGTACCAGCGTGCTGGATGCCTGCCTGGCCGGCCTGCCCGTGGTGGCGACGGACGTGGGCGGCCATCGGGAGATCCTGGATCCGGATCGCGGCCTGCTGGCGCCGGCCGGCGATGATTCGGCCATCGCGCGGCGCGTCGCCTGGGTGCTGGACCACGCGGATGCCGCCCGGGTCATGGGGCAGCGGGCTCAGGCGCACGTGGCTCAGGCGTATTCGGTGCCGGCGATGGTGGCCGCGTATCAGCAGCTGTACGGCCGCCTGCTGCGCGCCTAGCGTCCCGCCGGCGGCCCTGAAGATCGGCCCGGGGACTACAGCGGGCGCAAGGCGTCCTTGTAGTGGCCGGCGCGCTCGGCGTAGTCGGCGGCGCTGCGCTGCAGGGCCGCGACTTCCTCGTCCGACAATGTGCGCACGGCCTTGGCGGGCGCGCCCAGGATCAGGGATCTTTCGGGAAAGGTCTTGCCTTCGGTGACGAGCGCCCCGGCGCCCACCAGGCTGTTGCGGCGGATGACGGCGCCGTTCAGCACGACGGCCTGGATGCCGATCAGGGAACCGTCTTCGATGGTGCAGCCGTGCAGCATGGCCTGGTGGCCGACCGTGACCTGCCGGCCGATGGTCAGCGGCTTGCCCTTGTCGACGTGCAGCACGGCGTTTTCCTGGATGTTGGACTGCTCGCCCACGACGATCGGTTCGTTGTCGGCGCGGATCACCGCGCCCGGCCAGATGCTGGCGCCCGCCTGCAAGGTCGCCGCGCCGATCACGGTGGCCTCGGCGGCGATGAAGGCGGAGGGATCGATGTGCGGGGTCAGATCCCCCAGGGAATAACAGGTCATGGGTCGGTGCTCCGGGTCGGGGCCGGTCGGCGGCGGGGCTCGATCGCGGACCGCGCGCCGCGCCGGCGGGGCCGTGTGGCTGGATGCCAACAAGGATACCAGCCCCGCAAGCGGAGAGGGTAGCCCGCCTATAATCGCGCCATGACAACCCGTATCCTGATCGTCCGCACGTCCTCGCTGGGGGACCTGGTGCACATGCTGCCGGCCATCTCCGACATCGCCGGGCATGTGCCCGACGCGCGGATCGACTGGATCGCGGAGGAATCCTTCGCCGAGATCCCTTCCTGGCATCCGGCCGTGCACGAGGTCATTCCCGTGGCGCACCGGCGCTGGCGCAAGCATTGGTGGGATGCGCAGACGCGCCGCGAGCGGGCGGCCCTGCGGGCGGATCTGGCGGCGCGGCAATACGACATCATCCTGGACATGCAGGCCTTGCTGAAATCGGTCTGGCTGGTGCGCCAGGCGCGAGGCGTGCGCCACGGGCTGGACTGGAAATCCGCCCGCGAGCCCCTGGCGTCCCTGTTCTACGACGTCAAGCACCGCGTGGAGTTCTGGCAACCGGCCATCGTCCGCCAGCGCACGCTGGCGGCGGCGACCTTCGGCTACACCCCCGAAGGGGCGCCCGATTTCGGCCTGCGGGCCATCACCGACGGCGCGGCCATCGAACCGGCGGCCCTGATCATGCCGTCGGCCAGCCGCGACGACAAGCTCTGGCCGGCCGGTCATTGGCGCCGGGTCTTCGATCATCTGCAGGCGCGCGGCCTGGGCCTGCGCCTGCTGGCGGGCAACGAGGCCGAACAGGCGCGGGCCCGCGAACTGATCCAGGGGCGCGAACAGGCCGAAGTCCTGCCGCGCCTGGGGCTGCGCCAGGTGGCCGACCAACTGGCGCGGGCGCGGATCATGGTGGGGCTGGACAGCGGCCTGACGCATCTCAGCGCCGGCCTGGGGCGCCCCACCATCGGCATCTACAAGGCCTCCACGCCGGTGCGCACGCCGCTGCAGGGGCCGGCCTACACGGCCAGCCTGGGCGAACGCGGCCAGGAACCCGATGCCGGGCAGGTGCTGGCGGCCATCGACGCCGCCCTGGATGCGGCCCGGCCGGATCCGGCGCAATGATCCGCCGCCTGTATTCCCTGCTGCTGACGCTGCTGTCGCCGCTGCTGCTGGCCTGGATGGGAATGCGGGCGCGCCGGGCGGGGGGGCGGTGGGCGGTGCTGGACGGCGCGCGCTTTGGCCGCTACAAGACGGCTGCGCCGGCCGCCGGCGCGATCTGGATCCATGCCGTCAGCCTGGGCGAGACCCGCGCGGCCCAGCCGCTGATCCGCGCGCTGCTGGATCGCGGCCATCGGGTGCTGCTGACGCACCTGACCGCCACCGGATGGGCCGAAGGCCGGCGGGCGTATGCGGAAGACCTGGATCGGGGCGCCTTGCAGCAGGCCTGGCTGCCTTATGATTTCCCCGGGGCGACGCGCCGGTTCCTGCGCCAGTACCGGCCCTCGCTGGGCGTGCTGATCGAACGCGAACTCTGGCCCAATCTGGTCCATGCCGCGCAGCGGGCGGGGGTGCCGCTGGTGCTGGCCAGCGCCCGCCTGTCCGAATCCGGCCTGCGCCGCGCCCTGCGCGTGGGCGGGCTGATGCGCCCGGCCTACGGCGGCATCGCCCGCACCTACGCCCAGTCGCTGGCGGACGCGCGGCGCCTGGAACGCGCCGGCGCCCGGCAGGTCAGCGTCTCGGGCAATTTCAAATTCGACGTCCAGCTGGATCAGGACAAGGCCGCGCGCGGGCGGGCGTTCGCCGCGCAGCTGGGCCGCCGGGTGATCGCCATCGCCAGCACGCGCGAGGGCGAGGACCCGGCGTTCATCCAGGCCATCCGCCGCGCGCGCGAACGGGTGGCGGCGACCGGGGCGGAATCCGTCCCGCCGCTGCTGTTCCTGCTGATTCCCCGGCATCCCCAGCGCTTCGATCAGGCGGCCGATCAGTTGCGCACGGCGGGCCTGCCGTTCGTGCGGCGCACGCAGCTGCTGGAACTGGGCGACGGAAGCAGTTCCGCGCTGGCGGCCTGCCGGCAGGCGGCGGTGCTGCTGGGCGACACCCTGGGGGAAATGCCCTGGTATTACGCCGGCAGCCAGGTGGCGATCGTCGGCGGCAGCTTCGCGCCGCTGGGCGGGCAGAATTTCATCGAGGCCAGCGCCCTGGGCTGCCCCGTGATCGTCGGGCCGCATACGGCGAATTTTCAGCAGGCCGTGGCCGATGCGCAGGCGGCCGGCGCGGTCGTCCAGGCGGCCGATCCCGAGCAGGCGGTGCGCCAGGCCCTGCGGTGGCTGGACGATCCGGCTCTCGCCGCGCAGGCGGGGCAGGCCGGTCGCCATTGGGTGCGCCAGCATGCGGGCGCGGTGGCCCGGGTGGTCGACGGGATCGAGGATCTGCTGGCGCGGCGGCCAGCCTGATGCCGGGGCCGGGCGGAACGTCGGCCCTTCGCGAAGAAATCAGTCGGCGCTCAGGCCGTGGTATTTCTTGCCCAGGGCGATCGTGGCCTTGAAGAACCCTTCCTTGCTGCCGCAGTCGTAGCGTTCGCCGACGTAGCGGTGGCCGAAGACCTTGCGGTGCCGCAGCATGGCCGAGATCGCGTCGGTCAGCTGGATCTCCTGGCCCACGCCGGCCTGGGTCTGGCGCAGGAAGTCGAAGATTTCCGGTTCCAGCACGTAGCGGCCGACGACCGCCTGGTTCGAGGGCGCGTCCTGCGGCGCGGGCTTCTCGACGATGTGTTCCACCCGGGTGTTCCGGGCGTCGACGGAGGACCCGGCGACGATGCCGTACTTGCGCGAATCCGCGGGGTCGATTTCCTGGATGGCCAGCACGCTGCCGTCGTGCTGATGGGCGGCATCGACCAACTGGCGCGTCACGGCCGTGTCGGCGTCCAGCAGGTCGTCGGCCAGCAGCACGGCGAAGGGTTCGTTGCCGACGATGGGCGCGGCGCACAGCACCGCGTGGCCCAGGCCCAGAGGCTGCGCCTGGCGGGTGTAGATGCAGTGCACGTGATCGGGCAGGATGGTGCGGATGGTGTCCAGCAGCGCCTGTTTGCCTTTGGCTTCCAGTTCCGCTTCCAGTTCGGGGGCGCGGTCGAAGTGGTCTTCGATGGCGCGCTTGTTGCGGCCCGTGACGAAGACCAGTTCGGTGATGCCGGCGGCCAGGGCTTCTTCGACGGCGTACTGGATCAGCGGCTTGTCGACGATCGGCAGCATTTCCTTGGGCATGGCCTTGGTGGCGGGCAGAAAACGGGTGCCCAGGCCGGCAACCGGGAAAACGGCTTTGCGGATAGGTTTCATCGTGGCGTGAATTCAGGAGGGATCGGGGCGCTGGGCGCCAGCGCCTGCTGATTGCGCTGCGACAGGGGACGCGGCGTGCGGCCCTGTTCCGAGGGCGGCGGGCCGAAAAACCCTTGGCCGTAGGCCAGCAGGGCCAGATTGGCGGCGACGGCGAGGGTCAGCAGGAAGCGCATGAGGCGAAGGGTGTCGGATATCGGCCGCCGGACAGGCCGGCCGGAATGGCGCCGTTGAGGCGATGCAAAGGCCAGTATATCAACTGGCGCGGGCGGGGCTTCCGGCCGGCCGTCGGGATCCGGCCGTTCCCCGGGGCGGTCAGGCGGCCGGCGCGCGGACGGCCGCGGCCAGGCAGGCCAGTCCGTCCAGCACGGGGCCGTCCAGCGCCCGGGCGGGGCTGCGGGGCAGCTGCAGCGCATCCTGGGCGCGGGCCAGTTCCGCCTGGATCGCCGTCTCGACCGCGGGCCAGCCTCCGCCGCAGACGAACACCAGCGGCGCCCGGCCCTGCGCCTGCTGGCGGGCCAGACGCCATTGGCGCAGCAGGGCGCCGGCCTGGGCGGCGGCGATGCCGCTGGCGATGGCATCCTGCGTGTCCTGCGGAAAGTCCACGCAGCGCCCCGACCCCAGGGGCAGTTGCGCCGTGCCCTGGGCCAGGCTGCGGGCCATCAGGGATGGGCCGGGCAGGATCAGTCCGCCCAGAAAGGCGGGCCTGGCCCGGCCGTCGCCCGGCAGGATCGTGTCGATGGTGGTGGCGGTGCCGAAGCTGACCAGCAGCGCGGGGTGGCCCGAGCGCCAGCCGGGTTCGTCGGACAGCGTGTCCAGCAGTCCCAGCAGACCCAGCCAGCGATCCGCCCCCAGGCGGGAGGGATCGGCATAGGGATTGTCCAGCAGCGTCCGGCCGTCGCGGGTGTCGCACCATCGTATCGCCAGGCCCCAGGCCGCCTGGCAGGACTGATCCAGTTGCTGGCGGATGTGCGGCCCGGCCACGTTCGATCCCAGGATTTCCCCGGGCCGGTGCGGCAGGCGGGCGGCCAGTTCCGGCAGCAGCGCGTAGTCCAGAGTCTGCGCCGGGCTGCGGCGGGCGGCGGCCCCGGGCGTCACCCAGGCGATCTTGGCGCGGGTGTTGCCGACGTCGATCAGCAGCTTCATCGTCGCAGCCGTACCGAAATTTCGCCGACCGAGACGGCCTGGACGCCGTTGGCGCTGCGCAGCAGCAGCCGGCCCTGCGTGTCGATGCCGCAGGCGATTCCGGTCTGCCGCAGCTTGCCGTCGTCGATGACGTCCAGCGGCTGCCCCGCCAGGCCGTCCACCTGGGCATAACGGGCGGGCAGGTCGGCGAAACCATGCGCCGTGGCCTGGTTCAGCGCGTCATACCAGGCCAGGGCGGCGCAGGCGGCCAGCGACGCGGGCGTGGCCCGGGCGGCCTGAGAGTCCAGGGCCGCCAGGCCCGACCAGTCCGCCACGTTGCGGTCCAGGGACTGCGACAGCGCGCGGGCGTCGAGCAGATTGAGCCCCATGCCGATGATGATCAGGTGGTGGTCGGCGACCTGGGCGGTGCCCGAGCGGGTGGACTCGATCAGGATGCCGGCCAGCTTGGCCTGGTCCCATTGCAGGTCGTTGGGCCATTTCATGTTCAGCCGGGCCCGGTGTTCCGGGCCCAGCTGCCGGCGCAGCGCCTGGCAGGTCGCCAGCCCGATGAGCGGCGACAGGGTGGGCAGCTGCCGCGCGGGCAGGAAGACGTCGAAGGCGCAAGAAAACATCAGGTTGGCGCCCACCCTGTTCTGCCAGGTGCGGCCCGCGCGTCCGCGCCCCTGGGTCTGCAGGTGCGTGCCCAGAAGCCAGGGGCGGGCGACCGAGCCCTGGGGCTGGCGCGCGCGCGCCAGCAGATCCGCGTTGGTCGAGCCGGTGTCCGCCAGCCAGTCGACCTGTTGAAAGAACGGCAGCGCCGCCCGCAGCTCGCTGGCCATCCGATCGGGGTCGGGGAAGGGGAAGGCGGAATCAGGAGCCATGCCGTTCATGTAGGTAGAATGAGGCGTGAGTCACACCGATCAAGAGTCCAGTTCATCATGAGTTTGCGTACGGAACAATCGGCTTTCCGGGGGATGTCGGGAACGGTTGAATATACCGTGGACCATCCGGAACAGTCACCCGCCGGATGGGCCCTGGTCCTGCACCCGCATCCGCTGCATGGCGGCACGCGCGACAACAAGGTCGTCACCACCGTGGCGCGCGCCTGCGTGCAGCAGGGCCTGCTGTCGATCCGGCCGAATTTCCGCGGGGTCGGCGGCTCGCAGGGGGAATTCGACCGGGCCGTCGGCGAAACCGCCGACATGGTGGCGTGCGTCGAGCAGGTCTTCCAGGACTGGCCGCAGGCGGCCCAGGGGCCGTGGGTGCTGGCCGGCTTCTCCTTCGGCTCGGCCGTGGCGGCTCAATTGTATGCGGAACTGGCCGACCGCGGCCTGCCGTTGCCCTCGCGCCTGATGCTGATCGGCTGCGCCGTCGAACGCTTCCGGTACCGCCCCCTGTCCATGCCGGCGTCCACGCTGATGATCCATGGCGAACAGGACGAGGTCGTGCCCTTGTCCGAAGGCATGGATTTCGCCCGGGCGCACCAGCTGCCCCTGACGATCGTGCCGGATGCCGGTCATTTCTTCCATGGCAAGCTGCTGATCCTGCGCCAGATCGTGCTGAGCAGCCTGGCGGGGCTGGCGGAACCTTTGCCCTGACGATCCGCCGGCGGCCGGCGCCCGCGGGCATCGAGACTTCGAGTTTCAGTTGCTTGCGTTTTGTCTCGATTTCCGCCGAGGCGGTCCATGAAGCCGTCAGGTGCGCTGCCTATAATGGGCCTCACGTTTTATTTCCCTTTTTCGATGATGCCCATGAGATCTGTTCCGCTGCCGACCCTTCGCCGTTTCCGTCTGGCGCCGCTGGCGCTCAGTTGCGCGCTGCTGGTGCCGGGTGCGGCCTGGTCGGCCACCGCGGCCGCGCCGGCCCAACAGCCCGCGGCCACCGCTGAAACGCCCGCCGCCGCGCCGGCCGAAGGCGTCAGCGCCCTGTCCAGCGTGCCCGCGCCCACGCTGGGCGCCAAGGCCTGGCTGACGCTGGACGCCACCAGCGGCCAGATCATCGCGGCCCAGGGCGCCCAGGACGCCGTCGAACCCGCGTCCCTGACCAAGCTGATGTCGGCCTACGTGATCTTCGAGGCCCTGGAAAGCGGCCGCCTGAAGCTCGACCAGAAGGTCCGGATCTCCGAAAAGGCCTGGAAGACCGAAGGCTCCCGCATGTTCATCAACCCGAACACGGAAGTGTCGGTGGATGACCTGCTGCAGGGCATGCTGGTGCAGTCGGGCAACGACGCCACCGTGGCGCTGGCCGAAGCCGTGGCCGGCAGCGAATCGGCCTTCGTCGCGCTGATGAACCAGCAGGCCAAGGCCCTGGGCATGAAGCACACGAACTTCACCAACGCTCCCGGCCTGCCCGACCCCAACCACATGACCACGGTCGAGGACCTGGCGATCCTGGCGCGCGCGCTGGTGCAGCGCTTCCCGCAGTACCGGCACTACGACAGCCAGAAGGAATTCACCTACAACAACATCAAGCAGAGCAACCGCAACCGCCTGCTGTGGGCGGATTCCACCGTCGACGGCCTGAAGACCGGCCACACCCAGTCGGCGGGATACTGCCTGGTGGCGACGGCGCTGCGCGACGGGCGCCGGGTGGTGTCCGTGATCGTGGGCGCGGCCAGCGATGCCGCCCGTACCGAAAGCAGCCTGAAGCTGCTGAACTGGAGCTTCAAGAACTTCGACACGGTCAAGCTGCTGGACAAGACCAAGCCGGCCGTCTCCGCCCGGGTCTGGGAAGGCGCGACCGAGACCGCCGATCTGGGGGTGACCGAACCGCTGTGGGTGACCGTGCCGCGCGGCAAGGCCGATCAGATCAAAACCGAAGCCCGCTACACCCAGCCGCTGATGGCGCCCCTGACCGAAGGCGACCAGGCCGGCACCCTGGTGGCGTCCCTCGATGGCAAGCCGCTGAAACAGGTGCCGCTGCTGGTGATGCATTCGGTGCCCGAGGCCGGCTTCTTCGGCCGCCTGGTGGACAAGGTCCGCCTGATGTTCCAGTAAGGCCCGGCATGGCGACCATTCCTCCGGAAGAATCCCTGATCCAGTATCCCTGCGATTTTCCGATCAAGGTCATGGGGCGGGCGGTGGACACATTCCTGCCCGCCATGGCCGACCTGGTCCGGGGCTTCGATCCCGGCTTCGATCCGGCCTCCATCGAAGTGCGCCCCAGTTCCAGCGGCAATTACCTGGGCCTGACCCTGACGGTGCGGGTGCACTCGCGCGAACAACTGGACAACCTGTACCGCGCCCTGCATGGGCACGAACTGGTGTCCGTCGTCCTGTAGGCGGGCGGCATGCGCTTGCGTTGGCTGGATCGTCCCGCCGCCTATCTGCCCGTCTGGCAGGCCATGCAGGATTTCACCGAAGACCGCCGGGCGGACACGCCCGACGAACTGTGGCTGGTGGAACACGCCCCCGTCTATACCCTGGGGCAGGCCGGGCTGGAATCCCACATCCTGAACCCTCATGGCATTCCCGTCGTGCATTGCAATCGCGGCGGGCAGGTCACTTACCACGGGCCGGGGCAGGTGGTGCTCTATACCCTGGTGGACCTGCGCCGGCGCGGGGTGTTCGTGCGCGATTTCGTGACCTTGCTGGAGCAGTCCGTCCTGGACGTGCTGGCGGATCTGGGCGTGTCGTCGGCGTGCCGCAAGCCGGGCGCCCCCGGCATCTACGTGCCCCAATCGACGCTGAGCCAGCCCCGGGGGGATGATCTGGCCAAGATCGCGGCGCTGGGCATCAAGGTCCGCCGGGGCTGCGCCTATCATGGGGTGGCCCTGAACGTGGACATGGATCTCGATCCCTTTTCGGGCATCAACCCCTGCGGTTACGCGGGCCTGCAGACCGTGGACCTGCGGGCCTGCGGGGTGCGGGCGGACCTGGCGGACGTCGGCGAGCGCCTGGCGGGGCGCTTCAGCGCCGCCTGGGAAACCACGGATCGTTGAAGCGCGCCGCGCCCCGGCGCGGCGCAGACGCGGTTGCTTGATGCGCCTCAATACGGCGCGCGCGTCTTCCGCGTCCAATGGAAGGGTCTCCATGAGGCCTTTCCATGAAGCAGATTCCTTTTCCTCAGAACTTCCCGTTCCCCCGCCGCGCGCGGGCGCTGCGGCGCGCGGCGCTGGCCGCGGCCTTGGCGGCCGCGTCGATGGCGGCCGCGTCGGCGCCCGCCATCGACGTCGTGCCCATTCCGGCGGGCGCCTTCACCTATCAGGCCGCCGGCGAATTCCTGGACCAGGGGCGGCCGGTGGATGCGCCGCGCGTGCAGGGCACCGTCGATGCCGGACGGGCCATCATGCGCCGGCAGGTCAGCCAGGCCGAATACGCGCAGTGCGTCGGGGCCGGCGCCTGCAAGCCGCTGGACAAGGGTTTCCGCCACCTGGCGTCGCCGGATCTGCCCGCCGTCGGGGTGAGCTGGGCTGATGCCATGGCATACGCGGCCTGGCTGTCCCGGGAGACCGGCCAGTCCTGGCGGCTGCCGGCCTATGCCGAATGGGTGCGGGCGGCCGCGGACCGCTACCGGGAGGAAGGCGCGCTGCCGTCGGATCCGAACGATCCGGCGGTGCGCTGGCTGGCCGAATACGATCGGGAGATCAGCCGCAGCCAGGGGCGCATCAAGCCCGCCCAGCCTTTCGGACATTTCGGCGTCAATGCCCTGGGCGTCAGCGACATGGCGGGGAACGTCTGGGAATGGACGGCCACCTGCTTTGCCAGCCACAGCGTGGGCGCGCTGCCCCTGGCTCCGCGCGAGAACTGCGGCGTGCGCATCCTGGCCGGGGCGCATATCGCCGCCATGCCGGATTTCATTCGCGATCCGCGCAACGGCGCCTGCTCGATCGGCCTGCCGCCCGCGAATCTGGGGTTCCGGCTGATCCGCGACCTCTGAAGCCATCCCGCGGCTGTCGCTTTCCGGCGACATGCGGGCGGCCGCCGCCCGCCGGCTTTTGCGCCAGATCAAAGCCGCTTCACGACACCTGAACCTCCCCTGAATGAGTTTGATCCAGCGCAACAAGGGTTAACCCTGGGCGTGACAAGATGGAATCGTCGAAAGAGACGACAACATCAAACAGGGAGTTGTATATGAAGGTATTTCGTCTGTGTATGGCAGCCACCGCGCTGGCGTCCTTGCTGGCGGGCGGCGTGGCGCTTGCAGACCCTGCCGACTCGCTGGAGCACATCCGCCCCATGCTGGTGGCTCCGCCCAATGTGATGAAGCACGAGCAGGCGACCAAGGCCAAACCGCGCGTCGTTGAATTCACCATGACGATCGAGGAAAAGAAGATCGTCATCGATGAGGAAAACGGCACGACCCTGCAGGCCATGACCTTCAACGGCACGATGCCGGGTCCGACCATGGTGGTGCACGAGGGCGACTATGTGCAGCTGACCCTGATCAATCCGACCAAGAACACGCTGGAACACAACATCGATTTCCATGCCTCGACCGGCGCTCTGGGCGGCGGCGCGCTGACCAAGATCAAGCCGGGCGAGCAGACCGTGCTGCGCTTCAAGGCGGATCGCACCGGTACATTCGTCTATCACTGCGCCCCGGAAGGCATGGTGCCCTGGCACGTGGTCTCCGGCATGAGCGGCACGCTGATGGTGCTGCCGCGCGAAGGCCTGACCGACGGCAACGGCAAGAAGCTGAGCTACGACAAGGCCTACACGATCGGTGAATTCGATCTGTACATCCCCAAGGATGAAAACGGCCAGTACAAGTCCTACGACACGCCGCTGGAAAGCTACGGCGACACGGTGGAAGCCATGCGCAAGCTGACGCCCACCCACGTCGTGTTCAACGGCAAGGTCGGCGCCCTGACCGGCGCAGGCGCCCTGACGGCCAAGGTCGGCGAGTCGGTGCTGTTCATCCACTCGTCCGCCAACCGCGACACGCGTCCGCACCTGATCGGCGGTCACGGCGACTACGTCTGGGCCACGGGCAAGTTCATCAACAAGCCGGAACGCAACCTGGAGACCTGGTTCATCCCGGGCGGCACGGCCGGCGCGGCGCTCTACACCTTCAAGCAGCCGGGCGTGTACGCCTACGTGAACCACAACCTGATCGAGGCCTTCGAATTGGGCGCGGCGGGGCACGTGAAGGTGGAAGGCAAGTGGAACAACGACCTGATGAAACAGGTCGTGGCGCCCAGCCCGATCAAGTAATCGCTGGACGGAATCCGGGCCGCAAGCCGGCCCGGATGCGGAAAAATCATCGCCTTGCGTGGCAAGGCACCTGAATGACGGAGATGAGCATGTTGAAGACCCTGAGTATCGCCACCCTGAGCCTGGCCCTGATTCCGGCCGTGTCGATGGCCAACGATGGCGGCACCCTGCAACAGGGCGAGAAGCTGTACAAGTCGGCGTGCGTCGCCTGCCATAGCACCGGCGCGGCCAACGCGCCGAAACTGGGCAACAAGCAGGCCTGGGCGCCCATCATCGCGCGCGGCATGGATGAAATGATGACGGTCGCCACCAACGGCAAGGGCGCGATGCCGGCCCGCGGGGGCACCAAGGCCGACGACGCCGCGCTGCGCGCCGCCGTCGAATACATGGTCAGCCGCGCCAAGTAGGCGGCGCCGGGGGTTGGCGCAGGCCGTCGAACCGGTAGTCGGGTTGGCGGCCGCCCGGGCTGTAGACGGCCCAGCGGACCTGTTCGCCTGACAGATCGATGTCCGCCGTGGCCAGGGTGTTTTCCTGGTCGGTGTCGGCCGGGGACAGGCGCAAAATGGGTTCGGCGCCGTCTTCCGTGTCGCGCAGGATGTCCAGCGCGTCGGCCTGCCGATCCAGCATCGCCGCTCCCCGGGCCTGGCGGCGCGAAGACGATTCCGTGACGATCTGGGGCAGATCCCGCTGGGCTTCGTGCAGGGCATGGTTGGCATGCAGGCGCCTGGCCTGGCGGATGGGTTGCACGGAGACCGCCGCCTGGCTGAACTCCACACTGAACGTGCCGGCGCCGCCCGGCTGGCCGATGCCCAGGTGAAAAGCCCCCATGCGGGGATGCGCCTGCAGCAGCGCGATGGCCTGCGGGGGTGACTGGACGGCCAGCAGCGCGCGGGTCAGCGCCATGCGCGGCAGCCCCGCCGCCCGGGCTTCCCGGGCGCGGATGTTGTTGACGGTGATGGCCAGCCCGGCCCCGTTGACGGCGAAGGTGTGTCCGGGCAGCGAACCCGGATACAGGAACGACACGAAAGCGGGCGCGTCGATGGGGCGGATCCGGGCCAGGCCGCAGGCGCCGGCGAATCCGGGGTCTCCGTCTTCGTTGTGGCTGAGCCGTTGCGGCGCCAGCACCGTGGTGCAGCCGTCCGGCGCCAGGGCCCAGAGGTCGCCCCGGCAATTCCAGAGGAACACGTCTTCCGGCGGCAGGCCCAGGCCTTCCGCCAGGCCGGCGAGTTCCTGCTCGATCCAGGGGAAATGCCGGTGCAGCATCGCGCGCAGGGCCGGTACGGCTGGGTCGTGGCGATGGGCCATGACCTGCGCCCAGGCCGGCGAATGGATCAGATGCCGCTGGCAAGCCCGCGCGCCCCACCGGCCCAGGGCCAGGCCGATTTCATGATGGGATCCGTGGGCCTCCAGCCAGAAAAGCGGGGAATGATCAATCGTCATGGGAATTCACCGGTAGGCGCCTGTGGCGTGAAGCCGGGCTTCGGCGCGGCTCAGTTCCGCGATGGCGGCTTTGCCGCCGTGGACCAGCAGTTGCTGGGCCAGCATCTCCACCAGGGCCTGGATGGCCACTGTGGTCGGAAAGAAGGAATGTCCCTGGGTCGTGAAGGTCAGCACGCAGTCGGCGTGCAGCGCGATCGGGGCGAGCTGGCTGTCGCACAGCGCCAGGACGCGGCAGCCCTGGGGCGGAAGCGCGTCTGCGAGTTCGATGGCCTCGCGGGAATAGGGGGCGTAGCTGATGAGGATCGCCGCGTCGTCGGGCCGCAGGTGGTGCAGGTCCAGGCTCATGGCGCCGCCGGTGTCGTCCAGCAGCAGCACGTCCGGTCGGAACAGGCTGCACAGGTAGCGCAGGCTGAAGGCGGCGGGGTAGCAGGATCGGAACCCGGCGATCACGATGCGCCGGGCGTCGGACAGCAGGGCGACGGCCTGGGCCAGGGCGGCCTGATTGGCGTGTTCCAGGGCCAGCAGATTGGCCGTCTGCTGGCGGGCGGCGGCCTGCCAGGCGGCCTGGGTCGATTCCGGGTGTCGGACCAGGGACTGGGCGCGGGCCGCGTAGGCGCCCGGAGGGTGAAGTTCCTGCGTGAAGATGGTCTTCAGGCTGTCCCAGCCCGAGTAGCCCAGGTGCTGGGCCAGGCGCACCAGCGTGGCGGGCTGCACGCCGGCCAATGCCGCCAGTTTGCGCGCCGACAGGGTCGAGACCTGGGTCGGGTGGTCGATCAGGTAGCGGGCCCCCGCCTGGAACTGGGGGCTGAGGTCCTTGTACCGGGATTGTATGAGGCGGGTGAGTTCATCCAGAGAATGTGGTGCCGACATGACGCGAGCGTTGAAGATTGCGGTTTGGTGTTTGATTTGTGTGTTTCATGTTATATGATAAACGAAACATTTGTTGAATCCGATCATGACACACGTATTCCACCGGAATCCCCAGCATACGCTGAAACATGCCGTGCGCGGCCAGGGAATTTCCCTGTTTGACGAGGACGGGCGCGCCTATCTGGACGCGTCCGGCGGGGCGGCCGTATCCTGTCTGGGGCATGGGCATCCGGACGTCATCGCCGCCATCAAGAACCAGCTGGACCAGGTGGCCTATGCCCACTCCTCGTTCTTCACGACGCAGGCCTGCGAGGATCTGGCGGACTTCCTGGCGCAGCGGGCGCCCGGCGATCTGGACCACGTCTATTTCGTGTCGGGCGGGTCGGAATCGGTCGAGGCGGCCCTGAAGCTGGCCCGGCAGTATTTCGTCGAGCGCGGGGAAACGGACCGCAGCCAGTTCATCGCCCGGCGCCAGAGCTATCACGGCAATACTCTGGGGGCGCTGGCCATCGGCGGCAATGCCTGGCGGCGCCAGCCGTTTCTGCCGCTGCTGACGCCGGCCCATCACGTATCGCCCTGCTATGCCTACCGCGATCAGCGGCCCGACGAGACCGAGGAGGCCTATGCCCAGCGCCTGGCGGACGAGCTGGACGCGATGATCCGTTCGATCGGCCCCGGCCGGGTGGCGGCGTTCGTGGCGGAAACCGTGGTGGGGGCCACGGCGGGCGCCGTACCGCCCGTGCGCACCTACCTGCAGCGCATCCGCCAGGTGTGCGACCGGCACGGGGTGCTGCTGATCCTGGACGAGGTCATGTCCGGCATGGGGCGCACCGGCCACCTGTTCGCCTGCGCCGAGGACGGCGCGGCTCCCGACATCCTGACCGTCGCCAAGGGCCTGGGGGCGGGCTACCAGCCCATCGGCGCGCTGCTGGCCAGCCGCGGGGTGTACGACACCATCGTGCGGGGCAGCGGCTTCTTCCAGCATGGCCACACCTACATGGGGCATGCCACGGCCTGCGCCGCCGCCCTGGCGGTGCAGCGGGTGATCGAGCGCGACGATCTGCTGACCAATGTGCGCGTCCGGGGCGAACAGCTGCGGGCGCGCCTGCGCGAGGTGTTCGCCGATCACCCGAACGTGGGCGACATCCGGGGCCGGGGCCTGTTCGTCGGCGTCGAATTCGTGCAGGATCGGGCCGGCAAGACCGTGCTGGACCCCGTCCTGAAAACGCATGCCAGGCTGAAGAAGCAGGCCATGGAAAACGGCCTGATGATGTATCCCATGGGCGGCACGATCGATGGCGTGCATGGCGATCACGTGTTGCTGGCGCCGCCGTTCATCTGCACGGCGTCCGATATCGACCGGATCGTGGAGCTGCTGGACCGCACGGTGCGCCAGGTCCTGCCGGCCTGAGAACCGCCACGTCCGGCCGCGCCCCGGTTGCCGCGAACCCCTGCCGGGCGGGATGCCCGGCGTCTTGCATGGAGACCCGTATGGCCCGACTGTCTTACGCCGACTTGCGGCAGGGCGCCGCCGCCGATCTGGCGCAGCGCATCATCGCCGAACGCGGCAGCGTGCTGCATCTGTACCAGATGCTGCTGCACAGCCCCCCGGTGGCCGAAGGCTGGCTGACGTACCTGACGGCCATCCGCCAGAAATCCGGCCTGGACGGCGCCTTGCGCGAACTCGTGATCATGCGTATCGCCCATCTGAACCGGGCGCCCTACGAGGCCGACCAGCATGCGCCCATCGCCCTGCGCGAAGGCCTGCGCCAGGACCAGCTGGATGCCCTGGCGCTGCCCGCGCCGCCGTCGGGCGTGTTCGATCCGCGCCAGGCCGCCGTGCTGGACTACGCGGACGCCATGACGCGCTCTGTGCAGGTCCCCGATGCGGTCTTCGCCGCCGTCCGGGCGTTTTTTTCAGAAGCGGAGCTGGTGGAACTGACGGCGACGATCGCCGCCTACAACATGGTGTCGCGCTTTCTGGAAGCCTTGCAGGTGCATTCCGACGATCAGCGTTGACCGTGTTCCCATAGCGTGTCCGGCACGCCCGCGGCCCGGTTCAGGTGGCGGGCCAGCACGAAACACAGGTCCGACAGCCGGTTCAGGTAATGCAGCACCGGCGGGTTCACCGTTTCCTGGCGCGACAGCGTCACCACCGACCGTTCCGCGCGGCGCGCGATGGTGCGCGCCATGTGGGCGTGGGCGGCGGCGGGGCAGCCGCCGGGCAGGATGAATTCCCGCAGCGGACCCAGCGACGCGTTGTAGTGCGCCAGGGCCTCGTCCAGGCGCAGGACGTGTTCTTCCTTCAGCGCCGTCCAGCCGGGAATGCACAGCTCGCCGCCCAGGTCGAACAGATCGTGCTGGATGCGGTCCAGCAGGGCGTCGACTTCCGCCGGCAGGCCGACCGCGCGCCACAGCCCGATGGCGCTGTTCAGTTCGTCCACGTCGCCCAGCGCGGCGATGCGCGGAGCGTCCTTGGGCACCCGGGTCTTGTCGCCCAGACCGGTGGTGCCGTCGTCGCCGGTGCGGGTGGAGACGATGGAGACGCGGATCGACATGGAAGGCTCCTGGGGCAGGTTTGAAAGAGGATGTCGCGGCTGTCAGTCCTGCGTCGCCAGGCGCTGCAGCGCCTCGCCCGTGACGCGCACGACGCGCCAGTCGTCCAGGATTTCCCCGCCGTGGTGCTTGTAGAAGTCGATGGCATTCCGGTTCCAGTCCAGCACCACCCATTCGAAGCGGCCGCAGCCCAGTTCCACCGCCATGGCCGCCAGGTGCTTCAGCACCCAGCCGCCCAGGCCCTGCCCCCGGTGGGCGGGCGAGATGTAGACGTCTTCCAGATACAGGCCGCGCCGGTCCAGGAAGCTGGAATAGTTGTGAAACCACATGATGTAGGCGATGGCCGTGTCCGGGGCGCCTTCGGTCGTGATCACCAGGCAGCGCGCGGCGGGTTCGGCGCCGAAGAAGCTGGCGCGCAGGCTGTCGTGGCTGGCCTTGAAGATGTCCGTCAGTTTTTCGAAGACGGCCATTTCGAGCATCAGGGCGTGGATGGCGGGAATGTCGGATTCGGTGGCGGGTCGAAGGATGTAGCCGGGAACGGGGGTAGGCAAAATGGACTCTGTTTCGCGGTATGCTTGGATTGATGAATGGAGTGTAGCCCATGCGTTTTCCCGCCTTGCGCACCCTGAACCTGCTGGCCGCCCTGCGCGGCGCCGGGCCGGGGATTCTCTTGTCAGCCGCCGTCGCGGCGCCCGCCGCGCTGGTCTGGCCGGCACCGGCGGTCGCGCAGGCCCAGCCCGTGCAGGCCCAGGCCAGCGGCCAGGTCGTGCGCGTCGATGCCGCTGCCGGCAAGATCGCCATCCGCCATGGTGCGATCAGCAAGCTGGACATCCCCGCCATGACGCTGGTCTATCACCTGGACCCCGCCTTGCTGCGGGGCATCGCGGCGGGGGATTCCGTGAATTTCACGGCGACGCGCGTCCAGGGCCAGTACCGCATCCTGGCGCTGGAAAAGAAATGAAAATCCCCGCCAGGGAGGGCCGTGGCGGGGATTCCGGAAGCCGATCCCGTCAGGCGGACCGCTACAGCACGTAGCGCGCCAGGTCCTGGCTGCCAGCCGTTTCCGACAGCTTGTCGTTGACGTAGTCGGCGTCGATCACCACGGACTGCGATCCGGGGCTCGCGGCCTCGAAGGACAGGTCCTCCAGCAGTTTTTCCATGATGGTGTACAGACGGCGCGCGCCGATGTTTTCCGTGCGCTCGTTCACCTCGAAGGCCAGTTCGGCCAGCCGCCGGATGCCTTCCTCGGTGAATTCCAGGGTCACGTCCTCCGTCGCCATCAGGGCGCTGTACTGCTTGGTCAGCGAGGCGTCGGTGCTGCTCAGGATGCGCACGAAATCGTCCGTGCTCAGCGAATCCAGTTCCACCCGGATCGGAAAGCGCCCCTGCAGCTCGGGGATCAGGTCGGACGGCCGCGACAGATGGAAGGCGCCCGAAGCGATGAACAGGATGTGGTCGGTGTGGACCATGCCGTACTTGGTGTTCACGGACGTGCCTTCGACCAGGGGCAGCAGGTCGCGCTGCACGCCCTGGCGGGAGACGTCCGAGCCGCCCGCTTCCTGGCGGGTGGCGATCTTGTCGATTTCATCCAGGAAGACGATGCCGTGCTGCTCCGCCAGGGTGACGGCCTGGGTGCGCAGGTCTTCCTCGTTGATCCGGCGGGCGGCTTCTTCTTCGGTCAGCAGGCGGAAGGCTTCCTTGACGGACAGCTTGCGGGTCTTGGTCTTGCCCTGCGACAGGCCGGCGAACATGCCGCGCAGCTGTTCCGTCATTTCCTCCATGCCCGGAGGCGCCATGATTTCCATGTGCGCGGGCGCCTGGGTGATCTCGATGTCGATCTGGGTGTCGTCCAGCTTGCCTTCCCGCAGGCGCTTGCGGAACACCTGGCGGGTGTTGGTTTCCTCGCGTTCCGGATCGCCCTGGGCATTGCGCGAAGGCGGCAGCAGGGCGTCAAGGATGCGGTCTTCGGCGGCGTCTTCGGCCTGGGTGCGCACGCGTCGCGTTTCCGTCTCGCGCACCTGCTTGACGGCCACGTCCACCAGGTCGCGCACGATGGTGTCCACGTCGCGGCCGACGTAGCCGACTTCCGTGAACTTGGTGGCTTCGATCTTGATGAAGGGCGCGTTGGCCAGCTTGGCCAGCCGGCGGGCGATTTCGGTCTTGCCCACGCCGGTCGGGCCGATCATCAGGATGTTCTTGGGGACGATTTCATGGCGCAGAGGTTCGGCGACCTGCTGGCGGCGCCAGCGATTGCGCAGAGCCACTGCGACGGATCGCTTGGCCTTGTCCTGGCCGACGATGTTCTTGTCCAGTTCCGAGACGATTTCTTTGGGGGTCATGGGGGTGGCGGACATGGCGGGCCTTATAGCGTTTCGACGATGTGGTTCTGATTGGTGTAGATGCAGAGTTCCCCGGCGATCTCCAGGGATTTCTTGACGATCTCCGCCGGCGTGAACTCGGTGGCGTCCAGCAGGGCGCGGGCGGCCGACTGGGCGTAGGCGCCCCCCGACCCGATGGCGGCGATGCCGTGCTCCGGCTCCAGCACGTCGCCGTTGCCGGTCAGGATCAGGGTGTGTTCGTGATCCGCGACGATCAGCATCGCTTCCAGCCGTCGCAGCACCCGGTCCGTGCGCCAGTCGCGGGTCAGTTCGACGGCGGCGCGCATCAGGTGGCCCTGGTGTTTTTCCAGTTTGGCCTCGAAGCGTTCCTGCAGGGTGAAGGCGTCGGCCGTGGCGCCGGCGAACCCGGCCAGGACCTTGTCGTGGTACAGGCGGCGGATCTTGCGGGCCGTGCCCTTGATGACGATGTTGCCCAGCGTGACCTGGCCGTCGCCGCCCAGGGCGACGTCGTTGCCGCGGCGGACGCAGACGATGGTGGTGGCGTGAAATTGTTCCATGGCGTTCTCTTGGTCCAAGACCTTGCAGATGGGGATGGCGGCGGCGGAATTCAAGGCTTGCCGCCGGCGCGGACCGTGGGTTCGCCGGCCCGTGAATGAAAACGGCCCCGGCTCCCGAAGGAGCTGGAGCCGTGGCCTTGCGTGGGGTCGACAGCGCCCGGATCAGTCGCCGTAGAGCTTCTGGCGCATTTCGCGGCGTTCCTGGGCTTCCAGGGACAGCGTGGCCGTGGGGCGCGCCAGCAGGCGCGGAATGCCGATGGGTTCGCCGGTTTCCTCGCACCAGCCGTATTCCCCGGCGTCGATGCGGGCGATGGCCTGCTGGACCTTTTTCAGCAGCTTGCGCTCGCGGTCGCGGGTGCGCAGTTCCAGCGCGTGTTCTTCCTCGATCGTGGCCCGGTCGGCCGGATCCGGGACGTATTGGGTTTCCCGCAGGTTTTCCGTGGTGGCGCCCGCGTTGGTCAGGATTTCATGTTCGAGCTGGTGCAGGCGATCCCGGAAGAAGGCGAGCTGGGCGTCGTTCATGTAGTCCTGTTCGGGCATCGCCAACAGTTCTTTTTCGGTCAGGGCCTTGGCCGTCGATTTGGAGCCGGATTTGCTAGCCATGTTGTGTCCTTCCTTATTATGTGCCGGGGCCTGTCGTCCGCATCCCGAGAGTACAGCGGGGCAGCGTGGGGTGGGCGGTCAGGCCAGGCATTGTTCGAGCCCCTGAGTAAAGATGTCTTGAGGCAGTTTACGGCCGATGAACACCAGCCGGGTATTCGGTTTTTCACTGGCCTTCCAGGGAGCGCCCGGTTCGGCGCCCATCATCATGTGCACGCCCTGGAACACCATGCGGCGCTTGATGCCCTTGATGTACAGGATGCCCTTGTAGCGCAGCAGGTCCGGGCCGTAGACCTGGACGATGCCGCCCAGGAAGTCTTCCAGGCGTTCCGGGTCGAACGCCCGGTTGGACCGGAACACGAAGGCGCCGATGTCGTCGCTGTGGTGGGCGTGATGGTGGTCGTGGTGATCGTGGGCGCAGCCCGCGCCGCAGACATGGCCGTCTTCGTCGTGGTCATGATCGTGGTCGTGATCGTGCCCATGATGATCGTGCGCGTCTTCTTCGGCCAGGAATTCCGGATCGATGTCCAGGATGGCGTCCAGGTCGAAGCCGCTGACGTCCAGCAGGGTGTGCAGATCGGTTTCGCCGAAATGCACCGGCGTGATCGAGGCGCGGGGATTGATGCGCACCAGGCGGGCGCGCAGGGCTTCGTAGTCGGCCTCGTTGACCAGGTCCTTCTTGGAAATCAGGATGCGGTCGGCGAAGCCGACCTGGCGCTGGGCCTCTTCCTGGCGGTCCAGCGCGCCCATGCCGTGCTTGGCGTCGACCACGGTGATGACCGCGTCCAGCCGGTAGGTCTCGGAGATGTCGTCGTCCATGAAGAACGTCTGGCACACCGGCCCCGGATTGGCCATGCCGGTGGTCTCGATGATGACGCGGTCGAACCGGATGCCGCCGGCCTTGCGGCGGGCGGCCAGGTCGTTGAGCGTGCGGATCAGGTCGCCGCGCACCGTGCAGCAGACACAGCCGTTGCTCAGTTCGACGATCTGCTCGTCGCTGTCTTGCACCAGCACGTCATTGTCGATGTTCTCCTCGCCGAACTCGTTTTCGATGACGGCGATGCGCTGGCCGTGGAATTCCGTCAGGATCCGGCGCAGGAGCGTGGTTTTGCCCGCGCCCAGGAATCCCGTCAGCACGGTGACGGGAATCATGGAATCAGGGGTTCGGGCGGGATTGGCAGCGTTCATGATGACCTCGAATGCGATGCGCCGCCCCGACGATGCCGTCTGTCAGAACGTCATTCTGACCTTGCGGTCCTTGTCAAGGGGTTCGGGCGATCAGCATGCGATTACATCATAGGCGGGGGTTTAGGGCAAACTCGGGAGGAAAGGGGCGTTGGAGCGGGATCAGGCAGGCGGGGCGGACGGGCCGCCGGCCCGGGCGGTCAGGCGCCTGCCCCAGCGCGTGTGGGGCTGCGTCAGCGCGGCGATCGCCGCCAGGATCCCCAGGGTCAGCAGCGCGCGCCAGACCAGGATCACCCAGATGTTGGCGCCCAGCGCCAGGATCAGCAGCGTGTCTTCGATCAGGGCATGGCACAGCGACAGCCAGGACAGGGCCAGCAGGCGTGTGCGCGGGCTGAAGCCCTCGCGCTCGGCAGCCTCGATGATCAGGGCGCCGCCGTACGCCAGGCCCAGCAGCACCCCCACCGTGGTCAGCGGCGCCGCGCGTTCCTCCAGCCCCGACAGCCGCAGCACGGGCGTCAGCAGCCGGGTCACCAGGCGCGTGATCCCCAGGCGCTCCAGCAGGTCCAGCAGGATCACCATGCCGATGATCACGACCAGCACCAGCAGCAGCGACTGCACGGTGGACAGCAGCCAGGTCCCGAAGTCCGGCGGCCCCTGCGTCAGGCCGGCGTCCTGGCCCATCCAGGCGAACGAAACGGGGTCCTGCAACCAGCCCATGGCGTGGCACGTCCAGGTGACGGCGGCGCCATAGAGAATGCCGACCACCACCCGCAGCGCGCCCGTGACCAGGGCGCTGGCGCCGGCGCGGCGCACCACGGATTGCTCGGTCGGCACATTGTGGGCGAACAGCATCATGGCCCCCAGGGCGCTGACCTGGGCCACGTTCATCTGCAGGCTGTCGGAAAGCGCCGCCATCGAGGCCATGCCGCCATAGATGTTGGTGATGACGGTGGTGACCCAGATGATGCCCGCCTGCGGCGGCAGCCCCAGCAGCGACATCGCGGGCGCCAGGGTCTCCCCGGCCAGCCGCACCAGTCCGAACCGGTCCGCCGCGTAGACGATGACCATGACGGGCACCATGATGCGGGCGATGGTCATGAACATGCGCGTGCTGCGCTGGCGGATGGTGTTCAGATAGTGAAGAATCGTCATGGTTGTGCGGAAGAAGGCGCCTGGCTGCCGGCTCGTCCTGCGGCCCCGTTGGCCCGGAAATTGTAAGCGGGCGACGGGGCGCCGTGTAAACGGGCCTCGCGCGGACATGGCAAGGGCGCGCGGTCCGGCGTCTTCCAGGAAGGGATGCCCGGGATGGCTCGGGATTGCCAGCGCAGCCCCCAGCCTCTATTCTGAAGATTCCGTCGATGCTCGACTCACACCGGAAGCCCCATGACGCCCGAGGACCTGGACCAGACCGATCGGCTCATCCTGATGCATCTGCAGCAGGACGGCCGCATCAGCAACCAAGAGCTCGCCCAGCGGGTCGATCTGTCCCCCAGCCCCTGCCTGCGCCGCGTCAAGCGCCTGGAAGAGCAGGGCTACATCCGCCGCTACGTCGCCCTGGCCGATCCGGATCGCCTGGGCCTGGGCCTGCTGGCCTATATTTCCGTGCGTCTGGATAAATCCCATCGAGCCGAACACAGCGCCATCTCCGGCTTCGTCCAGGACGTGCAGGGCTGGCCCGAGGTCACGCAGTGCTACGCCATGTCGGGCGACATGGACTATCTGCTGCGCGTGCAAGTGTCCGACCTGTCCGCCTTTTCGCGGTTCGCCATGGATACCCTGCTGCGCCATCCCGCCGTGATCGACATCCGCAGCAGCTTCGCCCTGCAATCCATCAAGGAAACCACCGAGCTGCCCGTCTCCCAGGCCTGACGGTCGCCCTATACATAGGGAACACCGGACCATCCCATGCGGCAAGAAACCGGGCCGGCCTATGCGGCGAGAACGGGCCTGGCGCGATATTTTCGATAAATGTCGGGATGACTTGCATGGCGTAAAAAAGCTGTGCTATAGTTCGGTCTCTTCGCCGCAGGGCACTCAGGGTTAACCCTGAAGCTCACCAGTTTGACTGATGGGCAGCCACGCAGAAGTCATTGATTTGCAAGCGTTTAGCTCGATCGATGGTGACTGTGGGTGACGAAGCGCCGGTTTCGGCCGGTGGCAGTCTGGTTTGACATTGAAATGCGGATGTGTTTTAATGGCAGGCTCGACGAGAGGATGAAGATCTTCTGGTCAGGGCGCTTAGGGATGCAGGTTTTGGGCGGTGCGCCGCTTTGAATTCTCCCCGACAGCGACTTGACAGGAAATAAAAACTTCTTCATAATCTCGTTTCTCTGCTTCACGCAGATTTGTTCTTTAAAAACTTAACAG